>OLIF01000004.1_pt1 | contig 417676 bp, 313 predicted proteins | sample 1609681 | NCBI WGS metagenome assembly OLIF01 (sample SAMEA4350143, study PRJEB24818) | metagenome | biome: human; feature: gut; material: faeces | place: Denmark | collected 2013-09 | reverse complement strand
GTGGAATACCTCAGGTTAGAGTGGATTTGTATGAAGTTGATGGCAAACCATATTTCGGCGAGATGACTTTCTCGTCAGCTGGTGGATTTATGAATTTCTATACATCCAAATTTCTGCGAGAGATGGGGGATTTGGTGGATCTGTCATTGGCAAAAAGAAAATAAAGAAGAGATGTACGACAAAATAGTTTTTTTAGTTAGTTCACTCTCTCAACCTCGTGCTATACGCAGAGTGGAATCTATAGCAGCCCTCGGATATGAGGTAGAGGTGTACGGATATGATAGAGTGCAGTATAACTGCAATAAGTTTTCTGTGAAAATACCGGTGACCATCTTAGGGCAGATGTCAAAAGGTGATGGGTATCTTGGAAAGATTAGAACCGTAAAGCGAGATATTGATAGTGTAGTAAAGAAACACAAGGGACAGAATTGCCTTTATTATTCCTTTGGTTACTTCGAGAGTTTTTTCCTTTGTCTGAAAGGTGTTCCATATGCATACGAGATTTCAGATATAGCATACGGCTTTCCTTCTTTCAGTAAAGTCCGTCCTTTGCTTCGGGCTATCGACCGTAATCTTGTAAAGAATGCTCAATTTACTTTGCTGACATCTGAAGGTTTCAAGGGATTCCTTAACCAGCCAAAGGCTAGATTCATTGTTCAACCAAACAAGGTAAACCGTAAGATTATTGGTGTGGAGCGCAAACCGCTCAACCTGAAGGATGGGCACTTTATATTTTCATTTGTGGGTTCGATACGTTACGCCTCAATGATGCGTTTTGCCCGAACCATAGGAAAGTATTTCCCTCAGCATGAGTTTCACTTCCATGGAGTGGCAAATGTGGAATCGACCCAGAAAGCTATTGATGATATGATGGAATTGTACCCGAATATCAAATTGTTTGGTGCTTTCAAAAATCCTGATGATTTCGAACATATTTATAATTCTGTAGATGTTGTGGTGGTGACATATGGAGTAGAATCGCTTAACGAAACTATCTTGGATCCAAACAAATTGTATGAGGGCATTTTTTTCTGTCGTCCGCTGATTGCTACTAAGGGGACTTTTCTTGCTGAACAGATAGAAAGTTATGGTTGTGGCATCAGCATAGACTCTTCGACAGAAGAGGCAATACGTGATTCGCTCAGACTGTTGACAATAGAGCAACTTAACAATATTTCTAGAAAGGAATATGAAATAGAGCGAGAAGAGGTTTTTGACAGTATGGATAATCTTTCAACATTACTTGAGGAGATATGCGAGAAAAGAAAGAATTGAATTGGGTAAATGAAGCAGTCAAAAATTGGTTATTGATTGAAAGATATATCTTCGCTGTGAACAAAATTTTATAATTATGTATAGTGGTGAAGATCTTGAAAGATTTTACTTTCAGTTCTAGGCCGAGGCTTTGCCTCATGGAGAATCTATCCAATCATTTTGTGTTAAGAACAAAGTTGTTAGCGTCTAAAAATGACGTATTGTGTTAGCGTCCACAAAAGATATCTGGTATAATTTATATATAGATGATATGTCAAAATTGGACGCTAACACAATACTCAGTTTAGGGCATATTTATGTGCCCCTTCAAAGGGGTGTACACAAAATTGAGTGCTTACTCAAAAATAATATATTTGTAATATAAATACATGTTTAAGGATAAAGTTTTATTGATTACCGGTGGAACAGGTTCCTTCGGTAATGCCGTACTACGTCGTTTTCTTGATTCTGATATCAGGGAGATTCGTATATTCTCTCGTGATGAAAAGAAACAAGATGATATGCGTCACCATCTTCAGAATCCCAAAGTAAAATTTTACATTGGCGATGTCCGTGACAAGCGCTCTGTGGATGGAGTTATGAATGGAGTGGATTATATCTTCCATGCCGCTGCGCTGAAGCAAGTCCCTTCCTGTGAGTTTTTTCCCACACAAGCGGTTAGGACAAATGTTCTCGGTACAGAAAATGTGTTGGATTCCGCCATAGCTCACGGTGTTAAAAATGTGGTGGTACTTTCTACCGATAAAGCTGCCTATCCTATAAATGCGATGGGTATCAGCAAAGCCATGATGGAGAAAGTTGCTATCGCCAAAGGTCGTCAGTTGGGTAATTGTGGAGGAACAACGATTTGCTGTACCCGTTATGGGAATGTTATGGCCAGCCGTGGTTCTGTGATACCCTTGTGGGTAGAGCAAATTAAGAAATGTAATCCAATAACAATAACAGATCCCAACATGACCCGCTTCATGATGACTTTGGATGATGCTGTCGACTTGGTGATTTATGCCTTTCAGCATGGAAAAAATGGTGATTTGTTTGTTCAGAAGGCGCCCGCTGCCACTCTGGATGTATTAGCTGATGCATTAAAGTCTCTTTACCATAGTAATGCGGATGTCAAAGTGATTGGTACCCGCCATGGTGAGAAACTCTATGAAACTCTTGTTACCCGTGAAGAGATGTCTAAAGCAGAGGATATGGGTGATTATTATCGTATCCCATGTGATACGCGTGATTTAAATTATGATAAGTTTTTTGTGGAAGGAAGTGAGGAGGTCTCCAAAATAGAAGATTACCATTCTCATAATACCCGTCGTCTTGATGTTGAGGGAATGAAAGAACTTCTCTTGAAACTTGATTTCATTCGCGAAGATCTTGGTCTTGAAAAATAGAATTGATAGTAATCAAGGTCAAATAAATTAATTCCTCTTTATTTATGAAAGTTTTAGTAACCGGTGCGAAAGGTTTCGTCGGGCGGAATCTTGTATCCCAATTGCGCAATATTCAAAGTGGCAAAGCAAAAAATTACGCTTTGTCCGGAAACGAGTTGGTCATTTTTGAATATGATGTAGATAGTGACCCTTCTGAATTGGATGACTATTGCCGACAGGCTGATTTCATTTTTAATCTGGCCGGTGTAAACCGTCCACTGGATCAGTCTGAATTTATGAAAGGGAACTTTGGTTTTGCTTCTACGCTTCTTGCTTCATTGAAGAGACATGGAAATACTTGCCCTATCATGATATCCTCTTCTACACAAGCCGCTTTGGATAATCCTTATGGAGCCTCTAAACGGGCGGGTGAACAATTGTTGTTTGAGTATTCCCGGGAAACGGGATCGAAGGTGTTGGTATACCGTTTTCCCAATGTCTTTGGTAAATGGTGTCGCCCTAATTATAATAGTGCAATAGCTACTTTTTGCTATAACATAGCCCATGATCTTCCTATTCAGGTCAATGATCCGAATGTGGAGATGAATCTTGTATATATAGATGATGTTGTGGATGAATTAATCTCCGCTTTGACGGGTAATGAGCACCGGGAAGGAGCTTATTGTAAAGTATCTGCTGTATATACTGTTACTTTGGGAGCAATTGTGGAATTGCTATATTCTTTTCGTGAGAACCGTAACAACTTGAGGGTTCCCCATGTGGGAGATGCTTTTACTAAGAAACTTTACTCCACCTATCTCTCTTATCTGCCGAAAGATGGATTTGGCTATCCTTTGAAGATGAATGTGGATGCCCGTGGCAGTTTCACGGAGATTATCCGCAGTACGGATCAGGGACAGTTCTCTGTTAATATTTCCAAGCCACATATTACAAAAGGTAACCATTGGCATCATACCAAAAACGAAAAGTTTGTGGTTGTAAGTGGTCAAGGTGTTATCCGTTTTCGTAACATGCATGATTCATCCTCTGAGATTCTAGAATATTTTGTTTCAGGTGATAAGCTTGAAATAATTGATATTCCTACCGGTTATACCCATAATATTGAGAATCTGGGTGATACGGATATGGTAACTTTCATGTGGTGTAACGAGTGTTTTGATCCCGGTAGGCCGGATACTTATTTTGAAGAAGTTTAATAGCATTATGGAAATCAAACTGGATTATTCAGATATCAAGTTTCGGTATGATGGCAAGCTGAGACTGTTGATTATAGTCGGTACCCGTCCGGAGATTATCCGGTTGGCTGCCGTAATAAATAAATGCCGTCGATATTTTGATTGTATTTTGGCTCATACCGGACAGAATTATGATTATAATCTGAACGGAGTCTTTTTTCATGACCTGAGCTTACAGGCTCCGGATGTCTATATGGATGCTGTGGGGGATGATTTGGGTTCGACAATGGGTAATATTTTGAATGCGAGCTATAAACTGATGTCACACTTACGCCCTGATGCCGTTTTGGTTCTCGGTGATACCAATTCTTGCCTAAGTGTAATCAGCGCTAAACGCTTGCATATTCCTATTTTTCATATGGAAGCCGGTAACCGTTGCTTTGATGAGTGCCTTCCTGAAGAGACAAACCGGCGTATTGTGGACATTATTTCTGATATGAATCTTTGCTATTCGGAGCATGCCAGACGGTATCTGAATGCTTCGGGTGTGGCGAAGGAACGTACTTATGTAACCGGTTCTCCGATGGCCGAGGTTCTGTCTGAGAACCTTTCTGCTATAGAATCCTCGGATATCCACGCCAGATTGGGTTTGAGGAAAGGGCAATATATCCTGCTGTCTGCACATCGGGAAGAGAATATTGATACTGACAAGAACTTCGCTTCATTGTTTGAAGGCATAAACGCGATGGCTGAAAAGTATGACATGCCTGTACTTTACAGTTGCCATCCTCGTAGCCGTAACCGTTTGGAATCAAGTGGTTTCGAATTGGATAGCCGGGTGATCCGGCATGCCCCTCTGGGTTTCCATGACTATAACTGCTTGCAGATGCATGCTTATGCCGTGGTCAGTGATAGCGGGACATTACCGGAGGAAAGTTCTTTTTTCACTTCTGTCGGTCATTCTTTTCCGGCTGTTTGTATTCGCACAAGTACCGAACGTCCTGAAGCTTTGGATAAGGGATGTTTTATTCTTGCGGGGATTGATAAAGCCTCTTTGCTTCAAGCTGTAGATACTGCTGTGGAAATGAATAGGAATGGTGATAATGGTGTCCCTGTTCCGGATTATATGGATCGAAATGTATCGACAAAGGTGGTGACGTTGATTCAAAGTTATACAGGAATAGTAAACAAAATCGTCTGGAGAAAATCCTGATAATATCGAAATGAATATTTTGTTTCTGACCCTTAACCGTATTTCAGATCTTTCTGAACGGGGGATATACACGGACTTGATGCGGGAATTTATTTGTCATGGGCATAGGGTCTATATGGTTGTTCCCGCCGAACGTCGCTTTCATGAATCTACTTCAATAAAAGAGAGTTGTGGCGCTCAAATTTTGAGGGTGAAGACATTGAATATCCAAAAGAGCAATGTGGTGGAGAAAGGCATCGGTACATTGTTATTGGAGATGCAGTATCAATGTGCCATAAAGAGATATTGGAAGGATATCCAGTTTGATTTAATACTTTATTCAACTCCTCCCATTACTTTCAATAGGGTCATCAGTTCACAAAAGAAACGCTGTAAGGCGAAAAGTTATCTTTTATTGAAAGATATTTTTCCTCAAAATGCCGTTGATTTGGGAATGTTTTCAAAGAGAAGCTTAATTTATAGACTTTTCCGTAAAAAAGAGGAGGTTTTATATCAGATATCGGACTTTATAGGCTGTATGTCTCCTGCCAATGTGGATTATGTGTTGACACATAATCCGGAAATAAAGGCTGATAGAGTAGAGATATGCCCCAATAGTATTAAATTGTTAGAGAAGCCATTAATGACTTCAACTGCAAGAAAAAACATATTGCAGAAATTGCATATTCCAATTAATAAGACTCTTTTTATATATGGTGGCAATTTGGGGCGTCCACAAGGTCTGATTTTCTTGTTGGACGTGATAGCCGCAAACGAGGAACGTAATGACAGTTATTTCATCATTGTAGGCAGTGGCACTGAATATGGCAAGATAAAGTCTTGGTTTGAGACAAATAATCCGGATAATTCAATGCTGCTTTCTTCACTTCCAAAGAAAGAGTATGATGATTTGGTAAAGGCTTGTGACGTCGGTTTGATTTTCCTTGACAGACGTTTTACCATCCCCAATTATCCTTCCCGTTTACTTTCTTATTTAGAAAACCGGATGCCCGTTTTATTGGCTACAGACATGAATACGGATATCGGGCGGATCGCTGAACGGAATGGTTATGGCTTTTGGACAGAAAATGGGAATTTAGATACATTTATGGAAATGGTGGATTCTTTATCTGCAGACAGGGAAAAAATAAAAGTGATGGGCGAGAAAGGGTATGAATACCTGAAATCTAATTATACAGTAGAAAGAGGGTACCGGATGATAATGAAACATTTTGAGTAAGTATGTATCAGTATGTTATTAAACGATTAATTGATTTTATTGTCGTATTTTTTGTCCTGATTATTATCTGGCCTGTATTGCTTCTCGTAACTCTTTGGCTTCATTTTGCCAATAAAGGTGCCGGTGCTTTTTTTCTTCAGGAGAGGCCCGGACGACATGGTAAAATCTTTAAAGTCATCAAATTTAAAACCATGACAGATGAACGTGATGCAGAAGGAAACTTACTTCCAGATGATAAACGATTGACGAAGGTTGGTAAGTTTGTTCGTTCTACTTCGATTGACGAGCTTCCACAGTTGATTAATGTTTTGAAGGGTGATATGTCTTTTATTGGTCCCCGTCCGTTGTTACCTCAATATCTTCCTTTATACAATAAAGAACAGGCTCGTCGACATGAAGTCCGTCCCGGGATAACCGGTTGGGCCCAAGTAAATGGGCGTAATGCCATTTCATGGGTAAGGAAGTTTGAGTTGGATGTCTGGTATGTAGATCATTGTTCGTTTTTATTTGATTTGAAAATTTTTGTTCTGACCATTAAAAAGGTTTTGGTGCGTGAGGGTATCAGTTCTGATACTTCTGTTACGATGGAGCCTTTCACTGGTAATAATTAGTATTTATGAAAAAGATAGCAGTTTATGGTGCCGGTGGGTTTGGCCGTGAAGTAGCTTGTATGTTGAGACACATAAACAATATAACCCCGACTTGGGATTTGGTCGGCTTTTTTGACGATGGAAAAATCATCGGTTATGAAACAGGATATGGGAAAATTCTGGGAGGATTACAAGAGTTAAATCACTATTCCGAAATGCTTTCTGTAGTGATTGCTATTGGTAATCCCCAGGTGGTATCTGTCTTGGTACCCTCAATCACCAATCCTTTAATCGATTTTCCCAATATCATAGCTCCGGATGTTCTATTGTTGGATAAAGAAAGCATTACTTTGGGTAAAGGAAATTTGATCTGTTCGAACTGTTGGCTAAGTTGTAATGTACACTTCGGTAATTTTAATGTATTGAACGTGGGAGTTACCGTTGGGCATGATTCAGTATTGGGAGACTTCAATTCATTGATGCCCGCTACCAAGATATCGGGTGAGGTAAAAATAGGTAATTGTAATTTCTTTGGCGTTTCATCTGTTGTCCTTCAGCAGATTGTTATTGGAAATAATACAGTCGTTGGAGCTAACAGTTTGATTATAAAGAAGACAAAGGACGGGTTTACCTATGTTGGAAGCCCGGCTTTGAAAGTAGAGTATTAACATAAAGGATTAAAAGTATAATATATTAAATGTAATATGGATTTAAATGATTTTATTTTGAAATTCTCGGAGCAGTTTGATGAAACTGACATGAATGATTTTACGGGCGATACTTGTTTCAAATCATTGGATGAGTGGTCCTCTTTGATGTCATTATCTATTATAGCTATGGTAGACGAAGAATATGGTATTCGTATAAAAGGTGATGACATTAAGTTGTCTGAAACAATTCAGGATTTATATAACATTGTACGTAGCCGCCAGTAAGTATGTATTCTCCTTTTTCATTGGAAAATAAGAGCATTCTTATAACAGGAGCTTCTTCTGGGATTGGACGTGCCATAGCAATAGAATGTTCCCGTATGGGCGCACACCTGCATCTTACAGGACGTAACGAAAAGCGCCTGTTGGAAACATTATCATTTTTGGATCAGTGTAATCATCATACCGCTTTAACTGCAGATTTGTCTTCTGCCGACCAAATCGACAATTTGGTTGACTCTCTTGAAGGAAAGCTTGATGGTGTTGTCCAATGTGCAGGTTTTACTATTCCAAAGCCTTTTCAATTTATTTCTTCGGAAGATATAAGCGCTATCATGGATGTGAATTATAAGGCTCCTGTTCTTCTGTCTCAAAAGTTAGTCAGACGAAAAAAAATCAATAAGAATGCCTCTATTGTTTTCATTTCTTCTATATCCGGAGTTTATGTTTCCTCGGTTGGCGGTTGTCTGTATTCCGGATCTAAAGGAGCAATTAATGGCTTCTTAAAAGGTATGGCTCTTGAGTTATCTTCTAAACGTATACGTGTAAACAGTGTCAATCCCGGGATGATCGATACGAATATTTATGAGGATGGTGTGATCACAGACGATCAATTGTCCGAGGATGCCAAACGTTATCCTCTGGGTAGATATGGTAAACCGGAAGAAGTGGCCTATGCTGTGGTTTATTTACTTTCTGATGCCAGCTCTTGGGTGACGGGTACTAACCTTCTGATAGACGGCGGATATACATTATTGTAGAAATTGTAATGGTAAGAAAAGCATATATAAAACAAATAGATTATTATCTTCCTGCCGATGTTGTGAGCAATGAAGATATCGTTACAGATTTTCCTGAGTGGAGTGTTGAAAAGATTGCCCGGAAGGTGGGCGTAAATAAGAGACATGTCGCTTCAAAAAATGAAACGGCCTCCGATTTGGCAATAAAGGCAGCAGAACGTCTTTTTGGCAAAGGTGAAGTTTCTCGGGATGAAATAGATTATGTTCTATTTTGTACTCAGAGTCCAGATTATTTTTTACCTACATCTGCCTGTATTATTCAAGATAAATTAGGTTTGCGTCGTAATATCGGTGCACTTGATTTCAATTTAGGCTGTTCAGGATATGTCTATGGTCTGTCTTTGGCGAAAGGTTTGATATCATGTGGTGTTGCAAACTCAGTCCTTTTGTTGACAGGCGAAACATATAATAAACATCTTCATCCCAAAGATAAAGGTAATAGAACTATTTTTGGCGATGCTGCATCGGCTACTGTGATCAGTACAAACGGGATTTCGGAAATCGGTGATTTTAGTTTGGGGACGGATGGTAGCGGAGCCGATAATTTGATAGTGCGGTCTGGTGGCATGCGTATTCCTGAAAAGCGGTGCGATTTGTCGTTTGATGAGAATAATAATCCTGTTTCATCTGATTATTTATACATGAATGGGGCTGAGATATTTACCTTCACATTGGATAATGTTCCTCCTCTTATTGATGATGTATTGTCTAAGAACGGTTTAGCTAAAGATGATATAGATCTGTACGTTTTTCATCAGGCTAATAAATATATGTTGAACTTTCTAAGAAAGAAGATACATATTGAGGAAGAACGTTTTTATTATTGCTTGTCTGAGGTTGGTAACACTGTTTCTAATAGCATTCCCATTGCTTTGAAAACCGCTTTAGATGACGGAGCTATTAATGGTAAGATGAAGGTGGCTATTGCCGGTTTTGGTGTTGGTTATTCTTGGGGAAGTACGATTCTCTATTTTAATTCATGAGATTGTTTCTTTTTTGGTTGTTTGTTCCTTATTACGTATGGCGTAATCGAGGTAAAAAGCAATGAATTAAATATTATATTATTTATGAACAAACGAATCTGGCTTTCGCTTGCTCACATGGGTGGCCGTGAGCAAGACTTTATAAAAGAGGCCTTTGATACGAACTGGGTTGTTCCTTTGGGACCTAACGTGGATGCTTTTGAGCAATCTTTGTCTAAATACTTGCATGAAGACCGCCATGTGGTGGCCTTGAGTGCTGGAACAGCTGCACTCCATTTGGGCTTGATTCTTCTGGATGTGAAGCCCGGTGATGAAGTGATCTGCCAAAGCTTTACTTTTGCCGCTTCTGCCAATCCGATTTCTTATCTGGAGGCCAAACCTGTTTTTGTGGACAGTGAGAAGGATACGTGGAATATGGATCCGGTATTGCTCGAGGAGGCCATAAAGGACCGTTTGCGCAAGACGGGTAAGCTTCCGAAAGCAATTATTCCAGTTCACCTTTATGGCATGCCTGCTAAGATGGACGAGATCATGGAGATTGCCGGTCGTTATGGAATTCCGGTTCTGGAAGATGCTGCCGAGGCTTTGGGTTCGGAATTGAACGGACAGAGATGTGGAACCTTTGGCGAACTGGCAGCGCTTTCTTTCAATGGGAATAAGATGATTACCACTTCCGGTGGAGGTGCTCTGATTTGTCGCACGGAGGAAGAGGCCCGGCAAACAAAGTTCTATGCGACGCAGGCTCGTGATGCCGCTCCGCATTATCAGCATACCCACATCGGTTACAACTATCGGATGAGTAATATTTGTGCGGGTATCGGTCGTGGGCAGATGTTTGTCCTCGATGAACATGTTGCCCGAAGACGGGCTATACATACTCTTTATACGGAGTTGCTTAAGGACGTTCCCGGTATAACGGTTCTTCAAAACCCTGATGGGAGGTTTGATTCAAATTTCTGGTTAACTTGTATCTTGGTTGATCCGAGTGTTGCCGGTAAGACTCGTGAGGACATTCGTTTGAAACTGGATGCTGAGAATATAGAGACTCGTCCGTTATGGAAGCCTATGCATCTTCAGCCTGTATTTGTAGATGCTCCATTCTATGGAAACGGTACGAGTGAACACTTATTTGATATCGGGCTTTGTCTGCCTTCAGGACCGACATTGATGGATGAAGATATCAAGAGAGTAGTAGATACGATCAGACAAGATATGTAAAAGTATACCCGTTGGGGTATAAATAAATACTGTGCTCCCACTTTTATACCATATCGGGTATAAAAGTGGGAGTCTTTTATTATACTTGTCCCTCAACGGGTATAATATGGAAAATCAAACGATAGCAGAATACGTAAAACAAATGCGTAGGGAAACCGGACTAATACAGGTGGAACTGTCAGAGAAGGCCGGTGTAGATTAGGTTTTGTACATGCGTTGAAACTGTTGATAATATGATACTTATAACTTTCCCTGAGGGATCGGTTCCGGATGCCCTGTTTTCCTTTGTCATCTTCCTGTAAATGTTCACCTTTGTGGCGTTGATCAACGAAATGTGAATAAAATCAGTAGTAATAACATGAAGAAAAGGAGATTAGGAATATGACTTTATTTTATAAAGCAGTGCAATCGACCATGGTAACTAAGGCCGGTGGCAAGAAGTGGCATTTGAATCTGGTGAAGATAGGTAAAACGGTGTCCACCCAGCAACTGGCAGAGATGATTGCGGAGAAGTCGTCATTGACTCCGGGTGATGTGCATAATGTGGTCCGGAACTTAATGACGGCAATGCGCAGCGAGTTATTGAACAGTAAGACGGTACGCCTGGAAGGATTGGGTACTTTTACGATGAAGGCGCGTAGCCGTGGAAGGGGAGTAGACAAAGAGGAGGATGTCAATCCGAACCAGGTGGGAGCTCTTCTCTGTCACTTCACACCGGAATATACCCGGCCTGCCGCTATTGGCACTACCCGTGCTTTGCTTCAGGGTGTTGAGTTTCAGAAGATAGGCAGTATCGGCACTTCGGGCGGTAATGACTCCGGTAATGGTGATGGAGACATTGTGGATGATCCGACTGCATAATAAGTTTAATCAGATAAACAGATGAAGAAGAATAGCTGGAATATCCTTTTAAAGGTGATCATAGCTGTGGCAAGTGCCATTGCCGGAGTGATAGGAGGGCAGGGACTGCTCTGATAACTGACCGATCGTTTCGGTTGAATAATAGAGCCAAAACTCACCACAGATTACATGGATTAACACAGAGAAGAGATTAATTTGATTGATAATCTGAATATTACACATCTGTGTGATCTGTTAATCTGTGGTGAAAAAGAGTTCTGATTCTAGCTAAGGAGGGATATCCTCTCTCAGGATGATATAAGACGCATGGTCGTATTAAGAAAATTGCTTTTATGCTTTGTATACTGACGGAAATTGCTTATATTTGCTCTGTATAAAGAGCGATTTCATGGAAAAGAGAATCATTAAAATCATAATCAGTGAAAAGCAACAGGAGATTGCTACGACTGAATTAGTAGAAAGACCCATCTTTTTGGAGGAAGTCTGCAACTATGTTTTTGTAGGGCTTCGTCGTGCCGGAAAATCATATTTGATGTTCCAACATATTCAATCAATGATAAAATCCGGCAAAGCGACTATTGAAGATATCTTATACATCAATTTTGAGGACGAGCGAATATCCTCCATTCAAATGGAGGAGCTAAATCTACTTCTTGAGTCGTATCGTGAATTATACGAAAATAAACGGCCATTGATATACCTGGATGAAATACAAAATATTGAAGGATGGGAACATTTTGCCCGACGTTTAGCAGACTCCAAATATAGAGTATACATTACCGGAAGTAATGCTAAAATGTTGAGTCGGGATATTGCAACAACACTTGGAGGCAGATTTATCATCAAGGAGGTTTACCCATTTTCGTTTTCGGAATATCTGACCTATAAGGGAGTCAAGCTTTCTAAAAATTGGGAATATTCTGATGAGAGGATTACAGTTGCAAAGCTCTTTGATGATTACTTTCACTTTGGCGGATTTCCTGAAACATTTGATTTGAGAGATAAAAGAAGTTGGATAAACTCATTATACTTAAAGATTCTTCTAGGGGATATTATTAGCCGGAATGAGATCCGCAATGCGGATGCTATCCGTTTGCTTGCTAAAAAAATGGCCGAAAGTGTAATGCAGCCAATAGCTTTAAGTCGATTACAGCATATCGTAAGTTCTGCAGGAGCTAAGGTGAGCCGAAATACGATTGCGGATTACATTGGATATATGAAAGATGCCTATCTTGTTTTTGGTATCTCTAATTTTACGGACTCGTTGAGTGATCGTGAGATATCTCAAAAGCGATATTTTTGTGATAACGGGCTACTGAATGTTTTTTTGGCAGATCCGGAGACTAAGCTATTGGAAAATATCGTGGCGTTGGCACTGATGAAGCGGTACGGTAATGAAGAACTATCTTATTATAATAAGAACGTTGAGGTGGACTTCTATCTTCCGTCGCAGAAGATGGCTGTGCAAGCCTCGTTTAGTATTTCCGATAGCTCTACTTTTGAGCGAGAAACTAAGGCTTTGGTAAAAATCGCAAATAGCTTTGATGTGGAGAAATTCATTATAGTGACTTATGACAACGAAAGGACAGTAGAGATTGCTGGAATATTAATAGATGTTGTACCTGTGTGGAAGTGGTTGCTGAATATTGAAGGGTTTTAGGCAGAGATGATTGCAGAGAAGTCGTCATTGACAGGGGCTGTTTCAAAACTCACCACAGATTACACGGATTAACACAGAGAAGAGATTAATCTGATTGATAATCTGAATATTACACATCTGTGTGATCTGTTAATCTGTGATGAAAAAGAGTTTATTGAAGAATGCTCCCGATACGTTGCAGCTCGTCCGGACTGAACTTACAGTTTTCCGTCGCTTTCAGGTTGTCTGCCAGTTGACTGACGGAACTGGCGCCGATAATGACGGAGGTTACCAGATCATCTTTCAATATCCAGGCTAATGCCATTTCGGCTAAGGTTTGTCCGCGACTGCCTGCCACTTCATTCAATGCTTTGATTTTATTTAATACTTGATCGGTCAGTTGTTCTTTTTTCAGGAAACCTCCGCGGGCTATCCTTGAATCTTCAGGAATTCCATTTAGATATCGGTTAGTGAGCAGACCCTGAGCCAGAGGAGAAAAGGCGATAAAGCCGGTACCGTTCTCTTGGGCTTGCCGGAGGATACCTTGTGCTTCCGGTTCACGGTTAAACAGGTTATATCGTCCCTGATAGAGGAGACAATGCACGTCTCGCTCTTCCAGATATCGGTAGGCAAACTCTGCTTTTTCTTTGGGGTATTTGGAAATACCGATGTAGAGGGCCTTACCTTGCCGAACAATGTCGACGAGTGCCTGAAGAGTTTCTTCAAGTGGGGTTTCGGGATCGTAACGGTGGGTATAGAAAATATCTACATATTCCAGATTCATGCGTTTTAAACTCTGGTTGAGACTGCTCATCAGATATTTTCGGGAGCCCCAGTTCCCGTAAGGACCTTCCCACATATCATGCCCGGCTTTGGTGGATATGAATAGCTCATCACGATAGGGCATAAAGGATTTCTTCATGATTAGCCCGAACGTCTCCTCGGCTGAGCCGTAAGAGGGACCGTAGTTATTAGCCAGGTCGAAATGTGTGATGCCTTTGTCGAATGCAAAGTGAGCCATTCGAAGGCTATTGGCTAATGTATCTACATCACCGAAGTTATGCCAGAGGCCCAGGGAAACTTCCGGTAACAGTATACCGCTTTTGCCACAACGGCGATACTTCATTCCACCGGAGTATCTCGCCTTATCTGCTGAATAAATAGGATTGATCATATTCTGGAGTATTTGAGGATTAACTATGTGCAAAGATAATGGATTTATAAAGCAACATAAGTTATCAAAATAATAATTGTATTATGAATGGATAAAATAATACTGGATGGTTTGATGGAATCCCGATAATTTTGCATTATTGAAAAGCGTATGAACTAAAAACAGTGGAGATAGAATATGAAAGACATGCAAACAAAAATAGTAATGATAGGGATTCTACTTTCTGCCGGTATAATGTTGAGAGCTCAAGACAATGGAGGGTGTGAGGATTGTCCGGCTTTTAATGCAGGAGGAAAAGTGGAAGTCCGCGGTGTGAAAGAGAGGATTATCGGAGATTTGTCGCAACCGATTGCCGTTCGCGTGAAAACACTCATCCAACAGATGACACTGGCAGAGAAGGTATCTCAACTCGTGAGCGAAAGTGATAGCATCCCCAGGCTGAACCTTCCTGCTTATAATTATTGGAATGAATGTCTCCATGGAGTGGCTCGTGCAGGTGAAGTGACTGTTTTTCCACAGGCTATTAATCTGGCTTCTACCTGGGATACGGTATTGGTAAAGCGGGTGGCTTCTGCTATTTCTACGGAGGCGCGACTGAAATATCTGGAAATAGGAAAGGGGCTCACTTACTGGTCGCCTACTATCAATATGGCTCGTGATCCGCGCTGGGGAAGAAGTGAAGAGACTTATGGTGAAGATCCGTATCTGACTTCACGGCTTGGAGTAGCCTTTGTGAAGGGGCTACAGGGTGATCATCCGGCTTATCTGAAAACTGTCGCAACAATCAAACACTTTGTGGCTAACAACGAAGAGAACAATCGCTTTTCCAGCTCTTCGCAAATACCGACGAAACAGTTGTATGAATATTATTTTCCGGCTTACGAAGCTTGCGTGAAAGAGGCAGACGTGCAGTCGGTAATGACGGCTTATAATGCTTTTAACGGTGTGCCTCCCAGTGGCTCCCGTTGGCTGCTCGGTGAAGTGCTGAGAAAAGAGTGGGGATTTGACGGATTTGTAGTTTCTGATTGCGGGGCCATTGGGGTGATGAATTGGCAGCATAGGGTCGTGAATTCGTTGGAGGAAGCGGCAGCGCTGGGTGTCAACAGTGGGTGTGATTTGGAATGTGGCACTACATATAAAGAGAAATTGGTTCAGGCAGTGAAACAGGGCCTAATCTCGGAAGCTACTATTGATCAGGCTTTAACGCGGGTGCTGACCGCGAGGTTTAAGTTGGGAGAATTTGATCCGATGGAACTTGTGCCTTATAATCATTACGATAAGAAGTTATTGGCCGGCAAGAAGTTTGCGGAACTTGCTTATGAAGCGGCTGTCAAGTCGGTTGTGCTATTGAAAAATGAAAATCTGTTGCCTTTAAGTAAGGAGAAGACTAAATCGGTAGCTGTAGTAGGCCCGTTTGCCGATCATAATTATTTAGGTGGATATAGTGGGCAGCCTCCTTATTCGGTTACACTTTTGAAAGGGGTGAAAGATTTGATGGGTAAAAGAGGAAAAGTCAACTATTTGAACGGTATAGGAGCTTCCAGGGATTCTATTGTGGCTGCGGTAAAAGGAGTGGATGTGGTGCTTGTAGCTTTGGGAAGTGATGAAAAAATGGCAAGAGAGAATCATGATATGACTTCTATTTATTTACCGGAAGAACAGGAGAAACTGCTGAAAGCTATTTATCAAGTGAACCCGAGGATCGTATTGGTTTTCCATTCGGGAAATCCGCTAACTTCTGAATGGGCGGATGTGCATATACCGGCGATTATGCAGGCCTGGTACCCCGGGCAGGAAGCCGGTAGAGCCCTGGCCGATTTATTGTTTGGGAACGAAAATCCATCGGGTAAGTTACCTATGACTATTTATCGGGCGGAAGATCAGTTGCCGGATATCCTGGATTTTGATATGTGGAAAGGGCGTACTTATCGTTATATGAAGGAAGATCCTTTATATGGTTTCGGTCATGGGTTGAGTTATACATCATTTGGGTTCGATGGTATACAAGGAAGTGATACCTTGAAATCGGGCGCAAGGTTGCAATGTTCGGTTGAATTATCCAATACCGGTAAATGGACCGGAGAAGAAGTCGTCCAGGTGTATGTTTCCAGAGAAAATACTCCTGTCTATACATATCCGTTGAAAAAATTGGTAGCGTTTAAAAAGGTGAAACTTGCTCCGGGTGAGAAGAAGAGAGTTGAATTTAATATACCTCCCCGGGAGTTGTCGGTCTGGGAAAATGGAAACTGGAGGATGCTTACCGGAAAGTATACGCTGTTTATAGGTTCCGGACAACCGGGACTGGCAAAGGGTGTTACGAAAGGTTTTGAGGTTAAGACACAATAAGGTTGGTTTTTACAGGTTCTGAGGTAGTAGTGTTTTTTTAAGGAAAGATTGTTTGAAGGTAATTTCTTTATGTACTTGTTCTCTGATGTAAGGGTGTGCTGATTGTATCACTATCGGATAAAATAATACTGGATTGTTAATGATAACTGCACTAATTTTACATTTGAGAAAGTTCTCCGATATTGGGATAAAACAAGTCTCGATTTCGTCTTTTAGATAAACTATGGTAGAATAACGGATGCATTGAAGGCTGAAAAGAAATAAAGAGTGTTTGTCTGAATTGCATAAGTGAATGATAAAATCATACTTGTTTGTTCTTCCGGTTGACTCTATTTTTGCATTATCACAAAATTAATCATTTTAAATCAGTGTAATAGTATGAAGAACATGATGTTGTTTCTGATGGCGCTCTTGATGAGCAGCCATATGATGGCTCAGCAAACCATTGTTACAGGCGTAATCACCGATGCTAACGATGGATCTCCATTGATTGGAGCCAATGTACTGGTCAAAGGTGCCGGAACCGGTTCTATTGCCAATGTGGACGGTAAATACAGTGTAAACGTTCCGAGTGGCAAGAATGTACTGGTCTTCTCGTGTGTGGGGTATAAAGAACAGGAGATTACTTTAAAACCCGGACAGAAAATACTCAATGTGACAATGAAGGAAGATACTGAACTGCTGGATGAGGTGGTAGTCATAGGCTATGGTACAATGAAGAAGAGCGACTTGACAGGATCGGTCACCAGTATCAAAAGCGAAGACTTGATGAAAACCAATCCGATCAGTATCAACCAGGGACTTCAGGGGCGTATTGCAGGTGTGCAGGTCAACCAGAATGATGGTGCTCCCGGAGCAGGCGTGAGTATTCAGATTCGTGGTGCGAACTCGTTTTCAACTTCTACAGAACCGCTTTACATTGTAGATGGTATTCCTTTTACCAGTAGTGGAATGCCCGGAACAGGTAAAGATGGTATGATGCAGACGGCCAATCCGTTGTCGACGATTAATCCGTCGGATATCGAGTCTATTGAGATCCTGAAGGATGCTTCAGCTACGGCTATTTACGGATCACGCGGTGCGAACGGAGTGGTGTTGATTACCACCAAGCGTGGTGCGAAGGGAAAAGACAATATCAGCTTCAGTGCTAATTTCGGAATATCGAAAGTAGTGAAGAAATTGGATATGTTGGATGGATATGCATATGCGATGTATAGGAATGAAGCCACAAAAATGTTCAATGAATACGAAAATGCTAAAGAACTTATTCCCTATCCGGGTACTTCTATGGTGGATCCGAATACCGGTGAATCGGTTTATTCTCCGGGACCGGAAGATTATCGGAATGGCGCATATCCGAGTGTAAACTGGCAGGATGAAGTGTTTGAAACAGCGTTCTCCCAAGAGTATAATCTGAGCGTAAACGGTTCGAATGATAAAGGGTATTATGCTATTTCCGGTAATATTCTGGATCAGAGCGGTATCATTCATAATTCAGGGTACAAACGATATACATTTCGTGCGAATGTGGCGCGTAAAGTACACGAATGGATTGAAATAGGCACGAATATGAGTTTTACTAATTCATTGAATAAACTTGCTAAGACAAACTCTGTCAGTGACGGTATTATTCGTGGTACTTTGTTTTATCCGGCTACTGCTCCATTGAATGATGAAACGAATAATGCTCAGCTGAATTGGTTCTCTTCAAATCCTTATGTATATACACGTGCCGCTAAAGATGAGCTGACAACGAATAGCTTCTTTTCTTCTTCCTTCGTAGAAATTACTCCGTATAGAGATCTAAAAGTTCGTCAGAATGTGGGTCTCTCCTATAATATAAACGAACGTGATGTGTACTATAACAGAGAGACGGTGGAAGGTAAAGATCCGACAAACGGCTATGCTTCGAAAGCTGATAATTGGTCGAAGAATCTGGTATTTGAAACGATGGCAACTTATAATAAGACTTTCAACAAGAATCATTTGCTGAATGTGGTTGCGGCTTTCTCTTATGAAAGAGGGGATTATGGTAACAAAGCAATGGTAGCTACCGGATTTCCGCAAGACTTGACAGAAGACTTTGATATGGGTGCTGCTGTGAATCCTCAGAAGCCGACCAGCGGACGTGGAATGACTTCTTTGGTCTCCTTTCTGGGACGTGCTAACTATAACCTGATGAATAAGTATCTGTTTACTGCCTCTTTCCGTCGGGATGGCTCCAGTAAGTTTGCACCGGGTAACAAATGGTCGAATTTTGCTTCGGGTGCTATTGCCTGGAGAGCATCGGAAGAGCAGTTTATTAAGGACCTGAATTTGTTTAGTAATCTGAAATTCCGTGCAAGTTACGGACAGACAGGTAATCAGGCGATTGGGGCATATGCTACCCGTGACTATCTGACTGTGGCTAATTATCCAATTAACGGTGCACTTGCCAGTGGCTTCGCCAATTTGACTTGGAGAGGACCGGCCAATCCGGACTTGAAATGGGAAACTACCAGCCAGTATAATGTGGGGGTGGATATGGGTTTCTTCCAGAATAGAATTAATCTGACTATTGATTTGTATTATAAGAAAACATCTGATTTGTTACAGAATATACAGATACCCCAAAGTACAGGTTTTTCAAATATGACGACAAATTTTGGTAACGTAACCAATAAAGGTCTTGAAATTACGGGAAAATTTTATGCAATCACTGGGAAGAATTTCAATTGGGATTTTGATGCTAATATTTCTTTTAATCGTAATAAAATCAGTGGTCTTCCAGGCGATCAGTTCGCCCAGGGATGGAGTAAGGCTGATAATGTGTTCTTGCAACGTAATGGAATGCCGATCGGAACCATTTATGGATTTGTGGAAGACGGCTTTTATGATAATATAGCTGAGGTGAGAGCTGATCCGTTTTATGCAGAACAGTCAGAGGCTATATGTAAAGCGATGGTAGGTGAGGTGAAGTATAAGGATTTTGATGGAGTTGCTGGTATTACGAATGCCGATCGTCAGATAATTGGTGATACGAATCCGGACTTTACGTTTGGTATGAACCACAATTTTAATTATAAAAACTTCTCTTTGAGTTTCTTCCTGCAGGGATGTGTTGGAGGTGATATTTTTAATGCAAACTTGCTTGAAGTGACTATGAGTGGCATTGGTAATATTCCTCAAAATATATATGAATCCCGTTGGACACCCGAGAATCGGGAGAATGCCAAATGGCCGAAAGCATATGCAGGTTATGGAAGAACGATGAAGTTATCGGATCGCTATGTGGAAAATGGATCTTATCTGAGAATGAAGAATATTAATCTGGGTTATAAATTGGTTTCTCCATTCAAAGGAATCGAATCGATCAATCTGTTTGCTTCTGTTAGTAATGTATTTACCATTTCGGGATATAGCTGGTATGATCCGGATGTAAACTCTTTCGGAAGTGATGCCTCTCGCCGTGGTGTAGATTTATTCTCGTATCCAAGCAGTCGCACTTTCTCATTTGGTTTACAATGTACATTTTGATGTTTAACTCAAATCAAGAAAAGTCATGAAAAAAATAATATTTAAATCGTTTTTATTGTTGTGGACAGTCTTATTGGCATGTTCATGCAATGATTTACTGGATGAAAAGGCCTATGATTTCGTATCGCCTGAGCAGTTGGGCGACAGTGAAAGTGCAGCTTCACAGCTTGTAACAGGAACTTATAATACAGTGATCACTAGTTTTATCGCTCCAGGATCTTATCTTTATCTGACCAATATGGATTGTGACTATGCATCGGGTGCGTCATGGGCATTTGGTAATGTGGGAGCTGGTAATCCGCTGGGATTTTGGGGAATAGACCATTTATGGCAAGGTAGCTATACATTGATTCATCGTGCAAATCTGAGTATATCCAAAATTTCGGCGATGAATAATCTGAGTCAAGAAAGTAAACAGGATGCTTTGGCTCAACTCTGTTTCCTCAAAGCATGGGCTTATTTTAATTTGGTGAGAAATTATGGTCCTGTACCTATTTTCCGGAAGTCTATTTCGGAAGGGGAAGCTATGAGCCAACCTCGTGCATCGGTTCCGGATGTATATGCACATATCATTGAGTTACTGGAACAAGCTGAAGGCATGTATTCAAAAGATGATGCAGGTTTTGTGGTGGGACATGCTTCAAGCGGAGCTGCAAAGGCTTTGTTGGCAAAAGTATATGTTACCATGGCTTCCGGTGCGATGGCAGGTGTACCTATTGTGGTTAAAGGAGGAGATCCGAATGTATTTGAACCACAGCCTATCACACATATTGCGAAAACTGTTGCTGGTTATGAGGGATTTGATCCGGTTAAGTATTATGCGTTGGCACGTGATAAAGCATGGGAGGTGATAAACGAATATACCTTATTTGATAATTATATGGATGTATGGACTATCGGTAATCGTAATAAGGGAGAACATATTTGGATGGCACAGGCTATCAGTGGTGATAAAGATTTTGGAAATACTATTTGTCAGGATTATGTAGGTATCTTTAAAGAAGACGGTACCATGGATGGTAACTGGTATGGTATGCGCGATCACTGGTATCTGCTTTTCGAAGAGCAAGATAAACGTATTGTTGACGGAGTTATTCATCGATATGCATCGGATGGTATATCTAATGGAAAAGTCATTTATAACTATTATCCTCGTTGGTATGCTGATAAAGTAGAGAATAAGGAGGTTTACGATAGCCAGGGAAATGCTTTTGACGGTACTGAAGTTTATCATGAAGGTCCCGGATGGACTTTGGCAAAGCTTACTAAATTTACATTTGTCTCGGATCGTAAACAGGAAAAAAGTGATTTTCACTTCCCGTTACTTCGCCTGCCGGATATTATGTTGATTTATGCTGAGGCAGTCAATGAACTGAATGCTGGTCCGGATGCTGAAGCTTACAGACAAATAAACAGGATTCGTACACGTGCTAATGCTACTCCATTTTCCGGAATGAATCAAGATGAATTCCGTTCGGCTGTGCTCGAAGAGCGGGCTCGTGAATTGGCTTATGAAGCAGATCGCCGTTACGATCTTTTCCGTTGGGGGATCTATCTGGATGTGATGAATGCTATCGATATGGATGAGCATAACGTGACTAAGCGTCGTTTGGAGCGGAATCTTCTTTATCCGATACCTACCAGTGAGGTAAACTCTAATGACAAGATTGATGTCAACAATCCGGGATGGTAATGAATATATTCGTAACATTTAAAACTGAAGATACAATGAAAACATTTAGATATATTTTATTAGCATGGGTGATTCTGGGCTGTGGGCTGTTTACATCATGTAAAGACGATGAAGTGGAATATGCTCCTTTGGCTATCACCCGGGTGTCTGCGGTGTCCGATCGTGAGCAAGCCATAGAACAAGTTGATTTAGGGCAATATATTATTGTGCAGGGCTCAGGGCTCAATGCAGTGAATAGTCTTCTGATTAATGATGTTGTGGTCGATTTGGATAATGCATATATTACACCTAAAGAGATTACTTTTTCTGTTCCAAGAACTATTCCTGGAGAAGTAAATAACTTGATAACACTGATGTCGGACCAAGCAACGGTAACTACTCCTGTTTCGGTCTTTATTCCGGATTTAAGAGTTGATGGTATGTATAATGAGTTTACTCCAGCAGGTGAAACAATGAAAGTTGTGGGAGATTTCTTTGATATCTATGGAATTACTCCAGAATCCGGAAAACTATTTTTGGGTGACAAAGAAATGGTGATAACCAGAGCTACAGCTGATACCATCTATTTTCAGTTGCCTGAAGATGCTGTTCCTGGAAGCAAAATTCGGTTAATTAGTCCGATAGAAGGTGAGATTGTTGTATCTGGAAAATACATGGAAAAGGGAAATATGCTTTGTGATTTTGATCCGTATGATGGCTGGGGCGGTGGTACGAATTATGTATCGTCTGGTCCTGAACCTAAACCTTATAGCGGTCAATACTCGCATTTTAAACTGAGTAAAGACGATGCCGATGATTGGGCATGGAATGATTTTACAGGGATTGCGCAGAAAAATGTGACTTATTGGCAGGAAGTATTGGAAAACCCACAAGGCTATTGGTTTAAGTTTGAAGTATGTACACTGGTGCCTTTGACAAAAAGATTAATTCGTTTCTATTTTGAACAAATAAACTATGATTGGGCTCCTTTCTCTCCAAGTTTACCTTTTAAGACAAATGGTGAATGGCAAACAGTTACGATTGATTTAGCAGATATGTGGAAGGGAGATTTGCCTAATACTTCTATGTTACAAATAATGGGTAATGGGTTGGCGGAAGATACGGATATCTGCTTTGATAATTTCCGTATTGTTCCCAAAGATTAAGGTGTGTTTAGTGAAAGGTAGTTTATTGACTGCCTGATGTAGGGTAGAGTTGGTAAAAGAGGGGCAGTTTTCTTATAACTATCCCTCTTTTTAACTCACTCCGCAATATGAATAAAAAAAGAATGACAATGCGGAAAATTCAATATTTGTTTATCGGTTTGTTCTTCTGTCTGGGGATACAGGCACAGGAGAAATTTAATATCAGGGGGGTACTTCCCTGGCATAATTTCTTGTCAGGACCTACTTCATGGAACTTGTCAGATTACCGGAATTATCTGGATGAATGTCAGAAAAATGGTATCAACTTCATTGGTTTCCACAATTATACGGGGGGTGGTGAGCGTTATGCCACTTATGTGGAACCTATGATAAAAATAGAATATAAGAATATTCTTCCTCAAGCCTGTTTTGATAATTCTCTGACTGCACGTTGGGGCTATCTGCCGATGGCTGTGAAAGACTTTGCTTATGATACGGGAAAAGCATTCCACTTATCTGCAGGGGCAGAAGCTTTCGGTAATGACGGTTCGGTTACCTCGTACTCTCCCCGGGAGCATTACGAAAAGGCCCAGGGGCTGATGCGTGATGTATTGAAAATGGCACATGAACGGGGAATTCGTATGGCTATGGGATTTGAATTCGGAGTGATTCCTCCCGAATACTTTTCTTTGAATGTAGCCGGAGACTGTTTCTATTGGCCGGGTGAATCGAATATGATTCCGAATCCGAAAAGCCAGATAGCAGCCGAGATACATTATGCTGCAATTGATGATATTCTGAAAGCTTATCCGGATATTGATTACATCTGGATGTGGCTGAATGAACATTCGTTTATGGGAGTCGATACTCAGAAAGCATTGCGGAATGCACCTTTTGCCCGTGCTTATCGGGAAAATGAAAGCTTCTTTGAGGAAGCGGCCGATTCATCGGCCCGTTTTGTCGGAGTGTGGGCGCTGGAATATATGAAACTGACTTATGATTATCTGAAATCAAAGGGTTCGCATGCCAAATTGATCCTTGGTGGCTGGGGAGGAGGACATCAGTTACCTTCATTGCTGAAAGGATTGGACAGAGCTTTGCCCAAAGATATTATTTTCAGTTGTCTCAATCCGGATCTGGGGAAAAGTCCACAACCGGAGTTTCTGGGAGAGATTGCCCGGAACCGTAATGTATGGGCAGTTCCCTGGTTGGAAGGCGATCACCAGTTGTGGCATTTTCAGCCAAGGGTCCATATGATGCGTGAACATGTGAAACTTGCCGCTAAACAGAATCTGGACGGAGTGGTTGCTATCCACTGGCGTACGGAGGAACCTCGTTTTAATTTCCGAACGTTTGCCCATTTTGCTTCGGATAAAGATGCCAAAGAAAGTGTGGAGCAGTTATATGACAGATTTCTGACGGAGGAGTTCGGAAAAGATGCGGCTAAAAAAATGACCCCGTTGCTTGCCGGAATGGATCGGAAACAAATTCAGTGGAATGTGCCTTCACCGGAGTTTTACGCCTATACTCCGGAATGGGGACTGTTGGACGAAAATAATGTGCGGATACGGAAAGAACTGGTGTCTTCGGGAGAATCATTATTGAAAAAGTTAAAAGGGGAGCAGCGGGATAATCTGGAACGTTTCATAGCAATGTTTCGTTTTGAACTTCTCTTGGGAGAGGTGGATCAGGCTATGATGCCTGCTTTTATCTTAAAGAAGAAAGAAGCGCAAGGTGAGAAAATAGATGCTTCACAGGAATATGCGGATGCATACCGGTTATTGCTTTCAGCACCAATCAAAGAGATGTTCGATACTTATGTGAAACGGGTTCATTCACGTGGAGAACTGGGCGTTCTTAGCTCTTTGAACCAGCGTGTGTGGCGTGAATACAATGAACTTAAAACTTATCTGGAAAATAAAATAAAATAGAAATGAAACGAATGGCATATCACCTGCTGGCTGTTTTGATTCTGGCAATGACAGCATCGACAATCAAAGCACAGATTTTATTGGCTACTTCGGGTACACCGGTCGAAGAATATGCGGCAGCAGAGCTTCAACGATATTACTATCAGTTGTCCGGGCGGCTATTATCTGTCGGACATGGAGAGGTGCCGGACAGGAAAACGGAATTTGTGCTTACAAGACTGGATCATCCGTTGATGACTTCCTGGAAAGACAATGGAGTGCTGGCTCTGGCATCAGTGCCCGGAGCACAGGGGTATGTCATTCGGACAGTGAAGGAAAAAGGCAGGCAACTGGTGGTTATTGCCGGTGCGGATGCCAGTGGACTGCTTTATGGCGTATATGGGTTATTGGAGGATCATTTAGGAATGCGTTTCTATATGAACGGGGATGTGTATCCCGATAAAAAAAAGCCGCAGACAAAGTTACCGTTTATCCGGGATGAACGTACGCCGACAATGACCGTTCGCGGATTTCTTCCCTGGACTAATTTTCCGCAATCGGCTACGATTTACTCATGGGATGATTGGCGTTACATCATAGATCAGGCTGCGCGGATGCGGATGAATTTTATTATGATTCATAACTATAACGGGTTTTGCGGGCATAATGAATTGTTTCATAATTTTGAGTATAAAGGTCATTTGTCACGTGGATGGATGCCTACCATAAAGACCGGACACGGATGGTGTTGCCCCGGATGGGATGTCAATGAATATCTTTTTGGAGCATCCGGGATTTATGATGACTATGATTTTGGAGCTGATTATGGGTTACATAATGAAACGCTGACGAATAGCCAGATCAAAGAGAAAGGAGCAACTATATTCCGCAAGGTGATCGCTTATGCACATTTGCGTGGTGTGAAAATAGGCTTAGGATTGGATATCGATGTCCTCTTGCCGGAATATCAGACTGAGCCGGATAATAGAGAAGTAATTAAGGCACAGGTTACAGAAATTGCCTGTGAATATCCGGAACTGGATTATCTGCTTTGTTTCCAGTCTGAGGGTCAGAAGAATGAAGCTTTTTATGCCCGCTGGCGGAGAGTTTTTGATGGATTCTATGAAGAGATGAAGCGGATGTCGCCTTCTACCCGTATAGCTGTATCGGGGTGGGGGCTGACCCCGGAATCAGTGAATAGTCTGCCCGAAGATGTTATTTGTGCTCCCATATCTTATTATTCGGCAGCGTTCGAACCGGGAAGTGTGTATGGCAGTCGTGAATACTGGGGATGTCCCTGGTTGGAACGGGATTTTAACAGTTCTGAATATTACTATCCTTATAATGTGGATCTGTCGGAAACCATCCGGGCCTTTGGAGATGCTTCTCCCAATATGAATGGTTTTTATGCACTGACGTGGAGACTGGCCGACGCTATTTCTCCTAAAATGTGGTATATCAGTAAGGCCCCCTGGTATAAGCGTGAAGTACTGGATTCTTCGGAGAAGGTATATCGGGATTTTGCATGTGCCAGTTACGGGAAAAATGCGGCCGATGCCATTACCGGTATTATCAATCAAAACGAGCCTTTTGCCACTGACTTTGGCGAGTGTCAGGAAACACCCGGATTTAATCAGGTGGTGCATACTTATCCGTTGATGAACCTTCGTTCGATGGCTTTTATCGGGAAAAATGGAGAAACCGTAAAGATAGAAGCTACCGGATACAAAGAGAAGAAAGGTACCCAAAATGCCCCTTGTGATGAAGGTGGTGAGTGTGTAGGGTATATTATGGCGGATGACTGGTTGGAGTATCCTGCGGTTGATTTTAGTAATAGTCCTGAGCGGATGTCCGTTCGGGTCGCTTCTGCATCTTCGGGTGGGGTTGCCACTGTTTGTCTGGACCGTCTGGAAGGCCCTGTTATCGCCCGGTTTGAGGTAAAGAATACGGAAGGGTGGCAATTTTGGAGAACGCTGACGGTTCCGATGAGCGGATTGAAAGGTATTCATACATTGTATATTCGTTTTCAACCTTTTGATGTGATAGCCGGGGCGGAAAAATTAGCTGAAGCACAATTGAAAACCATTGATAGTTGTATGGCGGTTACTTCGGATGCACTTCAGAGGTTGCGTCTTTCCCGGTTGCGCGCGCGCATTCAGGGTGCTGCTTGCCACATTGCGTTGAATGCCGGTTTTGAAGCTTATCGGTGGGATGATTTACCCGGAAAGATGGATGAATGGGCGCGCAGCTTCCTGTATCGTATCGAGGATATTTCGTCCTACGGGAATATCATGAGTACTCAGAATAGATTTGTCAAACAGAATTATGTAGCGAAAATCAATCAACTTCGTAAGCAACAGCAGGTACAGGCACCTTCGCATATCACAGCCAAGGGAACCCGTGAGGGAGCATTGGTCAGTTGGCGTAATGAAGAACCGGCGGCAAAGGCTTTTGTTGTTTGTCGTAATGGAGAAGAAATTGATACATTGGCAGCCGGTGTGACATGCTATCGGGATATATTTCATGGAGTTGCTGTCTATTCAGTGTACACGGTGGATGTTGAAGGGCATAAGAGTCCTTTGGGAATACCTGCCCGGTGTCCGGCTGGAAATGCAGATCGTGAAGCACCGGTTATTGTTATTAATTCTCCGGTGACTTCCGTAATGAAAGGAGCTCCGTTGCATATCCGGTTTTCTGTGGTTGAAGACCGGTTGCCCGAAGTTGTATCCGGAACACTTCACTATCGGAAACCGGGAGATAAAGTATGGAAAGAGTTGCCGTTTGAACGCCGGGTCAGAGCTGTCTTCACATTGACGTTGCCTGCTTCCGGGATTACCGAAGAAGGAATAGAATACTATATTTCTGTTTCCGATTCTCACAATACCTCCTTTTATCCGGCCTCTGCTCCGTTCCGGAATCATACGGTAGTGGTGACGGGAGTACAGGGGAATGATAAACCGATACCTCCGGTGGTAAAACAAATCGATAATAACCGTATGTACTGGACTTGTACGGAAAATGCGGAAATGTATCGCATCTATCGTGCTAAGACTCCTGATTTTGCAGTCGGGGCAGGTACGTTTGTGACGTTTGTAGCTGGAAATACATGCACCTTTGCCGATAATGGATTCGATTTTGACGGAACTCCTTTAAAAGGGACTTATTATTATCGCCTGACTTCCGTATCACGGTGGGATTGTGAAAGTGAGGCATCAGATATCATTCAAATAGATTATCAATGAAAAGAATTGGAATATACATTGCTACTGTGGTCTGCATCCTGTCCTGTGTTCCCCCGCAAAGGAATTTGCTGACAGAAACCAGACAGATGCTGGTTGATTCAGGCGCAACTGAACGGACGGCAGCTTTGTTTTATAACTTGCGCCAACTGACCGGGAAACAGGTTGTTTACGGACAACATAATTATGAAATGGATGGGTTTGACTCGGATACCACACGCTGGCGGGATGAAGCGAACCGATGTGACGCATACGATGTGACGGGAACTTATCCAGCTTTGGCCAGCTTTGATTTTCTTCATTTTACAAATCCCCGTAGTTGGGAAACAAAAGACCCGGATTACATCCGGCAGAAGTTTCATGCTGCATATAACCGAGGTAACGTGATTACATTCTGCTGGCATTATTACAATCCGGTGACCGGTGGAAACTTTTATGATACTACCCGGGTGGTCCGCCATATCTTACCGGGAGGTTCCCATCATGCTATATTTAAGGCTGACCTGAAAATCATTGCCGACTTTGCCCACAATGCAAAAGCCGACAACGGAGAATTGATTCCCATTATATTCCGTCCCTGGCATGAGTTTGATGGCAACTGGTTCTGGTGGGGCAGAAATCATTGCCGGGTTGAGGAGTTTAAAGAATTATATAGGTTTACGGTCACTTACCTCAGGGACTCTCTGCAGGTACATAACTTTCTGTATGCTTTCTCTCCTGATTGTGGCTTTACTACCGAAGCCGAATACCTGGAACGCTATCCGGGAGATGAATATGTAGATGTGGTAGGAATGGATAATTACTGGGATTTTCGTCCGGATGGAGGAGACACTTCTCTGGTTGTTTTGAAAGCACGTATACTGACTCAGTATGCCCGGCAGCATGCAAAACTTTCGGCTATTACCGAGACCGGTACACAGACCCGTGACTCGTTGTGGTATACGCAATTGTTGTCCATCCTGCGTTCGGAAAGAGTAGCCTTGAACTATGTGTGTAGCTGGTCCGGGTTTGCTCCTTATAAAGGACATCCGGCTGCAACCGATTTTTGCCGGTTTAAGGAAGATTCCCTGATACTTTTTGCAGATGAGATTCCCGATTTCTATACTTGGCCTTAACCTGCTTATAATAATATCATGGAATGCTAAGATAGTATTAGGTATATATGCGGACGACGCTTATCTTTGCAATATCAGTTACAGAGTGAAAAGAATCTTATAAATAAAACATCTGATAATTATGAAAACCCTATCGAGTATACTACTGACCTTGCTGGTCGTGTTCGGGGCATGTACTTCTCCTCGGATTTCTTCCGATCCTTTTGTCCGTGTGTCAGACGGGCGTCTGACGGTGAATGGAAAACCTTACTATTATATTGGGACCAATTTCTGGTATGGAGCCATATTGGGGTCACAGGGGCAGGGGGGTAATCGTGAAAGGTTGCTTCGTGAACTCGATCACCTGAAAGCCCATGGAATCAATAACCTGCGTGTTCTTGTCGGGGCCGATGGAAAAGATGGTATCCCGACAAAAGCTGAACCTGCGCTTCAGATAGAAGCAGGCGTATATAACGATACTATTTTCGACGGACTCGATTATTTCTTATCGGAGTTGGGCAAACGGGATATGTATGCTGTGCTTTTCCTGAACAATAGTTGGGAGTGGTCGGGCGGATATTCCCAATACCTTTATTGGGCGGGACACGGTGAGGTACCGATGCCGAATATAGCCGGGTGGGATGCTTTCTCCGGTTATGTGGCACAATACGCTAAGTCTGAAAAAGCACACCGTCTGTTCCGGAATCATGTCACCCACGTCGTGAATCGTGTCAACCGGTACACGGGAAAGAAATACAGTGAAGATCCTGCGATCATGTCCTGGCAGATAGGAAATGAACCCCGTCCGTTCGGTGAGGAGAATAAGGAAAGCTTTGCGGCGTGGATTGCGGATTGTGCGGCACTTATTAAATCATTGGACCCTAATCATCTGGTCTCGGTCGGATCGGAGGGAATGGCCGGTTGTGAAGGAGATCTTTCACTTTGGACTTCCATTCATGCCGATGCCAATATCGATTATGCCACGATTCATATCTGGCCGAACAATTGGGGATGGATCGATAAGAAAGATATTCCGGGAACTCTCGGACAGGCCATAAAGAATACTTGCTCTTATATTGACATACATGCCCAAGAGGCCTATAAAATAAACAAGCCGTTGGTGCTTGAAGAGTTCGGTTTGCCGAGAGACAGCGTAAAGTTTGCCTCGGACAGTCCGACTGTCCAACGAGACCTTTATTATAGGGAAGTGTTTGATATCGTCAAAAAGCATGCTGCCGGGAAAGGCGTTTTTCAAGGATGTAATTTCTGGGCATGGGGTGGATTTGCACAACCCCGCCACCTCTTCTGGCAAAAAGGAGATGACTACATGGGAGATCCCGGGCAGGAAGAACAAGGGTTGAATTCGGTTTATGCAACGGATTCGACAGTGGATATGATTAGAGAGACGGTAAATGATATTAACCAGATAATTCAGAAACAATGAAAATGAAATTACTGTGTATTCTGTTACTGGGAGTGATTCCCATATGCCCGATCCATGGCAAGGATACGTTCGGGAAGAAAAAAGATAAAGCAACGCGACTCCTTTTTTATGATCTGAATAAGAACGGGCAGATGGATACCTATGAAAATCCCTCTGTTCCGGTAGAAGAGCGTGTGGAGCACCTTCTGTCACAGATGACGCTGGAAGAAAAGGTAGGCCAGATGCTTACTTCATTGGGATGGCCGATGTACGAACGGGTGGGAGAGGAAATTCGCCTGACTGCACGGTTGGAAAAGGAAATCAGCGAATATCATATCGGGGCACTCTGGGGCTTTATGCGGGCCGATCCATGGACACAGCGCACACTGCATACCGGCCTCAATCCTTCATTGGCTGCCCGCGCCTCCAACCGTCTTCAGGCTTTTGTCATGGAGCATAGCCGTTTGGGCATTCCGTTGTTCCTGGCAGAAGAATGCCCTCATGGACATATGGCGATTGGTACAACCGTTTTTCCCACTTCCATTGGTCAGGCCAGTACCTGGAATCCGGAGCTGATCAGGCAGATGGGGCGTGTTATTGCAATCGAAGCAAGTGCTCAGGGAGCGCATATCGGTTATGGGCCGGTACTCGATTTAGCCCGTGATCCGCGTTGGTCACGTGTGGAAGAGACTTACGGAGAAGACCCTTATCTGAATGGAGTGATGGGAGCTGCTTTGGTACGCGGTTTTCAAGGGGACACACTAAGGGGGCGTAAAAGCGTAATTGCCACTCTCAAGCATTTTGCCTCGTATGGCTGGACCGAAGGGGGACATAACGGAGGTACTGCCCATCTGGGCGAACGTGAACTGGAAGAAGCTATTTTCCCTCCTTTTCGTGAAGCTGTAGGGGCAGGAGCATTGTCGGTGATGAGTTCGTATAATGAAATAGACGGTAATCCGTGTACCGGAAGCCGCTATTTGCTGACAGATATTTTGAAAGACCGTTGGCAATTCAAAGGTTTCGTCGTGTCCGATTTGTATGCTATTGGCGGATTACGGGAACACGGAGTTGCAGGCAGTGACTATGAAGCAGCCGTGAAAGCTGTGAATGCCGGGGTGGATAGTGATCTGGGGACGAATGTATATGCGGAACAACTGGTTGCCGCAGTTCGAAAAGGAGATGTCGCTATGGAGACAGTAGATAAGGTGGTACGCCGCATATTATCTCTCAAATTCCACATGGGATTGTTTGATGCTCCGTTTGTTGATGATAAGCGTCCGGCACAACTGGTCGCCTCTCCCGAGCATATCGGACTGGCTCGTGAAGTTGCCCGTCAGTCGATCGTTCTGCTTAAGAATGAAGACAAGCTGTTACCGTTGAAGAAGGATATTCGTACCCTTGCCGTCATAGGTCCCAATGCCGATAATGGTTATAATATGCTTGGTGACTATACAGCCCCTCAGGCAGACGGTTCTGTGGTGACTGTTCTGGAGGGCATCCGGCAAAAAGTTTCTAAAGACACCCGTGTGCTTTATGCCAAAGGTTGTGCCGTGCGGGATTCTTCCCGTACCGGATTTGCCGATGCCATAGAGGCTGCCCGTAGTGCCGATGTCGTGGTGATGGTAGTAGGAGGATCGAGTGCCCGGGATTTTTCTTCGGAATATGAAGAGACAGGAGCCGCCAAGGTCTCTGCAAACCGGGTCAGTGATATGGAAAGTGGAGAGGGATATGACCGTGCCACACTTCATCTTATGGGCAGACAATTGGAATTGCTGGAAGAGGTTCGCAAATTGGGTAAGCCGATGGTATTGGTCCTGATCAAAGGGCGCCCGTTATTGATGGAGGGAGTCATTCAGGAAGCAGATGCAATTCTTGATGCCTGGTATCCGGGTATGCAGGGAGGAAATGCTGTGGCAGATGTGCTATTTGGCGATTACAATCCGGCAGGTCGTCTCACACTTTCCGTTCCGCGTTCGGTCGGACAGCTTCCGGTATACTATAATACGAAACGTAAGGGAAATCGCAGTCGCTATATAGAAGAGGCGGGTACTCCCCGTTATCCTTTTGGCTATGGGCTTAGTTATACGATGTTCTCCTATACCGGCATGAAGGTTCGGGTGAGTGAAGAAAGCAATCACTGCCGGGTAGATGTATCGGTAACTGTACGCAACCAGGGTACAGTGGATGGTGACGAAGTGGTGCAGCTTTATCTGCGGGATGAAGTCGGCAGCTTTACAACTCCTGACAGACAGCTGCGTGCTTTCAGCCGTGTACGCCTGAAAGCAGGTGAGACCCGGGAAATAACTTTTACTCTCGACAAGAAGTCGTTGGCCCTGTATATGCGGGACGGTGAATGGGCCGTGGAACCGGGACGTTTTACAGTCATGGCAGGAAGCTCTTCCGAAGACATTGCCTGTCAGCAGGAATTTGAGATAAACCGAAAATATACTTTTAAAATGTAAATGCTATGAACGGATCAAGAGATAAAGTGCGCAGTGCACTCAATCACCGGAATACAGGTAGTGTACCGGTCGATTTCGGTGCAACAGCGGTTACAGGCATTCATTGCCGCATTGTAGAAGCATTGAGGAATTATTATGGGCTGGAACCCCGGCCGGTAAAGATTGTGGATGCCTTTCAAATGTTAGGGGAAGTAGATGCGGAACTGGCTGAAAAGATCGGGGTGGACTGTATCGGTATAGGAGGTCCTAAAGATATTTTCGATCTGGATGTAACCCGTATGCGTGAACAGACAACACCTTGGGGACAACTGGTGCTGGTGCCTGAAGCGATGGATCTTACTCCCGATGCTCAAGGAGATGTTTATGTGTATGCCGGAGGAGATAAAAGCTATCCCCCCAGTGCCGTGATGCCCAAAGGATGCTATTTTATTAATGCCATCGAGCGTCAGCACCCCATTGACGAAGAACAGCTGAATCCGGAAGACAATGTGGAAGAGTTCGGATTGCTGACGGAGGGAGATCTGGCTTATTACCGTTCGGAGACAGATAAAGCATATCAGACCGGCCGGGCCGTCGTGGCCAGTTTCGGAGGCACAGCCTTGGGAGACGTTGCTTTTGTTCCCGGTATGGGGCTGAAGCAGCCGAAGGGGATCCGGAGTGTGGTGGAGTGGTATATGTCTACAGCCATGCGGCAGGATTATCTGCATCAGGTATTTGAGAAAGAGATTGATATTGCCATTGCTAATTATGAGAAACTTTGGGCTGCACTCGGAGATAAAATAGAGGTGGTGCTGACATGTGGTACAGATTTCGGTTCACAAGAGTCGCAGTTTTGTTCCATAGATACCTTCCGCGAACTTTGGTTGCCGCACTATCGGCGGATGAACGACTGGATACATCAGCATACCACCTGGAAAATATTCAAGCACTCTTGCGGAGCTATCATTCCCATTTTGCCCGGGCTGATCGAAGCCGGATTCGACATTATCAATCCGGTTCAGATTAATGCCAAAGACATGGATTCCCGGAGGTTGAAAGAGGAGTTCGGCAGCCGGCTGACTTTCTGGGGAGGAGGGGTCGACACGCAGAAGATACTGCCTTTCGGTACTCCGGACGAGATACGTCGCCATGTAAAGGAGCAGTGTGAGATATTGGGACGTGACGGAGGGTTTGTTTTTAATGCCGTCCATAACATTCAGGCCAATGTTCCCGTCGAGAATGTAGTTGCGATGTTCGATGCTTTAAAGGATTTCCGCTGAGGACCGTTTGTGAGGCTATAATTATTGACAATATGAAAATCTGCCGGCAACTGTTGCCGGATGAGGATACATCAATGCAATGAATCTATGTCAGAGGTTCGTTGGGAAAGAGTACATATATATACATTATTAATCTTATAAATGATAAATGCCATGAATAACCTCAATGAATTATATGAAGCCATCTTGGCGGGTAAATTGGAACAGGCAGTCAGCGTTACCAGAGAAGCGGTTGCCGGAGGAGTCGCACCTCAGGAGATCATCAATGAATATATGATCAAGGCCATGGAAGCCATCGGTGCACGTTTTGAATCGGGACAGGTGTTTGTGCCGAATCTCCTGATGAGCGCACGTGCCATGCGTGGTGCCCTCGATATACTCAAACCACTGATGCAGGGGAAGGCCGATTCGTACATCGGCAGGATTGTGATTGGTACGGTCAAGGGAGATCTGCATGATATCGGTAAGAACTTGGTCGCCTCCATGTTTGAAGGGTGTGGATTTGAAGTCATCAACCTGGGAGTAGACGTATCGAGTGACAAATTCATCTCTGCGGCACTGGAGAACAAGGCAGACATCATTTGTATGTCCGCGTTGCTCACCACTACCATGAACTATATGAAGGAGGTAATCGATGCCCTTGAAACCTCCGGATTGAGGGGAAAAGTGAAGGTGATGGTGGGAGGTGCGCCTGTCAGCGATGCTTTTGCCAGGTCTATCGGTGCCGATGCCTATACCAGTAATGCCAATGCAGCCGTAATCGTGGCTAAAAAGTTGATAAACGCCTGCTGAACATGTTTATGAATCCCCATATCGTTGAAGGATGCCTGCCTTTCACCTCGTTGAGGCTCGATCCGGAGGACATCAGTCTTTCGATGGGTGCCGGTTACGTGCCCGACGCAGAGATGCGGGCAATGTGCCGTGCACTCGAAGAAGAGATTGCCGGCATTTGTATTCCCCGGTTTCTGTATATTCTGTTCGATTCCGAACCGGCCGGTACTTGCGAAGTGGGAGTGAATGGGATTTGCCTGAAGACGGGAGCCGTTATTACTCCCTATCTGAAAGATGCTGCGGGCTATGCGCTCTTTGTGGCCACTGCGGGGCGTGAGTTTGAGGCTTTTCAGCATGAGACGTGCGCCCGGGGTGACATTCTGCGGGAGTTTCTTCTGGATGCCTATGGTTCGGCGATTGCCGAAGCTGTCGTCCGTGAGGTGTGCCGGAAGGTGGAAACACAGATGTTCGCTTTAGGCTATGGGGTGAGCCATCCTTACAGTCCCGGTTATTGCGGGTGGCATGTCACACAGCAACAGTTACTTTTCAGTTGCCTGCCCGAATCTCCTTGTGGGATTCGGTTGAGTGATTCTTCCCTGATGTCACCCATTAAGTCGGTCAGCGGTATTCTTGCTTATGGTCCCCGCATGGCCAAGCGGAAATATGGATGCGAACTGTGCGGCAAAGCCGATTGCTATAAAAACAGAAATAAACTAAAAAGATAGAATGCTATGGAACTGTCACAATATATAAAAGATAAATTAGTATCAGAGAAACGGGTGGCAATGCCTATCATGACCCATCCGGGCATCGAGTTACTGGGTAAACGGGTGCAGGATGCCGTAACGAACGGAGAAATCCATTATCACGCCATCCGTGCCTTGAATGAATGTTTTCCGCAATCGGTGGCTTGTACCACCATTATGGATCTTACAGTAGAGGCAGAAGCCTTTGGAGCACAACTCAGTATGTCTTCCAATGAAGTACCCAGCGTGTCCGGGCGCCTGCTTGCCGGATATGCGGATGTAGAGGCCTTGCAGGTTCCTTCACTTGAATCCGGGCGTGTGCCTCAATACTTGCAGGCCGACCGCCTGGCGGCAAAAGGGATAGATAAGCCCGTGCTGGCGGGATGTATCGGTCCTTACTCTTTGGCAGGACGTCTGTATGATATGACGGAAATCATGATGGCTATTTATACAGAACCCGAAACAGCCCGGCTATTGCTTGAAAAATGTACGGAGTTCATTCTGCGCTATTGTCTTGCCATTAAGGAGACCGGGGTAGCCGGGGTCATTATGGCGGAACCGGCTGCGGGGCTTCTTTCGAATGAAGATTGCCTGCAATATTCGTCTGTCTACGTGAAACGCATTATCGATGCCGTGCAGGACGATTCGTTTACGGTTATCCTGCATAATTGCGGTAATACGGGACATTGTACTCCGGCTATGCTGGCTACCGGTGCCCAAGGATATCATTTCGGTAATAAAGCGGATATGTTTGCCGCTCTCCGCGAGTGCCCTTCGGATGTATGGGTGATGGGGAATCTGGATCCTGTGGGCGTATTCAGGATGTTAACTCCCGAGGAAGTTTTCGCGCAGACAGAAGAACTTCTTAGCCGTACAGGCGGATACGCTAACTTTATTGTCTCTACCGGTTGCGACACTCCGCCCGAAGTACCTTTTGATAACATTCAGGCTTTTTATCTGGCTGTAGAGAAATACAATAAGGGGAGATGAATGATAATACCAGTATTGGATAATATTGTACTTGTTTCCGGGGGGAATCCCTCCTACTTTTGTGAAGTATTCATTGCTAAATAAACGATTTATGATTAAGAGAATAAAGATATTGGCTACAGGTGCACTGCTGATGGCAGGATTGGGTGCCTGTTCTCCTTCGGGAAAGAAAACGGGGTCGGAAACAGTTGCTGATACCCTGCGTACAGCGGAAACGGTGAACTTATTGAATAATCTCCGGCAGATTCCCGGACAAGGATTCATGTTCGGTCACCATGACGATCCGCTTTACGGTGTGGGCTGGGAAGGTGACGAAGGGCGCAGTGACGTGAAAAGTGTGTGCGGTGACTATCCTGCGGTTATGTCGTTCGATCTGGGACATATAGAATTGGAAGGTGAGAAAAGTCTGGATCATGTGCAGTTCCGTAAAATACGGCAGGAAACGATTAACCAGTACAAGCGTGGCGGAATGGTTTCTTTCAGCTGGCACCTCGACAATCCGTCGACCGGCAAAGACGCATGGGATGTGAGTGACACGACGGTCGTTGCCTCCATACTTCCCGGTGGAACACATCACACCAAGTTCGTGGGGTGGCTCGATGCCGTTGCGGCCTTTATGAATACTCTGGAAACAGAAGACGGGACAAAGATACCGGTTCTTTTCCGTCCCTGGCACGAACATACCGGAAGCTGGTTCTGGTGGGGACAAAATCTTTGTACGGCTGAACAATACAAAGCCCTCTGGCGGATGACGTATGAACGTATGCATGCCAAAGGAGTAAAGAACTTGCTTTATGCTTATTCCCCGGGATCGGAACCAAAGGATTCGGCAGCTTATCTGGAACGTTATCCGGGAGATGACATCATCGACCTGGTGGGCTTTGACACCTATCAGTTCGACCGGACGCAGTATATGGAGCAACTGGATAAGTCACTTGCCATCCTGACAGAAGTGGGGCAGTCGCACAATAAGCCTATCGCCATCACCGAAACCGGTTTCGAAGCTATTCCCGATTCTACCTGGTGGACACAGACACTCTATCCGGTAATCAGCAAGTACCCTATCAGTTATGTGCTGGTATGGCGCAATGCACGTGAACGGGTGAATCACTATTATGCTCCTTATCCCGGGCAGGTGTCTGCCGATGACTTTGTGAAGTTCTACCGTGAGCCGAAAACTTTGTTTGTCTCGGACGTGAAAGACCTTTATAAATAGAAAATCAAATAAATAACGATAAAAACACTGTCCATTATGAGTCTGTTTAATGATAAAGTTGCTAAATTGCTCTCCGGGCATGAAGCACTGTTAACACGCAGGAACGAACCGATAGAAGAAGGAAACGGAGTGATAACGCGTTACCGTTATCCTGTGCTGACCGCTGCGCATACGCCTGTCTTTTGGCGATACGATCTGAATGAGGAGACGAACCCTTTCCTGATGGAGCGTATCGGCGTGAATGCAACGCTGAATGCCGGGGCCATTAAGTGGGAGGGGAAATATCTGATGCTGGTGAGGGTAGAGGGAGTCGACCGCAAATCATTCTTTGCTGTTGCCGAAAGCCCGAATGGTATTGATAATTTCCGTTTCTGGGAATATCCGGTGACTTTGCCCGAAGATGTGATTCCGGCAACCAATGTATACGATATGCGTCTCACCGCCCACGAAGACGGTTGGATTTACGGCATCTTCTGTGCCGAGCGGCATGATGATGATGCTCCTGCCGGTGACTTGTCGTCGGCTACTGCCACGGCCGGTATCGCTCGCACCAGAGACCTGAAAAATTGGGAACGTTTGCCGGATCTGAAAACAAAGAGCCAGCAACGCAATGTGGTGCTTCATCCCGAGTTTGTGGATGGAAAGTATGCACTCTATACCCGTCCGCAAGACGGATTCATAGATACAGGTAGCGGAGGAGGTATCGGGTGGGCACTGATTGACGACATGACTCATGCAGAGGTGAGTGAAGAGAAGATTATCGACAAACGCTATTACCACACCATCAAAGAGGTGAAGAACGGTGAAGGGCCGCATCCCATCAAGACCCCTCAGGGATGGCTTCACCTGGCTCATGGGGTACGCAATTGTGCCGCCGGACTGAGGTATGTGCTGTATATGTATATGACTTCGTTGGAAGACCCTACCCGGCTGATAGCCTCTCCGGGCGGCTACTTTATGGCTCCGGTAGGAGAAGAGCGCGTCGGTGATGTATCGAATGTACTCTTTTCGAATGGCTGGATAGCCGATGATGACGGGAAAGTGTTTATCTACTATGCCTCGTCGGATACCCGGATGCACGTGGCCACCTCGACTGTCGAACGGTTGGTGGACTATTGCCTGCATACCCCTCAGGACGGTTTTTGTTCCTCGGCTTCGGTGGAGGTACTCAAAAACCTGATTGAGCGGAACCTGAAACTGATGAAATAAGAAAACCAAGAATAGAATGACCACCATGATTACACTGAAAGAGAAGATCGGCTACGGATTGGGCGATATGGCTTCATCCATGTTCTGGAAACTGTTCGGTTCTTATCTGATGATTTTTTACACCGATGTGTTCGGGCTGCCGGCCGCTGTGGTAGGAACCATGTTTCTGATTACCCGGGTGTGGGATTCGGCTTTCGACCCTATTGTGGGAGTGATTGCCGACCGTACCCAGACCCGCTGGGGCAAGTTTCGTCCTTACCTGCTGTATCTTGCTGTCCCCTTTGCGCTGATAGGTATCTTTACCTTCACCACTCCGCAGCTGAGCGATACGGGAAAACTTGTCTATGCCTACATCACCTATTCTTTGATGATGATGGTATATTCGGCTATCAATGTGCCTTATGCTTCTCTGCTGGGAGTGATGAGTCCCGATCCGAAAGAGCGGAACACGTTGTCCACCTATCGCATGACTTTTGCCTATATCGGCAGTTTCATCGCTTTGTTGCTGTTCATGCCGATGGTAAATCTGTTTGGAGGTGCGGAGGATGAACAGCGTGGCTGGATGTTGAGTGTAGTGGTGATCGCTGTGATGTGTGCGGTTCTGTTCTATCTCTGTTTTGCGTTGACGCGTGAACGGGTGAAACCGATCCGGGAAGTGCAGGGCTCTCTGAAAGATGACTTGAGGGATCTGCTTCACAACCGCCCGTGGTGGATCTTGCTGGGTGCCGGAGTGGCGGCCCTGGTCTTCAACTCCATCCGTGACGGAGCTACGGTTTATTATTTTAAGTACTTTGTGGTAGAAGAGGATTATTCAACAGTCTCCCTCTTCGGGGTCTCTTTTGTGCTGAGTGGGCTTTACCTGGCAGTGGGGCAGGCTGCCAATATCGTGGGGGTGATTCTTGCCGCACCGGTCAGCAACCGCATTGGCAAAAAGAATACATATATGGGAGCCATGAGCCTGGCTACCATACTTTCCGTCATTTTTTACTGGTTCGGAAAAGGAGATATCGCTCTGATCTTTGTCTTCCAGGTACTCATCAGCATTTGTGCCGGAAGTATCTTCCCTTTGCTCTGGTCGATGTACGCCGATTGTGCCGACTATTCCGAACTGAAGACAGGCAACCGGGCTACGGGGCTGATCTTTTCCTCTTCGTCCATGAGCCAGAAGTTCGGATGGGCTATAGGAAGTGCATTGACCGGTTGGCTACTGGCTTACTTCGGATTTCGTGCCAACGAGGTGCAGAGTGTAGAAGCCATTCACGGAATTAAGATGTTTCTCAGTTGGTTGCCGGCCGTTGGGACGGTACTGTCTGTTATCTTTATCAGCATGTACCCACTGTCGGAGAAGAGAATGAAAGAGGTGACCTCGGAATTGGAGAAGAAAAGACAAACTGCTCAATCATGATTCAAAATACTATGGACAAGATTCTTAAACAGGAAATGCTGGAAGAACTCACCACCCACATCCTTCCCTACTGGATGGAACGGATGGTGGATCAAGAAAACGGTGGATTTTACGGACGTATCACCGGACAGGAAGAACGGATGCCTCAGGCAGAGAAAGGAGCCATTCTGCATGCACGTATTCTGTGGACCTACTCTGCCGCTTACCGCCTGTTGGGCAAAGAAGAATACAAAGAGATGGCAACCCGGGCCGAACGTTACCTTATCGACCGTTTTTATGATCCGGAGTTCGGAGGAGTTTATTGGTCTCTTGATTACAGGGGTGAGCCGTTGGATACCAAAAAACAGATTTACGCCATCGGTTTTGCCATTTATGGTCTGAGCGAATATCACCGGGCCACCGGAGATCCGGAAGCATTGGAGTATGCCGTCCGTTTGTTCTATGACATAGAGTCCCATAGCTTCGACCGAATAAAGAACGGTTACTGTGAAGCGCTTACCCGGGAGTGGAACGAGATAGCCGATATGCGCCTTAGCGAGAAAGATGCCAATGAACGCAAGACGATGAATACCCATCTGCACATCCTTGAGCCTTATACCAACTTATACCGGGTTTGGAAAGACGAGGGGCTGAAACGGCAGTTGCGTAACCTGATAGAACTTTTTATGCAGAAGATATTGGACAACGATACATTCCACCTGCGGCTCTTTTTTGATGATGACTGGCAAAGTAAATATGCCGTTATTTCGTACGGGCATGATATTGAGGCCTCCTGGCTGTTGCACGAAGCTGCCCGCGTACTGGGAGACGCCGAACTCCTTGCCGAAGTGGAACCTGTTGTGAAGAAGATCGCTGCGGCCGCATCCGAAGGTTTCACTCCCGACGGAGGAATGGTGTATGAAAAGAACCTCGCTACGGGACATGTGGATGGCGACCGTCATTGGTGGGTACAAGCCGAAACCGTAGCCGGATACTATAACCTGTTCCGCTATTTCGGTGATTGCGAAGCTTTACAGCGTTCCGTGGTCTGTTGGCGATTCATCAGGCAACATCTGATTGACGATGTCCACGGTGAATGGTTCTGGAGCCTTCGGGCCGACGGCACTGTCAACCGGGATGATGACAAAGCCGGATTCTGGAAATGCCCTTATCATAACGGGCGTATGTGCATTGAGCTGTTGGGCGGATAAACGCATTGTTTCCCCTTTCGTTAGATTGTTTTCCAAACTTTTTGTACTTTTGGGCACAATTTAGCGAATATGAAAAACAAACACGTCAAGAGAGTGAACCTGCTTCTCTCCATCCTGTTGGGAGCAGGTGTCTTTATCTTCTTTGGAGTATATTATCCTTATCATCTGCACTATCAGGAACAGTTCCAGATGTTTCTTTTCACGTCCGGGTATTTTGTCGAACGGGCATCCCATCCCGGTGGAGTGGCGGATTATTTAGGTAATTTCCTCACTCAGTTTTATTATTATTCGTGGGCGGGAGCCGCTGTCTTAGCAGGTGTATTGTGGGGCATGCAACGTTTGGTTGCATTTATTGCCGGACGTATGGGAGAGTGCTCTTTGTGGTATCCGCTTACCCTGCTGCCCTCTTTGTGTTTCTTTATTCTTCTTTGTGACGAGAACTATCTCCTTTCGGGAGTCCTTTCCGCTTGCATGGTGTTGGGGGCAGTTGCGGGATATACCTGTATTTTCAATCCTGTCGTACGCCGTATCTCCCTTTGGGCAGGCATTCCGGTACTCTATATGTTGGCGGGAGGTTGTGCCTGGTTGTTCATCCCGCTGGCTTTGATGGTTGAGTTTTGGCGCTTCGGCACGAAGCACTCTTCCTTATGGCTTCCGGCAGGCGGAGCGATTCTTGTTGCCGGAGTCACAATCTGGGCTTCCCGGTGGTTGTTTCCTTATCCGATGGACCGCTTGTTGTGGGGAATCGGGAGTTATCGTTTCCCTTTATTCTTTCCGAAAGCACAAGTGGTTGCCTGGATAGCTCTCGTGTTGGTTCCGCCGTTAGTAGCCCGCCTGCCCGGGAAGATTACCCGGGGACGTTACGTTATGGCCCTTACGGGGCAGTTCCTGTTGATGCTGTTGGCCATGAATCTCCTTGGCAAGCGCAGCATCGCGATGAATAAAGAGGCAGTAATGGCCTACGACTATCACGTACGTATGCAGGATTGGGACGGTATCATTGCCCTGGCCGGGAAGAAATTGCCCGATACTCCCATGGCGGTTTCCTGCCTCAACCTTGCCTTAGGGATGAAGGGGCAATTGGCCGACCGCATGTTTCACTATCGCCAGCGTGGAAAAGAGGGGCTGTTCATGTCGTTTGTCAATGACTTTACAATTCCTCTGGTAGCTGCCGAACCCTATTATTACCTGGGAATGGTGAACACAGCCCAACAACTTGTCTTTGAAGCGATGGAGGCCATCCCCGATTATCAGAAGAGTGTCCGCTGTTTTAAGCGGCTTGCCGAAACAAATCTGATAAACGGAAGATATGAAGTGGCAGGCAAATATCTGCGTATCCTGCAACATACCCTTTTTTATAAAGACTGGGCCACGGAGATGCTGGCTTGTCTGGACGATGAGGCGCGGATCGATGCACATCCCGAGTACGGACGCCTGAGAAAACTCACCCCGCAAACCGACCTGTTTTTCAATCCGGCAGAACCGGAGATGACGTTGTCATTGTTGTTGCAGGCAAATCCGGAGAACCGGATGGCCTATGAATATCTGATGGGCATAACCCTGCTGAAGAAAGACATGGGACGATTCGTTCACTATTATCCTTTGGGAGAGAAACTGGGCTACCGCTCGATACCGAAGAGTTATCAGGAGGCACTGCTGTTTGGCTGGAGTATGCAGAAGCATACGCCGGGAGAGGAAATCCCCTGGAAGATTAACCGGGAGACAGGAGAGCGGTTGCGGGAGTATGCGCGCATTTACACTTCTACACGGTCTGAGGAGGCGTTGGCACCCCGGTTTGGAGATACTTACTGGTTCTATGTACATTTTAGATAAAAGATTATGAATAAGATAAAACAGTGTTTAGGTATCCTGCTGTTATCATTAACGGTGGTTTCCTGCCGGCAAAAGGTGGTATCGCCCGTTCCGGTAGATGCACTTCCTCCGATATGGCCCGACTATGCGGGGGTAACGATTCCCGCTACCATTGCACCGCTCAACTTCCGTGTGACTGCCGATGGGGCGGAGGCGGTAGATGTCGTGATTTCCGGAAAGAAAGGAGATCCCATCCGGACAAGCGGAGAATCTGTGGAGATCCCTGCCGGAAAATGGAGCGAGTTGCTGGAGAACAATAAAGGGGACAGCCTTGAAGTGAAAGTATGTATCCGTCAAAACGGAGAATGGAAAGCGTATCGGTCTTTCCCGTTCTATATCAGCCCGTTTCCCATTGATTACGGATTGGTGTACCGCCTGCTTGCACCGGGATACGAAATATACAGCAAGATGGGTATTTATGAGCGCGAACTTTCTACGTTTCGCCAGACTCCTTTGTTTGAGAATACTCAGGTGACGGCCGCCTGCGTCAATTGCCATGCTTTCAATCAGACGAACCCCGATCCGTCCAGCCTGCATGTCAGAGGCGGACACGGAGCCACGGTGATGACCATCGGTGGAGAGAGCGAGTTCCTCGATACAAAAGCTGACGGACAGCTTTCTGCCTGTGTTTATCCTTATTGGCATCCTTCGGGCGAATACATCGCTTATTCGGTGAACCGGACCAACCAGACTTTCCATCTGGGAGGGAAGAAGCCTATCGAGGTTTTTGACCAGGCTTCGGATGTGGTAGTCTACCATCCGCAGTCACATCGGATACTGACTACTCCTCTGCTGAGTACCGCCGCATTCGAAACATTTCCCGCCTTCTCGCCCGACGGACGGACACTTTATTTCTGTTCGGCGGAGCAGAAAGAGATGCCTGCCCGGTATAAAGAGGTGAAATACAGTTTGTGCAGTATTGCTTTCCATCCGGAGGACGGAACATTTGGCGAACGGATCGATACATTAATCTCCGCCCGTACACTGGATAAAAGCATTTCTTTTCCCAAACCTTCATTCGACGGAAAGTATCTGATGTTTACGCTTTCGGATTATGGAAACTTCTCCATCTGGCATAAGGAGGCCGATCTTTGGCTTTTGGATCTGAGAAGCGGGGCCTTCCGCAACCTGGAGGAGGTGAACAGTGACGACACGGAAAGTTATCACAACTGGAGCAGCAATTCACATTGGTTTGTGTTCAGCAGCCGGAGAGGTGACGGGTTGTACACCCGCCTTTATATCGCCTCGGTGGACGAGCAGGGGCGTATCGGGAAGCCTTTCCTGTTGCCTCAGCAAGATCCGTATATATTCTACGATCAGTTGATCTATTCGTATAATGTTCCTGAGTTTGTATCCGCTCCGGTGCAATGGGACAAGCGGGAGATAGCCAAAGGGCTGATGTCGAAGGAGCGAGTTAAAGTGAAATAAAAGATGAGTAAGAGTATGGAATACAGAAAACATAGAATAGAGTATTTAAAGACTACTGTTGAATATTCCCTTTTTGGGGGTGAGGGAGAAACGAAGGAGGCGCATCTGATGTTTCATGTCGATCCGGAAGCGGGGAGTTATGAAGAGCAGCTGACGGCTATTTGCAAAGCATATCATAAGACATTGGGCAGGAAGATAAAACTTAGGGGAATGGTGCCGGCGTTTTGCCGTTACTTTCTGAGTGATGCCGCCAATCAGTGGGAGGTTTTGCAAGCTGTTTTGCAGGAAGAGCCATCGTATGCTGTCTCAGTTGTGCAACAGCCTCCGTTGGATGGAAGTAAGATTGCTTTGTGGGTCTATCTGACCTCCGAACGGAACGCCGCTTATAAGCATTACTGGACAGCCGGTGCGGGTGTGCCTTGCGGTAATTCGGAGCAGCAGATGAAAACCTTGTTAAAATCTTACGAAGCCGATTTGACCGGAAAAGGCTGTACGCTGGCTTCCGATTGCATCCGTACCTGGATCTTTGTGCAGAACGTGGATGTGAATTATGCGGGCATTGTCAAGGCGCGCCGTGAAAACTTTGTCGGGCAGGGACTGACCGAATCGACCCATTATATAGCCAGTACCGGCATAGAGGGGCGGCATGCCGATCCGAAGGTACATGTGCTGCTCGATGCCTATGCGGTGAAAGGATTGCAGCCGGGACAGGTGACTTACCTGCATGCGCTGTCTCACCTCAGCCCGACAGCCTTGTATGGAGTGACTTTCGAACGGGGAACTTCCGTAGAGTATGGCGACCGTCGTCATCTCTTTATCAGCGGTACGGCGAGTATCGATCATCGCGGTGAAGTGGTTCATGTAGGCGATGTCCGGGAACAGACCCGGCGGATGTGGGAGAATGTGGAGAAGTTGCTTGAAGAAGGTAAGGCAGGTTTTGCCGATGTGGCGCAAATAATAGTCTATCTTCGTGACGCTTCCGATTATCCGGTTGTCCGGGCTATGTTTGCCGAACGCTTTCCGCAAATACCCATACAGTTCGTTGCCGCTGCCGTGTGCCGCCCTACCTGGCTGATCGAGATGGAATGTATGGCAGTAGCCGGAAACGATAACTCCAGTTATCAATCGTTTTGATAGAATTTATTCTATTTCGCTTTCTAAAAGATATGAAATGCGCTGTTTGCCAAACAGCGCATTTCTTTTTTTTGATAGATCCGGAAGAAGAAGCCTTCCTCAAAGGGGCTTTGGAAGCTGGAAAGCCGGGCTTGAAGGCTCCGAAAGCCGGGGTGTTGAGAGAATAGAGCCGGGCTTTCTGGAAAAAGAAGTAAGCATTTGCCGAAAATGCTTACTTCTTTCGGGGCAAATGCTTACTTCTTTTTGAAATATCTCCTAATGTTTTTCCGGATTACTCTTATTGTTTCCGATCGGAGCTCCAAAAGAGAGTGGAATTCTCCTGGTTGCTACTCCGGAACGAATGAAGTGGAAATGACAAAGAAACGGATCTTTGGGGCAATTCCCGTCTATGGGTCCTGCTTTTTGCAGAAACGGTGTTATCTTGTTCGTCCATCGGCTGTTCGGGTGATAAAAGTAAAAACAGCGATCGCTATAGAAGGCGATTTTAGTCCTGCGGCTTTATGACGGGCCGAAAGAAAGCAATCTGAGAGGATTGAAGTATCATTTTGACAGAATGTCAAAACCCGCAGGAAGTGTGCCGAGGTTCACCACAGAGGACACAGAGTAACACAGAGGTGAAAAGGGTTTTGATTCACCTCATTCCGGTGAATTCAATACTCCGTTTCCTGTGGATTAAAGTTACACCATCCTTTTGTCCACTCCGGATAGTTGATTTCTTCCTTTTCACTGAACACTACATTTTCCATTACGGCAGGTGTCCCTTCTATGTCCGACGGATATCCGTTGATCCGGCAGTTCCGGAAGGTTACTGACGTATTGGTCCCCAGATACAGTGCCGAACCGAACAATCCCAACATACTTTCATTCTCCGGTCGCAGTCCGCCGCCATTGATGAAGTCGGGACGGTTTACGAATGAAGCGTCTCCCGAGGCGGGACCATAGATCGTGACATCTTCAAAGGTGGCGGCTGTGGTGGGAGTGGCCGGGCTGTTTGTACCGTTGTTGCTGCATTCGAAGGCATGAGAACCTGTGATGTCGGCTATTCGCGGATGGCGGATACCCAAGAGATGCTTGCACGTACCACTGTAACCATTGTCTGTATCGAAGTCGTCGTCCCAGCAATGATAGGCCACCAGATATTCTGCATTGACCGTTCCGCCGAACCATTCGAAAGCATCGTCATTGGCATAGGATACTTGCAGATGGTCTATCTGCGTACCGTTTCCTACCGAGCCGAAAGTGATTCCGTTAATCTCCTGGTTCTTCTTGAACGGATACCCCGCAAACTCTATGCGGACGTAACTCAGGATGCCCGAATTATCTGCATTGTTCGGACCGCCGTGCGTGGTGCGCGGACCTCCTTCTATCTGCATGATGTTTTCGTTGTTCCGGGCATAGCCACAAAGAATCAGCCCTCCCCAGTCGCCCGGTTTCCGCTTTCCGGCAGGCATTTCGGAAGTGAATACAATCGGTGCATCCACTGTTCCTTGGGCTATCAGCTTTCCGCCCGGTTCTATGATCAGGGCGGCACGGGTCTCTTTGTCGCCCTTGATGACGGTGCCTGCCTCAATGGTCAGTGTGGAGCCGTATGTGACGTAACACCAACCTTTCATCAGGTAAGTGCCTCGTTTCAGGTATTGATGATCTTTTATCTCAAAGGTCTGTTCTCCGTTTCCGATGATGTTTTCACCGTAAACAATGTTGTTACCCTGTCCGCCGTTCTCGTCGTCCGTACAGCTACTGCCGGTCAGGCAAACCAGTGCTGTCAGTGCGATAATCCTTAGTCTGTATCTGTTCATAGTTTGAAAAACAGGTAAATGTGTCAAAATCCACCACAGAGGACACAGAGTAACACAGAGACAATTTTAAATTGTTGATTATTACTGAAAAACTCTGTGATGCTCTGTGTTACTCTGTGGTGAAAAGAGTTTCGACACTACCTCTTCATTCTGTGAGTGTATATGTGATTTATAACTTTGTCCAACCTTTGGTCCATTCGTTGTCTGCTTTCACTGCGCCTTTATAAGCCGCTTTCTCAAAGAAGCTGTCTGCCGAGAGGTCGGCTCCTCCTTCTTGGATTCCGATGAAGGTGTTGCTGAAGCTGAAAGTCTGGTTGATGGCATTGTGATTCTCTGCGGCAGTGAACAAGGCAGAAGAGTAACCGCCGTCACCGCTGGCTTTGATATCTCCCGCGATAGCGATGTAGTTCAATACCGAAGGACCATTCACCAAGTACTTCTCGGTTTGTTCTGTTTCGGTAGTCAGGTTATTGGCTTTGCCTGTAACCAGAGCATTGTAGATTTTGGCCTGAGTTCCGGCACGCAGGCGGATGCCTCTTTTACCTTCGTCATTGTTGGCGCCGATCAGTGTCAGGTTAGCCAGTGTGGGGCATGAAATCGGAGTGGCATCCATGTTCTTGTCATAGTTGTCGGCTTCGATCAGGCAGTCACATGTATATCCCAAAGTGGCGGGATCTTCCTGGTAGGCGACAAAGAATTGACCTTTTCCGCTCCATCCTTCTGTCCAGTCGAAAGAATCGTCACTGTTGCTTACCGATACCAGATACTTGGCATTGACCGTACCTCCGAACCATTCGAAACCGTCATCCGTACCTTTGTATGCTTCCAGATATTCGAGGGTAGTGCCGTTTCCTACACCGTAGAAGGTGAAACCGTTGCACTCTTTTTCTGTGGTGAACTTATAACCTGCGTATTCCAGGCGGATGTACTTCAGGATACCTGAGTTATCTGCCGGATCGGAACCACCGTAAGTAGCGTCTCCTACTTCCGATTTACCGGTCGATCCGATATTGATCGGGGCTTTACCGCAAATATGGATACCGCCCCATGCTCCGGGTTCTTTGGTGTCGGAGGTCATGATAATCGGAGCAGAGGCAGTACCTACCGCTTCGATCTTGGCCCCTTGTTCCACGAGGATGTAGTCGATGGTGGCATCGTCGCTCTTGGCGCTGATTGTCACACCTTCACCGATCTTCAGGGTAGAACCGGCTTTGATGATATATTCTCCGTCGAGGGAGAAGTTGTAGCCTTTGGTCAGGATCACGGTTTTTGATCCGTCTACGCTTCCTTTCAGTGTTCCGTTGTTGGCTACCACTTCTTCGCCTTCGCCGTTTCCGCCACCTTCGCCGTTGTTGTCGTCACTACAAGCTGCAAGCGAACACATTCCCATCAGGGCTGCTACGGCCCAAGAGTTGAGTTTTAGATAATTCATTTTCATCTTCATACTGTTTATGGTTTATACTATCTGTTTGATTATTAATATAAATACTCTGTGTGATTCTGTCTCTCCCTGTGGCGAGCCTTAGAATCTGTACGAGACTCCTATCTCCGCATTTGTTCCCGGACGGAATGATTCTACTTCCACCTTTTGTCCCGTTGCCGGTAGTTCCTGCTTGAAACGGATGGTACTGTTCAGCAAATCTTTCATCTGTAAGCGCAGGTTTAGATGCTTGTTGATGGCATAGCTTGCTATGAAGTCCATCGTGTGCAGGGTCTGTTGCTTGATATTGCCTGTTCCGTAGATACCTACTGTCTCGATGCGTGGCCCTTGCACATTATAAACCAGTGCCAGTGTCAGGTCGCTTTCTCCCCTTAATTGGGGAGTGTAGCTGATATCGGCATTGATCAGGAACGGGGAGGCTCCCTGCAGAGCGCGTTCCGAGTCGGTATATACCCCGCCTTCAGGAAGGATGACGTTTGTATACATATATGAGCCGTTGGCACCGATACGGAGATTCTTGAACAGTTCTTTGCGGAACTCGATTTCCACTCCCGTGGCTATTCCGTCTTCGGCGTTGCGGAAAGAACGGATCACTGTTCCGCCCGAAGACTCCTGGGTCTGCTCAATGGGCGACTTCAGTTTCTTGAAGTAACCGGTAACGGAGAACATGTCGCCATTGTTACGTTTCGGGAAGAAATCGTAGCGCAGGTCTATGTTGTAGTTATAAGCATTCTTCAGCTCGTTGTTACCACGGATGTAGGCACTTCCGTAAGACTCCTGGTAGAGGAACGGGGCCATTTCGATGAACGAAGGCCGGGTGACGGTGCGTGATACGGAGAGGCGCAGGCTGTTGGTTTCGTCGATGGTGTACTTCAGGTTCAGTGCTGGGAAGAAATCACCTTTGTCCAGGTTCGTCTTCTTCTCCTGCCCTCCGTCTGTCCAGTAGCGTACCCATTGCTTGGCTTGCTCGTAGCGCAGCCCCACGTTGACCAGCAGAGATTCAACCGGATAATATTCTATTTCGGCAAACCCTGCCCATACATCCATGCCGGCGTAATAGTTGTAACGGGGTTGTGCGTCGATATTGGCTTTTATCGTTCCGTTGGCTATGTTTTCCTGATTCAGGTATCCGTTGGTATCGTATATGTTGGTGACATCGGCATTCAGGGCATTGATGTCATAATAGAAGTTCACGCTTTCAAAGTCGCGTTTTTTGCTTTTGTAAGTCCCTCCCACACGAATGAGGTTCGCGTCACCCCATTTGTACGAAGTGCGCAGGTCACCTACAATCTCCTTTTCCTGCAATTCTCCGAAATAGCGGTTGGTGGTCTGATTCAGTTTAAAGAGGTTCAGCTTGTCGCTTCCTTCATTGCGGAAGAAGACAACCTGCCGGCGGTCCGGTTCATCGCTGTTGGTCAGCCCGTAGGAAGCACTCCAGTTTACATCCCACTGAGAGGTCAGCTCATGGTGTCCCATCAACTGGTTGTTCAGCAGTGAATACGCATGAAATACGCTGTTGCTCGACGTAATGTTGTTCTTTTCTGCATCGATCCCTTCGCGTGCCATGTAGTCGTTGATGGCATTGCGGGCATAAAACAGGGTAAAGTTGATGTGGTCGGCCTGCCGGAACGAGTATCCGATGCTGCCCAGTCCCGCTATTTTCAATGCGCTGGAATAGCTGTCGTAATTAAACTTATCGAGATGCGTGCCTTGTGCCGTCATGGTAGTGACGTAAGCATCTTTCAGAATCTGGTTTTCGTTGCTGATACCTACCGAGGCGAGTAGGCTCAGGCGGTTGCCGTTGGGCAGAGTCCAGCTCTTGCCTCCTCCGAGGTTACCGCCGAACTCGGGTAACGAACGGTGCTTGCTGATGGCGAAGTTTGTACCGAACGGATCATTGTTGCGGGCATAATCGCGGAACTCGCTTTTACCCATAGCCAGAATCCGGTCTTTGTTCTTTAGGTTGCCTGTACTGAAGAGTCCCCCCTTCCGGTCGCTGTAATAGAAATCTTTTCCGATGGTGTTGAAGCGTCCGCCTACGTTGAAGCCGATGGAGAAAAAGTCACTTCCGGTATTCTCCTTGGTGCTGATGTCGATATGTGCACCCGAATAGTCGGCGAAAGATCCGGCGGCATATACTTTGCTGACCGTAATGTTCTTTACGGTAGAGGCCGGAAAGAGGTCGAGCGGGATCAGCTTGTTGTCCGGATTGGGCGAAGCTATGGGCAGCCCGTTCAGGGTGGTGGTGCTGTACCGGTCTCCCAGTCCGCGCACAATCAGTTGTCCGGCACTGGCAATGGAGATTCCCGTTATTTTTTTAACCCCATCCTGTACGTTCGATATACCTTTGAGAGTCATCTCCTTGGCTCCCATGTTCTCGATGGCAAGCGTTGCTTTTTGTCTTTCCTGCAACAAAGCCTTTTCACCTTCCAGGTTCTTGCGGGCCACTACGGTGACGGCATCCAGCGTTTGTGCATCCACTTCCAGTTCGAAGTTCAGTGTCGCATCGGTTTTTATCTTCACTTCATTCATCCGGAACGTTTTATATCCTATGTATTTCACTTCGAGGGTATAAGTGCCGTTGTTCAGTGTAAGGGTGTAATTACCGTTTAAATCGGCTACGGCACCGGTGGCGGAACCTGTAACCTGTACGGTAGCTCCCGTGAGCGGTTCTTTGGTTTGTTTGTCAATGATGGTTCCCTTGATGACACCTGCTGTGATTCCCAAGGAAAATGTAGTGAGAAGAAGGGTGGAGAGAAGTCTCCCGATTCGTTGTTTCATGTCTTTTTATCTACGTTTTTCTGTCGGTGCAAAGTTGCGGGATTCAGGTTACGGGGGTGATACATGCACTATACGATTCGTTAACATCTGTGTTACATTCCTGTGTATTCTTTCCCCTGCAATACTCTTAGAGCACCGTTACCGCAAATATTTAATCCATTCTCTTGATAGAAATGGATAATTTTCTAATTTTGCATACTTACAGCAGACAAACATATACCCCTGTAAACTACTTTTATGGATAACGATATCGAACGGTTACGGCGAATGGCCTCCATGGCACAGATCGGGTGGTGGGAAGCTGACTTCACAGCCGGACACTATTTATGCTCAGAATATCTATGTGATTTATTAGGACTGGAAGGTAATACTATCTCTTTTATGGATTTCAGAGAACGGGTGCGGAAGGACTATCAGGAACAGATAGTCCGGGAGTTCAATGCTTCTATACACCGGGAGTTTTATGAACAGACCTTTCCCATTTATTCCAAAGAGGGAATCATTTGGTTGCATACACGCCTGGGCAATCGGGAGGAAGTGCCGGGCAGGGGGATCATTTCCTTCGGTACCATACAACGGGTAGAGGCTCCCAATGAAACCTCAGAACGTATCCTGGAGCGTGTCAACGATTTGCTGTATCGTCAGAACTCCATTTCCCATTCGCTGTTGCGCTTCCTGAAAGATGACAGTGTGGACCTTTGTATCATGGATATATTGAAAGATATCCTCGACCTTTTTCGTGGCGGACGGGTGTATATCTTTGAGTATGATGAATATTACCGTTATCAGGACTGTACCTATGAAGTGGTGGCAGAGGGAGTGCCGGCGGAGATTGAAAGCCTGCAACGCATCGCTACCGACAGTTTGCCCTGGTGGACGAGTCAGACCTTATCGGGTAAGCCGGTGATACTGGATTCATTGGATCAGCTTCCGAAACATGCGAAATCCGAATATGCCATCCTCAGCCGCCAGAACATCAAGTCGCTGATGGTCACTCCGCTGATAGCGGGCGAACATGTATGGGGATATATGGGAATCGACCTTGTGGAGAATTACCGCAACTGGAGTAATGAAGATTTCCAGTGGTTGTCGTCTTTGGCCAATATAATCAGTATCTGCATCGAACTGCGCAAAGCAAAAGATGATGCCATCCGCGAACGTTCTTTCTTGCGTAACCTGTTCCGCTTCATGCCGATGGGATATGTGCGTATGTCTATCATCCGGGATGCCGGCGGGAAACCTTGCGACTACCGGATAGCCGATGCCAATGATCTGAGTTCGGAACTGATCGGATTGCCTCTTTCGGATTATGTGGGGCGTCTGGGTAGTGAACTGTATGCAGATACGAAAGCACCAATAGACTATCTGGTGGACGTTATTGAAGATAATGTGCATAAAGAGACGGATGTCTTCTTTGATCGCTCCCAGCGCAGTTCCCATTGCATCATATATTCTCCGGAGAAAGACGAGGTGGTTTCCTTGTTTCTGGACTCTACGGAGACAGTACGTGCCCACAGGGCTTTGGATCGCAGCGAAAAGCTCTTCAAGAGTATCTTTGCCAATATTCCTGCCGGAGTGGAGCTTTATGATAAGGATGGCTATCTGCTCGATTTGAACAACTGGGACATGGAGACCTTTGGGGTGAAGGATAAAGCGGATGTAATAGGTGTCAGTTTCTTTGAGAACCCGAATGTGCCTCTTGAAATCAGGGAACGGGTGCGGAACGAGGATTTGGTGGATTTCAGGCTGAATTACTCTTTTGAGAGGGCAGGCGACTATTTCCACTCGGATAGACAGAAGATGATTGAACTCTATACAAAGGTCAGTAAGCTGTTTGACAGTCAGGGGAACTTCAACGGATATGTATTGATTAATATCGATAATACGGAGCGTATCGACGCCATTAACCGTATCCGTGATTTTGAGAACTTCTTCCTGCTGATATCGGACTACGCAAAGGTGGGGTATGCTAAACTGAACTTGCTTACCAAACGTGGTTATGCCATCAAACAGTGGTATAAGAATATGGGCGAGCCTGAGGATATTCCGCTGTCGTCGGTTGTGGGAGTCTATGATAAAATGCATCCGGAAGACAGGCAGAAAGTCGTTGATTTCTACGAAAAGGTATTGAAGGGTGAGGAGAAGGATTTCCGTAGCGAAATGCGTGTGTTGAAGCCCGGCACTGCCGATGAGTGGAACTGGGTGCGCATGAATGTGGTGGTTACCAAGTTTGAACCGGATAACGGGGAGATAGAGATCATCGGCATTAACTATGACATTACCGAACTGAAAGAGACGGAAGCCATGCTTATCGAGGCTAAAGAGAAAGCTGAAACGATGGACCGCCTGAAGAGTGCTTTTCTTGCGAATATGAGTCATGAGATACGTACACCGCTCAATGCGATTGTCGGCTTCTCGGGGTTGCTGGTGGATACGGAAGATCTGGAAGAACGTCGTGAATACATTAAGATTGTACAAGAGAATAACGACTTGCTGTTACAGCTGATCTCTGATATTTTAGACCTGTCGAAAATAGAGGCGGGGACATTTGAATTCACCTATGGCGAGACGGATGTGAATATGCTTTGTGAAGATATTGTCCGCAGTTCCCAGATCAAGGTACCACAAGGAGTTGAGTTGGTTTTTGATCCGCATCCGTCGGAATGCAGCGTGGTGAGTGACCGGAACCGCCTGCATCAGGTTATCTCTAATTTCGTGAACAATGCTTTGAAGTTTACTTCATCGGGCAGTATCCGCGTGGGATACGAAGAAAAAGAAGAGTGCGTGGAGTTTTATGTGCGGGATACGGGAATTGGAATTCCCGCAGGGCAACTGCCTCATATCTTTGAGCGTTTCGTCAAGTTGAACACCTTTATTCATGGAACCGGCCTCGGGCTTTCCATCTGCAAAAGCATCGTAGAGCAGTTAGGCGGAGTCATAGGAGTGGATTCGGAAGAGGGAAAGGGCTCCCGGTTCTGGTTCACCATTCCGAAATAGGGGCTTTCATAGCAAAAGACATTTCACCACAGAGGACGCAGAGAACACAGAGAAGGAGATAAAGATACGTTATCCATTAGGATAATAATATCTTCGGTTTCCCTCTGCGTCCTCTGTGGTGAAATATGGTTAAGCAAACTTATCGATTCCCTGATAGATGCAGCTTGCGATACCTAAGGCTATGATGCCCAATGTACAAAGTGCGAGACTTAACTTGGTATAACCGTCACTGCGAAAAGCGGGGATGGGTTCTTCGTTGGGATTGATATACATGGCTTTCACGATCAGCAGGTAGTAGTAGAGTGAAACTACTGTGTTGATCAGGGCAATGAATACCAGTAAATGGAACCCACTGTTGAATGCGGCCATGAAGATGAAGAACTTGGAGAAGAAACCCGCAAACGGAGGGATACCGGCCAGTGAGAACAGGGCAAGTGTCATGATGAAAGCCAGTTTGGGGTTTGTCCGGTACAGTCCGTTATAGTCGTTTATTTCTACCTTGTTGCTACGTTGCTCCACAATCGAGATAACCGCGAATACACCTAAGTTTGCTGCCAGGTAAACCAGTACATAATAAACCAGGGCGGTCATTCCCATCGCACTGCCACCTATGACACCCAGCATGATGTATCCGGCCTGAGAGATGGCTGAGAATGCCATGAAACGTTTTAGGTTCTGCTGGCGGATGGCAAAGAGATTGGCAATGGTGATTGAGGCAATAGTTACCCAGAACAGTACTTCCTGCCATTGTGCCGTCATCGGTGCAAATACTTTCGTCAGGATGGTCATCAGCACGAAAGCTGCCGATCCTTTGGAGATCACACTTAAATAGGAGGTCACGGCCGTAGGTGCACCTTCGTATACGTCGGCGGTCCAGAGATGGAAGGGAACCAGGGAGATCTTGAATCCCATGCCGGCAAAGAAGAACACGAAAGCCATGACCTGAAGCATGTTACCTGTAATGTGCCCGGGCAGGTCATCGAAGTAGAGAGTGCCTGACGTTCCGTAAATCATCGAAAGACCGAACAGCAGCAAGGCACTTGAGAACAGAGCTGTCAGGATATACTTGGCACCTGCTTCTGCGGAGTGGTGGCGGTATTTGTCGAATGCCACCAGTGCGGCCATAGGGATACTCGCCATTTCCAGCCCGATGAAGAACATCAGGAAGTGTCCGGCAGAGATCATGAAATACATACCTAACAGGGTGGAGAGTGTCAGGACATAAAACTCTCCCTGCTTGATGCTGGTGTCTTCACGCTTCAGCCATTCGTGGGCCATCAGTATCACGATGAGAGTACCTACGTTGAGCACTGCTTTGATGATGGTTTGCATCGGTGCATACTGATACATTCCGCCGAAAGCCTCCGCCGGAGCTCCGGGGAAGAGGTTGATTACGGTGTGGATGGTCAGCAGGATGACAGCCGGCAAGGTAAGCGACCTGGTAGATAGTTTGGGAGCCGTGCCTTTATGGTCCGGGCAGGTAAACAGGTCGACCACAAACAGGATGAGGATAACCGCTATCAGCGATAGCTCCTCTTTCATATATAGAAATTGTGAATAATCCATCTTCTTTTTATGGTATTAAGTGTGAAACAACGGGCAATACACTTTCGCCGATCATGTGGCTTACCCAGAAAGGAGCCATACCCAGTCCGGCAACACAAATAATGAGACAGATAACGGCGAAGCGTTCATCCCAGGTTGCGTCTGTCAGTGCCAGGTGATGCTTGTTGGTACAAGTCCCATACAGAATCTTGCCTACCAGCCGGAGGATATAGACCGCAGTAATGACAATGGATGAACAAGCGATAATGGTCAGTGTGCGGTGGAACACATCGAAGTTCTGGAATGAACCGACAAAGATGGTCATCTCAGCTACGAAGCCGCTGAGTCCCGGAAGTCCCAGGTTGGCAAGTCCGGCAATTACATAGCAGACACTGAGGAACGGCATCACTTTCATCAGTCCGTTCAACTCGCGTACGTCGCGGGTATGTGTACGTCCGTATATCATACCGATGAGGGCGAAGAACAATGCTGTCATTAACCCGTGGCTGAGCATCTGGAGCACTGCACCGGTGGCGGCTGTCTGGTTCATCATCAGGATAGCGAAGAGCACCAGACCACAGTGGCTCACTGACGAGTAGGCATTAATATACTTCAGGTCGGTTTGCACACAAGCGCTGAAGGCACCGTATACAACCGATATACCTGTCAGGATCAGGAAGATCCAGCCCAGTTCGTTGGCAGCTTCCGGCATCAGGTACATGGCGATGCGGAAACATCCGTAACCTCCCAGTTTCATCAGTACGCCGGCATGCAGCATGGAGACGGCAGTCGGTGCCGAGGCATGACCGTCGGGGCTCCATGTGTGGAAAGGAAAGAGTGCGCCCAGTACACCGAATCCCAGGAAGGTGAGCGGGAACCAGATGCACTGTTGTGCGAACGGGATGTTGTGCAGCCGGGCTATTTCGAGGATGTTCATTGTCGTCCCGCCGGCACCGAAGAATATGCCCAGAATACCGATCAGCAAGAAAGCCGAACCACCCATCAACATCAGGGTCAGCTTCATGGCTGCGTATTCCTTGCGTCCCGAGCCCCATACACCGATCAGCAGATACATCGGGATCAACGCGATTTCGTAGAACATGAACATGGTGAACAGATCAATGGAGATGAAGAATCCGAATACTCCCATCGACAGGAGTGTGAACCACAGGAAGTATTCTTTGGTCAGCGGTTGCAGCTTCCAGGAAGCGAAGGTACCGGTGAAAACAATGACGGCACTAAGCAGCAGCATGGCTACCGATATTCCGTCGACTCCTACTGAATAGGATATGTGGAGGGGAGCATACCATACTGTGTCGGCACGGAACAGCATTTCGGCTGTGGCTCCTGCCTGGCGCTCGCCTAAATAAAGGAACGTCAGCACAATACTCAGGATAAGCAACGCTGTACTTCCCGCTACCATCACTCCACGGATGGCTTTAATGCCTTTGGCAAGGTATAACCCGCCAAGCATCAGCAGAGGAATGAGTACGAATAAGGATAAAAAGTTCATATCTTTTGTGCTTTATAAGATTAATATTAAGATCAGTATCAATGCTCCAAGCAAGAATACGTAAGCGTATTGCTGTACACGTCCGCTTTGCAGTCCCCGTATCTCGTCGCTTGTGGCGTGGGTTCCCCAAGCTATGAAGTTGAAGAATCCGTCTACTACATGGCGGTCGAACCAAGCGATCGGCGTAGAGATGCAACGGAAGATGATGCGGTGCGTGATGAACTGATATACTTCGTCGATATAGAAACGGTGGTAGGCTGCCCGGTGCAGTCCGGCGAACCGTTTGGCAAGTTTGTCTGCCAATGGCTGTTGCGGACGCAGGTACATGCAAGTGGCCAGAATGATGGAGCCCACGGCAATCACTACGCTGGTGACGGCCACTGAAGTTTCCAGATGAATGGTATACGATTCACCGTTGGCACTGATGAAATGTCCGAAAGGAATGAAACCGGCCACACAAGTGACGGCAGCCAGGAAGATTAACGGAACAGTCATGGTCAGGGGAGACTCGTGTGGAGTGTGTGCGTCACTTGCTCCATTGCTTGCCGACTTTTGCCCGGGCGTTACACCGGCCCAGAAAATGCCGTAGTAGAGACGGAACATATAGAAGGCAGTCATAGCCGCGATGATTGTCATCACCCAACCCATCACAGGGCTGTACTGGAAGCAAGTTGCCAGAATTTCATCTTTAGAGAAGAAACCTGAGAACGGAGGAATACCCGCGATGGCAAGACAGGCTATCAGGAAGGTGATATGCGTAATCGGCATGTACTTACGGAGTCCGCCCATGGCGGACATCTCGTTGGAATGTACGGCATGAATGATGCTGCCGGCACCCAGGAAGAGCAATGCCTTGAACATGGCATGTGTGAAAAGATGGAACATGCCGGCCATATAGCCCAGTCCTCCGTGATGCGGGTCGGAAGAGGTGCAGACACCTAATGCCACAATCATAAAGCCGATTTGTGAGATGGTGGAAAAAGCAAGTACACGCTTGATATCACTCTGTACGCAAGCCACGCTGGCTGCATAAAATGCAGTGAAAGCGCCCACCCATCCGATCAGGTGCAGTACGTCCGGTGCATATTCGATGAAGAGAGGGAACATGCGTGCCACCAGATAGACACCGGCTACCACCATGGTAGCGGCATGAATCAATGCACTGACAGGAGTCGGACCTTCCATGGCATCCGGTAACCAGATGTGCAGCGGGAACATGGCACTCTTGCCGGCACCGCCGACAAACATCAGTCCGAGGGCCAGAGGTAACATGCTGGCGCCACCGCTCAACATCGAAACTGTGTCGGGAGTGAAGCCGAATGTACCTCCGTAATATCCGTATAGCAGGATACCGATCAGGAATCCCAGGTCGGCGAAGCGGGTTACGATGAACGCCTTTTTGCTGGCGGCAATGGCTGCCGGGCGGGTATAGTAGAAGCCTATCAGCAGGTAAGAAGATACGCCTACCAGTTCCCAGAACAAATACATCTGGAAGATATTGGTTGCCACTACCAGTCCGAGCATCGACATGGTGAACAAGGACAGGAATGCGTAGTATCGCTGGAATCCCCGTTCACCTTTCATATAGCCGAAGGAGTAGATATGTACCATCAGGCTGACAGTGGAGATCACGATCAGCATCATTACCGAAATAGGGTCGAGCAGGATGCCCAGGTTGAATGTCAGTGTCTCCGTAAACGGAAGCCATTCGAAGTTATAAGGAATGAGCGTGGCGAACGTTCCGTCCGCCAGGCGGGGAGCCGAAAAGTATTGTATGGCCGTGATGTACGAAAGTACGGTCACCGCTACCAATACCAGCGTGCCAATGGTGCCCGCTGTCCGGTGGCTCATCCACTTGCCTCCTATCCCTGTTGTCAGGAAGGAGAGGAAAGGGAGAAGAAGGATCAGAATTGTATATTCCATAATCTATCTGTTGTTGTATATTATACTATGTTTATACTGCAGGAGGTATGCTCTGCCTACCATTTTAATTCATCGAGATTCTTTACCTGTATACTGCGTATATTGCGGTAAATATTAATCATGATGGCAATGGCGATAGCCGTTTCCGCAGCCGAGATGGCGATGGAGAACAGGGCAAAGAAATATCCTTCCAGCTCTCCGGGGAAAAGGAAACGGTTGAATACGGCAAAGTTGATATCGGTCGCATTCAGCATCAGTTCCACAGAGATCAGGATTGCAAGTGTGTTGCGCCGGGTGAAGAACCCGTATATTCCTGCAAACATCATGATGGTAGAGACCACCAGATAATATTCCATGTGTATCATCATATCTTTCTATCTTTTACGTGCAATTAATAATCCGCCTACGATACAAGCCAGCAACAGTATGCTGACTGCTTCGAAAGGCAATACATATCCATATTTGCCGCTGCTTAGCAGTGCATGCCCGATGGTCTTGATACTGATTTCTACCGGTTCCGGATCGCTTGTCGGTACGAATTTGTGGGTCAGTGTGATAAAGAGCACCAGTGCCGCGCCTACTATGGTCGTGGCGAGTCCCGCCAGGAATTTACTCCGTTTCAGGTGAGCCGCCCGGTCGCCTTCTCCACTCGTCAGCAGGATGGAGAATACGTAGAGCACCACAATACCTCCGGCATAGACCATGATCTGTACCGATCCGAGGAAAGTATACCCCAACAGAAAGTAGATGCCTGCTGTGCCGAAAAGCACAAACAGCAGATAGGTGGCCGAACGTACGATGCGTTGTGTAGTCACCGTCAGTATGGACATGGCAATGATGAACACTGCCAGAAAGTAGAATACTACTGTTTCAAGTGTAAGTCCCATATTCTTTTATTCTTTTTTCTTTTCGATTACTTTACTGCCTTCGTGATTGAGCTGCAGGATGAGCTTGCTCCGGTCGAATACGGCATGCTCAAATACCTGGTCGAAGGTGATTGCGTCGTGCGGGCAGGCATTGACACATAGTTGGCAGAAGATACACGAGCCGAGGTCGTACTCATACTTTGCCAGTATTTTCTTCTTTTTACCCTCTTCCGTTTCAACGGTCTCACTGGTCACTTTGATGGTATCGTTCGGACATGCCATCTGGCACAGTCCGCAGGCTACGCAGCGATGCTCATTGTTTTCGTTGTGAGGCATGGTCAATGTACCGCGGAAACGGTCGAACATCTTGAGTTCTGCACGGTTTTCCGGGTATTGTTCGGTTACTTTCTTCCGGAAATACACCTTGATGGTGGTTTTCATACCCGTCAGCAGGGAGCCGATGCCTTGCATCAGGCCACCTAAATATGTATATTCTTCATTCTTCATTTTTCAGTCCTCCGGGTTAGAAGTGCAGTCCGAAGACTACGATTAATACCATGATTACCAGATTGACCATCGAAATGGGCACTAAATATTTCCATTCCAGATTCAATATCTGATCAATGCGCAGACGTGGAAAAGTCCACTTGATCCACATCAGCAGGAATACCACGAAGAACGCCTTGCCAAAGAACCAGATGAAGCCCGGGATGTAATCCATTACGGCATTGAATCCGTCCAGACCGACGATATGCAACGGCATCCAGCCTCCGAGGAAGATAGTGGCAGCTACGGCGGCTACGATAAACATATTCAGGTACTCGGCCAGGTAGAAGAATCCGAAGTGCATACCCGAATATTCGGTATGGTAGCCCGCTGTCAACTCACTTTCCGCTTCGGGAAGGTCGAACGGGCCGCGGTTACATTCTGCGTTTCCGGCTATCAGGTAGATAATGAAGGCGATCACCGCCGGGATGTGTCCCTTGAATATAAACCATCCGTTGGCCTGGCTCTCTACGATTTCAGAGAACTGCATGGTACCCATCAGTACCACCATCGTCAGGATACTGAGTCCCACGGACAGTTCGTAACTGATGATCTGTGCACCGCTTCGCATGGCACCGATCAGTGAGAACTTGTTGTTCGAGCCCCATCCGGCCAGCAGGATACCTACCACACCGATGCTCGAAGCCGCCAACAGGAAGAATACACCCACGTTGAAGTCCAGCACTTCCAGCCCCTTGCTGATGGGCAGGCAGGAGAAGGTGAGAAACGAAGCGATAATCACCATGAACGGAGCCAGGTTATAGAGGAATTTATCCGAGTGTTTCAGCTCGATGATTTCTTTGGTCATCATCTTAAGCACGTCACAGAGCACCTGGATGCTTCCCCACTTTCCTACGCGGTTCGGTCCCAGACGGCACTGGAAGAAACCGCATACCTTACGCTCCATATAAATAAGGAGAATGGCAAGTATGGCATACAGGGCCACAATGCACACCCCGATTACGACACATTCAATGAATACAGCCAGCCCCTCCGGCATGACGGAGGTCAGAGTCTGGTGTATCCAGCTTGTTATTATACTAAAGTCAAACATATGCTATATTTACGATTAGACGATTTACTATTTACTTATCTGTCGATATCCGGCACCACATAGTCCAGCGTTCCGCCAATGGCGATCAGGTCGGCAATCTTGGCTCCCCGGCAGATGGTATCGACAGCCGAAACCAACGGCAGTCCCGTCGAACGGTAATGCAGGCGGTAGGGGGTCTTGTCTCCGTGGCTCTCGAGGAATACCCCGAATTCACCTCGGCTGCCTTCGACAGCAGTGTAGTAACTTCCCTCCGGCACCCGGATGATAGGTTTCATCTTCTCCTGTATCGGTCCTTCCGGAATGTTGTCTATCAACTGTTCGATGATGTTCAGACTTTCCATAATTTCATCCATACGTACCATGTAGCGGGCAAAAGAGTCACCTTCGGTGTAAACGATCTCTTTAAAATCTACTTTGTCATATACACCATAAGGCATACGTTTGCGCACATCGCATGCCCATCCGCTGGCACGGCCTGTACCACCGGTGCATCCGAAGGAAATAGCATCTTCGCGGCTCAGTACGCCTACACCTTTCAGGCGTTGCCGGGCAATGACGTTGCCGGTAAATACGTCGTGATATTCGTGAATGATGCCACGCATGTAGGGGATGAATTTTTTCACTCTCGGGATGAAGTTCGGGTGTAGATCCGCTTGTACCCCACCAATAGTATTATAGTTCATAATCAGACGTCCGCCACAGGTCTCTTCGAACATGTCCAGAATCATCTCACGGTCACGGAAACCGTAGAAGAAAGCGGTCAGTGCTCCCAAGTCCATCGCGAGGCACGAATAGAACAGCAGGTGGGAGTCGATACGCTGAAGTTCGTCCATAATGGTACGGATGTACTTCACACGTTCGCTGACTTCGATTCCCATTGCTTTTTCGATGCACATGCAAAGGGCATGGCGGTTCTGGTGTGCTCCTAAATAATCGAGCCGGTCGGTCAGTGCAAGGGTTTGCGGATAGGTGAGGCTTTCGTTCATCTTCTCGATTCCCCGGTGGATGTAGCCGCAGTTGGCATCGAGTTTCCTGATGGTTTCGCCTTCAAGCGATACGCGGAAACGCATTACTCCGTGGGTGGCCGGGTGTTGTGGTCCGATATTGACTACATATTCACGGTCATCAAAGATGACATTCTCCTGGGTTTGGTAAGTTCCGTCCGGGTTCAGTTCTATTTCCTGCGTGGTGTCATAGGTCTCTTCATTGTCCATACGCAACGGGTTATCCTTTTCCGGATTATTATCTTTACGCATCGGATATCCTACCCAGTCGTTACGCAGATAAAGGCGCCTCATGTCGGGATGTCCGATGAATACAATGCCATAATAGTCGAATACTTCACGTTCGTTGAAGTCGGCCGCTTTCCAGATGTCACTGACGGAAGGGATTTCCGGAGTTTCGTGGTTATCTGTGGATGTTTTTACAGCGATGCGTTCGCCGGTTACGCTCGATTCCAGATGGTAGACTACTCCAAGTCCCCGGGTTACGTTCGGTGCGTCGCCTTCCTCTGCCACTCCCCAGTCCATGCCTGTCAGGCTTTCGAGAAAGTCCATCTGCTTTTCGTTACGCAGACGCAGCATCTCGTCGTGTAGTGCTGCGGGTTCTATGTATTTTATTTCTTCCATATTTTAATGATTAATGCGAATCTGTGATGCATCTGGGTTTATTCCTTCTCAGGTTTCTTCTCTTTTCGGTTTACTCCTCCGAAGAATTTTTCTATCTTCACTTTGCGTTGCAGTTGCATCATGCCGTAATAGAATGCTTCGGGACGGGGCGGACATCCGGGAATGTATACATCGACCGGAAGAATCTTGTCTACTCCGTTTACCACATGATAGGACTTGCGGAACGGACCGCCGCTCACTGCACATCCTCCTACGGCAATCACATATTTGGGATCTGCCATCTGATCATACAGACGCTTCAGTACCGGGGCCATTTTATTGGTGATGGTTCCGCATACCATAATCATGTCGGCCTGTCGCGGGCTGGCACGGGCTACTTCAAACCCGAAGCGGGCCATGTCATAACGCGCGGCACCCAGTGCCATGAATTCGATACCGCAACAGCTGGTTGCGAAAGTAAGCGGCCACAGCGAGTTGCTGCGTCCCCAGTTGATAAGATCGTCAAGCACTCCCACGAAGACGTTGGCTCCGCCTTCATTGAGTTCTTTGACCATCTTTTCCAACGATTCGTTATCGATGAAGTCTTCATAGGGGATAGACTTTATTTTGGGCTTTTTCATTATTTCCATTCCAGTGCTCCTTTCTTCCAGGCATAGGCAAGGCCCAGAACCAACACAACTAAAAAGAAGAGAATACTAATTAATCCTTGGGGTCCCAGATCGCGGGCAATCACTGCCCAGGGAAACAGGAATACCGTTTCGACGTCGAACATCAGAAACAGGATAGCAAACAGGTAGTAACCTACGCGGAACTGCATCCATGATTTACCGCGTGTAGGGATACCACATTCATACGCTTCGAACTTTTGCGCATTATACGATCGTGGTGAGATAGCGTTTGAAAGGGCTATCACCACACCGACAAAGGCAATTGCGGTCAGCAGAACGACAACTAACAATGTAAAATTCATAATCCAATAGTATGTTTAGATTGAATAATCTGAAAGATGCAATAAATCGTCACACCTCTGAGTGACAACTGATTGAGAAAGGGTTGATAGCTACAGGACACAAGTGAATCTGTTCACAAATGGCATCGCTGTTCGTAGCTTGTAGCTTTCCTAAATAATGATTTTCCTTAATCCGTAGACATAGTAGGTCAGTGGATCCGACGGATTGTATGTATGTGAATAGATTGAATGATCTGATAAGGGATTATTTCTCATTCTGTATTTATGGAAGACCGTTTCGGGACGGATAAAGCTTTTATCCGTTGGTACATGAGAAATATCTGCATGACCCATTTCGCAGGGCATGATGGTACAATAAAAATGGAATCGCTCCAGAATGTTCCGGTTTGCAGGAGCGGCTTGTGAAATAAAACATTCGTCCTGATCCGGATCTTCTATTATATAAGAGGTATTTGCCGCCTTCATCGTTACCGAATGAAGCAGCACGGCAAGCGCTATCAGTATATAATATTTTAAGCTTTGTTTCATTTCTATTCCTTAAACGGTTGCAAATATAGAATTTAATTTCATCTCTTTTGCAAACTCCATGTGACAAAAAAGGTTTTTTAATAAATCATATATTGTTCTATATTATACAACAAATGAGGTTATCCTCTTGTTTCTAATTCCTTTTCCAAAAATCTGAACTGAATAAAAGCAGTACGGTAAACAGCTCGAGACGTCCCAGCAACATGAGGAATGACAACAACCATTTTGCCAGTTCGGGAAGTCCGTTCCATGAATAAGCGGGGCCGCAGCTACCCAGTCCGGGACCCATATTGCCGATACTTGAAATCACCGTACCGATGGATTCGGTAAAGCCTACTCCCATTGCCATCATCAATAGTACACTGATGATGATGATAACGGCATATAGAAACGAGAAGGCCAGTACCGTCGAGAGTATGGAAGGGGAGATGACCTGTTTGTTCACCCGGACCGGGAGCACTGCATTCGGGTGTACGATGTGTTTAAACTCATTCCGTGATACCTTGGTGAGAATCACCATCCGGATGCATTTCATACCACCTGTGGTACTTCCGGCACAGGCACCTATCAGCATAATGACAGTCAGGGTTCCCCAGAGTACAGGTACCCATTGCATATAGTCGGCCGTTACAAATCCGGTGGAAGTATGAAGCGAAGCTACTTGGAAGAAAGCTTTACGGAATGATTCTTCTGCGCCCATTGAAGTAGTACGGTAAAGTACCGCTGCGATGAATCCGGTAAAGATAATCACTGACATGACGTACCATTTCAGCTCGGCATTCTGGGATACCTTCTTCAGCTTGCCGGTAAATAATAATAGAAGCAGCGTAAAGTTGATTCCGGACAGGAACATAAAAATGCCTATTACATATTCTATATAAGGTGAGTTGTAGTAAGCTATGCTGTCTTGTTTAGTGGAATAGCCTCCTGTACCTGTGGTGGCGAACGAATGGCAGATACTGTCAAACAATCCCATGCCGCCGAATAACAACAGAATTACTTCGATGGCTGTCAGTCCGGCATAAATCGTCCATATCCATTTGGCCGTCACGCCGATACGGGGGTGCACTTTATCGTAAGTCGGTCCGCTCGATTCGGCTGCGAAAAGCTGTACGCCGCTCACTCCGAAAATGGGCAGTACGGCAATGGTAAAAAAGACAATACCCAGTCCGCCTATCCATTGTGTCATGCTTCGCCAGAAAAGGAGTCCGTGGGGCAGTGCCTCTATGTCGTCAAGAATGGTGGCTCCGGTACTGCTGAATCCTGACATTGTCTCAAAGAAGGCGTTGGTAATGCTTGGTATGTAATGGCTAAGGTAGAACGGGAGCATTCCGAAGAGGGAGAATACGACCCATGCCACACTGACAATGACATATCCGTCGCGTCGGTTGAGTTGTTTTTCAGCTCCTTTTCCGACGGCAAGCAGGAGGATACCGACCAGAGTGGTCAATCCTGCCGACAATAGGAAACTGTTCAGGTCGTCTTCACCGTAAATCAGCGAAACGCCCGCACAGCAGAGTAACAGGGCGGTCTCTATCAGCAAGAGAAAACCTGTAATGCGGTATATCATTTTGGAGTTTATCATACCATCAATTAAAGTACTTTTCTATCTTCTTGATCATCATGCTCAGGCAGAATACGACAACGTGGTCGCCTGCCTGGATAAGGGTGTCGCCCGTAACCAGTACACCTTCACCATTGCGGATCAGGCCGCCGATGGTAGTCCCCTTGGGCAGTCCCAGGTCTTTCACTTTGTTTTTGGTGATTTTTGCGTTTTCGGGTACAGTGAATTCCGCTACGTCCGCATTGGCAAAGGTCAGGCATTTCACGTTCGACACGTCCGCATCCAACATCATCTGGTAGATGTGGCTGGCAGCAATCATTTTCTTGTTGATTACCGTACCGATATCCAGACTTTCGGCCATACCGATGTAGTCGATATTTTCGACTTCGGCCACAGTTTTGCTCACTCCCATGCGTTTGGCGGCAAGGCAGGCCAGGATGTTTGTTTCCGAGTTGCCGGTCAAGGCTACGAAAGCTTCCGTATTCTTTAGCCCTTCTTCGATGAGCAAGTCCATGTCCCGTCCGTCTCCGTTGATGATCATTGTCTTGTCATCCAGTAATTCCGTCAGGCGATTGCAACGGTTAATATCATTATCTACGATTTTCACTTGCATGTAATCCGGTACATACTGCGCCGTACGGACGGCAATGCGGCTGCCACCCATGATCATGACGTTGCGTACATCGGCATATTCTTCCTTTCCGGCTATTTTCCGGATGTAAGGGATGTATTTCCGGGTTGTGGTGAAGTAAACGATATCGTGTAACTTGATGGTATCGTCTCCCCGGGGAATGATGGTTTCAGTACCTCGTTTGATGGCTACCACGTGGTAGGGGATGTCCGGTGCACCCAGCTCGGCCAGTGTAACGTCCAGTATCTCCGCTTTTTCACGCATCTTTGTACCGATCAGGATCAGTGAGCCTCCGCAGAATTCCCACCATTGGCGTACCCAACTCATGCGCATGGACGATACGATCTCCTTGGCAGCCAGCATCTCCGGGTAAATCAGTGAGTCGACGCCCAATTTCTGGAAAAACTCTTTGTTCTTCGGCAACAAGTACTCGTAGTTGTCGATGCGGGCTACTGTCTTTTCGGCTCCCAGATTGGTGGCAAGCATACATGCTGTCATGTTCCGGCTCTCGTCGGGGGTGACGGCTATAAAGAGATCTGCCTCTTTGATGCCTACCTCTTTCAGGCCGGAGATGGATGAAGGAGAGGCCGTGACAGTCATCAGGTCAAAGTTCGAACTGAGTGTGCTTAGTTTTTCTTCGTCGTCATCCATCAGGATAATATCCTGTTTCTCGCGTGAGAGTAATTTAGCCAAGTGTGTGCCTACAGCTCCGGCACCAGCAATAATTATCTTCATTTTGATTGCAAATTGCGGTTCTATTGCGTATTCTCGGAGATTAAGAATGGGCAGTCATGCAACTTTCCACAGGAGCGTCCATCCGTAATTCGTTTTTAGTAATTGCCTTGTAAATGCCTTCTTCATCCATCCCGCACAAGTGATAGAGTTGCTGTACCGATCCGTGTTCAATAAACTTGTCCGGTACACCGATACGCCTGATTTCGGGATAATATCCGTTGTCGGCCATGAACTCCAGTACGGCACATCCCATACCGCCTTTTATAATGCCGTCTTCCACTGTTATGACGTGGCGGAACTTTTTACCTACTTCGTGCAGTAACTCTTCATCGAGCGGCTTAAGGAAACGCAGGTCATAATGTGCCACAGAAATACCTGTTTCGGCTTCGGCACGTTCGATGGCACGGGCAGCCAACTTGCCGATAGGACCAATCGTGATTACCGCCAGATCATCTCCGTCCTTCAGTTTGCGTCCTTTTCCTACGGGAATCTCTTCCAGCGGGCATTCCCAATCTACGAGTGAACCCCGTCCACGAGGGTAGCGGATGGCGAAAGGTCCTTTGTCGGGCAATTGGGCGGTATACATCAGGCGGCGTAACTCGTGCTCGTCCATTGGTGACGAGATGGTCAGGTTGGGTATAGGGCGCAGATAGGCCATATCGAACACACCGTGGTGTGTCGGTCCGTCTTCACCTACCAGTCCGGCGCGGTCGAGGCAGAACACTACGTTCAGTTTTTGTATCGCTACGTCGTGAATGATATTATCGTATGCCCGTTGCATGAACGATGAATAGATGTTGCAGAAAGGTAACAGGCCGTCTTTGGCCATACCTCCTGAGAAAGTTACGGCATGTCCTTCGGCGATGCCTACGTCGAAAGCGCGGTCCGGCATGCGGTCCATCAGTATGTTCATTGAGCAACCGCTTGGCATGGCGGGAGTAACCCCCATAATCAGTTTATTCTTTTCTGCAAGTTCCGCCAGTGTATGACCGAACACATCCTGGAAAAGCGGTGGCATTCCGTCTGTATTGGCTACAATCCGTTTTCCCGTTACAGGGTCAAATTTACCCGGAGCATGCCATATGGTGGCCTGTTTCTCTGCCGGACCGAATCCTTTTCCTTTGATGGTGTGTAGATGCAGGATTTTGGGTCCCTGCATATCTTTGATGTCATGCAGGATGCGGGCTATGTTCTTTACGTCGTGCCCGTCGATAGGGCCGAAGTAACGGATATTCATTCCCTCGAAAATGTTCTGTTGCTGGGCTGCCAGTGACTTCAGGCTGTTGCCCAGCCGTATCAGGGCTTTCCGGCGCTCTTCGTTGAGCAGACCCATTTTAAACAACAACCGTGATGTCTTGAAACGCAACTGATTGTAGCGGTTCGAGGTAGTGAGGTTAAATAAGTATTGTTTCATGCCACCTACACTGCGGTCGATGGCCATATCGTTATCGTTGAGTATAATCAGCAGATTGTTTGCGGTAGACGAAGCATTGTTCAGACCTTCGAAAGCCAGTCCGCCGCTCATGGATCCATCGCCGATTACCGCTACTACATGGCGGTCCCGTTCTCCCTTTCGTTCAGCTGCCACTGCCATGCCGAGCGCTGCCGAGATGGAGTTGGAGGCATGTCCGCAAGTGAATGTATCATATTCGCTTTCTTCGGGTGAGGGAAAAGGGCGGATTCCGCCCAGTTTACGGTTGGTAGAGAAGGCTTCCCGTCGTCCGGTCAGTATTTTATGTCCATAAGCCTGATGACCTACATCCCATACAATACGGTCGTAAGGAGTATTGTACACATAATGCAGTGCTACGGTCAGTTCCACTACACCGAGGCTGGCCGCGAAGTGTCCCGGGTTGCACGATAGTTCCTTGATGATGTCTTGCCTCAATTCATCGCATACCTCCGGCAGCTGATCTACACTGAGTTGGCGCAGGTCTTCGGGGTAATTGATAGTGTTTAGCAAGCTATATGTTGGTTCATTCTTCATGATTCGGGCAAATTTAAATGCAAATTTAGTAAAAGAAAGCGGAAGGAGCATCTTTTTGATTGGAAATTTAATAGGTAAGGGCGGAAAGAGAGGCGGACCGATAAACTTGCGGATGGTGGGATGGTTTATAATGTGGTATCTTCTTTTGTTAACATTGTTAATGCTATTTCAAAAATGTTTTCTTCCTGTTTGCATAGAACAAGTGTTTTGCATTTAAAAGGCTTGTTCTTTGCAGACAAAAGACTTGTTTTAACATAATGTTAAATCAAACCTTTTGCTTACTAAAGAATGAAAGTCTTGAAATTGTTGATATCGAGAGGGATAATACGTTCCTTCGTTTTTCTGTACTCTGATTTATCCGCTTGAAATTATAGACGATACTTGTCAAAGTCACAATGATATTAAGGCTTTGCTAACGGACACCGGTTTTGTGTTGCAATGTTGCACCAGGGGCTCTGAATCCGGTTTAAAATGATTGGAGGGTTGTCCTGCAAGAATGAGGCATAGAGGTACTTATACGGATAAACGAAACATCCTTGTTTCTACTATCATCTGTTTCTGAAAGAATGGTGAGATGATTATTCATTCCCCTATTCCTGATTAGCCACTGTATGTGCGTGATATGCGGGTGATACAGAGGAATCCGGTAACTATCGTTTTGGGGGGTGGTTGATGAAAGCTGCGATGTCATCCATTACATAAGCGGGAATAGGGGCGGGACGGCTGTATTCAAGGGGGACTGACTTACCTTCTCCTTCCTGGAATAAATGATTGAGTCGGGGATAGGTTTTAAACATTGCCTTGGGATTCCCTGCCAGAGCGGTGTGCCATAAATCGAAATCATGCATGGTGACCTGGTAATCACGTTCGCCTTGAAGGACGAGTATGGGGAGAGCCAGTTTGCGAACTACTTCCAAAGGCTTATATTGATTGGCAAATGCCCAGTAAGCGTGTGGAAGATTCATGGGTAAAGGAATGGTGATATCGAACGTATCTGTATCCAGCTTTTTCACATTGTCCGCTTGTTTTTGTAACTGAGCTATGTCTTTTTGAATATCGTTTGTGGATGGGAGTGCAGAGGCGAGATATTTTACTTGACTTATGAACAGATCTTCAAGCGGACGGGCGGCGCCTGCGAGTAAAATAATTCCTGCCGGAGTTTTATCGCTACATTGGGCGATGCGGGGAGCCAGAGTTCCCCCCAGACTATGTCCGAGGATGTAAATTCGTCCGGGATCTATAGTCGGTATTGATTCGGCAAGCTTTACTGCCGAAAGGGCGTCATCTACTGATTCTTCATCGAAAGTAATTTCTTTGCCCGCAGGCGCGCTATCGGCTCCATACACTTTGGTGCGCTTATCGTAACGGATCACGGCTATTCCGCGCTCGGCCAATCCGTACGCTAAGTCCCGGAAAGGTTTGTTGACTCCTACCGTTTCGTCGCGGTCGTTGGGACCCGAGCCATGTACTAAAATGACTACCGGCAGGTTTTTGCCGTTTTTAGGAAGAGTCAGTGTGCCGGGAAGCTTAAAGCTTCCCGTACAAATTTGTATGTCTGTTTCTTTTATTTTATCTTGTACCGATGCTGTCGGGGGAGTGGCATTTGTAGCCGGAACAGGTACGAAACGAATGGTATTCACCTTTCCGTCCGGATTGAATGCTGTGAGAAAACGTAGTGGAATACGTTCGAATTTAGCGTTGCAGTAATAAATAGTCATACCGTTTATTTGTTCGTTTTTCCACTCTCCGTGCGACTGGTACTTACCTACTTGTTGTTCCAATTGCTTGAATAGTCCGTTCAGCATTTCAACGGAAAGCATTTTCCGGATGTTATCGTCCAGATGCACATACACACTGTCTCCTTTACCTGCAATCAGTCGGTCGAGCAGTTCGGATGCCTGTTGCATACGATCCTGTGCTTGCAATACAGGGGTTGCCGCCAGCAGTAGCCATAACAGGCACATCCCTTTGAATAGATTGTTTTTTATCATAACTTGTTTATTAAGAAATCTCCGATAAAAAATAGAGTTCCGAAGAAAAAGATTCCGTAAATCAGCAAGGAGACAGAAGTCAGCCAACGGGGTTGTTTCCGCTCTCCGGCGGCACGGATACGTGCGAACGTACTGAACAAACATTCGGCGGCGGCAAACAGAACTATCAGATAGATGATCAGGTCGGTCCACGATTGCAGCCAAAGATCTTTGAGGTTACCTATCAGGCATACCAGTATCACGATGACTACAAAATATGAAATACGCATTAAGTCAGTTTTCTTTGATCCCATAGGCATCTCCTTTCTTTTTTTAAGTTCATATTCTTCCCTTTGGGGTGCTATTTCACAAACTTAAAATATTTTCTTTGAAAAAGAAGTTTTCCGGACTGATTCCGTATCCCTGTTAACAAATATTATGATAGCGGTGTCGACCTGTCAACGAAGTTATTGCCCTTAGTTCTCTATACTCTCAAAAAGATGGAGCGTTGGTAGAGCAGCCATAAGATGACATATACGATAGATATGCTGACTAAAGAAATTAATACAGGATAGTAGGCACCCATATAAGGTTCGAGCCCATAAAACAGTGAATTTCCTATGCATCGGAAATCGAAGATGCAATCCAGCAAGTAGGCGAGGATAGAGTTCATTCCATATACTTTCAGCAGCGTCAGGTGAGAGCGGTGTTGTTTATAATCGATCCAGTAATAAAACAGTCCCATCAGCAGGAAGCAATAACCACTGCTGACCAGTACCATCGAACTGGTCCATATGGTTTTGATAACTGGAAATACGAGTCCCCATGTCCAGCCTGCGAGAACCATGCCTGCACCGATGCCAAAGTACAACCGAAGCTTATGTTTACCTTCTGTTGCATCTTTGGCAATGTAACCGGCAAACAATCCGGTCATTACAGTGACTATAAAATTCAGGCTGCTCAGTATCCATGTATAATAGTAACCTTCAGCAAAAATGATGGTTCCGTTTTCTACGGAAGCTCCGTCCCGGAAACGTCCCAATACAGTCCGGTCGATCCATTCTGCCAGATTACCTTCGGGAGTATAATTGCCACCTCCGTAGCCATCGATGCTGATGAACTTCATGGCAGCCCAATAAATGAGTAGCAATGCAACGCAGAGAACGATTTGAGTTTTTCTGCCGGTATAGAGAAACAATAAGGCAGCAGCAATATATCCCGTAGCGATGGATTGCAGAGTGTTTGTATACAGATACAGATGATCGGGATCAAAAGACAATAGGTTACCTTGGCACATCATGCCGAAAATCCAGAGTAACAGTACTCGCTTGCATAACCGATAGATCAGTTTACTCTTGTCTGCCTCCCCTTTGAATCGGGATAGAGCGAATGGGATAGAGATTCCGGACATGAAAAGAAATAAGGGCATGATTAAATCCCACGGGGAAAAGCCGATCCAGTCGACGTGTCGCAGGCACCAGTTTACTCCATCCAGATGGGGAGAGTCTATGGCTCTGACTAAAGTTCTTAACAAGGGGCCTAATGCCACCAGAAAAAAGAGGTCCAGTCCTCTTAAAGCGTCCAATGATTCTAATCGTTGTCTTATCGGCTGTTTCATACAGATGTGTTTTTAAAGCATCAGAATAAATAGATAGTTACTAATAAATACGTGTATAAGAGCCTTATCCCTCAAAATTCAATCCCTTTTTTGTCACTGTCGTCTTCCCGTTAACAATTATTATAAAGCTTGTCGGTGGGATGACAGTAAAGTTAGCGCTGAATTATCCGTATCTTTGTCGTAAACATAGAGATATAAAGAGATGAAAAAACTGATAATATTCGATTTGGATGGTACTTTATTGAATACCATCGCCGATCTGGCACATAGTACGAATCATGCTTTGCAAGTTTTGGGATACCCTACTCACGAAGTTGCTTCCTATAACTTTATGGTGGGCAACGGTATCAATAAGTTGTTTGAGCGTGCATTGCCCGAAGGAGAGAAGACGGAAGAGAATGTGCTCCGTGTCCGTAAAGAATTTCTTTTGCACTACGATCGGCATAATGCTGACGAGAGTCGTCCTTACCCGGGAATTCCGGAATTACTGGAAGCATTGCAGAATAAAGGCCACAAATTGGCCGTGGCTTCCAACAAATATCAGGCAGCCACCGAGAAACTGATTGCACATTATTTCCCCGGGATACGGTTCGTTGCCGTATTTGGCCAGCGTGAAGGTGTGAAGGTAAAGCCGGATCCCACTGTGGTATATGATATCCTGCAGATAGCCGATGTACCGAAAGAAGAAGTATTGTATATCGGCGATTCGGGAGTAGATATGCAGACGGCTATCAATAGCGGGGTTACTTCCTGTGGAGTCACGTGGGGATTCCGCCCCCGTACGGAGCTTGAATCGTTCTGTCCTGATTTTATAGTGGATAAGGCGGAAGCTGTTTTGTCTATTGTTTAATAAGTAAAGAGGAAAACTGAAGGTCCTACGGGGCTTCAGTTTTCCTCTTTTATAAAGTTGCGTCTATTCGCGCGGTTATTTGATTTCGTCCGGCCAGGGGCATGGTTTTCCGGTGGCTTTGAATGATGGGCGTTGTCCGCCGACTTTACGCAGATAGTTACCCAGATCTTTTGACAGGTGTTTTACGATATCCGGATGCTGGGCTGCCAGATTATTCTTTTCACCTATATCTTGAGGAATGTTGAACAGCTCTTTCTTACCGTTTTCATAATAATAAATCAACTTCCAGTCTCCTTTACGTACCGTACAAGTCGGGCCTATACCCGGACCGTCGTTACCCCAATGGTTCGGGAAGTTCCAATACAGGCTGCGTCCTTTCGAAGGGTCGCCTGTCTGCTTTAATAGCGGGATAAAGCTGATACCATCAATCGGCTGAACAGTTTTGTAATGCTTCACTTGTGCCATCTCAAGAATGGAAGGATAGAAATCCTCGATAATCAGATACTTGTCACATTTTGTATCCGGTTTCACTACACCGGGCCAACGTACGATCATCGGTTCGCGCACACCGCCTTCGTAAGCAGAACCTTTGCCGCTGTTGAGTGGAGAGTTTTGCGTATGTAATTTGCCGTCACGCCATCCCGGTTCGCTGGACAATCCTCCGTTGTCACTCATAAAGATGACGATGGTATTGTCTGCTTCTCCGTTTTTATCCAACCAGTCCATCAGGTCGCCTAAACTCTTGTCCATACCCTCAATCAGGGCGGCGTAAGCGGCTTCTTTAGGAGTCAGTCCTTTGTCGATGTATTTTTGGTAGAAACGTTTGTCTTTATCGATGGGAACATGAATGGCGTAGTGTGCCATGTAAAGGAAGAAAGGCTGATTGTATTCTTTGGCGTGGTTCAGTGCTTTTATGGCTTCCAGAGTCAGTGCTTCACTTACAAAAGTGTCTGTTCCCCAGTATTTATCCAGTCCCGGAACGGCAAACCAAGGATTCGGCTTTCCATCCGTCCGGTTTCCATAATTGTTTTCACCCAGATAACTGGCCAGTCCGCCTCCTGCATGTCCGGCAATGTTCACTTCAAATCCCATGTGATAAGGACTCTCTCCCGGAGTATTCACTGCGCCGAAGTGTGCTTTTCCGCAATGAATCGTATGGTAGCCATTGTCTTTCAGAATTTCTGCCAGCGAGGTCGCCTGGAAAGTATGGTCGATGTTGGGGACCTGACAAACACCGTTAACGTTCCAGTCCGCTACATTGAATACATCGCTCGGACGGTCTGTTTGCTGACCTTTGGGATAGGTCCAGTTTGTCACCCGGTGACGGGCGGCATTCGTTCCCGTAATCAGGCTGCAGCGGGTAGGCGAACTGATACTGCTGGCATAGGCCTGCGTGAACATTACGCCTTGTTTGGCAAGACGTTCCATGTTAGGGGTTTCGTACACTTCATTATAGTGCGTTTTTTGTGTCCAGAAAGGTAGCGAGGTATCCTGCCACCCCATGTCATCCACCATGAAAAGGATGATGTTGGGACGTGTGTCCATGCGTCCGTCGGACTGTTGGCTCTGTGCTTGCAGAGCAGGGGCAGCCAATGGAGCCAGTGCGAAGGGAATGATTAGTTTTTTATTCATCGTGATATATATTTAGAGTATTACTTTTTGAGGGTTATTTCTCCGGGAGTTTTGATCCGGATACTTCTTAGTTCCTGTCCTCCGGAAGTCTCTGCCCATACTTTTAAGGTTCCGGGGCAAAGTACATTGAGAGTCAGTTGGTCCGGTGTGGAGGAGAGGATCTCTACGGTTGCGGGAGACAGATACTTCTCTTGTATGCCGATTACGGCCCAACCGTTGCGGATGGGGCATAAATGGAACAGCTCGTCTGTAAATCCCTCAAGTTTCACGGGATATGCCGAAGTCAGTTCGGTGGCTGTCCGGGCCTTCCAGTCGAACAGGAGTATCCGCCCGGAGGAGGTCATGTCCGGTTTTCCGGTAAGGGTTTCTCGTAACAGATAATCTTCTTTGGCAATTCCGGCTGTCACTTCCCGGTATTTGGAAGAAGTGTTCAGATTGTAGCAGATGATGCTTACTGCTTCATCTCCCGTGGGAGCAAATACCCGATATGCCTTTCCATCCTGTAACGGGTTGGTAAGGATTGATTCGGGAGTCGGTATGGCAGGTGCTGCCGGACGGAATATCTTTCCGTTGTTGTCAATCAGTGGGAAGATGTTTTCACTGACAAATTCTTTCGGTGAATCCGAAAGATAAACCGGTCCGCCGGAGATGGCTTTCGATCGTGCCATCAGGCTGCCGCAGATCGTGTCGCTGGAATGAAACATGTCATGATCCGGCCACACTGTCTGTCCTTGCAACAGGGTATTGGTGTACGATTGGAAAAGATGGGATTTAGCCATGTCTTCATCATACTTTTTGTAATCGATGCTGACGCGGGTTACTCCGCTATACAATGTATGGTCAGTATTGAGAGTGTTTTGTGCCATGCAGTTCATCAGCCCTACCTGTTGGTCGTGTGTCTGCCTTTCCAGTGCCAGATTGCATTCTTTAGCCTGCCGGACAACTTCTGTCCCACCCATATAGAGAGATAAGGTGAACGCCTGATTGTCTATTTTGAGAAAATCGAATCCGTTGTTCTTTAGCGAACGTACGTAGTACCGGTAAAAATTATCGATGTTCCGGGGGCTTTTGCCGGGTAACAGGCTCCCGTTGAACGTGTAGAGGCTTTGCTTTATATCTGCCGGGAAGTCATTGTCGGAAGATATTCCTGCCCAGTATCCTGAAAGGGCGTACCATAATCCCATCCAGCGGATTCTGTCTTTGTTCTTGCGAGCCATGATTTTATTCCATCCGTTAGGGAAACGCTTCGGATCGGGAACAAAGCTCATCAGTTGGCGTTGTCTGTTGGCTATGTGCCCGTCATCGATCAGTACGTAGCGTACGGGAATGCCGGACGCTTCGATGGCATCGAGATCATTCAGTATTTTAGTTTCGTCAATATCGTAGTGATAATGTTCCCACGTACACCATCCGAGGTAATTCAGTGCTTCGAAATACTCTTTGTCCGTACGCTTTTGCAGTGCGGAAGTTTTATGGTCTGCTATCAGTGTTTCGTAAGCCTGACGGAGTACCTGATAAATGCTGCCGGCATTTTGAGTTAATGCTACCGGCACTTTACCCGAGAGGCGGTCGCATCCGAGTGTGGATACATAGAGGTTCAGGGAACCGTCTTTGTTTATCTGGAACCAACTGAGACTATTATTTCCGGACAGAGCTTTTACGAAGAGGTAATTGCCATCGGCCAGTTGTAGTAACAATGCGTCTCCCAAAGTGGAAGGACGTGCATTTGAAGGAATACCGGGGTAGTTTTCCTGTGTAAGGTCTTTCAACCGACCGAACATCCAGGGCAAGAGCCGGTTGGTGTTATTAGGCCACTCGAAGTCGCCGGGACGGGAGTCTCTGCTGAAAAATGCACCTCGTACATAAGCAGGCAGCTGAATGTTGTAGCAAAGAGTAGATTGATTGTCGGGAACTGTTTCTGTGTACATGATCGGCGCAGATGTCCCGTCAATCCGGAGAGGTTCCGGAATCTGACAGGCATTTACATCTTTGAACGATTTACCTTTTTCATAGATAAACGTGCTTTGTGCGAGTATGGTCGTTCCGGAGAAGACCATACCCGCTAAAGCAAGCAAACTCATGATGAAATGTTTCTTCATTCTTGTGGTTAATTTACGGAGAAAGCACTGAAGTTTGTAATGTCGGGCAGGGCAATGGATTGCAGCACTGTCAGCCGTAATGCCGTTGCTTCAATGGGATCGAATTTCTCGATCCGCTTGTGCCCTACGGATTCTCCGGTACATACGGTTTTCCATTTCCCGTCTACTTTAGCTTCGATTTTATATTGGCGGATGCGTTCTCCGTTTTTTATGTTTTCCTGAATAATGCAGTAATTGACCGGTTGCTTGGATTTCAGGTTCAGAGTCAGGCTCTTCTTTTGTCCTGAAGTCTGTGCCAGAGGTGAAGTAAAACGGCGGTTGATTTCTTCACCCCACTCTTTGAGGCGTTGTTCGTCACCTGCGGGAATCAGGCCGGTCGGATCGGGAGTCAGTCCGACAATCAGGGTCGCATTACGTCCGACGGACTTCTCGTACATATTCATCAACACATCCAGCGAATAAATGTTATTTTCGTCATCCGGTTCCCAGAACCATTCATGACGTCCGTTAGCTCCGCGCAGGGGAGTATCGGCCATGGCGGGTACCCAATATTTTCCGTCTTTGTCGCCATGCTTCAGCAACTCAAGTTGGTTGACATTGCTTTCTATTCTTTTGTGATGTGAGCAGGGAGCCGGGAAGGTAGACCAACAAGGATATCCCACTGTCCCCGATTCAGAACCTCCCCAACGAAAATCGGCACGGTCTATGTTATGGTAGAAGAGGCAATTGGGCTGATATTTATTGACTATCGGCTCTACATCCGGACCGTCTCCCCGGGGATCATCTGCTCCACCGTCAAACCAGATCATATAAAGGTCACCGTATCGGGTGCAAAGTTCTGTCACCATCTTTTCGCACAAGCGTTTGTACCAGGCCTGGCGGTTATGGGCGAATTCACCTTCTCCTTCGGCTTTAAAGTTATGAATACCCAGCAGAGAGTTCCAACGGATACCGATATAAATTCCGGGTTGTAATCCATATTTGCGGCAGGAGTTTACGAAATCACGGACAATGTCTCCTTTTCCGTCTCTCCATTTCACAGCTTTGAGGCAATATGGGTTTACGTCACTTTGCCATAGCCCGAAACCGGTTTCGTGGGTTGCGGTAAGTACGGCAAATTTGCATCCGGCGGCTTTGGCTGCTTGTACCCACTGGTCAGTGTTCAATTCGGTCGGATTAAAGATGTTGTAGTCTTCTATCGGGTTGATACGGTTGTTGCCTTGTCCATAACGTATTCCGTCGAATACATGAAGGTCATAGTGGAACACAGCTCCCATTTCAGCCTCGTGCCATTTCATTTGAAGAGGTTTGGGCACGGGAATGTTACTTTGTTGAGCCACACAATAGGTAGAAAAAAAGAGTAAGAGTAGGGTGTAATTAAGTTTGTTCATGGTGGTTAAGGGGTTATATAATTTGCAAATGGATCATTGGTTTGGGTAAGCCATGCTTGCAACTGCCGGCTGAATTTCCGTATCAGTTCGGGTTGTTGGTTGGCTATGTTGTCCATTTCATACGGATCGTTGTTACGGTCGAAAAGGATCACTTTATCGATTTTACCATCGGTGGCATGAACCACGTAAGTATATCGGTCGGTACGTAGCCCGCGGTAGCCGGTTGCGTGATTGTCATATTTCACGAAGTAGTAAGGCTGGACAATCTCTTTCGGTTCTCCGGTTATTATTGCGTTGCCCAAATCAAATGTCTGTACGGTAGAGGGTATTTCCTTTTGAAATCCCATCATAGAAAGTAGAGAAGGGTATAGGTCGGCAAAGGCAATCATCAGTTTATCATCCCGGCGGGGTTTGATTTGATCTGGCCAGGAGATGATCATCGGAATGCGCATTGATTCTTCGTAGAAAATATCTTTTCCGGCATTTTCGTGAGCACCCATGCAGATGCCATGGTCGGAAGTGAAGACCACGATGGTATTATCGAACAGATGATTTTGTTTCAATGCTTCGATAATGCGTCCTACATTTTCGTCTACCCCTGTGATGCAGGCATAGTAATTGCGGATGTTGTTACGGAAGTAATCTCCCATTTCCGTGCCTTTTGCCGGAATATCCGGACGGTCTTTGCAGAGAGCTTCTACATCCAGATTTTTGTATATCTCTTTGTATCGGTCCGGTACCAGTTCGTATCCCGTGTGGGGCGGATTCATTGATACAACCAGTGCAAACGGCTGTTTCTTGTTCTTTTGTTCGTTGATGTACTCGATGGCTTTATCTGCTTCATATTCCGGTCCCCATTGGTTGACGTAATAGAAGCTGTCCCGTGGAGCAGTTGTATTCCAGTACATGGGTTTAAGGTGATAGTCGTACGTTCCGTATGCTATCCAATGTTCAAAACCGTGGCGACGTTCGGGCGGACACCATTCATTCCATGCCACTTTTCCGCGGTTGTTGTAAGTGTCTACGTAGGGTTTGTAAGGGGCGTCCAGGTGCCACTTTCCGATATATCCGGTGTTGTATCCCTGATCTTTAAGTACATCACTCCAGCACCTGGCGTCTTGTGGGAGTTCCACTCCGTACGGGGCTGTGGCAGAATTGCAGTTACCGGTTACCTTGCTGGAGATGGGGTACATACCGGTCATCAACATTCCTCTCGCAGGCGATGACACCGGATAGCCACTGACAGCATTGGTGAAATTGATACCTTCGGCAGCAAGTTGGTCTAAACTGGGGGTTTGTACAGGCTCTTTGCCTATGCATCCCATTGCGTCTCCTCGATATTGATCGGCCATAATGAAGACCAGATTGGGGGGAGTTTGCTTTTCCTGTGCCTGTAGTCCTGTGGCCAAGATAGGCAAGGTAAGCAGTGTTTGAGGGATAATCTTTTTCATAATGCTGTAAAGTTACATCTTTTCTATAAAAATACAATTTTTGGTGAAAGAAACAAGACCTCCCCGCATTTTTTTTGAGGAGGTCCTGTTGGTTATCGGATATCTAATCTACTGAAAACTAATCTCCATCGGGGAGACTGCTGGTTTCTATCTTCCATCCCGGATTTTGATAAATTGTGGAGGTGGTATAGTCTGTAGACCCTTCTTCTGCTGTTGTCAAACGGAAGTGATCGAAGGCTATCGGATTCAGGTATTTATTCTGGTTCCAGTTATAGCCGTTATAGGCTATGTTATTTGTATTAATCCGGTAAGGACGCAGGTACTGGCTTTCTGATTTTGCTGACACATTGGCATTGGCGTTCCCTGATTCTATCAGGTTCATAACAGAGAGAGTGACGTCTGCTGTTGGTGCCGGATTGGGAGTTGTGTAGCGTTGATAGTTTTCGCTCCACAAATCGAATCCTTCAACATGATAATTTTGCATCATATCCAGTGAGCGCCAGCGTTTCAGATCGTTCAGACGAAGCCCTTCGGCTGCAAACTCAATACGGCGTTCCCGACGGATGTTATACAAAGTGTTTGATACAAACTCTGAACCGGAATAGCGGGCAAAATCCAGTTCCTTACTCAAATCTGTCGCATTGATTGTTTTCTGATAATCGGTATCCATTCCTGCGCGGCTGCGGAGGGCTTTCCAGTATTTATCACTGTTGGCATCGAGTGAGTTATTCAGTTCATAATCTGCTTCCATATAATTCAGGTATGCTTCTGCAGCCCGGAATACAACGCATGCTGTAGTTGAAGGCAGAGTCGGACCTTGTGCAGCATCTGTTGTCAGTCCTTTTTTTACAGAATAGCCGGTAGGACATTTGTTTTCATTCTGTCCAAGTACAATTGGTGCACGGTAATAATAGCCATATCCTTTGACCAGATATTCGATATTGCTGCCTCCTTCTGATAATAGATCACCAGGTAATAAAGTATTGTATGTCAGACGTGGGTCACGGTCGGTTGCAACTGCTTCATAAGATTTATCTCCTTGATAACCGGAATTGCCGGCATAAATAGGTAATCCGTTTTCCATCAGGTAAGTTTGCATCATACTGCGTGTCCATCCGGTGTTACCTCCTCCATTACGCTGAATATATCCTACTACGAAGTGATTCACAGAAGGAGTCAGGCTGGCATCATAAGCTCTCCACAGTAATACTTCCGAAGCATTGCTTAATGATTGGCTGTTGAATAGTGACGGATAATCATTGAACAACGGATACTTATCTGCAACAATTTGGGCGGCTTCTTTTGCCTCTGTCAAGAAGAATTTGATTTCAGAATCGATGTCAATCGTGAAATCCTTCAGATAATCCTTTTCTGCTCCTGGCCATCCCGGGCCTCCCGGAACGCGGGCAGTTCCTTTATGATACTTTTCCCAAGTGCCTTCGAAGAGAGCTACACGGCTTTTCAATAAAGCAGCACAATCTTTGTTTAGACGGTTACTCATAGGAGCAGTTGTTTTCATGTAATAGTAAGCAGAATCCAGATCTTGTAAAATGAAGCGTGCCACTTCATTACGCGGGCGACGTTTACTTGCTTCCCTGACCGTTTCATAGTCTTCCGAAATCCATTGTTTTAGGATAGGGAAGTCTCCGAGAGCAACTAACTTGGTGTAATAAATGTAGGCACGGAAGAAATACATCTCTCCCAGATAATGCATGTTATTAGCTTCCATTCCACTTAGTTCGCCAGCTTCCAGGCGAGGGCGTACTTTGTTGATGAAGTAATTTACATTTCGAATTTTACCGAAATCCCAGGCGCCACCACTTTGAGCTACACGAGTTTCTCCTTTTACAAACGAACTGTTGGGGTTACTTGCAGCTTGGTTATCACTGTTGTTATCAGTAGCAAATACTCCCATACTGTATTGTCCCGGAGTGTGGGATGGAAGTTGGTCATACAAATTAGCCGAATAAGCCGCCAAATCACTTTCTGCCAACAGATATTTGTCGGTAGGTACGGCATCCAATGGCTCTTTATCGAGAAAATCATTGCAAGAGCATAAAACACTTGCTAAACTAAAAATATATAATAGATTCTTTTTCATTATACTTGCTTTTTAAAGAGTTATATTTAAACCAAATGAAATAGTCTTTGACAATGGGTAGGTCTTTCCGTTACTGAATCCGTTACCGGCAGTTGCTTCAGGGTCGAACATATCGGCGATACCACTAATTGTAAATAAGTTCTCACCGCTGACATAAACACGGAGCTTTTCAATTTTTGCTTTATTCATCCAGGCTTTGGGGAATGTATATCCGATTTGCAGATTTTTCATACGCATATAAGCACCGTTCTGCAAATAGCGTGTTTGAGTCTGCTTGTTTTTGTTTCCTTTATCACCCAGATATGCTTTGGGATAGTATGAATCGACATTTGCTCCGAATATAGAAGTTGTGTTTTCAGGACGGAAATAATCGAGATGTTCGTCGAAACCTACAGATTGCCACTCGCCACCGTCTGCTCCCCAGAACATCGGACCGCTCAACCAAAGATCACGTTTCATGACACCTTGGAAGAACATCTGGACATCAAAGCCTTTCCAGTCAGCTCCTAAGCTCAATCCGAAACGAAAGCGGGGAGTACTGTTCCCGATTTTCTTTAAATCACCATGATCTGTTGCTGTACTATTTCCTTTGTCTACTACGCCATCGCCATTGAGGTCCCGGTACATAATATCACCTGCTCCCCAGGCAGAACCTATCTTACTTTGGTCATTGTTAGCCAACCATTCCGTCATTTGAGCATCTGTATGGGCAATACCTTCGGTTTCGTATCCCCATATCTCTCCGATAGTCATTCCATTGTAATAAAGGGCGTTGCCGTTTGCATCCCACAGAGCTTTAGAAGCGTTAGGATATGAAATGACTTTGGCACGGTTGTCAGAAAGATTGAATCCTACATTATAGTTTACTTTTCCGATATTATCTCTCCAGTTAGCCTGTAGTTCCCATCCCTTATTTTTTAATTCAGCATTGTTGGTGTTGGGTAGTGAAGTTCCTAAAATAGCACCTACTTCGGCTGCCGGTCCTACCATATCTTTGGTTCTGCGGATGAAGTATTCAAAAGTCATGTTCAGACGATTGTTGAACATGCCGAGATCGATACCGAAATTGGTATTATAGATTTTCTCCCATGTAAGTGTGCTACTGACCATTCCGGGAACTCCGGCTGTTGTTGGTCTGCTGCCGTCCATTAACCAGTTGCCACCGTTGGCTGTTACACTTTGTGTCAGATAGAACGGATAGTAAGAGTCTGTGTTCTGGTTACCTAACATACCCCATGAAACACGAGGTTTCAGTGTGCCAATAATATCGTTGATTGGTTCAAAGAATGATTCACGGGCTACATTCCATCCTAAAGAGAAAGAAGGAAATACGTTCCAGCGCTGATCTCTCAAGAAGCGGGAAGAACCGTCGTAACGAACATTTACTTCAGCCATATAACGGTCTTTATAAGCATAGTTGAGGCGTCCGAAGAATCCGGCTGTGGACCAGTCATTGTATTTGGAACTATTAATCTTGTCTTCTCCTGTCGCTGCACTGATTTCCGGAACAAGACTGCTGATTACATCAGGACGCTGGGCTGCGAGTTCGCGATAAATATATTCTTCGGTATTCATTCCGACCAATGCCTTGAAGTAATGGTCTTTTATTTGCAATGTGTAATCAGTATATACACTCGTTGTGTAAAAATTGCTATTTTGGTAGGCTGAGCGTGCAAAAGAGGATCCTGGAGAATAACTGCCGCTGAAAGCCAATGCCAACGGGTTACCGTTTACATCGTGCTCGTAGATGGGGTTTAGGTTTGTTTGTTTATTTTGGTTGATAACCCGCATTCCTGCTTCTGCATAGATATTCCAACCTTTCATAGGGTGAATCACCAATTGTCCCTGAAGGTAAATATTGTCATTGTGTGTTTTGGCACGTCCGCCGTCAGTCAATTGGCTGAGTTTACCATTCCTCATATAATAGCCGTTCGGGTCTTTAAAAGGCATCATAGGCCACATGCGGGCAATATCATGATAAAGGAGTCCACCTTCTTCAAGGTAAATAGGATTGTCAAGATCAAAACGAACGAATTTGGTGTTTATGTTGAAGTCTACGTATTTATTAATTTGCGCATTTACTTTTGCTGTTGCATTATAGCGTTTGTAATTATCGTTACCGTAACGGAGGTTACCGTCCTGATTCAGGTAACTGCCCGAAACGTAGTATTGCAATTTTTCTGTACCTCCGTTCAGGCTGATATTGTGTTCATTTGACCAGGCCCATTGAAAATGCTTTTTCCACCAGTTTACGTTATCATTGGCTTTCTCGTGGAAATGCCAATTGTTGCCGTTAGCTATGGTAGTTGTTGTAATTTCACCTGCCATATACTTCTGGATACGGTCTATGGTCTCTTCATCAAATATTGCACTACCACCTTGGTTGATAGATGCTTCATTGAAATAATTGGCAAAGCGATACGAATCGATTTGGTTAGGAAGATTAGTTGGTCCGGAATAGCGGAAACTGTTGTTGTAGTTTACCTGCATTTTACCCGCTTTACCCTTTTTAGTGGTGATCAGGATAACACCGAATGCGGCACGTGATCCATAAATGGAAGAAGAAGCGGCATCTTTTAGTACAGAGATGTTTTCAATGTCTTCCGGATTCAGATTGTTCATGTTACCTTCCATTCCGTCGATCAAGATAAGTGGTGAGGCACTTGATCCTTTACCAATGGTACCTGTTCCACGGATGTTTACGTTCATTGTTTGTCCCAACTGTCCTCCTAAATCAGGGGTGGACAGGTTTAATCCCGGAACTACTCCTTGCAGGGCTTGTCCCACCTGTGATACCGGGCGTGAAGCCAGTGCTTTGGTATCTACACTGGCAACGGCTCCGGTTAAGTTTACTTTCTTTTGGGTACCAAAACCGACTACCACTACTTCATCAAGTGTTTTTGAATCCTCACTTAATTCAATCCTGAAAGATGTTTGGGCACCATTGAGGGAAATTGACTGAGTTACGTATCCTATATAAGACACGTTTAATACACTTCCTTTTGCAACATTTTTTAGGGCGAACTCACCATCCAGATTTGTGACGGTTCCGTTGTTTGTCCCTTTTACTTGAACAGTGGCACCGATGATTGGCTCATTGAGCTTTTTGTCAATCACAGTACCCGTAATGTTGAATTGCTGTGCATGCAATGAAGTGATGCCGAGCAGCAACATGAATAAGATTGAAATTTTTTTCATTCGTTTCTTATTTAAAGTTATACATAAGGTTTAATTACATGGCAAATTTACTGGGATTGGCAGATTGCGGAGGGACACGCTTGTATCATTCAGCATACACGTTTAATTCAATGGCGTGTTTTTTTCAAATCTCTTTTGTATGTTTAGTCTTTATTTTGTTTATTTGCAGTAAATTGATATTATGATGAAGCAGCTAAATCTCTTTTTACTGATTCTGTTTGTATGTAGTTACCCGATTGTTTCCGGTTATGCTTTTTTTGATAAAGATATTCGTCTGCTAACTATGCAAGATGGATTGGCAGATAATACCATCTCCTCAATTTATAAAGATAGGGATGGGTTTATGTGGTTTGGGACTAATAATGGTTTGAGCCGTTATGACGGTAAGTCAATAAAGAATTTCTCTCCTTCACAGGCATATATGCATGTGAAGGAGATCGTAGAAATGTCCGATCAATATTTAGGAGTCATTGCCGGAAATATTTTATATTGTTTTAACCGGACAACAGAGACATTTATACCGGTTGTTCATGCAACAGATCATAGTCGTATATGTATCCCTCACATCATGCCTGCAGAAAACAACTCTTTTTGGGCGTTTTCAGGGCATACATTATATTTATATACAAAGAAAGAGGTCAAGAATGAGAAGGGAGAGGTTGTTCTGATAAAATTAGAATGTGAGAAACAGTATAAAGACCTGATTGATTCTACTGATAGTTTTTACGCAATGTGTTATGCTGACAGTCAGAAAACCTTATGTCTAATTACGGGACGGGGAACTTTAATTTTGTTTCGCCCTGAATCTTTGGAGCAGTCTAAAAAGGTGTCTTTATGGGGAAATAAAGTTTGGGATGTAACCTCTGTATTATATGATAAAGGAATCGTCTGGATTTCTACTGTCGGGCAGGGCATTTTACGTTATCATGTTGCTTCCGGGCATGCAGACAGAATTACCTATCAGGAAAATAATAAAGAAAACAGTCTTTCACATACTGATGTTTTTCGGGTTGTCCCTATTAAAAACGATCGTTATTTAGCTGTAACTTGGAGTGGGTATACTTTATTATTACAAGATAAAGATAACCCGGAAAAGATGACTACTGAAATATACAATAATACAGCTTCGCAACTTCACCGGAGTTTGGAGACGAGAATGATATCAGCCTATTATGATCCCAATGGCATTGTCTGGATAGGTACGAATGGAGGGGGAGTGATGTATTCTGATTTGAGGTCACAGTTTTATAACCAGTTTCATCAGGAGAGGCATAATGAAGTTTGTGGTATTGTCATGGATGGCAGGAAATATGTCTGGATGGCTACTTTCCATCAAGGTATTATGAAAAGTGAGCAACCTTTTCAACTGGGACGACGAATGAGTTTCATTACTGTCGGCACTCCTGAAGTCCGGAAAAAAAATACTGTCCTTTGTGCCATGAAAGACAATAGGGGTTCGCTCTGGTTTGGAAACAGTGATGGGACATTGACTCTTTATGATGGAGCGACCGGGCAGTTTCGGCTGCGATCTTTACAAGACAAGGGGAGAGTTAATGTAGCCGCAGTATGGGCATTGTATATGGATGCTGACCGATGTTTATGGATAGGTACCAATAATGGAGTATGGAAGCTGAACACTAAATCCGGGGTCTCCCAGAAAATCTCAATTGAGAAGGCCTTTAAGGATTCTACCAAGGTTCACGTGCGGGCTATTGTCGGAACGAAGGATGGAGCAATCTGGTTGGGCACAAGTAATATAGGAGTCTGTAAACTGAAGCTCGACTCCGAAGGTGAGATGAGCATAAAAATAGGCTATGAAAAGGTTGCGAATATTAAAAATAGTTCAGTCCGTTCTTTGCTGGTTTCTTCCGATGGCAATGTATATGTGGGCTATATGGATGGTTTTGCCATTCTTTCCCCAAAAACAGATGCGATACGAGAATACTATACGACCCGCGACGGGTTGTGTAGTAATTTCATCGGATGCCTGGTCGAAGACCACCGAGGGCATATTTGGCTGGGAAGTAATTCGGGCGTTTCTCGTTACAGTCGGCATCAACATCTTTTCTATAATTATTATATCAGTGGTAGTAACCGCTCTGCGTTGCTCGCCGATAAAACGTTATTTTTCGGCAATAATAAATCACTTACCTATTTTAATCCGGATAATGTAGATGTGCGTCTTGCTGGAGATAAAGTTTTTATTACAGAACTTGAAGTAGATAACCGTTCTGTTGGGATTGGTGATAAAATCAACGAGCAGACAGTGTTGAAAGAAGGTATTTCATATACAGGTTCGGTTACTTTAAACAATGAGAATCGTGATTTCGCTTTGACTTTCAATAATCTTTCTTATGCTGAAGAGCAGCAGAAATATAACTATCGCTTATTGCCTTATCAGACGCAATGGTTGGTTTCTAACGATGGAGAGAAAGCGGCTTATACAAATTTGCCAGAGGGAGATTATACATTTGAGGTGAAAAGTATCTATCCTGACGGAAGGAATGGAAAGGTGACTTTGCTCCAGATACATATTTTGCCACATTGGAGTCGTACATTGCCTTTCCGATTATTAATTCTCTTATTATTAGTTGGAATAGTGGCTTATTTGATCCGTTTGGTTAAACTTCGTCAGAGGCGCATGGAACATGAGATGCGAATGGAGCATGAACTATTGACGGTAAATCTGGAGCGTGAAAAGGAGCGGCAGATCAGGATGGAGCGCGAGAACTTTTTTACAAGTGCCGCACATGAATTGCGTACTCCATTGACTTTGATTCTCTCACCTCTACAAGAGCTGTTGCAGTATATTAAAGCCTCCGATCCGTTATATAGCAAACTATATACCATGTATAAAAACGGAGCTTCCCTGCATACGCTGGTCGATCAATTACTCTATGTACAGAAAATAGAAGCCGGAATGGTGAAACTCCGTTTATCAGAGGCGGATATTGTAGGATTAGTAAAGGAGGTAGCTGAGTCATTCCGCCAAATGGCAGGAGTGAATGGGGTTACGTTCAATGTACACCTCCCGGATGATCCTGTTTATCTCTGGATTGATACGGAGAAAATAACTTCATCAGTCAGTAACCTGTTATCCAATGCTTTTAAATATACTTCGCCAAACGGAGAAGTTTTGCTTTCTCTGACCCGCATGGAGCGGGATGGAAAGGGTTTTTGCCGGATAACAGTATCAGATACGGGAGCGGGAATTCCGGATGAATTGCAAAAACGTATTTTTGATTCTTTCATCACCGGCGATAATTCACCGGCTTTTTCGACCAAAGTCGGTATTGGATTGCGGATTGTGAAAAATACGATGGATCTGCATCATGGACAAGTCACTCTTGATAGTGAACCTGGGAAAGGTTCTACGTTTGTTCTATTGATACCGGAAGGTAAATCTCATTTTATCGGTGACTTATACGAAGTGGTGGATTATCATAAACATGAAATGGAGCCGCAATTTCAACCCTTGTCCGTACAGGAAAACACAGAAGGGGAGGTTCCGGTCACTAAAAAAACGCTTCTGATTATTGAAGACAATGTAGATGTACGTCAGTATATCCGTTCCTTATTTGTAGCAAAATACACGGTACTTGAGGCTGCCGATGGTGAAGAAGGTATTCAAGTTGCCACAAAAGAAATTCCCGATTTAATTATTTCGGACGTGATGATGCCAGTCAAAGACGGATTTGCTTGTTGCCGAGAGATACGCGAACGACAAGAGACAGCCCATATTCCTATCCTGATGTTGACAGCCAGGGCAGAAGATGCAGATGTACTGCAAGGTTCTCGTAGCGGGGCGGACGACTATATGATGAAGCCTTTCAATCCGGAAGTGTTGAAAGCGAAAGTGGAGAATCTGATTCTTCAACGCGAACGCTTGAAACGGATTTATACCAAAGCTTTGATGTTGAAGCAGGAGCCGGCTGAAGATGAAGAGGCAGATGACGTATTTATGCAGAAACTTATTAATGTGATTGAGAAGAATCTGTCTGATGATAATTTTAATGTCAAGATGCTGGCCGAGCAACTTCACATGAGCCAGCCTACTTTGTACCGGAAGGTAAAGCAGCGCAGTGAGTTATCTGTAGTCGATATGATTCGAAGTATACGGGTAAGTAAAGCTGCTTCATTGATTATGGAAAATCGTTATTCCATTCAGGAAATCTCCGAAATGGTAGGATTCAGCGATGCCCGGACGTTGAGAAAGCACTTTACGGAACAGTTTGGTGTACCTCCTTCAAAATACATGGAAAGTAAATAAAGAGTTAATTCTTCGTTCCTGAACAGGGGGTGAAGAATTAACTCTTTATTTCAGTCTGCTATGTGCTTGTTTTAATCCAATATGATGGGTTTATACTTGGGAACCAATGCCTTCATCACAATCCATCCAACGAGGTAGGCTACCGAACAGATGCAGAAAATTATAAAGTACCCGGCCGGTTTACCGACGAAGCCCATAAATACCATTTGGGTTATATCTGCATGTACAAACAGCTTACCGGCTGAATACTGGAGAATCATCGAACCCACTCCACCTGCCATGCCGCCGATACCGGTAATGCTGGCGATAGCGCTTTTGGGGAACATATCACCTACAGTAGAAAATATATTGGCGGACCAGGATTGATGGGCAGCACCTCCGATACCGATCATGATAACCGGAAGCCAGGGGGAGATGGTTCCCAGTGGTTGGGCGAGTAGTACCAACAGAGGGAAGAAGGCGAAAATCAGCATAGCTCTCATGCGGGCTGCATACGGGTTTAGTCCCGTTTTATTAATGATAATCGTGGGAATCTTTCCACCATAGATGGACAGCATTGTAATTGCGTAAAGAGTGAAAATCAGTGCCCGACCCAATCCTTCGGAGGTTTTTATATCAAATTGAGTGCTCAGGTAGGAGGGTGTCCAGAAGAGGAAAAACCACCATACTCCATCCGTCATGAACTTGCCGAATGCAAAAGCCCAGGTTTGTTTATACATAAAACATTGCCGGAAAGTCATGCCTTTCTTTTCCTTATCTTCTTTTGCGGGTATTGTTCCGTTCTCCTGTTTGTCTTGTTCGATATATTCGAGTTCTGTTTTGTTTACGAATCTGCTTTTAGAAGGAGCTGTATACATGAATACCCAGAACCCCATCCATATGAAACCGAGGGCACCGATGATAACAAACGCCATTTCCCATCCCCAGGCTTTGGCCAGTAATGGAATGCTTAAAGGAGCAATCAGAGCGCCGATAGAGGCACCGGCATTGAAAATGGAAGTGGCATACGCCCGATCCTTTTTCGGGAAATATTCGGCCGTTACTTTAATGGCAGCCGGAAAGTTACCCGCCTCACCAAGTGCCAGGATGCAGCGTGCAACCAGAAAACAATACATGCTTATAGTGGCGAGTATTACCACTACATCGCCTGTCGCCGCTATCAGTTCGGCTGCACTATGCATACCTACATACTCTTCGGTCACAACTCCACAAAACGCATGCAGGCAGGCACCTACCGACCATACACCGATAGCCCAGAGATAGCCTTTCTTAGTACCCATCCAGTCGATAAACCGACCGGCAAAAAGCATACAAATGGCATATACAATGGAAAACACAGAAGTTATAATGCCGTAATGTGATTCGTCCCAATGAAACTCGGGCTTGATAAATTCATCCCAGGTCAACGATAGCACCTGGCGGTCGAGGTAGTTTATTGTTGTCGCGAAAAATAACATGGCGCAAATTGTCCATCTGTAGTTTGTCATTTTCCCCACAGTGTTTTGGAGTGTATTCATACTATTTGATTTAAAATTTTCCGGTTTTGTTTCGGAGCCAAAAATACGCATTATTTGATGTTATCCAATGATATTGGCTACTTATTTTCATACTTTCAGAGATTATTTTATGATATATTCATAAAAAGGAAGAATAAATACGTTATCGAACACAATAAATGTTGTTTTCGCACACGGTTTGTCTTACTAAAAAATAGGAACTACGTTTGAATTGAAAATAGACCGGACTTACTTTCTTGGGATGCGTTGGAGTACTTCCAATACGAAATAGACTTTAATGAAGCTTGAAATGTAAATAATATATGAAAAATTCAGGGCGCTGATTCCGGATTCGGTCCGGATTGTGGTATAGGCAGAGGATGTGCGGTTCGATTTTTATGTTTTTCCTTTTATTTTGTATTTCAAGATAGAAATTTTATCTTTGCCTTAATTGAGACAAAACATAATTAAAATAAAATGAAAAACAACCGATTGATCATTACCCTTATTGCCTTGTTTCTCTTAGGGTTTGGGCTGAACGCCCAAACGACTCCTACTGAGGAAACGGCTGCTCAGAAAGAGAAAAGAATGGAATGGTTCTCCCAGGCCAAGTTAGGAATCTTCATTCATTGGGGAATCTATGCTGTGAACGGAGTATCTGAGAGCTGGTCATTTTTCAACAATTACCTTCCTTATGAAGAGTACATGGCTCAGGAGAAAGGATTTACGGCATCGGCCTACAATCCTCAGGAATGGGTGAAACTGATTAAGGAAAGTGGCGCGCGTTACACCGTCATCACTACCAAGCATCATGATGGTGTAGCTCTTTGGGATACGAAGGTGGGTGACTTGAGTTCCGTGAAAAGCACTCCTGCCGGGCGCGACCTGATTGCTCCTTTTGTGAAGGAGGTGCGCAAACAAGGATTAAAACTTGGATTTTACTATTCGTTGCTCGACTGGTCGCATCCCGATTATCCTAATAAAACCCGCACGGAAGTACGTTACAAAAACGATCCGGATCGTTGGGCTAAGTTTGTTAACTTCAATTTCGGACAGCTTTCTGAACTGAATAAAACCTGGAAGCCCGATCTTTATTGGTTCGATGGAGACTGGGAACAAACCGCTGAAGCCTGGGATTCGAAAGGGATCATCAATTTGCTGCGTTCCACTAATCCGAATGTTATAGTAAACTCCCGTATTCAGGGATATGGTGATTATGCCACACCCGAGCAAGGAGTTCCTGTGGTTCGCCCTGCAGATAAATATTGGGAACTTTGCATGACCATGAACGATTCGTGGGGCTATCAACATGCTGATACCAATTATAAAACTCCGTTTATGCTGCTGCGTACTTTTGTCGATTGCCTCAGCATGGGTGGTAATCTGCTTCTGGATATAGGACCGAAAGAAGATGGAACTATTCCTGCTGAACAGATTGCTGTTCTGAAAGAGTTCGGACGTTGGACGAAGAAGCATAAGGAAGCTATCTACGAGACGCGTGCCGGTATTCCATGTGAGCATTTTCAAGGGTATACCACACTGAATAAAACAGGCGATATTCTTTACCTTTACTTACCTTATAAGCCAAACGGCCCGATTGAGGTGAAAGGGCTTGTCAATAAGGTGAACCGTGTATGGGTAGTGGGCAACGGAGCTATGTTGCCATACAAGGTTTATAACAAGAACTATTGGAGTGAGGTGCCGGGAAACCTCTATATCGATATTCCCGAACGTGTGCAGGATGAACAGATCACTGTGATTGCTGTGTTACTCGATGGTCCTATCAAGCTTTATCGTGGAGTGGGGCAAGTGATTGAAAGTAATTAAAAAATAAACCTTTATGAATTTCAGATTAACTTCTTTATTCGTTTTTCTATTCCTTTCTGTTCAGCTTTGGGCGGGAGGACATAAGAACCTGCCTGCCAAAGGCGACCTTCACGTTCCAGTATTTGAAAATGTGAATGTACGTTTCTCTTCTGATACGTATCCTAATAATTATAACGGGGCGGATGAGTCAGGTGTATACCATCTGGTCAATGGGCGTATCATCCTGAAGAAGATAACTCTTCCTGCATACAAACGAAATGTGTCGGTGAACCTAAAGATTACCCTTGCTTCCAACGGTGATCGCTGGGATAAGTCGGGTTCTTGTTTTGTGTTGCCCAAGTCATCAGCTGTCAATCTGCTGACAATCGCTCGTGATGGTGCGAAGTTTCCTCCGGTAGATAGCTTGAAGCTGGAAAAAATGGTAGGTATCGTTTCCGGAAAAGACTATTTGCCTACAGTAGAGTTGATGCGTTTTATGACTCCATTCGGTGTGGGGTACTATAGTAATAACAATGATTCACTGAGCAGCAAACGCCGTCCGGTTTATATCCCCAAGTGGGAAAGCAATGTTACCTGGCAACAAGATATTACCGATCTTTATCCTTTGCTTGAAGGAGAGGCTTATGTCGGTATTTATATTGATACCTGGACTTCTGAAGGTTATCTGGTAAGTGCGGATATTGACGTGAAAGAAAGTCGCCTTACTTGTGACGCTCTTCCGAAACGCCATGTAGAACCGTTGATGAATACCGTTTATTATATGGGACAGAGCTATCCTGATATTTTTGCCCGTCGGGATGTATCTACTGATTTTACAGTTCCCAAAGGAGCAAAAAATATCCGTCTTAAATATATAGTGACCGGACATGGTGGCCATAGCGGTGGGGACGAATTTGTGCAAAAGCGTAACATTATTTCTGTTGATGGGAAAGAGGTGCTCAACTTTGTTCCTTGGCGTGATGATTGTGCTTCTTTCCGGCGTTTCAATCCGGCGACCGGTGTTTGGCTGATCAAACGTTTGGCATCTTATATCGGTGAAAAGGGGTATACAGAGAAAGAAGTGGAAGAGCCGCTGGCTTCTTCGGATCTTTCCCGTTCCAATTGGTGTCCCGGTTCGGACGTTGTGCCCGAAGAGGCAATTATTGGTACGCTTACTCCCGGCAAGCACACTTTTACGGTCAGTATTCCTGAGGCTCAGGTTGTAGATGGGAATAAACTGAACCATTGGCTGGTTTCAGCTTATCTGGTATGGGAGGAATGATTGCGTTAGGGTTCATCCCGTAAGTGTATAATTCTATACTGCTTTGAATTTGATTCACCACAGAGGACACGGAGGACACAGAGAATATTTTCTTTAATATACTAAGCAAGAAATTAAAACTCTGTGTCCTCCGTGTCCTCTGTGGTGATTTCTGTCGATAGGATATAAAAAAAGCCTCTTCTCACGAAGCGGCTTTTTGGGTTTACTTTCTTTTTATGCTTTAGCTCAAAAAGAAAGCAAACTTTAAGATGAAAAAAAGGGAAGTCTCACGACTTCCACAATTCTTCTAACCTTAAATCTAAATCTCTATGAAAAAAACGTAGTGCAAATATAGCGGTTTGCGATATACTGAGGTGTTAACGAAGTTCAGAAAGAAAGAATAAAAGCTAAGGACTGCAAAATTAAGATAATGCCTCTCGCTGTTTTATTAATTTTATCAAACTGTCATAAATTGGATTCTGTTCAAGCAGTCGGGGCACTCCTGTAATGAACATTTGCTTGCGTGCGCGGGTCAGCGCGACATTTAGTTTCCGGTCTATAAGGACTCCATTTTCTTCTGTCAGATTAGAGAGGAAGCGAAGTTGGTAGGGGTAGTTTACACAAAATGAATAGATGATGACATCTCGTTCGCTTCCCTGAAAACGTTCTACGGTATCTACCAGAATTGAGTTCAGTTCCGGGATTCCCAACATGGCAATTTCTTTTTTAATCAAAGCGATCTGGCTTCGGTAAGGGGTAATGATCCCTAAGGTGCGTGTACTTTCAAAAGTCCCGGCATATTGCCGGTAAATGTCTGCTGCAAGCCGGGCTGTGATACACGCTTCCGAGTGGTTGACTTTTGCCGAAGCTCCTTGTGGTTCTGCTTCTGAAGGAAGGAAGACTATTCTTGACATTCCTTCTATGGTTTCAACCTGATGGGGAAGTCCCACCGGGATCAACCGCCCTTCGTAAAAAGCACGGTTGGCAAAAAGGGCCACTTCGGGGTGCATCCGTCCCTGCTTGCAAAGCATATCGAAGGAGCGATGTCCTTTGGGTGATGAAGAGGAAACAGAAGGGAGAAGATCGGTTGATGATGTACGTGCGGTACGGTAGAGGCGCTCAAAGAGAGAATCTTTGAGGTTTTTCAGTCCGATGGCACGTAGCTCCTCATCATAAATCTCCGATTGTCCGGTATTTTGCAATACGACAGCAGGTAGCTGCTTATGGTCACCGATCAGAATAAATTTGCCAATGGCATTTTCTCCATCTTCACTGCGGGCACAGAGGATGCCCAACAGTTGAGGCTCCAGAATTTGAGTGGCTTCATCCACGATGGCTACATCGAACTTTTTCAGGCGAAAGAGTTCGGGCTTACCGGAAATGGAGGCCACTGTCCCTACAAAGATACGGCAGTGACTGATGCGCTCGGTTACTTCGGACCGGCGGAAGCAGTGTGATAGTTCATTTTCAATCAAGTGGTCGCGATAGGCTTCGTCACATGAAAGTTCGCTGCCCACACGGATAAAATCGACTTTCGGGTGGATAGACGAAAGGGCTTTGCAGATTTCATCTACAGCCCGGTTAGTATATGAAAGGAGAAGTATTTGCGCCTGTTCTTCCCTATGAAAGGTTTCTACCATTTTCTTCAGGGCACACGAAGTTTTGCCGGTTCCCGGAGGACCTACCAGTAAGAAATAGTCTTTGGCAGCCTGTGCTTTCAGAGCCACCCGGGAGAAATCATCGGTGGCGGAAAGAATGTGTCCGTCCAGTCCGGAGTCAAACTCGGGCGGACGTTGTCCCAACAATAGATCACGCCGTTCCTTTGTTGCTGAAGCAAAAGCTGACAGTCCCTGATACATGCTTCGGAAAGTGGTATCCATGGTATCGTGTTCGATTGCGTAAAGGCTGTCCGGAGGAAGTACGGAACTGTTTCGCTGAGTGGAGCGCAGGCGGATACCTATCTCTTCTTCTGTGATGAATTCGATATTGCCTTTGAATACCATTTTGTTAGTAGCGTTATCCTCATTTCCGTTACGCTCGTAGAGAACAATGGCATCTCCCTGGCGGAAATTAGGCAGGGCTTGTGGCTCATTTTTTTCCGGAGATGATATTTCGTTTTTTTCCGGAGATGTTTTCGTTTCTTCAGACGAAGGTTCGTTCTTCTTTTGTGAAAGAAGAATATGTGCTTTATGTTTGTCCGCTGCATGGTTTTCTTTGATGTGCAGCTCATAAAGAATTTCCCCGGCTTCGCATTTCTCTGCCAAAGTGGAGAGCCACAAGGCAGCTGCACCGGTGCGGCCTTCATAATCGACATCTCCGGATTTGGAAGTGTATAACTCCTTGGTTATGAAATTATAGAGTACGAAGAAGTACGACCGTTCCAACGAGGTGAGTGAACCTAGTTTCTGCGATAGGTTATCGATGGAAGGGCGGAGATATTGTTCCCAGAAACGGCCGGATAATCCTCGTTCATTAAGTACGTCGGACTGTATGGCCTGGAGTTTTAAAGCAGTATACTCCACGCTGTTTCGTAGCTGGATTCCGTATTCATCGGATACGATCCGGTTGCGCAGATTGATGACGCGGCGTACCATTGCCCACGACGGACGTGCTGGATAGAGTAAGGGATAGCGTGTATAGAGTAGGTAAGCCTTTACCCGGTGATGATCCATCCCCATCGAATATTGCAGCACTGCCTGGTAAAGCAGCATCTGTACTTTATTGTTTTCTTTCGGTTCTACTTTGTTGCGGATAGAGTATTCGTCTGCTTTTCCGGATTTCATTTCGATGAAGGACGACATGTCCCGTTGCATATAATCCAGTCGTCCTTGCAGACCGAGTGCTTCACAGATGTAAGAAGGTTCAAGCACAGCGTCCCTCTTGTCCAATTCGTAACCTGGAGCATGGAAAGTGTCGTTTACCACTTCCCGGATATGTTCGAAGTGTAGTTTGCAATCGTCAAAGAACTGACGCTCTTTCTCCTTATCGCGTAAGTCGGCACAGGCTGCCAGCTCAATCGGGTAACGGCGGAAAGCTTTCTGCATACATTCTCTATAGTCCGGTTCCTCTTCAGCATGAATCCATTCGTCAAGAAAAAGGTTGGCAATGTTTCCCAGAAGTAGCGGACGGGCGTTCTCAATGGGCTGGAGGCGTGCCAATACATAGTTGGCAGGATGATGTCCGTAATCGCGGAAGCATTCGGCTAACGAACTGATATCGATCAGATAGTCCGGTTCAAGTACAATGAACGAAGGGGTCAGAATGCCGGCTTCGTCAATAGCTACGTCGAGCAGATTGAGTTGGGCATGGTGCCATAGAATTTCACAAGTCTGCGCAAATTCCTCGTTGATTTGAGGAACGTTATAGCGTACCCGGAGAAACTCATCGGCAAGCGCATCGACCGGAATAACATAAAGATACTGTTCGTCTGCATATTGATAGCATACACGCATTCGTTTTACCTGTTTCTTAGCCGGAGGGGCCACGATATAAGTTGCATCGGTACGAGGCAGTAGGCGATAGAGCGTACTGGGAATCTCAATTTCATAAAGTTTGCGTATAAAGAAAGCAAGTGTCTTGATATCTCGCAGCAGTTTTTCGCGTACCGGTTCTTCCTTGCGGTTAAGAATGGCATTCGAGGTCAGCCGGAAAGTGTGCAGCCGGTTTTGTTCGACAACCGTCAGGCCGGCTCGTGCGGATACGAAACTGATGCGTGCTGAGAGGTCAGTCATCTGAAGGCTTTCATCCTGCATTTGCGCCCGGCACAATCGTTCAAGCAGGTCACGTAACTGTTTGTAAGCCATTGCCAGATTGTCGTTTGTGGTCTGGCAAGCTGCAAGCAGGATCTCAAAAGATTCGTTCACTTCATTTTCCATACAGCAAAAATACATGATAATTCCCAGAATCTCATGCGGATGGACAAAAATGTAGATGGAAACATCTGATGATGGTTGGCAATAAAACGTAGAGCTCTATGAACTGGCCGCTTTTTTGTCTTTAATCATCAATATACTCATTTCATAGAGCAAATAGAGCGGGATGGCGACAACACTGAGTGTGAAAGGGTCGCCGGTAGGAGTGATTACAGCTGCGGCAATTACAATTACAACGATGGCATGCCTCCTGTATTTCCGAAGGAACGATTTGTTGACCAACCCTAACAGAGAGAGTAACCATGTCAATAGCGGAAGTTCAAAAGCCAATCCCATACATAATACCAACATCATAAAGTTGTCAATATAGGAATTCAGAGAAATCTGGTTTTCGATTTCAGCACTGAGTTGGTAAGTGGATAAGAAGCGTAGAGTGAGAGGATAGACCATGAAGTAGCCCAGCAGGACTCCGATAAAGAACATAACCGTACCGATGGTAAGTGCTTTTTGCACTCCTTTTCGTTCGTTGGGATATAAAGCGGGACTGATAAAACGCCAGATTTCAAAGAACAGATAGGGCATAGCAGTGACCACCGACATCCAGAAAGCAGTGGACATATGAATGAAGAAGGGGGCAGCCAGGTTGATATTGACCAATTTGACTTTAAAGTCTTGGGTAAAGAATTCGTCTGTCAGATTGAATGTACGCCCTATTTCGCGGAGAAGGTCATAAAAGATAAAATTGTTATGGCAGGGTGCCAGAATCACAGAGTCGAACAGATAAGGCATGGCTATGAAGTATCCCACAGCCAGTACAAACCAAACGGCAATCATCCGAAAAAGTACCCGGCGCAGTTCGTCCAGGTGGTCCCAAAAAGTCAGCTCTTTGTTTTCTGCCATTATGCAAAGATAAAGATGGAGAGAGCAAAAGAATTATTTATCTTTCTTCTCCGTATCTGAAGGTTCGTCTATTTCGTTCTTAGCTTTGTTTATCTCTTCTTTGGCTTCATTTACGCCTTCTTTAAAACTTTTCACTCCTTTGCCGAGACCTCGCATCAGTTCGGGAATTTTTTTTCCGCCAAAGAGCAGGAGAATAACCAGCAAAATGATAATCCATTCGGAGCCGCTGGGCATAAATCCCAATAATAACAGGTTTGTCATAACATCATTGTATTAGTTTGTGCAAAGATAGATTTTTTTGAATGAAAATAGAAGGAGCGGAATCATAAAAGCGAAAACGGAAGCGATAAAAACGAAAAGAGGGGCTATGTCAAAACTTGCCATAAGGACACATAGTAGCGCAGAATAAATTTTAAATCATAGATTATCAATATGAATATTCTGTGCTACTCTGTATCCTCTGTGGTGGAAAGACTTTCAATGCGCCCCCTGATGGTTTATCCCTTTTTAATTACCGGATTCCGGGGACTTGTGGTGTCCAGAGGAATCCGTGGAAGAGTTTAATCCTGATAATATACCCTCTTTACCCGGGTTGAGATACCTGTCAGTACCTCGTAAGGAATGGTGTCAAGGGTATCCGAAAGAACGGTAATGGGCAGCTCGTCACCGAAAATCACGGCTTGGTCACCTTCTCTGCAATCGATATCCGTCACATCTATCATACATACATCCATGCATATATTACCCACATATGGAGCTTTTTTACCATTGACGAGGCAATAACCGTGCCCGCATCCCAGATGGCGGTTCAGACCGTCAGCATATCCGATGGGGATTGCAGCGATGCGCGAAGGACGAACCAGATGTCCTTTGCGGCTATATCCTACCGTATCTTCCTCCGCTACATCACGTATCTGGAGAATGGTTGTTTTCAGTGTACTTACGTTGTTGATGACTGAATTGTCAATGGGGCTGATACCATACAATCCGATGCCCAGCCGCACCATATCGAATTGTGCTCCGGGAAAACGTTCGATACCCGCCGTATTGCAGATATGGCGCAGTATCTTATGTGGAAATGCTTCTTGCAGCTCAGTCGACATATGTTCGTATCGTTCGATTTGCTGACGGGTGAATGCGTCGAATTGGGGCGAATCGCTTCCCACGAAATGTGAGAAGACCGAACGGGGTATCACGGCATTCTGATTCTTCAGCCGGCGAATCAGTTGCGGGATATCTTTTTCTTCGAATCCGAGCCGGTGCATGCCCGTATCCAGTTTTACGTGGATCGGGAAGTTGGTGATGCCTTCTTTTTCTGCAGCTTTAATCAGTGCGTCGAGCAGGTGGAAGTTATATACTTCCGGTTCCAGTTTATAGTCGAACATGGTTTTGAACGCTGTCAGTTCCGGGTCCATGATAATGATGGAAGCTGTGATACCGGCTTTGCGGAGATCGGAACCTTCGTCGGCTACTGCTACTGCCAGATAGTCGGCGTGATGTTCCTGAAGGGTTTTGGCTATTTCGTATGAACCGGCTCCATATGCCGATGCTTTCACCATGCATACCATTTTGGTTTCCGGTTTGAGCATCGAACGATAATGATTCAGATTGGCTACCATTGCACCCAGATTGACTTCCAGGATGGTTTCGTGCACTTTCAGTTCCAGTTCCTCCGATACGAGGTCGAAACTGAAGTTGCGGGAACCCTTTATCAGGATGATTTCATTTTTGAGTTTCTTTATGACATCTGATGCTAAAAGTGCCTTTGTGTCGGGAAAGAAATATTTTTCTATATCAAACTTCGATGCACACGAGGAGATTTCAGCTCCTACGCCGATAATCTTCTCGATGCCCCGGCTATGAACCAGTTGTGCTACTTTGCGATAGAGCGTTGTTGTGCTTTGCCCGGTCTCCAGAATGTCTGAGAGAATTAGAGTACGTTTCAAACCTTTTGATTGTGAACGGCGGTAAAGGAAGTCGAGAGCAATATCCAGTGAAGCAAGATCTGAGTTGTAGCTGTCATTGATCAGGATGCAGTTGTTCTTGCCGTCTTTTACTTCCAGGCGCATGGCTACGGGTTCAAGACGTGCCATACGTTCGGTGATTTGGTCGGCGGGTACCATCAGGTACAGGCATGCGGCCAGACAATTCAGGGAGTTCTCTATGGAAGCGTCATCGATAAAGGGGATGCAGAATGTATTGTCCATCTCCAGATAGCGATAGGAGATGACGGTATGGTCTTCTCTCTTCTCCACCCTGCTGATGTAGAGCGGACGCTCGATGTCCTTCATGCTCCATGCGATTTCACGGGCGGTCAGCATCGACTTTCCGACACAATTGCTTATCATTTCGTTGTCACCATTGTAAATGACGACGTCACAGTCTTTAAACAAACTCAGTTTCTCCATGCACTTCTCCTGCAATGAAAAGAAATTTTCCTGGTGTGCCCCGCCAATGTTAGTCAGGATACCGATAGTCGGTTTGATCATATTCTGTAATGGACGCATCTCTCCCATTTCCGAAATACCGGCTTCAAAGATACCTAATTCGGACTCTTCGTTCATCTGCCAGACGGACAGCGGTACGCCGATCTGTGAATTGTAGCTGCGTGGCGAACGTACAATTACCCGGTCGGGACTGAGCAGTTGGTGCAGCCATTCTTTGACGATGGTTTTTCCATTGCTGCCCGTGATGCCGATTACAGGTATCTGGAAAGAGCCGCGATGTTGTTCGGACAGTTTCTGAAGTGCCTTTAAAGTATTGGGGACAATAAGGAAATTGCATTCCTGAGCCATTGTCACTTTCAGCTGTTCACTATCCATGGTGAGCCCCTTGAAATCCTCGCTTGTTACTACAAAGTTGCGGACTCCCCGTTCATAGAGATCAGGGATATAGCGTGCGCCGTTATTCCTTTTGGTAGGAATGGCAAAAAAGAGGGTCTCTTCCGGAAAGCATAACGAACGGCTGTCTGTCAGTAGCCAGTCGATGGTAGCAGGCTTGTTTCCCAGACGCCGTGCACCTGTTTTTTCAACGATTGATTCAATTGTATATGACATAATAATAAAGCATTGGCATATTTGCACATTTATCGAAGCGCCAGTCGGCACATGTTTGTTTCTTTTTCGAAATCTAAGTACGGGTATTTTTCGTTAAGTCGTTCTATTTTTAACACAATTTGTCCTAAAAATCTTTTATACTCTTCTGACTCGGGATGGAAAGGTTTATGTGCAATGGCTTTCCGTATGGTTGCGCACTCCTTAATCAGTGCTTGCGTTTCGGGACGGAAAAATGTTTCCGAGAAGCGTTCCCAGAGGTAATTGACGGCCAATGACGACGGATGTACCATGTCATCTGCGTAGAAACGGTAATCCCGGAGCTCGTCCAATATTATTTCGTAAGAAGGGAAGTAAAAAGTGGCTTGTGGGTAACGTTGCATCAGCCGGTCGATGGTAAGGAGCAATACACTTTTGCTGAGTTGATTGGCGTGCATTCCGTCACGTACGTGACGGATGGGGCTGACTGTGAACAATATTTTGATCTTTGGATTCAGTGAAATCAGTTCGTCCAGTAACTGGATATAGTCTTCTGTTATCTCATCGGTCTCCAGACGACGGCGTACGAAATCCTTTTCAGGCAATTTGTGACAATTGGCTACTACCTTCCCCGTCTTTTTTTGTTCATATACGTATGCGGTGCCGAAGGTCAGCATGAGCCAGTCAAGTTGTTTCAGTTCTTTGTGTGCTTGCTCCAGGCGGACCCGTATATTCCGTACAACTTCTTCCGGAGTGGCTGCAGAGAAAGAGCCGTGATGCATTGGACTGTGCCAGTACTCACGATACGAGAAAAGGTCGGATTCTTCATACAGCCTTTTACGAATGATTTCACGCAAGGCCATTGAGATGGACAATGGGTTGTATAGGATACCGAAAGGATTGATATCTACTTGGAACTTATTTTCAGCAAGTAAGGTTCCGATGTTTTCTGCAAAACAGGAACCCATTATCAGCAGTCGCTGTGCATGGTGGATGGGGATGAATCCAGATGGAATTTCTACCGGAGTATTCAGGTTCATAATCAAGTAATTCTATAACAGAGGTACAAAGGTACATGATAATTTCGGTTCATCCGGCAAATGTGTGGTTTTTCTCATGCATTGCCAAAATCTGGTTTATCCGAAGAACGCGTTGTCGTCTTGACGCTAACTCCAAGTGTGGACATCCGTAACCTTGAATGCCGGTTCCGTTTACCAGCCGGGGTAAATGCTTTTACATGCCGGGGTAAATGGCTTTACATGCTGAGGTAAACGCTTTTACATGCCCGGGTAAATGGCTTTACATCGGGAGCGAAATTCAGGTAAATATAATCTTTTGATTATCAATTCCATTTAAATGCAGGTTCAGTTACGCATTTATCGGGTAACCCTTTAGTTTTAATTAACTGCTAAAATTAGTTTTTGAACTAAATCTTTTCGTTATTTGCATGCAAAAGAAGAAAAGTTATGAAAGGATTAACAGCAAAAGAAGAGGAAATTATGGGATTTTTCTGGGAGAAAGGTCCTTTGTTTGTGAAAGAAATGTTAGCATTCTATGATGAGCCGAAGCCACATTTTAATACATTGTCTACTATTGTGCGTGGACTGGAAGAGAAAGGTTTTCTGGCACACCATACTTATGGCAATACTTACCAGTATTATGCGGTTGTCAGTGAGTCCGACTTCAGTAAACGTACGTTGAAGAGCGTGATTAGTAAATATTTCAATAATTCATATCTCAGTGCCGTTTCGTCACTGGTGAAGGAAGAAGATATTTCACTCGATGATCTCAAAAAACTGATTCAGGAGGTGGAGCAGGGAAATGATGAGTAAAATGAAGTTGGAACCGTATCTTAAATAATGAATATATGGGAGTCTTTTTTGTCTATATACTGAAGTCATCTGCCTGTTTGGCGGGTTTTTATCTGTTTTATCGTTTACTGCTGAGTAAGGAGACGTTCCACCGGTTTAACCGAATTGCTCTGTTGGCTCTTTTGTTGCTGTCACTGCTGTTGCCTCTGATTCAGCTGACTACTACCCAACAGACGGAAATGCATCAGACGATGCTTACTATCGAACAGTTATTGATGATGGCAGATATGCCGGCATCTGAGGTGACACAGGCAGAAGGGGCATCTGTATCGGGCATTCAGATCATTTTGATAATCTATTTATCAGGTATTCTTTTTTTTGTGTGCCGTCATCTTTATTCCCTGATCCGTTTGCTGGCATTATTGAGGTCGGGCAAGAGAGATAGGATGGGAAATGGAATAACTTTAGTGGTTCATCAGTGCAAAATTTCTCCTTTTAGCTGGATGAAATACATTGTTATTTCTAAGAAAGATTTAGAAGAAGACGGTAGAGAAATACTAATCCATGAAACGGCTCATATCTGTAACCGGCATTCTGTCGATTTGCTGATTGCGGACATTTGTATTTTCTTTCAATGGTTTAATCCGGCTTCCTGGCTGTTGAAGCAGGAACTGCAGAATATACATGAATACGAGGCTGATGAAACGGTGATAAGGGAGGGTGTCAATGCTAAGCAATATCAGTTATTACTGATAAAGAAAGCTGTTGGCACAAGGCTCTACTCTATGGCCAACAGCTTTAATCACAGTAAACTTAAAAAACGTATCACTATGATGTTAAAAGAAAAATCAAATCCCTGGGCACGATTGAAGTATTTGTATGTACTTCCTTTGGCCGCCATTGCTGTGACTGCATTTGCACGTCCGGAAATCTCCGGTAAGATGGAAGAGATTTCTGCCGTCAAAGTTAATGATTTAAAGCAGATAGTGGAGAAAAAAGTACCGGAAAAAACGATCGAGGTAGCAGTGGACACGGTGAAAAAGAATGCTCTGGAGAAGGTGGTCATTGAAGTGTCACAGTTGGATACAGTATCAATTTCAAGTAAAGTTACTATCTCGGATGGATTGAAAAGAAATGGATTGTCTCCGTTTGTAACCCGACGGGTCGATTTTCAGCCCCAACCGTTGATAATGGTGGATGGAAAAGAGATAACCGGCGAACAAATGGAGGCGATCAATCCGGATATGATTGAGTCCATCAGTGTGCTGAAAGATAAAGAGTCGGTAAGGATCTATGGAGATAAAGCCGAACATGGTGTTATTTTGATTACGTTGAAAGGAGAAAATGCGAATGATTTAAATAAACTTTCTTTTTCTACCATGAACTCGGATGAACTGGTAAAAGTAACAGGAACGATCAAGGATCATTTGAATAACCCGATAGTGGGGGCATCTGTATCTATTTCAGGTACTACTTTAGGAACCGTTTCTGACGCTTACGGACATTTTGTTATTTCGGCTCCCAGAAGTGCGATGCTTCACATTTCGTGCTTGGGTATGAAATCGGTTAGAACAGCTGTGTCATCGGAAGTAAATGTGATATTGAATCCGGAAGACTGAAATCATTGTTATTGGTATAATTCCAACTAAACAGATATGCCGATGGGGACTGCAAAGAGATATGTGCAGGCTCCATCGGCATATCTGTTTATTGAAATTATGTTTGATTTTAATTTGCTCCAACTATATTATTTGTACTTTTGTGACTAACACAAGGCTTAACCTTCGGTTGGCAGAGTGACAAAAGAAAATGTCAGAGGATTACACTTTAACTATTATTTATTTATGAAGAAACTACTATCTGTTTTCTTATTTTTATTTTGCTACGTTGTAGCCGTCAATGCACAAGACGATACTGTACAGTATGATTCAATTATGAATCTGATGAAAGATAAAACGATTCCTTTGATGGAACGTTATTATATGACCGGAGATATCGCATATCTTTCGCGGGAACATCAGATTGCCGTATTGAAGCAATTGATTCCCGAAGCCAAAGAGGTAGAAGATAAAGCGGTTGTTACCCGTCTTTATTCAATTGTTGCGATGTTTGAGAATCAGCTCGGAGACATGGCTGAAGCTAAAAACTATCTGGATAGTGCTTTTATGAACAAAGGGAAGTTTGAAAACAATAATATTGCCGGTATGATGCATTATATTGCCGGTATCTATTATTCTGATAAAAATCAAATGGAGAAAGCGCATGAAAATTATTATCAGGCTGCTGATTATTTTAATCGTAATGCGGTGAAGCCGGCAATTCTGACGGAAATATATTATGATCTTTCTATTATTTATTCCATGTGGCAAGATGATGAGGGGTTGAATGATCTGTCCGAAGCGATGAAAGATCTGCCGGTGGATTTCCCTTTTCAGCAGATATTGAAATTGACCATAAAAGCAAAGTATTTTTATGCTTTATATCAAAATGAACATCGGATGAATCTGTTGGATTCTGTGACAAAATACAATCAGGAAGCTTTTGAGGTATACACATCAACCGAGAATCCATATGACGTGGGCTACGTTATATCCGATAATTATTTGCATCAGGCAGTTGTCTATAGTGAGGCCGGTAAGATAAAGGAAGCGGAACAATGTTTTGAAACGGGTAAAAAACTGATGAATCCTAAAAAGATCGATGCAAACGTGTCACTTAGCTATGTTTCGGGGGTGATTGCCTATTATCAGGCGGATTATGAATTGGCCGAGCAACATCTGCAGGATGGATTGCATGAACTGAAAAAAATGAATGAAGAGCAGGAGGTGGATTATTATCATTCTTTGATTGATTTCTATACCTTATTGGCCAAAGTGTACGAAAAACAGGAACTTTATAATAAAGCTCTGGAGGCTGCCCGCAATTCATTGAAGTATGAAACCCGGTTGTTTGATAAAAATAGTAGTAAGACTATTCAGAAGTTACGGGCACAATATAGTCTGGACGAAAAAGAGAGGGTGGTGAAGCAACTTACGGCCATCAATGAAAAGAACAAGTGGATTAATATTCTTTCTGTTACCTTGATTGTATTGGCGCTGATTACGATTGTTCTGTTGCTGATACGTTATCGTTCCCGTCAGCGTATTCATGAGGGGATGTTGCAGATTGCCAAGCTGAAACAACAGGAAACGGAATTGACGGTTGAATTGCAGAAGGCAAAACTGGAAGAGAGAGAACGCGAATTTCAAGCCTTGGTGCATGAGGCACAACAGCGTAAAGTGCAGTATTATCTTGAGGGCCTGGAGGTAGAGCGAAACCGTCTGGCTAAAGAACTCCATGATAATGTTTCGAACGAGTTGCTGGCCATTAAAATGAAAATTGCTGACGGGACGAGTAGTCGGAAAGAGGTTTTGGATACATTACAAGCTTTGCAAACCGAAGTGCGGGGAATTTCACATGATTTGATGCCGCCTGTCTTTAAATATGCTTCCCTGTCTGAGATTCTTCAGGATTATGTCTATCAGCGTAATCAATCGGGACAGACCGAACTGACTTTGGTGCTTGAACCGGAGGAGGGATTCGATCATTTATCGCAGAAAGTAGCATTGGAGATTTATCGAATTGTACAGGAAGCTACAGGCAATGCATTGAAACATGCGCAGGCCACTCATATTAAGATTATTCTTGTTCGGGAGGGAAACAGGATAAAGCTGACAATAGCTGACAATGGCAAAGGCTTTGAACAACAAACCGGAAAGTCGGGAATTGGTCTGGTTATCATAAAGGAACGTGTGGAAAATCTGAAAGGAGTTCTGACTCTAAGTTCTGTTCCGGGCAAAGGAACGGATGTGATCGTAGAGATTGATTTAGACGGTCTGGAGAAATAAAAGAAAGATAGAATTTTTGCTGCCACCGACTGAGAGTGTGGTGAATAAAAGTTTCGACACACCCTCAATCGGTGGGGTTTGGGGATGCGGTTTATTTTACCTGATAGCTAAAAATCACCGGATTAGAGTCACTATCCAATGATTCTGTCAATTTATATAGTTTATCGGACATTTTGTTTTTGAAAGACGGATGATTGTCAACTATAGCTTTGAGGCTGAACAGGGTCGTGGGAGAAACCGTAAAGAATACTCGGTTATTGGCTCCTTCTACCGGTATATATTGGTGCAAGTCTGCTTGGTATTCCGTATTGTATATCTTATTGTATTTCAATAACTTGTTTTGATTTTTATCAAATACATATATACCGAATAGATTTGTACTGAATAATAAGTATTGGGGGGCGTCTGTCACGTTAGTCATTAAATATACATATCGGTCCCATGTGAACTTATTAAGTTCGCGGCAGGTGTATTCTTTGTCTTTGGCTGCTTCCGGAAAGCTTTCATTCATAAAATTGAAGGAGTAGTAAGGATTTATTTTCCCGTCTTCCAGTTGATAGATCGTATCATCGAACTTTCTGGTAAATACAACAGGAGCTGTTCCGCCCAGTTGATGTCCTCCGATAAAACAATAAGGAGCTATTTCTCGGAGTGGTTTTAATAATTCAGTCTTTTGATCGTTCGGGGCTATTACTGTGATGGATGATGTGGATAACTGATTATTAATAAGTGTGGCATTTTCTAAGTATATCATTCCGTTATCAATAGCTATTGAATGATAGTGTCCTGGTAGTTTTGTAGTTCTGATGAAGTTCCCTTGCAAGTCATAATATATCAGTGAGGTCGGGTCGGCTAAGAATACTAAATTTTCATTTTGCCTGTCTATGGCTATATCCAGTATGCTTCCATATTCTCCTTTACCTGCTCCTACACGGTGTATGGTAAATAGATGTTTGCCTTTGTCATTGAAAGCCAACACTTGCTTCATGGATTTATCTAAAATATAATAGGTGTTTTTCCACTCTATTACCCGATTAATGCGTTTTATCAATGCATTGTCTTTTGTTTCCAGGCAGAAGACCTGCGGATTTTGTAGAAAAAGAGTGTCATTCACTGATTTTTCTACTGTTTCTAACTTTGCAATCGAGCTTGTTATTTCATTCTGGGTCATACATCCACAGAACATTGTCATCAATAGGAAGCCGGAGAAAAATATCTTTTTTTTCATATTAAAGAGGTCTTTGACTAATGTCTGCACTAAAATCATATTCGCATGCGATTATACCGCTGCCATAACAACTTGTTTCCGTATAAACAAAAACTGTTTCTATAATTTTTGTTCCATCTGGAGCTACTTGGTAGGTTGGTTGACTTTGGGTGGTATCTGTTATTTTTTCTGCTGCACCATTATTATAATCAAATTCAGTTTGTGCCAGTGCCTCAATATTGGCTAAAATTATATCCTGCTTTTGGTTTTTAAGATTAAACTCAATTATAGTGATTGCGCACAAAGCAGTAGCTGTGATACCGGTTAAGAAAAATAGTCGTTTTTGCATAGTGTTAACTTTAAAAGATTAATATTATTATCTATATGGGTGAAGATATTAATTTTTTTATAATAACACTTACTTTGCTGTTTTTTTATTTTATTCGGCTTCTTTTTCTCTATTCTTTAAGAATATATCTGCTATTTATAAGTATCTAATTGAGAGTGGAGATACGATAGTATTTCTATCTCTTGTTCAGGATGGAACCATTGGATTTCTTTATCCCGCTTAAACCAAGTCATTTGTTTGCGTGAATAGATACGTGAGTTTTGCTTTATCTTTTCAATGGCAAAAGGTAGTTCCCATTCTCCATCCAGATATTTGAATATCTCTTTATAACCAACAGTATTCAAAGAGTTTAGATCTCGGTAGGTATAGACAGAACGTGCTTCTTCCAGTAAGCCTTCTTCCATCATTTGGTCTACGCGGCGGTTGATACGGTCATACAGTTCGGCACGATCCCGAGTCAATCCTATTTTCAGAATATGAAAAGGACGTTCTTTTTTTTGTTGGGTGCGGAAGGAGGTATAAGTCTTTCCTGTCATGTAGCAGATTTCCAATGCGTGAATGACTCGTTTGGGATTCTTTAAATCTACAATTTTATAATATTCCGGGTCCAGCAATTTCAGTTCGGCACAGAGATTATCCAGTCCTTCTGTTTCGTATTTATGTAGCAGAAGTTCGCGGGTTTCCGTATCCACGGTCGGTATATCGTCAATACCTTTACAGATGGCATCTACATACATCATAGAACCTCCTGTGAGGAGAACGACATCATGCTGTTTGAATAAAAGTTCAAGGAGAGACATTACCTCCGTTTCATATTGGGCGGCACTGTAATAATCGGTGAGTTGCAAAGTACCTACAAAATAATGTGGAACCCGTTTTAATTGCTCCGGGGTTGGAGCTGCTGTTCCTATCTTAAGTTCGGCGTATAACTGCCGGGAATCAGACGAAATGATACTCGTCTTGAAATGTTCTGCTATACGGAGGCTTAACTCCGTTTTTCCTACGCCTGTAGGCCCTATAAGTACGATTAAAGTTTTGGCAGTCATAACGATTGGTAATGTGATAATGTGTCCATGTGACAATATGTCGGCTGCTATGCAATATGATAACGTGGTCGGCAGGTGTATTGTCACATGGGCATATTATTCAAAATTTATCTTCGTCGTATGAACCTCCACCACCGGATGCACCATCGTTAACATCAAATCCTTCTGCATCAAAATCTTCCATGTCGAAGTCCTGATCACCATAGAAATTCTCATCTAAGTCGAGTGAGCCTCCTGCGGCAGCCATCTCTTCGAAATCTACTGTTTGCTTAGGAGCTTCACCTGACTTTTTGGTGCATTTGGCACCTTTTATTTCTTTTCCGGTGATGATTTCGGATAATTCGATAAAGAAACAACGTTCCGTCATGTAGTCGAATACATAGAGCAGTTTTTGTTTTTCGTCTTCAATCAGTTCGTTGAGGCGGGTTTCTTTCATTATCCAGCTGTCCATTTCCGGATTATTGTCCATTTCCTCCAGAGTAATTTCTTTCTCTTTTTCCCAATCGTCATCGCAGATAAAGAAAGAAGTCATCTGGTCATTCGTGTAACCCGCTGCTTTCAAGATAGCTTCGTGAAAATCGAAGAAAGTAGCTTCCGGGTCAATCTGTATCTCTCTGACGAAATCGTCAACCTCATCAGATATAATGGTAAATCTGTATATCATAGTTGTTACTGTTTTATTGATGGCGTAAAAGTAATAAAAAACCGAAAGATTGCAAATAAGATGGCTGGGTTTATTCCACAAAAAAGGAGGATGCTTTCCGGGCATCCTCCTTTTTCTTATTGATTTCTATTTATTTACCTGATGATTCCCCGGTCCGAGTTACGAATAAAATCAACGATATATTCTATTTCGGGACTGGCGGGTATTTCTGATTCAACCTTTGCAAGGGCGTCCGATGTGTTGAGTCCGCTTTGGTAAATGATGCGGTATGCATTATGAATATTCTCAATAACTTCATTTGAAAAACCACGACGACGGAGTCCGATGATGTTGATTCCACTATAAGCGATGGGTTCGCGACCGGCTATGATGTATGGGGGAATATCTTTGCTGAAACGACAACCTCCCTGGATCATCACGTATCCGCCTACCCGGCAAAACTGGTGCATCAATACATTTGCACTGATGATGGCATTATCGTCAATAACGATTTCACCGGCCATTTTGGTAGAATTACCAATGATACAGCCGTTACCGATCAATGCGTCGTGAGCTACATGGACACCTTCCATCAGCAGGTTATTATTGCCTACAATGGTTCTGCCTTTGGCAGCTGTACCCCGGTTGATGGTCACATTTTCACGAATCAGGTTATTATCACCTATTTCGGCTGTGCTCTCTTCACCCTTGAATTTCAAATCCTGGGGGATTGCTCCGATAACGGCTCCCGGGAAGATTGTATTTCCGTTTCCGATACGTGAACCGTACAGGATGTTGGCATTAGCCATAATTTTATTGTTATCTCCGATGACTACATTTCTATCAATGTAAACAAACGGAGCAATCTCTACGTTTTCACCGATTTTTGCTTCGGGATGAATATACGCTAAGGGACTTATCATGCTTATAAATTATTTGTTTTTTACTATTTGTGCCATGAATTCGCATTCACAGACTACTTTTTCGCCAACGAAAGCATAGCCTTTCATCGTCGAGATTCCCCGGCGGATAGGAGCCAACAACTCTACGCGGAAGATCAGGGTGTCACCCGGTACTACTTTCTGACGGAACTTCACTCCATCGATTTTCATGAAATAAGTAGAATAACGCTCCGGTTCGTCTACTGAGTTTAAAACGAGTAGTCCGCCGATTTGGGCCATTGCTTCTATTTGCAATACACCGGGCATTACCGGTTCCTGAGGAAAATGTCCCTGAAAGAAGGGCTCGTTGGAGGTTACGTTTTTAACACCTACGATGTAGTTGGCACCAATTTCGATCACCTTATCCACCAACTGGAACGGATAGCGATGAGGAAGTAGCTCACGGATACGGTTTACGTCCATAATCGGAGCTCGGTTACAGTCATAGGTCGGTGCCTGTATCTCATGCAGGCGGATTTCCTTACGCATCTGACGTGCGAATTTGTTATTGATGGTATGTCCCGGGCGTGTAGCGATGATTCTTCCTTTAATCGGTTTACCAATCAAAGCAAGGTCTCCGATTACGTCCAGTAACTTATGGCGGGCACACTCGTTGGGCCATACCAACGGTTTATGGTTGATATATCCCAGTAGTTTGGCATCCATATGGGGAACACCCATAATATCGGCTAACTTATCATAGTTCTCTTGCGACATTTCGCGTTCGTAAATAACGATGGCATTGTCCAGATCGCCTCCTTTGATAAGTCCGGCTGACAACAGAGGTTCGATTTCACGTACAAATACAAAGGTACGGCTGGGGGCGATCTCTTCTTTGAATTTCTTCATATCCTCCAGTGTTGCAAACTGGTTCGGGATGATGGTCGAATCGTAAGAAACCAGTACGTTCAGGCTGAAATTCTCATCGGGTAATACAATGATGGATGAACCTGTCTCCTCGTCACGAAACTCTATTTTTGATTTAATGATATAGAAATCCTTAACAGCATTTTGCTCCTCGGTTCCTACTCTCTCTATTTCTCGTACATAATATTGTGCACTTCCGTCCAGAATCGGAAATTCCGGTCCGTTAACCTGGATCAGGCAGTTGTCGATGCCCAAAGCATAGAGGGCTGCCATTCCATGTTCAACTGTGCTTACTTTTACTCCATTTTTTGACAGCACGGTTCCTCTTGTCGTTTCAACTACATTATCAGCTACGGCATCGATAATGGGTTGCCCTTCCAGATCCGTGCGCTGTATTTTGTAGCCATGGTTATCTGGGGCAGGGTTAAACGTAACAGTCAGGTCAAGTCCAGTGTGAAGACCTTTTCCTCTCAGTGAAAAGCTATCTTTCAGAGTTTTTTGTTTCAGCATTGGTTACTTATTTAATTGTTGTTTTAATTCTTCTATTTCTTTGCGGAGATTGCGTAATTCGATCTGCATCTCCGGAAGGCTTTTTTGTGCGATGGATGCTTTGAAGTATTGTTTTAGTTCCATAGGAGGAGTTCCGATAAGTTGGCTACCGGATTTTATATTCCCCGGTACACCCGATTGAGCTCCCAGATTTACTTGGTTGCCTATTTTGAGATGTCCGGCAATACCTACTTGTCCGCCGAACATACACCATTCGCCTACCTTGGTAGAACCTGCGATACCCACTTGGGCAGCCATTACGGTATGCGAACCTATTTCGTCGTTGTGAGCTATCTGGATCAGATTATCTAATTTCACTCCGCTATGAATCACGGTCGCTCCCATGGTTGCGCGGTCTATGCAGGTATTGGCTCCGACTTCTACATTATCTTCAAGAATGACGATACCGATTTGAGGAATTTTTTCGTATCCTTGCGGGGTAGGAGCGAAACCGAAGCCGTCTGCTCCGATCACACATCCTGCGTGCAGGATACAATTGTTTCCTACCCGGCAATCATGATATACTGTTGCATTGGCATATAGGATACAATTACTGCCTATTTTGGCACCACCGCCTACAGTGGCATGCGGATGAATAACCGTATTATCTCCTACTTCCGCATGGTCGCCTATGCAGGCGAAAGGAGCTATATATACGTCTTTTCCTATTTTAGCGGTTTCCGCTACATAGGCACGTGGGTCGATACCGGTTCTTTTGGGTTTGCTCATCTCATATAGATTGAGCAGTTTGGCAAGGCTCTCGTAAGCATTGTCTACTTTGATTAATGTTGCTTTTACTTCTTGTTCGGGAGTAAAATCTTTGTTCACCAATACAATGCTAGCTTCGGTCTCATATATATAAGGTGTATATTTCGGATTAGAAAGGAAAGAGATAGCGCCCGGTATTCCTTCTTCTATCTTTGCGAATGTATGTACAGTAGCGTTTTCGTCACCTATAATTTCCCCTTGGATAAATGCTGCAATTTGCTTAGCCGAGAACTCCATAATCTTACTTTAAAATTTAATTAGTACGCAAATAACGGACTTTTTTTTTATATATCCTTACTCTTTGATGAATATTTTATACTTATCTATCCCAACGCAAGTAGCAGATATAGTATTTCTTTACCTTTTTAGAAAGCAATGAAATGTTTAGCATGTCCGATGCTTCTGCAATATTTTTTATTGTTCCGTCTTTGTAAATAATATCAATGCTGTCATCTGCTGAATCGTACATGTTCTTTTCGATACTGGGGGTAGAGACAAAATAGTCTGCTTCGGAAAGAGTGATGCCTAATTGTTGGCTGATCTGCAAAGTCAATTCTTTTTTTCGCTCTTCACTGATAGGTTCAGCGCATATCTCAACCTTGAATATGTTACGATTAATCATACCCAGGCTTAATGTTGATAAAACCTTATCCGTATGGGTGCTCCATACTTTAAGAGCCGTCCAGATATCATTATCGTCCAACTGAATGAAGTTTTCCAGACAGTCAGGGTTATTGTAAAATACTTCCGGGTCGATGTGGTTGTACAGGAAGAATTTCAGCGCCGGCGAGGCAAACAGTTCCACTCCTTGCGAAGCCAGTTCCTTGGCACGTAACAGGGCACTGATCAGCATCCGTTCATAGGCCACTGACGTTTTGTGCAGGTAAACCTGCCAGTACATCAGTCGCCGTGCTGTAAGGAAGTTTTCTATGGAATAGATTCCTTTGGACTCCACTACTAGATGGTCGTCTGCTACGTCGAGCATTTTGATGATGCGTGCCGAACCTATATTGCCTTCCGAAACTCCGGTATAGAAACTGTCACGGCGCAAGTAATCCAGACGGTCCATATCCAGTTGTCCGCTGACTAATTGGTGCAAGAAGCGTTTGGGATATTCGTCTTTGAATATCTGAATGGCTAAACTAAGTTGTCCGTTCAGCTCCTTGTTCATCCGTTCCATCAGCATCAGGGAGATTTCTTCATGGGATACTCCTTTGACAATGGTGTCTTCAAGAACATGCGAAAAAGGCCCGTGGCCGATGTCGTGCAGAAGGATGGCTGCCTGTACGGCTTCGGCTTCACTGTCGAATATGAAGTTCCCTTTGGAGGCCAGTTGCGTGATAGCTTCGCTCATCAGGTGGAAAGCTCCCAGAGAGTGCTGGAACCGGGTGTGCTGTGCACCGGGATAGACTACGGATGAAAGCCCTACTTGCTTGATGCGGTTTAAACGCTGCAAAAGGGGATGCCGTACGATGTCGTACAGCAACCCCTTTGGTATGTTGATGAACCCGAATACCGGATCGTTGATTATCTTCCGTTCGTGAGGCATTATAAGATAGCTTTCAGCTGTTCTGCCATTTGCTCTTGCACTTCTTTGGCAGCGGCACGGGCGGCAGCGGCAAAATTTTCGGTCTTATCTACATAAATAATTCCGCGGGAGGAATTCACAATGAGTCCACAGGTACTGTTCATGCCATATTTGCATACTTCTTCAAGAGAACCTCCCTGAGCGCCGATACCCGGAACCAGAAGGAAGTGATTGGGGACAATCTTACGGATGTCTTCGAAAGCACGTCCCTGAGTAGCGCCCACAACGTACATCATCTGTTCATCATTGGCCCATTTCTGTGATTTTTTTAATACTTTCTCGAAAAGGCGTTCGCCGTTGGCATCTTCCGTCAGTTGGAAGTCGTGTGAGCCTTTGTTTGAAGTCAGAGCCAGCAGAATTACCCATTTCCCTTCGTAAGATAAGAACGGAGTAACGCTGTCCTCTCCCATATAAGGAGCTACAGTGACAGAGTCGATATCGAGTTCTTCGAAGAAGGTGCGGGCGTACATTGCTGAAGTATTTCCGATATCACCGCGTTTGGCGTCAGCAATGATAAACTGGTCGGGATAATTTTCTTTGATGTAATTTACAGTTTTTTCGAAAGCAATCCATCCTTTTACGCCCATGCTCTCATAGAAAGCCAGATTAGGTTTATAAGCGATGCAATAGTCTGCTGTTGCATCAACGATTGCTTTATTGAAAGCGAAGATGGGATCCGGATCATCCAACAGATGATCGGGTATCTTTTTAATATCTGTGTCGAGTCCTACGCAAAGAAATGATTTTTTGCGTTTGATGTTTTCAAATAATTGTTGCTTGTTCATCTTTCTTTATTTACAAATTTACGATTTACGATTGAAGTTGCCTTCTCGTTACAATTCACTCTCTTTCAGACGTTCAGCATTTTCGGCCACAGTCAACTTATCGATGCATTCCTGAATATCTCCGTCCATGAAGGCGGCCAGGTTATAGATGGTATAATTGATGCGATGGTCGGTTATACGTCCTTGGGGATAGTTATAAGTACGGATTTTGGCCGAACGGTCGCCCGTCGAAACCATTGTCTTACGTTTGGATGCGATGTCGTCGATATACTTCTGATGTTCCTTGTCGTAGATAAACGTACGAAGGCGCGCCAAAGCACGTTCTTTATTTTTAGGTTGGTCGCGGGTTTCAGTACATTCGATCAGGATTTCCTCTGCTACTCCCGTATTGGGATTTTTCCAGATGTAACGTAAGCGGACGCCCGATTCAACTTTGTTTACGTTTTGTCCGCCGGCACCTCCCGAACGGAAAGTATCCCATTTGATTTCACCTTCGTTGATCACTACATCAAACTCTTCCGCTTCGGGAAGTACAGCTACCGAGGCTGCCGAGGTATGTACGCGTCCCTGGGTTTCTGTTGCCGGCACGCGTTGAACACGGTGTACACCCGATTCGTATTTTAATGTGCCATATACATTATCGCCGGTAACACTGCAAATGATTTCCTTATATCCGCCGGCAGCACCTTCATTGGCGCTGGATACTTCCATCTTCCAACCTTTTGTTTCACAAAATTTGGCGTACATCCGGAAAAGGTCGCCTGCAAAGATGGCGGCTTCGTCTCCACCTGTACCTCCGCGAATTTCAAGAATGGCATTTTTACCGTCCTGAGGATCAGCTGGTACCAGTAACAGTTTGATTTCCTCTTCCAATACCGGAAGGCGTTCCTGGCTGTTGTCCATTTCCTCTTTGGCCATTTCTCTCATATCGGTATCCGACTCGTTTGAGAGAATGTCTTTAGCTTCTTCAATGTTGGCCAGCAGTTGCATGTACTCTTTACGGGCTTTCATCAAATCGTCCAGATCCTTGTATTCTTTGGTTAATTTTACGTATCGTTTCTGGTCGGCAATCACTGCCGGGTCGGTAATAAGGGTAGACACCTCTTCGAAACGGGCAACAAGACCGTCGAGTTTTTCTAATATACTATTGTTGTCTGCCATAAATTTAGGAGTTAAATGAGCTGCGAATTTAATCCGTCACGGAAGATACAGAGGTTTTTGTAAGTGCGTGTAGTGCCTCTGCAAGCTCTCTGTGTCCTCTGTGATGGATCTTGTTCGTTTTTTAATAAGTGAATTCTCCGAACTCACTCTTGATAATCAGTTCTTTCTTATCGCTTTCTTCGATGCGTCCCACGATTTGTGCAGGGATACCGAAAGATTCGCTGATCTTGATAACTTCGGCCGCGTGTTCGGGTGAAAGGTATACTTCAAGGCGATGGCCCATGTTGAATACCTTATACATTTCTGCCCAATCGGTTCCGCTTTGTTCCTGAATGGTTCTGAACAATGGGGGCACGGGGAAGAGGTTGTCTTTTACCACGCGTACATCGCCTACGAAATGCAGCACTTTGGTTTGTGCACCACCCGAGCAGTGCACCATTCCGTGAATTTCAGGACGTAGCGCATCGAGCAACTTTTTCACTACCGGTGCGTAAGTGCGGGTGGGAGAGAGGACGAGTTTTCCCGCGTCGATCGGAGAACCTTCTACTGCGTCTGTCAGCTTCAGTCCGCCCGAATAAACCAGTTCTTCGGGCACTGCTGCATCATAGCTTTCGGGATATTTCTCTGCCAGATATTTGGCAAAAACGTCATGGCGGGCAGAAGTCAGCCCATTGCTGCCCATACCGCCATTGTATTCTTTTTCATAAGTGGCTTGTCCGTGTGAGGCAAGGCCTACAATAACATCCCCCGGGCGGATATTGGCATTGTTGATAACGTCTGCCCGTTTCATACGGCAGGTTACCGTACTGTCTACGATAATGGTACGGACGAGATCACCCACATCGGCTGTTTCACCACCGGTGGCATACACACCTACTCCCATTTCACGGAGTTCGGCCAACAGTTCGTCTGTTCCGTTGATGATGGCGGAAATTACTTCTCCGGGAATAAGAAGTTTATTGCGTCCGATGGTTGAAGATACCAGAATATTGTCGACTGCGCCCACACAAAGCAAGTCGTCTATGTTCATGATCAGTGCATCCTGGGCAATCCCTTTCCACACGGAGAGGTCCCCTGTTTCTTTCCAGTACATATAGGCCAGGCTCGATTTGGTTCCTGCACCATCAGCATGCATAATATTGCAATACTCCGGATCTCCACCCAGAATATCAGGGATTATTTTACAGAATGCTTGTGGAAAAATTCCTTTGTCGATGTTCTTGATGGCATTGTGCACATCTTCTTTTGATGCGCTGACGCCTCGCATCATGTATCGTTGATTACTCATGAGTTATTTGGATTTTGTATACAACGGCAAAAGTACTGCTTTTTTTCCTTATAGCCAACAAATTGGCGGATATAACGATGGAGTAATACGACAGGGAGAGAGTCCGTTTTAAATTTGGAAGTTTGAAATGAAAAGTTCAAAAGCGCTTTGCAATCTGCCCTTCAATCTGTTGTTAGTGCAGATCAGGCAAATGGACTTACATACACTCGCTGCGAAGTTAAAGCCCAAAGCACGAAAAGGTTTTGGTGAAAGTTTTGCCGGACCTTTAGTAAAAAGAGCTTTTTCATATGAAATTCTTTATCTTAGCTGCTAAGATGGACATCTTGGCGGCTAAGATATGTATCTTGCCCGCTAAGATATACATCGCAGCACCTGAGATGAACTTTAATTATTGTTTGAAACGAGTTTCCTTTTAGTTCTTTAGTACTTTAAACGGAATAATATCATTTTGTATTTGAAGTACTTTGGAACAAGATTTAAGAAAAGAGTGGGGGAGGTGAGAGCGGGACGGAGAGAGGGTGACTGCGGAGCAGATTATATGAATGAATAAAGTGGGAAATATACCCTGTTGAGGGTTATTTCCCACTTTATTCATCGGATATTGTGTATCGACAATCTTTTCTGGTGAAAAGGATTTGCGTGACTTATCAGAATTTTACTTCCGGTGCCTTTTCCGTGCCTTCGGCTGCTTCGAAATAAGTACGTTTTTCGAAACCGAAAATGGAAGCAAAGATGCTTTTCGGGAACCGACGGATAGAGGTATTGTATGCCTGCGCAGCGTCATTAAAATTTTTGCGGACAACGTTGATGCGGTTTTCCGTACCTTCCAGTTGTGCCTGCAATTCAAGGAAGTTTTGGTTGGCTTTCAGGTCCGGGTAGTTTTCGGTGATGGCAAGCAGCTTGCCCAATGCAGAAGTGACTGCTCCTTGCGCCTTCTGATACTCGGCTAACTTTTCCGGAGTGAGGTCATTAGCGTCTACTTTGATTTGAGTCGCTTTGCTGCGGGCTTCCACTACGCCTTCAAGTGTTTCCTTTTCATGTGAGGCATATCCCTTGACAGTGTTGACCAGGTTAGGAATCAGATCGGCACGACGTTGATACTGTGTCTCTACGTTAGCCCATTGGCTGCTTACATTCTCGTCCATGGATACCAGTCCGTTGTAGGCACTGATGGCCCAGATGACGATAACTGCCACTACGGCAATAAGGATAATAACTGACTTTTTCATATTGTTTCTTTTTGATTACTGATTAATGACTAATAGAATGATTGGGTTGCTTAGAAACGTGAGCCGGCACCTCCGCCTCCGCCCGAACCTCCTCCGAAGCTTCCGCCACCGAAGCCGCCTCCGCCGCCTCCGAAACTTCCCCCTCCGAAGCCTCCGATGAAAGGACCTCCGCCTCTTCCGCCACGTCCCCTGTAATTGTCATCGTATGATTGTTGACGCCGGACTACGGTGTGTCCGCAATTGCGGCAAGTATAAATAATATCCTCGGTCTTTACTCCGCTGCGGTTCGATATTAAGTTCGTACCGCTCCGTTGAAGTTGATGTTTTCCACATTTAGGGCAACGGGTACTTGCCCGTGCAGCCAGTATACCTACCACTCCGGCCACCACAATGAAACCTAAAATAGCAAAGAGAAGCATGGAGGCGGATATCCCCTTTTCTCCGGTATCTTTATCATCATTTATCATGGAGCCATCCAGACGCCGGCATACTGCTTGTACTCCTGCTACCATTCCCCGGTTCCAGTCTCCCTTTTTGAGATAAGGGATCATGTCCTTGGTTTGTATGCGTTTGCAGATTGCGTCCGGCAGGTCACCTTCCAGTCCGTAGCCGGTATAGAACTGTATACATCGCTGATCGGTGACCAGTAAGATGACCAGTCCGTTATCTTTTCCTTTCTTGCCCACTCCCCATTGGTTCAGCAATTGATGGGAGAACTCAAAGCAGTCTTTATCTCCGATGGAAGGTACTACGGCAACTACAGTCTCGATACCTGTTTTTTGTTCCAGAGCATACAGCATCGAGTCCATTTCGTCACAAGCCTGTTGTGACAGGATGCCGGCAGGGTTACAGACATATTGCATCTTGTTCTGCAAATGTACTTTGGGGATATTCTCTACGGTGTATATCTTTTCCTGTGCTTTCAGTGGGAGGAATATCCACACGAAAAGTAAATAAGTGAGTATCTGTTTCATATCAATGAATGTAGCGGTCTGTGAATTCTTTTACTTTCCGGGTATATTCTTCCTTATTCTCTTTATAAGATAAGGCATGTGCGGCTCCCGGTACAATCCAAAGCTGCTTGGGAGCCGGTTTGGCTTCATAAAGGGGATAAACCATCCATGTGGGCACGTACGTATCTTTGTCCCCATGAATGAAGAACATCGGCAGGCGGCTTTTTTTAACCTGGTTCAATGATGAAGCCTCTTCGAAGTTCCATCCGTATTTTTTCTGGCACAGCAGGCTGGTGGTATTCATTAATGGGTATGAAGGAAGGTGGAAACTTGCTTTCAGTTCGTGCGAGAATTCATCCCAGACACTGGTGTAACCACAATCTTCAACGAAACATTTCACGAAGTAGGGCTGTACTTCGCCGGATACCATCATTGTGGTGGCCCCTCCCATTGAAATGCCATGTACAACCATTTGAGTACTGTCACCATAAAGCTCATTGGCGATGTGCATCCATTGCATTACGTCCAGACGGTCTTTCCATCCCATTTGAATGGCCGGTCCACCGCTCTCTCCCTGATGTTGCAGGTCGGGCAAAAGCACATTGTATTGCAGGTCGCGATTGTATAGATAGCCTATCATGAACATGCGGATTGCATTGTCCGTATAGCCATGTACAATGACCGCTGTCTTTTTGGTCGGCTGCGGGGCTGCGATGTAATAAGCATGCAGGCGGATGCCTTCCGGATTTAAAACAAAAGTGTCCCGAAGTGCATGAGCCTGATTGAGGCTATCCACCCAAGGACGTAAAAACGGATAGTTTTCGTACATGAAAGGATAAGAGTCGGCATTCTTGGCACGTATCTTCGCTTCCGGGCGGAGCGAATAGTTGAGCATGAAGAAACTTCCGCCTATCGTACATCCGGTAAGCAGCAGCAATAATATAACGACGCTTATCTTGATTCCTTTTTTCATTATTTATTCCATATTTCCCATGCGGCAAATGCCTGCAGCAATAACATTTCGAGACCGTTTTTGGTTACGGCCCCATGCTCCTCTCCCTTTTTCATGAAAAGAGTGGTGTTTGGATTATATAACAAATCGTACAATAAATGGTTTGGTGTCAGTAATTCGTAGGGAATGGCAGGACAAAAGTCTACTTTCGGATACATACCTACCGGTGTACAGTTTACAATCACTGTATGTTCTGCCATGATTTCCGGAGTCAGTTCTTCGTAGGTCAGCATGCCTTCTTTTTGGGTACGGGACACGAATATGCTATCGATGCCCAGATTCTTCAGGCCATGATAGATTGCTTTGGACGAACCGCCTGTACCCAGGATTAATGCTTTTTTATGATAAGGTTGCAACAATGGCTGAATGGACTGGCTGAATCCTATAATGTCAGAATTATATCCTGTCAGTTTTACTTTTCCTTTAGGCCCACGAACAATTTTAATAACATTGACTGCGCCTATTTGGGCAGTGTCTTTATCCAACTCGTCAAGGAAAGGGATGACTTGCTCTTTATAAGGGATTGTTACGTTCAGTCCGCACAGATTGGGATTTTCTTCGATCACTTCCATAAAATCGTTGATTTCAGGAATCTCAAAGTTGACATATTCGGCGTCTATGCCTTCAGACTTAAACTTTTCATTGAAAAAGCCGATAGAAAACGAATGTTTCAGTGGATAGCCAATTAAACCATACTTTTGCATAAAGGGGGAGGATGTTAAATTAATATTTATTTCGTAGCCGTATAAAGTGTACAGATGCCGAATGTCAGCCGTCGGAATTGTACCTGGCTGAAGCCAACCTGCGAGATAACGTTTTTCATAACCTCTCCTTGGGGAAATGCTTTGATTGTTTGAGGCAGGTAGCTGTAAGCACTGTTGTCTTTCGATAAGAGTTTGCCGAGGGTTGGAATGACTATTTTTGAGTAAATGGAAAATAATTGTTTCATCGGAAATCGATCCGGAGTTGTCAGCTCAAGGATTACCAGATGCCCGCCCGGTTTGAGGACACGGCACATTTCGGAAAGCCCTTTATCCAAATCTTCAAAGTTGCGGATACCAAAAGCGACAGTGATAGCGTCAAAACGGTTGTCGGCAAACGAGAGGGAGGTACAGTCTTCCTTTGCAAAAGATATCTTTTCGGAAAGACCTTCCTTTTTCACTTTTTCACGTCCCACATTCATCATTCCTTCAGAAATGTCTGTTCCGATCAGCTGGTCGGGTTGCAGTTCGCGGCATGCCAGAATGGCAAAGTCACCGGTACCGGTTGCCACATCCATTATCTGTTGCGGGCGGAAAGGTTTGAGCCAATTGATTGCCTTTCGTCGCCAACTCCGGTCAATCCCTAATGAAAGGGTATGATTCAGTTGGTCGTATGCAGGGGCAATGTTGTCGAACATCTGTTCTACCTGTTCGCTCTTTTTCCCGTCATTGCTATAAGGTTTGATTTGTTCTTGTGGGTAGTTCATTTTTCATTCAGAGTTTTATTCACCACAGGGTTTACAAAAGTGGACGGGTTTGGGTTTCAAAACCATGTTTGTGTACTCTGTATACCCTGTGGTGAATCTTATTCGTTTCTGATTCGGGCTTCTTATTTTAGAAATGCCATTACGTTCTTCTCGATACGTTCAGCGATGTTGCTGGTATCTTCTTTAACGAATTTCTCACCAGTGATGTTTTCGAATAATTCAATATAACGCTCGCTGATACTTTCTACGATGGCAGGAGTCATTTCAGGAACTTTCTGTCCTTCTTTACCCTGGAATCCGTTTTCCATTAACCACTCACGCACAAATTCTTTGGAGAGTTGCTTTTGGGCTTCACCTTTTTCGAAACGTTCCTGGTAACCGTCGGCATAGAAGTAACGGCTTGAGTCCGGAGTGTGGATTTCGTCCATCAGGTAGATGGTACCGTTGTGTTTACCAAATTCATATTTGGTGTCTACCAAAATCAAACCGCGTTCTGCTGCAATTTCAGTTCCACGTTTGAACAGGGCCAATGTATATTTTTCAAGTGTAGCATATTCTTCCGGAGTAGCCAGTCCCTGGGCCAGAATCTCTTCTTTGGAGATGTCTTCATCGTGCAGTCCCATTTCTGCTTTTGTGGTTGGAGTCACGATGGGTTCGGGGAACTTCTGGTTTTCTTTCATGCCTTCAGGAAGTTTTACACCACAGATTTCGCGTACACCGCTTTTGTAGGCACGCCATGCGCTTCCGCAAAGATAACCGCGCACGATCATTTCTACCGGGAAACCTTCACAAAGCACTCCTACTGTAACCATTGGATCCGGAGTTGCGACTTTCCAGTTCGGACAGATGTCTGTTGTTGCATCCAGAAATTTAGCTGCAATCTGATTCAGCATTTGTCCTTTATAAGGGATGCCTTCGGGTAATACTACATCAAAGGCCGAGATACGGTCGGTAGCTACCATTACGAGTTGTTCGCCATTGATGTTGTACACATCACGTACTTTTCCGTGGTACACGCTTTTCTGTCCCGGAAAGTTGAAATCTGTTTTTGTTAATGCTTTCATACTTCTATATAATTATGAATTACAAATTACCAACGTTTTGCCGTTCTTTGCTTATGGTGAGCCGCTCGCCGTTTAACTTTTCCCGTTCGATTTTCTTTTCTTTGTCGAACTTTTCGTAAGCGTCTACAATCCGTTCTACCAGCTTATGGCGCACTATGTCTTTTTTATTCAGTTCAACAAAACTGATTCCTTTGACTCCTTTTAGAATGCGCAATGCCTGCACCAACCCCGATGTTTGTGAAGCCGGAAGGTCTATCTGGGTCATATCTCCGGTGATGATCATCTTGGTATTCATTCCCATACGGGTGAGGAACATTTTAATTTGCTGCGTGGTAGTATTCTGAGCCTCGTCCAGGATTACGACTGCATCATTTAGCGTACGTCCGCGCATAAAGGCTAATGGGGCAATCTGGATGATGTTCAGTTCCATGTATTCCTTTAGTTTGGCAGCTGGAATCATGTCCTGCAAAGCATCATAAAGAGGTTGCAGATACGGGTCTATTTTATCTTTCATATCTCCGGGCAGAAAACCTAACTTTTCACCGGCTTCTACCGCAGGGCGGCTGAGGATAATCTTCTTTATTTCTTTGTTTTTCAGTGCACGAACCGCTAAGGCTATGGCCGTATAGGTCTTGCCCGAACCTGCAGGTCCGATGGCAAATACCATATCGTTCTTGGCAAATCCTTCTACCAGCTTCAATTGATTTTCGCTGCGTGGAATAATGGGTTTTCCCGTGACACTGAATACAATCACATTGCCTGCTTTTTCGGCTTGCGGCGCATTCCCTTTTATAATGTCGATAATGACTTCTTCTTTCAGTGAATTGTATTCGGCGCAATATTTTTCAAGCTTGGTGATGTTTTCTTCGAAAGCGCACATTTCTTCCTCGTCGCCTAGTACTTTAATGACATTGCCTCGGGCAACAATGCGCAGCTTTGGATACAAAGCTTTTATTAATTGTATGTTAGCGTTGTTTACGCCATAAAAGATAACTGGATCGATATCCTCAAGAACTATCAGCTTTTCTATCATTGAATCAATTTAAAGGTTCACGCATACGCTGTGAAATGGACTGCAAATTTAATGAATCGTTCTCATACTTTGCCGATTCTTGCCGAATTAATTTGCGATGCTCTTTCCTGAGAAAGACAATTCCAGTATATTTGTGCCCTCGGAACTTATAAAAAGGCTAATTATGGATTTATCCAACTACAGGTATCTATTTACTATTTCTGTATTTTTATGTTTTACCCCGGCTTTTCTGGCAGGTTGCAAAAAGAAAGATATGTCTCTTAAACTTAACGAACCGCGTAACATCAAGGGAGTGGTAAGTTATAAACGTTCATTCGGGGATTTGAATGATGTGCAGCTAAAAGCGGCCCATACTTGGGGAATTACTCCGTTAGCCTCGCGTGAAGAAGCGGAAAATATGGATGGAAAACTGGTTCACATTACTGATAATGAATTTTATGCAGTGGATTCACTTACTCATTCCATTCCTTATTTAGTACCGCGTGCCAGTGCATTACTCGATACGATTGGAGCGAATTTTTTAGATTCATTGACTGCCAAAGGACTCAATCCGAATAAGATCATTGTTACATCTGTGCTTCGGACAGAGAATGATGTAAAACGTTTGCGTCGCCGGAATGGCAATGCGTCAAAAAACTCATGTCATTTCTACGGAACAACATTCGATGTAAGCTGGAAGCGGTTTAAGAAAGTAGAAGATGAGGAGGGACGTCCTCTTCAGGATGTAAGTGCCGATACCTTAAAGTTAGTGTTGGCTGAAGTGTTGCGTGATGTTCGCAAGGCTGATAAATGTTATATAAAGTATGAACTGAAACAAGGATGTTTTCATATAACAACGAGATAAACGGTAAACTATAAACGATGAACAAAGACTCGCAGAAGTAGCGCAGCCTGTTCATCGTTTATCGTTCATTGTTGTTTACTGTTTTTTATCTTCTTTTTCCTCCTTCTTGTCTTTTTCTTCCGGGTGAATAATGTTTTTAACCGTTTCTCCGATAGGCAGTTTGTCCAATACTCCTAAACTTGGCGCGACAGTTTTTACCAATGTGTTCAAGAAATTGCTTGTGCCTCCATTACCTCCGTCGAATACAGTGATATTGCCTAAGTTCATATGTTCGAAGGCTTTTACCTGTTCGCCTGCTATTTCTTTCCACTGATCTACCATCTTGTATTGAATAGCAATAGCCGGGTTTGATTCGGCAGCTTTCACCATGGCTTCGAAACCTTCTGCTTCTGCCAGTAACGAGCGTTTTTTACCTTCTGCTTCTGCTTCGAGTTTCAGTTGAATCGCTTTTGCCTCTGCCTCTGCCTGTGCCAGTGTTGCTTTGGCACGGGCTTCTGCTTCACGGGTGATTTTTTCGGCTACGGCTTCTGCTTGCAGAATAGCTTCTTGGCGGGCAACTTCTGCCGGTACTATTTTTTCTGCTTTCAGAGATGATTCTACTTTTCGTGCTTTTGCCTCTTCCACTTCTTTTTGAGCGATTTCTTTAGCTGTCTGTACGGCTGCTTCCGATTTGGCTGCAGCTTCACCGGCTTGTTTGTCGGCATTGGCTTGGGTTACGGCCAGTTCGGAGTTAGACAACGCGATTTCTTTTTGTGCTTCGTTTCGTCCGATGGCAGCTTTCTTTTGTGCTTCAGCTTGTTTGATCTCCATGTCGGAGTTCAACTCTGCAATGCGGCTTTCCTTTTCGGTATTGGCCTGCTCTATCCGGATATTCTTTTCTGCTTCTGCTTTAGCCACTTGCGATTCTTTTTCCGCATTGGCGATAGCTACCTGGGAGATACGGTCTTTATCGGCATTGGCTACGGAGATTTCTTGCAGCTTTTTGGTTTCCGCAATGGCGATATCTTGATCTTTACGAGTCTCCGCCACTTTGGTTTCACGTTCTTTAATCTGGTTGGCAATCTTGATAGCACCCAGTTTTTCCTGTTCTTCAATATTGGCTTGTGCCTCGTTTTGAGCTTTACTTTCCGCTTCTTTTCCTAAATTGACGATATAATTGGCAGCATCGCGAATATCGCTGATGTTAATATTCATCAGGTACAAACCGAATTTGCGGAGTTCTGTATCAATGTTATCTTTTACTTTAGAGAGAAATTTATCACGGTCGGAGTTCAACTCCTCAATTGTCATGTCGGCAATAACCAGACGCATCTGTCCGTAAACCACATCTGTTATCAGATTTTGTTTATCGTCCATGGTCAGCCCCAGCATACGTTCGGCAGCATTTTGCATGACTTCGGGATCCGTACTGATAGCTACTGTAATGGTAGTCGGTACATCCACACGAATATTTTGGGCGGAAAGTGCTCCTGTCAGTTTACAGTCTATCTGCATCGGTTTCATCGACAGGAACTCGTATCCCTGTACGATAGGCCATACGAAAGCGGCACCACCGTGATATAGTTTTGCAGACTTTTTGTCTCCGCCTGTCTTACCATATACTACTAATACTTCGTCACTTTTACATTTCCGGTAGCGTGAAAGGATACCGATAAATGTAATTAAGATTACCGCCACGAGTATGGCAGCCATAATCATCATTTCTTGGGTCATAGTTCTCTTTTTTGAGTTTTTAATTATTGGATATATAAAGTTCCGTCCTTGTAGGAGGTGATCGTTGCTTTATCTCCGGTTTGATAGGGTTTACCTGATTCCGTGATAACATCAATTTCTCTCATGGCACCATCCCGGCTGACTTGTACGGTATACTTTTTTTCGTTCTGTTTGAAGTAAATGGTACATTCTCTTCCTACTAATTGTTCTGTTCTCTCCGAGTGATTGGTCTGTTGCAGCTGGTAGGCTTTCTTATATAAAAACCAGACGGCAAATACAAATATCAGTCCGATGACAAATCCAGTCAGGTAAGTCTGTATTTCGGTGTTGTGCTGCAGATACATATACCAGCCGAATCCGATACCGAAGTGGGTCAATCCTTTAAAGGAAACCACACTGCTGATATCAGTGTCGATGTCCGTATCTGCGTCGAAATCACCAAAAAAAACGGATAGGATGAATTGTACTGCAAAAATGCCTGTCGTGACAATAGCAATGGTCAGGAAAATATTACTACTCATGGCAATAGGTGTTTAATGGATCATTTTATAGATATAGTCCCCAAATATACATCTTTGGTTTTTATATGCAAAGGTAAACTAACAAAAAAATGGAAGAATCGGAAAATGAATGTATATTTGTACCCTAATTATTAAACAGAAATTGAAAAAACTATGAAGACAATCCTACTCTTTACTCTGAGTCTGCTGCTCTCTTTATCCGTGTCGGATGTTTGTGCACAAGAACGTGTTTACGACATTTCCCAGTTTGGCTTGAAAGCCAATAGTAAGAAAAACGCATCACCTGTTGTGCGTAAGGCCATAGCTAAGATTAAAGCTGAATGCCGTAATGGTGAAGAAGTGGTACTTCGTTTTCCTGCCGGACGCTACAATTTCCATGAAAACGGTTCGGATGTACGCGAATATTATATATCCAATCACGATCAGGACAATCCCAAAAAGGTGGGCATTGCCTTGGAAGATATGAAGAACCTGACTATTGACGGACAAGGTTCCGAGTTTGTATTTTATGGAAGGATGATTCCGGTTTCTTTGCTCCGTTCGGAGAATTGTGTACTGAAGGACTTCAGTATTGATTTTGAACAGCCTCATATTGCTCAGGTGCAAGTGATAGAGAATGATCCGGAAAAAGGAATCACTTTTGAACCTGCATCGTGGGTGGATTATCGTATAAGTAAGGATTCTGTATTTGAAGGACTGGGTGAAGGCTGGACAATGCGATACTCTTGGGGAATTGCTTTCGATGGTAAAACAAAACATGTCGTATACAACACCAGTGATATCGGTTGTCCTACCAAAGGAGCTTTCGAAGTGGCTCCCCGCCGTATCTGTTCTCCGAAATGGAAAGATGCGCGTCTGGTGCCTGGCACGGTAGTGGCCATGCGTGGATGGGGACGTCCTACTCCCGGTATTTTCATGTCACATGACATTAATACTTCTTTGCTTAATGTTAAAGTGCATTATGCCGAAGGCATGGGACTTTTGGCACAGCTTTGCGAAGATATTACACTCGATGGTTTCGGGGTTTGTCTGAAAGGCGATAATGATCCTCGTTATTTCACAACGCAGGCAGATGCCACTCACTTCTCCGGATGTAAGGGAAAGATTATTTCGAAGAATGGCCTGTACGAAGGAATGATGGATGACGCCATTAATGTACACGGAACTTATCTGAAAGTAATCAAGCGGGTAGATGATCATACGTTGATAGGACGCTATATGCACGATCAGTCCTGGGGTTTCGAATGGGGATGTCCGGGGGATGATGTTCAGTTTGTACGTTCTGAAACAATGGAGTTGATTGGTAATCAAAACCAGATTACTGCAATTCGTCCTTATGATAAAAATGAAATATCAGGAGCCCGTGAGTTCAGCATTACTTTTAAAGACCCTGTTGATCCGACTATCAATGAAAAAAGTGGTTTTGGGATTGAAAACCTGACATGGACTCCTGAAGTGCTGTTTGCCGGCAATACGATTCGCAATAACCGTGCTCGCGGTACACTGTTCAGCACTTCTAAAAAAACAGTGGTAGAAGACAATCTGTTTGATCATACCTCCGGTACGGCTATTTTATTGTGTGGCGATTGCAATGGCTGGTTTGAGACAGGTGCTTGTCGTGATGTTACCATTCGCCGCAATCGTTTTATCAATGCGCTTACCAACATGTTCCAGTTTACCAATGCAATTATCTCTATTTATCCTGAAATACCTAATTTGAAAGATCAACAGAAGTATTTTCATGGTGGTAAAGACGGAGGTATTGTGATTGAGAACAATGAATTCGATACATTTGATGCACCGATTCTTTATGCGAAGTCAGTAGACGGGTTGATATTTCGCAACAATGTGATTAAAACCAATACAGAATTTAAGCCTTTCCACTGGAATAAAAACCGTTTCTTGCTTGAACGGGTGACAAACGTGAAGATTTCAGAGTAAAGTCGGGACTCTGTAAAATACTTATAAACGTATGAAGAGAATTTTATTATCCCTTTTAATCTGTTTCCCTATATTTCTTTGGGCGCAGGAAGACAATAGTAAATATTTGGCTGGTGCAGTGCCGGTTGTTAATGGAAAGGTCATCTTTACAAAACATATTCAGGCTCCCGGGTTATCAAAACAACAAGTTTATGATGTATTGTTGAAGTGGGCCGAGAAACGTTTTGCACCTTCAAAAGGACAAAAGGGCAGAGTTGCCTATTTTGATAAGGAAAGAGGGCAGATCGCATGTCTGGGTGAAGAATATCTTCAACTATCTGCAACCAACAGTTTCTTTTTGGATCGTGCTACCATCAAATATCGATTGGTGATGAACTGTCTGGATGGATCTTGCAAGATGGAGATGTACAACATTTCTTATTTTCATGGTGACAATAAAGAAATGGAGGCCGAAGACTGGATAACAGATGAGGCGGGATTGAATAAAGCCAAAACAAAAGTGGTTGCCAAGTATGGAAAACTCCGTATCAAAACAATCGATCTGTTTGATGACCTGACGGAAAAGGCAGCGAAGGCGTTGGGAGGAACGGAGGTGCTGGTTCCCCTCATAGCCAAAGAACCGAAAGTTGTTCCGGGAGAGTTTAGCCGGGAAATTCCGGGGGTTGCTGCGGACGGTTCCATGGCAGGCTACAGACGCATCTCTGCGGATAAGATCCCGGGCAATATCATTAAGATGCTTTCTGAGGACTGGATGCTGATTACAGCCGGTACGGAAGAAAAATATAACATGATGACGGCAAGTTGGGGCGGATTGGGATATCTTTATAATAAACCGGTTTCGTTTTGTTTCATTTATCCTACGCGTTGTACTTATCAGTTGATGGAAAAGAATGACACATATACTATCAGCTTTTATACGGAAGCTTATCGGGATGCTCTGAAATATTGTGGAAGCCATAGTGGAGGTGATACTGATAAGGTGAAAGGCGCCGGACTGACTCCTCTCACTACTCCTTCGGGCAGTAAAGCTTTCTCGGAAGCATGGATGATTATAGAATGCAAAAAAATGCTCTCCCAGCCGATTGCTTCTGGTGCTTTTGATAGTCCGGAATTGAAAGGAGAATGGAAGGATAAACCTTTGCACAAGATGTATATCGGTGAGATAATCAATGTGTGGATCAAGTAAAGCAATTAATTATTGATAAGTATCAATCCCTACTTTTCAATTAAAGCAGTATCTTTGCACGCAAAAACCAAGTGAACGGAATGAGCGTGCAAAGATATTTTATTTATTTGGCCTATGATGGCACCCATTATCATGGATGGCAGATTCAGCCTAACGGTATCAGTATACAGGAATGCCTGATGAAGGCACTTGCCACTTTTTTACGGAGAGATACGGAAGTGATTGGGGCGGGACGGACAGATGCCGGGGTACATGCTTCGCTGATGGTTGCCCACTTCGATTACGAAGGAGAGATGCTGGATACGGATAAGGTAGCCGAGAAGTTGAATCGTCTTTTACCTCAGGATATTTCAGTCTATAAAGTTTGCCGGGTAAGGCCGGACGCACATGCGCGGTTTGATGCGACAGCCCGTACTTATAAATATTATATCACTACCGTAAAGTATCCTTTTAATCGCCAGTATCGTTACCGGATACACAATCCGCTCGACTTTCAGAAGATGAATGAGGCCGCTCTGACCTTGTTTCATTATACGGATTTTACCAGTTTCAGTAAATTGCATACGGATGTAAAGACCAACATCTGCAAGATTATGCATGCCGAATGGACACAGGAGGATGAATATACCTGGGTGTTTACCATTCAGGCGGACCGTTTCCTGCGCAACATGGTGCGTGCCATCGTCGGTACTTTATTGGAAGTAGGCAGAGGTAAGTTGTCGGTAGATGGCTTCCGTAGAATAATCGAGCAACAAGACCGTTGTAAAGCCGGAACTTCTGCTCCCGGCAATGCGCTTTTCCTGGTGAATGTAGAATATCCTCAGAATATATTTGAATGAGTTCTTTTTAAATAAACTCTGTTATGTGGTTACTCCTTGCTTTTCTTTCAGCGACCTTGCTGGGCTTTTATGATGTGTTTAAAAAGAAGTCGTTAAAGGACAATGCGGTTCTGCCTGTCTTGTTCCTCAATACGCTCTTTTCCAGTCTTATATTCCTACCTTTCATCTTGTTGTCGGCATTTGTCCCCGGAGTGCTGGAGGGTACTATGTTTGATGTTCCCGTCGTCGGGTGGGAAGTACACAAATTTATCATTATCAAGTCTTTTATCGTACTTTCTTCGTGGATACTCGGCTATTTCGGGATGAAACACCTGCCTATTACGATTGTAGGTCCCATTAATGCAACCCGCCCTGTAATGGTGCTTGTGGGAGCCATGCTGGTTTTTGGCGAGCGTCTGAATCTCTATCAGTGGATCGGTGTGTTGCTGGCTGTAGTTTCTTTCTTTATGCTAAGCCGTTCGGGGAAGAAAGAAGGGATTGACTTTAAACATAACAAGTGGATTCTTTTTATTGTGTTGGCAGCCGTAGCAGGTGCGGTAAGCGGATTGTATGATAAGTATCTGATGAAGCAGTTGCCCCCGATGGTGGTACAGTCGTGGTATAATGTCTATCAGGTGTTCATCATGTGTCCTATCCTTGCCTTGCTCTGGTGGCCCAAACGTAAGTCGTCCACACCCTTCCGCTGGGACTGGGCCATCATCTTTATTTCCATTTTCCTCTGCGCTGCGGACTTTGTTTACTTCTATGCATTGAGTTACGAAGATTCGATGATTTCGATTGTCTCGATGGTTCGGAGAGGAAGCGTCATCGTATCTTTCCTTTTCGGTGCTATGATGTTCCGTGAAAAGAATTTAAAAAGCAAGGCGATTGACCTTATTCTGGTGTTAATCGGAATGATATTCCTATATTTGGGAACTAAATAAGAACGTAAAGAAACAAGATTATCAGATATGAAAAATTCTACTCTTACCCTCCTGGTATTTATTCTGGGTATTTTTTCTTCCTTTGCTGTCAAGGCGCAGGAGGCCAAAACGGTGTTTGTGAATATACCTGACTCACTGTGTCCGTTGCTGACATCGGTGAACCGTGCAGATTGTATCGATTTCATCGAAAGTAAGATGAAGGCCCAGGTGACCAACCGTTTCGGGGGTAAGTCGGAAATGACGGAATTAAGTCCCGATTATATATCTCTTAAAATGTCTGATGCGAGCAGTTGGCAGATGAAACTGTTACCGCTGAACGATAGTGTAAAAGTAGTCTGTGCTGTTTCTACAGTTTGTGCTCCGGCATGCGACAGTCATATCCGCTTCTATACCACCGATTGGAAAGAACTTCCTGCCGATGGGTTTCTGCCTTCAGAGCCTCATATAGATAATTTCTTTACTTCTTCCGACTCTACTGATTACGATTTTATCGATGCCCGTCTGCAAGCCGATATGACTTTGATGAAGGCGGAGCTTTCTAAAGAGGATGAGACGTTGACTTTTACTCTGACTACTCCGGAGTATATGGAAAAAGAAACGGCGGAAAAACTGAAACCGTTTCTCCGCCGTTCAATTGTTTACACCTGGAAAGGTGGGAAGTTTATCCCAGACACTCTTTGATGTATGCCTCCATTTCGGGAGTATGTTCTTCTACGCTTTGCAATAGCTTGAATTGTGCTTTTGTACGAACCAGATTATGTTCGGGATACTTAATCTTGTAATAAGTGTCTCCGTTGATGTAGTCTGCCAGGAAGCGTACACATTGCATATAAGGGAAGAGAGCTGCTGCATAAGGCAGATTCTCAATCTCGATCGGAGTGAGGAATGAACCGGCTCCTTCCAGATATCCCTTGGTGAATGCTTTGAATATCTCCATGTTGAAGTTGACATTATCCAGGTTTTTATCGTCTTCGTCTCCGGTATTGGCTCCTGTACGCAGGAAATCACCGTAGTCAGAGAAGATAAAGCTTGGCATTACTGTATCGAGGTCGATTACACAAAGCACTTTGCCATCTTCGTCGAACATCATATTGTTCACTTTCGTATCGCAGTGGCATACGCGTTTCGGCAGTTTGCCTTCACGATACAGGCGTTCGGCCTTGCACATTTCGTCTGCACGTTTCTCTATTTCGTCCAGATAATACTGTACTTCAGTTACTCGTCCGGCTGCATTGGCTGCTACAGCTTCACGAAGTTGCTTCAGGCGGAATTCCATGTTATGGAAATCGGGGATAGTCTCACCCAGTGTTGTCGGGATGTCAGCCAGCATTGCCTGGAAGTTACCGAAAGCAGCTCCGGCATAATATGAATATTCCGGGTTTACTGTTTCATAAGTTTTGGCACGGGGGATGAATACCATCACACGCCAGTAGCTGTCACCGTCGAACCAGTATGTTTTGCCTTCTTCTGTCGGGAGGAAAGTCAGTACCTTGCGGTCAATATCTGTTTCTCCGGCTTCCGTCAGTTTTTTGCGGATGTGTCCGGTTACAGCAGCGATGTTGTCCTGAAGCATTTCCACATTCTGGAAAATGGCGTGGTTGATACGTTGCAACACATAGTCGGGAGCATCTGTTTCGGTAGTGTTTACCTTATAAGTGTCGTTAATCAGTCCGGCGCCGAGTGGTTTGATTTCGCTTACAGTGCCTTGTACTTTGAATTTAGATACGATGTTCAGTAAATCTTTCATGGTTTCTATTTTTAAGTTAGTTTATCTTGGTACGATTGTAAATCCCCATTTGTATTCCTGGTTTGCCGGAATGTTGTAGCCCGGTTCGGGACGTGCACCCCAGCTGTTATATCCGGCCACACCCTGCTGCTTCATATCCACACATACCTCAACGAAGTTTCTCGGTGAGATATCGTTGATATGTGTCTTTCTCGGCAACTGATCTTTGGCTTTGCTTTCATCGTGAACCAGTTCACCGGCATCACGGTTCAGCCATTGATACGGACGTGATACGGTTTCTTCTCCGTCAAAATCCTCTACCGAATTGCGCAGTGCATTGAAGCCGATTGTTTTGTCTGCATAGATCGTCAGTCCCTTACCGCCTTTTTTATTCAGGGTCAGCCAACGGGTGTCGGTATGATGGCCGTTTTCCTGCGGACGTACGTATGGGAAGTACATATTGTCGGCGGTTGTTTTATAGAGGTCGATCAGGGTACCGGCATTACGGTCCACATAGTTTTCCTCCGGTCCGCGTCCGAAGTATTCTACCTGGTTCATTTCTGCAGGCAGACGGAAGCGTACACCGATACGGGGTACTTCCAGTTTAGAAGCAGCCTTGCGCGCCGCATCGCTTCCCGGAGTGAAAGTAGCCATCAGTGTTGCCTCGGAGGCTTCGGTTTTGGCAGCTTCCATATCGGTAGAAGTGAAAGTGAAATCAGCCTTTACTACACCCGAAGGATGGATGCGGTATGTAACAATGTAAAGGTTACCGGCAGCCAGCAGATAGTTGGCGGTCAATACGGCATCTTTGCCGTCCATTACTATGCTGGCGTCTACTACATTGAAGTTTTTGCTCGATTGTTTCCATACTTGCAGGCGTTTGGGGTTACCGTTGCCATAGTCGTTATCGTTCGGTGCACGCCAGAAGTTAGGCTGAAGTCCGAAACCATCTTTAAAGTATTCGGTTCCGCCTACTTTATATGAAGAAACCAAGCCGGTTTTCTTATCAAATACGAAGCTTACCTTTGAAGAGGAAGCACTCAGTTCGTTGCCTTCTGCCGATACTTTCAGAGTTGGACCACCGGTAGCGAAAGTACGTTCACCCGGTTCAACCGGCAGGCGGAATTGTTCGTATGCAATTTCGTGTCCAACCGGAATCAAGGGCTCCGGTTCAGTCGTAGTTACGTTGAAGTATATGAAGTATTCGGTTCCCGGTTTCGATTTCAGTCCGCTTACCGGAATAGTAATTTCTTTACTTCCCTGTGGCTCTACATTGACTGACATTTTACCACCTTTCACCGTTTTTCCGTTTGCTTTAATGGTATACGAGATCATATACTTCTGCAGGTTTGTGAAGTAGAAACGATTCTTAACCAGGAATTTTCCATTGGCCGGATCCACCGGTTCGAAAGCTACGTTCTGATGAACATACTTCACTTCAGCCATTGCCGGATGCGGTGTACGGTCCGGACTAACGATACCATTGCAGCAGAAGTTACCGTCGTTCGGCGTATTTACACCATAGTCACCACCGTATGTCCAGAAGTGACGTCCGTTCTCGTCTACTGCATCAATGCCCTGGTCCACCCAGTCCCAGATGTATCCACCCTGCAAGTTCGGATATTTATAGATTGCTTTCCATTGATCCCAGAGGTTACCGTTCGAGTTACCCATTGCGTGTGAATATTCGGAAGGGGCTATCGGACGGTCGCTGCCCCGTTTACCCATGGCTTCGAGCCACTGTGCTCCCGGATATTGCGGAACGTACATATCGGAGTTCCATTCCCACTGGGCACGTTCGTAGTTTACCGGACGGTCCATGATGTTTTTATCGGCATCCTTCAACCAAAGGTAGGTCTGATAGAAGTTGTAACCGTTACCGGCTTCATTACCCAGTGACCAGAAAGTCAGACTCGGATAGTTCTTGTTACGTTCGAACATGTTGATCGTGCGGTCCATATGTGCTTTCAGCCATTCGGGGTTGTTTCCTAACGTACCACCTTTTTTCAGGTCGTAGTACATGCCGTGGCTTTCGATGTTTGCTTCATCATATACATAAAGTCCGTATTCGTCGCATAACTCATAGAAGCGGCGGTCCTGCGGATAATGGCATAGGCGGACCGTATTCAGGTTATGTTGTTTCATCAATTCGAAATCTTTGCGCATCAGCTCTTCGGTCATATAGTGACCGGTAGCCGGATTGTGTTCGTGGATGTTTACTCCCTTCAGTTTCAGCGGCTGGCCATTGATAAAGAGGCATACATAAGGCTTTCCGTTACCCGCCAGTTGCTCGATCGGTTTGATTTCGATACGGCGGAAACCCACGTTAAACGGAATGATTTCGTTCACTTTACCGTTTTCTTTCACGGTCATCACCAGCTTGTAAAGATTAGGAGCTTCCGAAGTCCAGGTTTTGACTCCCGGGAGTGTCTGGTCGAAAGATACTGTGCGGGTTTCTCCGGCAGCTACATCAGCAGTTTTTTCTCCGGTGGCTACTACGTTACCTTTGGCATCGAGCAATTCGTATACCAGAGCCATGTTGCTGGCAGCCGAACCGTTATTTCTCAGGTCTGCACCCAGTTTGAAGATACCGTCTTTGTATGTATCGTCCAGGGTCGATGTCACGCGGAAGTCTTTCAACGCGGCTTTAGGTTGTGAATAGAGGAAAACATCACGTTCGATGCCGCTGATACGCCAGAAGTCCTGGCATTCCAGATAAGACCCGGTACTCCAACGGTAAATCTTTAAAGTAAGTACATTTTTGCCGGGTTTCACGAATTTGTTGATCAGGAACTCCGCAGAGTTTTTGGAATCTTCGCTATAACCCACTTCCTGCCCGTTGATGTACACGTATACACCCGATTTGGCACCGGCCAGGTGAAGATAAATATCACGTCCGTCCCAATCGGTGGGGATATCGATGTCGCGACGGTACACACCTACCGGATTGGCCTCCGGTAGAGTCGGAGGTTGTGGGTTACGGGGCTGGAATTCATAACCGTGATTGGTATAGATAGCCACGCCATGGCCCTGTACTTCCCAGTTGCCCGGTACTTTTATATCTGTCCAGTCGGCTGTGCTCACCGAAGGGTCGGTGATGTTAGCCGGCAGATTCTTGTATGAATCTACAAAGTAGAACTTCCAGGTTCCGTTCAGAAGTTGATAATATTTGCTTTTTTCGAACTTTCCGGTCAAGGCGTTTGCACGGTTTTCGTAGGTCATAAATGAAGAACGGGGGTATTCTTTATTTACGGCTACTACCTGTACGTCTTGCCAGTAAGGCTTCTTCGGTTCATTGCCGGCCGAAGCAAAAGCGGAGGCCATCAGGAGGCCACCCAGCATAAGGCTATTTAAGGTATGAGATAGTCTTAATTTCATGTTTCGAGGGTATTAGAATGATAATTTATTTAACTTTTATATGATCAAAGCCTTCTCCGTATACACCGATCACTGCGCTTTGCGAAACAAAAGCAGTCGGATCACAGTCTTTTATCAACCGGAAGATAATGGTTGATTCCCGTTTCTTGGCCAGGACGAACATCATCTTCTGCTCTTTGCCGGTATAGAACCCGGTTGCATTGATGACGGTTACTCCCCGGTGTGGATATTCGTTGATGCGTTTGCCTATTTCTTCGTACTTGTTGGAGATAATGAAGAATTGTACGGATTGTCGTGCACTGTTCACCACCTGGTCCAGCACAAAGCTGCAAACATAAAGAGTCACATATCCGTAAACTACCTTTTCCCAGTCTTTCAATACAAAGTAGCTGGAGGAGATGATGATCAGGTCACAGATCAGCATGACTCTTCCCAGAGTGATGTCGCGGTATTTGTTGATAACAGCCGCAATGATATCTGTTCCTCCGGTACTTCCGTTGGCCGAGAAAGCAATACCGATGCCACTTCCGCAAAAAGAGGCACCCAATACACAAGCCATGAACGGCTGGTCGTGTAGTAAGGTTACGTTCGCCGTTAATTTTTGGATGATAGACAGGAAGAAGGTTAAAGTGAATACACCGAATATGGTTTTGAGACTGAATCGAAATCCCAGCACTTTGAGGGATACCATCAGCAATACGGCATTGATGGCGAAGTAAGTGTATTGAACCGGAAATCCGGTAGCGAAATAAACAATAGAGGCAATGCCCGGCACTCCACCGGTGGTGATGTCGTTAGGAAGCAGGAAGAGAGTCCAACCGATGCCGTAAAGGATCATTCCCAAGGCAATCATTAAGTAGTCTTTCGTTTCTCTGATTACTCCCTGTTTAGAGGGCTTTGATATTTTCATCTTCATGGATGGGTTGTGTAGTCTTATAATCGGACACGGATTTCATGAACCGGCCGGCATTGCGTAGCGAACTACTTGCCGGAGGACTCGTGAAACCCGTGTCAAAAAGAGGTTTTATTATTTTGCGAAAGCGTGTCTGTAACCTTTCACCTTGTTCCATGCTCCACGAGTGAAGTCAGGGATAGCTACCGGTGCAGAGCTGTTTTCGATAGAAAGCTTGGTCAGGTCGGCCATGCAGCACCATTCTGCAAGGTCATAAACGTCCATATCCAAAGGAAGACCGTTGCGCAGACAGTAAACCAGACGGTAATCCATGATGTAGTCCATACCACCGTGTCCACCTACTTTTTTAGCTGTTTCTTCCAGTTCTTTGTGGATCGGGTGTTTGTATTTATCCATCAGGGCTTTTTTAACGTCAGCGGGTACAGAGCCGTGTGCGTTCAGCTTTTCGTGGTTAGGTACGTCGTTTGAAGCGATCTGAGTCGGACGCATGCAGTATTCTTCGATAGGATATTTGCTTGCATAACCGTCGGCACCTACTACCTGATACATACGGCTGTAAGGACGCGGAGTCATTACGTTGTGCTGAATCAGGATCGTTTTACCTTTTTCCGTACGGATCAGTGTAGAAGTCTGGTCACCGTTCTGGAAATCTTTTACTTCTTTGCCGGTTGTTTTTTTGATGTATGCCGGACCGTTGACAGCCTTTGTATCCATAGATACGAGGTAGTTCATTTTGTCACCACGGTGAATGTCGAGCAGCTGGCAAGCCGGGCCCATACCGTGAGTGGCATATACATCGCCACGATGATTCTGATTGTAATCCATACGCCAGTTGTTCCAGTAGTATGGCCAGAAGTCTTCGAGGTTGTGGATATAAGCACCTTCTGTGTGAAGCACTTCACCGAATACGCCTTGCTGAGCCATGTTCAGTGTAGTCAGTTCGAAGAAGTCATATACACAGTTTTCAAGCTGCATACAGTGTTTACGAGTTTTTTCAGAGGTATTGATCAGCGCCCAGATTTCGTCCATGGTCATTGCCGAAGGAACTTCGATGGCAACGTGCTTGCCGTGTTCCATGGCGTAGATAGCCATCTGTGCGTGATGTTTCCAGTCAGTTGCGATGTAAACGAGGTCGATATCGTTACGTTCGCAAAGTTTTTTCCAGGCATCTTCGCTACCGGAGTAAGAAGCTGCTTCAGGCAGGCTTGCCTTGGTCAGGATTTTCTGTGCACCGGCTACGCGTTCGGGGATAAGGTCGCAAAGGGCTACGATCTGTGTTCCGGGGATGTGAGTGAAGCGTTCTACTGCACCCGGTCCACGCATACCCAAGCCAATGAATCCGACACGTACCACGTCGAGTTTAGGAGCAGTCAGTCCGACTACGTCTTTTTGTCCGGCGGGACGTACAGGCACTGGAGTCTCGATAGGCTTGATGGTTTGTGCTACTGCACCCGAAGTGCAAGCAAACAATGCAAGTCCGATAAACAGGGCATTTAGATGTTTAAACATGTTTGATAAGATTTGATTAGTTAATAAAATTGTTGTTAATAATAGTGTTTCATTTCTCGTGCAAAGATAAGAATACTTTTCACAACTCTTATCTTTTATACGATTAAAACGTTCTCTGTTACATCTTTAATTCATAGATATTCCGGTTGTTATTATAACAGGATAAATCCTGTCAGCCTGCAGAGACGGTCACTTCCGTTGTTGAATGGAAGATGCCATCTCTGCAGCAGGCTGGTTTTGCTTTCTGCAAAATCCTGGTAATGTCATCTTTTACAAGTTGTTTGAACCCGGTAGTGCAATGTTTTTCCGGGGTATATAATGCAGCGTGTAGTGTGTTGTGGGTTGCAACTCTTTTATTCATTCTTCTGTTTCTTTGTTATGAGATTCTTTTCTTTCGTTTGGTTGCTCGAGCAATGATTTACTTTTTGATATACGCTATAAATACACATCATTGGGGAGTGACCCTCTGTGTTATAGCTTAATTTTATAATATTTTAATAAATGATAAACCTTAAAGCCGCTTTTTACTTTTGAAAGCAGAATGTTCTGAATAGTATGATTCTGATAGTATATCCTGTTTTTTGTTGACTTGCAATCGGTGTGAAATAGTTGAACCGGAGAGCAGAACTGCATATAAAATGAATATGAACCGCAAAAGTATGCGTAGATGGCGTGAATTCTTCTATATATATGCATTGAGGCTTTTAAACTAAGGCTCCGTTTCTAATAAAGGAAGGCGGCGTTGGTTTAAAACCAAGGCTCCGTTTCATTAAAACCGAGGCGGCATTGGGGAGGAAGAGAGCAATCGTTATCCTGATTCGGCTTTCCTTTTATTTTTTAGCCCGGTGCAGGCTACCGTCGTTAGAGTGTCAGAATGTTCCTGTTCGGGGGCATAGCAAGAAATAATGTAATGTTTGGACCGGAAGGGATAGTGCCCTGATCCGAAATCAGCCGAAAGGGTGATAACCTGAAAAAATGTAATCGCCGGAGAGGGTGATATTATTCATCGGAAAGAAGACTACCCGGATATAGCGCAGGCTACACCGGGTAGAAAATACAAAATGATAATAAATATACATTGCTGCCTTCTTGTCAGAATGTATCAGGGCTTCAACTCAATCCATTCGCCTGCCTGAGTATCTATGTTGAGAATATCCGGACCGGACAATGTATAGTTTTTATCCGGTTTCAGTGTGCCGGGGCGGGCTATTTTCAACATGCCGCCTTTCTCCGAATAGATGCGTACACGGGTGATTTCTCCGCCTTCCATCTGTGCAGAGACAAGGAATGCACCCATCGCACGCAGTCCTTCGAACGATACATCTTTCCACTCTTCGGGCAGTGCGGGGAAGATGCGTATCGTGCCCGTATGGCTTTGCAACAGCATCTCCTGGATGCCCGATGCGAAAGCAAAGTTACCCTCGAGCGTGAAGGGGCGGTAAGTGAAACGGGATTTGCCGCTTTTGGTCTGGTCACCGTTGGCGTGGAAGGTGTTTTTCAGGCAGAAACATTCAGCAAAGGTTCTCAGGGCCTGTGCCGCACCTTTGCCGTCGAATGCCCGGGCTTTCATGTTGGCAAGCCAACTGTACGAATAGCCTGTCCAGTAGTCCGGCCCCACTTCGTCGAGCCGCTTCAGGGTGGCCCGTATGATGTGTTGTGACTTTTCTCCGTCGCTCCAGTCTATCAGTCCCATCGGGTGAATGGCCATGGCATGGGAGAAGTGGCGGTGCGATTCATTGTAAGGATATCCTTTGGCAAAGGTGAGGCAACCTTCTTCATCCACATCGTAGTCCGGCAATTGGGCTTCTAAAGCTGCCCAGTGGGACGACTCGTCTGTCAGATTCAGTTCGTGAGCCAGTTCGGCGGCTGCTTTAAAGAGGAAGTGCATCATTGCCAGGTCGTAGTTGGTCATGTCGCTGAACCATGCTTGCAGGGAGTTGTCGAATACTTCGGGACTTGAACTGAATTCCAGTTTGCGTACTCCTTCGGGGGTGACTTCGGAGACTTGTTCCAGGTAGATTGCCACATCTTTAAGGAAGGGGTAAGCACGTTCTTTGAGGAAGGTGCGGTCTGCCGAATATTTCCAGTGCAGATAGAAGTGCTGTGCCAGCCAGGCAGCCACTGTCTGCGACATGGAGTACTGTATCCATCCCCCCATCGGTTCTCCTGTCAGGGTGCAGACGCCCGGTATGTTCATACCTTCGGTTCCGAAATACTGGCGGGTGTAGCGCTTGTATGTATCCCGCTGGTTCCATAAGGTGTTCAGGTATCCCATGCCTTCCGTCAGGTGATTGCCCGTATAGGCGGGCCAATAGCTCAGCTGTGTGTTGAGGTCGTGGTGATAGTCCCCTTTCCAGGGAGGGAGTTTTCCGTTGTCGGCTGTCCATACGGCTTGCAGGGAGATGGGATAGGAGTGTTCGCGGGTGGTAGAGGCGAATTTATACATTTCGTTCTGGTATTGTTTTTGCAAAATGGAGTCGGGCAGAGTAACGGATGATTGTGCCCAGTACTTGTCCCAATATTCCAGATGTGCCTGATAATCCTGTTTTAATCCACGTTGCAGGGCGGCTTCTGCTTTTTCGGCTGCTTTTTCGCCGGATAGGGAAGAGGTGACGCTCCAAGTACCGTACAGGGTTTCTCCTTCCTGTTTCCAACACACTACTACGTCATACCAGAAGTCTCCGTAGCCTTTCTGGTGATAGGTGATCCGGTTGCCTTCGCGGACTGTCTCTCCTTGCTGGTAGCCCAGTCGGTGGAGATCCTGTCCCGAAACCGGATCGAGGCTGCCGTCCGGTTTCGTTTTATTGTATACGGGGGTAAGGATAGACGGCTCTATCGGAGTTTTCAGGTTACGGAATACAAACCATCCGACCGGTTCGGTGGCATGAACAAAAGTCTGCATCTGTGTTCCGTCTGCCCAGTTCGCTTCGCACAGAGCATTATTCAGATAAAGTCGTACTTGGGTGGGAGCGCCTATCTTTTCCAATGGAAACTCGATTGCGGCTCCGGAGATTTTGGATGGGGCAGGGTTCATGTCATAAGGCCAGTCCAGTTTTTTCTGTACGGGCAGATAGTCTTTTGTGCGGATGTGCTCTTTTACCCAGGAGAAGCGGAAGTTATCTCCCGACAGGCTGTCTACCGGGCGCAAGTCCCATAGATCGGTCCGGTCCAGTGACAGGCGCAGGGAGGAGTCGCGTTGCCATACCAGTGCGCCGACGGTGGCGTTGCCCAGAGGCATCGCTTCGTCCCACGATCGGGCAAGTCCGGTGAATACAAGGTCACTCTCCGAAGGAGTGACCGGGCAGTAGTCGTACGAGCTGCAACTGCCCCACAGACCACAACAAAGTAGCAATAGTAGTTTGATTTTCATAATATTAAAAAAGAATGGTTTACGATGATTTACTTTCAGACTTGTGCTATTATAATGAATACAAAGAGAATAGCAGTCACCATAGGGAGGCTGCTATTCTTTTAATAAATTTTAGTCTATGCTCCGGCTATGCGGCGAACCTTCGTCCGGATATAAACGGGTCCGGCGGCTGTCGGTCGGTATTATTTATTCAACAACAGTTCGATCGCTTTGCTTCCTTTATTTCCGGATTTCTCTTCGGCTGCCGGAGCGAAGAGTGCGTCCAACTGATAGACAGGCAAACTTCTTTCCGGTTTGAAACGATCGGATGAAACGTAATTCCGGACAGAGGTGAGCAACTGCTGCATGGCAAGCCTTTCACCGATTTTCTTTTCAGGATCGGCGCAGAGCACGAACAATTTTCCTTTTCCTACATTCGCCTCAAACGAGATTCCCAGCTTTTGGTTGGTTTCATAAGAGTCGATGCTTTGTATCAGTGGAGTGATTTCTTTCAGTTCGTCCAGTTCCAGAGCTGTCGAATAGTTAAGGATATCCCACCATTGCCAGTCAGCATAGCTTCCCGTGGGGAAATCGCGGAAAGCAGGGTGCTCGTTATCGATCAGTGTACCTACGATCATCGGGTTCCAGTTGAACATAATCGGATTCCAGAAGTGGCTGGCGAAGTGTGCTTTGCGTCCTTGGCACTTTTCGGGGATCAACAGTACGCTCTTTCCTTCGTCGAGCCACTGTTTGGTCTTGTCATTCCAGGTACGGGTGTAGATAAAGTTAGTCTCTTCAACTTTTGGCTGTTCGGGGTATACCCATACGTCCCATTCATTGCGACAACTTCCCAATTCAGCCTTCAGTGTCAGCTTGCGGGCACTCTCCACACCATTCAGAGATAATTCGATGATCCCAAGCGAATCTACCGTGGCGGGTTGTATTTCTTTTACTTTCAGGCTTCCCTTACGGTACACGGTTCCATCTTCTCCTGTCAATGTCCAGTTCAGTTTCCGGTCTTTCAGGGCATTCTTGCCGTAATGGTAAATCTCCATCTTTGCTTTCAGATTCTCTCCGGTCTTGAAAGTACGTTGGGGCAGGCGTGCCAGAAGCACGGTAGGGGCACACGATTCTCTGAACTTTTCGGGGGATACGAGGCCTTTACTTTCCCAAAAGGCATCGAGGATACCGACAAAAGCGCTGCCCTGTCCTGGGAAATCGGCCAGTCCCAATAATTGGAACCCACCGGAATTGCGAGTGCGCAGCAACGATTCGTTCACCTCTTTATATTGCAGCACTGTGTGTGCTCCGGTTGCTTTGAAGAAATCATCGGCTTGATGCAACATGCCGTTTCTGGCAAGTCGTTCGCGAAACACTTCAAAGTTGCGTGCTTCGACTACGCCTGTATATTTCTTTATTTCTTCGAAGTTGGGGTACATGCAGCGCTGTCCCGTTTCGTGGGCAATCACCGGAACATCGATGTCCGACTCCTTGCAACGATCCCAGTCAGTCGAGGGTTTCCCTTCGTATACGGTGATCCATCCTTTCGAAGTGACGTGCGACACATAATATTGATCCGAGGGAGTGTGTGTGCGGGCGGTTGAGGCGCTGTAAAGACGTCGGTTGTCATAAGCCTGTGCTTTTTTCACCAGATCTTCCAATACGGCAAAATCACCTTCATTTTCGTTTCCGTTACACATCAGGATGAAAGAGGGATGATTGCCATAAGCGTCGAGAATGGCATACATCTCTTTTTCGAAGAAATCGCGTCGGGCAGGATATTTGCCCACGTCTTTGATCCACATGGGGAGTTCGGCCTGGAGGTACATGCCTGTTTCGTCGCCCGCTTCGAATGCGGCTTCCGGCGGGCACCAGGAGTGGAAACGTACGTGGTTCATTCCATATTCCTTGATGGTGTTGAAGATACGCTTCCAGTCATCGACGTTTGTCGACGGATAGCCGGTCAGAGGGAAAACCGCGCAGTCCAGCACTCCGCGCAAGTGAATGTCTCTTCCGTTCAGACGGATGTGATGCTTGCCTTGTTCCACATTTCGCATGCCGAAAGTCCGGGTTTGGGTGTCTGTCTTGCCATCTACGTTCCAGCTGGCCTCAAGCTCATACAAATAAGGTGTAAATTCATCCCAGAGTTTCACCTGTTTACCCATCGGAAGGGTTTGCCGAATGCCGGCATGTGCCTGCAGGCTATCTGCACTCATGCTCTGGCGAACTATCACTTTGCCCCCTTTCTCCCGGATACATAGCTCCAGCGTTCCCGTTTGCCCGTGCTTCAGGGGGGCGGGTTGTACTGCTATTTCCACTTCTTTTGCTGTCACATCGGGATATACATTAATCCGGCGGATGTGCGCTTTTTCTTTGGCATACAGTGAAATGTCACCGACTATTCCATTCCAGTTGGTTTGTGTATATTCGGTAGTTCCGTGGTTCCACTGATCCATTGGATATTTGAGCGTATTGTTTACGCAGATGGTCAGCGTATGGATGCCGGGGCTGAGCACCGGAGTCAGTACGAATGTGTTTGGAGTACTCAGGTGCTCCATGACACCTACTTCCTTATCGTCTACGTAGACAGTTGTTTCCCAATGACAACGCTCCAGCTTCAGGTAAATCTCACGGCCGGACCAGTCCTCGGGGATCACTACTTCCCGTTGGTACCAGGCAGCCCCCTGATACTCGAATTTTCGACTCAGGCGGTCTACATAACGTGCGGTGTTTTTGATTCCTTTGCCACCCTGGTCCGTCGATCCGGGCAGCATGATGGTTTCCGAGAGTTTGTCCAGATAGAGCTCGGAGCCGGGAGTCTTGCCGAATCCCATCGGGTCCAGTTGAAAGCGCCACATACCTGACAGGTCGAGGACATCATTTTTTGTCGATTGTGCCATAACGGCCATGGCGAGCAGGCATCCGGTCAGGATCAGGATGGCTCGATGTCGGGTGTTTTGATTTGGTTTTTTCATGATTGTATGGTTTTATTCACCACAGATTACACGGATTTTCACAGATTAATCGTTTATTTCTTTTTGATTGGTAAGATTAAATGTTCTGTACTAATCTGTGTATTCTGTGGTGAGGCCTCATTTCTTTTATGTATTCATTAATTTCCGGTGAATCTGTATCCCCTGATGATTGTTATCCATCGAAGCGGCTACTTCAAAGAAGTGTTCGGCTTTTGCCGTATTTCCCAGTCCCAGATGTCCCAGAGCCATCAGATAGTTACAGTGGATGCGGTTCTTCTTATCCATATCGTCTTCCCAGATCAGAAGGTCGGGTAAAGATACGGCAAAATAATCCATCTGGAATATGTCGAAGAGATGTTCTTCTCCATAAGTGATTAATTTGTTGAAGCGGCTGCGTGCCTCTTTCTCTTGTCCCAGTTTTCGGAATGCAAGTCCTTGATAGAAGATCTTGTCCGGTTTTTGGTCGTTGTAATACATGGCAGCGGCTGGCTGACTGTCTCCCATGCTGGCTTTGAGGAACAGGTCGTGTGCCTCTTTCTGTTTGCCCAGTTGTTGCAGGATGCAGGCTTTGTAATAATTGAAGTCATTCTCCTGTGCTCCCGGGAGTTTGCCTTCACCCAGATGTGGTGGGTATGCGTAGCACTCTTCTATCCGGATGAGTGCCTCATCGTATTCTTTACGTGCGATCAGTTCCTTTGCCAGTTCCAGGCGGGCTATCTGATATTGTGCGGGAACTTTTCCCTCACCGCCTTCCCACGGATGGAATTTTCGCTGATCGATCCGGCGGATGGCTTCCCTGTATTGTCCGGTCTGGTTCAGCAAGGTGACATATTCCAGATATAAATCGTCACGAGTTATTACGATATCCATATGTTGTTCCAGAAAAGCCATTCTTTCTGTGTGCGGGCGGTTCAGCCGTTTATACAGCTGATCGAGTTCCATCAGTACGCGGGCGTCGGTCGGATCCAGGCGGAATGCTTTTTCCAGCAAGAGGACGGCTTCTTCCGGGCGATTCAATTTGTTGAAGTAGGCCAGAGCCAGGTTACGCCATACGGTAGGAAATGTTTCGTCCTCACGCGAAGAACGTTCCCAAGCTGCGATGGCAGGGGTATACTGGCGTTTGTCATACCAAAGATTTCCCAAATAATAGAGGGCTTTCGGGGCTTCTCCCATAAAGTCGGCCACACACTGAAGAGCTTCTATCGCTTCCAGGGCATTGGGAAAGCAGTAGTCGGCCGGTTCTTTTTCAGCAAGCCTGATGGCTGTTCGCGCCTTGTCTGTTTCTCCTAAACGAATCAGGCACCAACTCTTGTAATAGTGCAGCAGAGTCTGTTCGCCGATGGGTTGGCCGATAGCCAACTCGGCAACGGCCAGTGCTTCTTCAAATCGTCCTGCAGAGGTATAGTCGAGCACTAATGCCTCGTAGTCGGGTGCGCCGCGTTTTATCAGGTGTCGGAGTTGGGACAGTACGGTTTCTTCCCGGGTTATCAGATATTTTTCGAACAGGCAGCCAAAGTTGAATGCGTCGATTTTCAGGGAGTCTTCTATCCAGGCAAGAGCTTCCTCCGGACGTTCAAGATGGCGGAGGATCATTGCTTTCAGATGGCGACCGCGCAGGTTGTGCCAATTGCGTAATAAGGATTTTTCAATTTCTCCGAAAGCTTCTTCCCAGTTGCCGCGTGAAACGGAGATTTGAGCCAGTGAATAATAGCCTGCATCCTGCCATGCCGCGTTCCAGCACGATTTATAGAATGAATTGTATGCTTCATCGTTTTTTCCCTGGAATTTCAGCGCAAGCCCAAGGTTGTAGAAAGCTTCACCATCATACGGATTAGGATTCTTCTCGGTCAGTCGGGAAATCGCTTTCCGCAGGTAGGGCTCTGCTTGCGCGAACTGTCCTTTGCGTATAAGCCACAGCCCCATGGCATTGTTACAACGGGCGTCTTCATTGTCACGGCGGAGTGCTTCCAAATAATAATCGGTCGGACAATAAGTTGCATGTCGGTATTGTTCCAGATGCAGTCCGGTTAGGTAGAGTTCCTCATTTGTTTTAATTTCTTCCGGTGCGAGGGCGGGTCGGGCTGCTTCCGGAACCTCTTTGATAGTTTCCGGTTCAGCCCTCCAACTGAGCTTCTCCCGTCCGTTGGTATCGTAGATGATGACTTCTGTTTCACTAAGGTCGTTGACGGGGACCAGTCTGTCGAACACTTGTTCCGGAGAGAGGTCGCAGGTTTGTTCAAAACAGATGTTTCCTGCTTTCCGGACTACGATGTGTAATCCCTGTTGGGCAGAGGTAGCAAAGAGCTTTAACCTGCTCTCTGTTCCTTCGGGCTCCAGATTCATCAGGAGTTCCGAGGAGGCGTTTTTCACAACTCCCAGTTCCCGGTAGGGCATGAAGTATTGTGTAAAAGTCTTCTCTTCATAGGGTTGCAGCCAGCTGAAATCCGGTTGATTGTCCGTATAGACTCCTGTCATCAGCTCTATATACGGTCCGTCGGCATCCGTCAGATTGCGGTCCCATGCTTGTCCGAAATCTCCGTTTCCCCACGTCCATTGTTTCTTTCCTGGAGATATGTGATGATTGGCAACATGCAGAACACCTGCCTGGGTGTCGTTTTCGTATCCGCCCACAAAGTTGTATTCGGACCGGATTGCCATGTAGGAAGTCGGTACAGGGATGTTTTTATATCTTGAAATATCCACTCCGGCGGAATAGTCCATCTTGTAGTAGGTTCCGGTAGCGATAGGATAACGGGATACATCCCGCTTTCCATGGTCGAATACGGCGTTAACATCCGAGGGGAATACAGACTGATAGTCTGCGTTGACTGCTACTGCCGGATTGGCCCACCACAGGAAAGTCTGTGGCAGAGGAGTCGGGTTAGAAACTTTTCCCTGTATCTCGAGTACAGCCCGGCCGGGGCGGAGTGTGAATCCGGCTGTTCCTTTCTGGCCGAACATCCGTTCCCGTTCGCTTACCCATACAATGACACTTCCGTCTTTGCATTGTTCAATGCTGTAATCTACCGGCAGGAATGTGCTGGGGCGGTGGTGTTGAGGCCAGTTGAACTCAATGCCCCCTGAAATCCAGGGACCGGTCAGTCCTACCAAAGCCGGTTTTATCACGTGGTTGTAATAAATAAAATGCCGTTGCTTTATTTTATCGAAAGCCATCTGGATGCGTCCTCCTAATTCGGGCAGAATCATGACTTTGAGGTATTCATTTTCCAACCATACGGCATGATAGCTTTTCTCTTCACAAGTGTCTTCAATCTTCTCGATGACCGGATACGGGTATACTACTCCGCTGCTGCCTTGATAGACACGCTTTTCCAGAAACATCGGGTTCTTTTCGGGACGTCCGATGCCATAGGTAGGGAGCAGGATGTCCTCCTCCCATACTTTTACATTCTCTTTCATCTTATTTTATGGATTATTTGATTAATTCTTTTTCTATTTCTTCCAGTGTTTTCCCTTTGGTTTCTGGCAGCTTCCGGCGTATGAACAGGAATCCGGCCAGACAGATGCCACCATACAGCCAGAAAGTACCTTCGGCACCTATACTTTCATTCAAAACGGGGAAGGTATAGGTCAGTACAAAGCAAGCTACCCAAAGGAAGAAGGTGGAGAGGGCCATGGCCATACCTCGTATTTTCACGGGGAAAATTTCGGATAAAACCACCCAGACTACCGGAGCGAGTGACATGGCATAGCAGGCAATGGCAAGCACTACCAGCAGGAGCATGGGCAGACCGCTTACATCCAGAAAGTAGCAAGTTCCCAGTGTCAGGTAAATCAGTGCCAATCCGGCAGAACCGATAAGCATCAGGGTGCGACGTCCCCATTTATCCACTGTATAGATGGCTACGAAGGTAAATATCACATTGGTGATTCCGGTCACTACAATGTTCATCAACACATCGGAAACGGCATAACCGGCCGATGAAAAGATTTCATGTGCATAATTGAAGATTACATTGATGCCACACCATTGTTGGAATATAGCCAGGACGATGCCGATGATCAGCACTTTGCGCATTTCCGGGCGAAAGACAGCTTTCCATTCGTAATCTTGTTTTCCGTCTTGCCCCCGGGTTACTTGTGTCAGTTCTTCCAGGGTCTGCCGGGCATAGGTTTCTCCTCCGATGCGCATCAGTGTTTTCCGTGCTTTCTCCTGTTGATGGACAGTAGCCAGCCAGCGGGGACTTTCAGGGATGACGAATGATAATAGAAAGAAGATTCCTGCCGGAATCAGTTCTGCCCAGAACATCCATCGCCAGGCCCACTCTATACTGGTGTCACTCAGTACGTCGGAACCGTGTGTATAGTATTCTCCTATCTGCCAGTTTGCCAGTTGCGCCAGTAAAATGCCTAATACGATGGTAAGCTGGTTGAGTGATACGAATTTACCTCGTACATGGGCAGGGGAAACTTCTGCGATATAGACGGGGGAAACGTTGGATGCGATGCCGATACCCAGTCCTCCTACAATGCGATAGAAGATAAAATAGGAAAAACTATCGACTATTCCCGTACCTAAAGCTGAAAGCGCAAACAGGAAGGAGGCTATGATGAGCATCTTTTTACGTCCGTACTTGTCACTCCAAACACCCGATAGCAAAGCCCCTACCAGGCAGCCTATCAATGCGCTGCTCATGGCCCAGCCGCGTAGAACTGCTGAATTTTCAATTCCGAAGAAAGGTTCGTAGAAGATTTTAGCTCCACCGATGACAACCCAATCATAGCCGAACAACAGCCCGCCCATAGCTGAGACGATGCAGATTAGTAGTAAATAGCCTTGTGTCTGTTTCATGTTATTAAATGGTTTAAATGATTAATGCAAAGTAAGCGGGTTTGGAGGTGAAAATAAATAGAGAAACCAGCTAAAAAGATGGACTATCTTTCTTTTTTATATGTATATTTGTGACGTGAATCTATGAATCTGTTAGTATGGCAAAACAAAAAGACGGTTTTCTCGGCGAACAGGCATTGGTATTGCCTCCGGCCATTGTACAACGCATGAAGACAGAGCCTGCGACCTCTGTACTGTATATTACCGATATAGGCTATTATCCAAAGGCTTATAATCATTTTCGGGAACGGGATGTTCCGATTGACCAATATGTATTTATCTATTGTACGGAGGGTAGGGGGTGGTTCAGCCTGGATGGGCAGAAGCACCCGGTAGCTCCCAATCAATACTTCATACTTCCGGCAGGACTCCCTCATGCCTATGGCGCCGATGAAAAAGAACCATGGACAATTTATTGGATTCACTTCGGGGGAACACTGGCTTCACTCTATTGTACGCACCGAACTTGCCGGCTCACGGAAATAAAGCCGGGAATGCATTCGCGAATCAGTTACCGGACAGAATTGTTTGAGGAAATATTTCGGGTACTGAAAATGGGGTACAGTCTGGAGAATCTTTCGTATGCCAGCTCTGTATTTCATCATTATCTGGGTTCTTTACGTTATCTCAGGGAGTATCGGGAGGCTTTTTCAGAACACCGCCTGATGGGTGAGGAAGATCCCGTTAGTGCAGCCATTCATTATATGAAGGAGAATTTGGGTAAGAAGCTGACTTTAGCCGAGTTGGCAGATTATACAGGATATTCGCCTTCGTACTTCTCTAATTTATTTTTGAAACGTACGGGCTATGCACCATTGAGTTATTTCAATCAGATCAAGATTCAGAAAGCCTGTCAGTTTCTCGATTTTACGGATATGAAAGTGAATCAGGTATGCTATCGGGTAGGTATTGAAGATGCTTATTACTTTTCACGGCTGTTTAGCCAGATAATGGGTATGTCTCCCAGAGAATATAAGAAGGTGAAAAAAGGATAGAAGAGATCAGGCTGACGGGGAAAGCCGGTTATCGCTTTTCCCCGTCAACTGATAAAGATTATATCTTGATCTTTCCTGTCAGTTTGATGTCTCTGGAAGAGGCACCTACCAGGATTTCAAACTCTCCTTTCTCAAATACCCAACGGTTTTGTCGGGCATTGAAATACCGGAATGCGTCTTCATCCAGTTCGATCTCTACCTGTTTGCTTTCTCCTGCCTTCAGATATACTTTGTCAAAGCCTTTTAATTCTTTCTGTGGACGGGGCTCTTTAGACTGTATATCATGTACATAAAGTTGGGCAATTTCGTATCCGTCTTGCTGCCCGGTATTGGTTATGGTAAACGAAACTGTGACTTTCTTCTGTTTTTTATCTGTAATACGGATATTGAGGTCCGTATAATCAAAAGTGGTATACGAGAGTCCGAATCCAAATGGGAAAAGAGGTTCGATACCTTTTTCGTCGTATCCCCGGTAACCGGTGAAGATTCCTTCTGTATAATATACCTTCTTTTCTTTTCGGGTTTCATCATAGTGCCCGTATGCCGGCGAATCTTCCCATTTTTTTTCGATTGTGAACGGGAGTTTGGCTGACGGATTTACTTTGCCCGAAAGAATGTGGGCTAATGCGTGTCCACCCTCCTGCCCGGGATAGAGGGCATGTACTACAGCGGGTACCTGATTGATCCACCGGGTCATGTTTACTCCGCCTCCGGCATGAATAGCTACTATCAGTTTGGGGTTTACTTTAATCAATTCCTCGATTAGCAGGTCTTGTCCATAAGGCAAATCGAACGGTCGGTCGCGCCCCTCCAGTTCGATGCTTCCGTCCAATCCGGCACAGAACACCACGAGATCGGCTTTCTCGGCCAGTCGCTTTGCTTCAGAAAAGTCAATGTCGCTTTGATAAGCATATCCCATCCGGATCTCTGCCGGGGTGCTACGTTGGTTACAGAATTCCAGTTGAACGTGTTTGGTATCTCCTTTCCGTACTGAAACGGCAATATTGCGTACGTCGAACGATTGAGACCGGGAAGCGTCCAATGCCAATGTTCCGTCTATCCACAAGCGATACGCTCCCTGTGCATCGACAAAGAACCGGAGGCTGTCTGTCTTCTCGGCATCCACGTATCCTTCCCAACATATCCGGTAGTCACTTCCCAATTTGCTCTCGTTGAAAGGGTATCCCCACCATTCGTAATTTACTGTGCGGTCGATACGGCGAATGATCAGTCCGTTTTCATCTTTACCGTTTCCGGATGCTGTGTTGCTCGGTTGATTGCTGTTTACTGTTCTTCCGGCAGCTACTGCCTGTTGCTGGATCATTTTGTCGGAGAGCATAGCAGAACTGTCAGATGACAATGCATAATAACTGGCTTCCAGTCCGGGTTTACCATCTTTGGTACGGAACTTACTGTTACGGAACAACCGGGGTTTGAACTGGTTGGATATTCCTTCGGTGTAATATACTGTTGCTTCCGGAAATTCCTGGCAGATACCCTCTAATGCTGAAACGACATACCAGGGGTGAACTTTAGAACTTCCACCTCCGCCATACACAATGCTGTTGACATTGTATATTCTGTCCGAAACAATCGCCGGATTGGCTGTAGGACCGATCACGGCAATTACTTTAGGTTGGCGGATGGGTAATGTGTTTTGTTCGTTCTTTAACAGGATGATACCTTCACAGGCGGCATTCAATGCCATTTGATTGGCTTGTGGGTTGAAAGTCGGGATATGGGTGTCTTGCTGAGGCCGATCAAAAAATCCCATTGAGATGCAGGCTCCGTAAATACGGCGTACTTTATCGTTGATCACTTCCTCTGTAACCTTTCCTTCTTTAATAAGTGGGAGAAGTTCTTTGCGGGTGAACCAGTCGTTGCTGCCCATTTCAAGATCCAAACCGTAGTTTGCGGCATTGTCAGCGGAATAGGTACATGCCCAGTCTGACATCAACATGCCTTTGAAACCCCAGTCCTTCTTTAAAATATCGATCAGATGTTTGTTTTCAGTACAATGTGTTCCGTTCACTAAGTTGTAACCCGTCATGACGGCTTTGACACCTGCTTTTTGTACGGCAGCTTTAAAAGGTGGAAGGTAAATTTCCTGCAGCGCGCGTTCGGATACTTCCGTACTGACTGTATAGCGGTCAAACTCCTGATCGTTGGCTGCGAAGTGTTTTATGGTGGCGATTACTCCTCCGTCTTGTACCGCTTTAATAAAAGGGACTACCATTTCGGATGTCAGATAGGGATCTTCGCCGAAATACTCGAAATTACGGGCTCCTTTGGAAGCCCTGTAGTTGTTTACCCCCGGAGCTAAAAGAAAATGAATACCTCTCGCACGCCATTCCTGGGCATACATGGCTCCTGTCTTTTCTGCCAGATTTTTGTTCCATGAGGCAGCCAGAGAAAGTGCCGATGGAAATGCGGTAGCACGTCCGAACAATCCCCAGGAGGCAACGCCCAGCGGACCGTCAGCCAGTTTGAATGCCGGTATTCCCAATCGTTCGCACGGGTGCAGATAGAAATCGTTGTATCCGGCAAGCAAATCTATTTTCTCTTCAAGGGTCATACGTCCGATAAGGTCATTTACTCTTTCTTCGGTAGATAATGTCGTGTTTTGGAACGGATACTGGCTTTGAGCATACAGATTGCAAGGTAAAAGCAATCCGATAGCCAAACTTAAGGTAAGGAAAATGTTTTTCATGTGTTTTCTTTGAATTAAATGTTTATTGAGTGATGTCGCAAAGTTCTAAAAAAGAGGGCTTACTGCAAAATGGAAAGCCCTCTCTTTCGGGGTAAAGTGTGTTAAATTAATGTATAGCTTTTATCAGTTCATTTCCGTTACGCACCGGTTCTTTAATCAGCTCCGGTAAATTATACGTTTTAGTAAACGTATCATAGAAACGCGGATCTTTCTGTGGCAATAAAAACGGTTTTCCCGCTTTTCCTGTTTCCGGATTGAAACTGGCGAAGAATGGTCGTGCCCAAAGTCCGTCCAGTCGTTTGCTGCTGAATACGAACCACTTTCCGGATGACGACCAGGTATGGAAGCTTTCCACGTCATCACTGTTCACCTCGTTTAAAAGCCGTATCTCTCCGGTATCTATCGTTAAAAGGCAAAGCTCGCTTTCCGGATGCCAGATAGAAAAGTTACCATAATCAGATAGAGTGAACATCAGGTATCTGCCATCCGGAGAAACTCTTGGAAAAGACACGCTCTTCCCCTGTTCCGAAGCTTTATATACACACTCCAAGCTCCCGAACTTACCTGATTCGGGGTCGAATCCAATCCGGCATAGGTCATAATGAATACTGTCCAGCGGCATCTTTTCTTTATAAGCGTTTCCACGGCAGAAGTATAGCGTCTTCCCGTCCGGTGTCCAGTTCGGAAATGTCTCCATGTATTTATCCCCATAAATCAGGGAGTCCGTGAGGAACGTTTTCTTTTGCGTGTCATATACCATCAAGTCGGCGGCCAGGTCTGACACCTCGATGGGTTTTTGTCCCGATGAATGGAAGAACTGTTGTATCTCATTCATAGAGAAAGCAATATATCGCCCTGTAGGATGCCATGCTGCATAGGTTCCTCCATTCTTGGCTCCTTCCGGTTTTGTATTGACTTTTTCTACTTTTCCATTCTTTGATATCAGTGTTCCTCCCGATTTTCCACGTACATGTATCATCATGGTTTCGGGCGAGTTCCGGTTGAACGTATGGCAATTTATGCATTGTTTTTCAAATGCTTTATTCTCCGCTATGGGAGTTTCCTCATAATTAGTCAGGTTTCGTTGATAGATTCCCATCTCGTTCCAGAGTTCATATCCCGGGTAGAGTAGCCGGTAGGCGAGGTATGGATCTATCATTTCATTAGAAACGGTATCTGTAATATCTGCGAAGCGTGTCCATTTTCCATCTTTCAGGAGGGTGATTCGAATAAAGATTTCCTTTCCGGCTGCCTTTTGGAGAAGTTTTTTCCAGGCTTTGGATGGGATAATCACTTCCGGTTGCTTGCTGGTATATAGAATATCTGTCACTTTTTCTACACCAATTTCTGTTTGAAAAACATCAGCTTCTTCCTTGATAATGAAATTTGGCGGAGCAATATTAACCGGGAAGGTGACTCCTGTATAATCCGGGTATATACAGGGAATACTATCTGTATATAAGTCCGGCCTTTGACATTGCTCTGTGCAGGCTTGTAGTATCCAGGCAAGAGCCATCATAAAAAGAATATAGGTAGTTTTCATATCAGTGCAGATTAATTCTTAATGATTTTATCTCCATAGGGACTGATGAAGTTCAGATAGTACCAATAGGTGTTTCCAAACTCGGATTTCAACCTTTGCATTTCTCTGTTTTTATATAAACCATAATATTGTTGGAATCGTTTTTCGGTTTGTTCGCTTACAGTGAAACCTGATTTTGAAAAAGTTTCTTCGCCTACTCCTAATTTATAGATATAGAGTGCCTCTTCGTAAGCGGGTGGCATTTGAGGGTAATCGAAATTATGTATGAACTTCAGGTTATTCACAAAACGTATGACATTGTTGCTCAACAGTAAGTTACCCATCAGATATTCGAAAGCCATCCGGTTTGTTGAGTCTTGTTCGCACAGATATTGCAGTTCCGGTCCTATATTTATAACATTCGCGAATCGTACAGGCGTGTTGGAGGTCTTGCCGGGTGATACTTTCAACCCGGGAACATTTCCTGTCGGTAGCCATTTCTCCAATGCTTCGGCCTCTTTCTTGTAGAAAAGAGATTGTTTAAGCAGGTTGATAAACCTCTGTGCCACTTTGGGACGTTTATTGGCTATGTTATACCGTGCCAGGTTAATCAGGTGCGGAGCGGTCTCTCCCCAGACAACCATCGATTCGAACTCCCACCGTTGTGCCTCGTTGATATATCCCAGGTCTTCATAAATGAAATGTCCATATTCGCTTTCACGGCTGTCACTATTCCATGGGAAGTACAGACTTTTGACTCCTAATTTTTGTGGATAATCAAATAGGTGGTAAGGTAGCTTTCCTGTGTGATATAAAGCCAGGTTGTGAAAATAGGAGATCAGTTGATTGGTTCTCCCTGAATTTATATATTTTTCTGTTTGTGTCAATGTGTTTTCCCAATTTCTCTCTTTTACGCTTTTCTCAGCCATCAACATGATGCGTTCCGGCATATTATATGATTGTACGAATATATAACATGCGGCAATGGCATATATGATTGTAGAAATTGTGGAAATTGCCATATTCTTTTTATTTCCATGAACATTAATCCATGGAATGCGGATGAAACATTTCCATTGTTTGGTTATGAAGATATTAATTCCGGCAAGTAACAAAAGCCCCAAGAAAACTCCCACGACAGGTGTTAATGAATGATCTACAGGCATTGTATAAATGAAAAGACATATAGAGGGAAACAAGGATAATTGTAACAGGTCTGTTTGTCCTGTTATTTTTTTGAAAGAATAGTGCGTCAACAGATATATTCCCGCCAATATCCCGGATAATATTGCACTTCCCAATATGGGTATATAAAAGAATTGAACGACGAAATCATTCAGATATGCGATCAACCCTTCCGTATGAATTTGTTTGAAGAAGTATTCTTTAGAGAACAGGAACAAATGGTGTTGTTCGTGATAATAAATCACATGTGAAAGTACCCCTTGGTAACAAAGGAAATAGGTAATGAAAAGTAGTAAAAAAAGTAGGTATGGTAACCGCTTCATAAGTATAGATGCAAGATAATAAGAGAAATGAGGGCACTCCCTGATTGGAATGCCCCCATTGTCTAAACACTATTATTAATAACCCGGATTCTGTGTCAGAGCAGGATTCAAGTCAATTTCGCTTTGCGGTACAGGGAACAAATAGTTATTGTCCGAGTATCTGCTTCCTACCAACTTAATCGGTTCTCCCTGATAAAGGATACACATTTTTCCACCATCTACTTTTTTGTCGGGATCATTCGGGTTGTCTACAATCTTATATTTCAATCCTTCGAATGGTGCATTCAATACGTCTTTGGCAATTCCCCAACGACGGATATCCCACATACGTTTTCCGCCTTCCAGACAAAATTCTACACGCCATTCGTTACGGATACGTTGACGGAGATCATCCTGAGTAGCACAATAAGTAGGCTTGCTGGCATCCGTATTCTGAAGTTCAGGCATACCTACACGACGTCTTACCTGATTGACAGCATCAAATGCAGCCGGATCCAACCCCTTAAGTTCGTTCATGGCTTCAGCATAAGTTAAGAGTACTTCAGCATAACGGATATGTACCCAGTCCTTACCCATGTTCCAGCCATTAGACTGAGGATCTAAACTTGGGTCCAGCCATTTCTGGCCATAATATCCGGTTTCTGTAGCATCATTATGTTGGTTGATGCCTGTGCTACCGCTTGAAGCCAAAGGAGCGACTTTTATTGTTACGCCATACATTTCCTCACCATCGTGCAAAATGTCTACCTCCAAACGTGGGTCACGGTTTTTGAATGGATCTGTTGAATCGTATATTTTAGATTTACTGATCGGAGCGCCTTCACTATCTTCGAATGCGTCCACCAGACTTTGAGTGGGGTTCATGCCACCCCAACCTTTTGTAGGGAAACATTCCCAACCCATCAGGTAGTGAGTTTTGTCCGGGTAGTTAAATTGGGTAACAAGTATGAATTCGTCACAACCATCGGCTTTTTCCCAGAAAAGTTCAGCATATTTGCCTGTATTGTCTTTATCATAAAGTTCATACAAGCCTAAATCCATTACATTTTTGGCTTCTTTGGCAGCTACATCCCAATTTCCGTAGTATAAAGCAGCTCTTGCTTTCATTGCCATAGCGGCTCCTTTAGTAATTCGTCCATAGTCAGAAGCAGGCCATTCTGTTGGAAGGGCAGCAATTGCTCTGTCAAAATCAGCCATGACTTTCTCATATACTTCTGCTCTTGGCATACGTGTGATTCCTTCCATGTCTTTTAAGTCCAGAGGTTTATCAATGTATGGAACGTCTCCGAATGAACGGATCAGATTAAAGTAAATATACGCTCTGAAGAAATATACCTGTCCGAGTGCTTTGGTTTTATCTGCTTCAGGATAATCAGGAATCTCATCTATTTTTGAAAGAATCAGGTTACACTGACGGACATTTGCATAATCACCGCTCCAACCTTGGTCTGCCGGGTCATAAATTCCTTTGGAAATATTACCTGCAGCCCATTTGATACCCATTGTGGCATTGTCTGAATTAATGTCGTTGTCTTGATCCCATGTAGACAGATAGCCATAGAGGTCTGAGACTACTTTGTTTGCGTCATCCGGCGTTTTCCAGAAGCTACCATCAGAAAGCTCTTCCTGAGGATAGCGATCCAGAAAGTCGCTACAAGAGCTGAACCCTACTATAAGGGCTGTTGCAAATATATATAAGTAATTCTTTTTCATATTTTTATAGTATTGAGGGATTTAGAATGAAACTTTTAGGCCTAATGAAACTTTCTTCACGTTGGTATATGACCATCCGCGTGTACTTGATTCTTCCGGGTCAATGTCTTCAAGACCACAGAATGTCAGTAAGTTTTCACCAGCTACATAGACTTTGATTCTGCTAACGCCAATTCTGTTCAGCCAACTCTTAGGCAGATTGTAGCCTAATGACACATTCTTCAAACGTACATAAGACGCGTCTTCCAACCAGAAAGAAGAAGTTACGAAGTTAGTTTGTGAATCTTTTGTGATACGAGGATAGCTGGCATTATGATTTTCCGGAGTCCATCGATCTAAGTGTTTTTTCAGCACTTTACCACCATTATAGAATGCGTATGAAGATTCGGCTTCACAGTATTTATCGACATCGAATGCACCTTGGAACAGAGCAGAGAAGTCGAAGTCTTTCCAATACAGGTTAATGCTTAAACCACCTGTCCAGCTCGGGAAGTTTTGACCGATCACTGTACGGTCATTCGCAGCATCAATTTTACCATCACCATTCAAATCAGCATATTTGATATCACCCAATTTTTCTGTTCCTGTACGTTTCGGTTCGTTGGCCAGTTCCTCTTCAGTATTGAAATAACCGATTGCTTTGTAACCATAGAATGAACCGATGGGATAACCTTCTAAACGCCATAATTTATTGTTGTCAGGATCTTCTCCTTCAGTACCCTCAAGGTTTGTGATACGGTTTTTTACATAAGCCAGATTTAAATTTACAGCATAGCTGAAATCTTTATTGATACGGTTATTGTGGAAAATGTTCAAATCGAAACCTGTATTTTCTACACTACCTGCATTCTGAACCGGTGCTGACATACCTAAAATACCCTGTACCGGAAGTTTCAATAGCATGTCATCTGTTTTTTTCTTGTATACAGACAGTTCAAATCCAAGTTTATTATCTAAGAATCCTGCGTCTAATCCAACTTCGTAATTAGTAACTGTGGCCCACTGAAGTGCACTGTTTACATATCTCGCTTCATAGGCGGTTGTGTTCAATGTATTACCAAACATATAAGAACCATAAGCATAAGTCGCTACTGCAGGGTAGATATCGCTCAATTCTTCGTTACCGGTACGACCCCAACCTAAACGTAACTTCAAGTTACTCATCCAGTTCAGATTGTCTTTAATAAAGTTTTCCTCTGAGATTCTCCATCCGGCAGAGAATGCAGGGAATACACCCCAACGATTATCTTTCGGGAAACGTGAAGAAGCATCTGCACGCAGATTCGCTTCAAATAAATATTTGTCAGCGTAATCGTATTGGATACGGCCAAAGTATGAACGACGGGCTAACTCCGTGCCACCGTCAGAATTGGTTTGAGATGATTTATCCAGTGTATTCAATGACTCTGTTAGTTCATCGCTACCACCACCCTTACGTGTGGCTTCTGTATATTTATAAAGTTGCTCCCACTGCTCAAAGCCAAACAATGCACCGATAGTATGTTGCTTGAACGTTTTGTTATAGTTCACCAACAACTGAGATGTATATTCGTTCCAGATATAATATTTATCGTATCCTTCTCTCAAACCAGAATCAGAAATATTTGATCCGGTACCATATGAATAATGTTTCTTGAAGTAATCGATGTTACGAATATCATTACGTACAGAGAATAATCCCTTAACGCTCAATTCCGGTAAGATGTGTACGGTTGCATGTAGGATAGCATTCAACTGCTGGTCCATCTGACGATAAAAACCGGTTCTTCCTAATTCTGCTACCGGATTGGCTTTTCCGCTATAATTAAATGTACCATCTTCATTGTAAACCGGTAGTGTCGGGCTGTTACGGGTCACTTCACTCATCAGTGTAGCAAATCCGACAGCTCCATCCTCACGTGTTCCTCTATATCCGGATACATTCAGTCCGGCAGAAAACCATTTGCTGATTTCTGATTCAACGTTGATACGACCGGTGAAACGATTATAATCATTTTCGTTTGTTAAACCACCTTGATAGAGATAACCAACCGATGCACTGTAATTTGTTTTTTCAGAGCCACCATTGATTGAGAAATTGTGTTGTTGTTCAAATGCAAAATTTTTAAATGTCTCTTTATACCAGTCTGTATTGGGGTGTCCGATTGGATCAGTTCCATTCCGGAAAAGCTCGATATCTTCATCGCTATACGGAAGGGCGGCATTGGGATTTTCATTTTTTACAGCTTCATTGTACAGCATAGCATAGTCTGCCGAACCAAGGAAGTTTAGTTTTGTTGTAGGAGTTGCCCATGCTACACTACCCGAATAGGATACTTTGGCATCTTGTCCTTTCTTACCTTTTTTAGTTGTAATCAAGATTACACCGTTGGCAGCCTGTACACCGTAGATTGCGGCAGAAGCAGCATCTTTCAATACTGTCAAACTTTCGATATCCTGTGGGTCAATGGTATTCATACTACCCGGTACACCGTCTACGATGACTAACGGATTGGCCGCATTCACCGAGTTTTTACCACGTACGGTAATTGTTCCGGTTTGTAATCCCGGAGCACCGGAAGATTGGATAGCTGTTACACCCGGCATTGTTCCAGCCATTGCTGCAGAAACACTTGATACAGAACGAGATTCCAGTGCTTCAGCATTAATGGATGATACTGCACCTGTTAAATTTGCTTTTTTCTGTACGCCGTAACCTACTACAACTACCTCGTCAAGGGTCTTTGTATCTTCTTTCATGGTAACATTGTAAGAAGTAACACCTGGTTTCAACGATACTGTTTCAGGCATATAACCGATATAGGTAATTTGTAATTCGTTGCCGCCTACTGTCAGACTGAATTGTCCGTTAATATCTGTTATAGTACCATTAGAAGGAGCTCCTTTTTCTACTACTGATGCTCCAATGATGGCTTCACCCATTGCATCTTTTACAACTCCCGAAACTTTTCTCTGCTTTTGTTGCTGAGTTGTCTGTACGTCTTTTGTCGCTTCTTTCGTCGCAGATACTACGATCTGATTATCCACGATCTTATAAGTGTATCCCGAATTCTTGAATACTTCGTTCAGTACAGTTTCGATCGGAGCATCCGACACGTTGATGGATACTTTCTTGTTCAGCTTTACCTGATTGTCATTGTAGAAGAAAGTATACTCGCTTTGTTTTTCAAGTTCACGCAGTACACTCTCGATGGATACGTTTGTCTTCGTCATTGAAATCTTTAGTACTTGAGCGAAGGCACTCACAGGTACCATAGCTATCAGGCTAACTGCCAAAGCAAAAGCCAGATGCTTTTTCATTCTTTGCGGACTAAACCACCGCATGTTGCATTTTCTCATAAATACGATTAATTATTAGATTGTAATTTTGATTGATAAAGTGAGCACAGGACACTTCTAAAGCATCGCTGCACCAGGTTAACGTCATTTACGGTTTCTCTCTCATTCTTTTCTTTATTAATTTAGGTTTAAAATTTGATGTTTGGTATAAGTTCTAAACGAACTTGGTATAAATCTTATCTTTTGTCCTGTTTTCCAAGTTCCGTATGAACTTAGCTTTTATTACTATTTTTTTATTTCTTAAATCGTGTTCTACTTAAGTTCTTCGAGAACATAGTAGTCATTGCTTATTAATTTATAATTTAATGGCGCACTATGCGACATAATGTTCAGAATCAGATCCAATGGTTCATTTCGCAATGTGAATGTAAAGCGATAATGATCAGCCACTTTCTGTGAGCAATCGATCTTTTGACCATACCATTTCTCTAAACGAGGTAAAATCATGGCCAATGTTTCGTTCTTGAAACTCAATCGTCCTCCAATACGCCAAGCAGAATATGAATTAGCATCTACATGATCTATACGCACATCACCGTTTGCTTGGCAAGTCAATTTTTCATTCGGACGAAGAATGTATTCTCCTTTAATTTGCTCTTTGTTATCCTTAGGTTCTACCCTAACTTTGCCATTGAGCAATACTGTTTCTACACTTTCGTCACCATCAAAACTAAAAACCTCAAATGCTGTCCCTAAAGCTGTAACATCCATATTCTTGGTTTTTACAACAAAAGGATGTCCCTTATCCGGATGAACATTAAAAAAAGCTTGTCCTGAAAGAGTTACTTCCCGCTTTTCTCCGGAAAACTCTTTAGGATATGTCAAACGACTTCCAGCATTCAACATCACCAGTGTACCATCTGCCAGTCTCACTGAATCCATGGATTGGCGTCCTGAATTCAGAACATACCAAACTTTTGGATCTGATTTTCTGGATAATAACATTAAAGATAATGTTCCGCAAATTAGCAATAATGCTATGGATGCTACCCAGCTATACCGATGTAAGCTTTGCCTAAAACGTCCGCTTTTTCCTTTCTTTATTTGGTGCATAACGTTTGTTAGCATTCGTTCTTCCTTATCGACATCGGTATACATATCAGAAGTCTGTTCCCATTGACTATAAATTGCCTGATTCACAAATTTATAGTTATTAAGTTTTTCTCGCTCTTCCGGCGATAGGCCATCGGTCAGCAGCTTCTTTATTATATTCTTATTTCCTGTTGTCGCTTGTTTCATCTTTATTACCTTCTTATTACCTATCTATTTATAAATACACGCAACACCATAACATCCCCCAAAGAAAATTTAAAATCTTTAAAATAAAAGGGAAATCATGAAATAAGCTCTCTATACCTTATTATTATAGAGAAAGAAATATGATAAATAAATAGATGTTTTTACGTAAAAATTTTAAGGCTTCATTAATATGTCGCTCTACGGTTTTCTCACTGATAGACAGTCGAGTAGCTATTTCTTTATAGCTAAGGTGCTCTTCACGGCTTAAGTGAAATACTTCTTGTTGCCGAGGCGTCAGTTCAGAAATTAATTTCTTTATATAGGCCTGAAGATCGGCCGCATCCATTTCATCTTCAATATCATATTCAACTTCTGCACTACTGAGTATAGTCGTTTTATACGCATTTTCATTGAAACTTTTACGAAATTGATTAAAAATTATATTGCGGGTTATAATAAATAAAAATCCTTTGAAGCTTTCATTCTCTTTCAAGAAGATACGTGCCTCCCACAATTTTACGAAGACCTCCTGTACCACTTCTTCTACTTCGGCCATAGAAGATAGGTATAAACGGGAAAAGTTGTGAACTTTAGGCCAATACATTCTGTATAGAGCAGTAAATGCAGCTTCGTCCCCCAGTTTTAATGATACAATAAGCTCTTTCTCGGTCATAAATCTATCGGTGTGATGTGCAAACATACAATTTTTTAGGGAGAAACAATACAAATTTTAAAATAAAAATAGAGGATTTATAGCAAATGAGCGCATTTGAATATAAAAAGATGTGTTTAAATAATAATGATTATAGAAATATAAAAAAGATAGTAAAATTCATTTTAGGTTGACATAAGGGAGAGGATCTTTATATTTAGCTAACTCAGACTTTCTTTAAAAAGATGCTATAATAATTTCTTCTTGAATAAAAATACCATTATTATGCAATATAGAATTATCTTTTAAGTAAAAATACATTTTATTGCAGGATCTTATTCGTTTCCTGAATATAGGAAATTAATTCTCTATCTGTACGAAGTTAATATCCTGTTGACAAAACCTTAATTCTTTATTTGTACGAAGTTAACATCTTAAAAAGTTAGAGTTCAAAAATCTGCTTTAAGAAGCTATTTACTAATTTTTCCCGTTTACATTTCTACTATCATAAATCATCGTTAATTCACTTAATACATATCATTAAAGAGCTATATCGTTTGTTTTATCGAGCAAATACACAAAATTGGAGGCTTTATCCTATTAAATACAACTTTCTTTAACAGCAACACAGCTGTTTTTTTCCTCAGATCTTTGGTTCGGGTGCTAAAACCAGCAATACAGATGAGATAGAAAATACAAAATGATAAAAAAGCATGAAATAATCAAAATGTAAACAGGACCCAATAATAAAAATAAATAAAGGATAAAAATGCAATAGTTCTCGAAGAACTTAAGTAGAACACGATTTTACACCCTAAAAAGATTCAAATAAGAAAAATGGAAAAAACAGTGAAACATGTTAATCAAGCACGGGATTCTTAAAGGGCAACGCCTATTATTTGTTAAATTTAAATTACAATCTAATAATTATGGTATTTATGAAAAAATGCAATCAAAAGTGGTTTAATCCACAAAAAGTAAAAAAGCAAATAGCAATTGCTGTTGCTATTAGTTTAGTTTGTGCAATACCTATCAGCACATTTGCACAAGTACTCAAATTCTCAATAAAAAAGAGTAACACTTCTATCCAATCGGTATTACAAGAGTTAGAAAAAGGAAGTGAATATACTTTTTTCTATAATGATAATCAAGTGAAGTTAGATAAAAAAGTTTCTATAAATGTAGAAGATGCTCCGATAGAAGTTGTTCTAAATCAGATATTTGAAAATTCCGGGTACTCTTATAGAATAGTAGAGAATCAAATTGTTATATATACAATCCCCACCACAACTGCGCAACAAACGGTTCAACAGCAAAAACAACAAAAAGTGACCGGTGTAGTAAAAGATATTGCAGGAGATCCTATAATAGGAGCATCTATAATAGAAAAAGGATCTTCTTCAAACGGGACTATCACTAACATGAATGGCGAATTTTCTCTTATAGTAACAGGCAATGAACTCCAGGTTAGTTACATTGGATATATTCCTCAAACCATTAATCTCAAACCGGGGGTAAGCTCTTATAATGTAATAATGAAGGAAGATACCAAAACATTAGATGAAGTAGTGGTAGTTGGGTATAGCACACAAAAGAAAGAGAGCTTGACTGGTGCGCTACAAACAGTTAAGAGCGATAAACTAAAAGATATTACTACCCCTTCAGTAGAAAATATGTTAAACGGAAAGGTTCCGGGAGTATATGTAGCTCCAGGGTCGGGACAACCCGGGTCAGGAGGAGCTGTCGTGATTCGTGGACAAGCAACTTTAAGTGGGACCACTGCTCCATTATGGGTTATTGATGGAGTGATTGTTGGTTCAAATGCCGGTGCTTTGAATCCAAGTGATATAGAAACAATGACTATCCTAAAAGATGCTGCTTCTACTGCTATTTATGGTTCACAAGGAGCCAACGGCGTTATTCTGGTAACAACCAAAAATGGTAAAGCAGAAAAGATGACAGTAAATGTCTCTGCAAAAGTTGGTATCAGTAAGTTAGGGAGAGGAAATATGGAAATGATGGATGGAGCGGAGCTATATGATTACTATAAATCATTCTCAAATCAGGAAGCGATTACTTTTTCACGTTATAATGATGAACTGCGAAATTGTAATTTCGATTGGTTTGATTTGGCTGCCCAAACAGGAGTTACCCAAGATTACAATGTTTCTTTATCCGGAGGTAATGAGAAAATCAGATCTTTCCTTTCCATCGGTGTCTATGATGAAGAAGGAGCAGTGAAAGGCTATGATTACACACGATATAACTTCCGGTTAAAAACAACCTATAACCCCTTTGAATGGTTGAGTATAAAACCTGCACTGGCAGGATCGCGACGGGATATTGAAGATAAACAGTATGATGTAACTTCCATGTTCCAAAGACTGCCATGGGATAGTCCTTTTGATGAAGAAGGGAATTTGGTTCCCAATAGATATACAGGATGGGTGAACAGTTCTAATAGCAATTATCTATACGATCTGCAGTGGAATAAATCGAACTCTACCAATTATGAATTTATGGGTAATTTAGATTTTGATATTAGAATTACTGACTGGCTGAGTTTTTCATCCGTCAATAACTATAAATACATAGGCTATAATTACAGTGAATATACAGATCCGCGCTCAAGTAGTGGAGAGGGAGTAGATGGGCGTATGCGTGAATATCAAACTACCACTGTACGTCGTTATTCTAACCATATCATACGTTTTAACAAAATGTTTGGTAAACATTCAATAAATGCGTTGGCTGCTTATGAATTCAACGATTATTGGGCTAAAGCAACAGATATGTATGGAATAGGATTTATTCCCGGTTTCGAAGTATTGGACGTGGTAGCTAAACCGGAGAAAGTTGGTGGTAGTATTAGTGAGTGGGCGGTACAGTCTCTTTTATTTAATGCAAACTATGCTTTTGATAATAAATATCTGGCACAACTATCGTTCCGTCGCGATGGAGCCTCTAATTTCGGAGATAATGCAAAATATGGAAATTTCTTTTCTATCAGTGCCGGATGGAACATTAATCGTGAGAAATGGTTTCATGCCTCTTGGGTTGATGTATTGAAATTACGTATATCTTATGGCTCGGTGGGTAACCGACCAAGTTCACTTTATCCCCAATACGATCTCTATTCAGTATCTTCTAAATATAACGAAGAATCCGGAGCCTTGATATCACAATTGGGCAATAAAGACCTTACTTGGGAAAAGACTTATACTACAGGCATCGGAGTTGACGTAGCTTTTTTTGATAATCGGTTGAGAGCAAGTTTTGACTGGTATAATAAGTACACAAGTAATATTCTATATGCAGTACCCATTTCCGGATTAGTAGGAGTGACAAGTATGTGGAAGAATATTGGTGAAATGCAAAATCAAGGATTTGAATTGTCCATTGGCGGTGATATTATCCGTACGAAAGACTGGGATTGGAATATAGAAATTAACTTGGGACATAATAAGAACAAATTAAAGAAACTCTATAAGACAAAGAACGCTGAGGGACAATTTGTAGAAAAGCCAATTATTATTTCAGATGGAACATCGATTGCAGGTACAGCCAAAAGAGTATTACAGCCAGGTTATCCATGTGATACTTATTATCTGAAAGAATGGGCAGGTGTAAACCCGGAAAATGGGGCACCTCAGTGGTATAAAACCGTAGAAAATGAAGATGGAACTTTATCACGTCAGAAAACAAGTAATTATTCTGAGGCTGATCAAGTGAAATGTGGAAGTTCATCTCCAGACATCTTTGGAGGATTTAGTACGGTACTCCGCTGGAAAGATATTGATCTGAATGCAGTATTTGGCTACTCTGTAGGAGGGCAAATCTATAATTATTCTCGCCAGGAATATGATTCAGACGGAGCATATAACGATCGAAATCAAATGAAACTTCAAAAGGGATGGAATCGTTGGGAAAAACCGGGAGATATAGCTACACATCCAGTGGCTTCTTATAGTAATACGAGTAAGTCGAACAGTTCTTCCTCGCGCTATCTTGAAAAAAATGACTATCTTAAATTGAGATCATTATCAATCGGTTACAACCTAAAATTGCCTCAATATTATATTAATAATATGAGAATTTTCTTCACTGGAGAGAACCTGTTCTGTGTTACAAATTACTCAGGCGTAGATCCGGAAATTCCGGCCAGTGATGGTTCTGTAATAGGTACTGCATTACCTTCGGTTTATCCAACTGTACGTAAATTTATGTTTGGGCTTAATTTAACATTCTAAAAGTAACGATTATATGAAAAAAATAATAACTCTACTATGTGCGGTTGCCACTTTAACCGCTTGTGACATAGACAGACTTCCTTATGGTTCAATGTCAGCCGAACAAATAACTCAGGATCCTACCTCTTCATTAGAGTCACTTGTAAATGGATGCTATGCACAATTAAAAAGTTGGTCGGATCCTATGCATCGTTTAGGGGAATATGCGGGTGATAATATGGCGAAAGATAAATCATCAACGGATGCCTTTTTCGATTTTATTTCTTATTCCCGCGATGCTGATAATTATCGTCTACAAAGCTTTTGGGACTCCGGATACAAAGCTATTGCACAAGCTTCGAATATTATTAAAATGATTGATGAAGGACAAAGCAAAACCATTGATTATCAGCTGGGTGAATGCTACTATATCCGTGGTATGATGTATTTTTATCTTGGACGTGCTTTCGGACGTCCTTATTGGGACAAGCCGGAAGGACATATGGGAGTCCCTATTGTAAACGGTACGCCAGACGATGTGAATAATCTTAATCTTCCTGATCGTTCGACTGTTCAAGATACTTATGAACAAGCTATTGATGACCTGAAAGCAGCGGCCCGATTGATGGAAAATGGAGAAACTAAACGAGAAGGTCCTGCATATGCATCTAAAGAAGCGGCATGGGCCATGTTGTCTCGTATTTATTTATTTATGAGTGGAACTTATGAAGCACCCAATAGTGAAAATGCCCAGTTGGCCATTGATTATGCAACTAAAGTCATTGAAAGCACCACTGATGAAGGTGGACTGAAATATGAGTTGCTCTCCCGTGAAAATTTTATGCGATATAATACATTCATGCCGGAAAATAATAAAGAATCTATTTTTGTAGTAAAAATCATGGCATCAGAAAAGCCGGATTATTGGAATTCTATTGGTGGAATGTATTCTTATGCTGGACAGCAAGGCTGGGGAGAAATGTATGCGAGTGCCAAATACATGGATTTATTAAATGAACAGGGACGTAACGATTGGCGTCCTGACAAGAAAAAGATTGTAGATGCACGAGCAAATTTCATTTCACCAAGCTACATCACGGATAGTGATGGTAAATATGTTGAAGTATTCCGTTTCATAAAGAATGTATACAACAAAAACAACATACATACAGGATATACATATGTACAATTGCCCGTTTCTAAAAGAGGTGACACTGTAACTTGTAAAGAGGGGGAAACTAATTACACATTGTCATTAATAAACAGTAGTGAAGAAAAATATTCAATCAGCTATTCAGACGGTCAAATCTATCACGGTGTTATTGATTATGAAATAGAACTCTCAAGCGGGCAACCCAAATTCTATATTCTCAAATGTTCGAATGAAGGAACTGCAAGCGGAGAAGCTGAATCTCAATTACATTCTCCTGTCATCTCTCGTTTAGGCGAGGTTTACTTGAATCGCGCAGAAGCATATGCCAAAAAAGGTGATTATCCTCATGCACAAGCAGATCTGAATATCATTCGTGAACGCTCTTTACCCGGCGGAGGTTATAATGACTTAAATGCTTCCAACGCTAAGGCGCGAATAGAAAAAGAGAGACAATTAGAGCTGGCCTATCAAGCAGAACGTAGTTATGATGTATTTCGCAATTGTGAAACATTAACTCGCAAATATCCCGGAGTACATGATGCCATGCTTGAAATTCCTGCTACAGACTATCGAGTTATTTATTTTATTCCACAAAGTGCTATTAATTCTTATCCCGGAACCTTAACACAGAATCCTACCAGTAATTAGAAGCGTTTGACGAAACGTACTTCAATAGATTTTTAATAAAAATGTGAGGCTTATCTATAACTAAATAGATAAGCCTCTTTCTATATGTAATACGATTATTATTAGTTGTCTTTTTGAAATTGCCCTTATACCAAGTTCATACGGAACTTGGATAATTCATCATTTTAAACCTAAATAAAAAGAAAGAAATGCACAAAGAAAAATGACAACTTAGTTAGCCGAGGTACGTTGGTACAAAAAGAATCATGTACCCTCTTTATCAATCAAAATTACAATCTAATAATTAATCGTATTTATGAAAAAATGCAATCTGCGGTGGTTTAACCCGCAAAAAGTCAAAAAACAACTGGCGTTTGTTTTGGCAATCTGTCTGGTTTGTATGGTGCCTGTCACTACCTATGCCCAAATTCTTAAAATATCCATGAAGAGGACTAATGTCTCTATTCAAAATGTGATACGGGAATTAGAGCAAAAAAGTGGGTATACCTTCTTTTACAATGACAATCAGGTAAAACTCAGTAAGAAAGTTTCTGTAGATGTTACGGATGCACCTATTGAGAAAGTATTGGATCAGATTTTTAATAACTCCGGTTATACTTATAAAATAGTAGATAATCAGATTGTTGTTTCGGCAGCAAAGATAGAAACTTCTAAAACATCCTCTCTCCAACAACAGAAAAGTGTACGTATCACGGGACAAGTGAAAGATATTACCGGAGAACCGATTATTGGTGCTTCTGTTGTAGAAAAAGGATCGGCAAGTAATGGTACAATTACTGATATGGAAGGAGGTTTCAAGTTAACAGTATCAGGTAATGAATTGCAAATAACCTATATTGGTTATATGCCACAAACCGTAAAAATTCATCCGGGAGTAACCAACTATAGTATCACAATGAAGGAAGATACCAAGACTCTGGACGAAGTGGTAGTGGTAGGTTATGGTACACAAAAGAAAGTAAACTTAACCGGTTCGGTAGCTTCGGTTAGTACTGATGAAATCAAAGACCGCGTACAGACGAACGTGTTGTCGGCTGTGCAAGGTACAGTACCTGGAGTAACCGTTATTTCACGTCCCGGACAAACACCAAGTATTAACTTCCGTGGACGTGGTAACTTAGGAACTTCGTCACCTCTCTACGTAATCGATGGTGCAATTGCGGATGCCACATTCTTTTCTAACCTTGATCCAAATAGTATCGAATCTATTTCTTTCCTGAAAGATGCTGCTTCATCGGCCATTTACGGTTCACGTGCGGCCTATGGTGTAGTATTGGTAACTACCAAACAGGGAAAAAATGATAAAATGAACGTTTCGTACAGTGGTTACGTAGGTTTGAGTAACCCTACTTACAAACCGGAGTACGTCAATTCTACCCAATATGCAGAGTTGTACAATGAGGCTCTCTACAATTCCAATCCAAAAGGTGGAAAATACCAAGGGTATACCGAGGAAGAAATTGGCTATTTCAGAGATGGTTCTAAACCAGACTTATATCCAAACACAGATTGGAATGATCTGATATTAGACAAAAATGTACTGACCACTCAGCATTCCTTGGATTTCAGTGGTGGAACAGATAAGATACGTTACTTTATCGGTTTGGGCTATGTGTATAAAGACAACATGATCCCCGGACAAGATAGCCAACGTTACAACTTGAATACCAATCTGAGTTCAGATATCACCAAGTGGCTGACTGTAAAGGCAGGAGTAAAATATATCCGCAATGATTCCGACCGTGATTGTGGCGCACCTTCATTGGCCAGTTTCTCAATGGTACCGGTTACATTCGTTGCAAAACAGTCAAATGGTGATTGGGGAACTGTGAACGGAGGTCAATCGGCAACAAGTAGCTTCATTACAAACAATCCACTCCGTGCATTGAGCAAATCGGATTGGAGTAAATCAAAAAGTGAAAATACCATGTACGATCTCGGTTTTGATATCAAACCGGTAAAAGGGCTTATTATTAGCGGACAAGGTGTATTCAAAGGATATGAATATAAGAGCAAAAGTTACACCGCCTTACAACCTAATGCCATAAACTACTTTTCCGGAGAAGAAATAGTTGGAACCGGAGTAACCAAAAATAAAATGAGTATGGACTGGCAGAGTACAAATACAATGCTTTATACGGCGACAGCCAGATATGACTGGTCGAATGATAAACATTCAGTAGGAGCATTGGTAGGTACATCTTACGAGCATTATAAATATGAAAGACTGGCAGGATCACGTGAAGAGTTCCCATCTGACGCATTAACAGATATGGAAGCCGGCTCTACGTCGGGAGCAGGCTATACCAATGGTGCAGGTTCATCGGAATATAAGATGTTGTCTTATTTTGCTCGTGTTAACTATACTTTGATGGATCGGTATTTATTGGAAGTAAACATGCGTGCAGATGCATCTTCACGTTTCCACAAAGATCACCGTTGGGGATATTTTCCTTCATTCTCGGCTGGATGGAGAATGAATGAAGAAGGCTTCATGAAAGACATCGAGTGGATCAATAATCTGAAAATCAGAGCTTCTTATGGTACTCTTGGTAATATAAACAATGTAGGAAATTATGATTATTTTCAGAATTACAGCAGTGGAAACCATTATAATTTCAGTGATTCGCCCGTAATCGGTATCGGTGAATCCAAACCTGCTAATGAAACGCTCGGTTGGGAAAAAGTTGCTTTAACTGATATTGGTTTGGACTTCGACATTTTCAATGGACTTTTGGGTGTAACAGCTGATTACTATATCAAAAACACAAGTGATATTTTGTTGGGATATAACGTACCTACAGAAACCGGTATCACAGCTGCACCTTCACAAAACATTGGTAAAGTGAAAAACACAGGTTTCGAATTAGCTTTGAATCACCGTAACAAGATTGGAGCTGTTAACTACAGCATCGGAGCTAACATTGCTACCAATAAAAATAAAATTACCAACTTAGGCGGTTCGGACAATATTATTCAGACCAGCAGTTATATCGTGAAGTATATCCTGAAAAAAGGGGAATCAATCGGTTCTTTCTATGGATTTAAAACAGACGGACTGTATACTCAAGCTGATATTGATGCCGGGCATTACTACACATTAAGTGGAGTAGTACCTAATGCAGGTGATGTTAAATTTGTTCCTCAACGTGACATCGAGTACAAACAGGAGATCACAGACGAAGATCGTACTATTCTTGGTAAAGATGTGCCCGACTTTACATATGGTGTAAACTTAAGTCTACAATATAAAGGTTTTGAATTCAGTATGTTTGGACAAGGAATCAGTGGAACTAAGGTAGCATTTGACGTATATGGTGTTCACCCATTCTACCATGGTCAGGATAACCCAAGAAAATACCATCTGAAGAGATGGACAGAAGAGAATCCAAATCCATATGCTGCTTATCCTCGTCTCTACTCGGCAAGTAGTGTACACACAACTTATAATCGTAATTTCAGTGATTATCATTTGTTTGACTCGGACTATTTCCGTTTCAAGACTTTGTCATTGGGATATACGGTACCATCTGCCACAGTGAAGAGCTGGGGATTGCAGTCATTGAAGGTATATGTAACAGGAGAAAACCTGTTCACAGTACGTGCTGATAAAAAGATGGAAGACTTTGATCCGGAAACAGCCGGTGGTGTGATTTATACGCTGGGAACCAAATCGGTAGCATTTGGTGTAAACATATCATTCTAAAATCATTCATTAAAAAATAGAATTCACAATGAAAAACAATATAAGAAAAATTGCATTGGGATTATGTCTCACAGGAGCGTTAACAGCCTGCGATTTAGATGTGGTTCCACCTGCTGACATTGCGGCAGAAAACTTTTGGCAAACGGAAAAAGATGCATGGTACGCTTTAAATACCTGCTATTCTACATTGGATGGTGTAGACATTTGGGATGAATTGTGTACAGATAATGCACATAGCCACAAACCTTGGGAAGGAAACTTCGAAATGGTACAACAAAACGGTATAAGTACAGCCAATGGATATGGAAGCTACTATTTTGGTACCGTTCGTGTAGTGAATAACTTTATTGCTAATGTAGATAAATGTGCAGTCAGTGATGAACTAAAAACACGCATGAAGGCAGAAGCACGTTTTTTCCGCGCTTTAAGTTATCTTGATTTGACCACGAAATTCGGAAAAGTTCCGGTAATTACGGACGTTTTAGCTTATGACGCACCGAATGTTAAACGTGACGAAGTGGAAACTGTCCGGAAGTTCATTCTTGACGAATTGGCAGAAATAGCGGAAATCCTTCCTGATAGTTATAACGGTAGCTACATGTATGAAACAGGACGTATCACTCGTGCCGGTGCTCTGGCCCTTCGTGCACGTGCCGCCTTGTATTTTGGAAATTACGCCGAAGCAGAGTCATCTGCCGGAAAAATCATTTCTGAAGGACATCATTCTCTGTTCCGTGTGTCGTCACTCACCACAGCGCAACAAAAAGAAGCCAACGAAATGGATGCTTATATTGATTATGCAGCCAAAGGTATCGATAAAGATAAATTCGTGAAAGGTATGTTCAGTTATGAATCATTGTGGCACAAGGGTAACGCATCTCCAGCCAATCCGGAGTATATTGTAACACGTGAGTACATGGCTGATGCAAACAACTATGATTGGACAAGATATACATATTTCATACCCAAATCATTCTCTCAATACGACGGATACTGTTCTTATGAACCGATGCAGGACTTAATTGACGCATACTGGGATGTGGATGGTAAAACAATGCGTAATGACATCACTATGGAACAGCGTAAAGAACGTTATGCCGAAATATGGAAAGACTTTAAAGATATGAGCCAATCTCAATTCATTGAAAAAGTTCCGCAAACGGATATTATGAAATACGACTATATGAAAGAATTCCGCAATCGTGACAGTCGTTTATATGTATCTATGATGTTCCCTTTCAAAGGATGGCATGAAACTGTTAAAGGCACATTCTATTTCCGTTGGGATCCGGATCTGATAAATAAAGATGGTAATGAATCATGGACGGGATATTTTTATCGTAAAATGGTTACTCTCGATCCTTATGATACTTGGACTGCTGAAGAAGATTATCCGGTGATTCGCTATGCTGAAGTATTGCTGACATACGCAGAAGCACGTATCCAGAACTCCGGATGGGATACAGAAGTACAGAAAGCATTGAATGACCTGCGCGATCGTTGTGGTATGCCGGATGTACCGACTTCCATGCCTTCTAAAGAAGAAGCTCTGGCTTTTGTACGTAATGAACGGCGTATTGAATTAGCGGCAGAAGGCCATCGTTTTGATGATATACGCCGCTATGGAAACGACTATTGCAGCAAGGCTATGAATGGTCCTTCTTATGCTCCAAACGGATATGTTGTAATCAACAAAGTTTGGGATGAGCGTTTGATGCTTATGCCTATACCTCAAGGTGCAATTGACTTGAATCCATTGTTGAAAAACGATCAGAATCCGGGATATTAATTTAACACACATTATTTATTGAGGGTTAAAGCCCGTTCATGGTAATACATGAGCGGGCTTTTTTATGTCCCAATTTATGATATTCAGAACTGCAATTTCCTCATTTATAACCATTCAGGTGATAACCGGTTTTACATCTCTTCTGCCCAAGTTCGTTTAGAACTTATACCAAACATCAAATTTTAAACCTAAATTAATAAAGAAAAGAATGAGAGAGAAACCGTAAATGACGTTAACCTGGTGCAGCGATGCTTTAGAAGTGTCCTGTGCTCACTTTATCAATCAAAATTACAATCTAATAATTAATCGTATTTATGAGAAAATGCAACATGCGGTGGTTTAGTCCGCAAAGAATGAAAAAGCATCTGGCTTTTGCTTTGGCAGTTAGCCTGATAGCTATGGTACCTGTGAGTGCCTTCGCTCAAGTACTAAAGATTTCAATGACGAAGACAAACGTATCCATCGAGAGTGTACTGCGTGAACTTGAAAAACAAAGCGAGTATACTTTCTTCTACAATGACAATCAGGTAAAGCTGAACAAGAAAGTATCCATCAATGTGTCGGATGCTCCGATCGAAACTGTACTGAACGAAGTATTCAAGAATTCGGGATACACTTATAAGATCGTGGATAATCAGATCGTAGTATCTACTGTGACTGCAGCTGCTAAGGATGTGCAGGCTGTTCAACAGCAGAAGCAGAGAAAAATTACCGGAGTCGTGAAAGATGCAATGGGTGAAGCCATCATCGGAGCATCTGTAGTAGAAAAAGGTACTACCTCTAATGGTACTATCACTAACATTGAAGGTGAATTTACCTTGAATACTGCCGGTAAGGAACTTCAGATTACTTATATCGGTTACGTACCTCAGACTATCGTACTTAAACCGGGAGTTAACAATTACAATGTCATAATGAAGGAAGATACAAAAACTTTGGATGAAGTTGTAGTTGTTGGTTATGGTACTCAGAAAAAGGTCAACCTGACAGGTGCAGTATCTTCTGTTGGTACTGAAGAGTTAAAAAGTCGTGTAAATACAGACGTATTAGCATCAGTACAGGGACAGGTTCCGGGTGTTACGGTTATTGCCCGTCCGGATGGTTCTACAAGTATTAACTTCCGTGGTCGCGGTAACTTGGGAACTTCATCACCTCTGTATGTAATTGACGGTGCAATTGCTGATGCAAATTTCTTTTCAAGCCTTGACCCGAACTCTATTGAAAGCATTTCGTTCCTGAAAGATGCAGCATCTTCTGCAATTTACGGTTCGCGTGCTGCTTATGGTGTTGTATTGGTAAAAACAAAAGGTGGTAAAGAAGGTGATTTGAAGGTGACTTATGACGGATATGTAGGTTTTAAGTCGGCTCTTTATACTCCTGACGTATTGGGCTCTGAATGGTATGCTCGTTTGTCAAATGAGGCTGCATTGAATGATAATCCAAATGCCAAACTACCTTATACAGACGAGGAAATTGCCAAATTCCGTGATGGAACTGATCCTGATTTGTATCCGAATACAAATTGGTATGATCTTGTATTGAAAGATAATGCTACAATAACAAAGCATACTGTAAGTATCAGTGGAGGTAATAAGGTGAAATATTATACATCTTTAGGATATTTGTATAATGACAAGTTCACTCCTGGAGCTACTACTGATCGTTATAATATGACTACTAATATCTCGGCTGATGTTAAGGAGTGGTTGGCATTCCGTGCAAATATCAACTATAACCAAACCTATAACGATAATTCAAAAGGTGGAGTCAGTTATGTAGAAATGTTGACTGTTCCTTCTACTTATGTGGCTCGTCAAAGTAATGGTGAATATGGTAGTTATGAAGCCGGTAAACCAGCTTCACAAGTAAGTATGCAACGTAATCCATTACGGCGTATTGAGTCAGGCGACTGGTCGAATAGCAGAACGCAAAATACTTTAATGGATTTTGCTTTAGATTTGAAGCCTGTAAAAGGTTTGACTGTTACGGGTGAAATGTCTTACCGTATTTGGGATTACAAAGCTAAAACATATACTGCAAGTCGTTCGAAGATTAAAGATTTCCTTACCGGTCAGGAACTGAACGGTACACAGGTTGCTGTTGAGAACTCTAAGATGGAATATGATTGGCAAGAGTCTACCCGCTTGATATACAATGGGCTGGCTAATTATACTTGGAGTAAAGACATTCATAACATCAATGCATTACTGGGTGTGTCTTATGAACATTATCAGTTCCAGAAACAGAAATCTTCACGTAAGAATTTTCCGACTAACAATATGACGGATATGAACGGTGGTTCAAGTGCATCAAGTGATACGCATACAGAAGGTGGCAGCAATGAAAATAAATTGATGTCTTACTTCGGACGTGTGAATTATACATTGATGGACCGTTACTTGTTAGAGGTAAATATGCGTGCTGATGCTTCTTCACGTTTCCATAAAGACAGTCGTTGGGGATACTTCCCTTCATTCTCAGCCGGATGGCGTGTAAGTGAGGAAGGATTTATGAAAGATATCGAATGGATTGATAATTTGAAGATCCGCGGGTCTTGGGGACAGTTAGGTAATATTAACAACGTAGGTGATTATGACTACTTCTCTTCTTATATCCAGGGTGATAACTATAACTTTAATGATGTAGTAGGAAACGGTATCATTGAAGCTAAACCCGCTAATAAGAATTTAGGATGGGAAACCGTTACTATCACAGATATCGGCCTTGATTTTGATGTACTGAACGGTAAACTGCGTTTTACAGCGGACTGGTATAATAAAGTGACGGATGATATCCTGTTGGGTTATAGAGTTCCAATGGAAGTCGGTATTAAAAAAGATTACTGGCCTTCACAGAATATCGGTAGTGTAAGTAACAAAGGTCTGGAAATAGGTATTACACATAATAATACAATTGGTGAGTTTACTTACTCTGTAGGAGCAAACTTCACTCGTAATTGGAACAAAGTAACTAATTTGGGTGGGGTAGATGATTTGTATGATGGTAGCTCTACATGGATTGAAGCAGTAGGACAACCTATCGGAACATTTTATGGTTTCCGTACAAACGGTCTGTTGACTCAAGAGGATATTGACAGTGGTAACTATATTACTGATGGTATTAAGCCTAATGCGGGTGATATTAAATATGTCGATTTGAATGATAATGGAAAGCTGGATGCCGGTGACAAAGACTTTATCGGTTGTGATGTTCCTAAATTCACATATGGTGTGAACTTGAATCTGCAATATAAAGGCTTTGAGTTGAGTATGTTTGGGCAGGGAGTTCAAGGTACCAAAGTGTATTTCTGGCAAGAACAGGCTTGGGCATTCTCTGACTATGCCAGCCCCCGTAAATGGCACTTACAGAGATGGACTACCGAGAATCCGAATCCGAATGCTGCTTATCCTAGAATTTATTCTCGTACCAGCTCACACTCTACTTTCAATAACCGCTTATCTGATTTCTGGTTATTTAATTCAGACTATTTCAGAATCAAGAATATTACTTTCGGTTATACATTCCCAAAAGCGATGTTAAGCAACATCAGTCTGGATGCATTGAAAGTATATGTAGCAGCTGAAAATCCGTTTACTATCCGTGGTGATCATCGCATGAAAGATTTTGATCCGGAATCTGCTACCGGTCGTGGTAGTATGGTTCGTGGAACGAGAACTATATCACTAGGTGTTAACGTTACATTCTAAAAAGAAAGATTATTATGAGACAATTTGGTAAAACAATAAAATATTTAACGCTTTGCACTCTGATCGGTGCAACGGTTACAAGTTGCGATCTGGATGTAAATCCACCTTCTAACATTGCAGCTGAAACCTATTGGAAGACTTCAAAAGATGCCTGGTACAATTTGAATGCTGTATATGCCAATACAATATCTGGAGTCGGGGTATATGGTGAAACTTATACTACTGATGGCTATTGCCAATACTCTTGGGAGTCTGCAGGAGCTATTTTCCAGCAGGATGGATTTAGTGCATTGAATGATGAAGGATGGAATTTTGAAGCGATCCGCAAATGTAATGTGTACTTGAATGAAGTAGATAATTGCGACATGGATGCGGCACTTAAAACACGTACCAAAGCTGAAGTGCGTACGATGCGGGCATTACAGTACTTAGCTATGACTATGACGTTCGGAAAAGTACCTATCATTACAGATGTACCTGCTTATGATACTCCGAATGTGCCGCGTGATGAAGTGAGTAAAGTTCGTGAATTCATTCTTAAAGAACTGACAGAAGCTGCAGCAGATCTTCCTGAGTCTTACAGCGGAGGTGGTGAGTTTAATGAAAAAGGACGTATCACTAAATACGCTGCTTTATCAATTAAAGCAAGAGCAGCTCTTTATTTCGGTCAGTATGATGTTGCTGAAGCTGCTGCTAAAGATGTGATGGATAATGGCGGATATTCTTTGTGGAGAATTTCCAGTCTAACAGATGCTCAGAAGAAGGAAGGTGAAGAGATGTCTATTTATGTAGATTTTGCAGATGAAGCTGCGAAAGAGAAGTTTGTGAAGGGCATGTTTAATTACGAATCTTTATGGTTCACTGAAAATGCTACAGTAGATAATCCTGAGTATATCTTGGCTCGCCAGTATGTTGATCCTGATCAGGAAGATTGGGTGCGTTATACAGCAATGCGTCCTAATCAGTTGGGAGGTTGGTCATCTGTAACTCCGACACAGAATCTGGTAGATGCTTATTGGAGTGCCGATGGTCATACTGTTCCTGCCGCTCCTTCTATTGAGGCACGTGCTGCGGCTTATGATAAGATAGTTGCCGATGTAAAAAAAGAAACAGCAGAAGAAGGTTCTACTCCTTTCCTGACATTTGTAGCTAAGAAGACTGCTGATGGAACATTGACAAAATATGACTATATGAAAGAGTATCGTAATCGCGATAGTCGTATGTATGCGTCTATTCTGTTTCCATTCAAAACATGGCATGAAACAAACTATGGTGCCGGATATGCTTATGAATGGATTAAGGGTGGTAACAATGAATCGAAGACCGGTTTTAACTATCGTAAGATGGTTGCATTAACTACAGACTCAAAAGATAATGCTAATGCTACGGGTGACTATCCGTGTATTCGTTATGCTGAGATTCTGTTGATTTATGCTGAAGCTCATACACAAACAACGGGTTATGATCAGAGTGTGCGTGATGCCTTGAATGATTTGCGTGATCGTTGCGGTATGCCGGATGTACCTGCTACATTAACTAAGGATGAAGCTCTTAACTTGATTCGTCGTGAACGTCGTGTAGAATTGGCGGGTGAAGGTTTCCGTGGAGACGATATGACTCGTTATGAAGATTCTTATTGGGAAAGTGAGATGAATAATGTGCCTATCTCTATGCCTGATGGTGAAACCGTGATAACTATGAAATGGAGTTCACGTATGCGTCTGAAACCGATCCCTCAGACTGCCATTACTCTTAATCCATTATTGGAAAATGATCAGAACCCGGGATATTAATTTAACACAGATATCTCTTAATTAAAGATTGAAAAAAAGGGATCGGTTTTAAAACCGGTCCCTTTTCTTGTTTTTATATAGTTTTAATTATTTTCCCATGCTCCTCTTGTAAAATCCGGTATTTCTACAGGAATACTGCCGTTTAATACCGATTGCTCGCTTAGTTCTGTGATGCATGACCATTCGGCGGCATCGTATACATCCATATCCAATGGGAGCCCGTTGCGCAGGCAATGAATCAAACGGCAATCCATGACATAATTCATTTCATTGGGCAGATTTCTCCGATGGGCTTCTGCACCGTAAGTAGCTGTAAAAGGGTGTTTGTAGCGTTCCATAATATCTTCAAGCGCTTTTCCTTCGAGAGGAGTACTTGCATCGGGCTCAAGGGCGATACAGGGAACGGGATACTTCTGGGCAAAGCCTTCCGTACCACAGATTGTATGGAGGCGGCTGTACGGGCGTGGAGTGACGACATTATACTGAACCATGATACTCTTGCCTTTCATTGTGTGAATCAAGGTGGTGTTCATATCTCCCAACCGATACTTTTGACGGGCTTCGGGAGAATTTTCTCCGAATGTCTTACGGGCGTACGACGTCATGCCGGCTTGCAGACTCGATAATGAAACGAGATAATTCATGCGGTCTCCCCGATGAATATTCAGTACCTGGCAAATGGGGCCTAAGCCGTGAGTAGGATAGGGGTTACCGGTATGCTCTATGCTATATTTCCTCCCCCAATGATTGTGAAATCCTCCTTTACTTTCGTCGGCGAAGTAGATAGAGCGCAGATCATGTATGTATGCTCCCTCTACGTGCGTTATCTCTCCGAATACACCCTGTTGTGCCATATTCAGTGTGGTCAATGCAAATGGATCGTAGCAACAGTTTTCAAGCATCATACAGTGTTGTCTTGTCTTCTCGGCTGTATCTACCAGCTTCCAGCATTCTTCTACGGTCATGGCTGCCGGAACTTCGATAGCTACGTGTTTACCGTGTTCCATAGCATAAACTGCCATGGGAGTATGTGTCAGCCAATCGGTACAGATAAACACCAGGTCAATATCATTCCGTTCACACATTTGTTTCCATCCATCCGCCCCGGTATAACCATCCGGCTGGGGATAGCCTGCTTCCCAGAGAATTTTCTGCGCTTTAGTCAGGTTACCTTCCCTGATTTCGCATAGTGCTTTAATCTCGATTCCTTCGATTTGCAGATAACGCTGTAAAGTCAATACACCTCTATTGCCAAGCCCAATGAAAGCAAGGCGCACAATGGGGATGGGAGGATGTGCCAGTCCGAGCACATGTGTTTGTGAAGGAGTTTTCATATGTGGTTAGGATGTTAGGGTTATATATAAAAAAAGAGAATCTAATTTCTCAGATTCTCTTTAGAGCGGAAGACGGGGCTCAAACCCGCGACCCTCAGCTTGGAAGGCTAATGCTCTATCAACTGAGCTACTTCCGCAATTTTTGTGGGCAAAGATGGATTCGAACCACCGAAGTCGAAAGACAGCAGATTTACAGTCTGCCCCATTTGGCCACTCTGGTATTTGCCCTTTTGTTCGCTTTTGAGTCCCTTTGCTTTCTCTTAAGTAGGTTTGTTTCTCAATTGCGATGCAAAGATACAACTATTTATTTAAACTCCAAACAAAATCGATCATTTTTATTGCAGTAATTGCACATTCGTCTCCTTTATTACCCAGTTTGCCGCCGGCTCTATCTTCAGCCTGCTCCATGGTATTGGTAGTAATTAATCCGTAAATAACTGGTATATCGCCAGTTGCATTCAGTTGTGCGACACCTTGTGTCACTCCCATGCAAACATAATCAAAATGTGGAGTATCTCCTTTAATTACGCAACCAATGATAATAATTGCATCTACATCGCAATTTTCCATCATTTGATTGGCGCCGAAAGTTAGTTCGAAACTTCCCGGTACTGTTTTCACCAGAATATTTTCTTGCTTTGCTCCGTGTTTCTTTAAAGTTTTCACAGCTCCGTCCAGCAGGGCGCCGGTAATATGGGCGTTCCATTCGGAAACAACGATACCGAATTTCATTTCTTCTGCATTCGGAACCGAATTAAAATCGTAATCAGATAAGTTATGATATGCTGTTGCCATAATATATATGTTTTTGGTTGGTTTAAAAAAAGCTACCCAGGTTCGTTTGGGTAGCTTTCTATATAATAAGGTATATACCCCGTTATTATTTTTTCAGCAGTTTGGCTTGCTCGATGTACTTATCGATGTCCATAGCCTGATAAGACTGGAAGTATTTGTCTTTGATCTTGGTGAAGGCTTTTACAGCATCATCGTTTTTGCCTTGCTTCATCAGGATTTCTCCGGCTTGCAGTAGGAAGATGGGGCTCAGAGTGCTGTTATCAGCATTGTCTGCTGCTTTCAGAAGGGTTGAAGCTGCTTTGTCGAGTTGGCCTAACTGAGCGTAGCAGTTGCCAATGGCACCCTGAATGGCAGGAGCCACCATCTGGTCGTCTCCGCTGAAGCCGTCGAGTGCTTTGATTGCTTCGTCATATTTACCTAAATTCTGGTAGCAGATGCCGGCGTAAGCTTTTGCCAGGTTGGCTGCTTTGGTTCCGCTGAATTGATCGGCTACTTTCAGGAAACCGGTAGAACCGATACTATCACCGTTCAGTGCCTGCTCGTATGCGCTTTGTTCAAAGTACTGTTCGCTTTTGAAAAGAGCAGCCTGCGCTTTTTCTTCACGGGGTTCTGCATAGAAATTCTTGTAGAGGATCACGCCTGCTACGATTACGATTACGGCTACAACGGCGCCAATGATTGCTTTTTTGTTTTTAACAAGAAATGCTTCCGACTGTGTCAGTGCATCTTCCACATTCAGTTCGTTGTTGTGGTTCTTTTGTTCTGCCATTTTTATATGATTCTTTTTGTTATTTTTTCAACTGGATATTTTGGTCAGCAAAAGTAGTTTTTTTATATATATAAACGAAATTTAGAGGCATCTTTTTTTGTTTTACGGCCTAAAACCCCGAAAATCTTTCTACTTTTGTAACCAAACTCAATGTGCATACATGATACTGAAGCGTATATCTATACTGAATTATAAGAATCTGGAGCAGGTGGAACTGAATTTCTCGGCTAAGTTGAACTGCTTTTTCGGACAGAACGGGATGGGAAAAACCAACCTGCTCGATGCTGTCTACTTTCTGTCTTTTTGTAAAAGTGCCGGAAATCCGATTGATTCGCAGAATATTTGTCACGAACAGGACTTTTTTGTGATTCAGGGGTTCTACGAGGCGATGGACGGAACGCCTGAGGAGATTTATTGTGGAATGAAGCGCAGGTCGAAAAAACAATTCAAACGCAATAAGAAAGAATATTCCCGTTTGTCGGATCACATCGGATTTATTCCCTTGGTAATGGTTTCGCCGGCCGATTCGGAATTGATAGCCGGTGGTAGTGACGAGCGGCGCCGGTTTATGGATGTGGTTATTTCACAGTATGACAAAGAGTATCTGGATGCTTTGATCCGTTACAATAAAGCATTGGTGCAACGAAATACGCTGCTGAAGAGTGAACAGCCGGTGGAAGAAGAATTGTTTTTGGTTTGGGAGGAAATGATGGCACAGGCCGGTGAGGTGGTGTTCCGGAAGCGGGAGGCATTCATCAGTGAGTTTATCCCTATATTCCAGTCATTCTATTCGTATATCTCGCAGGATAAGGAGCAGGTAGGGCTGACTTACGAGTCACATGCAAGGGGGGGGGCTCTGCTTGAAGTCTTGAAGGAGAGTCGGGTACGGGATAAGATTATGGGATATTCACTCCGGGGGATACATAAGGACGAGTTGAATATGTTACTGGGTGACTTTCCCATTAAAAGGGAAGGTTCACAGGGGCAGAACAAGACTTATCTGGTAGCGTTGAAGCTTGCCCAGTTTGATTTTCTGAAACGTACGGGAAGCACGGTGCCTTTGTTGCTGTTGGATGATATTTTCGACAAGCTGGATGCTTCGCGCGTAGAACAAATCGTGAAGTTGGTAGCGGGTGACAATTTCGGGCAGATTTTTATAACGGATACAAATCGTGAGCATTTGGATCGTATATTATATAAGGTAGGCAGTGATTATAAAATGTTCCGTGTAGAAAACGGGGCAATTAATGAAATGGAGGAAAAAGACCAATGAAACGGAATGATGCGGAGCCTATTGGCAAACTGATTCAGAAATATCTACGTCAAGAGAGTCTGGAATCTCCACTGAACGAACAGCGTTTGCTGGATTCTTGGGAAACAGTGTTGGGACCTACCATAATGTCGTATACAAGAGATTTATATATTCGTAATCAAGTATTATATGTGCATTTGACTTCTGCTGCCCTTCGTCAGGAGTTGATGATGGGAAGGGAACTGCTGGTTCGTAATCTTAACCAGAAAGTCGGTGCTACGGTGATTACTAATATTATTTTTCGCTGACAGCCGTTATCTCTACCAAGAACGAAGGCTCTGTTTGATACAAACAGAGCCTTCGTTCTTGGTTAACAGAGCTTCTGTCCGGAGTGGATAAAGCCTCTGTTTCAGTGAAACGTTGTTTGCTTAATATTCCAGGAATGGAATGGTATCTATGACCGGCATTTTCAACTCTTTCAGCTCTTTGCAAGCCCGGTCGTAATAGACCGGATTTTCTAAATCGAGATTGTTGTGTGCATCCAGTCCGATGATGGCTGTACATCCTTCATTGGCCGCAATGTGCCAAAACTGTGGACAGGGATAGGTCATTATTCCCCGGGCTTCATTGGTGGCCATATAACCGACATTGTATTCCAACGGGATGTTCAGTCGTGCCGCAGCCCGGCAGATGTGGCGGCTAATGCTGGTACAATGTGTATCGAATTCCGGATAGGAGCGCATAAAGAGGTCGGGGTGGGCCAGATAGGCGAATAGTCCGCTCTCCATTCCTTCAATAGAGCTTTCCTCATAGAGGTCGAGCATGTCCCGGTTGGTAGTGTGGTGTCCGAAGTATGGAAACTTTTCGTCGGTGTGGTAATGATGGTTCCCAAAAAGGATGTAGTCCAACCGGTACTCTCTAATGATTTCTTTCAGCCAATGGGTGTATTCGGGAAAATATTCGCATTCCAATCCGATTCTGATACTGATCCGGTTGCGGTATTTTTCTTTCAAGGCGCGGATACTTTCTACGTATTCCGGTAATTCCTCTGGCAGCATACGTATATCTGATACAAAGTCCGTATGATACTTCCACGGACTATGGTCAGAGAAGCCCAGTTCCTGAAAACCACCTTTGATAGCGCTGCGCACATAGTCTTCGTCGTTTCCTACGGCATGCATACAGCGAGTGGTATGTGTATGATAATTCGTTTTCATTGTGCTATGACGGTATCCATGCGGAAGTCAAATTCTTCTGCAGGAACTTCTTCAATCAATTGAAACGGGAAACAAATTCCGGCTTTGGGTGCCGCGATCTGAGGGAGTAAACGGTCATAATAACCTTTGCCGCGCCCTAAACGATGTCCGTGCCGATCAAAAGCGACACCCGGAATGACTGCCAGATCGATCGCCCGGTAATCGGTGAATCGTGTTCCTGTCGGTTCGGCAATGCCATACGAACTTATGGCAAGATCCTGAGGTCCTGTGTAGACACGTAGTTCCAATTCGTCACCTATCACTACGGGAAGTATAATTTTCTTTGACCGGCTCCATTTCTCAATGAAGGCGTGAGTCTGTACTTCGTCCTTCATTGAGTGATAGAGCAGTATGGTATGCCCTTTTTGGAATTCAGGGTATGCTTCAAGGGTGGTTAGCACCTTCTCCGACAATGCCTTAAGCGTAGAGTCGGAGTATTTCTTCTTCTCCTGTGCTATCCACTTGCGCAGTTGTTTTTTTCTTTCCATCTTTCTTTTCCTCCTTTTGAGGTTCTACGCTGACGGGAGCCTTGGGGAATGCTTCTCCGCTCTCAAGTAGTTCGACGGCCTTTTTCACAGTCTGATCGCTTTGGTTGAGATATTGAATATAGGCTTCTTTTCCCAGCATATTGTAGATGATATTACCGTAAATGCTCTTTTCCAGTAACTTATATGATTTCTGAATCAGAATATTTCTCCGTTTGACTCCTTTGCTGTCAGCATAGCGTATGAACTGTTCGACCAGTCCCTGGCGGCGCAGGTAGTTCAACAATGATTCTTCATCTTCATATTTCTTCAGTTTATCGCGGTTGTTATCCGTATAGTGGAACGTGAACTGAATGGTAAGTCCCTTACTCAGTACCTCGGTCAGATATGAAGTAACACCCGTTGTATCTTGTGGAACGAATACATCCGGCATGATACCGCCACCACCGTATACCGGACGTCCCAGAGCTGTAGAGTAGCGCAGATTTTCGTCGAGCTTGATACTGTCTTTCGAGAAGTATTCTCCATGTTCATAACGCGTCAGCCAATCCATTTCGTAGTTGCGGTCTTTGCCATTCTGGTAAGGACGTTGGATACAGCGTCCGGATGGAGTATAGTAGCGGGCAATGGTCAGGCGGATAGCTGAACCGTCGCTGAAATCGATGGGTTGCTGTACCAGACCTTTGCCGAACGAACGGCGTCCTACAACCATACCGCGGTCGTTATCCTGGATAGCACCGGTAAAGATTTCGCTGGCTGAAGCCGAACCTTCGTCGATCAGTACGATGATAGGCATCTTCTGGCAGCTGCCTGTTCCGTTGGCAAACTCGTCGGCACGAGGATATTTGCGTCCTTCTGTGTATACGATCAGTTTACCTTCGGGTAAGAATTCGTTGACCATGCGCACTGCGGCTTCCATGTATCCTCCTGTGTTGCCACGTAAGTCGATAATCAGCCCTTTGCAGTTCTTATGATTCAGGAGAGCAATGGCGTTCAGTAGTTCCACATGTGTGGTACGACCGAATTTACTGACCTGTATATAGCCGAAGTCATCTGTCAACATATAAGCTGCGTCGATGGTGTTTTGCGGAATATCACCACGTGTGATGGTGAAGTTCAGAAGTTCTTTCTCCGTAGCGCGCTTCACGCCCAGTTTCACTTGAGTACCCTTCGGGCCTTTCAGAGTGCGCATGGCACGTTCATTGGTCACTTTCTTCCCTACGAATAAACTGTCGTCCACCATTACGATGCGGTCACCTGCCATCAGTCCTACTTTTTCCGAAGGACCTCCCTGAATAACGCTGTTCACGTGTATGGTGTCGTCCTGGATGGTGAACTGGATACCGATACCGCTGAAGCTGCCTTCCAGTTCCGATGTCACTTCTTCCAGATTTTGTGCCGGGATGTAGGTGGAGTGGGGATCCAACTCTGCCAGAATCTGTGGCATTGCCTTCTCCACGAGGTCGGTCATGTTGACAGTGTCCACGTACTGGTCGTCGACAATGCGTAGCAGGGCATTCAACTTGTTTGAAGATCCGTTGATAATGCCGAGCCGGTTACCGGCAAAGTGCTTGGCATAAAATGTACCTATCAGAATTCCGATTACCACACTGATAGCAATGATGACAGGGGTAAATCGTGAAGAGTTCTTTGTACTCATATCTTTAATCATTATTGGCTACAGACGACAAACTGCAGGGTAGAGCTGTGTTGTAGTCAGTTATTTATGTATGTTGTTTCATTTTTCACTTGTATCGACGAAAACGACTTCGATACCTGCACGTTTCAGCAATTCTATTCCGTCTTCCAGGCGGTAGTGCTCGGAGTATACCACTCGTTTGATGCCTGCCTGTATAATGAGTTTAGCACATTCGATGCAAGGCGAAGCTGTAACATACATCGTGGCTCCGTCACTGCTGTTGTTGGAGCGTGCTATTTTGGTGATGGCATTGGCCTCGGCGTGCAGGACATAGGGTTTAGTCACATTGTTATCATCTTCACAAATATTCTCAAAGCCCGATGGCGTCCCATTGTATCCGTCCGAGATAATCATCTTATCTTTGACAATCAGCGCTCCTACCTTACGGCGCTGACAATAAGAATTTTCTGACCAGATGGCAGCCATTCGGATATAACGTTTGTCTAAATCTGATTGTTTTCTGTTTGCTGTGTCCATTCGCTGCTATATTATTTATCAACATGAAATACAAGACATAAGTCCCTGCCTCCCTCATCCTTGTAATAGATGAAAAGGTTGTCGTAATTTCCTTTATACGAAGTAGCTCTGTTGAGTCCTTCGACAAACTTGTTGCTGAATCCTAACGGATCACTCTCAGAACCTTTTACTGAGGCGGAGAAGGCATTGCTTTCACCGTTGGCGCTCCAGGTTCCTGTATAGGTATGTGTCAGAAGCGTTCCGTTAAATTTTCCGCTGATGACATTGTCTATGTTTTCTCCCTCAAACTTGATGGTGTATGCACCCTCCTTATTGATATAATTCTTGATGGACTGCTCGTATTTATCTTTGTCACCCCAGAAATCATAAGGTTTATGATCATTCTTTTTAGTTATGTACGTCAGTTTCCATACTTTTCCGGTAAAGATACCATTCACATCGTCCGAATCATTGCATCCGCATACAAAAGGGAGCATCAAAAGTAGTAATAATAAGTATTTATATTTCATATCTTTCTATTTTTTTATTCCGTTTCTGATAAGTAATGCATCGATGGTAGGCTCTTGTCCCCGGAAACGTTTATATAGTACCATCGGGTGCTCTGTTCCTCCTTTCGACAAGATGTTACTTCGGAAGGAGTCAGCTACGTCTTTGTTGAAGATTCCTTTTTGCTTGAACAGAGAGAACGCATCCGCATCCAAAACCTCCGCCCATTTGTAGCTATAGTATCCGGCCGAATATCCTCCGGCAAATATGTGTGAGAACTGAGTGCTCATACAAGTTTCCGGTACCATAGGCAGTATCTGTGTTTTGGACCATGCCTGGCGTTCGTACTCTTTTACGTCTCCGTCGAATGGAGTGTTGCGGGTATACCATGCCATGTCCAGCAGACCGAAGCTGACTTGGCGGAGGCAGGCATACGCTACATTAAAGTTAGAGGCATCTACCAGTCTCCGGATTAATTCGTCGGGCAAAGGCTCTCCTGTCTGATAATGGCTGGCAAAGGTATGAAGAAACTCTTTCTCGATGCCGAAGTTTTCCATAATCTGTGAGGGGAGTTCTACGAAATCCCAATAGACATTCGTCCCGCTCAGGCTCTGGTAAGTTGAGTTGGCAAACATTCCATGCAAAGCATGTCCGAACTCGTGGAGGAAAGTTTCTACTTCGTCATAAGTCAACAAAGCCGGTTTGCTTTCTGTCGGCTTGGTGAAGTTCATCACTACCGATACGTGCGGGCGACTGTTCTCGCCTGTGCTTTCTATCCATTGGCCTTTGAATTCTGTCATCCAGGCACCGGAGCGTTTACCTTCACGCGGGTGAAAATCCGTATAGAGCACAGCAAGGAAATTACCGTCTTTGTCCATTACTTCATAAGCATCCACATCCTTATGATATACCGGAATATCGGGGTTCTTGTGGAATGTGATTCCGTATAATCGAGTGGCTAATCCGAAGACTCCCGCTTTCACTTTGTTCAGTTCGAAGTAGGGACGAAGCATCTCTTCGTTGATGTTGAATTGCTGATCCTTCAGCTTGTTGGAGTAGTAGCTCCAATCCCAGGGCATTATCTCAAAATCGTCTCCCTGCTCTTTGCGGGCTAACTCCTGTACTGCTTCATATTCTTTGCGTGCTGTGGGAGTATAAGCATCCAGCAGTTGGTTGAGAAGGGTATATACAGCATCGCTGGTTTCGGCCATGCGTTTCTTCAGTGTATACTCTGCATAATTGTCATAACCCAGTAATTGTGCGATTTCCATATGGATATTGACTATCCTTTTTACAATTTCCAGGTTGTTATATTCATTATTGTGCGTGCACTTCGTATTGTAGGCCATATAGAGTTCGCGGCGTAAATCGCGGTTATCGGCATACGTCATAAAGGGGATGTAACTGGGGGCATGCAGTGTGAATACCCATCCATTCACTCCTTTTTCCCGTGCTGTTTCGGCTGCGGCTTCTATAGCACTTTCAGGCAGACCGTCCAGTTGGCTCTTGTCTGTCAGTGCCAGCTGATAGTTATTGGTCTCTTTCAGGTTGTTTTCGCTGAAGTCCAACGTTAGTTTGCTCAGCTCTCTGGTTAATTCACGGTATTTTTCTTTGGCTTCGCCTTGTAGGTTGGCTCCGCGACGTATGAATCCGTCATAGGCATTTTCCAGAAGTTTCATTTGTTCCGGAGTCAGTCCTAAAGAATCTTTCTGCAGGTATACAGCTTTGATGCGTTCAAACAGTGCCTCGTTCAGGCTGATGTTATTACTGTGCTCACTTAGCAGCGGCACCATTTCCTGGGCAATCTGCTGCAAGTCATCATTAGTTTCGGCACTGCGTAAATTGCCGAATACGGTTGTTACCCGGTCGAGTAATTCTCCGGACTGTTCGTAGGCCAGAATGGTGTTAGCAAATGTAGGAGTTTCCGGATTGTTGACGATGGTATCTATTTCTGCTGCCTGACGGCTGATACCTTCGCGAATGGCCGGTTCATAATGTTCTGTTTTTATTTTATCAAAAGGAACGGTTCCATGCGGAGTTGTATATTTCTCGAAGAATGGATTTTGTGCATTTGCTATATTTGTCATATCAAGTAATATCAATGTTACATTTACAAAATTACAAATTTCACCACAGAGTATCACAGACTTCCGTATAGTTTTCTTCTTATTTAACGTGTTTCACTGTAGTTTTTGCTATGGGAGACGGAGAGAAGAGCAGAACTGTAAAATAAGCATTCCGTGTCTTCGTACGTTTTTTAGGGTGAGCTGTAAAATAAAAAAGCTGTTCCGGTTTCCCGAAACAGCTTTCCATATATTGTATCTTAGCTTGATTATTTAGCAGCGATAACGCGAGCCATTTCACAAACTTTGTTTGAGTAACCCCATTCGTTGTCATACCAAGAAACAACTTTAGCGAAGTTAGAATCCAAAGAGATACCTGCTTTAGAGTCGTAGATTGAAGTGTTAGCGCAACCACGGAAGTCAGTTGAAACAACTGCATCTTCAGTGTAGCCCAGGATACCCTTCAATTCGCCTTCAGAAGCTTCCTTCATAGCAGCGTTGATTTCTTCCATTGTAGCAGCTTTTTCCAAAACAACTGTCAGGTCAACTACAGAAACGTCAGAAGTCGGAACGCGGAATGCCATACCAGTCAGTTTACCGTTCAATACCGGCAATACTTTACCTACAGCTTTAGCAGCACCTGTAGAAGACGGGATGATGTTTTCCAGGATACCACGGCCACCTCTCCAGTCTTTCTTAGAAGGACCGTCTACTGTTTTCTGAGTAGCAGTAGCAGCGTGAACTGTAGTCATCAAACCTTTAACGATACCGAACTTGTCGTTCAATACTTTAGCGATAGGAGCCAAGCAGTTAGTAGTACAAGAAGCGTTAGAGATAATGTCCTGTCCAGCGTATGAAGTGTGGTTTACACCATATACGAACATAGGAGTAGAGTCTTTAGAAGGAGCAGACATGATAACTTTCTTAGCACCAGCCTGGATATGTTTGCGAGCTGTTTCGTCAGTCAGGAAGAAACCAGTTGATTCAACTACAACGTCAGCATCAACTTCGTTCCATTTCAAGTTAGCAGGATCCATCTCTGCAGTCAGACGGATTTTGTTTCCGTTTACAATCAGAGCACCGTCTTCTACAGCAACTTCGCCTTCAAAACGACCGTGTACTGAATCATATTTCAGCATGTATGCCAAGTATTCAGCATCCAACAAGTCGTTAATACCTACGATCTGAATGTCGTTACCAAAGTTCTTAACTGCTGCACGGAATACCATACGTCCGATACGGCCAAAACCGTTAATACCTACTTTAATCATTTTGTTTAAACTTTTAAGGGTTTTATAATATTTGTTCAAATACTTTTCTAAATTCGCATTTGTTTCATTAGAATGCGGTGCAAAAGTAAGAAAATGTTTTTATATTCGCATATTAAATTCATATTAAATATAAAAAAAGATGGGAAAAAGTACTTTTTTACAAGACTTTAAAGCTTTCGCCATGAAAGGGAATGTGGTGGATATGGCTGTCGGTGTGATTATTGGTGGTGCCTTTGGCAAAATCGTTTCGTCGGTTGTAGCCGATATCATTATGCCTCCCCTGGGGTTACTCATTGGGGGAGTGAACTTTACGGACTTGAAATGGGTAATGAAAGCTGCGCAGTACGGAGCCGATGGGAAAGAAACTGCGGCTGCTGTTACCTTGAATTATGGTAACTTTCTGCAAGCAACTTTCGATTTTCTTATTATCGCTTTTTCTATATTCTTATTTATTAAACTGATTACAAAGCTGACCCAGAAGAAAGCTGAGGCGCCTGCTGCTCCTGCTGCACCGCCCGCACCTACAAAAGAAGAGATATTGTTGACTGAAATACGTGATTTATTGAAAGAAAAGCAGTAATTTTGCGCCAAATTCATAACATATCTATATATGCAAGAGAAAATTATAATACTTGATTTCGGTTCACAGACCACGCAGCTTATCGGTCGCCGGGTGCGCGAGTTGGATACGTATTGCGAGATTGTCCCCTATAACAAGTTCCCCAAAGACGACGAAACTGTCAAGGGAGTGATTCTGTCGGGAAGCCCCTTCTCCGTGTATGACGAGAGTGCGTTCAAGGTTGATTTGAGCGAAATCAGAGGTAAATACCCCATTCTGGGCATCTGCTATGGTGCACAGTTTATGGCGTATACCAATGGTGGCAAAGTAGAACCGGCAGGTACCCGTGAGTATGGACGTGCTCACCTGACTTCTTTCTGCAAGGACAATGTGTTGTTCAAAGGTGTGAGAGAGGGTACGCAGGTATGGATGAGTCACGGTGATACCATTACTGCTGTTCCTGAGAATTTTAAAACGATTGCGTCTACAGACAAAGTGGCTATTGCCGCTTATCAGGTGGAAGGTGAACAAGTGTGGGGCGTACAGTTCCATCCGGAAGTTTTCCACAGTGAGGACGGTACACAGATGCTTCGTAATTTCGTTGTCGATGTATGTGGATGCAAGCAGGACTGGAGCCCGGCATCGTTCATCGAAAGTACTGTTGCCGAATTGAAGGCTCAGTTGGGCAATGACAAAGTAGTATTAGGCTTAAGCGGAGGAGTTGATTCTTCAGTAGCCGCTGTGCTGCTCAACAAGGCCATCGGTAAGAATCTGACTTGTATTTTCGTTGACCACGGTATGCTCCGCAAAGACGAATTCAAGAATGTAATGCATGATTACGAATGCCTCGGACTGAATGTGATCGGTGTAGATGCCAGCCGTAAGTTCTTCTCAGAACTGGAAGGTGTAACCGAGCCCGAACGCAAACGTAAAATTATAGGTAAAGGCTTTATCGATGTATTCGATGAAGAGGCACATAAACTGAAAGATGTGAAATGGTTGGCTCAGGGTACTATCTATCCGGATTGTATCGAGTCTCTTTCCATCACCGGTACTGTTATCAAGAGTCACCACAATGTGGGTGGACTTCCTGAAAAGATGAACCTGAAACTTTGTGAACCGCTTCGTTTGCTGTTCAAGGATGAAGTTCGTCGTGTAGGCCGTGAGTTAGGTATGCCCGAGCACTTGATTACCCGTCATCCTTTCCCGGGGCCGGGGCTTGCGGTTCGTATTTTAGGTGATATTACTCCCGAAAAGGTGCGTATCTTGCAGGATGCTGACGATATTTTCATTCAAGGTTTACGCGACTGGGGATTATACGATCAAGTATGGCAGGCAGGTGTTATCTTGCTTCCGGTTCAGTCTGTAGGAGTAATGGGAGACGAACGTACATACGAGCGTGCGGTAGCTTTGCGTGCTGTGACTTCAACAGATGCCATGACAGCCGACTGGGCGCATTTGCCTTATGAATTCCTCGGTAAAGTGTCAAATGATATTATAAATAAGGTAAAAGGTGTAAACCGTGTAACCTACGATATCAGTTCAAAACCACCTGCAACGATTGAATGGGAATAAGCCGTTTGAAGATGGTATATATAAAAGACAGCCGTTCGGAGAAATTCGGGCGGCTTTCCTTTTTTGATGTACGTACAATGCGATTATGATTTAACAGAGAAGGGACATCCTCACGGACCTCCCTTCCCTTTTTCCTTTTTTAAACCTTATGTAGTTGCTATAAATCTCTTACCGCAACATCTTATTATTATACTAAAAATCAATACTTTTTTAATAGATATATCTACTCTACAGCTTGTGCATTTCTCTCTTCAGGCCAATATGGGTTCTGATAGATAACTGACGAAGATATATCACCTGACGGGGATAACAACTCTATTTGCCGGATAGGTACCGGGTAGAGATAATGTGCTTTAGCCCAACTATAGCCGTCATATATTTCGTTGTTCTTTTTTACAACCGAATATGGACGTAAATAATTGGATAACTTTCTGGACGAAACATTAGCCATTGCATTATCCGGACCTTCGATGTATTCAAATTTAGCATCTTCTCCTTCATAACGTTTGTAAGCGTCGCTTCCCCAGAAGTTGAATCCTTCGGGAATGAATCTTTCAACTAATAATCTGTCTAATGATCTCCAACGGATCAGGTCGTCCATACGCATACCTTCACCAATAAACTCACAACGGCGTTCGCGGCGGATATTGTAAAGTGTTGCATCGATCATTTCGTTTTCGCCTTTATATTTAGCCAGGTCGTTTTCCTTGCTCAGATCTGTTGCAGCAATGGTTTTATTGAAATCCGGATCAACCCCTGCACGAATGCGTACGGCTCTCCAGTATTCGGCAGCTTTGCCTGCAATATTTCCATTATTTTTCAGACAATAGGCTTCCAAATAATTCAAGTATGCTTCAACTGCACGGAAGATAACGCAACCGGTTGTTGATTGTGCTTGTCCTGAAACGTATTGTTTCTGGTCGTAGGAGAGACATTTACGAATGCGGTATCCAGTCAAATCTCTAACTTCTGATTCTGCTATAATTATCCTGGGATAATCCGATTCTTGATATGTCTTCATTGCATTGGTTGTAGCATTCGATACAGCTGGTATCATATCTTCTTCGCCGAACAGGAAGAGCTGCAGGCGTTCGTCTCGGTTTGCTTTTTCGTCCATTACCCGTTGGTCACCTTTGAAGGGGCATGCGGCAGTAGCTGCATACCAAGGCATGCCGTCTTTCATTAAGAAAGACTGAACATAATTACGTAGCATTCCATTATTTCCTCCTGAAGCTATATAGGCTGTAGCACCGTGCGCAATGGTAAAATCGCCGGAGAAGTAGTCGCGCCAGAAGAGTACTTCTTCGAATCCGCTCATGTCTTCGGCGGAGAACATATCGAAATAATCATTCCAGCCGGAAATATCATTATCGTTTGCCGGATTGAATACACCGCTGTTAGCGGTCAGTTTGACGACATCAGCCACTTGTTCGGCAGCTGCCATGGCTTCATCCAGAAAGAAGTTTATTTCTGTGTTAGCATCATATTTATAGTCAGGATGAACCCGTTTGCCGGGCCAGTTAGCATCACCCGGTACACGTCCTGTCCCTTGATGATACTTCTCAAAAGTGGCTTCATAGAGAGCTACACGCGATTTGATTAACAATGCACACTGCTTATTCAGGCGGTTATTGCCTGCAAAGCCGTGGTCATGCATATATTCGGCGGCTTTGTCGAGATCTTCAAGAATAAAACGTGCCACCTTATTACGTGGTTGGCGCACTCCTTTTTCTATCAGTATTTCTGCGTTGTCCGGCAATACTTCAGTGATAATGGGATAGTCTCCGTACAATCTTAGCTTCTGGAAATATTTCCATGCACGGATAAAATACATTTCACCGATGTAATGTTTCACGTCATCGGCGTTACCCGATATTTCGCCTGCTTCATATTTGGGAAGTACTTTCTCAAAGAAGTAGTTGCAATAACGGAAGAAAGAGAAATCCCAGTTGCCATTGGCTGCTTCTGTTTTCCATACATCCTTGGTATAGTAGTTCTGGACTCCGCTTCCGCTACTTTCACCTGAAACCATGTTATCGGTAGCTCCGTCGTTATTCACGGTACCTGCATTGAACCCGCCATGTGTTGAGAACAAGCTTTGGTATTGTGAGATACTGTAGGCTGCCAGGTGGTCTGCATTCTGAAAATAAGATTCTGGCGTAACCTGATCCAGCGGTTCTCTGTCCAGAAAGTCATTACACGAAGGGAAAAGTAATACTCCCCCTGTCAGTACGCATAGTTGTATGATTCTGTTTTTTAGTTTCATAATGATTCGTTTTTTAGAAATTTACGGTTAAACCAATTGCAATCACTTTCTGTAACGGATATACTTTACCCGGGTCAGTCCATTGTGTTCCGAGATTTTCCGGATCGAATACTCCGGTGATATCAGATACAGTCAGTAAATTATCGCCTGATACATAGACGCGTACTGATTCCATTCCCGCTTTCTTTGTCCATACTTTGGGCAATGTATATCCGATCTGGATATTTTTCAGGCGCCAATACGAAGCATCCTGTAAATAGCGTGTCTGACGTTGTTGGTTCTTTGATGTATTACGGATGACACGTGGAAAATAAGCGTTGGTGTTGGCTCCTAAAGGATCGCCTTCCGGACGCCAGAAGTCCCAGTGCTCTTTGAATCCGGCAGAAGCCCATTCGCCGCCTCCGGAGAATCCCCAGAAGTACGGGCCATTCAGCCAGTAGTCACGTTTACCGATACCTTGCACAAAAGCACGGAAATCCAAACCTTTCCAAGCGGCATCTATTGTGATACCGTAGTTGAAACGAGGTGTGTTATTACCGATTATCTGCCAGTCGCCCGAGTCTCCCACTTTGTAGTTGCCCTGGTCTACCGAACCGCTGTTGTCGAGGTCGGCATACATGATGTCACCTGCTGCCCATTTCTGGCCCATCGGTTGTTTAGCGTTGGCAAGGTGCTGGTTCATTTCTTCATCACTTTGTGCAATGCCGATCGTTTTATATCCCCAGATCTCTCCTAATTTTTGTCCTTCATAGTAGGGATTGCTGAGGCTTTTATCCGGATTATTATATTTCAGTATCTTCTGTTGTGCATCCGAGAGTACGAATTTTACTCCGTAAGAGAAGTTTTTGATTCTGTCTCTCCATCCTACTTCTAACTCAAAGCCATACGATTTCATGTCGGCATTGTTGATTTTAGGAACACCTGTACCTAAAATTGATGGAAGTTCCGGAGCAGTCGCAATCATGTCGTAAGTATAACGTACGAAATAATCGAATGACCCTGTCAGGCGGTTATTGAGTAATCCCCAGTCTAAACCCACATCCCACGTCTCGATGGTTTCCCAAGTCTTTTCGCTGCTCACGATACCCGGGTTGCTGGCATAGTTCTGGCGTGTGCCGTTCACTAACCAACCGTAATTCTGTCCCTGGGGTAAAGTCTGGTAGAAAGGATACCAGGCATCATTGGTATTGGTATTACCCAACTGTCCCCACGATGCTCTTAGTTTTAAGGTTCCGATATTCAACTTGTTGGCAGCCTCTTCGAAGAATGCTTCGCGGGCGATATTCCATCCACCGGAGAAAGAAGGGAAGAAGCCCCAGCGTTTGTCACCTATGAAGCGTGAAGAACCGTCATAACGTCCGTTAGCTTCCAGCATATAACGGTCTTTGTAGTTCCAGTTCAAGCGGGCGAAGAAGCCGGCTACTGAAGTGTGTCTGTATCCGCCTGCTACGCTGGGTTCACCTACTGCCGTGTTGATAGTCGGTACAGAAGGGGTAATCAAGGTCGATTTGTCTGCATTCACGCTACGGTCTTTGTACAATTCGGCGTTGAAACCTACCATTGCTTTGAAGTAGTGCCCATTATCCAATTGCTTGAAGTAATCCGAATAGATATTAGTAGAGTAATAATTTTCTTTATATGCGTATTCAGATACCTTTGAACCGCCGATCGGATAACTGCCCACACCTGCATCCCAAGTCATACCTACCGGTTCGCCATCTACATTGTGTTGATAGACGGGAAGTACTTCCCAATGTTGGTTATTGGCAGTCACACGCAAACTTCCTTCTACATAAATTTTCCAATTCTTGATTGGTTCGAAGGTCAGTTGCAATTGTTGGGTGAAAAGATCTTTTTGATTAATTTGCCTACCTCCGTCTTCCAGTTGAATCAATTCAGAAGGTCCGGTCAGGTACCCGTTGTCATCATATACGGGTACAGTTGGCCAGCGGCGTGCCACATTGTGGAAGAATAGTCCTGTCAGATAACTTGGACGTTCAAAATCTTCGCGTGTCCATTTTGTTGAATATCCCAATGTAAACCAGTCTGTGATGTTGCTTGTTATTCTACCATTCAGGGTATAGCGTTGGAAAGTATCTTTCCCATGGCGTATCAGGCCTTTTTGGTCGAGAAAACTTCCACTGACGATATATTGGGTTTTATCCGTACCACCACTGATGCTGATGTTATGATCCATGGAAGGAACCCAGTCTTCGTATACTTCCTTAAACCAGTCTGTATTGGCATTTGAACCTGTATAGTAGTTCCAGTTACGTGACTGTTCGTCAAAGGTCGCTGATGATTTAAGGGTACCATCCTGGTACGCCTTGATACGTTCCAGCTGCTCTTTACTGAAAACTGCTCCACCATTGTGATTTAATGCCGCACGGTTGAAATATTGTGCAAAAGTATAAGAGTCCAGCATTTCAGGCAGATTGGTTGCATCCGAGAAACGTACATTACCGGAATAGGTAACTCTTGCTTTTCCCGACTGTCCGCTTTTTGTTTTTACCAGTACCACGCCGAATGCCGCACGTGCACCATAGATAGAGGCCGATGCGGCATCTTTCAGCACTGATACAGATTCAATGTCATTGGGGTTTACCGTGTTCAGGCTACCTTCGATACCGTCGATTAATATTAATGGAGATGAACCGGAACCGTCACCGATAGTACCTGTACCACGAATATTAATGTTCATTTCACTATCCAGTGCACCCCCACCGTTGTTGACCGAGAGGTTCAAACCCGGTACCACACCTTGCAGGGCTTGTGATACATTTTGTACCGGACGTGCCTCAAGCACTTCGGAATTGACCATACCTACGGCACCTGTCACGTTGACTTTTTTCTGTGAGCCATAACCTACAACGACCACTTCATCCAGTTGTTGCGAGTCTTCTTTCATGGTAACGTTAATAGGAGCGCCGGTTACTTTTACTGTAACGGTTTTGTAGCCGATGAACGAGATTTCGATGTTGCTTCCTTTGGGGGCATCGATAGAGAATTGCCCTTGCAGGTTCGTAATCGTACCTGTGTTATTTGCCAGGACTTTAACGGATACACCGATCATCGGTTCTCCGGTTTCGTCCACTACTGTACCTTTCACTTTGGTGTTGGCCTGCTGTACAGTTTCAATTCCGTGTTCTTCGTAAGTATTGGCTGCTGCTTGCTGCGGTGTTGCGCACCATAGCATGATAGAAGCAGCGATTGCCATTTTCAGGCGATTTGTTTCTCGAAGCCGGATTAGGCTCGGAAACAGGTTAGTTTTTTCTGTCATACACTAAATTGTTCGGTTAAACATCATTTTGAATAGTTTGTTTCTTAAATTTTCCGGGGAATCGGTTCCTTCGGAATCTGTGCTAAAGTCTTTTCTCTGTTTTATTTCATAAGCTTCTTTATTAGGGTTGTTGTATTGATTGTGATTTATGACATATGTTTACAATTGTTTCTAATTTCAAGTTTCTATTAAGTTCTGATGGTACTTAATTGATTATGACAAACAGAAATACTGTAAAAGGAGTGCGGATAAGTGTTGAACGCTAAAACTGCTATCTGTTGTATATTAGTTGATTATAGTGAATGTCGGTTGCCTGTAATAGTCCTTATAACTTTAATTTATTAAATTACCAAAGGTCTACCTGTTTTTTTAAATAAGTGAGTTATTATATCTTGGACGAAATGTTTTTTTATGATATATTTGAAAAAATAGAAGCGTTGTTTGTGATTTATTAAAATATATTATTATCTTTGTCCCGTTGGTAGCTATTTGTTACGAATAAAATGGGTTTATTAACTTAATATTAGAAAACCCATTGATGGCGAAAAGCAGTTATAGTAAAGTACCATCAGAACTTTGCTATTTTTTTATTTTTCTTGATTTACTTCTCTTTCTTTGTTTCCACGACCGATCTCTTTGATCTTCAATCCCGATAAACAATTGTGAATAATATATCTGCTCTTATGGACTACTGATATGGACAGGGCAGGAGACTCTGTAAATGCAACCGGCATTAACGACGAATGCTGCCGTCATTTAAGGCGACAGACGGTTGCTTTAATAATCCGGCCTTTGTAGTGACAGGAGTGGCTGTTATATGTAATAAATACCCTATTTTAGTGTATTTTTTGTGGTTTCGGTCTTTTCTTTGCACACTTTTCATGCTTTTATGCAGAAAATCTATATCTTTGCAACCTAATTTAACATTAAAAGGTATGAGTTACAATTTGTTGAAAGGAAAAAGAGGTATTATTTTCGGTGCATTAAACGAGCAGTCTATTGCCTGGAAAGTAGCCGAAAGAGCCGTTGAAGAAGGTGCTGTTATTACATTATCAAATACTCCTGTTGCTGTCCGCATGGGACAGGTTTCTGCTTTGTCTGAGAAGTTGAATTGCGAAGTGATTGCTGCAGATGCCACTAACGTAGAAGATTTGGAGAACGTATTTAAACGCTCGATGGAAGTTCTCGGTGGTCAGATTGATTTTGTATTGCACTCTATCGGTATGTCACCGAACGTTCGTAAGAAACGTACTTACGATGATCTCGACTATAATATGTTGAACACTACCCTGGATGTTTCAGCTGTTTCATTCCATAAAATGATCCAGGCTGCCAAGAAACAAAACGCAATTGCCGAATACGGTTCTATCGTGGCATTGAGTTATGTAGCTGCACAGCGTACTTTCTATGGATACAACGATATGGCTGACGCTAAGGCATTGCTTGAATCTATTGCCCGCAGCTTTGGTTACATTTATGGTCGTGAGCACAATGTACGTGTAAATACGATTTCTCAGTCGCCTACCTTTACCACAGCCGGTTCCGGTGTGAAGGGCATGGACAAACTGTACGATTTTGCCAACCGCATGTCTCCGTTGGGCAATGCTTCTGCCGACGAGTGTGCAGATTATTGCATCGTAATGTTCTCTGATCTTACCCGTAAGGTGACCATGCAGAACCTGTTCCACGATGGTGGTTTCTCGAGTGTTGGTATGAGTCTTCGGGCGATGGCTACTTACGAAAAGGGTCTGGACGAATATAAAGACGAAAACGGTAATATCATTTACGGTTAAGGCAATGAAAATACGGAAGAACTATATTCTCCTTGTTTTGCTAAGTCTGCTTTTCGCATCCTGCCGGGTGGGGAAGGCAGAGCCTGTCGCAGACCCAATGGAGGAAGAGGGGATTTCCGTAGTCAGATATGATAAGCTGTTGGACGAATACGTTCGTTTCAACAGCTTTTCTGCTTTACAAAAAATGAATCTGGAATATTCTCTGCCTACTAAACTGCTGATTGAAGATGTACTGGCCATCGGGCAGGTAAGTGACGATCATATATTCCAGCGACTGAAAACATTCTATTCGGACACCACTCTGATCCGTCTGATAGAGGATGTGGAAACCAGATATCCCGAATTGGGATCTGTCGAGAAAGAGTTGACCAAAGGCTTCGGGAAACTGCAAAAGGAAGTGCCGGATATCATGATCCCCATGATATACACACAAATTTCGGCATTCAATGAATCCATCGTTCTGTCCGACAGCGTACTGGGCATCAGCCTTGACAAGTATATGGGTGAAGATTATCCGCTTTACAAGCGTTTCTATTATGGTTATCAGCGACGCACCATGCGTCCCGACCGGATTGTACCCGATTGTCTGGTGTACTATCTGATGAGCCAGTATCCTTTCCCGATGGATTACTCCCGTACACTGCTCGATGTGATGATGCACTTCGGTAAAATTAATTATGTGGTGCAGCACCTGTTGGATTATTCCTCTTCGGAAGAAGCATTGGGCTATTCGGATGTAGAGAGAGAATGGTGCAAAGAGAACCAGCAGCAGATGTGGAGATATATTCTTGAAAAAGATCATCTGCATGCAACAGATCCGATGGTGGTACGCCAATATACCCGTCCGGCTCCTTTCACTAATACTCTGGGCGAGAATGCGCCTTCGATGGTGGGTACCTGGATTGGTACAAAAATCATCACTTCGTATATGAAACATCATAAAAAAACAACCTTACGGCAATTGCTCGAAATGAACGATTACGAACGTATGTTCACCGAATCTCGTTTTAATCCGTAAAATTCTTATTATAAAAATCCCTTGTTCATGGATACCGCTCTCTATCTTTTGCCCGTTACATTGGGCGACACTCCCATCGAGTCTGTATTACCACCCTACAATAAAGAAATTATTCTGGGAATCAAGCATTTTATTGTCGAAGATGTCCGTTCGGCCCGCCGTTTCCTGAAAAAGGTGGATCGTGAGATTGACATCGATTCGCTCACCTTTTATCCCTTAAACAAGCACACTTCTCCTGAAGATATTTCCGGTTACCTGAAACCGTTGATCGGTGGATTGTCTATGGGAGTGATTTCGGAAGCCGGTTGTCCGGCCGTTGCCGATCCGGGAGCCGATGTCGTGGCTATTGCGCAACGTAAGAACCTGAAGGTAGTGCCGTTGGTGGGCCCTTCGTCTATCATTCTTTCTGTGATGGGATCGGGATTTAACGGACAAAGCTTTGCCTTTCACGGATATCTGCCTATAGAGCCGGCTGAGCGTGCCAAAAAGCTTAAAGCTCTTGAACAACGGGTATATGCCGAACATCAGACACAGCTGTTTATAGAAACGCCCTATCGGAATAATAAGATGGTGGAGGATATTTTGCATAACTGCCGTCCGCAAACACGTCTTTGCATTGCAGCTAATATCACCTGTGAGGGTGAGTACATCCGCACCAAGACCATCAAAGAGTGGCAGGGAAAAGTGCCCGACCTGACTAAGATACCTTGTATTTTTCTCTTATACCAATAACCTGTTTCAGGTGTTCATATTCCAACTCAAAGCATTCGCTGAAGAAGTGAGTGCCTAAGTTGTGTTCTATCTGTTGGAAAGTCCACAGTTTTCCTCCTTTGAACCGTGGATCGCAGAGGATAGAATCATCTTCCATTTCGACAATAAACAGATAAATCAGACGGTTGGTCTGTGCATTTTCGAAATGATAGGAGATGGTAAATGTAGGTTTCAGATCCGATGCTTTTGGGAAAGCATTACTCAATAAGCGGTTGGCACCTTCGGTCAACGTCTCTCCGTACCGGAGATAACATTCCATCGGTATATCCACTTTGAACTTGTCGAGAATACAGCTTTGCGGACGATTGCAAAGGAACAGCATGCCATGGGTAGAGACGGCAATGCGTATTACCGGGTTGATATAAGCATTCTTGTAGTTGATGGCTTCTACGGCCAGGCTTTTTCCAATGACGTCGCCACGGGTGTTGACGATGGGCACATATTCTGTATGGGCCATTACATGATTAAAATAACGGATGCCTATCTGGTTGAACAGAATGCTGAGGATAAATATGGCAGGCGGCAATATGTGGTAAAGCACCAGCGTGGAAGTCGGAGTGAGAGGGTGTGCTATCAGGATAGTCAGACTGATAACGGCAAAGTGCAGAATACCCAGAATCAAAACAACCCGTGCCGATACGACAGCCGATTCCGCTCCCTGGGCAAACAGTCGGCGGTTGCACTGGGCACTCTGGCGCAGGTAGTGGTTAATGAACCTTCTCCTGTGTAAGAAAAGAATAACCATTGGAATCAGTATACTGACTTCAAGTGTCAGGGGCAAAGCTCCTACCGGGACAAAATCTCCGGGAATGAGACTTGCCAGAGTCAATAGTGTCAAAATTCCCGTAGAGATATAAAGGATAAAATTGGGTATACGCGCCCCGTTACGGGACAGGGACCTGTATGAAAAGATAAGTCCGATACCTGTACCGATATAGATTGATATGTCCTGTGTTATAAATTCGCATAAAAGGATGGAAACAATAACAGGGATAAAGCCCAATGACATATTAAATGCGGAAGAAAGTACTCCTTTGTTACCCATATGTTTTTTATTGTATTATTTTGCCGTTTACTTGTAAAACAAACAAGGAGCCTGTTATGTTCTTACTACTTCTTATTAAATCGGATATGTTTTTCCGCATGATATGATGAACGTACTAATGGTGCGCTTTCTACTTGTTCGAATCCCTTTTTGAGCCCTGTTTCTTTATAGATGGCGAATTGTTCCGGGGTAATGTATGCCACAACCGGATAGTGTTTATGGGTCGGTTGCAGGTATTGTCCGATGGTAAGGATTTTGCAACCGACAGCAATCAAGTCGTCCATTAACTCCTCCACTTCGGCAGGAGTTTCGCCCAAACCGACCATAATACCCGATTTGGCTGTTGTACCACTCTCGGCTATCTGACGGATCACCTCCAGGCTGGTGTGATAATTGGCCGCACTACGCACTTGTGGGCTGATACGTTTTACGGTTTCCATATTGTGGGAAATGATTTCCGGACCGGCTTCTATCACTTGGGAAACCAGTTCCTTGCGCCCCTGGAAGTCGGGGATCAGTACTTCGGTGGTCGTTTCCGGATTCAGGCGTTTGATTTCACGAATTGTTTGCGCCCAATGGGCGGCACCCAGGTCGGGTAAATCATCGCGGTCCACCGATGTGATGACTGCATGTGAGAGCTTCATCAAGGCAACCGATTCCGCAACGTGCAACGGTTCGTCAGGGTCCAGAGGCAAAGGACGCCCGGTCCGGGTATTACAGAATTTGCAACTGCGGGTACAGATGTCACCGGCAATCATGAACGTGGCCGTACCTTTTCCCCAGCACTCGCCCATGTTGGGGCAGCGCCCGCTGCTGCAAATGGTGTGCAGGCAGTGCGATTCGACAATACGTTTGGTTTCCGTATAGCGTTCGTTGGCTCCGATACTGATCTTAAGCCATTCGGGTTTGCGTACCCGTTGATCGTTTCCCATATGATAGTACTGTTTTGTTTAATGATAGAGAGGCTGTCTCAAAAGTTATATTCACCACAGATTACACAGATTAACACAGTATTAGTTTTCAAATCGTTGATTATCAACATGAATAATCTGTGTTAATCTGTGTAATCTGTGGTGAACTCTGACATCTCTTCGAACGGTTTCTTATAAATTGTTCAGGAAAAAGTTCGTTAACCTCGTATACAGATGGTTTCGGGTATTTCCGCCATAAATGCCGTGATTCCGGTTGGTATATACCTGCATGTCGAACTGTTTTCCAAGCTGTACCAGGTGTTCGGCATATTCGGTACAGTTCTGGAAGTGAACGTTGTCATCTGCCATACCGTGTACCAAAAGCAGGTTTCCATGCAAGTTGTCTGCACGGCTGAATGCTGAGGCAGCTTTGTAGCCTTCGGCATTTTCTTTCGGAGTACGCATGAAGCGTTCGGTATATACAGTATCGTAATATTTCCAGTCTGTAGGTGCGGCAACAGCGACTCCGGCTTTAAATACCGGTGTACCTTCGCTCATACTCATGATGGTCATGTATCCGCCGAAGCTCCATCCCCAGATGCCGATGCGTCCTTTGTCCACATAAGGCAGGCCACCCAGATATTTGGCAGCTTCCACTTGGTCTTTTGCCTCTTTTACGCCCAGGTTCAGATAGGTGCACTTCTGGAATTCGCTTCCACGACCTCCTGTGCCGCGACCGTCCACACAAGCCACTACGTAGCCAAGACTTGCCATGTATGTTTCCCAGCTGATTCCCCATTTGTCCAGAACCTGTTGCGAACCCGGACCGCTATACTGGAACATCAGTACCGGATAGCGTTTTGAGGGATCGAAGTTCACAGGTTTCATCATCCATCCGTTCAGGTCTACTCCTTCTGTGGTCTTGAAAGTGAAGAATTCCTTTTGCGGTATGGCATATCCGGCTAACTTTTCTTTCAGTTTATCATTGGTCACCAGAGTTTTCAATACTTTACCCGTATTGTCATTCAGTGTAATCAGCATCGGAGTATCGAGGCTGGTAAACTTGTTCATAAAATATTTCATCGAACTGCTGAAGATCGGGCTGTTGGTTCCTTGCTGATTGCTCAGTTTCACTTTCTTGCCTTTACGGTCTATCTTGTATACAGCCTGGCGCATCGGACTCTCTTCGTTGCTGGTGTAATAGAACTCGTTGGTATCCGGATTCCATCCGATGAAGCTTTTTACTTCATAATTGCCGCTGGTCACCTGCTTAATCAGATTGCCGTTCATGCTATACCAGTACAGGTGCGGATATCCGCTCTTGTCGCTTACAAAACTGAAATTGTCCGGATAGAACCGGATGTTGTCGAATACGTTCTCGTTGATGTAATAAGGAGATTCATCACGTAAAGCCAGCTTGCATACTGTACTGCGGGGATCGGCAAAATACATGTCGAAGCGGTTTTGATGACGGTTCAGCGTCATAATGGCCAGTTTGTTCGGATCTTGTGTGAAACGGATGCGTGGGATATAACCATCGGCATCTATCGGCAGTTTTACCTGACGGGTCACTTTTGATTTGATGTCGAACGTATGTACCGATACCTTAGAGTTGGGATAACCTGCCTTGGGATATTTGTACGTATACTCGCCCGGGTAGTCCTGCAACGCATTGTTGCGTGGAGCCTCGCCGGCAAACAGCGGGAAGGTGTATGATGGCACTTCCGACTCGTCGAAGCGGACATAAGCCAGCATGGTATTGTCGGCATTGAACTCCAGGGCACGGTTGAAACCGAACTCTTCTTCATATACCCAATCGGGAATACCGTTCAGCACGCTGTTCAGTTTGCCGTCTTCCGTCACCTGCGATTCGCTGTTGCCATACAGGAGCTTCACCAGGAAGATGTTATTGTCGCGGACAAATGCCACCAGATTGCCGTCCGGTGAGAATACCGGAGCTTGCTGCGGGCCGCCGTCCGAGAGTTTTTCTACGATATTGTTGGTAGTAACCCCTTTATCGTTCCGTTTCACCGGATACAGATAGTGGACTGCCGTATAAGAGTGACGGTAGATAGGGGTTGTTTCCGTTGCAATCAGAATTTTTGATCCGTCCGGTGAAAACTGATAGCTGTCGAATTTCTTGAAAGGACATTCGCGAGCTTTGGCCACATCGAATACCACTTCCACCGGTTCACCCGTGCGGAAGGAATATTTCACGATTTGTGTGCCTTCGGCATTTCTTTGTGTGTAGTGTTCGCCGTCCGGCATGGGAACCACACCATAGATGTTTTCGGGACTGAACTTGCCTGAGTTGATCTCTTTCAGGTCGAGCGCTTTGCCTCCTTGTGCGAAGCCGGCAAGGCAGCACAGACAGAAAAACAGAAAAATGAATTTTCTTTTCATTGGCTTTAGATGATTTTTAGGTTGTTTCTATAGTGCCGGCAAAGGTAAGGATAAACGGTGAGCCTTCAAAACGAGAGGGTTAAAATATCTGTGAAATAGCGTTCGGAAACGAAAAAAACAGAGCCTCTGTTGGCTCCGGGCAGAGGCTCTTCCGGGTACAGACAGAGCCTCCGGAGAGCAGAAACGGAGGCTCCGTCCCGGACGTTGGAGACACGGAAAGTGGGCCAGCCTCCGAGCCACCTCTCGAACAGTGCTGTATCCCTTTATTCATGGGTGTTTGAGCGTGTTCGAAAAACTGACTGAAGTCGATTGGTGGGCCATATAATAAATACTAACAAAAAAAGATATATGAATATATCAGTTCAGATCGTGCGCAATCGGTGAGAAATGATTCCGGATTTGTCGGGAGTTATCCCCCTTTCATCGGTTTTGCTACCGTTATTGACGAAAAAGCCTTTCCGGGTGGTGGCAAATGACCTATCTTTGTGGACGAAGATTAAATGAAATAATTAACAATGAAATGATATATGGAAAAGAAAGAGTTTTCATCTCCCGCTCGGAGATACGGTAAGTTTTTTATTGCCTTTATTTTTATAACGGCAGGAGTGCTTCTACTGGCCCGTAATCTGGGATGGATTACTTATGCCCTGTTTGACCTATTGGTGTCCTGGCAAATGCTTCTGATTCTCTTGGGAGTATACCTGATGCTGCGCCGTCAGATTCTGCGGGGATTGATTCTGGTTGGCATCGGGGCTTATTTATTAAGTCCGCATTTGGGATGGTTTCCGGCGGGAGTCCATATCACTCTTTTCCCGATTATATTGATTGTTATTGGACTCGCTTTTTTATTCAGGCCGAAACGTGCCCGGCACGAACGGATGCGGAGGGGAAACTTTGCCAGCAGTCAATATAACTCTACGGATGGAGTGCTTCACTCGGAGAATACCTTCAGCGGTATCAGGCAAGTGGTGCTCGATGAATTCTTTAAAGGCGGGACGATACAGAATTCGTTTGGCGGGACGATTATTGACCTGCGGCGTACGACCCTTCCCGAAGGTGAAACGTTTCTCGATATTGATTGTACATTTGGTGGAATAGAAATTTATGTGCCTTCCGATTGGAAAGTAGTGTTTCGGTGTAACACCTGCCTGGGCGGATGTCAAGACAAACGTTTTGGTGGAGGTGTGATCGACCAGAACCGGATATTGGTCATCCGGGGCGACTTGACATTCGGAGGTATTGAAATAAAAAGTTGAAAATAAAACATGGATATACATCCTATACAAGAATCTTCCCGACGGTGGATGACGGCATTGATATTGGCCGTTGCCGCAGCAGGGATACAAACAGCATTACTTTGGGGCTATGCCGGGGCCGACACGCTTCCGGCTGCAATAGACGGCTTTTTATCCGTCGGTTTGCTTTGCCTCCTGGCCTATCTGGCATGGTATGTCATCGGCCTCGTCTCCATATTGCAAACAGATCTGCTGATAGCCGCCCTGGCGCTGCTTTTTTGGCTGGCGGGAGGCTTTGCCGTGCAATATGTGATGGAACAGAACCTGGGACAAGTCTATGCGTCTTTCGGAGAGACGCTCCCTTTCCGCATACTGTTCGGAGCATTGGCTTGGGGAGTGATGATGTTGTGGTATCGTTTACAGTCGTTGAGCACTGTTCAGGAGGAGATATTAGAAGAGGCTGTTTCAAGAGAAGAAGCCCTTCGTGAAGAACTGAAGCAGGCCGGATGCCGCGAAGAGAAAGCGTCGTCGGAAGAGGCGGAATGCATTGACCGCATCACGGTGAAAGACGGTACGCATATTCACCTGATCTGTACCGACGAATTGCTGTACATACAGGCATGTGGCGATTACGTCACATTAGTGACCCCTTCGGGACAATATGTCAAAGAGCAGACGATGAAGTACTTCGATGCCCATCTGCCGTCGGCCGGATTTGTGCGTGTACATCGCTCTACGATAGTAAACGTGACACAAATATCACGGGTGGAACTCTTCGGGAAAGAGAACTATCAACTCTTACTGAAAAATGGGGTCAAGCTGAAAGTGAGTAACTCCGGATATAAGCTGCTGAAAGAACGGCTGGAGCTATAATAACTCCTATCTGGGAATAAACGGAAGGGTGTAGCCATACGAAGCGGATGGCTACACCCTTTTGTGCCTGGGGCTACACCCTTTCCTCCGGATGGCTACACCCTTTCATAAAAATCTTATGGAGAAAGGACCGGTAGCCGGAATAGATTTATTATATTTGCACTAATTGCAAAAATATAATATTCTATGACTGAATCGGCTCCGATGCCTTTATACAACGAGTTTACTTTCTTTCTGAAAAAATATTTTCCTTACAAGGTGCAGAAGATATCTCTCAATGCGGGTTTTACATGTCCCAACCGGGACGGAACGAAGGGACTGGGAGGCTGTACATATTGTAATAACCAGACATTCAATCCCGAATACTGCAAAACGGAGAAATCCGTCACCCGGCAACTTGAAGAGGGGAAGCAGTTCTTTGCCCATAAATATCCGGATATGAAATATCTGGCTTATTTTCAGGCTTATACCAATACTTATGACGAACTTGAAGGACTGAAACGGAAATACGAAGAAGCTCTGAGCGTAGATGGTGTAGTGGGATTGGTCATCGGTACACGTCCCGATTGCATGCCGGATCCTCTGCTGCATTATCTGGAAGAGCTGAATAAACACTCTTTCCTTTTGGTGGAGTATGGCATTGAAACCACCCGGGATGCTACACTCAAACGTATTAACCGGGGGCATACCTATGCCGATACGGTAGAAGCTGTCCACCGGACCGCAGCGTGTGGTATTTTAACCGGGGGACACGTCATTCTCGGTCTTCCGGGAGAGAGCCGCGAAGAAATCATTGCCCAGGCGGCAGAGTTGTCACGTTTGCCCCTGACTACTCTCAAGATGCATCAGTTGCAGCTGATACGTGGCACGAAAATGGCACGTGAGTTTGAACTCCATCCCGAAGATTTTCATCTCTTTAGTGTCGACGAGTATATCGATCTGGTAATCGATTATGTGGAACATCTGCGTCCCGACCTGATACTCGAACGTTTTGTTTCACAATCACCTAAAGAACTCTTGATTGCACCCGACTGGGGATTGAAGAATTATGAATTTACGGCCCGCGTGCAAAAAAGAATGAAAGAAAGAGGTGCTTATCAGGGAAAGGCATACTCGGTTTAGAAAAAAAGAACTATTTTTGCGAAGCGAATGAGTTGCGAGTTACGAGTTGCAAGTTTAGAGTGCCGTTGGGTGTTGTTACTCGTGCCCCGTAATTAATTAAACTAAAATATAGAATGGAACAGAAAACAAGAATTAAAGGAAACGTTCATTATGTGGGAGTTAACGACCGTAACAGGCACCTCTTTGAGGGAATGTGGCCTTTACCCTATGGAGTTTCATATAACTCTTATCTGATTGATGATGAAATGGTGGCACTGATTGATACAGTGGATATTTGCTATTTCGAAGTATATCTTCGTAAAATTAGAAGTATCATAGGCGACCGTCCTATCAACTATTTGATTATAAATCACATGGAACCGGACCATTCAGGTTCTATCCGATTGATTAAACAGCACTATCCCGATATTGTAATCGTTGGCAATAAGCAGACTTTCGGAATGATCGAAGGCTTCTATGGTGTGACCGGCGAGCAATATCTGATAAAAGATGGTGATTTCCTTGCTCTCGGACGTCATAAACTGCGTTTTTACCTTACTCCGATGGTGCATTGGCCGGAAACGATGATGACATTCGACGAAACGGATGGTGTACTCTTCTCCGGTGATGGGTTCGGCTGCTTCGGTACGCTGGATGGCGGGTTTGTGGATACACGCATGAACATCGATCACTATTGGGGCGAAATGGTGCGTTATTATTCCAATATCGTCGGAAAATACGGTTCGCCCGTACAGAAAGCTTTGCAAAAACTGGGAGGACTTCCCATTTCGACCATTTGCTCTACACACGGTCCGGTATGGACTGAAAATATCACTAAGGTGGTAGGCATTTACGATAAACTGAGCCGTTACGATGCAGACGAAGGTGTGGTGATTGCTTACGGAAGCATGTATGGCAATACCGAACAGATGGCGGAGGCCATTGCTGCCGAACTGTCGGCCCAGGGCATTAAAAACATCGTGATGCACAACGTCAGCAAGAGCAATCCTTCTTATATCCTTGCCGATATCTTCCGTTACAAAGGATTGATTGTCGGTAGCCCGACTTACAGCAACCAGATTTTCCCGGAAATAGAGTCGCTTTTGTCCAAAATACTAGTACGTGAGTTGAAAGGACGTTATCTGGGCTATTTCGGTTCGTTCACATGGGCCGGTGCCGCCGTGAAACGTATGGCCGAGTTTGCCGAAAAAAGTAAATTCGAACTGGTCGGCGACCCTGTAGAGATGAAACAGGCCATGAATGATATCACCTATCAACAGTGTGAGAATCTGGCACGTGCCATGGCCGACCGTTTAAAAAAAGACAGAGTATAAGTTACCCCTAATTTATTAACCTGATAAAAACAATCGAACATGAGACTAATCATTCAGCCGGACTATCAGTCCGTTTCTCAATGGGCAGCACATTATGTTGCTGCTAAGATCAAAGCTGCCAATCCTACTCCGGAAAAACCTTTCGTATTGGGTTGCCCCACCGGATCATCTCCTCTGGGTATGTATAAGGCACTGATCGACCTGAATAAAAAAGGAATCGTATCGTTCCAGAATGTTGTTACTTTCAACATGGACGAATATGTGGGACTGCCGAAGGAACATCCGGAAAGCTACTATTCTTTTATGTGGAACAACTTCTTCAGCCATATCGACATCAAACCGGAGAACACGAACATTCTGAATGGGAATGCTGCCGATCTGGATGCTGAATGTGCACGTTATGAAGAGAAGATCAAATCGTATGGTGGTATCGACCTGTTTATGGGAGGTATTGGTCCCGACGGTCACATCGCTTTCAACGAGCCGGGGTCTTCACTGAGCTCTCGCACTCGTCAGAAGACACTGACTACGGATACGATTATCGCTAACTCCCGCTTCTTCGATAATGATATCAACAAGGTTCCCAAAACTTCGTTGACAGTCGGAGTAGGTACTGTGCTTTCTGCCCGTGAGGTGATGATTATCGTAAACGGCCACAACAAAGCACGTGCATTGTATCATGCCGTAGAAGGTGCTATTACTCAGATGTGGACTATCAGTGCGTTACAGATGCACGAGAAGGGTATCATCGTTTGTGACGATGCTGCTACTGCCGAACTGAAAGTAGGTACTTACCGTTACTTCAAGGACATCGAAGCAGATCATCTCGATCCGCAATCGTTGCTGAAGTAATACATAAGCATAAAAATAAAGAAGAGGATAGGTCAATCGTTTTTTCGGCCTATCCTCTTCTTTTTATCGGTCTGATACATGAAGCCCGGTTGGGCGGGGCTAATCTTTCAGACCGTCTTTGATCCCTTCCATTGCTTTCTCGCCTTTCTTCACAGCTTTTTGGGTACCTTCTTTCACATCTTTTGCTGCATCCTTCGCTGTGTCTTTGGCTTTCTCAAAAGCGTCTTTGGCACCCTCTTTCAAGTCATTGCCTATTTTCTTCAGCTTCAGGGCGGCATAAGTGGATTCCAGTTTTACTATCTCGTCCTTTTCGTTCGAGGTCATTTGCTCACTGAATTTGTTATAACTGTCTTTTAGCTTCGTAAATTGCTCGTCAGCTTTTTCCCAGTCGGCTTTTGTATAGTCCTGGGCGTTTTTCTGTACGTTTTCGACAAAAAGCTTGAAGCCGTCCAGATACGACTCCTTTGTTTGGCTGCATGCGGTGGCAATGGCCAGTACTAATGCAAGGAATAATACTTTCTTCATAATCAAATACTATTGTTTAGGTTTTATATATTAACACCGTGTATTTGAAAATTGTTTGCCCGGGTCAGGATTCTTCCAGTTCCCCTTTGCCTTGCCGGACGATGGTTACCTCTCCGTCAGTACAGTTTACGATGGTCGAAGGTTCGATTCCGCCGATTCCTCCGTCGATCACAAGATCTACCTGGTCACCGAACTTCTCGTCTATCAGCTCCGGGTCAGTGATATACTCTATGTCTTCATGTTCGTCATGGGGCAGGGTAGTGGTCATGATCGGAGCATCCAGCAGACGCGCGATCTCCCGGATGATGTGGCTGTCCGGCATACGGATACCCACTTCCTTCCGGTTACGGAAGATTTTAGGCAACCGGTTCGTTCCGTTCAGAATAAAGGTGAAGGGACCGGGCAGGTTGCGTTTCATCAGTTTGAAGATATTATTGTCTACCTTGGCATATTCGCTGATACTGCTCAGGTCGTAGCAGATGATAGAGAGATTGTTTTTCTTTGGGTCTATTTCCTTAATCCGGCAGATGCGTTCGATGGCACGTTCCTTCAGGCCGTGGCAACCGATGGCATACATGGTATCTGTGGGATAGATAATCAGTCCCCCGTCATTCAGCAGGTCCACAATCCGTTGCAGGTCCTGGGGATTATTGTTTTTCTCGTAAAGTTTGAGTATCATAATTGTTCGTTATTTAATCTTCTTTTTTAAGAAATCAAGTGCTTTTTCTACGGCTTTTTCCTTTACTTTTTCCTTCACGGAATCTTTATTGGCCGTAGTTGCCGAATCTAGTCCCAGTTTTTTCCCTATTTCGCTGATTGCCTTATCTGTGACTGCTTCCACTGCCTGGTTGGTCATGCTTTTCGTATCCAGTGAAACTTTGGGCGAAGAGAAAGTGCCCCCTATTTTCAGGTCGAGTGTAGTCAGTTTGGCAATATCACCCGCTGATGCCGGTAGCTTGATTTTTCCCGAGTAGTCGATGGTCTGGTCAAGTCCCGTACTTCCTGAAAGGTTCATCACATAGTCTCCTAACTTAATGTCGAACGGTTCGGTAGACACTCTTCCCTCCTTGATGGTGAAGTCCAGCGTCATGTCCTTCACTTTCATTTCTTTGAGTTCAGGCTTCTTCACGGCATCGGCTATCTGGTCGATGACCTTTACACCGCTGAGGCTAAGGTCTTTGGTCGAAAGGCTGCCATTGCCTTGCATCGTATCCATGACGGGCTCCATCCGGTTGTCGAGCAAAGTCTGCACATGCATGTTGCCGGAGAAGTTTCCTTTCAGATTCTCGAAAATAGGAGCCATTTGCTGTACCATATTCAATTCTTTGTAGGCTTGTGCAAAGCTGAGTCCCTCCAGGCGGAACCCTGCATTCATCTCCGGTTTTTTTAAGTCGGCGGTAGAATAATATCCGTTCATAATAACCTTGCCTCCCATGGTGTTCATCGACAGGTTTTTCATATCCACTTTTCCGTCTTTTACAACCAGTTTTCCATTCATATTCGTAAAGGCCATCTTGTCGAACAATACCTCTTTCAGGTTGGCATCCATCTGGAAATCGATATTGCGTGGAACCTCTATCAGGCTGGCTGCTTCATCGGGCGAAACTGCCTGTGCCGTTTGGGTGGTAGTATCGGTTGAGGCTGTCATAAAGTCGTTCAGGTTGAGATGGTTCGACCGGACATTCAATGTACCTTTCAATGTAGTGCCTTTCAGAGCATAACCCATGTAATTTTCGAACCGGCTGTCGGCGCTAAGGTCGTTCTTGCCAATAACTACTGTGGTCTCGCTGAGTTGCAGATATTTCGGAGTGAAAGTGAACAGTGATTGTCTGACTTCTACATCAGGTATCTCTTTCATTTTTAGTTTCATGTCGCTAAGGGCGATGGTACCCGATGCGGAGAAACGGTCATATTGCTCTTTTTCGATGTACGAAAGGCGTCCGCCCATCTTCATATCCGCACGAATGGTGCCATTCAGTTCCATGTCGTCCAACGGGTATACTTGCTTGATCATTCCTAAATTAAGCACTCCCTTTGCTTCGGCTGTAAAGTCCGGATCGCTGACCGGTGTCTTTATATCGGCAGTCAGGCTAAACGGGTTGTTTGCCAGACGGAAGCTGAAAGGACGAATGTTGATTTCTGTCAGGTCGATATTACCTCCCGGGTTACGTACTTGTGCGTCAATGTTGATCTGGTCGACTCCTGCCGGCAGGGACGGATAACGGAACATGGCATTCTTTACTGATAACCGCACATCGAACCGGGGGACGGTATCACCTTGCAATACTCCTTTTGCCGTGGCTTCGAGGGTAGCGGTTCCGTCTGTTTTCAGATTCTTGAATTCTTTGGAGTAGATGGCTGGTATCAGGGACAGAATTTCCTTAAAGCCCACTTCGCTGGTATTGAGCTTCAGGTCCATGTCGATGACAGGATCTTTCAGTTCTACCCATCCGTCGATGCCTGCCTTAATGGCGTTGAGGCGAAATTCATTCTTTTTCAGTGTGAATTTGTGATGTACGAGGTCAGCGTCCACATCCATTTTGGCATAGATGTTGGCTTGTGAGAGGAAGGGAATACCATTCATCTTATAAGTCAGGGCTTCGGTCTCTGCTTCTAAATTGAGCAAAGTCTGGTCGCTGCCCAGGTCGCCCGAGCAAAGCGCGTTGAAATTGTGTATGTCGGCATATATGGCGGACTGTCGGTCGTCATACACCACATTCATGTTCTTGATAACAAAACGCTGAAGTTTAATCCGGAAGGGAGAAGATTCGCTGCTTTCCGATGTCTCGCTGACGGCGGCTGAATCGGGTTTCATGATATCCCAGTTGACTTTGCCGTCAGGAAGTACGATGGCATGTAGCCAGGTATCTGTGACAGATACTTTGGAAACGTCGTATCCGCTGTCTCCGAAGAGCGAAAACAGGTTAATGGCGGCAGTAACTTCACCGGCTTTCACCAGCGTGTCGTTTTCAAACGCTCCTGTTCCTTTCAGCCAAAAATCGTTTAGGGTAACGGAAGCTTTCGGGAAATTACGGAACAGGCTGATGTCGAGGCTGCTGAAATCGAACCGGGCGTTCAGCATTTTGTTTCCTTCGGTTTTTACGATACCTTCAATTTTGCCGCGGAAGGCAAAAGGAAGGAGAAACATCAGTATCAGGATGACACCGATGACGATTGCTGTAATTTTGAGTCCTTTTTTCATAATTGCACTGGTTGTTAGGTTGATAGTGGTAACAAAGTTAATAATAAAAGACGAGAAGTCCAAGGTGATGATGGATTATGTTTGGATAGGAGCAAGTTAAGCTTACCACAGAGTAACACGGAGTCTCACAGAAAATTTAAGTACCTATAATAAAAGATTAAAACTCTGTGAAGTTCCGTGTTACTCTGTGGTGAATTGACTTCAAGACCATTGAAGAAATGAACTTATCTTATTTCTTCTTTTTTCGTAATTCCTCTGCGATTCGCCATTGTATGGCCGCTTCTGTCTCTTTCCCCACTTTCAGCAGTGCATCTCCAAAAAGTTCGTGTGCACCCGGATGTTCCGGTTTCAAGGTGGTTGCTTTGTCGAGATCGGCCAAGGCGCCTTCCGTATTCTCTGTTTTCAGACGGAGTTTGCCCCGGTTGTAGAGTGCCTTGAAATCTGTCGGACGAAGACTTACTGCCCGGTTCAGGCAACTCTCGGCATCAAAGAACTCTTTCTCGTTGAAAAGTGTGATTCCTTTCCGTATCCATGCATCGGTGTATTCGGGATACAGTTCGATTGCTTTGTCGTAATTGGCCAGTGCAGCCCGGGTATCATGTGCCTGGGTGATGCATTCGTTGCCCATCAGCAGATATTCCCGCGCATACTTTTGCAGACTTTTTTGCTGTGCGGCCATTTGTTCCTGTAACTTCCTTTTCTGTTCACGCAACAGGTTGATGACACCCAGTTTCCGGCGGATCAGTCTCCGGGCGGTAGGCTTCTCTATGTCGTAACGGGAGTGGATGGCCAAGAAAAACTGTTCAAGACACGATTCGAAATCTCCTTTGTCGAAAGCACGGGCAGCTGCGGCATATTGCACATCGGCTTGTGCCTGTTTCAGAGCTTTGTCGATAGCTTGCCGGTTATTGAACCTTCCGGAAAAACTTACGATTTCGGGACGGACAAAGATGTCGGCACGGCTGACAGGCTTTTTTAATTGAATGCCCTCGAGCGAGGTACAACGGCTGAGAGCTACGTATGCCTGTCCTCCGGCGAACACTCCGCCGGTGAAGTCGATAACTACGCGACTGAAGGTCAATCCCTGACTTTTGTGTACGGTGATGGCCCATGCCAGCCGAATGGGATATTGAGTGAAGGTGCCTAACTCTTCTTCTTCGATCTCTTTCTTTTCTTCATTGTACTTATAGCGAATGTTTCGCCATGATTCACGGTGGACATCGCACTCTTTACCGTCATCGGTGATGACATAGATGATACCGTCGTTATCGATTCCGCTTACTACACCGATGGTCCCGTTCACCCAGCGGCGTTCAAAATCGTTCTTGATAAAGATGATCTGTGCTCCGGGTTTCAAAGTCAGGTCCTTGGATGTCGGCAGGCTGCTTTCGGGAAAATCTCCGTTGATTTCGCCTTCGAATACTACCGGATCTCCGGGGAGTTCGGCAAGCCGTCGGTCATTGATGGTTTCCACCGTATCGCGACGGGTGGCAAGGGTGATGTACATATCCTCTTCCGAGGCATCGATGGGAGCGCCATAACGGGTATTGAGCAACTGAAGGTCGGCGGCTCCGGCAGCTCCGCTGCGAATGTGATCGAGTACGCTGACAAAAACCGCGTCCGACTGCCGGTATACCTTTTGCAATTCGATGGATACCAACTCTATTTCGTTGAAAACCCGTGCCGAAAAAAAGTAAGGAGTGGGATAGAAGCGGTTGATAATTTCTCGTTCGTCTCCTTTGATCACCGGTTCCAGCTGGAATACATCGCCCACCAGTAAAACCTGTTTCCCGCCGAATGGGTCACGCAGGTTGCGGCTGTATACTCGCAGGATGCGGTCTACGGCATCAATCATATCTGCCCGCACCATCGATATCTCGTCGATAATGACCAACTCTACCTGTTCCAACAGCTTCCGATGGGGCTTGGTATACTTGAAGAATTCGTGGATACGTCCCCGTTGCAGGCTTAGGTTGGGGTCGTCGGGCAGCAATGGATGGAAGGGGAGCTTGAAGAAACTGTGTAAAGTACTGCCACCGGCATTAATGGCGGCGATGCCGGTGGGGGCCAGTACGATATGCTTTTTCTTGGTGTTCTTGCAGATATACTTCAGGAAAGTCGATTTACCCGTCCCCGCTTTTCCGGTGAGGAAAACCGATTGCCGGGTGTACTGAATCAGGTTCAGTGCATCCTGAAATTCTTTATTGCCGGTGTCTATAGTAAATTCCACGTCAGATGATACCGAAATGTTTTAATGCTTTTTGTATGCCGTCTTCGTCCACCGATGCAGTCACATAATCGGCTGCCTCTTTGACTTCGTCGTTTGCATTGCCCATGGCCACTCCGATGGCTGCATGGCGCAGCATGCTGATGTCGTTGCCTCCGTCGCCGAATGCCATTGTCTCTTCCAGGCGGATGCCGAAATGGCGGATGATTTCGTCTATCCCTTTTTGCTTACGGATACCTTTTGCCACAACATCTGTGAATGCCGGAAACCAGCGTCCGGACTCACAGTGCGGGAGTAAAGGCAATATGTTTTTTTCGTCTTCGGTGGTGATGAACGGGGTCATCTGGAAAATCTCGGTTTGGGTAGCTTCGGCAGTAGTCTGAACGGGCAGGATGTCTACATGCAGGAACTCGTGGAAAATTTGGTTTACCAGTTCGTTGGGGTTGCAGACGGCTACGGTATGTTCGGCGACAAAGATGCAGGGAAAACCTTTCTCGTCCGAAAGGGCAGCAAGTGTCTTGACATCTTCTGCCGGGATGGAATGTTTGTAAATCACTTCATCTCCTACAAAGCAGTATCCTCCGTTCATGGTGATGTAACCGTCTATCAAACTTTGTTTCTGGAGGGCCGACAGGTTGTTAATAATCGCTTTCGGACGTCCGGTAGCAATGAAAATCTTAATTCCTTTAGCTTTGGCTTCGGTTATGGCCGAGAGGGCAGACGAAGGAATTTCGTGCGTGTTGAAACTAACCAACGTCCCGTCTATATCAAAAAACAGGGCTTTTATCATACGTCTTTTCTTTAATGGAGCACAAATGTACTGAAAAAGCCTGATATAGAGTAACTGAATAGCACAATGATGGTAAATTTTAACTGCTGTCTGCTAAAATAGCTCATTTGGTTTCATTATGAAACAGATGAATTGTACATTTGCAGGCTGAACTTAAAAAGAGAACCCTTATGAAGTATAACTTTGATGAAGTGATAGAACGCCGGGGGACAGACTCGGTGAAGTATGACGCAGTGCTGGAACGTTGGGGAAGAAATGACCTGCTTCCGATGTGGGTGGCCGACATGGATTTCCGTACTCCACCTTTTGTGATAGAAGCTATCCGTCGCCGGTTGGATCATGAAGTGTTGGGATACACTTTTGCCTGCGAAGCCTGGTATACATCCATTATCAATTGGCAGAAAGAACGCCATGGGTGGAATATTACCCGGGAGATGCTGACATTTACTCCGGGAATTGTGCGTGGACTGGCTTTTGCTTTGCAATGTTTCACTGCTCCGGGCGATCGGGTGATGGTGATGCCTCCTGTCTACCATCCGTTTTTTCTGGTAACGGAACATAATCATCGGGAAGTGGTCTATAGCCCGTTGGTCTTGGAAGATGGACAGTATCAGATCGATTTCGAACGTTTCCGTACCGATGTGAAAGGATGCAAAATACTGATCCTTAGTAATCCGCATAATCCGGGAGGACGTGTATGGACCCGGGAAGAGTTGGCTGAGATTGCGGAAATCTGTTATGATAATCAGGTTTTGGTCATTTCGGACGAAATCCATGCCGACCTGACATTGCCCGGATATACGCATCCCACTTTTGCGTTGGTATCGGAGAAAGCCCGTCGGAATTCACTCGTGTTTATGTCGCCCAGTAAAGCTTTCAATATGCCTGGACTTGCCAGTTCGTACTGTATCATAGAGGATGAAGACATTCGTCGTCGTTTCCAGACGTATATGGAGGCCAGTGAGTTCAGTGAAGGACATTTGTTTGCTTATCTTGGAGTGGCCGCTGCTTATAGTAATGGAACGGAGTGGTTGGATCAGGTGTTGGAATACATTCAGGGAAATATTGATTTTACGGACGAGTATCTGAAAGCGAATATCCCTGCAATACGGATGATTCGTCCCCAGGCTTCTTACTTGATTTTCCTGGACTGTCGCGAACTGAGACTGTCGCAGAAAGAATTAGTAAGTTTCTTTGTTGATGATGCACATCTGGCACTGAACGATGGTGCAATGTTTGGTAAAGAGGGAGAAGGATTTATGCGTCTTAACGTGGCTTGTCCGCGAAGTGTGCTGAAGCAGGCACTGGATCAGATAAAGCAGGCATACGGGAAGAAGCATGACACAATAGCATAATTTGTGGAATTTATATAAAAAGACTTTCAGGATGAAAAAAAATAGTTTCGAGACACAAATACTGCATACTCCTTTTGAGAAAGAGGATGCATATCATTCTCTTTCCATGCCGGTATATCATACTGCTGCTTATGAATTTGAAACTGCTGAAGAGATGGAAGCTGCTTTCTGTGGACGGACAGCCGGACATGCTTATTCACGAATTACAAACCCTACGGTGCAGTACTTCGAGCAACGTGTACAGGCTGTGACCGGTGCGCTGAGCGTGACGGCGTTGAATTCCGGAATGGCTGCCATCAGCAATGCTCTGATCACTTTGGCAAGTGCAGGAGCTAATATCGTGACTTCGGCGCATTTATTCGGCAATACCTATTCATTCCTGAAAAGTACGTTAGGAGCTTTTGGAGTAGAAGTACGTTTCTGTGACCTGACATGCCTTGAAGAAGTGGAGAGGCAGATCGATGAAAATACTTGTGCGCTTTTTCTGGAGGTTATTACCAATCCGCAGCTGGAAGTGGCCGATTTGAAAGCCCTTGCCGGTATTGTCCATAGTGCCGGAGTACCATTGCTGGCAGATACAACGGCGGTTCCTTTCCATGTGTTTCGTGCGGCGGATTTCGGAGTCGATATTGAGATTGTGTCCAGTACGAAATATATTTCGGGAGGTGCTACCTGCATTGGAGGACTGATAATTGACTATGGCACCTTTGATTGGGGGCATTCCGGTAAGTTGGCAGCTTTGAGTACAGATACCGGGAAGGAGGCTTTTACCGCCAAACTCCGTAGGGAGATTCATCGTAATCTCGGAGCATACATGACTCCCCAGGTAGCTTATATGCAGACACTCGGGCTTGAAACAATGGAAGTCCGGTTTGCCCGGCAGGCGGAAACATGTTTGAAACTGGCACGGTGTTTGCAAGAACTGCCGGAGGTTGAGTCGGTGAATTATACCGGTTTGGAGACCAATCCGTTTTATGAATTAAGTACCCGGCAGTTTGGTTCTCTTCCGGGCGCGATGTTGACGTTCGACCTTCCATCGCGTGAAATATGTTTTCGTTTCATAAATCGGTTGAGAATCATACGTAGGGCCACGAACTTATTTGATAATAAAACGTTAGCTATCCATCCGGCAAGCACAATCTACGGTTCATTTACCGAGGAGCAGCGCCGGGATATGGACATCAGTCAGAAAACCATTCGCCTTTCGGTGGGGCTGGAACGGACTGATGACCTGCTGGAAGATATCATACAGGCTCTGAAAAGCTAAATTTATCATTTACAAACTTTATACAATGCTGCCAAAAAAAGAAAACCTGGAAGAAAAAGAGAGAACGAAACATACGGTTGATAGTCTGTATAAGGACTATGTCGACGACTTGTTTTCGTATGCTTTAGGATTCGGGTTTGATAAACAGGCAGCGATGGATGCCATTCATGACGTGTTTTGCAGGGTATGTATTCGTGAGAAGGATGTTCAGGAGATACAGAATCCTAAATTTTACTTGTTGCGTGCCCTGCGAAACCAATTGATTGACACCTATAAACTTAAACGGAACTATTCGGAGGTTCTTACCGGTGAGATTACCGATGAACTTCCATACAGAATCAAAATCACCGTGGAGGATGAAATGATCGCGGCGGAAGAACAGGCGGAAGTGTCACAGAAAGTCGATGAAATTCTGAGTGTGCTGACCGAACGCCAACGCGAGATTATTTATTTACGCTATATGCAGGAATGTTCCTATGAGGAAATTGCGGAGATCATGCAAATCAGTGTTCCTGCTTGTCGTAAACTGCTCTATCGGACCTTACTTAAACTGAAGCACAATAATACGTTAGTGCTCTTCTATCTCTTGCTTTCTATTAATGTTGGTTAAATAAGGCACCAATTTAAATTTTATTCGGGAAAAGTGGGTATGAAACCTGTGCCCGTTCGTGTTCTATGCAGACAATAGTGTTATTAAACTCTTTAAGCACCTATTCTGAATGGAAAAAACGAAGCGGGATAGCAGACATATTGATCCTTTGAAAGATGAAGAGAAATTCTTCCAGTGGTTAAAATTCAAGAGCGTTCGGATGAACAGGGAGCGCCTCTCGAAAGATGATCATGAGCGTCTTCGTCAGCGGATCCATGCTTCTCTGCGTATGTTTCGACGAAAACGAACCATCAGGAGGGGCGCTTATTATGGTATATCCGTGTGCATCGTTATTGCATTAGGAATCATTTCTTATTTGAATCGTTATGAGAGGGTGGAACCGGTAGCGCCTGTTGCTGAACAAAAAGCGGAGATTGTATGGCAACCTTTGAAATCAGAAGATATTCGTCTGGTAAGTGGCGACAGTATAACTTCGTTCCGGCAAAATGTACACCTGCTCTTGAGTAAGGATGGATCAGCCATGGTCTACCACCCCAACAGCGGGCAAGAAAAGATCAGGATGGAACAGAATGAGGTCAATGAGTTGGTGGTTCCTTACGGTAAACGGTCGAAGGTGAAGCTGGAGGACGGAACAGAAATCTGGTTGAATTCCGGTTCTGTTCTTAAGTTTCCTACCCATTTCTCGGGAGAGAAAAGGGAAGTGAGCCTGAAAGGCGAAATGTATGCCGAAGTAGCCGCAGATAGCAAGAAGCCTTTCATAGTGCATACGGCACATTTCGATGTGCAGGTATATGGCACCCGATTTAATGTATCGGCTTATGAAGACGAGGCGGTTCCTTCGTGTGTACTTGTGGACGGCATAGTTGGATTTCGGCCGGAGTCCGGTCCTGAGATACGCATGAAAGCAAATGAAAAAGTGCTCTACGATGGGAAGCAATGTGAAAAAAGAAAAGTTAGTGCCTCCAGATATACCTGTTGGAAGGAAGGTTATCTGGAATTGGATGATGCCAATATGGTGGATGTACTGAATCGGATAGGACGATATTATAATCTGTCGTTTAACTTCGGTGACAAGAAGCAACTGACCGGTAAGAGATGTTCGGGAAAGATCTATTTATCCGATAATATTGATAATGTATTGACGACTATATCATTGCTGTATTCTACTGATTACAGGAAAGAAGAGCGGACTATTTTTATATCTGAGAACCCATAAAATGGTAGAGCCTATGGAATGACACTGAACACTATGACACACGCACACACACAACCCCCACAAAAAGGATAGAGTGATATCCTTCCTCTAACTTACACACACGACTACATATCAGAGCCGGGAAGCATGGTTATGCCCTCCGGGAAGGGATGCAATGGCCTGAAATTAGTATTATAACAACTGGAACAAAGCATGAAAAGAGAACGTATAGTAAGAACTGAAAACATTGATAAACAGAGAATAAAATATAGAGTATTGTTTGGCTTTATTTTCATTATGTGCTGTAATGGGGCAGCTTTATCGTCAGAGGATGTTAAGATGCCGGACTGGAAATTTTCTTTTAATCTGAAACGTGTGCCGATCATCCGGGTTTTTGATGAAATCGAGCAAAAGAGTGATTTTGTCTTTGCGTGGGCTTGCGATATAGACACCGAGATTCATAAGGAAATAAGTATTTGTGTTTCGGAAGAACCTATCCAAAGAGTGATGGAGAAGGTTTTAGAAGGATCGGGACTCGTTTTTCAGAGACTCGACAGGCAAATCGTGGTTTACCGTTTGTCGGAGCACAATGCCTGTAGAGCAACTGTTCGCAAGGATAGTGTGAGGATAATGACAAAGGTGGGGCCAAACGACTGATAGAGGGATTAGCACCGGCTCTTTATCGTTTTTCGTTCCACTCTGTCAGGAGTGCTAAGTCGGGTATGCGGATTTCTTTCCGGTGGAGTTCCAGCAGATTTAATTCCTGTAATCCGTTGAGGGCTTTTGATACGTTCAGGCGAGTATCATCCAGTATGCGTGCCAGATCATCCATTTTCACTTTAAACAGTTTTTCACCTGTCATTCTTTCGATATGGGCCAATATGAAACATATTATTTTATCTTCAATGTCCTTGGGAGCTCTATCCCACAAACGAGTGTAAAGGTTCTGTGCACGATTGCTGACAATATTCATATAGTTGAGGCGGAAAATATCGTATTTGAACAGTTCACCCATAACGAATGATTTGCTGATGCTTACCATTTGTGCTTCTTCATTATGAGGAATGTAGGTAGATATATACCGGGTGTTCATTCCAAACATGGAGTAAGGTTCCAATACGGCAGGAGCTTCGAAATACTCTATGACAGTCAGTGTCTCGTCTTCCGATACGGTGACGGAAGAGAGCTTACCTTTTAGCAAAAAAAGTAACTGGTCACATACTTCACCACTTTTTATCAACGGTTCTCCTGCTTTATGACGGGTGAAATGAAGTTTTACTTTTTCTAATATATTTGTGAAATCCTCATGACAAAGTCCCTGAAACAGGGGGAGTTGTAACAAGGTGTCGAACATGGTTTCCATATATCGTAATCTTCTAATTTGAAGGCAAATGTAACGATAATAGGGGTTGACTGAAACCATCTTCCCCTTCTTTTTGTTTTTTTTATTATTTCTTAAAGATGGTAGTGATTACCTAAAACAATCTCTTGCGAGATGCATAAAAATGAAGTATATTTGCGGGAAAAAGGAGGAAGTCATGTTTGCAAACTTTAATTTTCAACAGATGGTCAGTGCGTTTATCGTGCTTTTTGCTGTGATTGATATTATTGGTTCTATTCCTATTATCATCAATCTGAAGGAGAAGGGAAAAGATGTGAATGCCACGAAAGCGACCGTTATTTCGTTTGCATTAATGATTGGCTTTTTTTATGCCGGTGACTTTATGCTGAAACTGTTCCATGTTGATATTGAGTCCTTTGCCGTGGCGGGAGCATTTGTTATCTTCCTGATGTCTTTGGAGATGATTCTGGATGTGGAAATCTTTAAGAACCAGGGACCGATAAAAGAGGCTACGCTTGTACCTTTGGTATTCCCTCTGCTGGCAGGTGCCGGTGCATTTACTACATTGCTTTCTTTGCGGGCCGAATATGCCAGTATCAATATTGTGATCGCTTTGATCCTGAATATGTTGTGGGTGTATTTCGTTGTCAGTATGACAGGACGTGTGGAACGCTTTTTGGGCAAGGGAGGCATCTATATTATTCGTAAATTCTTTGGTATCATTCTGTTGGCTATTTCTGTCAGATTGTTTACCGCCAATATCACATTATTGATTGCTGCATTACAGAAGTAATAGGTATCCCCATTAATCTGTTGTAGAAACCGGGGTGAAAAACTATTCTTTTTCACACTCTGTGTCTTTTTGGTCCGTTTCGTCGCTATTGATTTCGTCGTTATCGGTTTCATTTGCTTCATTGGCAACCTCCTCCTCTTCCTCTTCATTTGCGAATGGTTCAGGCTTTTGTGGACCATGATTCATAAAAGCAAGGGCACAGATGGTACCGGTGACAGCTCCACTCAGATGTCCCTCCCACGAAGTACCCGATGGTGCGAAATAAGGAAGCATATTCCACACCAGTCCACCATAGAGGAAGGTTACTAAAAGAGAGATCGCGATCAAGGGGACATATTTTCGTAAGAGTCCGCTGAAGAAAAGAAAAAAAGCCAAACCGTAAATAATGCCGCTGGCCCCGATATGCCAACCGGGCTTACCGATAAGGAACGTGATGGTTCCGCATCCTATCCAGATGATAAAAAAAATCAGAGGTGCAATGCTCCTGTAAAAGTAAAAAAGACACCATGAAAGGAAGAATAGAGGTAAAGTGTTGGCCAGTAAATGTTTGAAGCCACTGTGTATAAGAGGATGCGCGAAAATACCAAACATCCCTTTTTTTGACAATGGGTATACTCCTAATCTGGTAAAGTCCCAGTCCATGCCCACCTCTAAAACTTTTATTGTATAAAGGATAAAAATTAGGAACATAGGAAGCACCATCGCTATCAGGATTCGTCGAACATCTGACTTCATATTGGCATATTTCTTTAAATTTTATACAATGCTACGAATATTTGCCTTGAAAATAAAAAATAAAGTTCCTTTTTATTTTGTTTTTTACCTTTAATTCGTATTTTTGGGCATCATACTTATATTATATACTATGATAACCGAAATAATTAACCTTTAAATAATGCACAACTATGAGTTATTTACATTTTGACAAGACTCTGATGATAAATCTTGAGGAATCTTTACCAAGGGAGATTCTCCGGACGAATAAATCAGGAGCTTATCATTGTACAACGATTGTAGATTGTAACACACGCAAATATCATGGATTGCTGGTGATTCCCGTACCCAATCTGGACGATGAAAATCATGTGCTGCTGTCTTCTTTGGATGAAACGGTAATTCAACACGGTGCGGAGTTTAACCTGGGATTGCATAAGTATCAAGGAAATCACTTTAGTCCGAATGGACATAAGTATATCCGTGAGTTTGACTGCGAACATATTCCGGCAACAACTTACCGTGTGGGAGGAGTCATACTTCGTAAAGAAAAAATCTTTGTACATCATGAGAATCGGATCCTGATCCGTTACACCTTGGTCGATGCACACTCTGCTACCACTCTTCGCTTCCGCCCGTTCCTCGCTTTCCGTAGTGTACGAGAATATACACACGAGAATTCGCAGGCGAGCCGTGACTATCAATTGGTAGAGAACGGCATTAAAACTTGTATGTATCCCGGATATCCGGAACTGTTCATGCAATTGAATAAGAAGAATGAATTCCACTTTGATCCGAATTGGTATAGAGGAATTGAATATCCGAAAGAACAAGAGAGAGGATATGACTTCAATGAAGACCTTTATGTTCCCGGATATTTTGAAGTTGATATAAAGAAAGGAGAGAGTATTATTTTCTCTGCCGGTATTTCAGAAATTTCTCCACGTCGGCTAAAGCAAACTTTTGATGCGGAAGTGGCCGACCGTACGCCGCGTGATAGCTTCTATCACTGCCTGAAGAATTCTGCCCATCAATTCCATAATAAGCAGGAAGATGACCATTATATTCTGGCCGGATATCCCTGGTTTAAATGCCGTGCCCGCGATATGTTCGTGGCTTTGCCGGGATTGACGCTTGCTGTGGACGAGACAGATGAATTTGAAGATGTGATGGAGACAGCCCGCAAAGCGATTGGTAACTATATTAAAGGTGAACCGATTGGCTGTAAGATATACGAGATGGATGATCCGGATGTATTGTTGTGGGCTGTATGGGCCTTGCAGCAATATGCAAAGGAGACAAGTCGTGAACAATGTCGTGCCAAATATGGTTCTTTGTTAGAAGAAATCATTGATTTTATTCGTCAGCGTAAACATGATAATCTGTTCCTGCACGAAAACGGGTTGCTTTATGCCAATGGTGCAGATAGGGCGATCACATGGATGAATTCCACGGTTAACGGGCGTCCGGTTATTCCACGCACGGGTTATATTGTAGAGATAAATGCTTTGTGGTATAATGCTTTGCGGTTTATAGCCGATTTAGTTCGCGAGGGTGGTAACGGATTGTTGGCCGACTCGCTGGATGCACAGGCTGAAATAACCGGAAAATCGTTTGTGGAAGTATTCCGTAATGAATATGGTTATCTGTTGGATTATGTAGACGGAAATATGATGGACTGGAGCGTACGTCCCAACATGATATTTACGGTTGCCTTCGATTATTCTCCTCTTGACCGGGTACAGAAAAAACAGGTACTCGATACTGTGACGAAGGAATTGCTTACTCCGAAGGGACTTCGAACATTGAGTCCGAAGAGCGGCGGATATAATCCGAATTATGTGGGTCCTCAGATCCAGAGAGACTATGCTTATCATCAAGGTACGGCTTGGCCGTGGTTGATGGGGTTCTACATGGAGGCTTATCTGCGAATCTATAAGATGAGCGGTATCTCGTTTGTAGAACGCCAGTTAATCGGCTTTGAAGACGAGATGACCAGCCATTGCGTTGGTTCACTGCCCGAGTTGTTTGATGGAAACCCGCCTTTCAAAGGTAGAGGAGCGGTATCGTTTGCAATGAATGTGGCAGAGATTTTGCGTATCTTGAAGCTGTTGTCTAAATATAATTTATAGGAGGAGGGACGAAGATGAAAGTTTTAATGTTTGGATGGGAGTTCCCCCCGCATATCTTAGGAGGTTTAGGAACTGCCAGCTATGGTTTGACGAAAGGGATGTCTCAACAAGAGGATATGGAGATTACGTTCTGTATTCCCAAACCTTGGGGGGATGAAGACCAAAGTTTCCTGAGAATAATCGGTATGAATAGTACACCGATTGTGTGGAGGAATGTAGACTGGGATTATGTGAAAGGACGTGTCGGTTCGTACATGGATCCCCAGTTATATTTTGACCTGCGCGATCATATTTATGCTGATTTCAATTATCTGAATGCAAACGATCTGGGATGTATTGAGTTCTCTGGGCGTTATCCGGATAACCTGCACGAAGAAATCAATAACTACTCGATTGTGGCAGGAGTAATAGCACGCCAGCAGGAGTTTGAAATCATCCACTCACATGACTGGTTAACTTATCCGGCAGGAATACATGCAAAACAGGTATCGGGTAAACCATTGGTGATTCATGTACATGCTACCGATTTCGACCGTAGCCGTGGCAATGTGAATCCAACTGTATATGCCATCGAAAAAAATGGTATGGATCACGCCGATCATATCATGTGTGTGAGTGAACTGACTCGTCAGACAGTGATTCATAAATACTTCCAAGACCCGAAGAAAGTGTCGACAGTGCACAATGCAGTCTCTCCTTTATCACAAGAGATACAGGATATCGTACCCAATAAGAATCTGAAAGAAAAGGTTGTCACTTTTCTGGGACGTATCACGATGCAGAAAGGACCGGAATATTTTGTGGAGGCAGCTGCAATGGTGTTGAAGCGTACGCGGAATGTACGTTTTGTGATGGCCGGTAGCGGTGATATGATGGATCAGATGATTCGTCTGGCTGCTGAAAGGGGGATTGCGGACCGTTTCCATTTCCCGGGATTTATGAAAGGAAAACAAGTATACGAGGTACTAAAAGCCAGTGATGTATACATTATGCCTTCGGTATCCGAACCTTTTGGTATCTCTCCGTTAGAGGCCATGCAGTGTAGTGTGCCAAGCATCATTTCCAAACAATCCGGTTGTGCCGAGATTCTGGAAAAGTGTATTAAGACCGATTACTGGGACATACATGCTATGGCGGATGCTATCTATTCTATCTGTACCTATCCGGCTATGTACGAGTATCTCCGTGATGAAGGTAAGAAAGAGGTGGATGAAATTAAGTGGGAGAATGTAGGCTACAAAGTTCGCGGCATCTACGACGAGGTTATAAAAAATTATGGAAAACAATAAAACAATATAGATATGAGAACAATCTGTCTTTATTTTGAGATACATCAAATTATTCATCTGAAACGTTACCGCTTCTTCGACATTGGTGCCGATCATTACTATTATGATGATTATGCCAATGAGACAGGTATAAATGAGGTTGCCGAACGTTCTTATATTCCGGCTCTCAATGCATTGATTGAAATGGTGAAGAATTCCGGGGGGGCCTTTAAAGTAGCTCTTTCTATTTCGGGAGTAGCATTGGAACAACTTGAAATTCATGCACCTGCTGTAATTGACTTGTTACATGTATTAAACGATACAGGCTGCTGCGAATTTTTGGCCGAGCCATATTCCCATGGATTATCATCATTGGCCAATGAAGACTGTTTCCGTGAAGAAGTGATGCGTCAGAGCGACAAGATGAAACAGATGTTTGGTAAAGCACCGAAAGTGTTCCGCAATTCCAGTCTGATCTATTCGGATGAAATAGGAGCTACGGTAGCAAGCATGGGTTTCAAAGGTATGCTGACTGAAGGCGCTAAACACATATTGGGTTGGAAGAGCCCGCATTATGTATACCATTGCAATCAGGCTCCCAGCCTGAAACTGCTGTTGAGAGATTTTAAGTTGTCCGATGATATCAGCCTGCGCTTCTCTAATTCCGATTGGAGCGAGTATCCGTTATTCGCTGATAAATATATTGGTTGGATCGATGCTTTGCCGCAAGAAGAACAAGTTATCAATATCTTTATGGAACTGAAAGCACTGGGGCTGGCTCAGCCGTTATCATCCAATATCTTGGAATTCCTGAAAGCTCTTCCGTATTGTGCAAAAGAAAAAGGAATTACTTTCTCTACCCCATCGGAGATTGTTTCAAAATTGAAATCAGTTTCTCAATTGGACGTACCATATCCGATGTCATGGGTGGATGAAGAAAGAGATACCAGCAGCTGGTTGGGTAATGTCCTGCAGCGTGAAGCTTTCAATAAGTTATATAGTGTGGCCGAGCGTGTACATCTCTGTGATGATCGCCGTATCAAGCAAGATTGGGATTATCTGCAGGCCAGCAACAACTTCCGCTTTATGACTACCAAGAATACCGGTGTAGGGTTGAATCGTGGTATTTATGATTCTCCTTATGATGCGTTTACCAACTATATGAATATTTTGGGTGATTTCATTAAGCGTGTAAATTCTCTCTATCCTGAAGATATTGACAATGAAGAGTTGAATTCATTGTTGACAACGATCAAGAATCAGGGAGAAGAAATTGCCGAGTTGCATAAGGAGGTTGATAAACTGGAAGCAAAGGCAGCAAAAGCTACCAAAGCAAAAGCGGAACCCAAAGCTACTGCTCCTAAAAAGGCAGCAGCAAAGAAACCTGCAACAAAGAAGACAGCTGCAAAGAAAGAAGACTGAATATAGTGCAAGTTTGCTTTAGCGAAAGCTTTTCAAATAGAGAGGGCGGAGGATTTACATTCTCCACCCTCTTTTAGTATAGAAGGGGCATTTGATGATTAGATTTTTGTCTCATCTCAGAATTAATGAAAAGGAAGGGGGCGTATAGAAAACAATCAGGGCGGTGTAAAGGGAAACTATTCACACCGCCCTGATTATATAATGAAAATCTTTTGTTATTATTTACCGTTGAAGTTGGTGTATGTCACTTCTAACTTCAGTTTTGGACCATTCTGGCCACCTTCCAGTTTTACATATCCCGGTTGTAAATCGTGCTGAATACTGATCATGTTCTTGTTGGAAGAACTGTCATACTGTACAAGTACCGGAATGAGTACTACTTTGTTCCAATCCGGGTTTTCGGCTTCCCAAGCAGCTTCATTCCAACTGGCCCCAGCTTTTTTCTTGGCTTCCAGTTTTTCGTTGACACAAGTGTTGATCAGACGAGTCAAATTGGTAAACACATACTGATTGGTTGTAGGTTTACTGTTAATTGTTGCATTGTGTACCGCCAGATAAGAAGTGATATTATCTGTAAGTTTATTCTCCTCAAAGAAACTTTGCCGTTCTTTTTCACGCAATAACAACACATATGTAGGTGCTTGCATGCTGAATTGCCCATTATCTACTTGGTTATAGTTGTTGAAAGTCAACTTCACTGCATTAATGGTGTCGTTGCTTAATTCCTCATAAATCTTGTTGATGGGCAGTGTAGCTTGAGTGAAGATACCTGCCGGAGATTTCAGATAAGTACAATCGGTCTTTTTGGCTATTTCCTCTAACTTAGCGGAGTTCGTAAACTTGTTGGCTTGAATAACCTCTTTTGTTGTAGCGAAAGTACGGGTTGTGTAGTACAGAGAATCAGTACCGTCTTTTTTCTTCAGGTTATTTCCTAAACTGTCTTTTTCATGGCATCTGATTACAACGTTCAGGTTGATTTGATCAACATAAAGAACTGTTCCGTTACCATAATCATTTTTTGCATAAATACCTTTGAACACATTGTTGATAAAAGCTTCCGAACTTTTGAAATATTCAGGATGATCTCTGTTTAATCGATAAATCTTTTTACCTAAATTAGTAATCTCCTCAGAAGTCAGACGGACATTGGGATAAAAATTCTCAGTTTTTCTGATGGAATCACTGAGTGATTGATCGACCGCAGTGTAGGCTTTCCGCGCAAGTAAGTTGTTCGGATTATAATATTCCAATGGGTTTATGTCTGTATAATAATTCTGGGTTAGGTTTTTGTCCAGTTCGTACACAGCCATACGGCACGGGCTTATAGAATCGCCAAAATAGTTTTGATAGTACAATATCAATTCAGCAGTGTGGATAGAGTCTCCTGCCATAACACCTTTGGGATTGGTTTCCGGATCGTAAACCGAGGGAAAGGAAATCCCGTCCGGACTATTCAATTGTGCGAGGAAACTGGCTTCGTAATCTCCGAACTCCTTATCGGTGAATTTACCGACATAACCTACGCTGGTTTTGGCAAAAACAGGACCTGATAAATCGGAATTTGTAGTCAACTCGTAAGTGGTGTATCTTCCATTGATATTTTGGTCGCTTTCCGGAAGCATTCCCAATCCGAGAGTACCTGTATTATCATCACACCCGAAGAAAGTCAAGGCAAGCAGTGCTACCCATACATATTTTGCTTTCATGATCGTCGTATCTTGGTTCTTATTATTTTTGTTCAGCTTCCTACACCTGATCGTAGAAGCTGTTGCAAGCGTCTGCAAGAGCGTCGGGAGCCTGATAGTCAAGAACCAATTTACCCGATTGACGGGCATAGTTCATGACTTCTTCATTTACATGTTCGCTATTCTGTACTACTCCGTCTGAGTAATCAACAGCCAATTTGCAAAGTGTAGCGTAATCTACCGGATCTTTCAAAGTAGCCACATCCTTTTTATTAATGCCTTTCAGCATCAGTTTAGTTGCGAAATCAGGGTTGAACGTACCTTTGAAATCATCCTCGTATACGGAGAATACCACTTTCGCATCACGGAACGAAGGTTCGTCTTTATACGCTTTTTTGATATATAAAGGAGCCAGAGCAGTCATCCAGCCGTGACAGTGAATCACATCCGGACACCAACGTAGTTTCTTTACCGTTTCCAACACTCCTCTTGCATAAAAAATAGCCCGGCTGTCGTTATCATCGTATTCTACTCCGTTTTCGTCTGCTGTTTGTAGCCGGTTCTGGAAGTAATCATCGTTGTCGATAAAATAAACCTGCATACGTGCTGACTGGATGGAAGCTACTTTGATGATAAGAGGATGGTCGGTGTCATCGATAATCAGGTTCATACCGGAGAGTCGTATCACTTCGTGCAATTGATTTCTGCGTTCGTTGATATTTCCCCATTTGGGCATGAATGTTCTGATTTCTCTGCCTTTTTCCTGGATAGCTTGTGGTAGATGTCTGCCTATATTGGCCATCTCGGATTCTGAAACGTAAGGAGTAATCTCTTGTGTAATAAATAAAACCTTGTTAGCCTTTGTCATAATAACAATCGTTCTCGTAAATATTCTGCAAAGATATAAAAAAAAACGGGCATTAAAGCAAGTTCTCAGGCGGTATAATTCCTTATGAATTGTTAAGTGCTTGTTTTTCAGTTGTAAACCGTCTGGTTGTTGAGGTTCCTACTTCGGTATCTTTTGCATTAATTTACGATATTTCTTCTTTATATGGTAAATTATGGTTTATTTTGCACCGTTTTTCAAACGACTAAGAATCATAAACCAATTAAAATGAAAGTAATACATACGATCAAGGACTTGCAGGCTGAACTGTCGGTTTTGAAAGCCCAGGGTAAAAAGGTAGGTTTGGTACCTACTATGGGTGCTTTGCATGCAGGGCACGCATCTCTTGTAAAACGTAGTGTAAACGAGAATGAAGTAACGGTGGTGAGTGTTTTTGTGAACCCTACCCAGTTTAATGATAAAAATGACCTTGTAAAGTATCCCCGTACGTTGGATGCCGATTGCAAATTACTCGAGGCTTGCGGAGCGACTTATACTTTTGCTCCTTCGGTGGAAGAAATGTATCCGGAACCGGATACTCGCCAATTCAGTTATGCTCCTCTGGATACTGTGATGGAGGGGGCTTTCCGTCCAGGCCACTTTAATGGGGTATGCCAGATCGTAAGTAAACTGTTTGAAGCAGTAAAACCACATCGCGCATATTTTGGTGAAAAAGATTTTCAGCAGTTGGCCATCATCCATGAGATGGTTCGCCAGATGCAGTTCGATCTTGAAATTGTAGGCTGTCCCATTGTCCGTGAAGAGGACGGGCTGGCTTTGAGCAGCCGGAATGCGCGACTGTCGGCAGAAGAACGTGAAAATGCATTAAAAATATCTCAGACCTTATTTAAAAGTCGTACCTTTGCAGCTACTCACACAGTGAGCGAAACGCAAAAGTTTGTGGAAGATGCTATTGCTGCTGCACCGGGATTACGCCTGGAATATTTTGAGATAGTAGATGGAAACACTTTGCAGAAGGTTGGGAATTGGGACCAAACATCCTATGCAGTAGGCTGTATTACAGTATTCTGTGGAGATGTCAGACTGATTGATAATATTAAATACAAAGAATCTTAAACTAAAAAAGACGAAGTCCTTATGATGATTGAAGTGTTGAAGTCGAAAATTCATTGTGCCCGTGTTACGGAAGCCAATCTGAATTATATGGGTAGTATCACGATTGATGAGGATTTGCTGGATGCAGCCAATATGATTGCCGGTGAGAAAGTATACATCGCTGATAATAATAACGGTGAGCGTTTTGAGACCTACATTATCAAAGGTGAACGCGGATCAGGTAAAATCTGCTTGAATGGTGCTGCTGCCCGAAAAGTACAACCGGACGACATTGTGATTATTATGTCGTATGCGTTGATGGATTTTGAGGAAGCAAAGACATTTAAACCAACGGTGATTTTTCCGGATCCAACTACAAACAGTGTGGTGAAGTAAGAAACCGTTCAACCGAAGAATATAAACAATCCCTGCTAATATCAGAATATTAGCAGGGATTGTTTTATTGGGTAGATCCGTGTTGATGTTACTTTCTGCCCAAAGAGTCTATTTGCGGTCGGTAAGCAATTGGTTGTGAGATCACGAACCGTAGATTACTTACCAACGCAGATTTCCGATTCTTTATTTAGAGCTTAACTGTTCGTTCATCGCTGCTGCAGCACGGCGTCCGTCTCCCATGGCAAGGATTACGGTAGCCCCTCCGCGTACAATGTCTCCTCCTGCATAAATGGTAGGGATAGACGATTGCATCTGGTCATTAACGGTAATCGTACCTTTACGTCCCAATTCCAGACCTTTGATAGAGCTGGGAACAATGGGATTGGGTGACACGCCTACGCTGACAATGGCAAGATCGATGTCGATGGTTTCTGTCGCTCCTTGAATGGGCACCGGACTGCGTCGCCCTGAAGCATCCGGTTCACCCAGTTCCATTTTCTGTAAAACCACTTGTTTCACACGTCCTTGCTCATCAGCCAGATATTCGATCGGGTTGTGCAGGGTCAGGAATTCTATCCCTTCTTCTTTAGCATGCTTCACCTCTTCCAGACGTGCCGGCATTTCTTCTTCCGAACGACGGTAGATAATCATGGCACGTTCTGCTCCCAGGCGTTTGGCTGTACGGACAGAGTCCATAGCGGTGTTGCCACCCCCAATTACAGCAACGTTCTTACCGAAAGCTACCGGAGTATCGGAATCGGGACTGGCCGCATCCATCAGGTTTACGCGAGTCAGATATTCATTGGAAGACATAATATTGATAGAATTTTCTCCCGGTATATTCATGAAGTTAGGGAGTCCGGCACCGGAAGCTACAAAAATGCCTTTGAAGCCTTCTTCCTCCAATTGTTCCACACCGATTGTTTTTCCTACGATGCAATCCTTGATGAAAGTAACCCCCATTTTGGCAAGATTCTCTATTTCAACGTCTACAATCTTGTTGGGCAGACGGAATTCAGGAATACCGTATTTAAGTACACCGCCGATTTCGTGCAGCGCTTCGAATACAGTTACATCATATCCGTATTTGGCCATATCCCCGGCAAATGACAGTCCGGCAGGACCTGAACCGATGACAGCTACTTTGATACCGTTCTTCTCACCAATTTCCGGAACAGAGATTTGTCCGCTTTCGCGTTCGTAGTCGGCGGCAAACCGTTCGAGATGACCGATGGCTACAGCTTCTTTACCCATTTTCAAATGGATGCACTTTGACTCACATTGTTTTTCTTGTGGACATACACGGCCACATACGGCAGGCAGGGCACTGGTTTCTTTCAGTGTCTTAGCCGCTTCAAGAATTTCTCCACGTTCGATGTTCTTGATGAAACGGGGAATATCGATACCTACCGGACAACCGGTCATACAACCTGGATTGGCACAATCCAGACAACGTTGTGCTTCTGTGACTGCCTGTTCTTTAGTTAATCCCTGGTTAACTTCCTCTTTGCGGCTGTGTGAACGATACTCCGGATCGAGTTCATTCATTTTGCAGCGTTCGATGTTTGCACGGTCTTTTGCTTTTATTGCTTTACGGAGTTCTTCGCGCCAAGGAGCGGTACGTCCGTTTTCGTCTATGGTTTTAGTTGCTTCACATTCGTCGAGTTTGTGCAGTTCTTCACGTTCAATGGCTTTAAAAGCGCCCATGCGTTTCAACATTTCGTCGAAATCCACCTGATGACCGTCAAACTCCGGACCGTCTACACATACGAATTTGGTTTTTCCTCCGATGGTGATTCGGCAAGCACCACACATTCCGGTACCGTCCACCATAATTGTGTTCAACGATACTTCGGTCGGAATTTCGTATTTTTTCGTCAGCAAACAAACAAATTTCATCATGATAGCCGGGCCGATAGCAAAACATTTGTCCACTTTCTCCCGCTTGATCACTTCCTCTACTCCTTCTGTAACCAGACCTTTACGGCCATATGATCCGTCATCGGTCATTATGATCACTTCATCCGAACTTTCGCGCATTTCTTTTTCAAGAATAATCAGTTCTTTGCTGCGTCCGGCCAATACAGTGATCACACGGTTGCCGGCTGCTTTAAGCGCTTGTACGATCGGTAGCATCGGAGCAACTCCCACACCTCCTCCGGCACATACAACGGTTCCGAAGTTTTCAATGTGTGTAGCCTGTCCCAGCGGGCCTACTACGTCAGTGATATAGTCTCCTTCGTTTAGTTCGCAAAGGCGGGTAGAAGAGAGTCCTACCTCCTGAACAACCAGTGTGATGGTTCCTGCCTTCGGGTCGGCGGCTGCAATGGTCAGTGGCATACGTTCTCCCTTTTCACCGACACGCACAATCACGAAATGACCAGCCTTGCGTGATTTTGCTATCAACGGAGCTTCAATTACAAGTTTGAATACTTTCTCCGAGAAATGTTCTTTGCTAATGATTTTGTTCATTATCTAATTAATTTGTTGGATTTATTACGTAATTGCTATCAGAATGTTCTTAGTGTGCAAAGATACTGCTAATTTGTAAATAACAAAAGAAAAGCCATCCTTTTGAAGGGATGGCTTTGTCCTCAAGGTGAGTATATTTGTTTATTTTGTTCTGATTTTATACCCCGCCATTCCATAATAGAGGATAAAGAGGAAGCAGGGGAGGCAGATCCAGTAAGCATTTTGTGCTCCTGCTATATCTTTGATATATCCGAACAGGGTAGGAATGACAGCACCGCCGGCCATAGCCATTATCAACAAAGAAGAACCGGCCTTGGTGAATTTGCCTAAGTCTGCCATGGCGAGTGGCCAAAGTGCAGGCCACATCAGTGAACATCCCAATGCTATGAATGCTATGAAGTAGATCGAGATATCAGCCGGAGTCAATACTACCAGGATAGAACCTGCAATGGCAAGAATGGAACAGATTTTCAATGCTGTAGCCTGATTGAGGTATTTAGGTATGAAAATGATGCCGCAGATATATCCGATTACAATTCCGATTGGAGCAATCCAGGCATAAGCTGCTGCGTTTTCCAGATGCAGGCTGTTGGCGTAGTCAACAAGAGTACCCAATGAAACCGTTTCTACACCTACGTAGAGGAAGAGTGCAAGACATCCCAACAGCAGATGCGGGAATTGCCATACAGACGTTTTGCCGGCTGCATACGGACAAGCCTCTGCACCACCTTCGCTGTCGTCTTCGCCGGCTGCTTTTACTTCCGGCAGTGGAGCCATCAGCGAGATGATTCCTAATAAGATGAAGGCGGCGATGATTACATAAAACGGAGTAAATAAGTCTGATACGGTAATGTCGCTGACTTCCTTACCGATCAGGAAGGCCAGGAACAATGGAGGAATCGGCCATGCTAACTTGTTACAGATACCCATGATGCTGATACGTTTGGCGGCACTGTCCAATGGACCGAGGATAGTGATATACGGATTAACAGATGCTTGTAAGAATGCATTTGCCGTACCGCTAACGAAAGATGCTACCAGGAAAAGTGCGAAACTTTCCTGACTGGCAGACGGAATGTACAAACCGAAAGCAATGGCAAACATGGCGAATGAGAGTGCCATGGTACGTTTGTACCCGATAGCTTTGATAGTCATCGAAGCCGGATAACCAAAAATAAGAAAAGGTACGAAAGTAGCTGCGATAATAAGATAAGATTCAGCGGAAGTGATGCCTAAAGAACCTTGTAAAACCGGAATCAGAACGGAGTTAATTCCTAATGCGAATCCGATGGCAAAGAACATGATGCCGATAAATGCTAACGGCAGAGCAAAGTTTTTTTGAGTAGAGCTCATAAAATAGGAGTTTTGAGGTTAGTAAAAATGTGTTTTAAGGTAAAAAAAGAGCAACCCCTGTATCGGAGTTGCTCTTTTATCTTGTTTTGTTTTTAGTCGATAATGTCAAATCCGCAGTAAGGAACCAATGCTTTCGGGATCCGAATGCCCTCCGGGGTCTGATGATTTTCCAGCAGGGCTGCTACGATACGGGGTAACGCCAGTGCTGATCCGTTCAGTGTATGGCAAAGCTCGGTCTTTTTTTCTCCGCTGCGATAACGGCATTTCAACCGGTTAGCCTGGTAAGTATCGAAGTTGGATACGGAGCTGACTTCCAGCCAGCGTTTCTGTGCTTCGGAGTATACTTCGAAATCAAAGCAGAGAGCGGCGGTAAAACTCATATCACCGCCACAAAGACGGAGAATGCGGTAAGGAAGTTCTAACTTCTGGAGCAAACCTTCAACGTGATCCAGCATTTCCTGATGTGACTGGCGGGAGTGCTCAGGCTTATCTATACGTACCAATTCTACTTTAGAAAATTCGTGGAGACGGTTCAGGCCGCGTACATCTTTACCGTAGGAACCGGCTTCACGGCGGAAGCACTGTGTGTAAGCACAGTTTTTAATAGGAAGTTGTTTTTCATCCAGAATCACGTCACGGTAGATGTTGGTTACCGGAACTTCGGCTGTCGGGATCAAATAAAGATCGTCTACTTCGCAGTGGTACATTTGTCCTTCTTTGTCCGGAAGTTGTCCCGTTCCGTAACCGGAAGCTGCATTGACAACCGTTGGGGGCATGATTTCAGTATATCCCGATTTACGTGCTTCATCCAGGAAAAAGTTAATCAGTGCACGCTGCAATTGAGCACCTTTACCTTTGTATACCGGAAAACCTGCACCGGTGATTTTTACACCCAGGTCGAAATCGATCAGGTCGTATTTCTTAGCCAGCTCCCAGTGAGGAAGTGCATCTGTTGGGAGTTGAGTTTCCATGCCTCCCATTTTTTCTACAACATTATCCTCGGCGCCAACACCCTCGGGTACGCTGTCATAAGGAATATTGGGAATAGTATACAGCAGATTCAGCATGTCGTTGGCCGCCTGATCCATGTCAGCCTGTAGTGTTTTGTTGGTCTCCTTTATTTCGGCTACACGGGTTTTCGCAGCTTCGGCTTCTTCCTTTTTTCCTTCTTTCATTAGCTGGCCGATGGTTTTCGAGAGCGAATTTACCTCTGCCAGGTTTTTATCTAATTGGTTTTGTGTATTACGTCTTTTGTCATTCACTTCAATCACTTGGGCAATTGTTTCTTTGGCCCCTTTGAAGTGTTTCTTTTCCAGACCGCGGATTACCGCATCTGTGTTTTCTGTAATTTGTTTAATGGTAAGCATATCTATACTTTATTTATGAACTTTCTTCTTTGAGTTTACAAAGATATATAAAAATAAGATAAGAGGATACGTCTTGTATAAAAAAGAAAAGAGACGCAATCAACCGATTGCATCTCTTTCTTCAATTTCTTACAATTTCCTTTAAACTCCGGAAATTTATGCTTCTGTTGCTTCAGCAGGGATGATAGAAACATATCTTCTGTCTTCTCTACCTACTTTGAAACTTACAGTTCCGTCTACTAAAGCGAAAAGAGTGTGGTCCTTACCCATACCGATGTTTTCACCCGGGTGGAATTCAGTACCTCTTTGACGAACGATGATGTTACCTGCTTTGCAAGCTTCGCCACCAAATATCTTAACGCCTAATCTTTTGCTCTGTGATTCGCGGCCGTTCTTAGAACTACCGACACCTTTCTTATGTGCCATTTCTTCTTACTTTTAAAAATTGATTAAGCTACTACTTCTGTAATTGTTAACTCTGTGAACTGCTGACGGTGACCGTTCAACTTTCTGTGACCTTTTCTTCTTTTCTTGTGGAAAACAAGTACTTTGTCACCTTTAACCAGGCTTGAAACAATCTGGCAAACTACTTTTGCACCGTCTACAGTAGGAGCACCTACAGTAACGTTTCCGTCTTTGTCTACCAAAAGAACTTTGTCAAATTCTACAGTTGCACCATTCTCTGCATTCTGAATGTGGTGAACGAACAATTTCTGGCCAGCTTCAGCTTTAAATTGCTGACCGTTGATTTCTACAATTGCGTACATCTTATATAAATAAATGTAAGTTAGCTCCGTCGGGTGGTCTTTAATCACTTAAAAAACACTTGCTCAAACCCGGTGCGGAATAATCAGGGCACAAAATTACTGCTTTTATTTGTTTCGGACAAGTTTTTCTTTTTCTTTTTTGTTGTTCAGTATGTTATTTTACTCTTTTTCTTCTTTCAGGCAAGGGCAGTTAGAAGGTTGATTACTAAATGGAATATGACTTTATTCATTCTGTCACTTTGATAATCGGAACTCCTCAGAATCGTTTATTTCGGACGGGGACGCTTGCCCAAATGAAAAAACGCATTCTACAGTTTTTTCCTGATGACATATTTCTTTGGATTTTTGATTGATTGTATACATGAGGAAAGAAAAATGTCTTGACGGCGGTGAAAGTGTTGCGGATGAGATCGTATCCCGGTTATTCTGTCATTCCAGAAAGCTCTGCCTGCGGGTGCCAACCGGAAGATGGAGTGTTCCTTTCAAGCCGGATTTTGAATAACAATAGGAGATATTGGAGAAAACAATAGGAGATATTTTCAAAACACAAGGACATTTTTGGTAAATGCTTACTTCTTTCCGGGTAAATGCTTACTTCTTTCTGCTAAAATGCCTGCTTCTTTTCGCAAAAAGCCCGGCTTTTCAACCTCGGAAGCCCGGCTCTCCGGCCCCTTAAGCCTCCGTTGGGCTTTTTTCTTCTCTCAGAGCATTGGAAACGGACAAGGACTCTGTTATAAAAAACAGATGTTTGCTTTCTTTTTGCACCGTTATTCGGCGAATGGATAACATCCGGTTGATTGCTCAGAGCGAACAGTCGGCTTTGTCGTCCGGAACGGAAATTAGCTGACCAAGGGAACTGATGATTCTGTCGTAGGGATAAGCCTGAAACTCTTCGGCAGTGGTCATACCGCTGGTAACACCGACAAAAGAAACTCCGGCAGCGGCGGCCGTTCCTGCATCCACTGTACTGTCACCGATGTATAATACTTCTTCGGGGCATGCCTTCAATCGGTCAATGGCAAGTAACAAACCTTCAGGATCGGGTTTATGATGTGTCACATCTTCACCTCCGATAATAATGTCAAACCAATCATCCGGCATGTGATTTTTCAGGAAACTCAGTATCCGGAACCGGTATTTGGTTGAAATGATTCCGATACGGGCCCCTTGTTTTTTCAGGTACGTAAGCGTGGGGAGAGTATCCGGGAAAAGGATGGTGTTTGCATTCATATATACATCTGCCTCTTTGGCATACTCTTGTCTGAATGCTTCCAGTTGACTGGCGTCAGTAATTCCTGTAAGGATGCTGAATGATTCTTCAAGCGTTTTCCCAATGGTACGTTTAATGGTATCATCGGTGACACCGGTGTAGCCGTGTCTCTCGAGCACGCTTCTGAAGCAGGTTACGATACCGCGTGAAGAGTCTGCTAACGTATAGTCAAAGTCGAATAAATAAACCGTGTATTTCATTTGCGGAATTTTCGGCAAAGATAGTGATTTTTTTATTTCAATAAAGCTTATTTGCGCACTCTGCCTCCCGATATCCAATGGGTACGGTAATAAGGCTCGTTGAGGCTGCTGACAATTACCCCTTGGCTGGTGCTGGCATGAACAAACTTTCCATCCTTGAGATAGATGCCCACGTGGGCCACTTTTCTGCGCGATTTCCGGCTGCTGAAAAATACCAGATCACCTTCCCGAAGATTCCGCCGGGCAACTTTGCTGCTCTCTTTCTTCTGGCCGTCTGTACTTCGTTGCAGTTTGATGTGATACACCTTTTTATAAATCTGGCAAGTCATTCCCGAGCAGTCAGTACCACGTTTCGTCTCCCCACCTCCCCGGTAAGGGGTACCTATCCACTGGGCCGCCTCCAGATAAAGTTTGTGATTATCTTCCATTCCGATGTCCACACCCAGGCGTACAGAAGCGCGGGCGAGTGCCTTATAATCAAGTCTGGGGACAGAAGTACGGCAAGCACTCAGGCTGACAACCAAAGCAGTAAGGAGCAGCAGATTAAAAAGATGTCTCTTCATACGTTTTTATTCTTCTACATTAAAGTAATCTTCCAGTTCTTTTTCAGCCGAATTATTCTCGTTCACAATGTCACGGATGATAATTCCGTGTTCAAGTACTGCGATGCGGGGACAAACATCTACCGTGTGGTTCAGATTATGGCTCGAAATGATGACTGTGGCATTATGTTCTTCATTATACTTTTTCAGCAGGTGCTTGATTACGGATTGCGAACTCGGATCGAGAAAGTTGAATGGTTCATCCAAAATTATCAATTTGGGATAATGCAACATGGCCGATATGATTCCTATTTTTTGCTTATTTCCCGCGGAAAAATTACGGATAAACTTCTTTTGCCCCAGTACTTCTCCGTTCATAAAACGTTCGAAAGCGGTCAAACGTTCATCCACCTCCTCTTTTTTCAGTCCATACATTTTGCCGATGAAATAGAAATACTCCTCCGGAGTCAGGTAGCCGATCAGAAAACCATCATCGATAAATGCACCGGTGAAACTTTTCCAGTCTTCACTTTGATTCACATGGATGTCATTAATAATGACCTCTCCGGAGTCAGCTTTCAGCAAATCTAACATTAAACGGAATAAAGTTGTTTTTCCGGCTCCATTGTTACCTACCAGGCCAATCATTTCTCCTTGATTGATTGTGTAGCTATCGATATCGATAGCTGTTTGGGTACCGAAATTTTTTCGGAGGTTATGTATGGTAATCATATTCTTTTTTGTTTGATAAATATTGAATCGTTATTTACTATCTCTGAATCCTTCCATATTTTCGTAGCGGCGTTGCATGAAACGGACATACACATTGTTTATCCACATAGGGGAGGTCAGGGTGAAGCCTAATCCGATGATTAATATAACAATGTAGGCCCATGTTTGTCCCAGCAGCATGGGGAGCGTACCATAGAGTGTGGTTGGTACGATGAAAACTCCAAGACTGATTAGCATCTGCATTCCGCTATTCGTGCTTTGTTTGCCTGTGATGCTTTCATTGAGTGGTACGGTTTTATGGTTGTATACCGCCAGTTGGAACAAGATGCAATAGACGGGACCTGTTGTCAGAAAGATTAGTGCGACAGCACCCAGCAGGCTGGCTTTTCCCATCACAAAAGCCGGTATCAGCAGGATCAGCGGAATGATTTCCGCCAAGCTATAGATATAATATTTGGCTGTCAACAGGCTTTTGATAGATTCTTTGCGAGTCATCAGTCCGTCGATATAGTTTCCTTCAAATCCCATAAGTTGTATCAGAATCACCATACCGAATCCAAGGAAAGAGTATACCAGGACAAAACTCTTCATGTGGTCATACGTACTGCTGAAACTCAGTATGATGGAGAAGATGATTACGAGCATTGCTACCGATCGGAGTGAGGCCTTACAGCGTTTGTTTCGTAGGAGCATTTTCAACTCCAGGCGCATGTATTCGCCCACTTCTCCGTAACGTTCCAGAAAACGGTATTCGGATACGGTTTTTACTTTTGTGTCTTCTACTTTATTGATTTCGTTGTATATTAAACCGGTCATCACTTTACGGTTGATACACCATATCAGAACAGTGGCTGCCAATGTACCCAGGTAAGCAAGTAGATTTCCTTCGATATAACCTTCTCCCAAGTTCATGAAAAAGTCACTTATAAATTCCGTTTTGGGAATAAAAATAGCGATGGCAATTCCACTGTAGACAACGATGGGAAGTAACACCCACCAAATATGTTCGTTAATCAGCGTACGGCAAAGCAGATACCAATATCCATTGAAAACCATCAGTAACCAAATGCCGATGCTGTAAGTGAGAACTCCTGATATTCCATAAAAAGGAAAGACTGTGAGTGCTGCGAACGGCACGAACAGGAACAGCCAGATAAGATTGAAAGAGCTGAGTCCGTGGCGGAGAAGCAGAAAGTCGAGTATACGGCTTCGTTTTACCGGAAGTAGCAGGTAAGGCTTTACTTCTTGTGTAGGAGTTTTTTGGAAGGGGAAACGTATTACAAAGTCCAGGGCAAGCGCAAATATCAGTCCACTGTTCAAAATATGATAGGCTTCCATATTGGGAACTTCTGTGCTGATGGCTTTTGCCAGACCGATGCCAATAAATATAAAGTAAGCACCCCAGAAAATAAAGGAGGCATACATGATGTATTTGCCGATTTTATTCTTTTCGTACATCGGATGCCGTTTGGCAGCAAGTTTGCCGTGTCGACGCAATTCGTTGAATAGCATAGTTTGTTATAGTTTAAGGGAGGGGGGAGAGCAAAACCACCACAGATTACACCGGTTTTCATTGTCTGAGTTTCATTCTCGGATTTTGAATGACTGTGATTCTAATCTGTGAAATCTGTGGTGGAAAAGATTTTTTGATGCTCTTTGCTTTTAGGATTGATTATTTATTTTCTGCACTGACCATTGTCACTTCCACCTCGTTCTTTTGTTTGAACAGGTCGTCTGCGAATTTCCGGATATCATTTACCGTAATGCTGTTGACTATCTTTTCGTAGTCATTCACACGGTTAACGCCGGTATACAGGTATTCGTCGATACTTCCCAACCAGTAGCTATTCTCTTTCAGGTCCTCGGTATGCTTTTTCAGCATGTACTCTTTCACCTTATTCAAGTTGGTTTCTGACGGACCGGTTTTCGCTATGTCGGTTATCTCGTCAAAGATGATTTTCATCAATTTCTCTTTCTTGTCGGGGGCTGTATCGAAGATAATCTGCAAAAATATTTTTTCTTTGGGATATTTTTGTAACCTTCCACCTACGTATACTCCATAGGTACCTCCCTCGTCTTCACGTACTTTTTCTGTGTAAACCAGATCAAGTATCTGGCTTGTCATGCCGAGCAGAAGGTTGTTTCTCAGATCATATTTGCAGTCTCCGCTATAAAACACGAATACCGAAGCTTTGGGCGTTTCCTGTTTCTTGGTGAATTCGTTCTTGTAAACACCCTGACGCACTTCTATTTTGTTATCTTTAAAAGTCTCCTGACGATTGATGGCAGGGAGTGCACCCAGATATTCTGCAATGACCGGTTTCATCTTTTCTACGTCTACGTTACCGACAAAGATGAATGTGAAGTCGCTTGCATCTTTAAAACGATCCTGATACATAGACAGAATCTTATTGTAATCCATCTGATCCACCATATCGGCTTTTATGCGTCTGGCTCTCGGATGATTCATATAAACACCGGCCTGAATGGAGTCGTTGAATGCCACATTCGGATTCAGTTCCTGATTCTTTAACGTGGCCTTACTACGACTTTTATAAGATGCAAATGCATCGTTGTCTCTGCGCGGGGCGGTGAATGTGAGGTAAGTGAGTTGCATCATCGTTTCAAAATCTTTGGGAGAGCAACTTCCTGAAACGTTTTCGGTCGTGAGTGAGATATTGTAATTGACCGATGCTTTCTTTCCGGCAAGCACTTTCTCAAGATCTACCGCACTGAAGTTACCTAAGCCACCGGCGCCGACAGCATCCAGACCACTTATATTAATGATTTCCGAATCGGGGAATAAAGAACTGCCTCCCAGACTGACACCTTTCATACGGATTTCGTCTGCTTTGAAATCGGTCTTTTTTATAATTACCTTTACCCCGTTAGATAGAGTCAGAGTAGTTGTTCCAAAGATATCATCTTTCGTTTCGGAAACAATTTTCCCCCCTTTCGGAGCTTCGGCCATCAAAGGTTCGTCTGATACCTTGTCTACATAAGCAGTCAGTTTCTCCGCTTTTGCATCTTTCAGCAGTTTGTTTATGGTCGCTTCGGAAGGCAGTTTCAGACCTTCTTTTTCAGGAGCGAAAAGAGCTACTACCTGATTATTGTCCGTAATAAGCCCTTTCATCAATTGGTTGATTGCTGCCACCGGAATATTTGGAGCTATCTGATTGATAAAAGTATATTCGTTTTCAATACCCGGTATTGGTTCGTTATCAAGGAAGTGACGGACATATTCGTCCACATATTTATTATTTTTCTGTTTATCCCGTTCGTTGTAAGCCGATTCCAATTGGCGTAGGTATTCTGCACGGGCACGGTTGTATTCTGTTTCGGTAAAGCCGAACTGGCGGGCACGTTCTATTTCGCGCAGCAGGGTGGCGATACCATTATCTATGCTGTCTTCTTTGCAGACCACAACTCCGAGAAAGGCATCCTTGGTTTTGGATACGAAAAAGTTGCCGTCTTGCGTTCCGGCATAGATATAAGGCGGGTTAGCCGTTTGTGCCAATTCATTTAAACGTGCGTTCAGCATACTGCTGATCAGATCCTTGGCATACTGCTGTATCAGGTAGTCCACATTGCCTTTCTGATTATCAGGAATTGCTTCGTGCTTATTGAAAAGAAGAACCTGTACATGAGGTTGTTCCTTATCTTTCAGGATACAGATGATCGGTTCTTTATTATCGGCAACCGGATAATAGATGCGTTCGGCGGCATTCGGCTGTGCCGGAATATCGGCGAACATTGTTTTGATCTTGGCTTCTACGGCATCTACGTCGATATCACCGACAATGACGATTCCCTGTAGGTCCGGACGGTACCACTTTTCATAGTAGTCTCTCAGTGTTTGTGGTTTGAAGTTCATCACTACGTCCATGGTTCCAATGGGGAAACTGTTGGCATATTTATCGCCCGGATACATCATCGGTAGAAGTTTCTCTTGCATACGCATCATGGCACTCATACGGGTACGCCATTCCTCATTGATGACACCTCGTTCTTTATCAATTTCCTTCGGATCGAGGGTCAGGTCATTGCTCCAGTCGTGGAGGATCAGTAAACAAGAATCTACTGCTCCGGGGGTGTTGACCGGTACATTGGAGATGTTGTAAACCGTTTCGTCGATGGAAGTATATGCATTCAGATTCTCACCGAACTTTACTCCGATACGTTCCAGATACTGTTTCAGCGCATCACCCGGGAAGTGAGTGGTCCCATTGAAACACATATGTTCCAGAAAGTGTGCCAATCCACGTTGGTTTTCTTCTTCTTGGATAGAGCCCACTTTCTGGGCAATGTAGAAGTCGGCACGGTTGGCGGGCAGATTGTTCTTACGGATGTAGTAAGTCAGACCATTGTCTAACTTTCCGATACGTACATTCTTGTCAATAGGGATGGGCGGCATTTGCTGTGCAAAGGCCTGCTGGAAGTTGCAGCACAGGATGACTGCAACGAAAAGTAAACCACGGAATAAATGTTTCATTGCTATACTGTTTTTGAATTCTATCTACCGCAGCATACACTGATCACACTCTCGTTTTTGATGTTTTTATATACAAGATTCTGTGCTTTCAGTGCGTTCTGTGGTGAATAATCTTGTTTCTGTTTTTTCTATCAGTCGCATTGCCGGGAAGTAAATCACATAATCGCTTCTCTAATTTTCACCAGTTTAGTCAATAATCCTTCCAATAGGTCAAGCTTCAGCATATTGGCACCGTCACTCTTGGCTACTGTGGGATTTTCGTGCGTTTCAATGAAAAGTCCGTCGACGCCGACAGCGATACCGGCTTTGGCCACCGTCTCAATCAATTGCGGCATTCCTCCCGTTACTCCATTTGTCTGATTAGGTTGTTGCAATGAGTGGGTTACATCCAGAATGACCGGATAACCAAAAGATTGCATTTCCGGTATACCCCTGTAATCAATCACCAAGTCCTGATAACCAAATGTTGTTCCACGTTCAGTCAGCATCACGTTCTTGTTTCCGGCTTCTATCACTTTGTCGGCTGCAAATTGCATGGCGAGTGGGGAGAGAAACTGTCCTTTTTTGATATTAATCGTTTTTCCGGTTTTAGCTGCCGCCACCAGCAAGTCCGTCTGTCGGCACAAGAAGGCCGGGATTTGCAGAATATCTACATAACTGGCCGCCATGGCCGCTTCGTCGGCAGCGTGAATATCTGTTACGGTAGGTATTCCGAAGGTTTTGTGCACTTTTTCGAGAACCTTTAATGCCTTTTCATCACCAATTCCCATGAATGAATCCATGCGTGAGCGGTTAGCTTTGCGATATGAACCTTTGAATACATAAGGAATTCCCAGTTTATCGGTGATGTTTACTATTCTTTCGGCAATTCGCATGGCCATCTCTTCACCTTCGATAACGCATGGTCCGGCCAATAGGAAAAAGTTTCCCGTCTTATTGTTTTTCAGTTGTTCTATCATAACATTTATATTTTATCAATTGGGTATAATCAATGTGGTTGCTTCCGGAATAATTCCTATTTCGATGGGAAAATGACGTGGCAGGAGACGTCCGTCAAGGTCGACTGCGGCATTTTGTGCACGCAATACCTTTACTTTCCGGGTGCGATAAGACTTCACGACTTTATGATTCAGGATACGTCCCTGGATAAGCATCCAAAGTCCGGATATTATTTGCAGGAACTCAGGACGGTAGATGACTGATACATCTAACCAGCCATTATAAGGAACAGCGCTTGGAGTTTGTCCGTATCCGGTAGCGCTTCCTACACAGACTGTCATGATCCGGCCGCGTATATGTTCGTCGTTAATCTTGAGATGTGAGCGATATAGCTTACGTTCGAATATCAACAGGAAAAGAGCTGCCAGGTAGGAGAGGAACTTTACGCCCCAGAAACGTTTGGTTTGATCGGTGATTTTTACGATACGTGCCCCTAACCCTATGTTAACGGCATTCAGGAAATAACGTCGCCGATGCTTCTCGCCATCGTAAAAATTGCAGTAACCTACATCTATTTTCTTTCGGCGGTTGTTAATGATCCAGTCCACTGCCTGCTTATATTCCAGGTTCAGTTCCCAATATCTGGCAAAGTCGTTTCCAATTCCGTTAGGGATGATACCAATGGCTATTTCGTCTTTTTTTTCTGCATTCGAGCTCATAATGCCGTTGATGGCGTCATTCAGTGCACCGTCTCCCCCCACAACTACGATGGTTCGGTAACCATTGTTGGCCAAAATTCCGGCAAGTCGTTCTACTGAACCGAAACCTTCGGACTGCACATAGTCGTATGACACTCCTTTAGAGTCCATGTACTCTTTAATTTCTTTCCATCGTTTCTGCACTTTTCGTGTGCCTGCTTTGGGATTGTAGATTACACCCCATTTCCCAGGTTCTACGCTCATGGATTTTACATTTATTATTTCGTACTTCTAATTCAATCTCTCTGTCAGCGAACCGGTTTCTTGCTTAAGCGGTAGATCATTCGTTTATTAACAACGGACTTACCGTACTTTAACCGTCTGACATTGGTTATTTATTAGCTTTTCCCTCGTCCTTTAGCTCGTCCCGCATACGCGGGCTCATCGTCCCGCCTGCCTGGGCTCATTAGCCCGCGTACGCGGGCTAATGAGCCCAGGCAGGCGGGACGAGTTGATGAACAAAGCAAAGGCTGTTAAGAACTTCGCCAAAGTTACTAAAACTCTTTGAGTTTCTGCTTTACAAAGTTAATCTTTTCCTCCATCGGAAGTGAAGCATTTACCCAATGAATGGTAAAGCCCCTTCGCTCCATTCCCCTAAACCAGGTCATTTGCCGTTTGGCAAACTGATGAATGGCAGTTTCCAAGCCCGTGAACATTTCCTTATACGTCATTTTCCCAATAACATGCAGAGTCAGGTATTTGTATTCCAACCCATAATAAATCAGATCATCCGGATGGATTCCTTGTGCCAATAAGCGGCGTACCTCTTCTATCATGCCGTCATCCAGCCTTTGCTTCAGCCGGCGGGTGATTTTTTCCCGTCGTAACTCCCGGTCGATGTCCACTCCGATAATCAGGCTGTTCAGTTGTGGAAACTCTCTTTCTTCTATCGGCGTCTTTGCGTAATATTCTTCAATTTCGATGGCGCGGATTGCCCGTTTAACGGTATCTACATCTGTCGAGTTATGAAGTGTCTTATACTGGCTTAATATGCCGGTCAGTTCTTCCAATGATTTTTCCGCCAGACGTGTGCGCAATTCTTGATTTTCGGGGACGGGAATCAGGCGATATCCTTTCAGTACCGATTCCAGATACAGTCCCGTACCTCCACATAGAACGGGAAGGCGCCCTTTTTGTTTAATAGTCTCGTAAGCTGTCAGGAAATCACGTTGATACTCAAAAACATTGTATTTATAACCCGGGTCGGCAATATCGATCAAGTGATAGGGAATTTGCTGCCCGTTGATGGTGTAATCTTCCAGATCTTTGCCTGTTCCGAGGTCCATTCCCCGGTAAATCTGGCGTGAATCGGCACTGATGATTTCAGTATCTAAGTCTGCAGCTAATGCGGCAGCAAAAGGGGTTTTACCTGAAGCGGTGGGGCCAAGTATGGCAATCAGATCATAGTCCGGCATGGTCATAACTTTATTAATGATTGGACAAAGATATGAAAAAGGAAGTGAAAAGCAGATGTTAAACTCTTAAATGGTGTTATAAAACATGCTTTTTTTCTTGTATTATTTGCAGATAACCAAAGAGTGCGTATCTTTGCAATGTGTTTTTCATAGTATTAGATTTAAGGTTAACAAAGGTTGGAGCAAGGCGTTGCTCCTTTTTTTATGTCCTAATCTCTCTTATGCGTTGTGCATCCATATAGATAACATCTTCTTTTTCAAAACAATGATATTGATGAATGATACCAGTAAGAACAGCAATATGCCGATAGTGAATGTGGGCCAAAGTGATCCGGAGGGTATCTGTGGGAAAAGTGAGTTTAGTGTTTCGAGATAAGATGCACGTGTCCACGAAACAATTCCTATGGATAATAACATCACTACAATATTAAGTCCTACTGTCAGGGTCTGATAGGGGAGTGCCACTTTCGAAGGGCTGTATCCTATCAGAAGCAGGCTTTCCAGCTTGGTGGTGTTTTTTTGCAGTAACAAGAAAATGCTGAGCATCAATATATAGAAAGAGAGCAAGCTGATGAATAGTCCCACAGCCAGAACGATACCCACAATCAGTCTCAGGAAATAAGTCGTTTTACCGGCATCCAGTTTCCCGTCTTCCGTTTCATAACCTTTCTGCTGAAAATATTTTGCGATAGAGGCGTCAGCCGGGTTGTTTACTTCAACAATCAGTCGTGAAGGATCTGCCTGACGATCCGGTGCGAAGTTCTTGTTAGCCCAATCCATGAACGATTGTGGAACCAGAATGGTGTTCAACCGGTTGGAAAAGCCGACGATATTCCCCTTGTATTGCTCTACCCGTCCATTCCCCTTCATCAGGATGTCCATCTGGATCAGACTCATCAGGCCTTCCGAGAGTTTAGGCAGGTTTCGGCTTTGGGCAAAACCAAAGTTATACAGGTTCAGATAATTGCGTGGAATGATGATGGGGAGGGTATGGGTATTTTCATCGAAGTACCATTTGTCGAGGTTGACGTCTACGAATTCGTCAGGGACGGCTTCGAAAAACATTTCCGTAGAAAGGTGTACTCCTGCTTCCTGCATTCCCAGACCGGCGGATACTTTAAATTGCGAAGGGGTGAAAGCGCCTACTGTTAGGGTGAATGACTGTTGTTTCAGTTCCTCGATTTCTTCGGGGGAGAAGGTGTTATTCTTACCTGCGAAAGTCCCTAATGTACTGATTTTCTTGGTAGCAATAATATAATCTTTCTTCATGAAACTATCTCCTTCGGTAAAGATGGGAAGTACATCTTTGTAGAATTGTGCGCTGAGCAACACAATGACCATCCCGAAAAGGTTGGCAAAAAAGAAACCGGTCAACTGACCGATGCTGATATGCTGACGGAGCAGCTTCCAGACTAAGTTGTTCATAATTTTAATATTCTGTCATACTTTAACTCGATATGCTTTCCGATGGACGTCACGATGATACCCGCCCCTTGTTTCTCGGCTTCTCCCGTCACTAACTCTTCCATGATATGTGCGTTGTCATCGTCAAGATGGCTGATGGGTTCATCCAGGAAAATAAAGTCGAAGGGTTGACAAAGTGACCGGATGAACGCCACTCTTTGTTGTTGTCCGAAAGATAGTTTTCCTGCTTTTACATTCAACTTGTCCGAAAGTCCCAGTGCTTCGAACAATGCCAATACCTCTTTCCGGGTTTTATATCCGGTTAGGTTATTCTTTAACCGGATATTTTCGATGGCAGTCAGCTCTGTGAAAATGCGCAAATCCTGAAATAGCATACTCAGTGAATGCTTCCTGAGTTCAACCCATTGCTTCACCGAGTATGCTTTTATATTGGTTTCATCGAAATTGATAATTCCTTGATAGTCGTTTCGGTAGCCATAGATATAGCTGCATAGCGATGATTTTCCGGTACCGGATGCTGCTTCGATCAAGTAAGATTTTCCTTTATGGAAAAAGAGGTCTTGATGCCATACATCCGAAATGACCGAGTTACGGTCAGCAAACACTTGGGGAAGTGTTTGCTGTAAGTGAATGCTGTTCATACGCTGAAGGTTACATGCCGGCAAATTGCTTGGCAAAGTCTACTATCTGTTTTAAAGCGTTGACATCTTTGTTTTTCAGGAGAATGGCTGTTTCAGTCTTACCTTCGCTGTCACTGAATGCTTCAATATAAGAAATCTGTGAAGCAAGTTTATAGTAAGTCTGGTATTCTTCGCCACCGAAACCGGTTATCATTTTCACGACAGGAAGATCTAAAATGGCATCCATGTTGATGACAAAGAACACATTTTTGCCCTTCATATCCGATACATATCCGGCATCTTTGATTGATTTGTCTACCGGCTTACTGATATTCTTGTAGAGGAGCTCGTCATTGGTGGCATACATTTGTTTGTTACGGATGCCAAAGAACACATTATTGGTGTTGGACTTATAAACGTATTCATTTTCGCCCAGTTGGATGATGTCTTCATTTCTACCTAATTTCAATTCTTTCTTTTTATTGTACAATGCTTTCAAGGCATTTCCGTTCTTTGCGTCGGCATAAGCAGCGAAAGTGGGTGCACTGTTCATGGTTACGTTAATCAGACCGATAGAGATATCACCATCGAAAGATGCGAATAAACTTTTCACCTCCTCGGCTTTTGCAAGTGAAACGTTTCTGCGGAATTCTTCGTTGTTGAGCAATAGGTCATAGAATGCTGCCCCGTTGACTCCTATGTTTAGAAAGGCAAGAGTCGATTCCGGGAAATTCTGGAGGAAAGTTGTATTTAGTTTTTTCACAGCTTGAGCCTGCTTCTTTAGCAGTGCGTCTGTTTCGGCGTTATCCGAATAAGTTTCAATCTGCAGAGCTATCTTTCCTTTCTCAAAGTTGAGATTGCCTACGGCCATTACTTCGCTTAGATCGAGTTGTGAAGAAAGTCCCATACTGATTTGTTGTGAGTATATCTTAGGAACGGCATCCATTGAAGCAAAGAAGTTAATGTCTCCTTTTTGATTTTGCATCTTTTTGAAACCGCTGTTCTTCATGATACTGTTCTCTTCCGTCTGTTTTAGTAAAGTAGAGATGGTTTGTTTGGCAACATCCATTTGTGAAGTTCCGTAGGCTTCTGTCAAGACTGCTGCGTTTTCATTAAAAACCAACAAGCTGTTTTTTTGCAGAGTAGTGAAACTGTATCCGTCTTCTTCTGCTATCGGCTGGCAGATTCCCTCTTTGGCCATTAAGTCAAGAGAAGCACGCAAGTCGTCGATATTGCTAACCTTGGCAACCATAGCGGGGGTAATGAACGTTTTGGAAGTAAACACAAAGACGGGGGCCTTGATATCGATACCCGATTGGGAAGGATCCTTCATTATCTTTTCCAATTGCTGGAAGGCGGCCGCATTCATTCCGCTTTTCAGGGCTTCCATCATTTTTTGTTTCATTCCTTCGTTTTCTTTATCATTCAGGCCGGCTTTGTCGGCAAGCGTATTCAGATTGACGGAGGCAACAGCCGAAGCGTCAGCAGGAATCACATGGATATATTCCGCTTTCTTTGAGCAGGCTGCCATGAAAACAATCAGTACTCCCAGTACCGAAAGTCGGGAAATCATTCGTTTTACCATAATTACTATATATTTAGTTCTGTAAATTACATATTCATTGTATGGCAAGCCACTAATGCCGCCGTTTCTGTTCGTAGTCGTGATTTGCCTAAACTGATCGGGATGAATCCCTTTTCGATGGCTTTTTTCACTTCCTCTTCGCTGAAGTCGCCCTCCGGCCCGATCAATACTAATGTATCTTCTCCTTTTTTCAGTACATCCTTCAGGAGAGGTTTCTCTCCTTCATAACAGTGGGCTATGAATTTTTGTCCTGAGAAGTCTTTTTCAATGAACGAATTGAAGTCAGTCATTTCGTTCAACCGGGGCAAGCGTGCCTTTAATGATTGTTTGATGGCCGATACCAATATCTTTTCGATACGTTCCGTCTTGATCACTTTTCGTTCGGAAAAGCGACAGTTCAGAAACGTCAATTCATCGAAACCTATTTCTGTCGCTTTTTCAGCGAGCCATTCATTACGGTCCATATTCTTGGTCGGTGCCATGGCAATATGCAGATGGCCCTGCCATAAAGGCTCTTGATGAATAGTTTCTTTAATATTCACCAGGCAACGTTTATTGGTTGCTGCACTGATCTCTGCCCGATAGAAGTTTCCTTTACCGTCGGTCAGGGTGATTTCGTCTCCGGCTGTCAGACGGAGCACACGCACGCAATGCTGCGCCTCCTCTTCCGGAAGCTCAGCATTGGTTTGTATATCAGGGGTATAAAATACGTGCATATCTTTTATTTATGTCGGTTTATCTCATCACGCAGTCGGGCGGCAAGTTCATAATTCTCTTCTTGAATGGCCTTGCTTAAGGCTTCTTCAAGGGAAATGATGCTGACTGCCTCCGTACGTGAGTTATCATCTTCTTCCGGTGAATCAGGACGTTCAGCACCGTCTGTCATCCGAATGCATTCGCGTTCAAGGATAGATTCATATATAAATATGGGGCAATCTGCCCTCACGGCCAATGCTACCGCATCCGAAGTACGTGCGTCTATCCGGATAATCTCTTCGTCTCTTTTAAAGTAGATATACGAATAAAAGACACCTTCTTTTGCTTTATAAATCAGTACCCGGAGCAAAGATGCTCCCAGAACATTCAAACACGAGTAAAATAAATCGTGTGTCAGCGGGCGAGGGGCTTTTATTCCTTTCAGGCAAATGGCTGTGGCTTGCGCTTCGGCTGGTCCTATTATGATAGGTAACTGCCGTTCGCCATCTACTTCTCCCAGTACCATTGCATAGGCACCCACCTGCGCCTGGCTGTTAGAAATGTTCAATACCTGTAGTTCTACTTTCTTATCCATTGTTAATTATTCACTTTCTTAAGTTCTCCCGGTTGATGTTTGTATCTGAAGACAACGGCAAATAAAATGCCGATGGCCAGTGCGTATGCTGCAAATATAAACCAGATGGTCGGCCAATCTCGGCTTACCAACATTCCGTTTTCGTATACGGAGAATGCGTCCACTACAGCACCGCTGGCATATCCTCCGATGACGGCTCCAAGTCCGTTTGTCATAATGAAGAACAAGCCTTGTGCGCTGGCCCTTGTCTCAGGTTTTGTTTCCAATTCAACAAATAAAGAACCGGAAATGTTGAAGAAGTCAAATGCCATACCATATACTATCATGGATAAAATCAGCATCCAGATGCCCGTACCCGGATCACCGAATCCAAACAGCCCGAATCGGAATACCCAGGCGAACATACTGATCAGCATGACACGCTTGATTCCGAAGTGTCTCAAGAAGAAGGGGATGGCCAGGATAAACAGGGTCTCGGACATTTGTGAGATAGATAGTAGAATTACCGAGTGTTTGACACCAAAGGAATCTGCAAATTCGGGTATTTTGGCGAAACTACCCAGGAATGCATCACCATAGGTATTTGTAATTTGCAATGCCGCACCCAATAGCATAGAGAAAAAGAAGAAAATAGCCATCTTTTTTCTTTTGAACAGGCTGAGGGCATCAAGTCCGAAAGAAGATAATAAAGTTTTATTTTCATTCTTCGCCGGTGGACAGGGAGGCAGCGTGAAAGAATATATCCCCAAAAGTAAGGCTGAACTTGCTCCTACATAAAGTTGTGCACTGGAGTTCTTGAATCCTGTAAGGTCTACTGCCCACATGGCACAGATGAAACCGATGGTTCCCCATACGCGGATAGGCGGGAAATCCTTTACTAAATCACATTTATATTGTTCAAGTGCGTTATATGAAACTGTATTGGCAAGGGAAAGGGTAGGCATGTAAACCATCAGGTTGAGTAACATGGCCCAATACATTTGATTATAGTCGGTAGCGGTGGATGCGTAAAACAAACAGCCGGCTCCTAATAAATGACAAATACCATAAAGACGTTCGGCGTTGAACCATTTATCGGCAATAATACCGGTTATTCCCGGCATGATGATAGATGCGATTCCCATTGTAGCGAAGATAGCTCCGATTTGTCCACCTTCGAAATGGAGGCCTCTTTCCATATAGCCACCTAATGAAATTAACCACGACCCCCATACAAAGAATTGCAGGAAGTTCATAATAATCAAACGATTTTTTATATTCATAACTTTATTGATGTGTTTCCCGTCGTGCCAATATATGGCAGATCAGCTGCAAATATAATATTTTTAGTTGACAGAGTGGAAAAAGCACGGGATAAAAGGGAGGAAGAAAGGGAAAAATAGCAAAAGAAAATTGGAAATGCAAAGAAGGAAAGGGTATATAAAAAAAGAAGGCTATCTATCCCAGACAGCCAATCTTTATTAACCTTAAATCTAATACCATGAAAAATACATTGCAAAGATAAAGGGTTTTATGTTATAGAACATAACGATTTGGTGAAAATCTTCTGTTTGTTAACTCATATTAACTTTGTAGCTTCTGCTTTTATGCTATTAAGGCGATTATTCGACATACAGTACCAATCCTTTGAGATATTCGCCTTCCGGATGATAGATATTTACCGGATGATCTGCTGGTTGAGTCAACTGATGCAGTATGCGTACACTTCTACCGGACATGGCTGCTGCTGTGAATACAGCAGTACGGAAATTATCTTTGGTCACTACCTGTGAACAAGAGAAGGTGAACAGGATACCGCCCGGTTTGATTTTCTCAAATGCTTTGGCATTAAGTTTGCGATAACCTTGGAGGGCGTTGCGCAATGCGTCTTTGTGCTTGGCGAATGCCGGCGGATCGAGGATGATCAAATCGTATTGGTCGCCCATGCGGTCGAGATATTTGAAAGCATCTTCTGCAAAAGCCGCATGACGGGTATCACCCGGGAAATTTAATTCTACATTTTTATTAGTCAAATCAATGGCCTTGGCAGAACTGTCTACCGAATGTACCTGTTTGGCACCTCCACGCATGGCGTAAAAGGAGAATCCGCCGGTGTAGCAGAACATGTTTAATACCGAACGGTCTTTGGCATAACGTTCCAACAAAGCACGGTTTTCGCGTTGGTCTACGAAGAATCCCGTTTTTTGTCCTTTCAGCCAGTCTACATGGAACTTTAATCCATATTCCTGAGCGATGTTGTCGTTACTTCCTCCTTTGAGGAAACCGTTTTCCGGAAGAAGGTCCGCTTTGAATGGCAAAGTCGTTTCCGATTTATAGTAGATGTTTTCAATCTGGTTGCCCATTACTTCGGACAATGCTTCGGCAATGGCCATGCGGTCTACGTGCATGCCGGCAGAGTGTGCCTGCATTACGGCGGTCCGGGCATAAACATCGATAACAAGTCCTGGCAGGTTATCGCCTTCTCCGTGTACCAGGCGGTAAGTGTTGTTAGTCGGGTTGGTAGCGATGCCGATGCTGCGTCGCATGTCATAAGCCACTTCCAACTTGCGTTTCCAGAAGTCATGGTCGATCTCTTCTTGTTTAAAGGAAAGAACACGTATGGCAATGCTTCCGATTTGGAAATGCCCTTTAGCTATGAATTCTTTTTTTGAGGTATACACTTCCACTACTTCTCCTTCTTCGGGTTCGCCGTCGAAGTGAGCAATGGCCCCGGAGAAAATCCAGGGATGGAACCGTTTCAGTGAGTCTTCTTTGCCGGGTTTAAGATATACTTTATGCATAAATTTATTATGTTGTTTTTATTTTTATCATTGATCCGAACCTGCTTTCACCGTCTCTACGGTTTCTTCTTCCGGGGCCAGTTCGTAATTACCCGTACGCTTTAGGTCTTGCAGTAGGTGGTATATGTTGAGGCAAGCCCATGCGTCTGTAGCTGCATATTGCTTTTGGGCATCCGTCAGTACATCTGCTTCCCAATTGGAAAGACGTTGTGATTTTGAGATTTTTTCCCTGAATAAGATACCGTATATCTTTTGCAGGCTTTTATCCTGAATGCCGAACGGACGGACATACTCTTGCAACTCGATGCATGCCTGCTGGTTGAAAGGAGCCCGTTTATGCAACATCATAAAGTCGTCTTTCAACGAGAGTCCTACTTTGATCACTTCCGGATTTTCAAGCAACTCTATGATGGGTTGGGTCAGCCCGGTCATGTTCAGGCGGAACAGGAAGCAACATTCGTCAGATGAAATCTGGAGCAATGCTACTTTATGGGAATGTCCTTTGGTGAATGAGGGACGGGTTTCGCTGTCGATGCCCAGAATTGCCTGGGATTGCAGATAAGCCACTGCTTTTTCCGCTTCACTTTCAGTTTGTATTACATGAATCCGTCCGGGGAATGCCGCTTTGGGCATCTCCTTCACCTCTTCTTTGCTTATGGTTCTTTTTAAAATCATATTCGTTTATTCATCGTCGTGGCAATGACAGCCATGATCGTGACAATGGCAGTCGTCATCTTCACAGTGACAGTCTTCATTGTTTTCGGGTTCGTATTCATCCTCCTCTTCGTCTTCTCCCCGGGCCTTCGGACTATATTTCACGTCATGCAGGGCACGCATGGTATTTACCAGTTTTTGTCCCCACAAGAGTCCGAAGTTTTCCTGGCAAATGGCAAGGGAGTCATTCATCGTCTCGTTCAATCCCAGTTGAAATACAAAGATAAAATCTTTAATATCCTGATAGATATCGGCCAGGTCTTCCGAAATATTCTTTTTGATGGGTTCATCGCTGTAAGCCATGTCGGGTAGGAATACTTCCAGATAGTCGTCCTTTTCCGCCAATACGGATGCCAGGTTGATGCGCAACACTTCGTATATTTCTTCCGTCACATATGTTTCCGGTGCTTCGTCGCCTATCATTTCGCATTTTGGAAGCATGGACGCTTTTAGATAAAGTAAAGGAAGAATTTTCAGGGTGGTGTCAACAAACATACTACGTTTCATGCCTTCGGCACGTTCCAGAAAAGCGCAGAACTCGGCAGCTACCGTAACGAATTCTACCACATTCTTATCAAATATTACTTGGCTTTCTTTTTTCATATCAGCTTGAATTGAAACGCAAAGGTAAGAAAAAGTTGTGGGTAGTCCAATGAAATTCTTTTTTTTACTACTTTTGCATCATTAATCATATAGCTTAAGATTCTTCATCCACATGGCAAAAAAGAAATCAGATAAGGAAGCAGAACAGAAGCCGGCTTCCACTAATAAGTACTTGGCTTTCTTCAGAAACGAAACAATCCACTTTGTGATCGGATTGGTATTGGTCATCTTTTCAGTCTATCTGTTGCTGGCTTTTACCTCCTTCTTTTTCACCGGAGCAGCCGACCAGAGTATCATTGATAGCGGGAATGCCCAGGATCTTGCTGCTGTAAATAATCATGTAAAAAACTATGCAGGTTCCCGGGGAGCTCAGCTGGCAAGTTATCTGATCAATGACTGTTTTGGTGTCTCCTCTTTCTTTATTTTGGTTTATCTGGCTGTAGCCGGATTGAAGCTGATGCGTGTGCGTGTGGTGCGTCTTTGGAAGTGGTTCATCGGATGTACGCTGTTGCTCATTTGGTTTTCCGTTTTCCTGGGCTTTATTTTTATGGATCATTATCAGGATTCATTCATTTATCTGGGTGGATTGCATGGATATAATATCAGTAACTGGCTTATTTCGCAGGTCGGTATTCCCGGTGTTTGGCTTATTCTTTTGGTGACAGGCATTTGTTTTCTTATATATATGAGTGCCCGCACAGTCATCTGGTTGCGTAAGCTTTTCACTCTTAGTTTCCTGAAACGTAAACAAAAAGAAGAACATTCAGAGGTGAAGCAGGATTCCGATCCCCGTGAATATGATAATCCGAAACCTCAGGAAGTGGAATTCGATGTTAATCGCACTTTCCGTCAGGAGGTACCGGTGAAGAAGGTGGAAACTCCTACCGTATCCGATCTGCTTGTCGAGTCTCCTTCTGAGTCTCCAATAGTTACGGAAAGCAGAAATACGGCAACCGATGGTGATGTCACCATGACTTTCGAACAGACAACTCCTGATCCTGTGCCCCCTTTTCGGGCAGAGTCGGCAGATAACGGGCCTGAGTTTGAAATAGAGGCTGCTGCCGATGACGAAAGTTATCAGGGAACGGAAACCGAACCCTATAATCCAAAGTTGGATCTGGAAAACTATCATTTCCCTACTATCGATTTGATGAAGCACTATGAAAATAGTGAGCCTACCATCAATATGGAGGAACAGAACGCAAATAAAGACCGTATCATTAATACATTGCGTAGTTTTGGTATTGAAATCAGTACGATTAAAGCTACGGTAGGTCCTACGGTGACTCTTTACGAAATCACTCCGGAACAGGGAGTGCGCATCTCAAAGATTCGTGGGTTGGAAGATGATATCGCTTTAAGCCTTTCTGCCTTGGGTATCCGTATTATAGCTCCTATACCGGGAAAAGGTACAATCGGTATCGAGGTACCTAATTCAAATCCTAAGATTGTTTCGGGGCAGTCCATCATCGGCAGTAAGAAGTTTCAGGAATCGACTTACGATTTGCCCATTGCGCTTGGTAAGACCATTACGAACGAGGTATTCATGGTAGATCTTTGCAAAATGCCTCATGTGCTGGTGGCAGGTGCTACCGGACAGGGTAAATCTGTCGGTTTGAATGCCATCATCACTTCATTGCTCTACAAGAAGCATCCTGCCGAACTGAAGTTCGTTCTGGTGGATCCTAAAAAGGTAGAGTTCAGTATTTATTCTGTTATTGAGCATCATTTTCTCGCGAAGCTTCCCGATGGTGAGGATGCTATCATCACCGATGTGACCAAGGTGGTGCAGACCCTCAACTCAGTCTGTGTAGAGATGGACAGTCGTTACGATCTGTTGAAAATGGCACATGTACGCAATATCAAAGAGTACAATGAGAAATTCATCAACCGCCGCCTGAATCCGGAGAAAGGGCATAAATTTATGCCTTATATTGTGGTAGTCATCGATGAGTTCGGAGACTTGATCATGACTGCCGGCAAGGAGATCGAGTTGCCGATTGCCCGTATTGCGCAGTTGGCACGTGCCGTAGGTATCCACATGATTATTGCAACCCAGCGTCCGACTACAAATATCATTACCGGTACTATCAAAGCCAACTTCCCGGCGCGTATTGCGTTCCGTGTGTCGGCCATGATGGACTCACGTACCATCCTTGACCGTCCGGGAGCCAATCAACTGATTGGGCGTGGTGATATGCTTTTCTTGCAAGGGGCCGATCCGGTGCGTGTGCAGTGTGCTTTTATCGATACGCCGGAAGTGGAAGAAATTACCAAATATATTTCACGCCAACAAGGATATCCTACCGCTTTCTTCCTGCCCGAATATGTGAGTGAAGACAGCGGAAGCGATCTGGGAGATGTCGATATGGGGCGCCTCGATCCTTTGTTTGAAGATGCTGCCCGCCTGATCGTAATTCATCAGCAAGGGTCAACTTCGTTGATACAGCGTAAATTCTCCATTGGCTACAACCGTGCCGGACGCTTGATGGATCAGCTTGAAAAGGCCGGCATTGTGGGTCCTTCGCAAGGAAGCAAGGCGCGCGACGTACTTTGTGTTGACGAGAACGACCTTGAAATGCGTTTGAACAATATTCAATAATCAAACGTTAAATGAGTGTATACAATGAAGCAGATTATAATTAGCATTTGGATAGCTTTACTGACTTTGCCTGTGTTTGCGCAACAACAAATGCAGGCAAAGGTTGTGCTTGATAAAACGGCAGCCACATTTGAGAAAGCAGGGGGTATTCGTGCGGGATTCAACGTGACGGTGTTCAATAAAGGCCGGATGGCGGGACAATCTGCCGGAGTCATTGAACTCAGGGGAGAGAAGTTCGTGCTGAAAACGGACGATGGTACCACGTGGTTTGATGGCAAGACCCAATGGAGTTATCTGGCAGGTAGTGACGAGGTCAATATCAGCAATCCAACCGGAGTCGAACTGCAAAGTCTTAATCCGTACGCACTTTTGCAGATTTATCGCCATGGTTTCAGCTATAAGCTTGGAACACTGAAGAATTTTGGTGGCAAATCGATTTATGAAGTGGTGCTGACTGCTACCGACAAGAAACGGGATTTATCACGAATTGTGCTTTATGTCAGTAAAGACACTTACCAGCCACTCTTCATTCTGATGGAACAACGTGATAAGAGCCGTAGCGAAATCACGGTGACCAGCTATCAGGCAGGATTGAAATATGCCGACAGTATGTTTGTGTTTGATAAGAAGCTCTATCCTCATGCCGAGGTGATCGATCTCCGATAGGTCAAGAGGAGTAACTTCGATCGTTTATTATAAATCGTAGAATGTAAAATAGGAATATGGAAACAGAAAGAATTAAATGCCTTATTATAGGTTCAGGACCAGCCGGCTATACAGCCGCTATTTATGCAGGACGTGCAAATTTGTCACCGGTGCTTTACGAAGGAATACAACCGGGTGGACAGTTGACCACGACTACCGATGTAGAAAATTTCCCGGGCTATCCTCAGGGAATCAGCGGACCGCAATTGATGGAAGATCTTCGTACACAGGCCGAACGATTCGGTGCCGATATCCGTTTTGGAATCGCTACTGCTTCCGACCTTGGCCAAGCTCCCTACAAAATCACGATTGATGGTGAAAAAGTAATTGAAGCCGATTCATTGATTATCGCTACTGGTGCCACAGCCAAATACTTAGGTTTGGATGATGAAAAGAGATATGCCGGTATGGGGGTCAGTGCTTGTGCTACTTGTGACGGATTTTTCTATCGCAAAAAGGTAGTTGCTGTTGTGGGTGGTGGCGATACCGCTTGCGAAGAAGCCATCTATCTGGCCGGACTCGCTTCTAAAGTCTATTTGGTTGTACGCAAACCCTATCTTCGTGCTTCAAAGATCATGCAAGAGCGTGTGATGAAGCACGATAAGATTGAAGTCCTTTTCGAGCATAATGTAGTCGGACTCTTTGGAGATAACGGTGTAGAAGGTATGAATCTCGTAAAACGTTGGGAAGAACCGGACGAAGAACGTTATTCGTTGCCTATCGACGGATTTTTCCTTGCCATCGGTCATAAGCCTAATTCGGACATTTTCAAACCTTATCTGGATACCGATGAGGTGGGATATATCATCACTGACGGTGATAGTCCCCGTACTAAGGTTCCCGGAGTGTTTGCGGCTGGCGATGTAGCCGATTCACACTATCGCCAGGCTATTACTGCTGCAGGAAGCGGCTGTAAGGCTGCCATTGAGGCCGAGCGTTATCTGTCGGAGAAGGGTTTGATCTGATAGTCGTAAGATATTGTTTATTAATATACCGGACGCAACCATGCTTGATAAGAGAGCTGGTTGCGTCCGGTAGTTTTTTTATAACTTCTTATTTCTTTATTGATTTTGCGAGATCAAGCCCCTATGGCACCCTGCAAATTCGTCTTGTTCAATTCTATATGTTGTATCAGAGTCATCTCAGGCTTGATTCTGTTTTATATTTATCACTTATCCGGATAGATGAAGTTCTTTTTCCGGTAGTTTTCATTTCACCACCGATTAACAGATTACATTGAGAAGAAGATAATTGGGATTATTTATTTTTATGTAATCGTCAATCGATGGAAAAACAAATTAGTATACTTCAATTTCGTCCAGATACAGGTTTGCCTGAACCACCTCTTTGCTGCCCGGGTCTTTTACGAAGTCGATGCCGTTTCGCAAAGTACCGCCATTCTGAAGGGTGACTTTGAGATAGGTTACTTCTCTCGGTTCGAAGGCTAAGGTGTCTGTAAATGCCTTTCTGCCTCTTTCCGGATAGTTGCGTTTGAAGGAAGCTTCTGCGACTTTGCTGTATTTTTGTCCGTCGGAAGAGGTTTCGATGGTGGCAACACTCGGAGGGAGGATAACTGACGCAGGGTTGTATAGAGAACCGAAGACTACTTTGCTGACAGTAGTGGGCTCATCGAATTCGACGATGAATACCATCTCTTTGCAGTTATCATCCATCCGGAATCCGCTCCACGGAGTCATAGAGGCGGTGTTGCCGCGTTTACCGTTGGTAAGCCCGAAGGTACTTATGTCCGTGCCGAGAACGTCATTTTCACCAAAGATGTCGCCTTTGGCACCTCCAATGGCCGGAGTGACTGTGAAGCTCTTTCCGCTGATCAGGTTGCCGTACAGTTTCTTTCCGGTGACCTTGCCCAGCATCTGTCCGTCTTTGAAAGCGGCTGCTTTCACTTCAATTTCGCCCGAGAGGGTGAAAGGGCGATTGTAGAGGGCCGATTCTACGGTTGGAGTACTTCCATCTGTTGTATAATGAATTTCCGCATTGGGATAAAAGCTTTCCAGTATCACTTTTAGCGTATCACTCTCGTCTACATGAGTATTTATGTTCACATCGAAGAAATTACGGCAGGCTTTTACATTCTTCACGTCCATTCGCCGGAAATCTTCAACCATGCGCTGGCAGAAGTCATTCCAGTTTTTGTTTGCGTTCAGTGTCCAACCGGTTTCGGCAATAGCTATTGCGCGCGGGAAGGCTTGATAGTCGCGGTTATTGTCGCTCGGCATGTATTCGGTCCAAATGTTGCCTTGTACTCCGATGATGTGTTTTTTTACCAGGTCGTCTGCATCGTCCGGTACCGGGTTATAACTGTAGGTCTTTTTAAGTGTATTATATCCGCCGATAGTAACGGGGGCTATCTCCGGTTCTTCCTGATATTGATCCAGATAAGCGTATGGATTCGGAGTCATAATAGCGTTGTGACCGGCTTTGGCTGCATTCATTCCGCCTTCTACTCCCCGCCAGGACATGACGGTAGCATTCGGGGCCAACCCGCCCTCCAGGATTTCGTCCCACCCGATGATGTTGCGTCCTTTGCTGTTCAGGTATTTCTCCATGCGGGTGATGAAGTAACTCTGTAATTTCTCCTCTTTGGTATGCTTCTTCCCGTCAATAACGTTGGGAGTGACATCGTCTTTCAGTCCCAGTTGTTTAATCAGTGACTGGCAATATTCACTTTTGATCCAGGCCGTTTTCGGACATTCGTCACCGCCTATGTGGATATATTTGCTTGGGAAGAGATCCATTACTTCGTCCATCACTCCTTCAAGGAACTCGAAAGTGGTATCCGAAGGACAGAATACCTCTTCGAATACGCCCCAGGTTCCCGTCACATCGCATGTACTGTCCGGTGTACACGAAAGCTCCGGATAAGAAGCGATGGCAGCTATTGCATGTCCCGGCATTTCGATCTCAGGGATTACAGTGATGAATTTACTGGCAGCATAGTCTACAATGTCCTTGATCTGTTCCTGTGTATAATATCCGCCATGCTCTTTGCCGTCGAATATTTGCGGATAGTTCACATAATAATAGTCTATCAGTGTCTCTTTGCGCTTGGAGCCTATCTCGGTCAGTTTCGGGTATTTCTTGATTTCAATTCTCCATCCCTGATCATCGGTCAGGTGCCAGTGGAAGGTATTCATTTTATGCATGGCCAGCATGTCAATGAACTTATATACATATTCCACTGGAGAGAAGTGGCGGCATACGTCCAGCATCATACCGCGGTATGCAAAGCGCGGGGCGTCTTCTATCTCGACAGCCGGCACTGACCATTCTGCGTTTTTTACTTTCTCTGTGCCATATACGGCGGGAGGAAGCAATTGGTAAAGGGTCTGTAATGCATAGAAAAATCCCTTGGGGGTGGAGGCGCTGAGAGTGATATTCTGCGGTGTGACCGAGAGTTTATATCCTTCTTCGGGCATTCCGTCCTGGGGGACAAAGCGGATGACGGGCTCGTCCGTTATGTTTTCGAAAGTCTGTTTCATTGTGATTCCGGACGTCAACTTCAATCGGTTGATAAGGCTGTCGGCAATGGTCTGTACTTCCGGTGTGCAAGCAGTAGTGATGACTCTTACTTTTTTACTTATTTCAAATCGCCCCTGTTGGGGAATCATTTGGTTGGGCAACGGAACGATATTGTACTCGTTCACGATGGCTTCTTTTGACTGTTTACATCCGGGGGCGATGAAAAGTAGAGACAAAAGAAGAAGAGTAATTCCTTTTTTCATGGTCTGATAAATATGTGTTAAGTTATTAAATAGTGACGAAGCGTCTTAACCGATTTTGCTGATCTTCTTAAGCTTTTCTTCGTCAATGATCTTGATTTTTCTTCCGTCGATGGTGATCAGGCGTTCGGTTGCGAAGTTGGACAACGTGCGTATGGCATTGGAAGTTGTCATATTCGACAGATTGGCCAGGTCTTCACGGGACAGATAGATACTCAGGGTAGAGCCGTCTTCCTCCAGTCCGTAACTCTCTTTAAGGAAGAGTAGCGATTCGGCCAGACGTCCGCGGATATGCTTCTGGGTCAGGTTCACAGTTCTTTCGTCAGCAATACCGAGGTCAACAGACAACTGGCGAATGAAAAACATGGCCAGGTCGTTGTTCTGGCCGAGCAGTGTCATGATGGCACTCATGGGAATCAGGCAGATAGTTGAAGGTTCGAATGCAGAAGCAGCGGTCACATAGTCTTCTTTGGCAAAATAAGCCCGGTAACCGAAATATTCCGTAGGTTTTATCATGCGGATAATCTGACTTCTGCCTCCTACACCGTCTTTGTAGATTTTAACTTTTCCGCTAAGGAGACACATCAGATAGGCAGGCGATTCGCCTTCGCAATAGATTGTTTCGTTCTTTTTGTAATTCTGAAGAGTGAAATTATTGGCCAGGAACTCTCTCTGCTCTGCGTTTAGAGGAGCCCACATCTCTGCAATACGTTCGGGAACGTTTATTTCTGACAAATTCATCTTTACCATGACTGCTGCAAAACTGTGTTATAAAGCACAAATGTAGAAAGAAAAAATGAAAAACGGAATAGTTTTGGGAAAAGTTTGCCATGTTGGCATTGCAATACCGCAGATTCCACAGATGTATGCAGGGTTTATTTCTTTCATTACAGAAGTAGAGAGGGCACAGTGAAACTATATTTTTGAAGATATATTCATAAATGATTAAAAGCCTGTGAACTCTGTATCTTTTGTATTGCATTCTTTGGCTGTTCCTTGTATACCTTTTGATCTCTATATCTAAAACATCCGGGTGTTTATGATGATAACATCCCCATGTTGTTGTGTAAAACATCCGGATGTTTTATGGTAAAACATCCGGATGTTTTAAGGTGAAGGAATTAGTGCTTGTAGTGGAACATTTATAAATAAAAAAAGAAAGTGTGTCGAAACTCACCACAGAGTAACACAGAGTGAATTTTAAGTCATTGATTATCAGTATTGATAATCTGTGATAATCTGTGTAACCTGTGGTGAAAAGACTTTTGACAGAGTCCTATTCTATAAAGTATAGGGCTTACTTTGTGAATAGTAGTTCTCTATACTTCGGTAACGGCCAGATTTCGTCGTCGATTTCCATTTCCAGGTGGTCAATATGATCGCGTATGCTTTCCAGATAGGGACGTACGGTCTCTTCGTAGGCAAATGCTTTTTCCTTAAAGTTCTCTTTATGGTTTGCCACTTTGCGGGCCTCTGTCATGTCGCGTACCAGTACCTTGATGGCAGACACACGGTGCGAGATTTCTTTGATAAGCTCTTTCCGGTCGGCACTCATGATTTCGTATTCTTCTGCTGGGAAGATCTCTTTCATTCTGCAAAGGTTTTCCAGCAAGCGGTTCTGATAGCTGACAGCAATGGGGACAATGTGGTTGATGGCCAAGTCACCCAATACACGACTTTCGATCTGTACTTTCATGGTGTACTTTTCAAGTTCCACTTCCAGGCGGCAGGCAAGTTCGGTTTCGTTAAAGATGCGTTCACCGATCAGTACGGCTCTCGATTGGTTGTCCATGTAGTGCATCAGGGCTTCCGGTACGTGGCAGATGTTTGTCAGTCCGCGACGAGCAGCTTCCTGCTTCCACTCTTCCGAATAACCGTCCCCTTCGAAACGGATGGGTTCGGAGGCGATGATATTTTCCTTCAGGATGCGGAAGATGGCTTCATCCTTGCTAATGCCTTCTTCCATCAGTTTGTCTACCGATGCTTTAAATTCGTTCAACTGGTTGGCCATGGCAGCGTTGATGGCAATCATGGCAGCGGCACAGTTGGCCGATGAACCTGCGGCACGGAACTCAAAGCGGTTTCCGGTGAATGCGAATGGAGAGGTGCGGTTACGGTCGGTAGTATCGAGCAAGATTTCGGGGATACGTCCGATGCCCAGTTTCAGGGTAGTCTTCTCTTCCGGAGTCATTTTGGAATTGGTCACCTGGCGGACAATTTCGTCCAGAGTAGCCGACAGTTGCGAACCCAGGAAGATGGATAAGATGGCTGGAGGGGCTTCATTGGCTCCCAAACGGTGACTGTTTCCGGCGCTCATGATCGAAGCACGCAACAGGTCCTGATTTTTGTGAACCATCATCAGCACGTTGACCAGAAAGGTGAGGAACAACATGTTTCCTTTTGGGTTCTTGCCCGGTGCAAAGAGATTGACACCTGTGTCAGTACAAAGCGACCAGTTGTTATGTTTACCCGAACCATTGACACCGCTGTATGGCTTTTCGTGGAAGAGTACGGCGAAATGATGCTTGCGTGCGATGCGCTTCATCAGATCCATCACCAGCTGGTTATGGTCATTTGCCAGGTTGCAGTTTTCGAAAATGGGGGCCAACTCAAACTGGTTGGGAGCTACTTCGTTGTGACGGGTTTTCACCGGTATGCCCAGTTTGTGGCATTCTATTTCAAGCTCTTTCATAAAGGCTGTGACACGTGGAGGGATGGAGCCGAAGTAATGATCTTCCAATTGCTGATCCTTAGCCGAAGAGTGTCCCATCAGGGTACGTCCGGTCAGTCGGAGGTCAGGACGCGCATTATATAAAGAGGTGTCGACCAGGAAATATTCCTGCTCCCAACCCAGATTGGTAAATACGCGGGTTACGTTTTTGTCGAAAAGCTGGCACACTTCGGTGGCAGCTTTGTCAACGGCGGCCAATGCTTTCAGTAACGGAGTTTTGTAGTCGAGCGCTTCGCCCGTATAGGAGATAAAGATTGTCGGGATACAAAGAGTGGTGTCTACCACAAAAGCCGGTGAGGATACATCCCATGCTGTATATCCGCGGGCTTCGAATGTATTTCGGATTCCGCCGTTGGGGAAGGAAGAAGCATCCGGTTCTTGCTGGATCAGTAATTTTCCGGAGAAGCGTTCGATGACTTCACCGTCTTCGCCAAACTCGATAAAGCCATCGTGCTTTTCGGCAGTTCCGTCCGTCAGTGGCTGAAACCAGTGTGTATAGTGTGTCACGTTGAGCGATTTAGCCCAGCTTTTCATACCATTGGCTATCAGATCGGCCATCTCACGGCTGATGGGTGTACCTTTTTCGGTAGCGTCTACCACTGCTTTGTATGCTTCCTTGGGAAGATATTCCTGCATCTTCTTGCGGTCGAATACGTGGCTGGCATAATAATCGGATAGTTTGTTTGAGGGAGTGGTAACTTCTAAGGGCTTTCTGTTAGATAGCTCTTGTAATGCGAAAAATCTCATTTTTGACATAATGGTGCCTTTTTTATCGGTTGTTGGGCGCAAAATTATGTGTTTTTTCTGAGATAACCCCTATTTTTATAGGGGTATTTTCTATAATTAGTCTCTTTTTTAAGATGACACCCTGTTTTAAGAAGGTAGATCGGATTCGTATAAATCATTAATTTATTAGTCGTATAATCGGATTTTTTTTATATTTGCCTTGAATAAAGGAGATTACTATTTGAGATACAAGATATGGATATGGGTGTTTGGGCTTGTCTTGCTCTCTTTTTCACAAAAGGGAGTGGCTAACGTTGTTCTTGATCCTCAGACCAAACGTCCGATTTCTGCCGATTCCATTTTAAATAATGTGATGACCTTTGCCCCGTTTTATGAAAAGTTGGTGACCGACTACCGAGCCGACCTCTATATAAAAGGTACGATGGACATCAAACGCAAAAATTTTATTCTCCGGTATGTGCCTTCCATGTTCCGTCTTCAGAAAGGAGTGCGCCAGTATATGGTGGAAACATATAGTGACCTGCATTTTACGGCTCCTAATATTTATGACCAAAAAGTGAAAGCCTCTGTAGGTACGGTACACAATAGCCGGGGAGTGCCGGGTATGCTGGAGTATTTCAATATCAACCTCTATTCGTCTACGCTGCTTTATGATCGGTTGCTTTCGCCCTTGGCCAAAAATGGACGGAAGTATTATAAGTATCTGATTGATTCCATTATGGGTGGGACAGATAACCGGCAGTATAAGATACGGTTTATCCCCAAAAGCAAAAGCGACCAGTTGGTGGGCGGGTATATGATTGTGAGCAGTGATGTATGGAGTGTCCGCGAGATACGATTTTCCGGCAGGTCGGAGCTTTTGCTGTTCAGTTGTCTGATAAAGATGGGAGGAGTTGGAGAAGATGATGAATTTCTGCCTGTCAGCTACAATGTCGAGGGACAGTTTAATTTCTTGGGTAATCGTATCAACGGGGTTTATGTGGCATCACTCAACTACCATGACATCGTACTTGAAGAAAACCAGAATGAATGGAAAGAAAAAGTGAGGGCAAGGACAAAAGGAAAAAGTAAATATGATCTTTCAGACTCTTACAACCTGCAATGTGAGACTGCTTCTTATCATACGGATAGTGCCTACTTTGAAACATTACGGCCTATTCCCTTGTCGGAAAGTGAGCGTAAATTGTACGAGGAAGATGCGCTGCGTAAAGACACCATTCAGCGCAATATCAAGCCAAAGAGTAAGAGCCAGGTGTTCTGGGGACAGGTAGGAGATGTGCTGATCAGTGATTATAAATTGAATCTGTCCAATTTGGGAAGTGTGAAGTGCTCGCCCATAATCAATCCTTTCTTATTGAGTTACAGTGGGAGTAACGGGCTTTCTTACAGGCAATCGTTTAAGTACAACCGGCTTTTTAAGCACGACCGGCTGTTGCGTGTGGTGCCTAAGTTGGGTTACAACTTTACGCGCAAGGAGTTTTATTGGTCTGTCAATTCCGAATTTAATTATCTGCCCGAGAAAATGGGGACCTTCCACGTGGACTTTGGTAACGGAAACCGGATTTACAGCAGTGATGTGCTCGATGACCTGAAGGCTATACCGGATAGTGTATTCGATTTCAACCAGATTCATCTGGATTATTTCTATGACTTATACTTTAACTTCAGGCACAGTATCGAAATTATTAATGGACTGGAATTGAGTGTGGGCTTTTCCACCCATAGACGAAAAGCCGTGAAACCCTCCAAGTTGGTTCCATTGACCAAGAGCCTGGAACTTCCCAACGAAGATATTCAGGGAAAAATCAGGAATACCTATTTAAGCTTTGCTCCCCGGGTCCGGTTGGAGTGGACCCCTTGCCTTTACTATTATATGAACGGCCATCGTAAGATCAACCTGCGTTCTAAATACCCCACTTTTTCAATAGACTGGGAGAGGGGTATCAAGGGGGTGTTTGGCAGCACCGGGCAATATGAACGTCTGGAGTTTGACCTGCAACACCATATCCCTTTGGGACTGATGCGTAATATCTATTATCGTTTTGGTTTCGGTATGTTTACTAACCAGAAAGAAATGTATTTTGTTGACTTTAATAATTTCACCCGTAGCAATCTTCCTGAAGGTTGGAATGATGAAATTGGCGGAGTATTTCAGCTTCTTGACCGACGTTGGTACAATGCTTCACGCAAGTACATACGGGGGCATTTCACCTATGAAGCTCCTTTTTTACTTCTAAAGCATCTGATCAAGTATACACGCTATGTGCAAAACGAACGGTTGTATGCAAGTATATTATCGGTACCCCATCTTCAGCCTTATATTGAGCTGGGATATGGAATCGGCACTCACATTTTCGATTTCGGCGTTTTCGTAGGAAGTGAGAACTGGAGGTATACCGAGGTTGGCTGTAAATTTACGTTTGAGTTATTCAACCGCTAATTTTATTCTTGTTATTATTTGTCGGGGAGGAGAAAACCTTTATCTTTGCCCGTAAGAGGATGAGATAAAGATTTAGCAAAAAAGAGGTGCAGTCGCCTCGTGAATTCAGGGTCTTTCTGGATTTCTTTATTAAGATACTCATAATAAAGAAAAGTAAATACTCTCATCCTCTTTTTTACTTGCTTCTATATATTAATTAAGGTATAAGGATGGAACTACTTTTAGCTATTGTGATTGTCGTTACCGGTTGGCTGGTTTTTAGTATCATTCGTTCAAGTAAAGGCCAGGAAGGATATAAAAGATGGAAAGCCGGAAACTATGCCGGTGAGAATCCTTATGCTAAAGAGAAGAAGGAAAGTGTTTCGTCCCTGAAGAATATTTTTGGTAGGAAAGCCGTGGCTTTCGGCTCAAAGCGGTTCGATGCCGGAGCTGTCAGTTGGTGTGCCAGTTTACTTGGAGTCAAAGAAGACACGTTGAGAGAGGTGCTGGATTATGTTCCGAGGCAATACACCCAGTTCTATATAAAGAAGAGAAGCGGAGGAGTCCGGATCATTACAGCTCCCCAAGGTCAGTTGCGAGTTATGCAGCAGACCATTTACCAACGAGTTTTATTGTTAGCCAATGTGCATCCTGCTGTTACCGGATTCTGTCCTGGTAAATCTGTATCCGATAATGCGCGGGTTCATTTGGGACGAAAAAATGTATTGAAAGTAGATCTTCATGACTTTTTCCCTTCCATACGTTCGCCCAAAGTGAGAGCGACATTCAGGGAGATGGGATATTCACGTCCTATAGCGAAAGTACTGGCGGAACTCTGCTGTTGTAACAGGTGCCTTCCGCAGGGTGCGCCTACAAGTCCGGCTCTCAGCAATATTATTGCTTATCCGATGGATAAAAAAATGATGGCGTTAGCCGATGAATACGGGCTGGTCTATACGAGGTATGCCGATGACCTGACCTTTTCGGGAGATTTTCTGCCGAAGGATAAAGTCTTGTCACGGATTGATCAGGTTATCAGGGAGGAAGGGTTTACGATGAATGTGAAGAAAACCCGTTTTCTGCCTGAGCATAAACGTAAGATAATTACCGGAGTATCAGTTAGTTCGGGCACGAAGATGACAATTCCCAAAACTAAAAAGAGGGAGATCCGTAAGAATGTGCATTACGTCCTGACAAAAGGATTGGCCAGTCATCAGGAGCATATTGGCTCCACCGATCCGGTTTATCTGAAGCGTTTATTGGGCAATCTGTGTTACTGGCGTTCCATAGAACCGGATAACCGATATGTATCCGATTCTATCGCGGCTTTAAAGAGCTTGATGTGAGACATACCGATTGTAGCTCTTTTTGATATTTTTTTTGTTATTCTTTTCTAATTCAAGAAAATAGTTCTATCTTTGCGCCCGATTTATATAATCAATATAATGTCTTATTTAATTAAAGAATTACTAAACAATTAATTATTAATGGAAAACTTAAAGAACGTTGCTCCTATTGAAGACTTCAACTGGGATGCGTATGAAAACGGCGAGAGCTTCGCTGGTGCCAGCCACGAAGAACTTGAAAAAGCTTACGACGGTACGCTTAACAAAGTAAATGACCGTGAGGTTGTTGACGGAACTGTAATCGCAATGAACAAACGTGAAGTTGTTGTGAACATCGGTTACAAATCAGACGGTATCATTCCTTTGAATGAATTCCGCTACAATCCTGATCTGAAAGTAGGTGACACTGTAGAAGTATACATCGAAAACCAGGAAGACAAAAAAGGACAGTTGGTTCTGTCTCACAGAAAAGCCCGCGCTACCCGTTCTTGGGATCGCGTTAATGCTGCTCTGGAAAATGAAGAAATTATCAAGGGTTACATCAAGTGCCGCACTAAGGGTGGTATGATTGTTGACGTATTCGGTATCGAAGCATTCTTGCCGGGTTCTCAGATCGACGTGAAACCGATCCGCGACTACGATGTATTCGTTGGCAAAACAATGGAATTCAAAGTTGTTAAAATCAACCAGGAATTCAAAAACGTGGTTGTTTCTCACAAAGCTCTTATCGAAGCTGAACTGGAACAACAGAAGAAAGAAATTATCGGTAAACTTGAAAAAGGACAAGTTCTTGAAGGAACCGTTAAGAATATCACATCTTATGGTGTATTTATTGACCTCGGTGGCGTAGACGGATTGATCCACATCACTGACCTGTCTTGGGGCCGCGTAAGCGATCCGAAGGAAGTGGTTGAGCTGGATCAGAAGTTGAACGTAGTTATCCTCGACTTTGATGACGAGAAGAAACGTATCGCTTTGGGTCTGAAACAACTGACTCCGCACCCATGGGATGCTTTGGATCCGAACCTCCAGGTAGGTGACAAAGTGAAAGGTAAAGTAGTGGTTATGGCTGACTACGGTGCATTTATCGAAATCGCTCCGGGTGTTGAAGGTCTGATCCACGTATCAGAAATGTCATGGTCACAGCACCTGCGTTCTGCACAGGACTTCATGAAAGTCGGTGACGAAGTAGAAGCTGTAGTTCTGACTCTGGATCGTGAAGAACGTAAGATGTCTTTGGGTATCAAACAACTGAAACAAGATCCTTGGGAAACTATCGAAGAAAAATATCCTGTAGGTTCTAAACATACTGCTAAGGTTCGTAACTTCACTAACTTCGGTGTATTCGTAGAAATCGAAGAAGGTGTTGACGGATTGATCCACATCTCTGACCTGTCTTGGACTAAGAAGGTTAAACACCCGTCAGAATTTACTCAGATTGGTGCTGATATTGAAGTTCAGGTACTGGAAATCGATAAAGAAAACCGTCGTCTGAGCCTTGGTCACAAACAACTTGAGGAAAATCCTTGGGATGTATTTGAAACAGTATTTACTGTAGGTTCTGTACATGAAGGTACAATCATCGAAATGTTGGATAAGGGTGCTGTAGTTGCTCTTCCTTACGGCGTTGAAGGTTTCGCTACTCCGAAACACCTCGTTAAAGAAGACGGTTCACAGGCTCAGATGGACGAGAAACTGGAATTCAAAGTAATCGAGTTCAACAAAGACGCTAAGAGAATCATCCTATCTCATAGCCGCATTTTCGAAGATGTTGCCAAGGCGGAAGAAAGAGCTGAGAAGAAAGCTGCTTCTAACGCAAAGAAATCTTCTAAGAGAGAAGAAACTCCTGCTATCCAAAATCAGGCTGCTTCTACTACTTTGGGTGATATCGATGCTTTGGCTGCTTTGAAAGAACAGCTGGAAGGTAAGAAGTAATTCAAATCTTTCATAGATTGATATAGAAGGGTATCTCATTCAATGGGATACCCTTCATTTTTTTGTATGTTGAATCATTGCGCTGAACTTTAATTGTCTATCTTTGCAAATACAGTTTGAAAGATGGAAAAATTTGAATTACATATATTGGGTTGTGGGTCCGCATTGCCTACTACCCGGCATTTTGCCACTTCGCAGGTAGTCAACTTGCGTGATAAACTTTTTATGATCGATTGCGGAGAAGGGGCACAGATGCAATTGCGTAAGTCGCGGTTGAAATTTTCGCGGCTGAACCATATCTTCATTTCGCATCTGCATGGTGATCATTGCTTCGGATTGATGGGGCTTATTTCCACTTTCGGGTTATTGGGGCGCACGGCAGAGTTACATATCCATTCTCCAAAAGGATTGGAGGAGTTATTGGCTCCTATGCTTAATTTCTTTTGCCATACGTTGGCATATAAAGTCATTTTCCATGAATTTGACACCAGACAAGCGTCGGTGATTTATGAAGACCGTTCGATGACAGTCACCACCATCCCGCTCCAGCACCGTATTCCCTGTTGTGGCTTTTTGTTTGCGGAAAAGACCCGGCCGAACCATATTATCCGTGATATGATCGATTTCTATAAAGTACCGGTCTATGAACTGAATCGGATAAAGAACGGTGCAGACTACATAACTCCGGAAGGAGAAGTGATTGCTAATGTGCGCTTGACCCGCCCCTCGGATCCTCCCAGACGGTATGCCTATTGCTCGGATACGATTTTCCGGCGGGAGATTGCGGAACAGATCTCAGGTGTTGACTTGCTTTTTCATGAGGCTACATTTGCCGAATCGGAACTGGCACGTGCTAAAGAAACGTACCATACTACAGCCGCCCAAGCCGGCCGGATAGCTGTGGAAGCTGGTGTACGGCGATTAGTGATCGGTCATTTCTCTGCCCGCTACGAAGATGAAAATGTTTTGCTGAAAGAAGCTTCGGCTATCTTTCCGGATACTATACTTGCAAAAGAAAACTTGTGTATAAGTCTTTAATTTCGGGAGATCGATTAAACCTTTGTTGAATAGAATTGTCTAAAATAACATATACGAATTACAAACGAACCTATGAACCCTTATAATGAACGAGAGGTTTTGGCACTCCTTCAGGATGAGAGGACACAGAAGCAGGGATTTGAGCAGATCGTTTCGCAGTATAGCGAACAATTATACTGGCAGATCAGGCGGATGGTACTTTCACATGACGATGCCAATGACCTTCTTCAAAATACTTTCATTAAGGCATGGATAAACATTGACTATTTCCGGGCTGAGGCAAAGCTGTCTACCTGGCTTTACCGTATTGCCCTGAACGAATGTATCACTTTCCTGAATAAACAACGGGCTATGAATACAATTGCCATTGACGATCCGGAGGCCGACGTGACTCAGAAACTGGAGAGCGATCCTTACTTCTCGGGGGATCGGGCAGAGTTATTGCTTCAGAAGGCATTGCTGACCCTTCCTGAAAAGCAACGGATGGTGTTCAACCTGAAATATTATCAGGAAATGAAATATGAAGAGATGTCGGAGATATTCGGCACTTCGGTGGGGGCTCTGAAAGCTTCTTATCACCATGCCGTGAAAAAAATCGAGAAGTTTTTGGAGGAGGCTGATTAAACCTTTTAATATGCATAATGTCTAAGAAGAAGAGAGGAGAAGAACGTATGAAAGAAGAAGATAACATATTGAAGAAAGTGGGGAGGGAGAATTCCTTTAAAGTACCTGAGGGATACTTTGAAAACTTGACTTCAGAGGTGATGGGTAAACTTCCGGAAAAAGAGAAGCCTGCTTTTGAAGAAGTGAAGCAACCCACAATGTGGACTAGGGTGAAACCTTTATTCTATATGGCGGCTATGTTTATAGGAGCTGCATTGATTATCCGTGTGGCTTCTTCAAATCACCAGCCGGCAACGGTGGATGATCAACTGACTGCAAATGATGCAGGAACCGAAGTTGTTTCGGATGAATATATTGATGTAGCACTGGATCGCTCGATGCTGGACGATTACTCTTTGTACGTCTATCTCAGTGATGCTACAGCTGAATAAGTAAACTAAACTGATTTAATAAAGCAAAATGAAGAAACTGATTATTCTATTGATTATAGTTTGTAGTTGTATCCCGGCACTGAATGCCATGGGAGATCCTAACCAACATTTGTCACCCGAAGAATTCAGGGCCAAACAACGAGCATTTATAACAGAAAAAGCCGGTTTGACTAAGGAAGAGGCAGCAAAGTTCTTCCCGGTTTACTTTGAATTACAGGACCGGAAAAAACAACTGAATGACGAGGCCTGGAAGTTGCTTCGTAGTGGCAAAGATGATAAAACCACTGACGCACAATATGGAGAAATATTGGAAGGGGTATACGATGCCCGTATTGCTTCAGACCGTCTGGATAAAACTTATTTTGAGAAGTTTAAAAAGATACTTCCGTGTAAGAAAATTTATCTGATACAGCGAGCGGAAATGCGTTTTCACCGAGAGTTGTTGAAAGGGGTTCGTGATAACAAAGGAAAGAAAAAATAGAATGAAAAATTGCTTTCCTGCAAGAGCGGGAGAATTTACCACAGACTTAACGGATTGCACAGATAAACACTAATTGGGGATATTTATTGATCCGTCAATTACATACTCTGCGCAATCCGTTAGTTTGCAGTGGAATTTTGGTATTATCCTTTTAGAGGAGAGAGGACTTTTTACAGTCCTTTCTTTTTGGCTTCATCCCAGATTGCATCCATTTCTGCGAGAGACATCTCTTTCAGGTTTTTGCCTTCCTTAATGGTGTGTTCTTCCAGATAGTTGAATCGGCGGATGAATTTTTGGTTTGTACGTTCTAAGGCATTGTCCGGGTTGATCTTGTAGAGACGGGCAGCGTTGATGAGGCTGAACATGACATCACCGAATTCGGCTTCCGCCTTATCTTTGTCCATATGGGCTATTTCTACCTGAAATTCTGCAATTTCTTCTTTGACTTTTTCCCAGACTTGCTCTTTTTCTTCCCAATCGAATCCTACATTACGTGCTTTGTCCTGCATCCGGTAAGCTTTGATAAGTGAGGGTAGGGCAGTAGGGACTCCGCTTAATACAGTTTTATTTCCGTCCTTTTCTTTTAGTTTCAGCTGTTCCCAGTTTTCGGATACTTGTCCGGCTGTGTCGGCTTTTACTTCTCCGAAAACATGTGGATGGCGGAAAATCAGTTTTTCGCAGAGTTTGTCACAAACATCTTTCATGTCGAAATCACCGGTTTCTGAGCCTATTTTTGCATAAAAGGCCACGTGCAGCAATACATCTCCCAACTCTTTACAAATATCTTTTTTGTCATCGCGCATCAATGCGTCGCACAATTCGTAAGTCTCTTCGATAGTATTGGGGCGCAGACTTTCGTTGGTCTGTTTGCGATCCCAGGGACATTTTACCCGAAGTTCGTCGAGTATATCCAGGAAGCGCCCGAAGGCTTCCATCTGTTCTTCTCTTGTATGCATGTTTATTCTTTATTTGATTCTTTTTTCCATTCGTTGTATGAAATCAGCAGACCGATGACTTCCGAATAGTTTTTCCGTCCGCTTTCTATTTTGTTTCCTTTCAGATATAAGTCATATATCCAATCTTGAATATCACCTATCAACGGGCTATATTTAGCCATCCAATACTCTTGATCCTTCCGGGCGAGTTCGATGATTTCCGGACGTATCCGACTGAATAATTCCCGGTATTCATTTTCTGTCATCAATCTGCGGGCATTAGCAAGCACATGTCCCAGGATAGAGAAGTAACCGCTAAAGCGGATTTCTCTATTTGTAGAACGTGTGCAGACCTGATAGGCGTAAAAGTTGGCTTCCGCTTCACTGGTTATACCCAATAAGTGGGCCAGTTCATGCGTATAGGTTGCCGGATATTGTGGAGGTAACAAGTCACCATTCAGCGTGAACTCACAGAAAAACGGTCCCATGCTTCCTGTTACTCCTACCATTGAAATAAGTGGAGTGAACAACATTGTTTTGACCTGTGGCATGGAGTGTGGAGGATGGTGTACGCCGAGACTGTCACTGATCAGACTGTACTGGCTGACTGCCTCTTTACAGATGGTTTCCTTGTCGATCCGGGTTATGGGAACGTATGATTCATTCAGTAAATAGATGTATTGGTTTACAAAGTGGTCAAAATTTTCCGGAGTATAGGTAATATATGGTATCCCTGTACGCTCGTAGAAGTTTCTTTGCGAATAGTTGAGTCCCCATGCCAGGTAAAACCATACATAGATCCATGCCAGATATTCCGTATCCCTTCTCAGGATTGTTTTCCAACTTAACTTTTGGCGGATGCGTGCGTATACCGGATAAAGAATAATCCCTGTAATACTGAATGCTATGAACAGGTCACCCAAAGCAAAAGGAAAGAAATTGGAAAAACCGGACAGGACGTACGAGATAACAGGATAGACCGAGCGTGCATATCCTTCCCCCATTGCCGGGATCGCCTGAGTGACCCAGACAAGGATAATTAAAGTTCCTAAAACAGAGTACCGTATGACTCGCTTTTTGCTTTTCATTGCTACTTCTTTCTTTCGAGGAACAAAAGTACATATTCCTGTCCCTATATTCTACTTATTTTTATTAATTTTGCGCCAATCTTTCGCAATAAACTAATAAAATAGATATATACAACATGGAATTAGCAAGTAAGTACAGCCCTGCTGACGTGGAGGGAAAGTGGTATCAGTATTGGCTGGACCATAAATTATTCAGTTCGAAACCCGATGGACGTGAACCTTACACCATCGTTATTCCGCCGCCTAACGTCACCGGTGTGCTGCATATGGGACACATGCTTAATAATACCATTCAGGATATCCTCGTTCGTCGTGCACGTATGGAAGGCAAGAATGCTTGTTGGGTGCCGGGAACCGACCATGCCTCTATCGCTACCGAAGCAAAGGTGGTGAATAAGTTGGCTGCACAGGGTATTAAAAAGACTGATCTGACTCGTGACGAGTTTCTGAAGCATGCTTGGGCATGGACAGATGAACATGGTGGGATTATCCTGAAACAGCTCCGTAAGTTGGGGGCATCCTGTGACTGGGACCGTACTGCTTTTACTATGGACGAAAAGCGTAGCGAAAGTGTGCTGAAAGTATTTGTAGACCTTTACAAGAAGGGACTTATTTACCGTGGCGTGCGTATGGTAAACTGGGACCCGAAGGCATTGACAGCTTTGTCTGACGAGGAGGTGATTTACAAAGAGGAGCATGGAAAGCTGTATTATCTGAGATATAAGGTAGAGGGTGAAGACAGTTATGCCGTTGTTGCGACTACTCGTCCGGAGACGATTATGGGCGATACCGCTATGTGTATCAATCCGAATGACCCGAAAAATCAGCACCTGAAAGGTAAGAAGGTTATTGTTCCGCTGGTAGGCCGTGTCATCCCGGTGATTGAGGATGATTATGTAGATATCGAATTCGGTACAGGATGTCTGAAAGTGACTCCGGCACATGACGTGAATGACTATATGCTGGGTGAGAAGTATAACTTGCCAAGTATTGATATTTTCAATGATAACGGGACTATCAGCGAAGCTGCCGGTATGTATATCGGTATGGACCGTTTTGAAGTTCGCAAACAGATTGAGAAAGATCTTGAAGCCGCCGGATTACTTGAAAAGACGGAGGCATATACCAATAAAGTCGGCTATTCTGAACGTACCAATGTAGTGATAGAGCCTAAACTCTCTATGCAGTGGTTCCTTAAGATGGAGCATTTGGCTCAGATTGCCCTTGAGCCGGTGATGAAGGATGAGATTAAGTTTTATCCTGCCAAATATAAAAATACTTATCGTCATTGGATGGAGAACATCAAAGACTGGTGTATCAGTCGTCAGTTGTGGTGGGGACACCGCATCCCGGCTTACTTCCTTCCGGAAGGCGGATATGTAGTAGCCGTTACTGACGAAGAAGCATTGAAACTGGCTAAAGAAAAAACAGGCAACGATCATCTGACAATGGCTGACCTTCGTCAGGATGAAGATTGTCTGGATACTTGGTTCTCTTCTTGGCTGTGGCCTATTTCTTTGTTCGATGGCATCAATAATCCGGGTAACGAAGAAATTAACTATTACTATCCTACCAGTGACCTGGTGACCGGTCCGGATATTATCTTCTTTTGGGTGGCTCGCATGATTATGGCAGGCTATGAGTATGAAGGTAAAATGCCGTTTAAAAATGTATATTTTACGGGTATTGTCCGCGACAAATTGGGACGTAAAATGTCCAAGTCGCTCGGCAACTCACCGGATCCGTTGGAGTTGATAGAGAAATACGGAGCAGATGGTGTACGTATGGGGATGATGCTTTCGGCTCCTGCCGGAAACGACATTCTTTTTGATGATGCACTTTGCGAACAGGGACGTAATTTCTGCAATAAAATATGGAATGCTTTCCGACTGGTGAAAGGTTGGGAGAATGGAATGGGAACAATCGATATTCCGGCGGATGCACACCTGGCTGTACAATGGTTTGACCAAAGACTGGATGCTGCCGCAGTTGAGGTAGCCGATTTATTCAGCAAGTACCGTTTGAGCGAAGCGTTGATGCTGATTTATAAACTGTTCTGGGATGAATTTTCTTCATGGTTGCTCGAAATCGTGAAACCTGCTTATGGACAACCTGTAAACGGATTTATCTATTCAATGACTTTGAGTGCTTTCGAACGTCTGTTGGCTATGCTCCATCCTTTCATGCCATTTATTACGGAAGAATTGTGGCAGCAGTTGCGTGAGCGTGAGCCGGGGGCAAGTCTGATGGTAGAACCGTTGGCAGAAGTCGGAGAAGTGAACGAGGAGTTTTTGAAACAATTTGAAACGGCTAAAGAGATAATCAGTAGTGTGCGTGCCATCCGTTTGCAAAAGAATATTGCAATGAAAGAACCGCTTGAGTTACAAGTGGTAGGAGTAAACCCGGTAGAGAAAATGAACCCTGTTATCTTTAAAATGTGTAACTTGTCTGCTATTCAGGTAGTGGATGTAAAAGCTGACGGAGCTTCTTCATTCATGATCGGAACGACTGAGTTTGCAGTCCCCTTGGGTAATATGATCGATGTGGAAGCTGAGATAGCACGTATGGAAGCCGAACTGAAACATAAAGAGGGCTTCTTGCAGGGCGTTTTGAAGAAACTCAGCAATGAGAAATTCGTGAGTAATGCGCCGGCTGCCGTTATTGAAATGGAACGCAAGAAACAGGCTGATGCCGAAAGTATCATTAAATCGCTCAAAGAGAGTATTGCATCTCTGAGAAACGCGTAAGAAGATCTTTTTAGAAGATAAATATAAAAGGGCACTCTAAAATAATAGGGTGCCTTTTTCTGTATACGAATAATAATGATACCTTTGTCACCGATTTTAGCAATCGACCGTTACAAATGAAACAAATGCAATTCAGATATTTCTGTTTCCTTCTGATTCTGTTGGGAGGAATGAACTGTCGGCTATCGGCTCACAAGGACAGGTCCGGTGGAGATGTGTTGTTTCTGAATTCTATTAACTTTAATCTTCCCTGGGCAAAAAGTATATATTGGTATGTACATCAGGAATTGCAGAAGGAAGATGTTGCCGTAACGGCTGAATCTCTGTCTGTACCAGCCCTTTGTAGCCGTAAAGAGGCAACTGCAATTGTAGAACAGTTACGTCGAAAGCATGATATACCTCCTCGATTGGTTGTTTTTATAGGTGACCCGGGATGGATTGTCTGTCGGGAGCTTTTTGATGATGAATGGAGAGATGTGCCGGTCATCATTACTAATGCCCGGGACCGCTTGCCGGCAACACTTGATGTTTTGCTGTCTCACGAACCGTTGACTGATACCAATACCGTTCCGGCTAAAGAATGGCGCAAAGGATATAATGTGACTACATTGGGGCAAACGTATTATGTAAAAGAGACTATCGAACTGATGCGGCAAGTGATGCCCGGGATGAAACGAGTTGCTTTTATATCCGATGACCGATATATCAGTGAGGCAGTTCGTGGTGATGTCAGTCAGGCTGTGGGCAGATACTTCCCGGAGCTGAGTCTGGAGCAGTTGTCAACCAAAAATATTTCTACTGAAATGCTGCTCGATACTTTGAGCGGATATGATAAAAACACCGGATTGATTTATTATTCGTGGTTTGAATCGCATAACCAAGACGACAATAACTATTTGTTTGATCATATTCAAGAGATTATTACCCGATTTGTGCACTCTCCCCTGTTTTTGCTGGCTGCTGAGGATTTATCCAATAACACATTTGCGGGAGGGTATTATGTATCGGTGGAGTCATTCGGAGATTCATTATTGCAACTGATTGAACGTGTGTTGAAAGGAGAGCAACCCCGCGAAATTCCGTCTGCATTAGGGGGTGAGCCGGCCGCTTATCTTTGTTATCCGGCTTTGCAGTCCTACCAAATCCCTGTTTCGCTTTATCCGGAAGGGGCTGTATATGTCAATCTTCCTATGAGTTTCTTTGAGCAGTATAAAAAGGAGATTTTACTAACGGTATTTGTTGTGCTTCTGGTAGCAGGTGCCATTGGCTTTTATATTCATATTCTTAAGAAAACTCATCAACGCCTGGAAGAGGCACGTCTGAAAGCGGAGGAGGCTAATCAATTAAAATCAGCTTTTCTTGCGAATATGAGTCATGAAATACGTACCCCTCTGAATGCTATTGTCGGTTTTTCAAACCTGCTTTCGCAGGTAGAAGATAAAGAAGAGATGAAAGAATATGCCGATATCATTGAAACCAATACAGATCTTCTGCTTCAACTGATCAGCGATATTCTGGACATGTCGAAGATCGAGTCCGGAATGTATGATTTTCATATAACCCGTGCGGATGTCAATCAAATGATGTCGGAGATAGAACAAGTGGGTAAACTGCGTATCAAATCGGAAGAACTCGTTCTAACTTTTGACGAACAATTGCCCCAATGTATTTTATATACTGATAAGAATCGGCTGACACAAGTCATTATTAATTTGTTGACCAATGCGATTAAGTTCACTTCCGGAGGGGAGATACGGATGGGATATCGGTTGAAAGATGCCGCAACATTATATTTTTATGTGTCTGATACAGGCTGTGGCATGTCTACCGAACAGTGTGAGCATGTGTTTGAACGTTTTGTCAAATATAATCCTTTTATACAAGGTACCGGGCTGGGACTATCTATCAGCCGGATGATTATTGAAAAACTGGGAGGTGAGATCGGGGTTACCTCCGAGGTTGGTAAAGGCTCTCTTTTTTGGTTTACTTTACCCTACCGGACTTCTGTATAGTATTTGCTGAATGCTCCGCTGTTTTAACGCAGCAGGAAGGATAGCAGGACGGGCAGATAATCTTTCAGATCGATGCGCAGTTGTTTCAGTGCCTGCTGAATCCGGTAATCTATCGTTTTGGGAGATACTCCTAAGCGTTCGGCTATTTCGTTGTAGGTCAGATTCTGGAAACGATTGAGCTCGAATGCTTCGCGGATATTTTCCGGGAGTCGTGCCAAAGCTTCTTCTATTTTCTCGGTTAATTCTTGCATGACGTAGAAATCGGGATCATCATACTGTGATTGGAGATTGTCGAAAATCATCTTTTCGATTCTTTGTTTGACTTCGTTCCGATTGATAAGAGTCAGGCAACGATTTTTAACAGCTTTGAACAAGTAACTTTTCAAAGAAGTTTCAAATGCCTGCATCTCTTTATTTTCCCAAAGCCAGACCATTACATCCGATACAATCTCCTGTCCGTCGTCCGGTTCCACAAACAGCTTGGCGTAAGCGCACAAGGCGGGATAGTGCCGGAGAAACAGCGCTTCAAATGCGTCTTCATTTCCCTGTTGTATCTGATAAAAAAGAATTTCGTCGCTTGTTGTATGCGATGTATTGTTGTGCATGTAAACCCTCGTTTTGGGCAAAAATAATATTTTTTTCAAAAAAAATACGTTTTTAGGTTAGGAGATTTCTGATTTCATTCGTCTTATCTATAAAAGCACGAATTATGGATGAATTCTATTACATAAATGAGTCAATTCTTTTAAGCTATTTTGCCGGGGAGCTTCCTGCTGACAGACAAAAGGAGGTAGAAGAGTGGATCGCTACTTCGGAGGAGAATACGAAGACAGCACGGGATATTTTTCAGCTTTACCGGGCAGCCGATACATTGAACTACATGAAGCATGTAGATTCTGTTGGGGCTTTCCATCAGGTAAAGGACCGAATACACAAACATCAACATAGAGTTTCATGGATGGTGTGGGGGCAGCGTATTGCTGCTTGTTTAGCTTTGCCGCTGCTTGCCACCACCCTTTATCTGATTTTGAAAAACTCCCCCGTGGAGTATGTGGAGATACGGACAAATCCCGGTATGGTTGCTGAAGCGAATCTGCCGGATGGAACTAAAGTTTGGCTGAACTCGGGATCTTCACTTAAACATCCTACCAGGTTCACAGGAGATATACGTAACGTAGAACTTGATGGAGAGGCTTACTTTGAGGTGCATAGAGATAAAAGTAAGCGATTTATTGTTAATACGCCTTTCCGTATTCAGACTGAGGTTTTGGGTACGGAGTTCAATATAGAGGCTTATCGGACGGACAGTGTGGTAAGAACTACCTTAGTATCGGGCTCTGTGAAATTGTCATTTCTGGGTGAGGGTGACAAGCAACGGACCTTTGTGATGAAGCCTGATGAGGAGTTTATCTATAATCCGAAAACACGTACAGTGAGGACCGACAAACCTTATGTGAAAACTTATACGGCCTGGAAAGACGGTCAGGTGGTATTTAGGAATACCCCGCTGTCTGAGGCTTTGAAAATACTTACCAAGCGGTTTCATGTGGAGTTTATCGTAAAAGATTCTACTCTTTATGGAAATTCATTTACCGGAGTATTCAGCGAACAGCACTTACCTCTGATTCTTGAACACTTCAGGCTTGCTTCGGGCATACAGTATAGATTTATAGAACTGGAACATAACACACAGCAGACAATACAGCAGAAAATGAAAATAGAGCTATATTGACCATTTGAATATTAAACTTTTAAAATCTGATACCTATGACAACACGTCCACCTTAAAACAAAAAAACATACAGGAAAATATTGGCGTATTTTCCTGTATGAAAGTCCACCGTCCGCTTGTTTGGCGACAAGTTGTGCGGTTAATAGAATTTTTTAAATCAAAATCACTACAAATCTATGACAATTTACTTAAACTTCCAATTTTTCGGGAGGCAGAATATCTTTTCGCTTCTGAAAAAAATACCTTTGTGTATGAAACTATCAGCGATCATGTTGTTTGTCTTTGCCAGTATGGCATTTGCGGCTAAGGGTTATAGCCAGTCAGTACGTGTGACATTGAATGTCAGCAACAGCAGTCTTCAGAAAGTGCTGGATGAAATAGAGAAGCAGTCGGAATACCACTTTTTCTATAATAATAAGCAGGTGGATATCTCTCGGAGTGTGACTATTAAAAGTACTCAAAAAGAGATCAGCCAAGTTTTGAATCAGCTGTTTGCCGGTACGGATATCGGTTATAAAATATTGGAGAATAGTATTATCCTGTCTCCTAAACAGATTTTGGAAACGACTGCTGCACAACAGCAGACCACTAAAAAGATAAAGGGACTGGTTACTGATGAGGCCGGTTTACCCATTATCGGAGCTAATATTAAAGAAAAGGATTCCGGAAACGGGACGATTACAGATGTCAACGGTAACTTTAGTCTTTCTGTAGGAACTAAAAGCTCAATTATCATTTCGTATATCGGGTACATCACCAAAGAAGTTCCTGTGGGTAATAATACTTCACTTACTGTTCGGTTGGCCGAGAACACGAAACTGCTCGATGAGGTTGTTGTAACGGCATTAGGTATCAAGCGCGAAGAGAAGGCTCTGGGGTATGCCGTGCAAAAAGTGGACGGAGATCGGCTGGCTGCTGTAAAAACAGTGAATGTTGCTACTTCGTTAACGGGCAAGATTGCCGGATTGAATGTAAAAAACAGTACAGAGTTCAATACAGCTCCTTCACTCTCGTTGCGTGCATCTGCCCCCCTGTTAGTTATCGACGGTGTACCTTATGGTAATGTGGGATTGAATGATATAGCAGCTGATGATATCGAATCGGTTGATGTCCTGAAAGGAGCTACGGCTTCGGCACTCTATGGTGCCCGTGGAGGTGCCGGTGCAGTGATGATTACCACTAAAAAAGGTAAGGAAGAAGGATTGAATGTGACTGTAAACAGCAGTACCATGTTTGCAGCCGGATATCTGAGAAAGCCGGAGGTACAAACTTCATATAGTTCCGGGTCGCAGGGGACTTATTCCACCGGAGGATATGTATGGGGAGACAAACTGGACATCGGACGTACAGCATTGCAATATGATCCGTATACTCACGAATGGGTGGATATGCCTTTGGTTTCGAAAGGTAGAAATAACTTAAAGAACTTTCAAGAATTGAGTTTGGTGACAAACAACAATGTAAGTGTATCCCAGAAAGGTAAATATGGTAGCGTACGTACTTCATTGACCCATGTATATAACAAAGGGCAGTATCCGAATCAAAAATTGAATAAGATTACTTACTCAGTATCGGGCGATATGAAATGGAAGAAATTTTCTTTTGACGGAGGTCTGACTTATAACAAACGTTTCTACCCCAACGATATGGGAGCCGGATATGGTGGAAGTGGTTTCCTTTATAATTTGTTGGTATGGTCAGGGGCTGAGTATGATATACGGGACTATAAAAATTACTGGATTAAACAGGATGAACAGCAGAACTGGATGGATACCAAATGGTATGATAATCCATATTTCATTGCGAACGAAATTACGCGTTCAAGCGATTATGATTTGATTAACGGATATCTTTCTGCCAATTATGATTTTACTCCTTGGTTGAACTTATCACTGCGTTCGGGGCTGGACTCGTATTCACAGAAAAAAGAGTGGCGGAATGCTGTAAGTGCTGTGGGTGGTTGGCATAAACAGGGTTATTATGGTCTGCAACGCTTAGGCGGATATAGTTTAAACAATGACTTGATACTGTCTGCCGATCATAAATTCGGTAATTTCAATGTCGATGGTTTCGTGGGTGGAAACGTTTATTACTGGAAGAGTGATAATATTTTGGCTGAAACACAAAATGGTCTGAAAATTCCGGGATATTACTCATTGAAATCATCTGTAGACCCGTTGAAAACAACCAGTGGTATTACTAAAAAACTGGTGACCAGTGTATATGCAAAAGCTTCTGTTTCGTGGAAGAGTACTTTATTTCTGGATGTAACGGGACGTAATGACTGGTCATCTTCCTTGCCGTCGGAGACACGATCTTATTTCTATCCGTCTGTGGCCAGCAGTGTTGTGCTTTCGCAGTTTATCCCAATGCCTAAATTTATTGATTTCTGGAAAGTGAGAGGTGCATGGACACAAACTAAGAGTGACCTGGGAGTATATGATACTAACAATACTTATAGTGTGTCTACCGATTTGTGGAATGGTGAGAGTGCTGCATATTATCCCACATCTATCCGTGGTGTTGCGGTGAAACCTTCGGCTACACGTTCTTATGAAATCGGTACGGCAGTCCATATGTTTAAAAATCGTCTGAAAGTAGACTTTACTTATTATAATAAGCTCTATTACAATCTGACTCGTAGTGCCGGCATCAGCAACTCTTCCGGATTTACGTCTACATTGATCAACATTGATGAAGAATATGTGGGTCGTGGGGTAGAATTGACCCTGTCAGGCGATATTATCAGAACAAGAGACTGGAATTGGGAGTCGGCTTTCAACTGGTCACGTGACCGTTGGTATTATACCAAAATAGACCCGGTATATTCTACACAGAAGCCTTGGGTAGCTGTCGGTAAACGTTGGGATTGGTACGGAATTTACGATTGGGAACGCGATCCTCAAGGAAATATTATCAATTACAATGGTTATCCTAAACAGAGCGATTACCAGTCGGTTATCGGTTATGAATATCCTGATTGGATATGGGGCTGGACGAATACGATAACTTACAAGAATTTCACTCTCTCCTTTACACTTGACGGACGGGTAGGAGGTATGGCACACTCGAAAACCAATCAGGCGATGTGGAACTCGGGGGCACATATTGATTCGGACAATCAGTGGCGATATGATGAAGTGGTGAATAAGAAGACCAATTTTGTAGGTACCGGAGTGAAAGTCGTTTCCGGGAGTGTAGATTACGATTCGAACGGAAAAATTATCCATGACGATCGAGTATTTGCTCCGAACGACGTACAAGTATCTTACGAGTCGTATATGAAAAGTACTAACCCGTATATAGGTACCGTGACACGTCAGAATGTATTTGACGAGACGTTCTTCAAACTGCGTGACCTCTCGCTGAGCTATCAGATGCCTAAGTCTGTTTGCAACAAACTGCATATGAAAGGTTTGACACTGGCTTTTGTCGGACAAAATCTGTTTGTATGGACTAAAGAGTTCCGCTTTACCGATCCCGACAGTGACTCAGATAACCTAAGTTCTCCGTCCACCCGTTATTTAGGCTTTAATGTAAAATTGGATTTTTAAAAGATAGAATAATATGAAACGAATTAATAAATACATATCGTTGTTATTGGTAACTACCTTGCTGGCTTCTTGCGATAAGTTCGATGAAATCAACACAAATCCCGATGCAACCACTAAGGTTACCTCTTCACTGCTGGCGACCGGATTACTTTTGGATATTACATCGTCCAGTGCCAGTAAATCATTTATATATGACGATCTGCTTGCCAAACAGATGGCATGGGGCGAAAGTATGGAAGATTACCAGTATAATGTGTTCGGACGTTCCGGTTTCGGAGGATACACGACACTGATTAATGCACAGAAGATGGTCGAATCTGTTACGGATGATAATGTGAATGCATACGATGGTCTGGCGCATTTTATAAAGGCCTACAAAATATTCTATATGTCGATGGAAATGGGTGACCTTCCTTACGAGGAGGCTTTGCAAGGTGAATTAGGGTTGGTGCGCCCTAAATACAATACCCAAAAGGAAGTGATGGGGTTTGTTTTGAGTGATCTGGAAAGAGCATACGAATTATTTTCCTCAGCTAAAGATTTTGATGGTGATCCGATTCTGGGAGGTAGTATCAGCAAATGGAAGAAAGCGACTACAGCATTTCAGTTGAAAGTTCTGATGCATCTTTCGAAGAAAGAGAGTGATGTAGATTTGAATGTGAAAGAACGTTTTGCCCGGATCGTGGCATCGGGTAGCTTAATGGAATCAAACGATGATAATCTTCAGATGAAATATGCGGATAAAGCGAATACTGTATATCCTTTCCATAACACAAATACTAAACACGCCGGTTATGCCATGCTTTCTACTATGCTGATTGATAAGTTTAAGGCAACCGGAGATATCCGTATGTTCTATTATGCCAAACCGGCAAAGGCTAAACTTGATGCAGGAGTGACCGCTGACAGTTGGGATGCTTATATCGGGACTGATCCGTCATTGCCTTTTGAGCAGATAGAGAAGGCTTATGCCACAGAACAATATTCTGGATTTAATGCGCGGTATACTGATTATCCTTCCGGAGAACCGGTTGTCCGATTGGGATATGCCGAACAGAATTTCATTCTGGCAGAAGCTGCCGTGAGAGGATGGATTTCGGGTGATGCAACTACTTATTACAAGAAGGCAATCAGAGCTCACATGGAGTTTATAGCTGCTAATACTCCGGATGAAGAGATCTATCATCATGGACATCCGTTGACGCAGGAAGCGATTGCGGCTTTTCTTGAAACACCGGCTATACAGTTAAGTGGTGAGAGAGAGGGAGACCTTGAGAAGATATTGACACAACGTTATCTGGCATCGTTCATGCAACATCCGTATGATGTTTATTATGACTACCGTCGTACAGGGTATCCGATATTACCGATTAATCCTGCAACCAACCGGAATACGATGAATGACAGACTGCCTATGCGCTGGATGTATCCGAAATCAGAGTCTGATTATAATCTGGAGCATCAGAACGAGGCTTTGCAACGTCAATTCGGGGGAGTAGATGACGTTAATAAACTGATGTGGATTTTGCAATAAAATAGAGTTTTAGAAGAGGTGTGTGCAGAATGGAGAGAAATGCTTTCTGTTCGCACCTCCTCTGGTTTTTAATACATTTATTAATATGATGTTGAGATATAGTTTATTAAGTATAGTCTTATGGCTATCTACTGTAATGGCTTATGGCAAGGGAAACGAAGTTAAAGTCCTCCAAATGAATATCTGGCAGGAAGGTACCATGGTGAAAGGGGGCTTTGAGGCAATAGCTGACGAGGTGGCTCGTCTGGAGCCGGATATCGTGATGTTTAGTGAAGTGAGAAACTATCATGGAAAACAATTTATTTCGCGTATACTACAGGCTTTGGAAGAACGTGGAAAGAGATATTATGGTGAAAACAGCAAGTTGGATGTAGGTATTTTATCTAAATATAAAATTGAAGAACAGGCTCCTAATTGTCCCTTGGAAGATGATGCCGGTTCCGTACTGAAAGCCCGCATACGCATTAATGGAAGAGATGTTGTTGTATATTCCGCACATTTGGATTATACACATTATGCCTGTTATCTGCCAAGAGGATATAGTGGCGTTACATGGAAAAAGTTGGATGCACCGGTACTGGATGTAGCGGTGATTGAGAAAGCCAATAATGAATCTTTGCGTGATGAAGCGATTCGTCATGTGATAGAAGATGCCCGGAAAGAAAAGGGGAATATTGTTTTATTAGGCGGTGATTTCAATGAACCTTCACATTTGGACTGGAACGAAAATACGAAGAAATTGTGGGATCATAACGGGACGGTAGTTCGGTGGGATTGTTCCGTTCTCCTTGAAAATGCGGGATTTAAAGATGCCTACCGGACAAAATATCCTAATCCGATCACACATCCGGGATTTACTTTTCCGTCTGATAATGAAGGTATAGCTGTAGAAAAGCTGTCGTGGGCACCTGACGCTGATGAACGGGACCGTATTGATTTTATTTATTTCAGGCCTGACAAAAAATTGAAATTGAAGGATGTATCTGTGGTAGGACCTTCAAAATCGATTGTCCGCAGTAAACGTATAGAGGAGAGAAGCAAAGATTTATTTATAACCCCGTTAGGGGTGTGGCCGACGGATCATAAAGCTGTAATGGCCACTTTTCTTCTGAAATAATTAGGAGGATACAGGGGTTATTGCCAGTGAGTATTTATATCTTTGCTACTTAATTTTATTTGAAATATTTAAATGTAATACTTATGAACAGGAAAAACTACTTATTAGCTTTTATTCTTTGTATGCAGACTTTATTTGTTTCTGCGCAAGTTTATCCGGTACGTGCAAAACTTACCGATAAAAATTCTTTTTCAATGATTCTGTTGCCCGATCCACAGAGCTATACAAAGTTCGATGCCAACCAACCTCTTTTTGAGTTGCAGACAGCATGGGTGGCTAATAGCATTGAGTCTCTGAATATAAAAGGAGTGCTTTGTACCGGTGATTTGGTGGAGCAGAATGAAATCCGTATTCCGGATGGAGTGAACGGGAATCAGACAAGTGAAGAACAATGGCGTGCCGCCTCGCGTGCATTTGAGCGCTTGGACGGAAAGCTGCCTTATGTGATTTGTACCGGCAATCATGATTATGGATATCAAAAAGCAGAAAATCGTTTGTGTCATTTTCCTGATTACTTTCCTTCAGAGAGAAATTCTTGTTGGAGAGAAAGTCTGGTTGCTGTAGGAAATAACTATCAGGGCATACCAACACTGGAAAATGCTGCTTATGAATTCGTGACTGATACCTGGGGTAAGATTTTAGTTGTTTCTCTGGAGTTTGCTCCTCGTGATGAAGCTTTGGAGTGGGCGAAGAAAGTGGTGGATTCACCTCGCTATAAGGATCATAAGGTGATATTGTTGACGCATTCATATCTGGCATGGACAGGAAAAATAATTGAAAAAGAGAATTATAAAATGACACCTGCCAATTATGGACAAGTTATTTGGGACAAGTTGGTTTATCCTTCAAAGAATATTTGTATGGTGATTTGTGGACACGAATGTGAGATAGCCGATTATAAGGATAATGTCAGTTTCCGGATTGATAAAAATGCATCCGGTAAAAATGTTCCTCAAATGATGTTCAATGCACAGACAGCAGATGGACAATGGTTTGGTAACGGTGGAGACGGGTGGCTGAGAATTATGGAATTTATGCCTGATGGAAAAACGATTAAAATCAAGACTTTCTCTCCTCTTTTTGCTCTCTCTCCTCTGACTTGCGATAAATCGTGGAGAACAGATTCTTATGATCAGTTTGATATTACGATAGAATAAACAGTGCATGTGTAAAGGAGGGGGTGTCGAAACTCACCATAGAGAACACAGAATAACACAGATGTGTCTTTAAGTCGTTGATGATCAATGTGAATAATCTCTGCTACTCTGTGTCCTTTGTGGTGAAAAGACTTTTGACACAACTCCTTCTTTTTATTCGGTAACTCTGCCTCCTTTTATAATGTCTATCTTTCGTCTGTGCGAACTACGCTGCCAGAAAAATTAATGCCAATGATAAGAATTCCTTGAGTTCCTTGCGTAGTAATTTCAGTGCCTGTTGTATACGATAATCTACGGTCTTAGTAGATATATTAAGGAGCTCTGCAATTTCTTTGTAACTCATATCCTTGAAGCGGTGCATGATAAATGCTTCTCGATAAGATTCCGGTAACGCTGCTATGGCTGTGTGAATCCGTTTTGTTAATTCTTCTATCTGATAGAAGTCTACATCGTAAATCATTGCCTGATTTTTTTCATAAAATAGTGTATCTGCGCGATATTTTACCTCTTTCTGCGCGATGCGGTTTAATGCACGGTGATATATCATTTTTAGAAGATATTGGCTTAGTGATGATTCAATAAGTAATATCTCACGATTCTCCCATAGCCAAAGCATCACATCCTGTACAATTTCCTCCGCATCCTCCAAATCCACAAACCGGTGGGCGTATGCACATAACGTTGGATAGTATTTTCTGAACAAGGCGTTAAAAGCCTTTTTATCCCCTTGTTGAAGTTTGGAAAGCAATAAAATCTCTTCTCTTGTCCGGTTTGGCTTCATAGATCTAAGAATTTAATTTATATACAAAGATAGTCTTTTCTTATTAAAACAAAGATTTTCTAAAAAAAAATGGAATTAAGTTTAGGAATCCTATTTTCCCACCTGTCTTATTAATAAAAGAGTTGAGTTATAAATATGAATCAAGAAGATATAGACCATTTACTACCTCGCTATTGTGAAGGACTGGCTACGGAAGAAGAGTGCAGGCAGGTGGAAGCCTGGATAGGAGAATCGGAAGAGAACCGGAAGATGGTTGATCAGATGAATACTCTTTATCTGGCTGTAGATACAGTTAACGTAATGCGTAAGGTGGATACGGAGAAGGCCTTGGATAAGGTTAGGAGTAGAATGGTTGTAAAGAAAACAACTTGGTGGGAGTGGATACAACGTACCGCTGCTGTTTTATTCATTCCTTTGTTTATAGCTTTTGTGGTGCAATACATGAACAATAGTAAACCTGTCTTGAGTCAGATGCTTGAGATTAAGACGAATCCGGGAATGACAACTTCGGTGGTACTACCAGATAGTACGGTCGTTTATCTGAATTCGGAATCTTCTTTACGTTATCCAACTTTTTTTGAAGGTGATACACGAGATGTGGAGTTGCGGGGAGAGGCTTATTTTGCGGTAGCAAAAGATTTAAAAAAGAAGTTTTTCGTCTCTACTCCACATGCATCAAAGATAGAAGTATTGGGTACCCATTTTAATGTGGAGGCTTATGAAGATGAACCGGACGTCTCGACCACGTTGGTAGAAGGACATGTTTGTTTTCATTTTAATGATAGAGATTATCGGGTTAAGAAAGTTGTTATGAAACCCGGACAAAAGCTTGTTTATAGTTCGACAAGCGGTGATGTGCGGCTATATGCTACATCTGGCTTGTCGGAAACCGCCTGGAAAGATGGCAAGATCATATTCAGTAATACGCCGTTGGAAGTAGCGTTGAGAATGCTTGAAAAACGTTTTAATGTAACTTTCATTATAAAGAATACACGTTTAAAAACAAATGCGTTTACGGGTACATTCACCGAACAACGGCTTGAACGCATATTGGAATACTTTAAAATTTCGTCCAAGATACAATGGAGATACCTGGAGAGTCCTGATATTCAGGATGAACGGAGTAAAATTGAAATTTATTAATTAACCCTTAAAAGAAATGCTTATGAAAAACAAATCTCCCTGAATTACTAAAAACGTACGGAAAGATATTGGCGTATCCTTCCATACGTAAAAGAGTAAACCTTTTGAGCTTGTTTAGCGACAAGCTAAGATAAACTATTTTTTTAACTTTAAGTCAATACAAAATTATGCAAAATTATTTTAGCATCCAATTATTGCGGGTGGTAAAGTCTTCGCTTTGGCTGACCTCGAATAAAATACCAAGAACTATGCGACTATTTATTCTATTCCTAATTTGCTCTATGAGTTTTGTGCATGCCACAGATGTTTTTGCACAAAAGGTGGAGATCAGTATTGATATACATAATCAAACTGTAGAGAAAGTTCTGAAAGAAATAGAAAAGCAATCGGGCTTTGGCTTTTTCTTTAATAACAAACATGTTAACCTGAAAAGGATGGTTTCCGTTTCAGTTGACAAGAGTGATATATTTAAAGTGCTGGATGAAATCTTTGAAGGGACTAATGTGAAGTATTCCGTTTTGGATAAAAAGATTATTTTATCTACCGAAATGACATCGAAGCAACAACAAACGGTAAGAGTTTCGGGAAGAGTGACGGATGTGAACGGAGAACCGGTGATTGGTGCCAGTGTCGTTGAGAAAGGGACAACAAACGGTATCATAACTAATTTAGAGGGAGAGTTCTCCTTATCAGTGAGTTCGGAGAAAGCGGTGATTGAGATTTCTTATATCGGATATCAGACTCAGGAACTGAAAGTTGTTTCGGGAAAACCATTAAGTGTTACGATGAAAGAAGATACCCGGGCTTTGGAAGAGGTGGTCGTGGTTGGATATGGTTCACAGAAGAAAGTGAACGTGATTGGTTCGATTGCTGCGGTGGATAGTAAGAAACTTGAATCCAGAACCGCTCCCAGCGTTTCGAATATGCTGACCGGACAACTATCCGGAGTAACAATTACACAATCGAGCGGTAATCCCGGACAAGATCAAGGTACAATTCGTGTACGTGGTGTCGGTTCTTTTGGAGCAACCCCCGATCCTTTGGTGTTGGTTGACGGACTTCCCGGTAGCTTGAATGATTTGAATCCAGCTGATATTGAGAGTATTTCAATCTTGAAAGATGCTTCCTCTGCTGCTATTTACGGTTCGCGTGCTGCGAACGGTGTTGTACTTGTGAAAACCAAGGGTGGTCAAAAGGGTAAGGTTACCGTAAGTTATAACGGTTATGTCGGATTTAATCAGGCTACTGAATTACCTGAAATGTGTGATTCGTGGGAGTATGCCGAACTGTACAATAAAGCAATGGGCAAGGAGGTTTATACGGCAGAAGAGATTCAGAAATATAAAGATGGTTCCGATCCGTACAATTATCCTAATGAACACTATCTGGACAAATTATTGGGTAACAAAGGGCTGCAAACCGGACATGAACTGACTGTGAACGGAGGCAATGATAAAACACAATATATGGTTTCCTTTGGCTATGTAAAACAGAACGGGCTGATGAAACACAATCACTATGATCGTTATAACGGCAGAGTGAATCTGACGACAGAATTGGCTAAAAACCTTACATTAACCACACGTTTAGGCGGTGTCGTTTCAAAAAGAAGCGAGCCTTCTACTCCGGGTGGAATGGATTCTGCAGGATTTAAAGCTTTTTCAAGCAATGCACTTCGTTTCCCAGGATTGTGGGCTACCAAATTGGAAGATGGTTCGTACGGTTTAGGACCCAAGGTGCTTGGTACACCGTTGGCATGGTTGGATAGTGGTTCTTTTTATGATGAAAACTTTGATAAATTCCGTTCTAATGTAGAGTTGGCGTTTACACCGGTGAAAGGTTTAACTTTGAAAGCTATCGGAGGATATAATTATACCGGTCAGCAGATTCGTCACTATCGTTCGGCTATGGAGATTACAGGCGGTAAAAAGTTGGGTCCTTCTTCTCTGTCGGATACCATGTATAAAACGGTCTATAAAACGTTTCAGGCATTGGCAGATTACAATGTGAAATTCAGCAAGAATGATTTGTCTGTATTAGTCGGTTATACTTGGGAAGATGAATCGCAGAGAACCGTAGGAGGAAGCCGCCTGAATTTCCCATCGGATGAAGTCCCCTACCTGAACGCCGGAGGAGCTGATGGGCAAACCAATTCCGGTGGAGGCTATGATTGGGCCATTATGTCTGTTTTCGGACGTTTGACTTATAATTATGACCAACGCTATTTGTTTGAAACCACGATGCGCTATGATGGTTCTTCCCGTTTCCCGACAGATAATAAATTTGGTTTCTTTCCATCTGTTGCTGCAGGATGGCGTTTATCGGAGGAGCAATTTTTCAAAGAAGCAGAGTCACTGAGCTTTATTGATAATCTGAAGCTGAAAGCATCATACGGTATTCTGGGTAATAACAATATTGGTAACTATCCTTATCAGTCTACTTATGCTCTTGGAAAAGCAATGAACTATGTATTCGGGGGTGTTTATACTCAGGGTGCCGCAGTGACTACCTATGTTGATCCGACTCTAAAATGGGAAAAGACCCGTACTACGGATGTCGGTATCGAGACTGCTTTCTGGAAGAACAAACTGACGTTTAATGCAGCTTATTTCTATCGTAAGACAACAGACATCCTGTATAAACCGAGCGCAAGTTATTCTTCTATTTTCGGTCTTGCACTTTCGCAAGTCAACACGGGAAGTCTTGAAAACAAGGGATGGGAGTTTGAAATAGGGCACCAGAATAAGGTTGGTGAATTTAGTTATCATGTTAACGGAAACTTTTCCATTATCAAGAATAAAGTGATCAGTCTGGGTGTAGGAGATGTGGAGCAAAAGAGTGGAATGATAGGTAATGGTAGCAATCTGTTCCTGGGTTATCCGATGAATATGTTTTACGGTTATAAGACGGATGGCGTATTCTTGACTGATGAAGAAGTAAAAGAATGGCATGATCAGAGTAAGATTGCTCCTAACTCCAAAGCGGGTGATTTGCGTTATGTGGATATTTCCGGTGACGGAAAGGTGGATGAAGCCGATAAAGCTTATTTGGGATCGAAGATACCTCAATATACATTTGGTTTAGGATTGGGTGCCGAATACAAAGGATTCGATTTCAATATATTGCTTCAAGGAGTGGCCAAAGTAAAAGGACAGTTGACTAATTATGCCGGTTATGCTTTCTTCCAGGAAGGTAATATCCAGAAATGGCAGGCAGAAGAGACCTGGACGAATAATCAGTCGAACCGGTATCCTAAGTATCCCCGTCTCGAGGTGATGTCGAATGCGGGTAGCAACAATACGCTGGGTTCTGACTTCTGGATTCTGGATGCCTCTTATCTCAAAGTGAGAAATATCCAGTTAGGATATACATTGCCCAAACATATAACTCAGAAGTTCGGTTCCTCCAACCTTCGTTTTTATATATCACTTGATAATCCATTCTCCATCAGCGGATATCGTAAAGGCTGGGATCCGGAAATTAATACAGACGGTAGTTATTATCCTATTCTGTCAACTTATACATTTGGTTTAACCTTAAAATTTTGATGTAAGATGAAGAGTTTAAAATATATAGTAGCATTGGCATTGGCGGCAGGACTGTTTCAAGCTTGTGATTTAGAGCGCTATCCACTGACAGACTTGTCTGAAGAGACTTTTTGGAATAGCGAATCGAATGCGGAACTGGCATTGACTTCTCTTTATAGAGGAAGCCTGACAGACGGCGTAGAGTATAACCCTTCGGATTGGTGGTCCTATCACGGAATGATTATGATGGAGCATCTTTCGGATAATGCTTTTGACCGTCGGGGGGAGAATAATCCTTTCTTCAAGATTTCAAGTGGTAATTTGACGGCTGATAATGCATTTATTAAAAGATATTGGGAAACGTCTTATAAGAGAATAGGTTACTGCAATCGTTTTCTTGTTGGCATTCAGAATAGTTCCGAATCGGCAAAAAAGACACGGATGATTGCTGAGGCCCGCTTTTTACGTGCAACCCAGTATTTTTATCTTGCCAGCTACTTCAAGGATGTTCCTTTGGTAGAGAATGTGCTGACGGGTGAAGAAGCCAACAATGTGACAAAGACTTCACAAGCCGATATCCTGAAATGGTGTGTAACCGAATTTACTGCAGCTGCGGCCGATTTGCCCCGTTTCTCCGCCATTCCGGCGGGAGAAGCCGGACGTGCTTGTAAACAGGCGGCCCTTGCTTTTCTCGGACGTACCTGCATGTTGCAGAAAGATTGGAAAAGTGGAGCAAAGGCTTTCCACGATATTATGGAATTGGGAGATAATGCGATAAACGCCAACTATCAGGAGCTGTTTTATCCTTCTACCGGAACTTCGAACAAGGAGAATATTTTCTACATCCAGTATCTGGAAAACTATCTGGGTACCGGTCTGCCGCAGCATGCACTTTCTGCCAAAGACGGGGGCTGGAGCCTGGTCAATCCGGCTGCTGATTTATACGAATCGTATGAATTTAAGGATGGAACTCCTTTCAGCTATGATGATCCGAGATATGACCCGTCTAATTTAGGAAAGGATCGCGATCCGCGTCTGGATTATACAATTTACTATAATGGTGCCATCTTTATGGGTACAGAGTATAAGATGAGTCCTGACTATAGTGCAGCCAAGAAAGAGAAGCTCGATTATACGAGCGAGGCTTCCAGAACCGGCTTTATGATGAGGAAATATTTTGAAGAATCGACACCTATAAACGATGTACAGAGCGCAAACGGACTGACTCCGATTATTCGTTATGCCGAAGTGTTGTTGGGATATCTGGAATGTCTGGTTGAAGATAATCAAACGATCACTCAGGGAACATTGGACGAGACAATCAATGCAGTGAGAGGTCGGGCCAGTGTGAAGATGCCTGTTATTACCGAAGTGAATCCGGCTAAACTTCGTGAGATCGTGCGTCACGAACGTCGCATTGAGTTGGCTATGGAAGGTATTCGCTACTGGGATATCATGCGATGGGGGATTGCACATGAAGTGTTGTCCCAGAAAATATGGGGTGCTCCCTATCCAAATTCAACTCAGTATGCAACAACGACCAAGGAGGTTGATCCGACAGGGAAGTGCCGTTGGTATGTTGGAAAACGTGCTTTCCGCAATCCGACAGATTATACATGGCCGATTCCACAGTCTGAACAGAATATTAATCCTAATTTACGCGACTAATTTAATAGCTTAAGTAATGAGACAATATGTATTATTGGCTTGTCTCTCTCCGGTAGCATGCCTGATGGCTGCTACCGGTCAGAAGGGAGGGAAAGCCCAACAAAAAGTTAACGATCGGAAACTCCCCAATGTTGTGTTTATCTATGCTGATGACCTCGGCTATGGTGATTTGGAATGTTACGGTGCAAAGAATGTGCAGACACCCCATGTAAATCGTTTGGCAGCTGAGGGGATCCGCTTTAATAATGCCCATGCTACAGCAGCTACAAGTACCCCATCCCGTTATTCCATGCTTACCGGAGAGTATGCCTGGCGTCGTCCGGGCACGGATATTGCGGCAGGCAATGCAGGGATGATTATCCGCCCCGAGCGTTATACGATGGCTGACATGTTTAAAAACGCCGGTTATGCTACTGCTGCTATCGGCAAATGGCATTTAGGATTGGGAGATAAGGATGGGGAACAAGATTGGAATGCTCCGTTGCCGACTGCTTTAGGAGATATCGGTTTTGATTATTCCTATATAATGGCTGCAACCGCTGATCGTGTTCCGTGTGTTTTTATAGAAAATGGTAAGGTGGCCAATTATGATCCCTCTGCTCCGATTGAGGTCAGTTATCGTAAACCGATTGAAGGAGAACCATTGGGAAAGGATCACCCGGAGTTGTTGTTCAATCTGAAGTCAAGCCATGGACATGATATGGCTATTGTCAATGGCATTGGTCGTATCGGATATATGAAAGGGGGAGGCAAGGCCTTGTGGAAAGACGAGAATATTGCTGATTCGATAACTTCACATGCCATAGGTTTCATTCGTGAGCATAAGGACGAGCCGTTCTTTATGTATTTTGCGACGAACGATGTTCATGTCCCTCGTTTTCCGCACGATCGCTTCCGTGGTAAAAATCCGATGGGATTGCGCGGAGATGCAATAGTCCAGTTTGACTGGAGTGTAGGTCAGATTATGGATACGCTTGATAAGCTGGGATTATCAGAAAATACCCTCATTATCCTGTCCAGTGATAACGGGCCGGTTGTTGATGATGGCTATCAGGATCGGGCAGAGGAGTTGCTGAACGGGCATAGTCCCGCAGGACCGTTACGTGGTAATAAGTACAGTGCTTTTGAAGGTGGAACCCGTATTCCCGCTATTGTCCGGTGGCCGAAGGGAGCTGCTTCAGCCGAGGTTTCCAATGCTTTAGTTTCACAAATTGATTGGTTTGCTTCTTTGGCTTCATTGGTTGGAGCAGGGCTACCCAAAGGAGCGGCACCTGACAGTTTTAACTTTCTGGATACTTGGTTAGGCAAGAATCAGTCCGATCGTCCATGGGTGATAGAGCAGGCTTCAAATCACACTTTGTCGGTCCGTACCAAAGATTGGAAGTATATTGAGCCGAATGACGGACCTGCCATGATTACCTGGGGACCTAAAATAGAAACCGGTAATTTGAGTACCCCCCAATTATATCATGTAGCAGATGATGTGGCGGAACGGAAGAACGAAGCTTCTTTATATCCGGAGCGGGTTTTTGAATTACAGAATATATTAAGGCATGTCCGGATGAAAAATCTGAAACCTTAGAAAACTTCTTGGCAGAAACAGGATGCCGTCTTAATGATAATATCGTTGAGGCGGCATCTTTTTTAGATGTGCTTTATATTTAATTTCATTATTTTCATGACAGAACAAGATTCTTGCCTATCTTTGTACTCAGGCTCCATTGACCTCATCAGAAATTACTCTTGAACAAATTTAATATGACAAACGAAAAAATGAAATTGCTAAACTGTACCTTAGGGGTGGTAGCGGGGGTATCTTTGCCGGCTACTGCTTTGGCCGGAGCGCCGCAGTCTGCACAAGAACAAACAGAAAAACAGCCCAACATTATCCTGATTGTTGCCGATGACTTGGGATACGAAGACTTAAGTTGTTATGGTGCCCATCGAATACAGACTCCGGGCATGGACCGTATAGCCAATGAAGGTATTCGGTTTACACAGGGATTCTGTACCGCGGCTACGTCCACTCCGAGCCGTTATTCGGTCATGACCGGGAAGTATCCCTGGAGCAATGTCGAAGCTAAGATTTTGCCGGGTAATGCCGCGTTGATTATTGATCCACAGAAGATAACATTGCCAAAACTGATGAAGCAGGCAGGGTATACTACCGGTTCTGTCGGTAAATGGCATATCGGTCTGGGAGACGGGCATGTAGACTGGAATAAGGAGGTACATCCCGGTGCTGCCGAGATCGGTTACGATTATTCATTCATTCAGGCAGCGACGAATGATCGTGTTCCTTGTGTTTTTCTGGAAAATGGAAAAGTGGTCGGGCTGGATCCGAATGACCCTCTTTATGTGGATTATCGGAAAAATTTCCCTGGCGAACCCACCGGTAAAGACAATCCGGAGTTGTTGCGTATGCACCCCAGTGTGGGGCATGCAGGTTCCATCGTGAATGGGGTGCCTCGTATTGGTTTCCAGAAAGGCGGTAAGGCGGCACAGTGGAAAGATGAAGAAATGGCAGGATTATTTCTGGATAAAGCCAAACAATTTGTTGATGAAAACAAGGATAAACCTTTCTTTCTCTATTATGGACTTCATCAACCGCATGTACCTCGTGTGCCTAACGAACGTTTTGTCGGGAAGTCGGGTATGGGGCCTCGTGGCGACGTGATTCTGGAAGCTGATTGGTGTGTAGATCAATTTCTGAAAGAATTGGATAAACTGGGATTGGCAGAGAATACCATCGTGATTCTGACAAGTGACAACGGTCCGGTACTTGATGATGGCTACAAAGATGATGCTGTTGAATTGGTGGGTGATCACCAAATAGCCGGGCCCTTACGCGGGGGTAAAACAAGCATGTTTGATGGGGGAACCCGTATACCATTTATGCTTCGCTGGCCGGCCAGGGTGAAGCCTCAGGTATCAGATGTATTTGTTTGCCAGATGGATCTATTAGCTTCATTTGCTTCACTTCTGGGACAAAGTTATCCTGATAAAGTGGATAGTCAGAATACGATGGATGCTTTTTTAGGTAAGAGTAAAAAGGGTCGTAAAGAGTTAGTGATCGAAGGGATGTTCAATTATGCTTATCGTCAGGGTGACTGGGCACTGATTCCCCCTTATTATAATCCCTATAGTAAAGAAGACGGTGACTTTATCGGTTTAGGCTATGGCTATAAACTCTATAATCTGAAATCGGATATCGGTCAGCAGGAGAATCTGGCAGAGAAGTACCCTAAAAAGTTGGGTGAACTAATCAATCGTTTTGAATACCTGAAGGCGCATTCGGACAAGGTGACAAGGTATTGATTATCCATATGTCCGTCATGAACCCAATCCAAAAGAGGCTATTCGAATTATTCGGATAGCCTCTTTCAGTTATATCACAAGAAGGGGGCGGAACTATTTTTCCAATAAGTTTTTCAGAAAATCGTCCAGTTCTTTATCCAGCCCTTTCAGAAGTTCATCATTTACTAACAGTGTATCATCGTCTACAAGCAAAAGGTCGGAGATCGTCTCTTTATCTTCGTCTACCAATACGAAAGAATAAGGTTTAAGGATAGTCAACTTATCGAAACTTCCACCTTCTTTCATACGGCAGAGCATGGTGCGGAAGATTCTTTCAGCATCTTCGTAAAAGTCATCTCCCTCGTAGGCTGTCCATTCATCAATGGTTACACTGGATAATTCTTCATCTTCATCATCATAGATGAAGAGCTCACCGGAATTTTGGTTCGGTTGAATATGGATATCTGTGACGATGGTCTGTTCGCATCCACAGGTATATTTGTTAATTGCTTTTTGAATCGCAGATTCGATAATGGCTTGTGACTGCTGACTAAGTTTCATATCTTTTAGCTCTTTTTATTTAGCTCAAAGGTATAAAAAAAATAAGAACCCTTGCATGATTTCTTTAAAAATCATCATTAAATCTACTCATTTGGCCTTTAAGTTTGCCTAATCCCTCGGCCCTTTCCTTCAATTCGTTCACATAAAGGCTGGTCAGGTAGTAGTTGGGAATTCTGCTAAAGTCTATATCACTGCTCTTCAGTGAATCGATTTTATCTATTTTACGTGCAAATTCCTGTGCTTTGATAGCCCATTTCTCTGCTTCTTCCACACTATCTTTCATTTCGTGGTATAGGGCCAGATTGAAAGCTGCACGCATTTTCTTTTTGTTATTTTTAGTTGCTTCGAAAGCTTGTTCCCAAAGTTTTGATGCTTTGTCCCATTCATTTTCTTTCACATAGACGGCTGCGTCGCGCATTGCTACCGAGCCACTGATGAAGTAATAACGATAGGCTGTTTTCCAGTACGGCAGTATCTTGCTTACCGGAATGCTACCGGCAAACTCAGAGGATTCGCGAATCATTTGTTTGTCATCCGGGAGACGTGAGCGGACAAACGCTTCGGTATTTCCGTACTCTTCCCAAAAAATGCTGTCGTTGCTGTTGATCGTTACCATCGGGCTTTTCCGTCCCGGAAGATAAATCTTCACCGTAGGATAGATTTTAGTATCTAATGTACCATAATAAGTGTTCCATTCGGGAATATAACTGAAAACACGTGTTGATTTCATTTGCAAGTTTTCAAGTGAAATGATGAAATCAACACCTAAAGTCTGTGTCAAGGTCCGGACCTCTTCTTGGCTGAGGGTTGATTCACGAGGTCTGAAGTCCCGTGCGCGCAGAGCCGAATCACAAATAACGACTTCGTTAAAATAATTCTGCTCAGCTATGGCTTTGGCCAGTGCCTCGGTAGTGAGCACGGGCTGGCCGTCGTGATAGGATACTGCCCGGCTGAGTTCATTTTTATCTTTTATTTTATTTTCTTTGGGAGGTAAGGTATTATCAGGTGTGGCACTGACATTATTTACGATTGCCACCCGTTTCAACTCGTTAGGAAAACTGATTTCCGCAGGGAGCATATAATCAATGGAAAGTTGCTCAACAGTCTGGCAGGAACTGAAAGACACAAGGAGCAATACGAACAGAATATACGGATATTTTGTCATAGCCTGTTTTTTTACTTTTCTGAAAGAACAAAAATACGATTTTGATTGAATATAGAAAAGCCTCGAACAGTTTTTAACCGTTCAAGGCTTTTATTAAGGAGTTACGGGTTCTTTATATACTTAACTGTTCCGTCCGTGACAATTTTTATATTTTTTTCCGCTTCCACATGGGCAGGGATCATTGCGTCCTACTGTTTTTTCGGCACGGATGGGTTCACGTTTCACGGCTTCGCGCGTATCTTGCTGGGCAGCGGCCTGCTGATTCGGATCACTCAGATCTTGTTTTTGTTCCCGATATTTGCTCATGTCCTGACGTTGTTCCGGAGCTGCCTGGCGTACTTCTACGCGTCTGGCCGCTTCTTGCTGTTCTTCAGTTGGTTCGGCTACAGGAATCTGACCACGCATCAGGATGGATACAGTCTGATTATTGATCTTGTTTACCATATTATCAAACAAAGTCACCGATTCCAGTTTATAGATCAATAGCGGATCTTTCTGTTCGTAACTTGCGTTCTGTACCGAATGTTTCAGTTCGTCCAGTTCACGTAAGTTTTCTTTCCAAGACTCGTCGATGACATGGAGCAAGATCGATTTTTCGAATGATTTCACTACTTCTTTCGATTCGCTTTCGTAAGCAGCTTTCAGATTGCAAGAGATATTGTACATACGTTTTCCGTCCGTGATCGGAATCAGGATGTTTTCGTACATATGTCCTTGGTTCTCGTACACTTGCTTGATCACCGGATTGGCTATCTGTGCCAGACGTTCTGTCTTGCGCTTGAAGTTAGCCATTGCCACATCGAATGTTTTATCTGCCAGTTTATCCTTTTTCTCGTTGCGGAACTCTTCTTCTGTGAAAGGAACCTCCATTGCGAGCGTTTGGAGCAAGTCCAGCTTACATTCTTCGTAGTCTGCATTGTTCTCGATAGCGGCGGCACAACGGTCCCAAATCATATTAACGATATCCATTCCGATACGTTCACCCATCAGCGCATGGCGGCGTTTGGTATAAACAACCGTACGTTGCTTATTCATTACATCGTCATACTCCAACAGACGTTTACGGATACCGAAGTTGTTTTCTTCTACCTTTTTCTGTGCACGCTCGATGGAGTTGGAGATCATCTTGTGCTCGATCATTTCACCTTCCTGGAATCCCAGTTTATCCATCACGCTGGCGATACGGTCGGAAGAGAAGAGGCGCATCAGGTCGTCCTCGAGTGAAACGAAGAAGACAGATGAACCCGGGTCACCCTGACGTCCTGCACGTCCGCGCAACTGACGGTCTACACGACGTGACTCGTGACGTTCGGTACCGATGATTGCCAAACCGCCTGCTGCTTTTACTTCAGGACTCAGCTTGATGTCCGTACCACGACCGGCCATGTTTGTAGCAATGGTTACCGTACCGCTCAAACCTGCTTTAGCAACGATGTCTGCCTCCCTCTGGTGAAGTTTCGCATTCAATACGTTGTGTTCGATCTTGCGCATGGTCAGCATCTTGCTCAGCATCTCGGAGATTTCTACCGAAGTAGTACCCACCAATACCGGGCGTCCTGCCTGTACCAGTTGTTCTATTTCTTCGATTACGGCTTTATACTTTTCGCGTTTTGTTTTATAAACGCGGTCATTCATGTCTTTGCGGGCAATCGGTCGATTGGTCGGAATCACGACTACATCCAGTTTGTAAATGTCCCACAACTCACCGGCTTCTGTTTCGGCCGTACCGGTCATACCCGAGAGTTTATGATACATACGGAAGTAGTTCTGCAGAGTGATGGTGGCAAAAGTTTGTGTGGCAGCTTCTACTTTCACACCTTCCTTCGCTTCGATGGCCTGATGCAGTCCGTCTGAGTAACGGCGGCCTTCCATGATACGTCCTGTTTGTTCGTCAACGATCTTCACTTGTCCGTCGATTACCACATACTCATCATCCTTTTCGAACATGGTGTATGCCTTCAGTAACTGGTTGATGGTGTGTACACGTTCTGACTTGATGGCATAATTGGTCAGCAAGGCATCTTTCTTTTCAAGCTTTTGTTCGTCGCTCAATCCATGTTCGTTTTCCAATTCCGAAAGTTGGGCGGCTATGTCCGGCAATACGAATAAAGTCGGATCTTCCGAGTTACCGGTGATCAGGTCTACACCTTTATCTGTCAGATCTACGCTGTTCAACTTTTCGTCAATCACGAAGTACAATGGATCTGTTGCTTCATGCATGCGTTTGTTGTTTTGCTCCATGTAGATCTCTTCCGTTTTCAGCATACCGGCTTTGATTCCCTGTTCACTGAGGAATTTGATCAATGCCTTATTTTTAGGCAGTGCTTTGTGGCTGCGGAACAGAGCGAGAAATCCTTCTTCCACCTCTTTCTTATCATTCGAGTTGATAAGTCTCTTAGCCTCCGATAAGTATTTAGTTGCTAACTCTTTCTGTTTCTCCACAAGGCGTTCTACCAATGGGCGGAGTTGCTCAAAGAGTTGGTCTTCGCCTTTGGGCACGGGACCTGAAATAATCAACGGAGTACGGGCATCGTCAATCAATACCGAGTCCACCTCGTCGACGATGGCATAGTTGTGCTGGCGCTGTACAAGGTCTTTCGGGCTGATAGCCATATTATCACGCAGATAGTCGAAACCGAATTCATTGTTCGTTCCGAAAGTGATGTCTGCCAAATAAGCCTGGCGGCGTGCGTCAGAGTTGGGTTGGTGACGGTCGATGCAGTCCACGCTGAGTCCGTGGAACATATAAAGCGGTCCCATCCATTCGGAGTCACGTTTAGCCAGATAGTCGTTCACGGTTACTACATGTACGCCGTTTCCGGTCAGGGCATTCAGGAATACGGGAAGCGTAGCTACAAGAGTCTTACCTTCACCGGTCGCCATTTCGGCAATTTTCCCTTTGTGCAGTACTACACCGCCAAACAACTGTACGTCGTAGTGAACCATGTTCCATACCGTGTCATTTCCACCGGCATTCCAATGATTCTGCCAGATGGCTTTGTCACCTTCGATGCGCACGAAGTCTTTGGTAGCCGCCAGGGTGCGGTCGAAATCTGTAGCTGTAACTACTATTTCTTCGTTTTCAGAGAAACGTTTGGCAGATTCTTTCACGATGGAGAAAGCTACCGGCAATACTTCGTCAAGTGCTTTTTCGTATATCTCTAATATTTCTTTTTCAATTTTGTCGATCTGAGCGAATACTTCTTCGCGGTCTTCCAGTTCCACGCTTTCGATGCCTGCTCTGAGTTCGTCAGCTTTAGCACGTTCTTTGCTTGCCGAGTTGCGGATGTATTCTTTAAGTTCCTCTGTTTTTGCACGGAGGCCGTCATTGTCAAGCTTAGCAACCTCTGGGTAAGCGGCTTTGATCTTGTCTACCCAGGGTTGAATTTCTTTCATGTCTCGTGTGGATTTGTTTCCGAAAATCGAGCTTAAAAATTCATTAAATCCCATTATCTATTATTTATGTTTATTATTTACTAAATTGATTCAACTGCGCAAAGTTACATTAAAATGCTGATTTATTTGCGCTTTGCACACTGTTTTTTGTGTGGAAAGTGTCACCGGATGTCGGTAATCGGAGTTGCAGTGCATGCGTTCGGGGCCCGTATTCTCAGGATGTGAGCTACGGTAGGAGCTATGTGGTCGACGGTTACGGGCGTGTTGATTACGGCCGGTTTTACGCCACTGCCCAGAAAAATAAGCGGAGACGGAATATGTGCTTTCCGGACCACTTTATGGTCGGATGTATTTTCATTGACGATGGTCCAGCCCGGCAATACGTCGATCAACAGATCGCCCGAGCGTTTACGGTGGAAACCATTCCGTATCATTGAGATGTCCGGTGTCCAGGCCCCCAATAACAGGCGTTTACCCGAATAAACCTCGTTTACCCCACTAAACTGGATCAGGAATTCAGCGGCTTTTTCCTGAATATCTGCCAAATCCAGTTGTTTTTCTTCTATCAGTTTATGGTTGAGATAAATTTGCTGGTCGTAGTAGGCTTCCACGTATTGTCCCTGACCGTAAGTAGCCATCAGATACATGTTCAACAGGGCCGCACAACGGTTCAGGTGGAACTCTCCGGTCGGAACCCGGTAGAGTCCCCGGTCTGCCGATTCAGTATCGGTATATCCGGTGGAAGTGATAAAGAAGACAACGTTCTGTAAGCCTACTTTCTTGTCGATGATATCCAGCAAAGAAGCAATGCTGCGGTCGAGGCGAACGTAGGTGTCCTGCATCTCCATAGCGCATTCCTGTACACTCTTGTGGGCATAATTGCCGGCGTAATAGGTGAGTGAGAGCATGTCGGGAGTATTGTCTTTTCCCATTGTGCTCTTGTCCAGAAGCTCCTCGGTCAGCAAGTTAACTTCATCGTTGATAAAAGGGCTTGTAATCAGCCGTTTGTATTTATTGATGCGGTCATCGTCAAATTTATATTTAAAGGCTGCGTCCCTCCATTCGGGTAGGAATGTGTAATTTTGCATGGGGTGGACAGGAGTCCACGTCATATCGGCAATGCGGAAGTCTACGGCATTCCGATCGTTATATTGGCTCACCCACCATGGAAATTCACTATAATAAGTTGTTCCGCACCATTTTCCGGTAGTATTGTTGAGCCAGAATGCGCCATTTCCGGCATGTCCGGCTGCAAGAATGGCAGCGTCACGGAAGGGGGCGATAGCATATACTAATCCTTCGTTGCGGGTAGCTATTTTGAGTTCGTCGGCAATTGTTGAGGTCAGGAGATGTGAAGGAGAAGAACTTTCATTCGTGTAATTACCCATAAATGAAGGATCGTCTACACAACTCACGGTGCGCAGGATCGACACATCCATCCAGCGTTTACCGATGATTCCGTTGACCGAAGGAGTGGTGCCTGTATAAATGGCTGCGATGGCCGATGCGCGGTCTGTGCCACAGAAAGTATATTCGGCATTCCGGAATACGCGTCCTTCTTTCCAAAGCCGCCTGAAGCCTTTGTCGCCATACAAAGTTGAAAAAGCTTCCAGATAGTCCGTACGTAACTGGTCGATTGTAAGTCCCACCACTAATTTCGGAGTAGTGGGAAGTGGCTGGGCTTGCAGCCCGGTAAAAGTAAGTACGGTCAGTATGGAGGTTAATAGTCCTTTCATTTAGCTTTTTTGTATGTCAGTATAAGGTTGCTTGCAGAACGTATCAGCAAACTGAGTGCCAAAGGTAATACTGCTAAGTCGAAATTTTGTGGTATTACAGGGAAAAACGCTATAAAAAGTGTTAAAACCATGCAATTCAGCAGATGATACCTACTTTTGCGCTGCTTCCGTTCATCGTTTATGAAGAAAGGGAGGCAGAGCAGATGTCCCGGGTGAAAGACAAATAACAAGTAATTCGCCCCCACCGTGGGATGCTCGGAGAAAAGAGCAAGGAAAGCAATAATGCATCCTGCGATACCTGCTGCGGCGAATACTGCTATATCCAGTCCCCAAAGACTTTTCTTTTTTCGCAGGCCATAGACCGTAGCTATGCCGATGCCGATAAAAAACAGAAGAGATAGGCGGATGGGGGTAAGTGTATCCCAGATGTCACTTTCTGCAGGTGCGGATACGTCCGGTTCGCAGTCGATAATTTTTTGAGTGGCGGTCACTAACGGTCTGTTTTCGGATGCGTTAACGATGCGCGCTTTGTCAAAAGCATCCATCAGATAGAATGGTGAGAACATCATTTGTCTTTCGCTGATGGGGCGGTCGGCCTGGCTGCCGATGCAGAAGTCGATTCCGAATTGTGCCCAGGGGTGTCCTTTCGTGTATTGGTGAACAATATCCCGATAAGATTTAGTCTCGTTATTTTCGGTATATGTATTGCTGAAGAGCAGTTGGCTGCCACTTTTTTGCAGGCTCTCTTCCACTTTGTCCCGTGGTCGGGTAGCACAATTATCGTAGAAAAAATTATAGCGGTATATCCGGTTTTCCGGGCGGTAATTTTCTTCCAGAAGGGTGATTAACTGTTGTTGTTCTTCGGCTGTCAGATTGAGCGTCTGCTGCCATACACTGCGTCCGAAGTATTCATATTCGACGGCAAAATGACGGTAATCTTCCACTCCCAACCGGTAGTCGGCATTGCCGAGTGCAAAACGTAGCGTAAAGTTAGGGGTGTTGAAACTGAACAGGCCGTAGTTGTACACCCTATCGATACCCCGTGCCGGTTCTTCATAGCGGATGGCAGTATGTCCGAATAACGAATAGATTTCTTCCCCCGGAGCGCACGTCAGCAGGCTGATTCGGACAGAATCAGGCGAGGATGGACTCTCTGTTCCCCATGTCAGGATGGTGAAGAAAGAAAAAAATATCAGGAGCAAATGTCGCAACTTTGAGTTCATGTGGCAAAGATACTGCTTTTGCGGGATAAAATACTCGATTAAGTGAATAAATCTGTCACTTTTTCCCGACCGCCGGGCTGTTTGTGTCGGAGCGCCGGGCTACAGATTGCGGAGCGCCGGGCTGCATACATCCGACCGCCGGGCTACGGGGCCGGAGCGCCGGGCTACAAATCTTTTTGTGATAAGTTTACCGGGGATGGCATCGGCAGCGGCGGTATCTTGTTTCTTCTGTTATTGTTATGTTCTGTATTGTATTGTTCTGTATTGTATTGTAGGTTTTTCTGGGTTTTTATACATACGTAAGGCGTTGCTAATCAATGGTGAAAACTGGATGTTTGGTTTTGGGTTTTCTGTCTTCCTTTTCGTGTGCTTTTTCAGGCGGGTTTTCTGTTTTAAAACGTGTTTCTTCGATAGCTCGTCAAGTCGTCTTTTGGGGGCTTTTCTTTGCCTCCCAATGCTTTTTATTTCTTATTTCAGTATGCAAATAAATTTTATCCCTTATCTTTGCACCCTCAAACAGAGAGAAAGTGAACTTAATTATCGATATTGGAAATACAGTAGCCAAGGTAGCGCTTTTTGACCAAACTTCTATGGTAGAAGTTGTTTACGATTCTAATCAATCTCTGGATTGTTTAGAGGCAGTTTGCAGCAAATATAATGTTCGAAAAGCAATTGTTGCCACTGTTATAGACTTAAACGAATGTGTGTTGGCTCAGTTGGGTAAGCTCCCTGTACCCATTTTATGGTTGAATTGCAATACGCCGCTTCCGGTAACGAATCTGTATGAAACACCTGAAACTCTCGGCTATGACCGGATGGCTGCTGTTGTAGCGGCCAACGATCAGTTTCCCGGTAAAGACATTCTGGTGATTGATGCGGGTACATGTATCACTTATGAATTTATTGACTCTTTGGGGCAATATCATGGTGGAAATATTTCGCCCGGATTATGGATGCGTCTCAAAGCGCTTCATCAGTTCACCGGGCGTTTGCCTTTGATCAATGCGGAAGGACGCCTGCCGGATATGGGAAAAGATACTGAAACAGCCATTCGTTCCGGAGTGAAAAAAGGGATAGAATACGAAATTGCAGGGTATATTACGGCTATGAAGCATAAATATCCTGAACTTTTGGTTTTTTTAACGGGCGGAGATGATTTTTCTTTTGATACGAAATTAAAAAGTGTCATCTTTGCAGATAGATTTTTAGTGTTGAAAGGATTAAATAGAATATTAAACTATAATAATGGTAGGATATAAACAGACACTTTGTGCGCTTCTGCTCACGATATTATTACCCGGAGTGGCAATCGCTCAAAATAATACAAACTCTCCTTATACACGATATGGTTATGGTCAGTTGGCTGATCAGTCATTTGCAAATAGTAAAGCAATGGGAGGGATTGCTTATGGGTTGCGCAATGGATCACATATTAATCCGTTAAATCCTGCTTCTTACACAGCGATTGATTCGTTGACTTTTCTTTTCGACGGAGGGTTTTCGATGCAAAATACCAACTTCAGTAGTGAAGGAACAAAGCTGAATGCGAAAAATTCAAGTTTTGACTACATCGCCATGCAGTTCCGTTTGCAAAAATGGATAGCCATGAGTATTGGTTTGTTGCCTTATTCGAGTGTCGGCTATAGCATGGCAAAAGCAGATAAAGACGTTGCGTCGGAAGATGCGCAGAATGTGACTACATTTTCCGGAGACGGCGGGTTGCATCAGCTTTATGTAGGTTTTGGAGTGAAAGTGCTTAAAAATTTGTCTGTCGGTGCGAATGTGTCTTACTTTTGGGGTGAAATAACACGTACGGCACGCATTGCTTTCCCGAATAATGAAAATGCTTTTGCTTTTCAAAATGTTGATTATTTGTCCGTTCGCGACTATAAATTGGATTTTGGGGCACAGTATACACAACAGTTTGGCAGAAAACATGCTGTTACTTTAGGAGTTGTGTTCTCACCTAAAAAAGATTTGCATAATGAAGCTTATGTGCAAAGGGCAACACTTACCAATTCCAATAGTAACCAGACAGTTGCGGTGAGCACTATCGATACGGTGGCCACCTATGGGACACCAAACAGTTTTGGAGTGGGACTCACCTACGAATATGACAAACGTCTGATCATTGGTGCAGATTTTAATTTGCAGAAATGGGGAGATGTAACCTATATGAATCAACCTAACGCCTTTTGCGATGCAATGAAAATTTCAGTAGGTGCCGAATATATGCCGAATCGTTTTTCACGCAGTTATCTGGCACATATTAAATATCGTGTTGGCGGATATTATTCGGAACCCTACTATAAGATAGGGGGGGAGAGAGCTTCTCGTGAGTATGGAGTGACAGCCGGTTTGGGGTTACCGCTTCCGGGGTCACGTTCGCTAATCAATGTTTCAGCCCAATACATTAAAGTACACGGACTGAGAGCTGGTATGGTAGATGAAAATACATTGCGGTTGAGTCTTGGAATTACCTTTAATGAAGGCTGGTTCTTCAAACGTAAAGTAAAATAACAGAAAGAATAGACGGTATTATATAACAACTAAAATTTAGATACAATGAAAATTAAAACGCTTGTGGCTGTGTTGTTTCTTTCGGCGGGAGCAACAACTGTGGTAGCACAGGACGACGCTAATTGTAATTCGAACAGTAGTATTTCTCACGAAGCGGTGAAAGCAGGCAACTTTAAAGATGCCTATACTCCGTGGAAAGCTGTTTTGGAGAACTGTCCGACTCTTCGTTTCTATACCTTCACAGACGGTTATAAAATTCTGAAAGGGTTGCTGGGACAGATCAAAGACAGAAATTCTGCTGAATACAAACAGTATTTTGACGAGTTGATGAATACCCATGATCTTCGTATGAAGTATACTCAGGAATTTTTGGGAAAAGGTGTGAAAGTATCATCAGAGGACGAAGCTTTGGGGATCAAGGCTGTTGATTATATTGCCTTTGCTCCTAAAATGGATGTAAACCAGGCTTATGAGTGGCTGAAAAAGTCGGTAGATGCTGTAAAAGGTGAATCTTCGGGAGCTACTATATTCTACTTCCTGCAAATGTCACATGATAAACTGAAAACAGATCCTGCCCACAAAGAACAGTTTATTCAGGATTACCTGAGTGCATCCGAATATGTGGATGCTGCCATAGCTGCTGCTGATAAAGAGAGTACAAAGAAAGCGCTTACTGGTATCAAAGACAATCTGGTAGCTCTGTTCATCAATAGCGGTACAGCCGATTGTGAATCACTGCAAGCAATCTATGCTCCCAAAGTAGAAGCTAATCAGACAGATCTGGCTTATTTAAAGAAAGTTATCGACATTATGAAGATGATGAAATGTACAGATAGTGAAGCCTATCAACAAGCTTCATTCTATGTGTATAAAATAGAGCCTTCAGCTGAAGCTGCTACAGGATGTGCCTACCAAGCTTATAAGAAGGGGGATATTGAAACTTCTGTGAAGTTCTTTGATGAAGCGATTAATCTGGAAACGGATAATGCGAAGAAAGCGGAAAAAGCTTATGCTGCTGCCAGTGTTTTAACTACTGCTAAGAAGTTATCTCAGGCAAGATCATATGCTCAGAAAGCAATCAGTTTCAATGAAAACTACGGTGCTCCTTATATCCTTATTGCTAACCTGTATGCAATGAGTCCGAACTGGAGTGATGAATCAGCATTGAATAAGTGTACTTATTTTGTGGTTATTGATAAGTTGCAGAAAGCTAAATCTGTAGATCCGAGTGTTGCAGAAGAGGCTAACAAAATGATCGGTAGATATTCCGCTTATACTCCGCAGGCTAAAGACTTGTTCATGTTGGGTTACAAAGCTGGTGACCGCATCACTATCGGTGGCTGGATTGGAGAGACTACAACGATCAGATAAATTTATGTTGCGACAACAAAGTAACAGTTTATTAAATAAAAGTTTGAGCATAACAATTGTCTTCGGGGCAATTGTTATGCTTCTTTTATTTTCTTCCTGTGGCGGAAGAAATAAGGCAATGGCCGATGCCATTACCGAACGGGATTCCCTGCCTGTCATGGACACGCGAGGGGTGACGACTCTTATATCCGATTCCGGAGTTACGCGTTATCGGGTCAATACTGAAGAGTGGCTGATTTTTGACAAGAAGAAACCCTCGTATTGGGCCTTTGAGAAGGGAATTTATTTGGAGCAGTTCGACTCCTTGTTTCATGTAGATGCAAGTATAAAGGCAGATACGGCTTATTATTACGACCGTGACCGGCTTTGGAAGCTTATTGGGAATGTAGACATTAAAAGTCTGAAAGGAGATCATGTCAGTACCGAATTATTATACTGGAATGAAGCCACCAAGAAAGTATATACCGATAAATTTGTCCAGATGGAGCAGCCCGATCAGGTGATAACCGGATATGGTTTTGAGTCGGATGACCGATTTCTGAAGCCGGTTGTTCACAATATTGCCGGTATATTTTATGTTGACCAAGATGCCGAAAAGGCAAAAACAGATTCTGTAAATTAGTTATGAGTATCATTATTTACCTGTTGATAACCATGGCATTCTCCGCCTTCTTTTCCGGTATGGAGATTGCTTTTGTTTCGGTAGACAAACTTCGTTTTGAAATGGATCGGAAAGGGGGAGTGTCGTCTCGTATTCTTTCGCTTTTCTTCCGGAACCCGAATGATTTTATTTCTACCATGTTGGTCGGGAATAACATTGCTTTGGTTATCTATGGTATATTGATGGCACAGATTATCGGTGATAATTTGCTGGCCGGGTGGATTACCAATCATTTTGTGATGGTATTGATACAGACCGTTATTTCTACATTGATTATCCTGGTAACAGGAGAGTTCTTGCCAAAAACACTTTTTAAGATCAATCCGAATCTGGTTCTGAATGTATGTGCGCTTCCTCTTTTTATCTGTTATATCATTCTTTATCCGATATCCAAATTCTCGTCGGGAGTTTCTTATCTTTTCCTTCGCCTGTTCGGGATGAAAGTGAATAAGGAGGCTTCGGCAAAAGCTTTTGGAAAAGTAGACCTCGATTATTTTGTCCAGTCGAGTATAGATAATGCCGAAAGCGAAGAGACCCTGGATACAGAAGTGAAAATCTTTCAGAATGCTCTTGATTTTTCGACGGTTAAAATACGAGATTGCATTGTTCCCCGTACGGAAGTAGTAGCCGTTGCATTGGATACCTCGCTTGAGGAACTTAAAAACCGGTTTGTGGAATCCGGAATATCAAAAATAATTGTTTATGACGGAAACATAGACAATGTCGTGGGATACATTCATTCGTCGGAAATGTTCCGTAACCCGAAAGACTGGCGCGACCATGTGAAAGAGGTACCTATTGTGCCCGAAACAATGGCTGCCCATAAGCTGATGAAACTGTTTATGCAGCAAAAGAAGACTATTGCCGTAGTAGTGGATGAGTTCGGAGGAACTTCGGGCATTGTCAGTCTGGAAGATCTTGTTGAAGAAATTTTTGGTGACATAGAGGATGAACATGACAATACTTCCTATATCTGCAAGCAAATCGGAGAGCATGAATATGTGCTCTCGGCCCGTCTTGAAATAGAGAAAGTAAATGAAACTTTCGATTTGGACCTCCCGGAGTCCGATGACTATCTGACAGTGGGAGGATTAATCTTGAATCAGTATCAGAGTTTCCCAAAATTGCACGAATTGGTATCCGTGGGTAAATATCAGTTTAAAATAATTAAGGTTACAGCAACGAAAATCGAACTTGTTCGGCTGAAAGTGATGGAATAATGATCGATAACTGTAATTTTTTAGCTAATAAATAGATGCATATTAGCATTTTTTGTATCTTCGTGCGCTAAAACCAAAGATGAAGAAAATAATAATAACAAATAAATCGTATTAATCAAAATGGCAACATTACAAAACATTAGATCCAAAGGACCCCTGTTGGTGATCGTTATTGGTTTGGCTTTGTTTGCTTTCATTGCGGGCGATGCCTGGAAAGTTCTCCAGCCACACCAGTCGCATGATGTAGGCGAAGTCAACGGAGAAACTCTTTCTGCTCAGGACTACCAGAATATGGTAGAAGAATATACTGAAGTCATCAAGTTCTCCAGCGGAATGAGTTCATTGAACGATGAACAAACCAATCAGGTGAAAGACGAAGTATGGCGTAGCTACGTGAACAATAAACTGATTGAAAAAGAAGCGAAGAAGCTGGGGATTACAGTTTCAAAGGCTGAAATTCAGTCTATCATCAACGAAGGTGTGAATCCGTTGCTGCAACAGACTCCGTTCCGCAATCCGCAAACGGGTGCTTTCGATAAAGATATGTTGAAGAAATTTTTGTCTGACTATTCTAAAATGGACAAAACTAAGATGCCGTCTCAATATGTAGAATACTATGAAGGCATGCATAAACTTTGGTCATTCGTTGAAAAAACTCTGATTCAGAGCCGTCTGGCTGAAAAATATCAGGCATTGGTGACAAAGGCTCTTTTCTCTAACCCGGTTGAAGCACAAGATGCTTTCGATGCAAGAGTGAACCAATCGGATGTACTGTTGGCTGCTGTGCCTTATTCTTCAATTGTTGATTCTACCATTACAGTGAAAGAGTCAGAGCTGAAAGATCTCTATAATAAGAAGAAAGAACAGTTCAAACAATATGTTGAAACACGCAATATCAAATATATCGATGTACAGGTGACTGCCAGTGCGGAAGATAAAGCCGCTATTCAGCAGGAAGTGACTGATTATACAAATCAGTTGGCTACTGCTAATGGTGATTATACTACTTTCATCCGTTCGACAGGATCTGAATATCCTTACGTTGATTTGTATTACACTAAAAGAGCTTTTCCGTCAGATGTAGTTGCACGGATGGATTCAGCTTCAGTGGGACAGGTATATGGTCCTTATTATAATGCCGGTGATAATACCATTAACTCTTTCAAGGTTTTGTCTAAAGTGGCTGCTGCCGATTCTGTACAGTTCCGTCAGATTCAGGTTTATGCTGAAGATGCTGCTAAAACAAAAGTTTTGGCTGATAGTATTTATACAGCAATTAAAGGTGGGGCCGACTTCACCGCTTTGGCTAAAAAGTATGGACAGACAGGTGAATCCAACTGGATTTCTTCTGCTAACTACGAAAATGCACAGATTGATGGTGACAACCTGAAGTTTATCACCACGATCAACAACCTGGGAGTGAACGAACTCTCTAATGTAGCATTGGGACAGGGTAACATCATTTTGCAGGTTACTGACAAGAAAGCTGTGAAAGATAAATATAAAGTTGCCGTAATCAAACGCGCAGTTGACTTCAGCAAAGAAACTTATAATAAGGCATATAATGACTTCAGTCAGTTTATCGCAGCCAATCCGACGGTAGAAAAGATGGCGGCTAATGCTGAAGAAGCAGGTTATAAATTGCTTGAAAGAAATGATTTGTATAGCTCGGAACACGGAATCGGTGGTATCAGAGGAACCAAAGAAGCTCTGAAATGGACATTTGCTGCAAAACCCGGTGAAGTTTCCGGTTTGTATGAATGTGGTGAGAGCGATCGTATGCTGGTTGTCGGCCTGGTTAACGTGATCGAAGAAGGTTATCGTCCTTTGGCTCAGGTTCAGGATCAGTTAAGAGCAGAAATCATTCGTGATAAGAAGGCTGAAAAAATTATGGCTGACATGAAGGCTGCCAATGCAACTTCTTTCGATCAGTATAAATCAATGGCCAATGCAGTGAGCGATTCTGTGAAACACGTAACATTTGCGGCTCCTGCCTATGTAGCTGCTTTGCGTAGTAGCGAACCGCTGGTAGGTGCTTATGCATCGGTAGCCGATATTAATAAACTGAGCGCTCCTATCAAAGGTAATGGCGGTGTATTTGTATTGCAGGTATATGCCAAAGATAAGTTGAATGAAACATTCGATGCCAAGGCAGAGGAGGTTACTCTGGAAAATATGCATGCCCGTCTGGCTGCCCGTTTCATGAACGATCTTTATCTGAAAGGTGATGTAAAAGATAAGCGTTACCTGTTCTTCTAAAAACAAGACTCGTTTTTTTCAGAAAATAGTTTTATAGATAAAAGGTCATTCCTTGTGGAATGGCCTTTTCTTTTTGTTCTCTCTTTCCTTCTTCTTATTAACTTTTGTCCTTTCTCTTTTCAAAAATCAACTTTTATTCCTTACATTTGCATGAATAAATAAATATTTGTAGTAAATATGCCCAAATATCCGCTTTTAGGAATGACTCTTACCGAATTGCAATCTGTTACCAAAGACTTGGGGATGCCGGCTTTTGCGGCCAAACAGATAGCTTCCTGGTTGTACGATAAAAAAGTGACTTCTATTGACGAAATGACTAATTTGTCATTGAAGCATAGAGAATTGCTGAAAGGCGAGTACGATTTGGGAGTAGTCGCACCCGTGGATGCTATGCGTTCCGTAGATGGTACGGTGAAGTATCTTTATCGCGTGGGAGAGAACCATTTTGTTGAAGCGGTATATATCCCTGATGAAGACCGGGCGACACTGTGTGTGTCTTCCCAGGTGGGGTGTAAAATGAACTGCAAATTTTGCATGACGGGCAAGCAAGGATTTACAGCAAGTCTGACTGCCAATCAGATTTTAAATCAGATCGCGGCATTGCCGGAGCGGGACAAGTTGACCAATGTCGTTATGATGGGGATGGGTGAACCGCTTGACAACTTGGATGAAGTTTTAAAAGCATTGCATATCCTGACAGCTTCGTATGGATACGGTTGGAGTCCAAAACGTATAACTTTGTCGTCGGTGGGGTTACGGAAGGGACTACAGCGTTTTATTGAAGAAAGCGAGTGCCATCTGGCCATCAGCCTGCATTCTCCCTTTCCTTCACAGCGTTCAGAGTTGATGCCTGCCGAAAGAGCCTTCTCGATAAAAGAGATGGTCGATCTGTTAAAAAACTATGATTTTAGTAAACAACGCAGACTTTCGTTTGAATACATTGTTTTTAAAGGCGTCAATGATTCGTTGATTTATGCCAAAGAGCTGGTAAAGTTACTTCGTGGGCTTGATTGCCGGATGAATCTGATTCGTTTTCATGCCATTCCCGGAGTGGATCTTGAAGGTGCCGATATGGAGACTATGATGGCATTTCGTGATTATCTGACGTCGCACGGATTGTTTACTACGATTCGCGCTTCAAGGGGAGAAGATATTTTTGCTGCCTGTGGTATGTTATCGACTGCCAAGCAGGAAGAGAGTGACAAGAATTAATATAAATTATCAGCTTTGTAGACTATATGTATACGGTGATTTCGTAGTTTTGTGAAAACATTAAAATTGATGCATATGAAAAAGTACCTGTTTTACCTCAGTATGGCTCTTGTAGCAGTAGTATTGTTTTCTTGTAAAGGCGGCAAGAAAAGTGTGTTTACTCCAACTTCCAGCGGACGTGCTTACGAAATCCTGGTGGTCGTTGATAATCCTGTGTGGGAGCGTCCTGCCGGTAGAGCTTTGTACAATGTGCTTGATACAGATGTACCCGGACTTCCGCAATCGGAACGTTCGTTCAGAATCATGTCTACTTCTGCGAACAATTTCGATGCTATCCTGAAGCTGGTACGTAATATTATTATCGTAGATATACAGGACATCTATAGTCAGCCTAAATTTAAGTATGCCAAGGATGTATATGCATCTCCCCAGATGATTCTGACTATTCAGGCTCCGGACGAAGCCACATTTGAAAAGTTTGTGAATGAAAACAAGCAAGCAATTATCGACTTCTTTACCCGTGCCGAGATGAATCGCCAGATTTCCTTGTTAGAGAAAAACCACAATGATTTCATTTCGAAGAAGGTTAACAGTATGTTCGATAGCGACATCTGGCTTCCGGCTGAGTTGGGCAGTTCAAAGACTGGAGAGGATTTCTTCTGGGCAGGTACGAATACAGCTTCCGCTGATCAGAATTTTGTGATCTACTCTTATCCGTATACCGATAAGGATACGTTTACGAAAGAGTTTTTCATCCATAAACGCGATTCTGTGATGAAAGCTAATATTCCGGGAGCTAAAGAAGGTATGTATATGTCGACAGACTCGACTACAGTCGAGGTTCGTCCAATCGATATTCATGGCGACTATACAATGGAAGCACGTGGGCTTTGGCGTATGAAGGGTGACTTCATGGGTGGTCCGTTTGTTTCGCACACTCGTCTGGACAAGGCTAACCATCGTATTGTCACTGTAGAGGTATTTATTTACTCACCAGATAAATTGAAACGTAACCTGATGCGCATGTTGGAAGCATCTCTGTATACTTTGCAACTTCCTACCGAGAAGAAGCAGGAGCAGATTCCGATGGGCATAGAGCAGGAGGAGAAAACTAACAAATAACAAAATGGAAGATAACAAAATAAAAATTGGTATCACTCAGGGAGACATAAACGGGGTAGGATACGAAGTAATCTTGAAGACTTTTGCCGACCCCGTCATGTTGGAACTTTGTACACCGGTCATTTACGGTTCGCCGAAGGTGGCTGCATATCACCGTAAATCACTCGATCTGCCCACTAACTTCAGTATTGTCAATACTGCTGCAGAAGCTGCACACAATCGGTTGAGTGTAGTCAATTGCACGGATGACGAAGTGAAAGTCGAGTTTTCAAAACCCGATCCGGAGGCCGGTAAAGCAGCTTTAGGGGCACTTGAAAAAGCGATAGAGGAGTTCAGGGAAGGGCTGATTGATGTCATTGTGACAGCTCCTATTAATAAGCATACAATTCAGTCCGAAGGATTCGCTTTCCCCGGACATACTGAATATATTGAAGAGCGTTTGGGAGACGGTTCGAAATCTCTGATGATCCTGATGAAGGAGGATTTCCGTGTGGCTTTGGTGACCGGTCATATTCCGGTTCGGGAGATAGCTTCTTCGATAACCAAAGAGCTGATTCAGGAGAAACTTGTCATTTTCAACCGTTCGTTGAAACAGGATTTTGGAATCGGCGCACCTCGCATTGCAGTGTTGGCACTGAATCCACATGCCGGAGATGACGGGTTGCTCGGTACGGAAGAACAGGAGATCATTTCTCCGGCTATCCAGGAGATGGCCGCTAAAGGAATCTTATGTTATGGTCCTTATCCGGCTGACGGCTTTATGGGATCGGGTAATTTTACCCATTTTGACGGAGTGCTCGCTATGTATCATGATCAGGGACTGGCACCTTTCAAGGCATTGGCCATGGATGAAGGTGTGAATTATACGGCAGGTCTACCTGTGATACGCACTTCTCCGGCACACGGCACAGCCTATGATATTGCAGGAAAAGGGGTTGCTTGTGAAGATTCATTCCGGCAAGCCATTTATGTAGCGATTGATGTATTCCGTAACCGCCAGCGTGAAAAGGCAGCACATGCCAATCCGTTGCGTAAACAATATTACGAAAAAAGAGACGACAGTGACAAACTGAAGCTCGATACAGTAGATGACGATATTTAACCAGGAAGGGAGTTTAGTGCGAATATGACAAAAGCGGAAATACAACAAGTAAAACTAAGGTTCGGTATTATTGGTAACACTGAAGCCTTGACGCGTGCGATAGATGTTGCCATACAGGTAGCGCCTACCGATTTGTCCGTGCTAATAACCGGAGAGAGTGGTGTCGGCAAGGAAAGCTTTCCTCAGATTATTCATCAGTATAGCCGTCGTAAACATGGCCAGTATATTGCCGTGAACTGTGGTGCTATTCCTGAGGGGACCATTGATTCGGAACTATTTGGGCATGAAAAAGGGGCTTTTACAGGTGCTATTGGTGAGCGGAAAGGATATTTTGGCGAGGCCGACGGAGGGACTATCTTTCTGGATGAAGTCGGGGAGTTGCCTTTGCCTACTCAGGCGCGTTTGCTTCGCGTGCTTGAAAGCGGAGAGTTTATAAAAGTAGGTTCTTCCAAAGTGCAGAAAACAGATGTCCGTATTGTGGCTGCTACCAATGTCAATCTGACACAAGCCATTGCTGAAGGGCGTTTTCGTGAGGATTTGTATTACCGTCTCAATACGGTACCCATCCAGATTCCTCCTTTGCGGGAACGTGGAGAAGACGTGCTGTTGCTGTTCCGCAAATTTGCAAGTGATTTTGCGGAGAAATATCGTATGCCTGCGATACAACTGACCGAAGATGCCAAACAGGTTTTATTGTCATATTCATGGCCGGGTAATGTGCGCCAATTGAAGAATATCACGGAACAGATCTCCATCATTGAGACAAATCGTGAAATCAATGCTTCTATTTTGCGGACCTATCTGCCTGCCCAGAATACACAACGACTGCCGGCTTTGTTCGGTGTAAAGCCCGGGAAGAGTTTTGAAAGTGAACGTGAAATTTTATATCAGGTTCTCTTTGATATGCGGCAGGATGTGACCGAACTGAAAAAGCTTGTGCACGAAATCATGTCCGAACGCGGAGCTGTAGCTTCCAATGTTGGTACGTTTTATGCCCCGGCTCCTGTTGTGACGCCTCCGCCTTCTGTACCTGCCCTGATCCATCCGGTCAAGCCTAATTGTCCCGATGACGATGACATACAGGATACCGAAGAGTATGTTGAAGAGTCTCTTTCGCTGGACGAGGTAGAGAAAGAAATGATACGTAAAGCCCTTGAGAAACATCATGGCAAACGAAAAAGTGCGGCAAAGGACCTCAATATCTCTGAGCGTACCCTTTACCGAAAAATAAAAGAATATGGATTGGAATAAAAAGATAATGCGAATCTCACTACTGGTTGTCACGCTGGTAGTGGGCATCTCGTGTACTGTTTCTTATAAATTTAATGGTGGTAATATCAATTACGATAAGGTAAAGACTATTTCTATAGCCGACTTTCCTATAAAGTCGGACTATGTTTATGCACCGTTAGGTACTAAATTCAATGAAGATCTGAAAGATATCTTCCTTCGCCAGACTCGCCTGAAGCTGGTGAATAATAATGCCGACCTTCAGATTGATGGAGAAATCACCGGATACAACCAGTATAACCAAGCTGTTTCGGCCGATGGATACTCTTCTGAAACGAAGCTGACGATTACGGTAAATGTTCGTTTTGTGAATAATACGAACCATGAGCAGGACTTCGAACAGCAATTCTCGGCTTTCCGTGTCTACGACTCAAGGGAGTTACTGACAGCTGTTCAGGACGGACTGATTGCGGAGATGACCAAAGAGATTACAGATCAAATATTTAATGCAACGGTAGCAAATTGGTAATTGGGATGATTTCTGCTAATTTACAACAATGGATTCAGCATCCTGAAACGCTGAATAAAGATACTTTGTACGAGTTGCGGACACTTGTCACACGCTATCCTTATTTCCAGTCGCTGCGTTTACTCTATCTTAAAAATCTTTATCTGTTACACGATATCTCTTTCGGTGCGGAGCTTCGTAAAGCCATATTATATGTGGCAGATCGCCGGAAGCTGTTTTATCTGATTGAAGGTGAGAGGTATATTTTGAAGCCCCGTAAAAAGAATATGGCTTCCGAAGCAGAAGTGTTGGAGGAAGAGCCCGGTCTGGATCGTACACTCTCCCTGATCGATGCTTTTTTGGCCACTGTGCCTGAAGAGGTTTCCGGGCAGACAAGTCTGGACTATTCAATGGATTATACTACTTATCTGTTACAGGAAGATGAAGAAGATTCCGCTCCGGAACAGTCGGAGATTCCGAAACTTCGTGGGCATGAATTGATTGATGGCTTTATCGAGAGAAGTGAGGGAGAAACATCCATTCGTCTGCAGCCCGCAGCTAACAATGAAACGCTTCCCGTGGAAGAAGAGGGGGAGGCGCATCATGAAGAAGATGAAGATGATAGCTGTTTTACCGAAACATTAGCCAAAATATATGTCAAACAGCACCGATATTCCAAGGCACTTGAAATTATTAAAAAATTAAGTTTGAAATATCCAAAAAAAAATGCTTACTTTGCAGACCAAATCAGATTTTTAGAGAAATTGATTATTAACGCTAAATCAAAATAACAAAATGTACTTATTATTAGTTATCTTAATGGTTATTGCAGCCATACTGATGTGCTTCATTGTGTTGATTCAGAACTCAAAAGGCGGTGGTCTTGCTTCTGGGTTCTCGTCATCTAACCAGATTATGGGTGTACGCAAAACTACAGACTTTCTGGAAAAGGCAACTTGGGGCTTAGCTGCATTTATGGTTGTGATGAGCATTGCTACTGCTTATGTTGTTCCGACTTCTTCTTCTAAAACGCAAGATGTCATCATGGAACAGGCTCAGCAGGAAGAACAGACCAACCCGTATAACCTGCCTGTAGGTACTACTGCACCGAAGACGGATGCTGCTGCTCCGGCTGAAGCACCTGCAACAGAAACTCCGGCAACCCCGGCAAACTAACAACAGATTCTTTTTAAGAAACGATAAGTGAAGCTGCAATTTCAAACCGAAACTTGCAGCTTCACTTGTTTTTAGCCGTAAAATGTATCTTTTTGTTAGGCATACAAGGCGGATTTAGTTACCTTTGTTCGCTATAACACTTTTACTAACTTCTGAGTTTAAATATTACAATGACAGAACAATTGAGAAACAAACTGAGTGACTCCAAAACACTTCGTTGGAGTGTGCTCGCTCTGGTCGCTTTTACTATGCTTTGCGGCTATTTCCTTACCGACGTAATGTCTCCTTTGAAACCCATGCTCGAAAAAGAGCTCCTTTGGGATAGTTTGGATTATGGATTCTTTACCAGCGCTTACGGGTGGTTTAATGTATTCCTGCTGATGTTGATTTTTGGTGGTATCATTCTCGATAAGATGGGAGTTCGTTTCACCGGAATGGGAGCCTGTATACTGATGGTGCTGGGTTGTGGACTGAAATATTATGCTATTTCTACAACTTTCCCCGAAGGCGCTTTGATTATGGGCTTCAAAACTCAGGTCTTTCTGGCTGCTTTAGGATATGCTATCTTTGGTGTAGGTGTAGAGATTGCAGGTATCACGGTTTCCAAGATTATTGTAAAATGGTTTAAGGGCAAAGAGATGGCTTTAGCCATGGGACTTGAGATGGCAACCGCGCGTATCGGTACTACTTTGGCAATGGTACTTACTGTTCCTATTGCCGATTATTTTGGCTATACGGATGAAAGTGGCAGTTTCCATACCAATATTCCGATGCCTATTTTGTTGTGTCTGATTATGCTGTGCATCGGTACTATCGCCTTCTTTATCTATACCTTTTATGATAAGAAACTTGATGCTTCTTTAGATGCTCAGGGAGAAGAACCGGAGGAACCGTTCCGTATGAAGGATGTTATGCTTATTGTTACTAATAAGGGATTCTGGTTGATTGCTTTATTGTGTGTATTGTTCTATTCCGCTGTCTTCCCCTTTATTAAATATGCAACCGACTTGATGGTGCAGAAGTATAACGTAGATCCTAAATTGGCCGGAAATATCCCAGGATTACTACCGATAGGGACCATCTTCCTGACTCCGTTGTTTGGTACTCTTTATGACCGTATCGGTAAGGGAGCTACATTGATGATTATCGGTGCCGTTATGTTGATTGGCGTACATACTTTGTTTGCGCTTCCTATCCTTAATGTATGGTGGTTTGCCACTGTAATTATGATAATTCTGGGTATTGCCTTCTCACTGGTGCCTTCGGCCATGTGGCCTTCTGTTCCGAAAATTATTCCGGAGAAACAACTGGGTACAGCCTATGCCCTGATTTTCTGGGTACAGAACTGGGGATTGATGGGTGTTCCTTTGTTGATCGGATGGGTACTGAATACTTATTGCAAAGGTCCCGTTGTAGATGGTGCACAGACCTATGATTATACTTTGCCTATGTCTATCTTTGCTTGTTTTGGTGTTTTGGCACTGATTGTGGCTTTGATGCTGAAAGCTGAAGATAAGAAGAAGGGATACGGATTGCAGGAAGCGAATATTAAGAAATAACAGAATATGGCAGACGCGAAAGAGAAAATAAATCTTCTGGATGTAATTCCTTTCCGTAGTGAGAATATTACAGCCGAAAAGGGAAGCGATGGTACCGTTACCATTGCTTTCCCCCGGTTTAAATATGAATGGATGCGGCGTTTTTTATTGCCCAAAGGAATGTCTCCGGATATTCATGTCCGGCTGGAAGAACATGGTACTGCCGTATGGGAGTTAATTGACGGGAAGCGGACCGTACGCCAGATTATTGAAGAACTTGCAGAGCATTTCGATCACGAAGAAAATTACGAATCGCGTATTACTGCTTATATCACCCAGTTGCAGAAGGACGGATTTGTGAAATTAGCAGTTACGAACTGACGGTGTTTGAAAAGCACAATTTAAGAAAATAAAAAAACTCCGACTGACCTGTATAGATCAGCCGGAGTTTTTTTATCAGTTTTATTCTCCTTCTTCCCTATCTACTTTAATCAATCCTCCTGTAGCCGGATTGAAAGTAACTTGTACGGTCGATTTTTTATTGAAAAGAGCCGGAGCCAAATATTCAATTGTTCCGAACTGTGTAACGGGAAGTTCACCGTTAAACCATTCTTTTTTTCCTTCTATGAGCGTCACTTGCGCCTTACCGGGTACGTTATAAGCTATGCCGTCTACTTTCTTTTTGCCATCGTCTTCCGGTACATTGACTGTTTTCAGATTTTTCAGAGTAATGTAAACCGGTTCTCCTGCCAGATCATTATTGGCAACTATACCCAGTTTCCTGGAAAAGCGGAAGGCCACTTCGTTATCCATCTCTTTTTCCGGATTCAGGCGGATAGTAAATATCCGCTCGTCTTTATTCAGTGTACCTGAGAACATTTCGGTCATGGCAGCTTCCTGTTCTTCCAGGTTGGCAAGCATTATCTTCAGTTGTTCTCCGTCTTTAGGCATGTTGTCTGCCTGTCCGCGTACTAAGGCGTTTTTGCTTTCGCGGATGTTGTAGATTTCTTTGGCGACCAATTCAGCCATTTTAGCTGTAGAACCTGCCATCAGAATCTCTTCTGTTAGAAAATCGCGTGGATTTACTTTTTTTCTCAGCGCAGTGGCTGGTTGTATAGGTGCAGACTTCTTCGGACTTAACGGTACATTGATCGATTTAACAATACCGTCTTCGGTCAACTCTATCAACGGAGCCACTGTTTTATCCTTCAGTTTGACGAAATAGGTATGGTCACTATCGGGGATACCGACAGATTTGGCTTTGACGCTGACCAGTTCCCAATATTCCTGAGGCTCTCCCGACACATCGGTCAGCCGCAGATAACGGTCGGCATATTTGCTGAATTCTCCCGGAGTGTATGTCACTTTATTGGCTTTGACTTCAATGTCGATTGCTGTTTTAGGAAGTGCATAGGTCACCCCGTAATCTTTTCCCCGGGTAACTCCCGCTGTAACTTCTGTCTGGGCATATGCCGAGGCAGAAAGTAACAGTCCTGTCAGTATAATTAGCTTTTTCATTTTCCGGTTTATTTTAACTGGTTTAAAAAACAAAGTTAATGAAGTTATTTGGAAAATCATAAGTTGTTAACCTTTATTCGCTTACCAGACGCCAGGCCATTGGCAAATAATTGACAATATCTCCGGCTGTCATACCGATAACGCCCTGCTTTTTGCGTGCGAAATCGCCGGCCAGACCGTGTACGTAAGTACCTATTTTAGCTGCTTCTTCAGCCGGGTATCCCTGTGTCAGTAAAGCCAGTACGACACCCGTCAATACATCTCCACTTCCGGCTGTCGCCATGCCCGGATTACCTGTGGAGTTGAAATAACATTTGCCCGAAGGGGTGATAATTGCTGAATAAGCTCCTTTTAATATAATATGTACTTTAGCGGTACGAGCCAGTTCACAAGCTTTCATCAGTCGCTCGTACGAATTCTGGCATTTGCCCACCATACGTTCCAGCTCCTTGGGGTGAGGGGTCAGGATGGAGCCTTTGGGGAGCGTGGTCAGTGCATGTCGGTGGTTGGCTAATATATTCAGTGCATCGGCATCCAGCACCAAAGGAGTCTGGCATCCACTGAGTTGCTCGAGCAATGCGGCTTCTGTTTCTTCTGAGCGTCCGATTCCCGGACCGATACCTACCGCTTGATAGTCATCTGTATCCGTGGGAAAAGCAAAGCAGGAATCACTGGCATCGAGTTCGACAATTGCTTCCGGGACGGAAATCTGTAGGATGTCATTGTTACGCATGGGTGCGTGTACAGTCAGCAATCCTACCCCCGAACGCATACAGGCACGGGCCGCCAGCACCGAAGCCCCTGCCATACCATACGATCCGGCAATCAGCAAGGCGTGTCCGAAATTTCCTTTGTGTGAAAAGGGGCTGCGGGGTTTGATCAAAGCATGTATCTCTTCTGCTTCCAATAAGGCATAATTGCTTTCTGTTTCTTCGATGGCTTCATGGCTGAGGTTGATATCCAGCAATTTCCATTCACCAACGAATTCGGCATTCTCTGCGAAGAGAAAAGCCAGTTTGGGCAATTGCAGGCTCAGTGTCAGATGGGCACGGATGATATTGGCTTTTACGTTAAATGTGTTTTCTTCTCCCATCAATCCCGAAGGGATGTCGATAGCAACCACTGTAGCAGGCGATGCATTGATATATTTCACTACAGCCGCGAAACCGCCGCTTAACGGTTTATTGAGTCCCGAACCAAAAAGTCCGTCCACTACCAAATGATCCATTGTCAGGGTAGGAGGTACGAATTGTGTGCTTACTTCACTGAACTTCACATTATCCATCATTTCCACCAATTCTTTGTTGGTCTGACAGTCGGCTGACAGTTCTCCTTTCGGGTTGAACAGATAGGCTTCAACCTTATATTCCTTTTCCGCCAGCATGCGGGCCACGGCAAGGGCATCTCCGCCGTTATTACCCGGTCCCGCAAATACCGTGACAGGAGTTGTGATGTCCCAACGTTCAGTGATGGCTTTTGTCAGTGCCTGCGCTGCCCGTTCCATCAGGTCGATCGATGCAATCGGTTCATGTTCTATGGTGTAAGCATCCAGTTTTTTGATGCTGCTACTTGGAAAAATCTTCATGGTGAACTTTTATTTTAAGTTTTTTGACCCACAAAGATAGCAATTAATATACGAAATCAGGAACTTCTTTTTCTTCTTCTTTTTTTCTGAATACGCCTGTTTTTCCGTAGTTCTCTCTACGATAACGTTGATGCAGATAGATAAATGAACATACGAAAGCGACAAAACAAATCACTCCTACATAGCCGGCCATCAGGTTGTAGAAAGCAGTCCAGTTAATGTCAGGTGAAAAGAATTCCTTGACAGCCAATACGATAACCGTACCCGTATAACCGAGAAAATCATTCATGGCAATAAAGAAACCTACATTACCCCGGATTTTAAAGCATGCGATGAATCGGTCGAAGAAAATGGTCTGAAAAGTGAGAAAAGCCAGATAAAGACAGAGGCTCTGAATGAATAACCAGACAATAGTGTTTAATTGCAATTGTTCGTAACCAAATGAAACCACTGCCATCACTACCATGCTGATGATGATCAATCCCAGTAATATCGATAATGCTTTCAAGTTGCTTCGTACAAAAACCATCAACCCGAAAATGACAAGGATAATGATAGTTACTACGCTGTCTACCTGAGCAAACATCCACGAAGAGTATTGGGATACATCGATAATCTTCACCAGGAAGTCTTCTTTGATATCCCTTAAGATTGTCAATACTACATTGGCAATGAAGAGCAGGGTGAGAAAAGGCATAAAATTCTTGAAGATATCCCAACGCTGTTTGCCGTTCAGTGTTTCCCGTTTCGATTTCATGGCGATATCTTCGGCCGTGGGTTGTGGGAGCCGGTTCAGAGAATAACCCAATAGGGCGAGTATGGGTAAAGCAATACCTCCGATCAGAGCCGGCATCCAGAATTCACTTATGTTTAAAGTGTCCATAACAAACAAGCCGGCGGACTTAGCTGTTCCCGAGCTGATAACCATACTGACACCCAACAGGCTGGCGAGTATGTCCGTCATGCGGCGTCCTTCTATAAAACTAAAAATGATTCCCCACATACATCCCAATGAAAGACCGTTCAGAAACATAGCTCCTATATTATAAGGTGCAGGTAGTAGTCCGAACAGTATCAACGAAGCTTCTGCCAGTACAATGGAGATCAGGATGAATTTCATCCGGTTTTCCCGTTTCAATTCTGAAATGAGTTTGATCCCAATGAACTTGGAAAGTACGTATCCTAATATCTGTGCGATAGTGACCACTACTTTATAATCCATTCCAAATGCCTCAAGTCCATCGAATCCGGCAGCCGTATAAGGTTTTCTTAGTGCATAAACCAGTGAGTAGGAGAGCAATGCAGCACCACCTGCCCAAAGAATGAAAAGGAAATCGGAAAGTTTCTTTTGTGAATTAGTTTTTACTTGTTGTACATTGTCCATAACATCTGCTTGTTGTTTTCTGGCGCAAAAATAGGTCCCTCGTATTACAGACCTGTTACTGAATATATGAATATTTATTATTAATAGATATTGATAATGAAAGAGTTATGTTGTAATGTTTATGTAATATTTATGAAATAGAAACGAAATTCATACTGTGCTTCTATCGAATAAATTCCCTACTTTTAGGTATTGCCTGTTTATATGGAATCTGTAACTTTGTTTGTGAAACCAAAACAAATAATAAATGAAAAGGAAAAGCCTTATTAACAGAATCTTGCAGAATGTCCGTAAACCCGAAGGATTCTTTGGAAGAATGATACTCTGGGGAATGAATCAGGGACATGCTTCGTTGGCTCATTGGGGAATGTCTTGTATGGAGTGGCATCAGGGATGGAACGTGCTTGATATAGGTTGCGGCGGTGGTGCCAACCTGGCGCAAATCCTCAAATATTGCCCGCAAGGTAAGGCTTTTGGCATAGACATTTCACCGGAAAGTGTTGCTTTTGCACGAAAAAGAAACAGAAGGCAACTTGGTACACGTTGTTTTGTAGAGCAGGGGAGTGTCGATCAACTTCCATATTCCGATCACAGTTTTAATGTGGTCACCGCTTTTGAGACCATTTACTTCTGGAGTGACTTACAGCATACTTTTACTGAAGTGGCACGTGTCTTGAAGCCTGGCGGAGCATTTCTTATCTGTTGTGAAATGAGTGATCCGACGAATGAAGTATGGACCAGTCGTGTCGAAGGAATGGTGGTGTATTCCGATGATCAGCTGAAGACTATTCTTGTTAATGCCGGTTTTACCAATATAGCCATGTACCGCCGCAGAAAAGAGGAATTATGTATAATAGGGCATAAGAAAATGATGCAGTTGTAAAGGATACCGATGGTTAGCTTACTACTGAATGTATTAACAATGTTAATGGTAAGAAGAGAAGTTTAATTGCTTGCCGATAACTTATTAACTTCGTATTTTTATGAAGTTAATATCCTATGGTTACGAAGTTAACTTTAACACTGTGTTAAAGTTAACTTCCTATAATCATTTTATTAATACCCTGTTTGCAGGAAATCAGATGATTATATGTTTGTTGTTTAGTTCAGGTAGAATCATCCTTTTACATTTAAAATATGAAGTTGTCAATTTATCAAGTTAGCATTAATACTTCTTGTTACTTAATTAAATACTTGTTTTTATATTTTTCTATAATACATATATTATAGTACTTCCCTTCTTTATGAAGATTTGAATTATACTTTTGATTTACATGGGTATAGCCATGTTTTGTGAAAATAATCTGTGAAAAGTTTTGGAGACTCGAAAGAAGGTTTTACCTTTGCAACCGAAAATATATATGCGTGTGAATACTCTTTTTTGAATCGAATATATATTTCAAATAAAATAATTCAACGTATCAGATGGTTCTCAAATCTGATGCGAATACTTTTTCTATATCCAATCATTAAAAAACTTAATTTGTAAATTGCTGAAAATAAGGCGTGTTTTTTGAATATTTCTGTTTTTAACAAATTTTCATCCTTAGTCATTACTGAAACTTTTTCTTACGAACGTAGTCTTGGAGACAACAGATAGCGATAAACATTGGTATGTCGTACTGACACGAACTAACTCAGAACGTAAAGTTCGGGATTATTTTCAATTGCAGGAGGTAGATACCTTTCTTCCTGTACAAAACCGTGTCATAGAGCGTGAAGGAAAACGCATTGAGCGTGAGCGCCTTTTGTTGCCCCGTATGGTTTTCGTTCATATCTCCCGTCAGGAAATGGCCGCCGTCCGAAGCACACTGAATGTATACGATTTCCTTCGTGATCGTTCCACCGGGGCTCCTACCTGTATCCCTGATAGGCAGATGGCCGATTTTCGTTATATGCTCGATTATTCCCATGATCAAGTTATTCTGACCGGTGAAACCATTCCTCAGGGAACTCGTGTAGTAGTAGCTAAAGGTGACTTGCAGGGCTTGCGTGGTGAGTTGGTCCGTTACAATAATAAATATCACATTTTAGTGCGTATCGATATGTTCGGTAGCGCTATGGTGACTATTCCGGCCAGTTACGTCCGAAAGGATAAATAAAAACTATAAATGTAAAGAAAATGCCATTATATGTAATGGCGATAACAATATATGTAACGGGTAATAACAATATATGTAATGTCCCGTTACGTCATTAGACACAATTCTATTGGATATTATTACTCTTCTATACAAATAAAAACCGAAAAAGAATCGACGAATCATAATTCATTCCTTTTTAAAATGAAAAATTCTCTGTGTAATTCTGTGTCCTCCGTAGTGAAGAAACTCTTGGAGTATGGCGAGGACGGTACTCCTGTCTATGTGAATGAACTTACTGCGTTAAATCAGGAACTCCGTAACTTGTGTGCCGATCTCCTTCTTCAGAAAGGAGAATCCCCCGAAGAAGAGGCGGAAATACTTGTTACTTTATTCAAAGGTTACAATACCATGCTGTTTAATTTCTCCTCTGAGAATGAACAGGTTATTCAAGAGTTGTTGGATCGTTCAATGGCTGTTTTAGAGAAACTTCCTGCCTCTGTTTTGAAATGTCAATTACTGTTGGAGTGCTTTGAGCAGACGGGGGATGAAGAGATAATAGGAGAAGCTAAGAAAAACATAGAAAGAATGATGAAAAATAATTAATCTTACATATAAACATTTGGCATGTTAAATAATAAGTCTGTTTTAATTACCGGTGGAACAGGTTCCTTCGGTAAGAAGTTTGTGGAAACAATCCTTCGGGATTATCCACATGTTACAAGAATTGTCATCTATTCTCGTGATGAGTTGAAGCAATTTGAACTTAAACAAAAATATCCGGAATCTAAATATCCTCAACTCCGCTTTTTTATAGGTGATGTTCGTGATGGTGAACGCTTGAAGCGTGCTTGTGAAGGTATTGACGTGATTATCCATGCGGCCGCAATCAAGCAAGTTGATACAGCGGAATATAATCCGGAAGAATGTATTAAAACGAATGTTCATGGCGCTCAGAATGTAATAAATGCAGCATTGCAAACAGGCGTTAAGCATGTTGTAGCTCTTTCTACGGATAAAGCTTGCGCTCCTATTAATCTGTACGGTGCTACTAAACTTACATCTGATAAGTTGTTTGTTTCTGCGAATAATATAAAAGGTGCAAAAGATATTAAGTTTTCAGTCGTTCGTTATGGTAATGTAATGGGTTCACGTGGTTCTGTTATTCCCTTTTTTATAAGCAAGAGGGATAATGGAGCAACAGAATTGCCTATAACCGATATGAAAATGACCCGCTTTAATATTTCTCTTCAAGCCGGTGTGGATTTGGTGATGTTTGCTATCGGACATCATTTAGGCGGTGAAATATTCATCCCTAAAATCCCCTCCTACCACATTGTGGATGTAGCCAAGGCTATTGCTCCCAACCTTCCTTCGGTTGAAGTTGGTATTCGTCCGGGTGAAAAACTCCATGAAGAAATGATTACGGCAACGGATGCCTTGAATACTATTGACTTAGGCCGTTATTATGCGATACTTCCCTCAGTGTCGTTTAATTATAGTAAAGAGGATTATATCCTCCATCATCATGCCGTTGCTGTTCCCGGTGATTTCCATTATAGTTCAGATAAAAACGAGGAATGGGAAACGGTGGAGAGCATGCGTGAAAATATAAAGAAATATGTGGATCCAAATTTTGAAGTCAAATGATCAGTAAACCTATTCCTTATGGTCGCCAGTGTATAACAGACGGGGATATACAGGCTGTTATTGAAACCTTGAAATCTGATTATTTGACTCAAGGGCCTAAGATTAAGGAGTTTGAGGCAGCTTTCGCAGAATATGTAGGTGCCAAATATGCTGTGGCCGTAAATAATGCTACTTCTGGTCTCCATTTATCGGCTACTGCATTGGATGTCCGTCCCGGTGATAAAGTAATTGTTACTCCCATGACTTTTGCGGCGAGTGCTAATTGTATTCGTTACTGTGGTGGTGAGGTTGTTTTCTGTGATATTGATAAGGATACTTATCTTATGGATATTCACAAACTTGAATCTTTACTTCAATTGTCTCCCAAAGGGACTTATAAGGGAATTGTTCCGGTCGATTTCGCCGGGTATCCTTTGCAGATGGAGACTTTTCGCAGGTTAGCAGATGAGTATGGGCTCTGGATCATAGAGGATGCTTGTCATGCTCCGGGTGGATATTTTGTAGATGGTAATGGGCAGAAACAGTATTGTGGGAATGGTTCTTTTGCCGATGTTTCAGTTTTCTCATTCCATCCTGTAAAACATATTGCTACGGGTGAAGGGGGGATGGTGACTACTAATAACAAAGAGTTATATGACCGACTGTGTCTTTACCGTACGCATGGTATTATAAAAAATCCTGATTTACTTCAAGAGCATCATGGTGGTTGGTATTATGAGATGCAAGAATTAGGTTATAATTATCGGCTCACTGATTTTCAGGCCGCTTTAGGCATTTCTCAACTGAAGCGTGCTGATTCAGGTCTGGCACGTCGTCAGGAGATAGCTCAACGCTATACTGAGGCTTTTTCCCAGCTAGAAGGTATTTGTACACCTCATGTGGATCGTGACATTTTCCACGCTTATCACCTTTATATTATCCAAGTGGCAGATCGTTTGGGATTATATAACTATTTGCATGATAATAATATCTATGCACAGGTCCATTATGCTCCTTTACATTTGATGCCTTATTATCAGCAATTCGGAAATAAAAAGGGAAGCTTGCCTGTTGTTGAAGAATATTATGAGCATTGTTTAAGTTTGCCTATGTATCCAACTTTGACAGATGAAGAACAGGAATATGTGATTCATAAAGTGATAGAATTTGTGAGAAAATGAAAAATTTGGCGATAATTCCTGCAAGGGGAGGTAGTAAACGTATTCCTCGGAAAAATATTAAGCCCTTTATGGGTAAGCCCATTATTGCTTATTCCATTGAGGCGGCATTACAGTCAGGCATATTCGATGAGGTAATGGTTTCAACAGATGATGAAGAAATAGCTGAAGTGGCAAAACAATATGGGGCTAATGTTCCATTTATGCGGTCAAAAAGGGCTGCTGATGATTATGCTACAACTTCTGATGTGATAAAAGAAGTTTTGTATAATTATGAGAAATTAGGAAAAATGTACGATTCGGTTTGCTGTATATATGCGACAGCCCCATTTATCTCTCCAGTAAAACTAATAGAGGCTATGGAACTTATTAATAGTAAGAAATTTGATTCAGCGTTTACGTTAGTTCAATATTCTTATCCTATCCAACGTTCGTTATCTATTAAAAGTGAAAGAGTGATGATGTTATGGCCTGAATACTTGAATACCCGTTCTCAAGATTTAGAAGTTGTATATCATGATGCAGGACAATTTTATATTGCTACGGTAGATGCTTTCTTAAAATATAATGATTTTTGGGGAGAAAATACAGGTGCAGTAATATTGAGTGAGCTGGAGGTACAAGATTTAGATACCTTTACAGATTGGATTCTTGCAGAAATGAAATTTAAATTATTAAGGAATGAAAATTCCTAATATTTATTTTCGTGCTGATGCTAATGCTCAAATAGGGTATGGTCATTTTATTCGGACATTAGCTTTAGCAGATTTATTGTGTAATAGCTATAATTGTTATTTCGCTACAGTCAATCCAACAGAATATCAAAGGGAAGAAATTAGTAAGATTTGTCCTGCTATAGTGTTGTCTGAGAAAAATCATTGGACTGAGTTTTTGTCTCTTTTATCTGGAAATGAGATTGTTGTTTTAGATAATTATTACTTTACATCTGAATACCAAAAAACGATCAAAGATAAAGGTTGCTTTTTGGTTTGCATTGATGAAATGCATGACAAACATTATTGGGCTGATGTTATATTTTGTCCAGATCCTGTAAAGTCTTCTTTGTTTTCTTTAGAACCATATACTCGATTATATATTGGGCTGGAATGGGCTTTCTTACGTTCTCCATTCTTGAATGGGAATACTTGGCAGGGACATGATAGTTTACAAAATATTGTATTGAGTTTAGGAGGGGCAGATCCTTGTCATTTAATGAATCGTTTATTAGATGTTCTAGTTCAATTCCCTATTTCTATAAATGTAGTTACTGGAAATCAAGTTGTGATAGATTCTCGCTTCTTTCAGAATAGTTCTATAAATATTCATATTGGAATTAGTGCCTCCGAATTAGTTTATTTATATCAAAATAGTGATGCTGCTTTTTTATCAGCAAGCACCATGTGTTTAGAAGCCTTTGCTATAGGAATACCTGTTGCTTCCGGCTATTATGTTAATAATCAAATTGCTTTATATGAATATCTGTGCCAAATAAATGCTATTTATCCGTTGGGAGATTTGAAACAAAATGATTTTGAAGCAAAAATAATTTCTTTATTTGCCGGTGGAGGAAAACTGAATCCATATGTAATTAAGTATTCTGATTGTAAAAGTGAAATAATGAGTATATTTTCTTCCTTATTATGAAAAAAGTTTTAATACTGGGAGCAGGAGAGATGCAAATCCCTATTATAGTTAAAACAAGACAAATGGGAGCTTTGGCAATTGTTGCCGATATGGATTCTAATGCTCCAGGTTTTGAGTTTTCTGATGAACAGTTGATTGTAAGTACACTGGATATTGAGAAACTCATGGAATATGCTGAAAAAAATAATCTTGATGGAGTCTTAACAACCTCAGATTATCCTGTAAATGTCGTTGCATCAATATCTAAAAAACTACATCTATCAGCAATGCCTGAAGATGTAGCTAAAATTTGTACGAATAAATACTTGCAGCGAGAACTCTTTTTGAGAAGTGGTGTTCATACTCCTGCTTTTTATTTATGCGATCAACAAACAGATTTGTCCTTATATCAAGAATTTCCTTATGTGGTAAAACCTGTCGATTCATCAGCTAGCCGTGGGGTTCAGCGTGTAGACAGTTTGGTACAATTGAAAGATGCTTTTGATTTAGCTTTGAGCTATTCAAAAAAAGGACAGGTTCTGATTGAGGATTTTATTGATGGGCGTGAATTTAGTGTGGAAACATTTACTCAAAAAGGAAGAACTTCCATTATAGCTGTTACGGAAAAGCTAATAATAGGTGAGGATGAAGGCTTTTTTGTAGAAGATACGCATATTGAACCAGCCCGTATAACTGCTGATGAATATGAAATTATTGCCGCAGAGGTTATAAAGGCTATAAATATTATAGGTTTAGATAATTGCCCGTCACATACAGAAGTAAAGTTGAATTCCGGAGGAGCTTTCATCATAGAGATTGCATGCCGTTTGGGGGGAGACTATATAACATCGGATTTAGTTCCTCTTTCGACCGGTGTAGATATGCTTGGGAATTTAGTTAAAATATCGTTGGGTGAAACGATCGATGTCACTAAAAAGAGGTCTCGCTATTCCTGTGTGCAGTTTTTGAATCCACAGAATTATACTCGTTGCGTGGAATTTATAGAATCGCATGATACCCATATCAGTCGATATGATATCCGTCCTTATTCAAAAACGTTAATAAAGAGTTCTCTAGACCGTTTAGGGTACATTATTTTTAGTACGGATACTTTGGCGGAATTAGAGTCGATTTTAGATAAAATAAAATAGAAAATATGAGTAAATGTTTCATAGTGGCTGAGATGTCAGCCAATCATAATGGAAATAAGCAAGTTGCAATAGAGACTATTAAAGCTGCAAAACGTGCTGGAGCTGATGCCATTAAACTACAGACTTATACAGCAGATACTATTACGTTAGATTGTAAGAGTGAAGATTTTAAGATAAAACAAGGAACTATCTGGGACGGTGGCTATCTGTATGATCTTTATAAACAAGCTTATACTCCTTGGGAATGGCATGAAGAACTTTTTCATGTTGCCCAAGAGGAGGGACTGGTTTGTTTTTCTTCTCCGTTTGATAAAACAGCTGTTGATTTTCTTGAAGGCTTGAATAATCCTATTTATAAGATAGCATCTTTTGAAATAACAGATATACCTCTGATAGAATATGCTGCCCGAACAATGAAACCGATTGTTATTTCTACAGGGATTGCTATGCAGGAGGACATCCAACTGGCCGTGGAAACTTGTCGTGCTGTAGGTAATAGTGATATCACTTTATTGAAATGTACTTCATCGTATCCGGCCCCTATAAAAGAAGCCAATTTATGTATGATCAAAGATTTATCAGAGCGTTTTGGAGTGAAGGCGGGACTGTCTGATCATACGATTGGAAGCTTAGCACCAATCGTTGCAGTTTCGTATGGTGCAGTTATGCTTGAAAAGCACTTTATAATAGATGCCTCTATAGGTGGTCCTGACGCATCTTTCTCCATGGATGAAAAGCATTTTGGCCAAATGGTGGAAGATATTCGTATAGCTGAGCAGTCAATTGGTGTGGTTTCTTATGAATTGACAGACAAAATGAAATCTGGGAGGGAATTTTGTCGTTCATTATATGTTGCTGAAGACATGAAAGTGGGTGATATTATAACAGAAGAGAATGTTCGTTCTGTAAGACCTGGATATGGATTACATCCCAAATATATAAAAGAATTAATTGGGCGTAAAATGAAGAGACAAGTGAGCAAAGGGGATCGTGTAACATTTGATATTTTTGAATAAGGACATGAAAGTTGTTTTTTATAGTACAAGTTCTATTTTAAATCCTCACTTTGGAATTTTACTTGATGAAGCCAACCGATTTGCAGATCAAGGTGATAGTGTTGTCTTTGTTACTTGTTCCAGATATAACGATGTATGTTTGAAAAATCCATCGGGTAATCGAGGGCTATGTTACATTTGTAATCAAACTAATTACATTGGATTACGTAATTTGAGAGCCTCAGTAATTCAAAAAAAACTTTCTAACTATTATACAAAGAAACAGAGTGTAAAGTTTGATGGATATAAATCTCTAGATGATATTAAAAAAATTGATTATAAAGGTGGATTGATAGGGTATGCAGCTATTTCTTCATATGTGACTGTAACAAGAAATATAAATCCTAAAATAGATGATATCTTTTATGCATATTTTAATTCTATTTTAGAGCAGGAAGTTAGTCTCATTGATACTTTTCAGAAATTGATTGATTTTGAAAAGCCGGATTTAGTTTGTCTTTTCAATGGACGATTTTTTGAAAATAGACCTCTGTATGATTTATGCATTGGAAATAACATAACTGTTCGTACATATGAATTTGACGGAGGTCGTGAAGAGAAGTTTATTAAGTTGTATTTTGAGAATGCGTTGCCTCATAATTTAATTATAAATACGAATTATGCTTTTGAATGTTGGAATAATTCTAAAGATTGTGATCGCATAAAAAAAGAGAAAGCAAAATCTTTTTTTGAGAAGCGTCGTAATGGTATTATTGCTGGTGATAAAGTATATATTGAGAATCAAATTAAAGGGAAGTTACCGATAGATTGGGATGATACTAAAAGAAATATAGCTATCTTCAATAGCTCTGAAGATGAATTTATAGCTGTTGATAGAGATTTTGATAATCTTTCTTTATATAAATCCCAGATAGATGGTATAAGAGGCATTTTTGAACATTATAAAGAAAATCAGACAGTTCATTTTTATTTGAGGGTTCATCCTAATTTAAAAAATGTACATTATCAATATCATTTATTACTATATGATTTGAGTTTAAAATATCCTAATATAACTGTGATTGGTGCTGATAGTGATATTAGTACTTATGATATAATGGATAATGCTGAGAAAGTTATAGTTTTTGGCTCAACAATGGGGTTGGAGTCTAGTTATTGGGGAAAACCCGTTATTTTATTATCAGGCAGTTTTTATTATTATATGAATGTATGTTATATTCCTAAATCAAAAAATGAATTATGGACTCTTATAGATGATGAAAATTTGAAGCCTTTTGCGGATAAACAAAATACATTAGTAATGGGCTATTATTTTTTGGATAGATCTTTTAGACCTAATATTATTCATCAAACAAAATTGGACTATAATCCATCATATATAAAAATATTTAAATGGAAAATAAAATTATATCCTTATTTGAGAGTGTGTAATAGTAAATTTCTTTTTAAGCTTATGTTCAATATATCAATTTATTTGTGTTCCTATATATCTTCCTGTAAATATGTGATTCCAAAATCAGAGAATGAGTTTTAAGTTATTTTTTAGGTATAAGAGTGAATTAATATTTCTCTCATCTGGTTTTATTACACCCTTTGTTGGCTTTGTTGTTGGATTAATAAATGCCAAATATATTCCTCCTTACGAGATGGGAGTGATTAATAGCGTGTTGCTAATTGTTAATTATTTAAGTTTTATACAATTAGGAGTTTTTAATGGATTGAATAGAAATATTTCATTTTATAAATCTAAAGGTAAAAATTATAAGGTTCAGTCAATGGTTGACACTTCATTTATTACTTCAAAAGTAGTTTCGATTATTTCTGTATCTATTATTTGTGTGGTATTAGGGTGGAATATGTGGGATGGGTTATCTTCATCTTCTAATGTAATTTATGGAAGCTACTTTCTTTTACTAGTAATTATGATATTTCTACCAAGAAATTCACATTATGATGTAACTTTCAAAAGTAGTCAAGAATTTTCTACTTTAGGGAAAATTGTTTTAGGGGAAAATATTAGTTATTTATTATTTTCGTTATCCACTGTTTTTTGGGGCATTTGGGGAAAGTTATTTGCAGATGCAAATAAATATGTTATTGGCTTTTTTTTAAGACGAAGATATTCTCCATTTTTCTTTAAAAGGGAACAAAGTAAGGAGGCATATATTGAATTGGTTCAAACAGGTTTTCCATTATTACTAGGAGGATATATCTGGAGTTTATTTACAATCGCAGATCAGACTTACATAGCAGCGTATTTGGGTAAACAAAATATGGGTGAATATACTCTCTCTAGATTACTAATAAGTGCATTAACTGTTATTCCTACTCTATTAAATACTCTTTTGTATCCTAAAGCGGCTTCTGTTTTTGGACAAAAAGAAGTGGCTAACTCATTAAGACCATTTTGGGTTAAATCAGTATTGTTATTTACAGCTATTATAATTCCTATTTCTATAATAGCATACATTTGTTTACCACCATTAGTTCATACATTTTTACCGTTATATAGTGATGGAATATCTAGTGCTAAAATAAATATATTAACAGGAATAACATTTATTTCTATGGGGCCATCTGTTATTTTTGGTACACTTAGAAAGAATATTTTATATTTGATCTTTGTATTCATTTCTCTCCTTCTTTTTTGGGGAGTATTATTCCTTTTTAGAGATAAATTTTTGACATTAGAAAGTGTCGCATGGCTTAGATTTGCAGTTTCTTTGTTTCTTTCTGTTTTTGTAATGGTGTATACATTTATACTCACTAAATAAATATAAACTTGGGGAAGTTTTTAAATTATATTTTAGTAATATTGACTATCTTTACTAGTGGGAGTGTTTATCATCAAATGTGTGGTAATATTTTATCTCCACTTTTTATTGTAATATTATCTTTGGCATTTTGGGCTAATGCTCCGATTGTAAGCCGCTTTTCAATGAAATTGATTTTAGTAGGGATATTATGTGTTTCTATAGTTTTATTGTTGAATTATCTATTAAGTGAGTCAGGTAACTCTATATGGTTTTATATTAAATTCTTTTTAAGAATAGTATCTACCTTTCTGTTGATTTTATATTATAAAAATACACGGTTTGATTTAAAGCGTGATATTATTTTCTGTTTGTATGTTTTGGCTTTTCATGCTGTAATTTCTTTTTTAATTTTTCCATTCATTGAAAATTATTTGGTTTCAATTCCTACTGAAGAATTGAATGGTAAAACTTTTTATAATTTATTTTTTTATTCTTCATTAAGAGATGTTTTTGGTATAAATATTTATAGAAATCAGGGAGTGTTTTGGGAACCTGGTATTTTGCAAATATATATGAATATACTTGTTTTTTATAACTTATTCGAAAAAAAGTCATTTAAGAAATCTCTTTTTCCCGCTTTAATAGTTGTGTCAACTATGTCTACTACTGGGTTGGGATTATTATTAATATTATATATCTTCTATTATTTTAGTATTCATACACATTTTTCTATAAAATTTTTCTTGTTAAGCCTTTTTTTCTTTATTCTGATGATTCCTTTAGTTTTAGCTTTTGTAAATAATTTCGGGGAAAAAAAAGATACTTTGTCATATCAACTACGTATGTATGATATGGTGAACGCCATTGAAATGGTTATTCAACATCCTATTTGTGGAATTGGTTTTGATATGGAAGTATATAAAAAGGTACAGACGATGACTAATCTATCTAAATATGCGAATTTGAATATTTATGATGGGGATATGATTTATGAACGTGGAAACACTAACTCTTTGCTCATGTTGTTAATTCAATGTGGCCTTCCAATGTCTGTTATTTACTTATGCATATTGTATCGACAAAATATATTTTTAAATAGGAGATTGTTTTTCTTTGTAATAATTATTTCTCTGATGTCTGAGCCATTGTTATTAGGAAATTTTTTTATTCTTTTTTTTGTTGAATCTTTTTTTACAATATTAAGTCGTTCAAAAGTTTATGATAAAGTTATCAATAATAACTGTTACATATAATAGTGAAAAGTATATTGAACAAACTATTTTAAGTGTTATTAATCAGCATTATTCAAACATTGAATATATTTTAATTGATGGTGGGTCCAAGGATAACACTATTAAAATAATAGATAAATATAAAAAATGTATATCATATTTTATTTCTGAGCCAGATAGGAATATGTATGATGCTATTAATAAGGGAATGAGTTTGGCTACTGGAGACTATATCGCCGTTTTAAATTCAGATGATTATTATATCCATGATAATGTATTAGATGATGTTTCAAAATGTCTTTTGGAGAAAAAAGCATATGATGGAGTGTATTTTGATATAATAAAGGTTAATTCACAAGGTGAAAAATTGTCAAGTGTATATCGATTTGATGTAAATTATAAGCAACTTTTGTTTTCTCGTAAATTGACTTTTGTTGGTCATGAGAGTATATTTATAAAAAAAGAATTAATTGATTCTTTGGGAGGGTATGCTGATGATACATTTTCTGCAGCGGCTGATTATGATTATATTTTGAGAGCTTTTTCTAAGGGGGTATTTTGTCATTATAGTATGAAGATATTAGCATTTAGAATTCATAATGAATCTATTACAGCTTCAGGGAAAATAGAAATGGAAGTTGAAAGAGTTTTGAAAAATAATCGGTATTATGATTATTCTTTATTTGAAAGATGTTATTATTATTACTATTTGTGGGGAAAGTTTATTGTTTTGAATATGGCAACTATTTTAAAAAAGAATTTTCGTAGAATCTTGAAGAACGGTTAGTTAATTATGAAAATATTACATGTAATTTCTTCTCTTGAAGTAGGGGGAGCACAGCGCTTACTTTCAGATTTACTCCCATTAGTTGCAAAAGAAAATTTAGTTTCGCTACTTGTCTTTAAAAATACAGATACAATATTTGAACAATATATTAAAGAAAAAGGAATTATTATTAATTCTTTGAATGTTAATTGTATATATAATCCGTGGATTTTTGTTCGTCTGTTTTTTATTGTTAGAAAATTCGATATAATACATATTCATCTTTTTCCTTCTTTATATTGGGGAGCTTTAGTTCAAAAATTTACACGATGTCGGTTTTTTTATACAGAGCATTCGACCAGTAATAAAAGAAGAAATAAAAAATATTTAAGATTTATAGAGCAAAAAGTATATAGATCATATGATAAAATAATTTCTATAAGTAATCAAACGGAAATAAATCTACTTCAATGGTTACATCTTAATAAAATATCTAAATTTATTGTTGTTGAAAATGGGGTTGATTTACAGAAATTTAGAAAATCATATGAGTCTATATTACCAAAAACTAACATTAATTTACTTATGATTTCTAGGTTTACAAAAGCTAAAGATCATTTTACTATAATTTCTGCAATGGAGCTTTTACGTGATGATGTACATTTATATTTAGTTGGAGATGGAGAGACTCGTAATGTTAATGAATCGTTAGTAAAAGAAATGCATTTGGAGTCTAGAGTTCATTTTTTAGGAAAGAGAAATGATATTCCTCAATTAATTTCTTCTTGCTTAATAGGTATACAATCATCTCATTGGGAAGGCTTTGGTTTAACTGCAGTTGAGTTTATGGCTGCAGGGAAGCCTATTGTTGCTTCTGATGTAGAAGGATTGAGACAAGTTGTTGAAAATGCGGGCTTGTTATTTAAACATGGTGATAGATATGATTTTGTTTATAAAATTAATTTATTATTAAATAGTGAGGATTATTATCATAAAATATCATGTAAGTGCTTTCAACGTTCTAAGCTATATGATATAAATATTACAGCTATGAAATATAATATGTTATACTCTAATAAATAATACTCCTTTATGTATAACCTTTTCATCGTAGTTAACGTTGATTGGTTTTTTCTCTCTCATCGCAAAGATATTGCACTAACTGCTCAAAAGTCTGGTTACAATGTCACTATCGTAACCAAGGATACCGGAAAAAAGAAAGATATTGAGGCACTTGGCCTGAAGGTGATCGATTTACCGATGAATCGTTCGGGACAAAACCTGTTAGAGGAACTGCATACTTGTTGGTTCCTTTACCATCTTTATCGTTGTGAGAATCCGGATATTGTGCATCATGTCGGTTTGAAAACGATTCTTTGGGGCACTTTGGCTGCGAAATTAGCTAATGTCCACGGGATCGTTAATGCCGTTAGCGGTTTAGGTATATTCTTTTCAGAGGGAAACCGGTCTATTATTTCGAAATTACTTCCTAAAGTACTTCGTTTTTCTCATCACCGTAATAATGTCGCTGTCATTTTTCAAAATGATGAAGACAAGTCATTGTTTTTAAAACATCAGATCATAAAGGAATCTCAAGCTTATAAAATTAAGGGATCCGGGGTTGACTTGAACCAGTATAATTATACTCCTGAACCGGAGGAGGGGAAGATCAAAGTTCTGTTAACAGCTCGTATGATTGTAGAGAAAGGTATCTTTATCTTGATAGATTCTGCTATAAAACTTAGGGAGCAATACCAGGGTAAGGTTCAGTTCTTATTGTGTGGCGGACTTGATGACAATCCCATGGCAATACAAGAAAGTGAATTACAAGAGGTATGTGACGGGGAGTATATCAAGTGGTTAGGTTATCGGACGGATGTTTTGGATTTGTTAAAGGGCTGCCATATTGTCGCTTTCCCTTCTTACTATAAGGAGGGACTGCCTAAATCCTTGATTGAGGCAACCGCTATAGGACGGCCTATTATAACTACTAATTCGATAGGATGTAAAGAGACTGTAATTGATGGCTATAATGGATATCTGATTCCCATAAAAGACAGTGATATGTTGGCTTCCCGATTAAGTTTTTTGTTTGAAAATAAAGATGTAAGACAGAGTATGGGACGTAATTCCCGAAAGCTGGCTGAGAAGGACTTTTCTATTGATGACGTAATAAAGAAACATTTGGATATTTATAGAACATTAGTTACTGGAACTTTATGAAATTATTGGTAACCGGTGCTGCCGGATTTATAGGTTCGCATGTTTGTAAGCGTCTTTTGCAACGTGGGGATGAAGTTGTGGGCTTGGATAATATCAATTCGTATTATGATATTAATTTAAAGTATGGACGCCTTTCGAGCTTAGGTGTTTCTCAATCTGAACTGTCATGGTATAAGTTCACACGGAGTAATGTTTATCCTCGATTTAGTTTTGTGCGGATGAACCTCGAGGATAGGCAGGCTATGCAAATGCTGTTTGCTAATGGGAATTTTGATGTAGTAATCAATTTGGCCGCACAAGCGGGAGTGCGCTACTCCATTGAGAATCCATATGCTTATGTTGAAAGCAATATAGACGGTTTTCTGAATGTTCTCGAGGGTTGTCGTCACAGTCAGGTGAAACATTTGGTTTATGCCAGTTCCAGTAGTGTATATGGTTTGAATGGACAGGTTCCTTTTTCAGAGAAAGATGGCATCGCCCATCCGGTGAGTCTGTATGCCGCAACCAAGAAGTCCAATGAACTTATGGCACATACTTATAGCCATTTATATAATATACCTTCTACGGGTCTTCGTTTCTTCACGGTATATGGTCCTTGGGGTAGACCGGATATGTCTCCTTTTCTATTTGCGGATGCTATCTTGCATGGTCGCCCCATCAAGGTCTTTAACAATGGCAACATGCTTCGTGATTTTACATATATAGATGACATTGTGGAAGGTGTCTTGAGAGTGGCTGATTCTATTCCGGAAGGGAATCAGTGCTGGGATGCTGAGGTTGCGGATCCAAGCATGTCCTGTGCTCCCTATAAGATTTATAATATTGGTAATTCCCATCCTGTAAAATTGATGGATTTTATACGTGCTATAGAAATGTCAATCGGGAGGGAAGCTGACAAGATCTATCTTCCGATGCAGCCCGGAGATGTGTATCAGACCTATGCGGATACTTCTTCTCTTTCGCGGGAAATTGGTTTTCAACCCAATACGTCCTTGGAGACGGGCGTTAAGGAAACAATAAGTTGGTATAAAGAATTTTATAATCTATAATTATGAAGATTGCTATAGTTGGTACAGGTTACGTCGGTTTGGTTACAGGTACCTGTTTCTCTGAGATGGGAGTAGACGTCACATGCGTTGATGTGATGGAATCTAAAATTGATAATCTTAAAAAAGGCATAATTCCGATCTATGAGCCGGGACTTGAAGACATGGTGCACCGCAATTACAATGCGGGGCGTTTGAAGTTCACTACTTCCTTAGCTTCATGTTTGGATGATGTTGAGGTTGTGTTTAGTGCAGTTGGTACTCCTCCTGATGAAGATGGCAGTGCGGATTTAAAGTATGTGCTTGAAGTTGCCCGTACGATTGGTAAAACGATGAACCATTATGTACTGGTGGTAACGAAGAGCACAGTTCCTGTCGGCACAGCGCAACAGGTGAAAGCTACGATTCGGGGTGAATTGGATAAACGCGGTTTGAATCTTGAATTTGATGTGGCCTCCAATCCTGAATTTCTGAAAGAGGGAGATGCCGTTGATGACTTCATGAAGCCGGATCGGGTAGTTGTGGGAGTCGAGTCTGAGAGAGCCAAATCTATCATGGAGCGTTTGTATAAACCGTTCATGATGAATAATTATCGTTTGCTCTTTACTGATATCCCCTCTGCCGAGATGATAAAATATGCGGCAAACTCTATGTTGGCCACTCGTATTAGTTTTATGAACGATATTGCGAATCTTTGTGAGCTGGTTGGTGCAAATGTAAATATGGTCCGTAAGGGGATCGGTGCTGATTCTCGAATAGGTAGTAAGTTTCTATATCCGGGTTGTGGATATGGTGGCTCTTGTTTTCCTAAGGATGTAAAAGCCCTGATAAAAACGGCCGATAAGAATGGGTATTCCATGCGTGTGCTCAAGGCTGTTGAAGAAGTGAATGATTCTCAGAAAAGTATTCTTTTTAATAAATTGATCAGATATTTTGATGGAAATCTTTCGGGAAAGCGTATTGCGTTGTGGGGGCTGTCTTTTAAACCGGAAACGGATGACATGCGCGAGGCTCCTGCTCTGGTTCTAATAGATAAGATATTGTCTTGTGGCAGTCTTGTTAAAGCTTATGATCCTATTGCTGTTGAAGAATGTAAACGGCGGATAGGGGACAGCATAGAGTATGCCAGTGATATGTATGATGCGGTTCTTGATGCGGATGCCTTGTTACTGGTTACAGAGTGGAAAGAGTTTCGTATGCCTAGCTGGGGTGTATTGAAAAAGACGATGAATCGTGCTTTGATTATCGATGGTAGGAATATTTATGATAAGAAAGAACTGCATGATATGGGTTTTGAATATACGTGTATTGGACAGTAATGATGAATATATTAGTAACAGGGATTCATGGCTTTGTGGGTTCTAACTTGGTTGAAGCTTTAAAAGAGAATTGTATCTTTTATGGGCTTGATATTGTTTCTCCTGCTAAAGAGGGAGTCGTAACTACTTTTTCTTGGCTAGATATCGAACCCACATCTTTTCCTTTTCAAACTCTTCCCCAATTCGATGCCATTATTCATCTTGCCGGAAAGGCCCATGATACGAAAAACCAATCAGCTGCTCAGTCCTATTTTGATATCAATACCGGTCTGACTCAAAAGATATTCGATTTCTTTTTGGAGTCTTCTGCCAAGAAATTCATTTTCTTTAGTTCGGTGAAAGCTGCTGCCGATAGTGTAGTAGGAGACGTGCTTACTGAAGACGTGATTCCGACTCCGGTTGGTCCTTATGGGGAGAGCAAGATAAAGGCGGAAGAGTATATAAAAGAGCATTTTATGTTTCCAACTGCTTCTATTGATGAGGATCAGTCTTTGCGGTTGGGGAAAGATAAGGGGAGGACGGCTATGAATAAACAGGTATATATCCTTCGTCCCTGTATGATTCATGGTCCTGGAAACAAGGGAAATTTAAATTTATTATATAACGTAGTGAAGAAGGGAATCCCTTGGCCTCTCGGTGATTTTGATAATCGTCGTTCGTTTACTTCAATCAATAACCTTTGTTATGTGATTGAGGGGCTTTTGAATCAGGATGTGCCTACGGGCATCTACCATATAGGAGATGATGAAGCTCTGTCAACGAATGAACTGATTGGCATCATGTGTGAAGCAATAGGAAAACAGCCGCATATCTGGAAGATGAACAAAGGGCTTATGGAAGGATGTGCCGGCTTGGGTACTCTGCTGCATTTACCTTTGAATACGGAAAGACTTCGTAAATTGACGGAAAATTATGTGGTAAGCAACGCTAAGATCAAAGCCGCTCTCGGGATTGATAAATTACCTGTAACGGCTAAAGAAGGATTGATGAAGACCATTCGTTCATTTGAAGAAACTAAATAACTTATGTACTATCTAATCATCTTAGTTCTGCTATTCCTGGCAGAACTTTTTTATTTCCGTATTGCGGATAAGTGTAACATTATCGATAAGCCTAACGAACGTAGTTCACATACCCGGATTACACTGCGTGGGGGAGGGATCATCTTTTATTTTGGGGCGTTGGTCTATTTTCTCACAAACCACTTTGAATATCCATGGTTTATGCTGGCTTTGAGTCTGATAACTTTTATCAGTTTTATAGATGACATTCGTTCTACTTCGCAAGGATTGCGTTTAGTCTTTCATTTTACGGCAATGGCTTTGATGTTTTATCAATGGGGATTGTTTAGCTTGCCTTGGTGGACAATCCTTGTTGCCCTGATCATTTGTACTGGGATTATTAATGCTTACAACTTTATGGATGGCATTAATGGCATAACAGGCGGATACTCATTGATCATTCTGATAGCATTGGCCTATATAAATAGGGTATATGTTCCATTTGTTGAAACGGACTTTATTTATACCATGCTTTGCGCAGTATTGGTTTTTAGTTTTTTTAATTTTCGCAAGCAAGCGAGATGCTTCGCCGGTGATGTTGGGGCGGTCAGTATAGCTTTTGTGATCCTTTTTCTGATCGGAAGTTTAATTATCAAAACAGAGAATTTTAGTTGGCTCGTATTACTTGCTGTATATGGAGTAGATAGTGTGTTGACTATCATTCATCGATTGATGCTTCACGAAAATATTGGTCTGCCGCACCGGAAACACTTATATCAGATTATGGCTAATGAATTGAGAATACCGCACGTAACGGTATCGTTGGTGTATATGATTGCGCAATTTGTAATTATCATCGGGTATTTATATTGCCGGGATTATGGTTATTGGTATTTATTGGGTTGTATCATCTTGCTGAGTGGAATATATATTGTTTTTATGAGCAAATATTTTCACTTGCATCTTTTACCTAAAAGATAATTATTATATTTATGATAATCTTGGTTATGGTTGTTATTAATCCTTTCATAGTTGGAGGATATGTCTGATAATCCCTTCTATAAGCTATAACTTACTTTTCCGGTTTCTATAAACTGTTTTAATAAGGATGCAATTAATGCATCCTTATTTTTTTACTTCGTCTATGGTGTCTTTTATACACGATATATCCCGAAACGAGAATCAACGTTAGCAGAAGTCCGGAGATAAAAACGAATAGATCCGAGAAAACACCTAAGAAAGGTGAATAGCAGCGACCGACATGGAGTTCTAAGCAGAAATTCCATAATGACATGGGTTGCTGTTGCATAAAAACAGGCATTGCCGGCAATGCTAAATTATTCTCTTTATTGCGTGCTCCGTTGTCGTATTCGAAGATTACCTCCCGTGTGATTAAATCGTTGGTGAATCCGTTAACGAGACTGCCGCCGAGCGGTTTCCCGTAAGTTGCTGCCGGGGGGTGGCCTGTATAATAATCGAGAACACTTCCTGTAGATGGATTCCAGACAAACAGTCCGCTGAAAGAGCCGATTAACCATTCGTCCGGGTTTTTCGGATAAAACACATTAACTCCCATAGGACTTACCGGTGGGGTTCGTTTTAATTTAACCGGTGGCAGTGTAAAGTCGTTTATAAGATAGAAACCGGTTGACGAAGACAATAACCAGACATTTTTTGATGCGTCCCATCGGATACTGCGGAGTTTGTCATGCCACGGATTGTCTGAATCAAGAGTTGTTCCGGGGATGGGGTTCGTGTTCACCAGAACAAAAGGTATCATTAAAGGCGGTCGGAGACACATACCCGTAACAGATAACAATATGGTCAGTACGATCAGCCATGTACCCAATTTATTGTGCCAGTTCAGTGAAGTTTTCAAGGCCTTTGCCTGTGTTTTGACAGGGAGCCTTTTTCTGTGTCTTCGGCGAATGAATGAAGGAAGAAAAGTATATATGATTCCCGTTATACTGAGAATGATTAATACTACTCCCAGAAAATCAACTACCAGTTTGCCGGGTGTACCGAACAACTCTCCGCTATGGAGGAGCCAGATGGTACGGAATAAGGAGGTTTTCGGTGAATAATTTTCGGGGGCTTTTAATTCTATTTTTCTGAATTGATGGTAAGGAGACACACTGGCATACAGATTAGAACGTGTGAGCACGACCAGCGTATCTCCGTGTTGGGTTATATCAGAGATTCGTTCTTCATTTCCGGATATCGGATACTCCTGCCATTTGTTTTTGTCCAGGAGATAGACAGAGTATAATCCGGCACACCAAATATCGTTATTGGCAAGGCGGATGATATTACTTATTTTGCGATTGTCGATTCCCCGAACCAGACCTTGGTTGAAATCGGTAAAGGTGATGAAACAGGAGTCTGTTTGCCAGACTCCTGCATTACCATATGCTAGAATTTTCCCATCAGGAAGGCGTAATGTTCCTTTTATAATTCCATTATTCCAGTTTCTGTAGTGATAGCTTTCCGGCATCCAGTTTCTGTTGACTTCAACTTTTGAGAAAATTGTACGGTGATTGAGTACAATGCCTGAGAAACAGAACATCAGGATAAAGAAGCTAAAGAACAAACCTACCCATTTATGGTATTTCTTCCAGAAATTTTTCATTAGAGATTGTTACTTAGTTTAAATTGGTACTGCCATTCGGCTGAATGGCGTATTCAAAGGAATAAATGCCACTATTGCCTTCGTCATCATAAAAACTTTTGGCTTTTAGTTTTGCATATTTCCCACTGGCTGTGCGGACGATAAATACATAATCACTTGGCGTGTAAGTGGGAGGGGGGCCGGCAAAAGTGATTGCTTTACAAAGTACTTCGTTGGCAGTAGACTCCATGGTAGGAGGAGGAAATCCGGTGCCGGGAGCGGTAATGGTATAGGATGCATCGACAGTGAATGTTCCTTGAGGAACTGTCGTACAGGCTGCCATATCTTTGATATTCGTGAGTAAAGCACCGCCTTTTCCCTTACCGGACGCGCCGCTGTTGGTACGCACATTGTAACGGTTGAATGCGATATCCCAATCTGTATTTTCGGCATGGGTTTCTTCACTGACGTTTACTTCTTTTCCTTTTTCAAGTGAATAATAAATCCAGTCGTTCCCATATGCTGTTTTTCGGCTCAGGCTTACCTGTTTTACTGGTAAAGCATCTCCCCCCTGTGAGGGATCGTCGGGCAGAGAACCGTTATTGTCACCTGAGCAGGAGGTGCTGATAAATGCTGATAGTACGCCAAATAATAGAATGGCGAATCTGAATTTGCTTTTGTTGTTCATACTTGTTTTAGTTTAATTTATTTATAGTGTATAATTACATGCGATAAAATAATTTCTTCCCGGTGAGGTAGAGGTATTGAAGGTTACCCGGTCTGAGGTATAATCGAACAGGTTGGTTATTCCTGCCGTGATTCTCAGGTTCTGCATGATGTATTGTGACACCGTCAGATCCCAAAGACAATAGGGGTTCACCTTAGCCTGATAGTAGGCTTCTACTTTCTTTCCCTCTATTTCGAGTTCGTCCAATACGTCGAATCTCTTTTTTCCCATGATATTGCCGGACAGATTGACAACTGTGGCATAACGGGGGATACGTGTATTGTATTCGGCACGGATGTTGCCGGAATGTGGACTGGAAGAACTTAACCGGACTCCGTCAGCGTCTTTGCTTGTGTAGAGGTAATTGTAAGCTCCGTGTACATTGATGTGTCTGTTTATCTGTACCTTGCACATGGTTTCAACTCCTGCCAGATGACTTTTCCCCACATTGGTATAATGGAGTTCGGTTTGGTCATTACTCCACATTCCTTCTATTTTGTTTCGGAACCAGTTACTGTAGATGTTGGCATTGATATTGATCCAACTATTCACGTACTCTCCTGAAAGTGATATATAATTGTTGGTTTCAGGTTTCAGTTTACTGTTGCCATATATCCAGAACATCCCCAGGTGATCCCAGTTCATATAGAGTTCTTTAATGCTGGGTGAACGGTATCCGCGTGCATAATTGAAGCGGACTGTGAATGGGAATACTTTATACATGACAGAAGCTTTGGGAGTGACGTTGGCACCATATTTTTCATGATAGTCACATCGCAGTCCCGCCACAACGGAGAATTGCTTGTTGATACTCCAATCGTCCTGGAGGAAAGCGGTAGCATACCATTGGCTTTTGTTCTCTTTTACACCGGTTTCGAATTTATCACTGAACAATGACTCTCTGTAAAATTCCAAACCGCCCGTGATGGTCTGTTTGTCCAATGCAGTGGTAGTGTAAACGACGCGTGGCTGAATAATATTGTTTTTATATTCAAGGCGGCGCCCGCTTTTCAATTCGTATTTATCATAACGATTGTAATGGTCGGTATGAATAGAAGCAACCAGAGCCGATTTATCGGAAATCGTATAGTCTATTGTGCCCCCATAAGTATAGTCTTCTGATTTTTCGAAAATGTTATCTGCTTGAAAATCATACTTGTTTAGCATATAATAGCTTCCCTTTAACTGGACCTTCAGTCGTTTACTGAAACGATAATCCATTTTATGGGTTACTTGCACGTCTTCGTATCCCGATATGCTGGTGGGAGTTGTGTTGAGTTCTTCGGTAATTGTGGTGTTATAGGCCGGGAAGAATTTTACCAACGGCTTTTTGTCATATAATTGATATCCGTCGAAACTTTTATAAAGTATATCGGTGTTCATCGTGAATTTTCCTAAGTTTAATCCAAGGGATAAATTGGTGTTCAGATTGGGTTTATCTAAATGGGTCCGGTACTTGTATTGTGAATGGTCCTTGGGGGTATCTTTATAATTTTGCTGGTTTCTTCCCGCATAACGTATCCCTGCGGAGGCTTCAAACTTCTTTTGGGCTTTACGGGTAATGATATTGATGACTCCACCCATAGCTTGTGAGCCGTAAAGGGCAGAAGAGGCCCCTTTGACTATTTCGATATGGTCGATGTTATAAAGATTGATTCGTGAATAGTCAATGTTGCCACCGTTTTCTCCTGCTATGCGTTCACCGTCTATCAGGAAAAGGATATGTTTGGAGCCCAAGCCCTGTATGTCGATACTGGTTCCATAACCGACTTCCTGAAAATTGAGTCCGGGTACTTCCTGGGTCAAGAGATCCTGGATGTTACCGGTTCCCCTTTCTTCTATTTGTTTTGCGGTGATTACCTGAGTGATAACCGGTGTATTTTTTATTTTTTTTTCAGTTCGGGTGGCTGTAACCACAATTTGTTCAAGGTTGAAAGGATCATCATTCATATAAGAAACTGTGTCCTTTTCTTGCCGTACATTCTGTGCTGCTAAAGGGAGTGCACCTATAAAAGTCAGTAGTAATGCAAATTTTGTTCTTATCATAATCTTTGTTTTTGGATCAGCAAAGATATAGGGTACTTAAAGAGTGTGAAATACCTAAAAATAGGTAAAAGACAGATGACGATTAATACTAATTCCATCGAAATAATCAGTTCTGCTTCCGGATGGCTTTTCTCACCTCGCATATCGGAGGGATTCTGCCGCTTCTCTTAAAGAATTTGCAGGAGATGGTGTAAGGAGTGGAATAAAAATCGTATTTTTGCAACCAACTTTTTTAAAATAACCGGTTATGAATACCATTCAGATAAAAGATAAACTATTCACTGTTTCTATCAAGGAACAAGAGATTCAAAAAGAAGTGATTCGCGTGGCGAATGAAATTAATCGTGACCTGGCAGGTAAGAACCCTTTGTTCCTCAGTGTGTTGAATGGTTCGTTCATGTTTACTGCCGATTTGCTGAAACATATAACGATTCCCTGCGAAATTTCATTTGTAAAGTTAGCCTCTTATCAGGGAGTATCGTCTACCGGTACTATTAAAGAAGTGATCGGTATCAATGAAGATATAGCGGGACGTACTGTTGTTATCGTAGAAGATATTGTAGATACGGGACTGACTATGCAGCGTTTGCTGGAAACACTGGGAACGCGCGGGCCACAGGAAATCCACATTGCTTCGTTGCTGGTAAAGCCGGATAAGCTTAAGGTGGATCTGAATATTGAATATGTCGCAATGAATATTCCCAATGATTTCATTGTAGGATACGGACTCGATTACGACGGTTTCGGGCGTAATTATCCGGATATTTATACAGTTATAGACTAACATAAAATAAATAATAGGTATACCAGTAATGGTAAAATGTAGAATTATAAATTAACAAGATGCTGAACATTGTAATTTTCGGTGCTCCCGGTTCAGGAAAGGGAACACAAAGCGAACGTATTGTAGAGAAATACGGAATTAACCACATTTCAACAGGAGATGTATTGCGTGCAGAAATTAAAAACGGCACAGAGCTGGGTAAAACAGCTAAAGGCTACATTGATCAGGGACAGTTGATTCCGGATGAATTGATGGTAGACATTCTGGCAAGCGTATTCGATAGCTTTAAGGATAGTAAAGGGGTTATTTTTGATGGTTTCCCAAGAACTATTCCGCAAGCTGAGGCGTTGAAAGTGATGTTGAAGGAACGTGGACAGGATATCTCTGTGATGCTGGATCTGGATGTTCCGGAAGAAGAGTTGATGACTCGTCTGATTAAGCGTGGTCAGGAATCAGGTCGGGCTGATGATAATGAAGAGACTATCAAAAAGCGTCTGGTTGTATATAATACACAGACTTCACCGTTGAAAGAATATTATAAAGGCGAAGGCAAATACCAGCATATCAATGGTCTTGGAACCATGGAAGGTATCTTCGAAGATATTTGTAAAGCGGTAGATACATTATAATTATATATGTGCCGATGTGCTCATTAAGATGATAGCATGGATTATGGGTATGTCGGCACATGATCACATTGAAAATTTATTGATTATGGCTGAATCGAATTTTGTTGATTACGTAAAGATATACTGCCGCTCGGGTAAGGGTGGAAGAGGCTCTACGCACATGAGGCGAGAAAAATATACTCCTAACGGTGGTCCCGATGGAGGAGATGGTGGTAGAGGAGGCCATGTTATCCTGCGTGGTAACCGGAACTACTGGACATTGCTTCACCTGAGGTATGACCGTCATGCTATGGCCGGTCATGGAGAATCAGGGAGTAAGAATCGCAGTTTTGGTAAAGACGGCGCAGATAAGATTATTGAAGTCCCCTGTGGTACGGTAGTTTACAATGCCGAAACGGGAGAATATGTATGTGATGTTACGGAACACGGACAGGAAGTCATTCTCCTGAAGGGTGGTCGAGGCGGATTGGGAAACTGGCATTTCAAGACAGCTACCCGCCAGGCTCCCCGTTTTGCCCAGCCGGGTGAACCGATGCAAGAAATGACAGTGATCCTTGAATTGAAGCTGTTGGCAGATGTAGGTCTGGTTGGTTTTCCGAATGCCGGAAAGTCTACGTTATTGTCGGCTATTTCTGCGGCAAAACCCAAAATAGCTGATTATCCGTTTACTACTTTGGAGCCTAACCTGGGTATTGTGTCTTACCGTGACGGACAGTCGTTCGTGATGGCAGATATTCCGGGAATTATCGAGGGAGCCAGTGAGGGTAAAGGGCTTGGATTACGATTCTTACGTCACATTGAACGTAACTCTTTATTACTGTTTATGATACCGGCAGATAGTGACGATATCCGTAAAGATTATGAAGTGCTGCTAAACGAGCTGAAAACGTTTAATCCGGAAATGCTGGATAAGCAACGGGTACTCGCAGTCACCAAAAGTGATATGCTCGATCAGGAGTTGATGGATGAAATAGAGCCGACATTGCCTGAGGGAATCCCTCATGTGTTCATTTCGTCCGTATCCGGTCTGGGTATCTCAGTATTGAAGGATATTCTGTGGACGGAACTGAATAAAGAGAGCAATAAAATAGAGGCTATTGTGCATCGTCCGAAGGATGTCAGCAGACTGCAACAGGAACTCAAAGACATGGGAGAGGATGAAGAACTCGACTATGAGTATGAGGACGATAGTGATGAAGATGATCTGGATTACGAATACGAAGAAGAAGATTGGGAAGATAAATGATTTCACTCACCGACGATAAGAAAATGTTGGGGTATGGGCTGTTGGGCGCATACCCCAACATTTCTCATTTTGTGACGACCCGACATGGAGGTTATAGTGAGGGAGCGTATGCTTCTTTTAATTGTTCTCCTTACTCGGGGGATGAATTTGAAAAAGTAAAAAAGAATCAGCTTTTATTGTTTCAATCGCTACCGCAAGTACCGAAACATCTGATCCTCCCTTTCCAGACGCATGGAACAAAAGTGCTTCTGATTAATAAGGATTTTCTGGAGACTTCTATAGAATGTCAACAGGAAATGCTGGACGGGATAGATGCATTGATTACCAGTGAACCGGGTTGTTGTATCGGTATTTCAACGGCAGATTGTATTCCGGTACTGCTATATGATAAAGTACATGGGGGTGTAGCAGCCGTACATGCCGGATGGCGGGGAACTGTGGGGTATATCGTGGGACACACGCTTGAGAAAATGCGGGCGGCATTTGGTACGGAGGGACGGGATGTGATTGCATGTATCGGCCCGGGTATTTCTATTCAATCATTCGAAGTAGGGGACGAAGTTTATGAAGCTTTTCGTTTGAATGGTTTTGATATGTCGCGTATCTCTTTCCGACATTCGGTTACCCATAAGTACCATATTGACTTATGGGAGGCAAACCGGCAGCAACTATTAGACTTTGGTGTGCCGGGAGTTCAGATTGAAGTAGCGGATATCTGTACTTACATCCATTATGAAGATTTCTTTTCAGCGAGAAGATTAGGCATAAAGTCCGGACGTATTCTATCGGGTATTATGATAAACTGCTGATGGACAAAATTTTGATTTATTATGTATACCATTACTATATCGAAAGAGTTAAAAGAAGCATGTCCTGTTTTTGCAGGAGCTGCTGTATATGCTGAAGTGAAAAACATTTCTTATTGTGAAGGACTTTGGGAGGAGATTCAATCTTTTACAGAAAAGCTCACTACAACAACCCAGTTGGAAGATATTAAAAAACAACCAGTGATAGCTGCCACACGTGAGGCTTACAAACGGTGTGGAAAAGACCCCGGAAGATATCGCCCATCGGCCGAAGCATTACGTCGCAGGCTGATGCGGGGAATTGCCTTGTATCAGATTGATACTCTGGTCGATTTGATCAATCTGGTTTCTCTTCGGACCGGGCATTCGATAGGTGGTTTTGATGCGGATAAGATAGCGGGCACCAATCTGGAGCTGGGGATAGGCAAAAAAGAAGAGCCTTTCGAAGGTATTGGCCGTGGAGTACTGAACATAGAGGGACTTCCGGTATACCGCGATGCCGTGGGAGGAATAGGAACACCTACCAGTGATAATGAGCGGACAAAGATGGATCTGGAAACGACTCATATATTAGCCATCGTTAATGGTTATAATGGGAAGGAAGGATTGCAGGAGGCTGCCGGGATGATACAGACTTTATTGCGAAGATATGCAGGATCGGACGGAGGAACGATCACCTATTTTGAATAACAAGCGTCCATGAAGAACATACACACTTTTTTGATTTTATCTCTGTTTTCGTTATGTACGAGTGCACAACGCAGTGCACAAACCAAATTCTCGGATATGGAGGTTAATCATGTCCGGGTGGCTACACCGGGACTTTTTGCTAAAGAGAATTGCATCATGCTCGATCTGAATTCCCTGTCGCGGAATTACTCTTTTCCTTTGCCGGGAGGTAAAGTCATTTCCGGTTATGGAACCCGTGGCGGACATAGTGGGGATGATATAAAAACTTGTGCCCGTGATACGATTCGCGCTGCTTTTGACGGAGTGGTACGTATGGCAAAACCTTATGGTGCATACGGCAATGTGATTGTGATTCGCCATCCCAATGGGTTGGAAACGGTGTACAGTCATAATGTGAAGAATCTGGTAAAAAGCGGAGATGCTGTGAAAGCGGGAAAAGCTATTGCCCTGACCGGACGTACCGGGCGGGCTACTACGGAACATCTGCATTTCGAAACGCGGATTAACGGGCAACATTTTAATCCCGGTCTTATTTTTGATATGGATAAACGCACTTTGCGCAAGGATTATCTGCAATGTACGAAGAAGGGGAAAGGGATTATTGTGAAAGCTTTGAAAAGCGAAAAAGTTCCCCCTAAGTATAAAACTCTTTCGCCTTTCCTTTATGAACTGCCCGGTATTAAAAAACCGGAATGGAATATACCAGGCCTAGCGAAATCCGCTGTGTATTCGGGTCTATAGCTTCTAAACGGCGGGCAGCTTTCAGGAGTTCGTTCCGTTTGTACTGATAATGGAGGAAGATCAATAGTTCGCTGTTTCGCATCGGATAGTATTCTACGCAGGCTTGCCCGCACCAGGTACGACGATAGGTGCCTTTCTCAAAGATTCCGTTTGTTTTATAAATCTTACCGGTTTCGTAGATACCTTTCAAGTATACATTCCAATTGGGATGGAGACGGTAGTCCACATTGGCAATGGTAGTGAAGTATTCGGTATATTGGGCCGTTTGTGGATTCTCCAGGTCAGTGTGGGGTAAGGCACTGATAATGCCTTTGTTGTCGATCCCCTGTCGGGAGTACATCAAATCTACATAAGCGATCCATGGCCCTTTTTCATAGACGTTTCCGGCAGTGAGATACAGGATGTTTCTTCCTTTGGCCTGCTGTCCCCATGAAGCGGCATATCTTAACTGGATGGCTTTATCCAGATAGTAACTGTTCCAGTTGATAGTTGAGATCAGGGGAACTTTGGTAGCTTCTACATTTGCCGGTAGCCCGTGGAGATAGGTATCTTCATCCCCACCATTACGGTTGTTTACTATCTGGAAGTTCAATTCCTGAGTAGGGGTTACATTCCAGGTGGCAGATACACCTGCCAGAAAGCAGTTGACATAATTATTAAACTCACTGAACTCACGCACTTTAATCGGGTTGACATAGTATTCGTAGCCACCCAGCATGAGGAACTGTTTTCCGGCGGTGATGGAAAAGCGTTCGGAGAGGTGATAGGTCAGATAAGCATACTCTACGGAAGAAGACAGGTTGTCCAGTACAAAGGGATTGCTGTATTTATTAAAAGATTGACGGAAATGGTAAGAGAACTTCTGGTTGATATTTCCTACAATTTCTAATTTGAACCGATTAAGTTTGAAAGCGACCTCCTCTAATTCATTCTCGGTAAAAGAAGCAGCACATGAGGTGTAGAGTTGCAGGTTCATGTGAGCGGAGAATCCTTTGTTTTCTTTTCCGGTGATGCGTTGGACTACAGAAGAAATAGAGTCGTTTGGGGAAATAATGGGTTGCTGTTGGGCCGTAATGGTACCCATGGTAAACAAGGTTACCAAAAGGAAGACGTGTCTTTTCATATTTGTGAAATCTCTTTGGGTTAATAAAAGTGATGCAAAAATAATAAAAAACGTCTTCCTTTTCGTCTTTTCAAGGTAAAACTGTCTGTTTCTCCTTAAAGTTCCTGTTCTGTTAGTCTACAAATTTTAGGCAAACAGGTTTGTCTACTTTTATATCTTTCTTGATGTCGGTCAATAGTCCGGTAGTCTGGTTCCTTTCAAATATCTGAATGGTATTGGTGTCGCGGCACGCTACCAGCAAATATTTGCCGTTGGGAGTAATGATGAAGTTACGCGGATGGATTCCCGTTAACTGATAACCTATCTTGGTCAGGGTACCATTGGTCTTGTCGACTTTGAAGATGGCAATTCCGTCTGCTTTCAGGCGGTTGCTGGCATAGAGATATTTTCCGTCCGGACTGATGTGGATATCGCCACTGCCTTGCGCATTTACAGTATCGGCTGCAATGGTTTGAATTTCATCTAGCATTCCGTCGGTATACCGGAAAGCTATTACCGTCCCTCCTATTTCGTTAATAAGGTAAGCAAACTTGCTGTCCGGACTGAATATCAGATGTCGGGGACCGGAACCCGGAGCAACCTTAAAAGCTTCCGGATTACCCTTTGTCAGGAGTTTCTCTTTGTTATCGGCATTGGCATTCGGATTGAGATTGAATTTATGTATCTGATCGGTACCTAAGTCATCGGCGAGTAAATATTTGCCATCCGGAGTGATACGTACGCAGTGCAGATGAGGCATTGTCTGTCGTTCTTTATCCGGTCCGGAACCTTTAAATTCGATTACATCGGAGGCGGGTAGCAGAGAACCGTCTTTTCCGATGGGAAAGACAGTGATACTCCCTCCGCTATAGTTGGCAGTGATAACATTCTTTCCGTTGGTGATCAGGTAGCACGGATCGGCCCCCATTGTTTTCTGAGTATTCAATAAGCGAAGCGTTCCTTTGGTTTTATCGAAAGCAAAGGCGCTCACAGATGCCTGGTCTTTGCTAAATTCATTGACGGAATAAACGAATTTTCCGTCGTCCGACGGAACGAGGTATGATGGGTTGGCAACTTCTGCATCACTGAGTGGTACCGATTCTCCGGTTTCTTCGTTGAACCGGAAAGTGTAAATGCCTTTACTGTCGCCGGAAGTATATGTTCCTACCAGCATAGTCAGTTTGTTGTCAGTTGTTGTTGGATCTGCCGGCTGTGCGGTTGTCTTCTTTGGAGAACAACTGGCTACAAGCATGCCGACTGCACAGATACTAATGATTTTTTCGACCATAATAAATAGATGTTATTTTGAGGGTTTGTTGGTTACCTTCGTTATATTCTGAAAACACAAAGTTAGTATAATCTCCTGTGTTTCTTTCCGAAATGAATAAAATATCTAAAATCCATCCTCTTTTTCTTTCTTTATGATGAATATTCCCTATCTTTGCAGCCACATAAGTGGTTACCACTTCCTCATCTCAAAAGGGGTTGACTGGTTTTGACAGCGGGCAGAAATGGTGGGTAAGCATGCAGTGCGTCGGTGATTTGCACTTTAATCTCAGTTATCAAAATTTTATCTGGCGAAACTAATTACGCTCTTGCTGCTTAATCGAATCATAGTAGATTAGCTTAATCCAGGCACCAGGTGCCAGGACGAGACATCACTCGGAAGCTGTTGCTCCGAAGCATTCCGGTTCAGTGGTGCAGTTACATCGGGGATAGTCAGAAGTGGCCTCGCGCTTCGGATGAAAATTTAGAGGATAAGGCAGGAATTGATGGCTTTGGTTCTGCTCCTGCACGAAAAACTTAGGCAAAGATAAGCATGTAGAAAGCTTATGATTTCCTCGTTTGGACGAGGGTTCGAATCCCTCCAGCTCCACTTTATGACAGAAACGTCCCTCTGAACCGGTAAGTTCAGGGGGATTTTTTGTTAAGAATATCCGGATTGTCCGGGTTATTTGTTACGTTCTCAACGTAAGTCGTTGATAGGTAGCTGCCTATCGGCATTTAAACTGCTGTTATTTGTCCGGGTACTTTATTTTGTCTTTTAAAATAAACACTCTACATTTGACTTCTGAGCAATTCGTCATAGAGAGTCGACAAGTGAGAAACGGTCTAATCCCAAGTATGGTTAAAGAAATTATTGTCTGCTCATATTTATTGTTTATTCATATTCCGGTAAATGCCCTTGCCAATCTATCTTTTTCTTAATAAAAACCATATTGGGGAAACAAACTGAATATTGTCTCGTTATAATGTAGATCAGATTGATTTTTCATGTGAGTCGCCTTTCTTGATGTCCTGTTGCTCACCGATAAACGATGTGAACATCTCATTACTATTGTTTTGTTAGTATCCTCTACGACAACAGGGATGGATTTAAGGCGTTCAGGAGCGCCACAAATCCGGTCACCTACTCACGTGATGTGCAGAAGGTAGTGTTTTTCTTTCCCCCATGACTACCTTACTATAGGGTTCCCACTTTTAATAAAACTACTCCATTTTAATTATAACAAACAAAAAGAATGAAATATATTTTATACTTCATGATGATGATATATGGTTCGTTATGCCATGCCATCGTTTGCAAACACATTGTAGAAATAAGTGAAACGAATACTCGTAAAGTGCATCAGATACGGAGAGATGCCTTGGGATATATGTGGTTTATGAGCCATACCGGAATAAGCCGGTTTGATGGAACGAAGCTGAAACACTATAAGTTGTCTGCCGAAGGACAGACTGTGGATTATTATATGGGCTGTTGCCGGCTGCTTACGGACAAAGAGAATGGGTTATGGGCGGTTACCCGAAACGGAGATTTATGGACGTATAATCCGTCATTGGATAAGTTTGAGTGCAGAAACCATCTGCCGAACCAGGATAAGGCGTCAGTGCGCTTTCTTTGTGCAGATAGTAAGGGGCATATCTGGTTTTCCGCCGGAAACCGGTTGATTGCTTATCGAGGAATCACTAATACTTTCTATCGGGTGAATCACAATCTGAAAAAGATTTCCGGTATGGTAGAAGTAGCTCCGGGAGAGTATTTCGTGGGCTCGGATGAAGGATTGTTTGAGATAACCATGAAGGGTTATTCCATAGAAAAACAATCCAGCGAACTGTCCGGGAAGAGATGTCGCCGGATACATGAAATGCTTTTTCATCCGTATAGCGGCAGACTGATTATCGCAGACTATTCGGAAGGGTTAATGGTGTGGGACACGAAGTCGGAGCGGATGATTTATACATGGGACAGGCCTGTGAACAGCCGGATTAGTAGTTTGCGAACATTGGACGACCGGAATGTCTTAGTAGCAACGGACGGTGAGGGATTATATCGCATGGACATTATTAACCCGGAAATCAGGTCTTTTGTACATACCGATTTTGAGAATGGTAATTCAATTCGTACGAACCGGATTGTCGATTTGTTTGTGGATGATCAGAAACATATCTGGGTGGCGGATTATCCGGAAGGCGTATCAATGATTGATATGGATTCTCCGGATGATTATAAGTGGTATAGGTTTCAGGCAGGAAATACGCATTCATTGGCGAACAACCGGGTAAATGCGGTATTACATGATTCGGACGGGGATGTCTGGTTTGCGACGGATCGTGGTATCAGTTGTTTTCACCCGTCGACAGGCAGATGGGAACGGATTGTTACAGATCTTCCTTGCCAGATGTATACTGCACTTAGCGAAACAGGTCCCGGAGAGATATGTGCCGGAAACTATGTACACGGCTTGTACATCATCCGTAAGAAGAATAATAATCAGGTTGTTCCGTATACCCGCATTTCCGGGGTCAATGCACTTTGCCGTAAGGATAAAGATCGGTTGTGGATTGGGACGGATGAAGGTTTGTTTCTCTATTGTCCCAATGATAATGGTGTTGTAGAAGTGAAATCCTTGTCCGGTCTGCACATTCATGCCTTGTATCAGTCCGATAGCAATTGCCTGTATATTGGAACCGAAGGAAACGGTTTGCTGGTCTACCGTCCGGAGCAATCCCGGCTGGATACTGTGAAAAATTCAGGAGTTACTAATGTGTACGCTGTTTGGGAGGATGACAAGAAGCGGCTGATAGGAAGCAGTGATCAGTTTGCCTTTTCATTTGATCCTGTACAGCATTCGTTTCGGCGGTTTCCCAATAAAGGACTCCGGATTACGTCGGGAGCTTTTATTGGAGACGGCAGGCAGATACTGGGTACATACCAGGGAGCAATTGATTATGACAAACAAGAGCCTCGTTCGTTACACAAGACCTGCCTGGGATTTTATCTGGACGGGCTTCGGGTGCTGGATAAGGATATGACCGTAGAAACAGAAAATACTCCGTTAGAAAAAGCACTGAATTATACAGCTACCTTACAGTTGGATCATGATGAAAACACTTTTTCGTTTACGGCTACTGCCGTCCGCTACGATGAAATACAGGATATAGCTTACAGCTGGAAACTGGATAATACGGACTGGAGTAATCCGTCGCCGGAGAATAGAATTCGTTTTTCGAACCTTGCTCCGGGTGAATATGTCTTCTCCGTACGGGCAATATCCATTGGCAACGGACGTCCGTTTGCACAGAGGAATATGAATATCGTGATTCGTAAACCGCTCTGGAAGACAAATGGCGCTTTTCTTTGTTATGGAGTTTTGGCTATTACGCTGGGGTCTTTAGCTGTTCGTTCATGGTTCATCTGGCAAGACAGGAATCTTTCAAGAGAAAAGATACAATTGTTTATGAATACTACCCGTAACCTCTGCATGCCGCTTACGTTGATAAAGGTTCCGTTGGAGTATCTTTATGAAAAATCGTCTTCCGAACTTGTCAATAACGTATTGCAACAGATTAAGGGTGTAAACAATCTGCTGGCCGACCTGGAAAGCATCAGCCGTATTTCGGCTTCTCCCGGGTGCCTGTCTCTTGCCGATCATGAGTTATCCATGTTTCTCAAAGAGACGGTGAACCGTTTCAGTGATTACGCAAACGAAAAATGTATTACGCTTCGTTGGGTGGACGAGCCGGCTTTTGTTACCGTGTGTCTGGATAGGGAGAAGATGGCTGCAATCCTCCGGAACCTTTTGATGGCTTTTACCGACAGTATAGACAGGGGCGGGGAAATACTTCTGAGTACATCGTGCAATACTCAAAACTGGGAGTTGAGGCTGGAGTCTGAAGATAATGGACTTCTTAAAAAAAAATTCTAAATTATAAGGGATTGGTTTCGGGAGGCTCTGCCGAGACCATGAGTTGGTTATTTATACGCAAATTAATCTGTTTGCATAAAGGCAAAATCAAATTTACTTATAAAGAAGAGCATAAACTGGTTCTTATCTTAGTCTTTCCTGTTGCTATCCGGCAATCGGAGAAATTTTCCGACCTTTCCGATCTGCTTTCCGTACCTGAATTTCCGACCAAGGACAGCGAACTGTTACCGGCTAACGAAACGTTGCCGGCAATGGAAACTCCATTACCGAAACATCGGGAGAAGAGACGCAACGGACGTTCTTTGGTATTGGTCGAAACCCATAAAGAATTACGTAATTATCTTGTGCGAATCCTGATGCCGGATTACGAAGTTGTATCGGTTTGCGATGCGGAAACGGCCTTTACGACTATATGTGAACAGCATCCCGATGCTGTTCTGGCCTCTTCAGCCCTTGTCGGAATTTCGGGGGAAGAACTTGCTGTCCGGATTAAATCGGATGACAGGGTAGCACATGTACCTGTGATATTGCTCGTGAAACCGGGCGAAGACAGCAAGGAGACCCAACGGAACGCCGATCTTTATGTGACAATGCCTTTTGCCATTTCGTTCTTAAAAGCAGAGATTGAAAGTCTGATTACCAACCGGGAGATTATCCGCAAGAGGTATATCCGTTTGACATTAGGGGTTGATGCTCCGGATGACGTCGAAGCCGATGTGCCGTTGTCGGATGGTGATCAGGAATTTATCAGTCTGGTGAGAAGCCTGATTGAAGAGAGACTCACCGATTCCAGGTTTACGATTGACGAACTGAGTGATTGTGTGAATATGAGCCGTTCGAGCTTTTACAATAGGATTAAGGAGATAACCGGCCATGCACCCGCAGACTATGTTCGTAGTGTACGCCTTAACAAGGCGCTGATCTTGCTGATGAGTAGGAAATATACTGTAGCCGAGGTTGCCGACATGACGGGATTCAGTGATCCGAAATATTTCAGGATCGTGTTTAAGAAACGTTTCGGAGATTCACCGACAAAGTATATAAGCAATTTGTAAGTTAACGGGAGACCGGCCGGGGGAGTGCCTTGCCGGTCTTCATTTTATTAACTAATCCTGTCAGTGGGATTGAAAGAATAACTCTTATCTTTGCTTCTCAAAATGTGAACTGCGATGTAGAATTATTGCAGAAATGGGCGAACGTAAGATTATACATATTGATATGGATGCTTTCTATGCTTCCGTGGAGCAGAGAGACCATCCGGAATTGCGTGGTAAACCGCTTGCTGTCGGGCATGCCGAGGAGCGGGGAGTAGTGGCGGCGGCAAGCTATGAAGCGCGTCGGTACGGAGTGCGTTCGGCTATGTCGTCACAGAAGGCAAAGCGCTTATGTCCGCAACTGATTTTCGTTCCCGGACGGATGGACATATATAAATCGGTTTCCCGCCGGGTACACGAGATCTTTCATGAATACACCGATTTGATTGAACCCCTTTCGTTGGACGAGGCATTCCTGGATGTGACAGAGAATAAACAGGGGATTTTATTGGCGGTAGATATAGCCAGGGCTATCAAGCAGCGCATCCGTGAAGAGTTGAACCTGGTAGCATCGGCGGGTGTATCTTATAATAAATTCCTGGCAAAGATTGCTTCGGATTTTCGCAAGCCCGACGGACTCTGTACCATCCATCCCGATCAGGCGCTCGATTTCATTGCCCGTCTGCCCATCGAGTCATTTTGGGGAGTAGGACCGGTGACTGCCCGGAAGATGCATTTGCTGGGTATTCACAATGGCCTTCAGCTACGTGGCTGTTCGTCGGAAATGTTGGTACGGCAGTTTGGTAAAGTAGGACTGCTCTATTACGATTTTGCACGAGGAGTCGATCTCCGTCCCGTAGAAGCGGTATGGATACGTAAATCAATCGGTTGCGAACATACGTTGGAGAAAGATATTCATGTGAAATCGGCTGTGATTATAGAACTTTATCACGTAGCTACGGAACTTGTGGAACGGTTGCAACGGAAGGACTTCCGGGGAAAGACGCTGACGCTGAAAATCAAATTTCATGACTTTAGCCAGATCACACGGAGCATGACGCAGGCTCAGGAACTGACGAGCCTTGAAAGAATTCTGCCTCTTGCCAAACAGTTGCTGAAAGAGGTGGAGTATGAGCAACATCCCATTCGGTTGATAGGGCTTTCGGTGTCGAATCCGAGAGAGGAGACAAATGAGCATCGGGGAGTGTGGGAACAATTGAGTTTTGAGTTCAGTGACTGGGGAAAATAGTTAAAGATCGGGATGCGGGGGTGAAATAGTCGGGTGATTGTATCTGTTTAGTATTATTTTTCTTATCTTTGGGAGTGATACGGCATTGAGAACTAATAAATTATAAAAGATCATGAACCTGAGCAGATGTCCAATTCTCTTGTTGCTACTATTTGCGTTGTTCTGTAGTTGCCACGATGAAGACAGGGAGGATATACCTCCGACCGACGAACGAACCGCGAACTTCATTGTGAAATATAACGACGGATCCGGAATACATCCGGATTATAATGCTAAAGTATATATTTATTATGGAATATATTCGATGGATATTGCAGGTTTCCGCTATCTTCCGGATGGAGTTCTGGAATATCGCGGACAGGAAATAGTTCCTGATATAGCATTGTCTGCTGATGGGAAAGAAGATGTGTCACTGTTATTAAATAACACGGAGAAGGTAACGGTCGTGGTTGAGAGTTCCTTTTATGAAGGGAAAATAGGAATAACAAGTTACTCTCCGGGGGATATGTCCATAAAGGCTACATTTATATTTGGGGGATAGTATGGTGGCTCGGGACAGCCGCCTGAATGTCTGTCCTCGTTTTATGATATATAAGAAAGGGGAGAAGCCGAAACTTCTCCCCTTCTGTATAGAGGCTCTGTTTGCTATAAACAGAGCCTTTGTTTGGTACGGATAGAGCCTCTGTTCTGCTTCTGCAGAGTCTCTGTTTCCGGCAAGTGCTTACTTCATTCGTTTTCGGAGCAACCGGCTCCCGGTGCTTTTCCCGGTTGCATCCGGGGGAATTGCCGGTTTCTCCGGAAAAGCCCTTAAAGCTGCCGGAATCTGTTTGCTACAATCCGTGTATCACTTTCATCAGTTGTTCGCCCAGTCCGATGGTATAGCCTTGTGAAACAAAAACTATCCGGTTGAACGTATCACCGATAATAAACATCGGCAAGATGGTGCTGTTAGGCAATTTCATTGATTCGGCAATTTGTTTCTGGATGGCTCCGTTTACATCGATACCATAGGTAATGGTCGAGGGCAGTCCCGGGAATTCTGTCGGGCGGAACTTCTTATATTGTTCTTCATTAGGGAAAAGCAGTACCATTTTGCGGCCCCATTTTTCGAATTCGCTGCTTAGGGCCGCAATATCCCGGAGAGCATGGTTTGTCGGTTCTTGTCCGGCTCCCAACACGGCAACTACAAAATATCCCCGTCCGCAAGTCTGAAGAATGCTTTGCGGTTCGGTGGCTCCTATCGGCAGGTAGGTGGATTCGGAGTTGAAATTACCGATCACCTGCACCTGATCCTTACTTTCGCGCATCACCAGATCGACAGTTGTTGTCTTTCCCTCTTCGATGGTGAAGAAAGTGATGTTGGCCAACACTGCTCCACTTGCCATACGGGTTCCGGTTACCATCATGTAGTATCCGGTATCCATGCGGGCGCCATTTTTCAGCAAGTTCGACCAGGTGGCTCCGCCGCCCATATCTACGTCCCCTTCATCGTAGTTCAGCAATTGGAAAGTCCCGTTGCGGAATTTCGAGAGAGTGAAGTGTGAATAGTATTTCGGATCGCTCAACGAAGGGATAGGCTGGTAGCGGGCTACGAGTGTTCCGGTCGGTGCCTGTGTCTGCTGTGCTGCTTCAAAATCCACATCGTAGACTTTACCGTTCTTTAGGTCGTTGTCATTGAAACTCCGGTATTGAATTTTTCCGGTCACTTCGTCTATCCAGGCGGGGATACGCAGACTACGTGCCATGGATACAAAGAAAATGTTACGGGACTTTTCGTCTGCTACCCGGGCTTTCCATACTCCCATTGGAGACATCGGAATACGTTGTGAGTTCAGTTCATTGTTGATAGTGATCTCTTTTCTGCACCATTCTACCAAAGCCTGTGGATTCTTTCGGAAAGCTTCCGCTTCAGTTGCCGGGATCTCTTTCTGGAAGAATGCTTTGTAGGGAGTGATCATTTCGTTGGCCACACGAGGGTTCAGTACGTTGCTGCAGAAGTCCTCGGAACCGGGCAGACCGGAGTTATTCAGATGATCGTTCAGTACTTCCGAACTAACATCTCTTAAGTCCTTGGCCGAGATTACTTTCAGCAGGCTGATGGCCTGACCGGCTTTATCGGCTTTTACGGCAGCAGAAAGGAAATTTGTCAGAGTCTGATGGTTACCTCTGGAAGCTATCAGTAGGCGTACTGTTTCGGTTTCATCCAGCTTGTTCTCTTTGGCAAAAGTCCGGGCTTGCTCTTCGGTAATGAAAGTGGCTACGTAAGCATTGCGGATGGAATCTTCCTGTGCCATGCGGCGGTCGTTTTCAGCACGTTGCTCCGGAGTCACTTCGGGCAGGTTGGCACCTTCGGCCGGAGGAACAATATCCAGTGGGAGTGAATAGGCTTCACCGGCGTTTTTGTCCAGTGCGATCTTCAGTTCGTTATCTTTGCCGAATGACAATTTGGAATAACCGAACCGTCCGTCTTTAGAGGCCCATACCAGCATATCGCCCTTGCCGGCAGTCAGCGATGCGCGTCCTGCCTTATCCGTATGTTTAGTGGCTACGGTGTAGAATTCAGCATAATTGTACACCTTGAACTCTACAGTGGCATCGGATACCGGCTGCCCTTCGGCATCTGTCACCAATACCGAGCCTTTGGCCGTCGGGGCATAGTTGTCGATTACATTGATTTCCGTATAGTTCGGAGTTTCGTACATGATTTCCTCTTGTCCGGCATAGCGTCCGAATACTTTGGTATGCATCAGCATGCCACGGCTGGCAGGGGCATTAAACCAGCCCAGGTTCAGTACCGGTTCCGGTTCGCAGGCGCCGAAGAAATACCATTTACCATCTACCCAGGCTTCTACCCAGGCATGGTTATCGTCGGTATGCGCCCAACGCGGAGTATAAACCTGCCGTGCCGGAATGCCTACCGAGCGGAGAGCGGCTACAGTGAAGGTCGATTCTTCACCACAACGGCCATAGGCGGTCTTTACCGAAGCAAGGGGGGAACTGGTACGGGCATCGCTTGGGGTGTAGACTACTTTTTCGTGGCACCAGTGGTTTACTTCAAGCACAGCGTCGTGCAGAGACAGGTTCTTCACACGATCTTTCAGTTCATTGTAAAATACCCGGCGCGAGTCGTCCAGATTTTCGTTGTTTACCCGAATAGGGAGTACGAAATGGCGGAATACGTCATCGGGGATCTCTTTTCCCCAAGGCATTTCGCGACGCGCCTGATCGGAGAGTCTGACATTCTCCAGATAGTAGTCACCTGTATAATCCGTCACGTCACCTGTGGGCATATAGGCATAGAGGAACATCAAGGCCTCCTGTTCGGGAGTGGTGAGTTTTTCATTAAACACTGCGAACAGATCTCCGTTAGGGAGCTGTTGCTTCTTCTTTTCAAAATCTTGCGTCACTTGGCTACGGTAAGTCTCATCTTTCAGGAAGTGGGACTCACTGCATGAAAAAAACGCAACCGACAACATCGGGATGATTAGAAAGCGGGTCAGGATTTTCATACAATTTGTTGTTAAATAAGGCTTCGCTCCTTTTTCTCTCCCGGAGAGAGGGGAGGAGTGAATGCTGTTGGTTTATATATTTGATTATGATTTCTTTTTTTATTTCCTAAAATCCGTTCATAGGGAAGAGTACTGTGGGGATCAGCAATACCATTCCCAGAATGATGAATAAAAGAAGTACTTTCCAGAACCATTTCACCCATATCTCGTAGGGGATGCGGGCAATGCCCAAGGCTCCCATCAATACGGCGGAAGTAGGTGTGATCATGTTGGTAAATCCGTCACCAAACTGATAAGCCATTACTGTAGCTTGCCGTGAAAGCCCGATGACATCGGAAAAAGGTGCCATGATAGGCATGGTTAATGCAGCTTTGGCCGATCCGGACGGGATAATCAGGTTGATCAGTGTCTGTATCAGGTACATCACCCCCAAAGATACTATTTTTCCGGTTTCTCCCATCAGTGAAGCCAGAGAATGTAAGATCGGGTCGATGATATGTCCGTCTTGCAGTATTTGGATGATCCCTCCTGCCAGACCTACCACGATGGCAGCTGATAGCATATCTTTGGCTCCGTCCATGAATTGCCCGATGATGTTATCTGTTTTTTCACTGTTGGCAAATCCCGAGAGAATACCCATTGCGAGGAAGATGGCGGAGATCTCCGGCAGATACCAGCCATGTCCCATGACACCGGTAATCAGGAAAAGAATGGTGAACGCAAGCAGGGTCAGTATGAAGAACTGGTTGGATTTACGTAAACCCAGCCAGCCGAAGGCGGCAAACAAAACAGACAGGACGGGCACTGCATAGCAGGTGACAGACGCTTCGCCTATTGCGAAAGTACTGGTTGGGTAAATGATGGAAAACAGGCACAAGGATATGAGTAACAGTATGTAGACGATCCATGCCGGACGAGTCGTGACACGGGATATCTCTCCGTTGCTTTCTTCTTCCCGTTTCCGCCAATAAGCATCGGCATGATACATGGGCGATTTCTCCGGATGCTTTTTAATGACGGCGGCATATCTGAGTACACAGACTATCAGGACCGTGGTCAGTATCAGCCAGCAAAGCATGCGATATTCAAATCCGGAAAATAGCGGTAAGTCGGACAAGCCTTGTGCAATGCCAATGGTAAATGGATTCAGTACGGCACCCGAAAAACCTATGTGGGCAGCAACATATACCATGCAAAGCCCCGTGATGGAATCATATCCCATCGAAATGGCCAACGGGACGATGATAATGACAAAGGCCAGGGTTTCTTCACTCATGCCAAATACGGAGCCGAAGAGGCTGAAGAGAATAATGACTAAGGAAATCACCACATTGTTTACCCCCAATGATTTAATCAGTCTGTGCTTTTCAAGCCCCTTCGTAAAGTTCAGGAATGAAAAGATGCCGGTATCGATGGCACGGCTGCTGTTCATTATCTGAAAGGCACCTCCCATGATCAATAAGAAGGCGATGATTCCCGCTTGCCGTTCGAAGCCTTCAAGAAGAGCGCTGAACACTTGCCAGGTCTGTGGCGTCTGTTCTACCCGATGGAAAGAGTGGTCTATAATGACTGTGCGGGAAGTGCCGTTGACGTCAATGGTCTCGCGCACATATTCACCTGCGGGAATGATCCAGGAAAGCACTGCACAGAGCAAGATGACAGAAGAAATGATGGTGTATGTGTGTGGTATCCGTTTTAGCATAGTCGTTTTTCTTGATAAAGTGCAAAGTTATGCAATATATTTGTAATATGCACTTGCCAAATCTGCCCATATAAAAAGAAAAATCAACTAATAACACACTTTTCTTATGTTTTAGAACATGTTTTCGAAAACATTTCGTATCTTTGCAGTGTTAATAAAGAAAACAAGATGTAAAACCGCTCTTCAAAACGTGGGGAGCAAAAAAAGAGGACCAAAATTATGAAAAAGAATGCAAATGAAATTATGATGTTGCAGTACCGTATCAAACGTTACCAAGCAATGGGAAATGGAACAATGTGCCAGCTGTTGAATGGCAAACTTCAAAAACTGCTTGCAAAGCAGGTTACCATGTAATTAAACACACCTATATTATATGAATAAGAAGCGGGGAATCGGATGATTCTCCGCTTTTTTTGTCATTTATCTGTCTGTTCCGGGAACAATCATTATAAAATATTCGTTAATTAAACAACGAATCCTGTTTTATCTCAAATTTATTACTACGTTTGCGGTCACTATGATAAAGTACGTATTCTGCATATTGATAGGTATCTTCTTAATGTATGGAGCCGGTTGCACAGCCCCTGCAGAAGAGAATGCGGAACTTCCTGCGGGAGTTACTGCAACCTTTATATCGCAATGTGCCGGAGACCACTCTTTATTCAACGACCAGACGGCTGACTCGAAAGTGAGTGATGCCATCCTTCCCCACGGTTCTTTTTCACGGGAACTCGGTTCATCCAAAGTATTAAAACTTAAATTACAGACTGCCATCCGCTTGCTTAATACCTTTCATATCCGCCAGTCGGAGAAGGGAGATGCTTATCCGGATTTCAATCATAACTTCATTAAATATTCCAGCGGGTATTATGTATACTCGTTAGGGCATATCCTGATTTAGCTTTTCGGTTTCACACTTCCGTATTGAAGTGATTGGGTAATCCCATTTATCTGTTCCGATAAATGCCGGGGAAGTGTGTCTTGTCTCTCTCCGGTAGTCGTCATTCGTTGCATTTTATTTTTTCAATCTAAAATCATACCATGTTATGTTTAGTTTATTGTTATCCACTTTTGCCATGATGGGGCTTACCTTCGTCATTGGCTTTTTCGTTGCCGGAGTAATAAAGCTGATTGCTTCTGCGGCTGATTCATTGGCTTTCTACAGTTCACACCAGGAAGAGCTTGCCCGGTTGAAACGTATTCGGAAACTTCATCAGAAAGTAGCTGTCTTGATAACCGAAAGTGCCCTTAGCGACGAGGAGTACGGGAGTGACGGGCGTGAAGACTTCAGCAGGGGCATCACCAAACATCCCGGAGACAATCGCGGGTTCTATCACGGTGTCAGTCCCGGTGAGCCGGAACGCGGACTGATGGATTATTTTTATCCGGAAGATACAAGATCCATGTTTCTTCGCAAAGAAGAACAAATGTTACAGCATGACAAAAAGAACAATAAGAAAGCATCTTCAATCAATAAAAACAAATAAATCTTGATAGTATGGAAAGTATAGACTTTGGAACCCTGTTTCAGGGATTTGGAACAATGATGGCCAGCGGATGGTTTCTGGCCAGTGCCCGTATGTTTTTAATAGCTTTGGGATTTCTGCTCATCTATCTGGGCTGGAAGGGTGTACTTGAGCCGATGGTTATGATTCCGATGGGACTGGGGATGGTAGCCATTAATTGTGGAACACTGATTATGCCCGACGGAGCATTGGGGAACCTTTTTCTGGACCCTATGTTATCGGATACGGACGCGTTGATGAATACGATGCAGATTGACTTTCTGCAACCGGTATATACATTGACGTTTAGTAACGGACTTATAGCCTGCTTTGTGTTTATGGGAATCGGTACGTTGCTCGATGTCGGATTCTTGTTGCAGAAACCGTTTGCCAGTATTTTCCTGGCCCTTTGTGCTGAGTTGGGGACTTTCCTTACAGTGCCTATCGCTTCGGGTCTGGGGTTGTCTTTAAAGGAAAGCGCTTCTGTTGCAATGGTCGGCGGAGCCGATGGACCGATGGTGCTGTTTACTTCGCTTGCCTTGGCCAAACACTTGTTTGTGCCTATTACGGTGGTGGCTTATCTGTATTTGGGATTAACATACGGGGGATATCCTTATTTGGTAAAGCTGTTGATTCCTAAACGTCTGCGTGCTATCAAGATGGTGGAGAAGAAAGCTCCTAAAAATTATGACGCGAAAGTGAAACTTGCCTTTTCTGCTATTTTGTGCGCTGTGCTGTGTTTCTTGTTTCCGGTTGCTTCTCCACTATTCTTCTCTCTCTTCTTGGGGGTAGCTGTACGCGAGTCCGGCATGAAGCATATCTATGATTTTGTAAGTGGTCCGTTGCTTTATGGTTCTACCTTTATGCTGGGATTACTATTGGGTGTGCTCTGTGACGCCCATTTGTTGCTCGATCCGAAGATTCTGAAACTTTTAGTGTTGGGTATGCTTGCTTTGTTATTGTCGGGTATCGGGGGAATCATGGGTGGTTACATCATGTATTTCATTAAGAAAGGAAACTATAATCCGGTGATCGGTATTGCTGCCGTGAGTTGTGTGCCTACTACGGCAAAGGTTGCCCAGAAGTTGGTAAGTAAAGATAATCCGAACTCTTTCATCCTGGGGGATGCACTGGGTGCAAACATTTCAGGAGTAATCACTTCGGCTATCATTACGGGTATTTACATAACGATTATACCATATTTATAATAATGTTGTAGCTGACAGAATGATTTCATGAGTGACTGACAGAGCTTATCCATTTACAGTTTGTATATTTGTCGCTCTCAGATAGTTTGAAAGACAAGGTTATGAAAAAACTTATCCCTCGATATACCTTTTTAAAGAATAAGTACGGCAGTGAGTTGCTGGTGGATATAGTAGAATTGAAAGATATAAAGAAATATGTCGTTAAAAGTTCTGTTCATACCCTGACTTATTATGACATTACCTTTATCACCGAAGGGGAAGGAAGTTTCATTCTTGATAATCATACCTACCGGGGCGGTGTGGGAGATGTGTTCTTCTCCAAGCCGGGAGAGATACGTAGCTGGGATACAAATGCGATTGTGAATGGATATGCTCTGATATTTGAAGAAGAGTTTTTATCTTCTTTCTTTAAAGATTCTTTGTTTGTGCAGCATCTTTCCTTTTTCAATCCGGTGAAGGAATCGTTGAAAATACATTTGCCGGAACGCTCTTTTCTGCGTATGTTGCAACTTCTGCAATCTATTAAGGAGGAGATTGATCTGTTCAGACAGAATGACGTTCATGTGTTGAGAGCGCAACTTTATGAAGCGTTGATGCTGCTTGACCGTTTTTACGTGCAGACCGTATCGGATGCAGGGATAAACAAGGAAGGCCGCAGTCCGTATCTTGTTCAGTTTGTACAGTTGGTCGACCGTGGGTTCAGTGAATACCGTACCGTGCGGTATTATGCCGGAAGACTGTGTATTACTCCTAACTATCTGAATGAAATAGTGAGTACCGCTATGCAGATAAGCGCCAAGCAATATATTCAGAATAAAGTGATGGAAGAAGCAAAGCGGATGCTTGCTTACACGGATTTGCCGGTTGCCGAAATAGCTTTCGAACTGAATTATGAAACGGTTTCTTATTTCAGCCGTTGTTTTCGCCGGTATACGGGAGAAACTCCTTTGGGCTACCGGAGGGGACATAAACCATAAAAAGTGTCATTTCTGCCTTTGTTTCTGTCACATACCCTCTTTTTTCTTTCTGTACCTTTGTGTCAGTGTAAAACTATTAAAATTTAGAACAATGAAAGATGTAGAGAAAACGATTGGGAATCTGATTGATAAGCAAAAGATCGCATTTATCGGATCTGTTGATATAGAAGGCTTCCCCAATATTAAAGCAATGTTACAGCCCCGGAAGCGTGAAGGTATCCGGATTCTTTATTTTACCACCAATACCTCTTCTATGCGTACCACTCAATACCTGAAGAACCATCATGCTTGTGTCTACTTCTGTGACTCTCGCTTTTTTAGGGGAGTTATGCTGAAAGGTAAGATGGAAGTGCTTACAGATAATTCCACTAAAGAAATGATATGGAGAGAAGGCGATACGCTCTACTATCCGCTTGGCGTTACAGATCCGGACTATTGTGTACTGAAGTTCACCGCTATCACCGGCAGGCGTTATGGAAACTTCAGTTCGGAAGATTTTGAGGTAGAGTAGGCTGTTTTCAATCTTAGAAGCTGATTGAAAACAGTGCTTCTACCTGGAATTTTCCATAGTCGATCGGCTGGATCAGCCGTACGCCTGTCGTGAGCGGATAACTCATACGTAGCACATTCCAATCGAAAATAAGATCGCCTCCGTAAGAGCTTTGTGTGCTCCAGTTACTTTTGCGACTGGCTTGGTTACGTGACAAGTCATAAAAAAGATTTGCACGCAGCCTGCGTATGTAAATCAGTGAACTGATGCTCAGGTCGGGCGAAAGCAGGGGTAAAGCATAATCTGCTTTGAAGGCCCATTGTTGGCGGGTTTGATATTGGAAATGATATCCGCGAGGCTTTTCCAGCAGATGTTTGGGGAGATACAGTGATTTATTGTCAAGGTCTTGATATTGGTAACCCAAGCGTAGCATCAATCCGTGATTCCTGATGATACCCGGCCAATAGGTAGTCAGCCGGGCAGCGTACAGACTACCGAAATTCTCCTTATTGAACGGGGTTTTCAAGTATTGCAGCCGAAGCTGGTAACCGTTTCGGGGAAGGATATCGCGTTGTGCTTTTCGTCTGTAATCATAAAATAGGATTTCCGGGAGAATGTATTGGAAGTTGCGATACTTTCCACTATGATACTCCTGATACTTATTGTTTGTGAAATAGTAAGTAAAAGCAGGCTGTATGCCTCGTATGCGTTGGTTACGTGTCAGGTTGAAAGGGAGGTAAACTCGCGCTTCCGCTTCCAGTAGATTGCGTCCGGGATAATATCCTTTGGTGATATCCTGACCTTTGTCATTTTTGGTCCAGCCGATATTGAAAGCCTTATCACCATAGTCGGCAGCAAGATTTATTATAGGGAACCAGCCCTGATAGGTGAATGACAGTTTACCGTGATGGTAGCCTTCGTCATAATACCAGCCGGCCTGCATGATGGCGGTGTTCAGTGTATTTTGTGACATAATGGTTGCTCCCGGCTTGACAATTGCACTTAAATCACTTGCACTGCTGTTCATTGCTTCGGCCACATCATAATAGAAAGGTGCCCAGCTGTGTATCTTGAAAGTATGTGTACCTTTATGATAGCGTTTAGGGGTGAAATCGATGCTATCCAGACGGGCAGAGTCAAGGTTGAACTGTTCTTGAGCAGCCAATGTTTCAACGAATGGCATCGGAGCAGGACAGGCTAAATCGGCCTTTTCAAATAGTAAGCTGTCAGTCGGCAACGCAGCAATCCGGTATCCGTCTGCTTGATAATCAGCAAAAAGCAGATGGTTGCCTGACTGGGAAAATGAAGGATCGAATGCACCGAAACGAGCGGCTGTCAGCCGATAAACCTGTTTGTCGGAGAGATGAAGACAGTAGATATTATTTGTGCCGTTGGCTCCCGACTCAAAAAAGAGTTTTCCGTCTTTCCAAATAGGAGAGGTGATGTTGGCCGAGGTGGTTTTTATCAACTCCTTCCACTCTCCGGACTGCGGATTGAATTCCAACAGACTGGTTCCCGAATCGGTTACGGCTATGGAGAAAATATCAAGGCCTTCTCCGAATGTGAGTTCTTTGATAAATGCGTTGTCAGGTACGTCGAAAGAGGATAGCTCTTTTCCCTTTTCTGCATTTATCAATACAAGTTGGTTTTTGCCTTCTACAGTGGGGCGGGAGACCGCAATGGTCCGACCGGACTTGTCGATAGCCGGGGCCAGATAACGTTGGCGCGGGGTGATTGTTTTTATCTGCTTTTTATCCAAATCATAATATTTCAGAACGGAATAGTTCTCGTGCGTCCAACGGAGCCCGGGAACCAATTCACTCCAGTAAATCCGGTTGTTCCGGAAGTTGAGACGACTATTGATACTTCCGATATAACTCAGATGCTTTTCTTTACCGTTGCTGATGGCTACCAGAGAGTTTATATCTTTCAGTCCGGATTTGACGGCAATAATTACACTGTCATTGATCGATTGGGGATATCGATAAGAGGTGTAGGTTTTTGAGGTAGAAGAGAGGTAGTCGGGCACAAGTGTACAGGTATCCTGTTTTTCCCATTCTTTCCGCAAGAAATCGAATGTGTCGTGCTGAAGCCGTTTGAAACTGCTTCCTGTGTAATGCTTGAATGAGCCTTCAAATAATAAATTCCGGACATAACGGCTGGTACTTTTATCCCAGATATCAGCTCCATAACGCTGGCGGGCATATGAAGCCATATCGTAGCCCAATGCATAATAAGTTCCTGTATAATTTTTGTAAGATCCCATTAACCACTTGTCGAAAGTATAAGGCTTTCCGCCTGCTAATAATTGGGCACGATAGATCATGTTGAATTCCGGAAGACGTCCCCGTCCGCCGTTTGACATGGCAGTTTCGGTGCTTACCGCATCTCCTTCGAGAAACCACACCGGAAGAAAAAAGGAGGCCACGCCGGCTGCCTGTTCACCTATTATATAATAAAGAGGTTTGAAGATACCATGCATCACCTTTCCGGTCTGGAATACGTGGCGCGACTCGTGCAATACCAGATGTTTATCCCAGCTTTGAGTACTTAGGTCCGAAGAAGGAGTTGTAATCAGTTCCATCCGTCTCGGTGCCCAGGAAACCATTCCGTTGGATTGCATGCTGGCCGGATGGAGAATGACCGGGAAACGGGCTTTGATCGGCTTTCCGATGGTCTTGGACATATGGGGATATACATTTTCAAGAAAGAGAGCATATCGATAGGCCATTGAATCATTTCCTTGCGGGTATACCAGATCATAGTGAGGCAGTTTCGCTATGTTCCATTTAAACCGGGCGGGATCCGACCCGTAATCCATGAATTGTGCATGAAGCCGGAGCGGTGCCAGCAGGCAAAGAAGCGAAAGAAACAGATATTTGGATTGTAACATGAGCTGATTTTAAATAGTTATCTGTCGCAAAGCTATAAAAAAATCTCAGTCTGTTCTGTTAAATTCGTTTATACATCAAGAAATTAGTCATTTCTATGCCGTTCACATCGACCGTTTGTTCTTTTTCGGTGATATATCCGTGTTTTTCAAAAAAAGGCCGGGCGGTGATACTTACTTCCGAGTGAACCGATACAGCGCGACAATTGCGGGCATACTCTTCAGCTTTTCTCAACAGACTGGAAGCGATACCCCGATGCTGATATTGGGGATGGACGAACATGCTGTGCAGATACCCTTTAGGGTTGATAGAGGTGAATCCGGCTATTTGTGATTGTCTGATATCTTCTGCTAACAGAAAATATAAGTCACTTTGAAATAATTCCTGCCAACGTTGTTGAGTTCCTCGTCCGATCCATGCTTGAATCTGTAGGTGATTATAATCGGCAGAACAAGTGTTCTGTACGCTTTGTGTAAACACTGTTTGCAGCAAACCCATATCTTGGATCCTTGCTTTTCGCAGCCGGACGGGAGGAATTTGCAGGTGTAAAACAGGAAATGGCTTTCCCGTTCCGTCCAACGCGTCGCGGCCTGTCACTTCAAATCCTTGATGTAGATAGAATCCTAATGCTGCCGTGTTTTGTTCATTTACGTCTACTTTATAAATGTGTTTTTCACGGATGGCGAATTCAACCAGTTCACTGCCATAGCCTTTTTTCTGGACCTTAGGACTGACAAACAGCATTTCGATACAATCGGTGCTCAGTCCCATGAAGGCAGCGATGGTTCCCGAATCTTCACGGATGACATAAAGTTGTACTGCGGCAAAGTATTCGTTCCGGATCAAAGGTTTATAAAACTGTATATCCGTTTCGGTCAGGAAGTGGTGGGTAGTGCGAACTGCCTCCTCCCAAACCTGAAGAAGCTCGTCATACTCGTGTATGTGGGGTTGTTCTATCATTGGTTATTTGTTAAAAGTCAGCTTTCTTTTCAATATATATTCTTTGTCCGGACACCGGATGGGTAAATTCCAGACGTTCCGCATGTAAATAAAGCCTCTCCGCTCTCTTACCGTAGAGTTCATCGCCTGCGATGGGGCAATTCAGACCTGACGGATGGGCGGAGTGAACGCGTAACTGATGTGTACGTCCCGTTTGCGGGAAGAAAGCGATACGGGTTCGTCCGTTTTTGCGATCTATTACGCAGTATCGGGTGACAGCCTTTTTGCCTGATTCTCTGTCTGCTTTTTGTCTGGGCCTGTCAAGAAGATCCGGACAAATGGGAAGATCGATGGTTCCTTCGTCAGTCGGTAAGATACCTTCCAGCAGTGCTGTATACTGCTTTTTAATGCTGTGGCTTTCAAACTGCGCCTGTAAGTGCTGATGTACTTCCTTGGTTTTGGCTACCAACAACAATCCTGAAGTTGCCATGTCCAGTCGATGTACGATCATCGGTCCCGTAGCTTCAGGATAGCGGGCTCTGAGTAGACTGTAGGCGGACAGTTCCTCCGATTTTCCAGGTACGGAGAGTAGTCCTTCCGGTTTATGGATAACCAGAAGCCATTCGTCTTCAAAGAGAATCTCTATTTCCTTTGGCGGGGCAGGGGCTGTTGCCAAAGGATCCGGTTCGACATCCAGACCTTGTAACATGTGACGTAAAATGGGCCCGCATTTTCCTTTGCAGGACGGATAGTAATAACCGTGACGCCTGATTTCTGTTTTCGGTGATTCTCCCCACCAGAATTCGGCCATGGCAATGGGCTTCAATCCATTTAGGTAAGCATATTGCAATAGCTTGGGCGCGGCACATTCACCTGCTCCGGCAGGTGGTATCTGCTGAATGGTTTGTTCGAAGATAGCACACAAGTTCTTGCTTTCTCCTTTGGCATTCAAAAAGCTGAATTGATGGAATAGCTTTTGCTGCAATGCCGCCGAACGGTTTTTGCGTTCTGCTTTGAGAGATTCAATCTGCGATGAAATACTTTCCAGTTCTGCTTTCACTTCGGAAATTCGCTCTTTCCAATATCTTTCCAGACGTTTGAATTCTGCTTTCTGATATTGGCTTTCACGTATCATGGCAGCTTGTTCATCTTCATCCGGTTGCTGCTGCCGGCGCTGTTCCCGTTTTTCTTTTGCCGTTTTCAGAGTCTTTCTCGCTTCGGTCAATATCTGTTGTGATGAGGCTGTTTCTTTCGCCAGCCTTTGTTGGAGTTTCACATACCGGTCACTGTTTTGCAATTGTCCGATTCGGCGGTTGATAGCCGAGATTTGTTCTTCTTCTATCTTGAAGAAACCATCCGGTTGCAACAAATCGTATACCGGTGGTACAAAGAAAGAGTGTGAATTGCTTCCGCACAAGTTACCCGAGAAAGCAGCCAGATATCCCATTTGTCCGTTAGAAGTACGGACTATCAATACGCCGAACATTTTTCCTTTGTCCAATTCTTCTTTCCATCTTGTCTGTTTATTTATGTAAGCCTGTACTTCTCCTGCTGCCATTACACATAACGGATGAGGAGTGTAATGGAAGGGATAAGTAAACAAGTGGGGCAATTCGATGCCGGCAATGGAGGTCTGGAAGGAATGAAACATGCTATTTTATTGGATTTAAACGGGATCTTGTGCGACAATTTTCAAAAGTTCCTCGAAGGAACTTACTTTATCATATTTAAGCTTTCCACCGTTTACATTCGCAAAATGTTTTTTGGCACATTCTATCTTTGCCCTTTCTATTTCCCGGTCTTGCAGGGAAGAATCGCTGGCTTTGGTTTCGGCTATAAAATAAGGATACTTCGACAACTTTTGTTTGAAGACGATGGCCCAGTCCGGATGGTATTTTCCCATTGGAGTAGGGATATAGAAACTGTTGGGTAGTTTTACATAAGCTTCTATTTCGTCATTTTCTTCCAGTTTTTCCATGAATGTTTTTTCATTTCGAGAGTCGAATCTCACATGGTCGTACAGATGTTTATCTGCTTTCATTGTGTTTACTCCCAAACATCCTTGAACAGCTGCCTGGGTAAAGACCGATACATCATAGTACTGGTCGATTGGGCTATATTCGATATGTTGTACTATCAGACGCGCTTTTTCTTCGTTAATCAGTTCCGAAGCCTTAATAATAAAATCTTCGGGATTATTTCTGAATTGGGCGAATACATTCGGTTTTATCCGGGCAAGAATCTGAGCAACTGCCTTTCGGGTCAGATTTGTGGCGTTTGTGAGTTTACCGAGTAAGTCATATTTTACTTGATCGTTTGCCATGGCATCTATCTTTTCATAGTGCGCCTGATTGGGATCTACTTTAAATGCCTCTCCCGAAACCAAAGTTGCTTTAGACTTGATTTCGTCCATTTGGCCTGTAATGACAGAAAGATAGAGCTGGGGTACTCTTAACTTTTCATTTAAGCTCCCGATTGCTTTCTCTACCAATTCTTTTTCGTCAAACTTTACGGTGTAGGTTGACTTGCTGCATAGTAGCTTTAGCAATTCCTGAAGTTTGCTGTTTTCAAGTTTATCTTTCGACAACCGAAGATTTATGTTGTATTTCCTTGCATCGTCCGGCTGCATCTCTCTTGGATTATAGATAGAGGTTAGGATGGTCATGATAGACGCCTTATAATCGGTGAGCTCATCGTCGAAAATCACTTCTCCCTGTTTACGGTCATCATAGAATTTGTCCGTCAGTTCTCCTTTCTTGATATACTTGTTTTCAAGTAAAGAGTCGTAGATACTTTGTGCTATATCTTCGGTTGCTATGATGGTTTCACCATTAGGCAATCGGAGAGTCTTGTCCTTGAATAATTGGATAGTTACTTTTTGTGGGCGGTCGGCTATGGCTTCTGCCATTTCTGTCTGTAAGCCTTTGGCAAACGATTCATACGATTCACTGGCTATCACGGTCAGTAGGTTGACACGATGCACTTCTTTGCCTAAAACGTTGGCGTCCATGCGATCTCCCTGTCCGTTTACGCAGAGGCGCAGCCCGCGTCCCACCTCCTGACGCTTGCGTACCTCTGCCGAACTTTGTTTCAGGGTACAGATTTGAAAGACGTTCGGGTTATCCCATCCTTCCCGCAGGGCGGAATGTGAAAAAATAAAGCGGATCGGCTCTTTTCGGTCAAGCAGGCGTTCTTTATTTTTCATAATCAAATCGTATGCCTCCTCATCTGTTGATTCTTTGGTTCCCCGCTCGGTTTTACTGTCAATCAGCTTTCCTTTTCTATCTTTGGAGAAGTACCCTTCGTGAGCTTTTGATGCCACGGTCGATTTTAGATAATTGATATATTCCGGCTGATTGAATAACGAAAGGTCCAAGTGCTTTATGATATCGGTATATTCCTGCTCGAAAATCTCGGCATATTCTCCTTTTCCGTCCGGGTTATACTGGCGGTATTTGGCTACTTCATCGATGAAGAAAAGGGAGAGAACTTTGATGTCTTTCTCAAACAGTTCCTGTTCTTTCTTAATATGTGATAAGATGGTTTCTCGTATCTGGATACGTCGTAGTTGAGTTTCGTTGACGCTACCCGTTACGTCACCTGCATAAAGCTTGATGCCGTTCCGGAAGGTGACGGAATTTTCAACGCCGTTGATATCTGTAATTACATAGTCGTTCCGGTATTCTTCCAGACGGTTTGATTTAGCGTACAAGTCATCATTTACTTTCAGAGCCCGTACTACCTGATTCACTGCTTTGGTTCTTTTTACTTCGAATCCGATATTGGCAGTCGGATTTTTGTCCGGATACAGATTTAAACCTTCCAGATAGACGAAGCCTTCAGTGGCTGTTGTTCCACTGATGGAAATACCTTTGACGGCAATCTTCTTAACCAGTTTCAGGTTGTAAGCTTCCATCGCGTCCAGGCGATAGACCAGGTTATAGAGTTCGCGGTGTGTAGCCGAATAACGCAGTGTGAACAGGGGATTGAATCGTTTCAATCCCTCTTTTGTTTTGACTCCTTCTACCGACTGGGGTTCGTCGATAATCAGTATCGGATTCATCTGCGCAATCACATCGATAGGACAGCTGCCGCCAAAATCATCCAGTTTCATGTAGATGCGGCGGGCGTCTTTGTTCGTAGCATTGAACTTCTGTGAATTGATGATCATTACATGGATTCTGCTGTCTGTGACAAATGCGTTCAATTCACCCAACTGTTTGGAGTCGTAGATGAAATAAGACAGAGGGGTGCTGTAATCCGAGGCAAAGTGTTCCTTCATAATCTCCAGGCTTTTGTGGACTCCTTCGCGGATGGCAACACTGGGTACGACAATGATGAACTTGCACCAACCGTAGCGTTTATTCAGTTCGAAGATGGTTTTGATGTAGGTATACGTTTTACCTACACCCGTCTCCATTTCGATGGTGAGGTTGTATTTCCCTTCCAGTGCTTCCGACGGTTTGATTTGTTGGGCACGCTGGATATTCTGGATATGTCTCAGAACGATTTCATCTGTGAGTTGGGGTACGACAGGGTGGTTACGGAATCCTGTAAACCTTTCGTAACTGGTCTGTCCGTCTTTCTTCCGGGTCTCTACTTGATAGTCGAGCATCTTGTATGGCTGCCCGGCAAAGACATCACATACCGCTTTTGCTGCGTCTTCCTGAAACTTTTGATGTTTGAATTTTAATTTCATTTCTGTACCTTCCTTCTCTGTTTAAAGAATCTCGATCATAGTACCGGGAGATAACGTTTTAAATATCTCGTCTATGTTGATGCGATCGGCACTATCCCTGAACGAGGCATCCCGAAAGACGACCCGGCGCGGTTGCCTGCCGGCTATTTCACGGAAGACTTTTTCGGGAATCTGTTCAGCGAAACATGCCATTAATTCGGTCTTGTCGACAGAATAAACCGTATATCCATTTATATCCTCTTCATTGTGTGGGAGTGACAGGGATAGTCCCAGGTTGGTCAGGCAACCATAAAGCAGATCGAGTCCGGTACGGTCTTCTTTGATATTATCAGTGAAATAGAATAAATCACTCTGTGAATATTCCTTTGCACTGTAGTACACGTCCTTCATATTGCTGTCGGCAATCCGAAAAACACGGAAACCGATGTCCGGGCGGTTCTTTAATTTAAGTTGGTTGCATTCCGCCTCAATCGTGTCTCCGGCACGTCGAATACGCTCTTTGGACAGTTCGCAGATGTTCAATGCTTTATGCTTTTCCGTGAGAAAGTCGATCGCATTTTGCATGATCTCTTTTTCACTGGGAGTCTTGGCCTTTTTTATTGTTTCAGTCACATCTTCCGGCAGTTGTACGAGAATGTACTTCACCTTGTTTTTACGCGGTTTCATGTTCATCCGCATAACCGCTTCGGCAGTAGTGCCACTACCAGAGAAGAAGTCCATCACAATACAATCTTTGTTTTTGGTGTCGATAAACTCACATAAATATTGAATCAGACTGACAGGTTTCGGAAAGTTGAACACTTTCTTATCAAAGAACTGTAGCTGATAGTTACCGGCCTGCTCATTAGTTTCAACTCCTACTTTGTAATTGATCAGGTTGGGTGGAACTTCCGGGTCATATTCCAGTTTTTCGTACGAAGGACTTAACTTAAGAGTCGGTATTTTGATGGTTGTTCCTTTTTTTATCTCTTTCTCCAGATTTTCCTGACTCCATTTGAATTTGGCTTTCAGCTTGACGGGGGCTGTAAACAGTCCGTCACGTACGGTGGTATCTTCCAGTAATTCCACGTCATACGCATCTGTTCCGTACATGCCCGCTTTGATCACTCCGTCGGGGATGGAAGTAACTACTTTGTTGGCCGGGAAAGTCAGAATGCCGACGGAATTCGGTTGATTCAACAGACCGTTTGAACTGACCGACTCCTTCTTCAGACCCTGGAATTTCATGTCGTTTTTCTTCTTCTGATAGCAGACGACGTATTCGATGATTTGCTTGCTTTTTTTCGAGAGATTTTCCGGAGTTTCCGTCTTTGCCCAATTAAATACATCGATGAAATTAGAAGCATTGAATACTTCATTGCCTATTTTAATCAGATTTGCCAGTTCGTGATCATCAATGGAAATGAAAATGATGCCATTATCATTTAACAGGGTATGGGCAAGCATCAGCCGGGCATACATCATGCTACACCAATCGGAGTGAAACTTTCCGTTAGCCTCCGTATTCTGAAACAATCGTTGTCCTTCTTCATTATATCTTCCCTGTTTCTCGTCGGATTCTTCCTGTGAAAGAGCGAATGTATCATTGAAGATAAAGTCTTTACCCGTGTTGTAAGGCGGATCGATATAGATAACGTCTACCTTTCCTGCATAACTCTTTTTCAGGAGTTTCATTGCGTCCAGATTGTCTCCCTCGATGTATAGGTTTTGGGTCTGTTCCCAATTCCTGCTCTCTTCCGGGCAGGGACGCAATGTTTTGCGGATAGGATGCGCCGCCTCTCTTATCGCCTGCTTCTTGCCCACCCATGTTAATTCGTAACGTTCGTCGTCATCATATACCACTCCCATTTCTGCTTGGTTGGCTGTAAGGAGGAATTTCAGTTTATCAAAGTCGATAGCTTTATGTAGTTGTCCGTCCTTACCCATCGATTCAGTGACTACGTTCGGGAAGAGTTCGGCTATTTTATTCAGGCTGTCCTCTGCGATACTCACAGATTCCATTTTTAGCTTTTCCATATATGATTTCATTTTTGTCCTGCAAAGTTAAGATTTTCATTCTGATTGGCTAATTTCCTCTATAAATAATGTGTGTTTTGGGAAGTAACGTACCTCTATTCCGAACCGGTTGTTGGATTAGGTAATAAGGTAAGTGTTTTATCTTGCTGACCGGATAGTCTTATGTTCTAATCATCAATCGAAAAACACCCTCATGTTTTTCGATTGATGATTAGGAGGAAACGGGCATAGAGTGTGAAGGTGTTTCTTGAATTATAGGAAGCAAGTGTATTTACTTGTATTTATTTTCATAGAATATGCCTTTTCTGAATACTTTTGCCTATTTTTGCGTATTCAATCTATTGACAGAATGGAGTAATATTTAGTTGAAATTTTATAGTAAAAATCATGAAGAACGCAATTGGTAATTGTAAGCAGCGAAAAGCAGTGCTCTTCGCTCTCGCTTTGCCTCTGATGTTTTCCGGTTCGCCTATGCAGGCTATGCATCGGTCCGAAATCGTTAGAGAAGTGACACAACAAAACTTGAAGATCGTTAGTGCAAAGAAAATCAATCCGACTACGATTGAAGTACTGTTCTCTAATAACCAGAGAATGACATTCGATTTCTACGGAGAGAACATCTTCAGAGTATTTCAGGACAATGATGGAGGAATCATCCGTGATCCGGAAGCGAAACCTGAAGCACAAATTCTGGTAAATAATCCCAGAAACACAGTCTCTACGCTTGACTTAAATGATGGCGGTAATCTCCTTTCTATCACTACGGGGAAAATCAAGGTGGAAATCGATAAGAATACCTCTTTGATGAAAGTGATTGACCTGGAAAAGAATACCGTAGCTTTTGAAGAAGCCGAACCGGTACTTTTTGATAAAGGAAAAGTTACTGTAACTCTGAAAGAGAACCCCAACGAATATTTCTATGGCGGCGGTGTGCAGAACGGACGTTTTTCGCACAAAGGAAAAGCAATTAATATTGTAAACGAAAATAGCTGGACAGACGGTGGAGTAGCTTCACCCACACCTTTCTATTGGTCTACTAACGGCTATGGCATGATGTGGTATACTTTCAAACCGGGTAAATATGATTTCGGTGCGGAAGAAAAAGGTAAAGTGAAGCTTACGCACGATTCTCCTTACCTTGATGTATTCTATATGGTTAGTGATGGTGCCGTAGGGATTCTGAATGACTTTTATCAATTGACCGGTAATCCGGTGTTGTTGCCTAAGTTCGGTTTTTATCAGGGTCACTTGAATGCTTATAACCGTGACTACTGGAAGGAAGACGAAAAAGGAATCTTGTTCGAAGACGGAAAACGCTATAAGGAAAGCCAGAAAGATAATGGTGGAATCAAGGAATCATTGAACGGAGAAAAGAATAATTATCAGTTCTCGGCCCGTGCAGTGATTGATCGCTATAAGAATCATGACATGCCTTTAGGCTGGTTGCTGCCAAACGACGGATATGGTGCCGGATACGGACAGACCGAAACCCTTGACGGAAACATCCAGAATCTGAAAAGTCTGGGCGACTATGCTCGTAAGAATGGTGTCGAAATCGGTTTGTGGACACAGTCTGACTTGCATCCGAAAGAAGGTGTGAGTGCATTGCTGCAAAGAGATATTGTGAAGGAAGTGAGAGATGCCGGTGTGCGTGTATTGAAAACAGACGTTGCATGGGTAGGCTGGGGATATTCCTTCGGACTGAATGGTGTGGCAGACGTAGGTCATATTATGCCTTATTACGGAGATGATGCCCGTCCGTTCATTATTTCACTCGATGGTTGGGCCGGTACACAACGATATGCCGGAATCTGGTCGGGCGACCAGACAGGCGGTGTATGGGAGTACATCCGTTTCCACATCCCGACTTATATCGGTTCAGGTCTGTCAGGTCAGCCTAACATCTCTTCGGATATGGATGGTATCTTCGGCGGCAAGAATATGATTGTCAACACCAGAGACTTCCAGTGGAAAACTTTCACTCCGATGCAGCTGAATATGGATGGATGGGGATCGAACGAAAAATATCCGCATGCTTTGGGCGAACCTGCCACTTCTATCAACCGTTGGTATCTGAAACTGAAATCGGAATTGATGCCTTATACTTATAGTTTTGCGAAAGAAGCTGTAACCGGAATGCCGCTTATTCGTGCTATGTTCCTGGAATATCCGAATGCTTATACTCTGGGTACAGCCACGCAGTATCAGTTTATGTATGGTACCGACTTCCTGGTAGCACCTATCTATAAAGCCACAAAAGCAGATGCTGAAGGGAATGATATCCGTGACGGTATTTATCTGCCTGAAGGAGAATGGATCGATTATTTCACCGGAGAAAAATATCAGGGTAACTGTGTACTCAACAACTTTGCTGCTCCTCTCTGGAAACTTCCGGTATTTGTGAAGAACGGAGCTATTATCCCGATGGCCAATCCTAACAATAACGTTGCTGAAATCAACAAAGGACTTCGTATCTACGAGATCTATCCGTATAAGCACATGATGACTGTTGAATATGATGATGACGGTGTATCGGAAGCATATAAGGATGGTAAAGGTGCCACAACTTTCATTGAGTCAAATGTTGATTCGAAAAACAATGTGAAGATTTCTATTCGTCCTACACAGGGTGATTTCGACGGTTTTGTAAAAGAGAAAGCTACTGAGTTTAGGGTAAACGTTACTGCCAAACCGAAGAAAGTTTCTGCTCAAGTGGGCAAAAGCAAAGTGAAGTTGATCGAAGTGGCCTCTATGGATGATTTCCAGAAAGGTGAGAATGTATACTTCTATGATGCTGCTCCTAATCTGAATAAATTTGCTACGAAAGGCAGTGAATTTGAAAAGAAAGTAATCACTAAGAATCCTCAGCTTCTTGTGAAGTTGGCTGCTACTGACATTACTAAAAATCAGGTTGTGATGAATATCGAAGGCTTCCAGTATGCGCCTGCCGATAATTACAGAGTAACGTCCGGTTCGCTGACTGCTCCTGCAGCTCAGATTACTGCCGAGAATATTGAAGCTTATACTTTGAAACCTACATGGAGCAAAGTGCCGAATGCCGATTTCTATGAAATAGAGTTCAATGGCATGTTGTATACAACAATTAAGGATACTGAGTTGCTGTTTGACGGGCTGGCTGCTGAAACCGACTACGCATTCAAGATCCGTGCCGTAAACAAGGATGGCTATTCGGATTGGGCTGAATTCAGCGCTAAGACAAAAGCGAACCCGCTGGAATTTGCTCTTCATGGAATCAAGGGTGAAACAACTGCGAAGAATCAGGAAGGATTTGATATCGATCGTTTGTTCGACTTTGCCGAATTGGGTGATATGTGGCATACGAAGTATGGAGCAAAAGCGCTGCCATATGATATGATTATCGACTTGAGAACTGTGAACCAGTTGGATAAATTCGAATACCTGCCACGTACCGACGGTGGTAACGGAACGATTCTGAAAGGTACTGTATATTACAGTATGGATAAAGAGAATTGGACTGAGGCCGGAGCAATCGACTGGAAACGTAATGGTGATGTGAAAGTATTTACATTTACTGAGCGCCCGACTGCACGCTATATCAAACTGGCTGTAACGGAAGGTGTGAACAATTATGGTTCGGGTAGAGAATTGTATGTATTTAAAGTTCCTGGAACAGAGAGCCGTTTGCAGGGTGATATCAATAACGACGGTAAGATCGATAATAACGATTTAACTTCGTATACCAACTATACCGGTCTGAGAAAAGGTGATTCCGACTATGAAGGCTATATCAGCGTAGGTGATATCGACCAGAATGGTTTGATCGATGCTTATGACATTTCTGTTGTGGCAACACAATTGGAAGATGGTGTCAGTGATGAACCGATTGAGAAACTGGATGGTACTATTGAGATCAGTACGGCTAAACGAAATTACAGTAAGGGTGATGTGGTTGAAGTGCTTGTAAAAGGTGTCAACCTCCGTTCTGTAAATGCCTTGAGTTTTGCGTTGCCATACAATCAGCAAGATTATGAATTTGTAGGTGTCGAACCTTTGAACCTTAAAGCAATGGAAAATCTGACTTACGACAGACTCCATACCAATGGTACAAAAGCACTCTATCCTACATTCGTTAACCTTGGAGCTAAAGAAGCCCTTGAAGGAACAAACGATCTGTTTATTCTGAAGCTGAAAGCGAAACGTGCCGTGAAGTTTGATCTGAAAGCTATTGATGGCGTTTTGGTCGACAAGAACCTGAACACACGTAAGTTTTAAACTTGTGTAAGAATACTCCGCCGTTTGAACGGAGAAAAATAAAAAGCTGCCCGGAAATTTCCGAGGGCACTGAAAAAACAGATGGCTTTTCAGTGCCCTCTTGAAGAGCAAAAGTGAGAGTCGCCAAGTTAGAAATACTAACTTGGCGATTTTTCTATTTGGTTCCAGTAAGTAAAATGCTTCACATAACGGTTGACATCGTACTTACGAACGTAGTTGTTAAACCGAGTTCTGTTCAAAAAAGTGGAAAAGTTGAGAAAAAGTGTATTTATCTTGATTCATCATTACAGCTGCAAAAATAGAAATTCAAATCCGTTTTATTTCAAAATATAACTTAATCGACTATATTTCAATCATTTCAAAGAACTATTATTTACTTTAACGGAACAGTAGTGAAACATTTATTATATAAATACAAAATATTATCATAATTCATAGTAATAATTGTATTAATAATAGTAGCTTTGTTACTCCTTAAACATATAGTTAAACAATGAAACTAAAACACAAATTAAACTATATACTACAATGAAAAACATGAAAATTGCATCCTTTATGATAAAATTCATAATGATGCCCCTGCTTGTCAGCACTTCCTGTGTAAATGAAATTTCAGAAGAATCGACAACCCTTCCCGGAGAAATTCCTATCCGCCTTTCTACACAAATTTTATGCAACCCCACACGTGTTATTGATAACAAATTTCAAGAAAAGGACGCCATTGGCTTGTATGTATTGACACAACCATCAACTATCAATCAGAAACGATACATTGACAATATGCGTTTCACATGTTCCCAAACCTCCGGCTTCGAACCGGAAGAAACGATTTATTATCCTAAAGGAAACGGAGAATGTAACTTCATCAGTTATTATCCTTTTCAAGAAACAGGTATTGAACCGGACAAAAGTACAATGCAGGTCCAGATACGGACCGACCAAAGTACTGTGGGCGGACTATCACTTTCCGACTTTATGATCGCTGTAAACAATGACATTACACCCAGCCAGAACATGGTTGCCATGGAATATAAACACAAACTTTGCAAACTGGAAATCATTATAAGACCCGCAGCCGGAGAAGACTTACAAGAGCTCTTGGCTGATAACCCTACCTTATCCTTAAACGGATTCCATTCGGAAGCATCTTATGATTTTCTCACCGGCCAATTCGAGTCATCGGGACAAACGAGCGGCATTATTCCTTATGGAGAATGGAAAATAGAGAATAATACCCTTATAGGCAAAAAAGCGATACTGATACCCGAAAAAATAGAGTCTGACAGTCACTACATAAATATGGAAATAGATGGAAAGAGCTATAGTTGCCCATTTCCGGACAACTTTCAGCTGTCCAGTGAAAAAAGCTGTTCCATAGGCATTATCTATAAATCATCCGAAGGTATTCAAATCAACAACTTCGATCATAGCATTGCAGACTGGACAGAAGGGGAGTCGGGTGAAACGACAGTTCAGGAAACATCAGGTATAATTCACCTGGCTGCACTGAAATTCAGTAAGAGTAATGTATATAAAGCCATTAACGAAGGGACGCAGGTAGCAGAGATCTGTAAAGAGTATCTATTGGCAGACAATATCGATGCACAAGCCATCGTCGCCTATCCTGTTCTAAATGGAGAAACAGATTTAAACAACGGCACGGTAATTTGTTTACTTGACGAAACAGCAGCCGTTCACGGAGGCAAGGTCTCTTGGAACAAAGTTAATAATGTATTAGCCTACACGCCCGGAAATCAAAGCGTCATCAACGATTTCTACATAGCCGAAGATAACTCAATATCAATATCCAAGCCGGAAAATCCTCTACCTGTACGATTGCAAGAAGATGTCTTGACAGATATACGGAATACGGAAACCAAAACTTATCCTATAGTAAAAATAGGAATCCAATATTGGATGGGACGTAGTTTGGAAGCGACACGCTATACCGACGGTAAAACAATTACTTTGAAAAAGGATTTCACGGCAACAGCAGGCTATTACACCGGGAAATATCAAGATGCGCCTCAAAATTTTTACTTTTACAATTCTGAAGCTGTTATTTCAGGCAAGTTATCACCCCAAGGATGGAATATTCCTACCGAAACCGAGTGGGAACAACTAAAGCAATATATAAACAATGATGCTTCTAAACTGAAATCTGGGCCATGGTCAAGCGATGAAAACGGTGACAAGCTTCCTATACTTAACACTACAGGATTCAATGGAATGCCGGAAGGATATATTCTAAAAAGTAAGAACGGGTATACCAACGGCTTATATACGGTGGTATACTGGTCTACCAATTCATCTGGAAATCAAATAAATAAAGCAATCTATTTGCTGCATACTACAAATGAAATAAAAGACGGCAATATAACAGACAGAGCTCTTTCTGTCAGATGCATCCGTAAATAACAAGCACTTTGCCTATCATACAGAATCTAAAGTTTAGGTAGATCTCCTCACCGCTACTGGCCCAAACTTTAGATTCTGTATTTTATCGTTAAATTATTCTCTTCATTCGAATAGGGAATCTTCTTCTTTTTTCTGTCTTTATAATCAAGAAATCAATTATAAAACCCAAAACAGAAAACATATGCAGAAAGTATTATTTATCACCACAATTCTACTTACATTATTCGCCCTCTCTATCCATGCTGAGCACAATCCTCAAAAAAGACCAGATGCATCTGCCCAATTCCAAACCGTCTCCGGTCACAGTATCAGTTTAAATGGTATCGGACTGGCATATAGTTATGAATATGCTTTTGCTCCGAAAGGTACTGTTATTTTTAGCGCAGGAGCTTCTTATGCTTTTGGAAGAACATGGCAACTCAAAATGGAATCACTTCGCGAATTTCATATCGCCACCAAAGACTATCATTTAGTAACCGGAGATTTAGCCATAGAACCACGTTTTTATTATAACCTGAAGAAAAGGCATCGCAATGGCAAGCGTACTTGGAGCAATTCCGGTGGGTATTTATCTGCCTGTTTCGGATATTCTTTTCCAATAGCCATCAGCAGCGGAGTAAAAACAGCGCATATATATGTTATCACCCCATATTGGGGATTTCGACGCGTATGGAAACATTTTCTTTTCGATCTATCTGGCGGAGCCGGTTATATAAAGTCCTCCAACGGCAATTCCGCCATCTATCCTACTGTGAGAATAGGACTGGGATATAGATTTTAAACGTCATACTCTAATTGAAGAATAAATAACCAAAGTATCGAATACAAAAAATGGCTACTCATCCCGAGCAACCAATCTTTTGTTAACCTTAAATCTAATACTTATGAAAAAAACACAATACAAATATACCGAATTTCAAGCAATTAGCAAATATCAGAGCAAAAATATCCTGTATTATAACACCGTTTAATACTCGATCTTGTTTTGTTAATACTTTAGGCTAAAAACGTTAACAATTAACACATTCGTTCACAGTTCTCCTGTAGCTCTATAGCCATAGGAAAAACAATATTATTTTCTAAATGAATATGATGATGCAAATTTTTCTCAAATGTCTCCAACATCTCAAACAATAACCTGTAGGTGTCACAAGCATCATCGGGTACTAAATATCCCTGAGCCAATAAAGAAATCCGGCGAAAACGTTCACCTTCGGCATCATGTTCATGCATCATTACCGAAATAGGGCTACTGACACTGCCACAATGAAAAGGCGGAACGGGGCGGTGTTGGGTCACTGCATCGAACAAATCGTATATATAAGGAAACAACACCATTTCCTCCTTGGTAAGATGATTATTCAGATCTATCCAGGACTCCTGAAACAACCCACGTATCTCATGAAGTTCCGGATGTTTCTCACCGTGTACCTCACAAACTTTATCAAGCAATTGAAGAATCTGCGGTCCCTGGTAACGGATATTACGATGATGGAATTTCAGGATGTAATCTACCAATAAATCCATAGGCCAACTTTTAAAATCAAAAATCGGAGAATGGTTCGGTTGCGTTTGCCTCAACTCTTCCAACAAACTGTCCACCCCTGCTCCGGCTCTTTCACAAGCATCAGTCAGCGAGACATCTCCATTGCAACAGAAATCAATGCCATACTTATTGAATACCTTTGCGTGGTCAAAACGATCGGCTACAATCTGGCCGACTGTCATAAGTTTATAATCTTTCATATTTTCCTCTTTTATTATTCAGAGGACAAAGGTAGGGAACAGAAAACAAATAATTTGTAACCAATGTTACAGGAAGGATTTTCTTTTGTCTTTCGAAGCAATATGAAGTATAAAACAATGGCATACACAGTTTTCTATAACTTGTGTATGCCATATTCTTTTCTTAATTAAAATAATACAGAAAGATAGCGATACCTTCGAGTGCTTTCTTAGGCTGATCTTTAATCTCAATCGCAAACTTAATTTCAGCTTTAGCCACACCACGCAAGTTAGTAAGAGAATGCAGACTTGCCTTCAGTCGCACACTTTGACCTGACAGTACTGCTTGCCCGAACTTCATCTTGTCCATACCATAATTAATCATCATCTTCAAATTATTTACTTCAATAATCTGATTCCACAAATGAGGAAGTAATGACAATGTCAGATATCCGTGAACAATGGTGCTATGATAAGGGCTCTCCACCTTAGCACGCTCTGTGTCCACATGAATCCACTGATGATCTAATGTTGCATCAGCGAAAAGGTTGATACGTTCCTGAGAAACCTCCAGATAGTCAGAGACTCCAATCTGCTGCCCCACTAATTTCTCAAAATCTTCATAAGAATTAATAATTACTTTATCCATATTTCTTCATTTAAAAATGTACATCTTTGCTACAAAGATATATTTTTTTTAGATAAGTTAAAATTAATCCGGTCTTTTAGATTCTTCATCAGAAAAACTCGCCGGCTTAGTACATGAATCTACTTTCCCAAATATCCGATACCGATATTTGGAAACCAATAAATACAATGCATCCCTTACTTTTACCGGAATCAGGATCAATGGATAAAAACACTGCCAGAATCCTCCCAGGTCTTTTAAGATATAAAGTATAGCCGTAGATTTAGAATAACAATCTCCTTTCCGAAAATAATAGAGAGTCTTATTACTACTTTCAACAGCATACCGGCCCAACAAAGTTTTACCCGCTTCAGATTGCAGTGAAACAAAACGGAACAGCTTTCTTTTATCCCTCTTTACAATAAAAGAAACTGTCCCGTTGCAGAGATTACATATACCATCGAAAAGTATAATATTCATTCTATTTTTCTAAATAATGGAAGTCTCGTATGCACTGGTCAACATATCATAATCGGCATCACTGTATTCTCCTTTTTCCCGAGCCTTCTGCACCTGTTTGATAAATATTTCTACCTGTGAAAGGAAAGTCTGATAAGACTTCATCTCGCTTTCATGACCATTCACGGCAGGAAGTTTTTTAGCAGCATCGAGTTGTTTGGTAAGTTCAGCTACTTTCAGGTCAATGCGGGGGCCATCCATCATATGCTTACGTGCATACAGGTTCAAAATACTCTGCATCGTAGCAGACATCTTCCGTACAGACATAATCTGTTCTTTCAGCGGACTGTCCGCCAGAAGCACCTGTTCAGCCTGTTCGGTAAACGGACTCAGAATATCAAAAACATTCTGCTTGTATTCAGACATCTGTGTGCTCAACTGATAATTCGCCTCTAACAGTTGCTTCGCTTTGGTTACATCTTTCTTTTTCAAGTAAGAAAGATAGGTATCGAAATTTGCGTAGAACTCTGCTCTCGCCTTAAACAATCCGGCATAGTTCTGCACCAGATTCTGGCGGGTTTCTCCATTGAAGTAATCTCCGGGATTCATCACCGTCGCCGAATCTTTTGCAACAACTGTCGGTGGGGCGATGGCGGTAAGAGCCGGTACTTTTCCTTTTTGTTCCATATAATCCAAAACGGCATTTACATCTTTTTCCTTCACCATATCTTTTAATACTCCGAGAGAAGTATTATAATATTTGATTACCTCTGTCGCATTTTCAATATCTGCCGTACTGGCAACAGGAGCTTTGCTCTTGCTTCCACCCGAACAAGAGGCCAACAGAAAAGCACTCACAAGTGCTCCAAAAAACAATAGATTCTTTTTCATAATGTTTCCTTTAATAATTAGTAAATAGAACAAGCCTATAGATAGCTGATATTGCACTAATAACAATATAAAAGTCGTTTTGCTCTCAAAACCATCTATAAATTACAAAGGGAACAGGGAAATTAAAGAAATAAATATCATCGGAAGCGAAACCACATTACTGCATAAAACAAAAAATGGCTACTCGTCCCGAGCAACCAATCTTTTGTTAACCTTAAATCTAATACTTATGAAAAAACACAATACAAAAATACCGATTCCCAACTAATTAGCAAATTTACGCACGATATTCTGCTCTATTATAACATGGTTTAATGTTACCGATAACTTATTAACATTTCACACTTGTATTGTTAACCATTAACAAGTTCCATTACTCGTTTTCAGACATAAAAAGGCTATCATACGTCATCCACCCAATAACGATGATATCCCCACCGGTACAATATTACTGAATTTCTTTATCCCCCTGATCATATTCCAATCCTTCAGATAACAATTTCTCCGATAACAATGAACATGTTACAGGTATAACCGGTATTTCATTCATAACGAAATGAATGTAGATCTCAAAAGATAGTTTATAACCAATCCACACAACCCTATGCATTTCTGAAGCAGAAAGATAGAAATCAGACAAAGGCAGTAATCTATTATTCAATTCGAATAGTTCGAATGATGGAAAAAAAGAGAAGTCGATATTGTGATATTCTTTCAATAATAGAATCTTGTCGCTTAATTTATTCTTTTTGATTTCTTGTATATTAATGTTTTTTTCTTGCTTTAGACATCAGATAGTGGTATATTTACCCCGAAACACTTCAGCCCGTTTCTTAACCTTAAAAGGAATTGAATATGAAAAATTTAAAATAATTATTGATCGTACTAATCTTTGTTACATAAAAAAACAAATAAAACAAATAAGATGAAACAAGTAAACACTGTTTTGACAGTCATTCTGTTGGTAGTATTGACAGGATGTGGAAGAAATAAACAATCAAACGATGATTTAATCATCGTAGACGTTTCGAAAAGCTATCCTAAAAAAGAATTGATTCTTCAGGATTTTATGAATGTGGAATATGTTGCGCTGGAAACTACAGATGAGTTTCTTACACAAGGCTTAGTACAAGATGTGGGAAAAGAATACTTATTGGTAACCAATAGGAATAATGATGGGGATATTTTTATTTTTGACAGGCAAACCGGTAAAGGATTAAAAAAGATAAATCGGCGAGGGCAAGGGGCAGAAGAATATGCAAGGATTAATGAGATTATTCTTGATGAAAGCAATGATGAAATATTCGTAAAGTCACCGGGAAATAAAATCTTAGTATACGATCTTAACGGAGAATTCAAACGGTGTTTGAATCTTGGTAGAGATGTTTCATCTATTTTTGATTATGACAAACATAATTTGATCTGTTATGATATGTCAGATTATCATAACAAAGGAAAAGATAGAAACAAATCGTACCATATTCTTATATCAAAACAGGATGGAAGTATCACCCGGGAAATTTTTATTCCTTTTAAAACGATTAACACACCGATTGTGACTGATGGAGATCGATTTATAGCAAATTATTCTTACCAAATACGCCTAAGTAACGGCAAATGGACACTTATGGACGCATCAGCCGATACATTGTATAACTATGCACCGGATGGTGCATTAAACCCCTTTATTGTAAGAACCCCCTCTGCAAATACTATGGAGCCTGAAATTTTTCTTTATATGGGTATTCATACCGACCGTTATTACTTTATGGAAACCGTTAAAAATGTATTTAACTTTGAGAAAGGTAACGGATTCTATACAGATGAGCTGGTGTACGACAAGAAGGAAAAAGCCATATTTCAAGTTGCCGTATATAATGATGACTATGCAGAAAAAAGAACTGTAGCTATGACGGCGAAATCAATTAATCGCGATATCGAAGATGTCACGAGTTTAAGTGCATCCCAACTTATTGAGATTTATAAGAAAGAGCAACTGAAAGATGGCAAATTGAAAGAAATTGCTTCAAAGTTGAATGAAGAAGACAATCCTGTAATCATGTTGGTAAAGCAAAAAAATAGTGGTTTAAAATGAAAAAGGCAACCAACTATTTTATCAAGAGCAGTGGATCATCCAGCACCTGCTGAACACTCCTTTTATTCCATTCGCAGGATTGTTGACCGAATAGAGGGTGTTGCTCTTGTTCTTTACGTATACTATGAGGTTGTGTCAAAACGTTTTTGACACAACCTCCTTTTCACATTTACATTCAATCATTATAAAAATAACTAACCTTTCATCATGCTATGCTTATCATGATTTTATTTAGCCTTTTACGGTAATTCGTTTGTAACCATATACAGCACGGTCACCCAATTCTTCTTCTATACGGAGCAACTGATTGTACTTCGCCATGCGGTCCGAACGGCTCAACGAACCGGTTTTAATCTGTCCGCTGTTTGTTGCTACGGCAATATCTGCAATGGTTGCATCTTCTGTTTCGCCGGAACGGTGAGAGGTGACTGTTGTATATCCGTGGCGGTGTGCCATTTCAATAGCGTTTAATGTTTCTGTCAGCGAACCTATTTGGTTTACTTTAATCAGAATAGAATTGGCACAACCTTTTTCGATACCTTTTGCCAGGAAATCAACATTAGTAACGAAAAGGTCATCACCTACCAATTGGCAGCGGTCGCCGATACGTTGAGTTAATTTTTTCCAACCTTCCCAGTCATTTTCACTCATACCGTCTTCGATAGAATCAATCGGATATTCGTTGATAAGTTTCTCCAGATAATCAATCTGTTCCTCGGCTGTACGTTTTTTACCCTTTTCACCTTCAAACTTGGCGTAATCGTAGATACCGTCATGATAAAATTCGGAAGAAGCGCAGTCCATGCCGATCATTACATCCTTACCTGGTTCATATCCGGCAACTTTAATAGCGGCAAGGATAGAGTTTAGTGCATCTTCTGTGCCTTCCAGATTCGGAGCGAAGCCTCCTTCATCACCTACAGCTGTACTCAAACCACGGTCTTTTAATACTTTTTTCAAGGCGTGGAATACTTCGGCACCCATGCGCAGTCCCTCTTTGAAAGAGTTTGCACCAACCGGGCGAATCATAAATTCTTGAAAGGCAATTGGGGCATCGCTATGTGATCCTCCATTAATGATATTCATCATTGGGACGGGCAAAACATAAGTATTTGTGCCGCCGATATATCTGTAAAGGGGAATATCAAGATAATTGGCAGCTGCTTTGGCTACGGCAAGTGAAACACCCAGGATAGCGTTTGCACCCAGTTTGGCTTTTGTCTTTGTTCCGTCCAGTGCCAGCATAGCATGGTCAATGCCCATTTGGTCAAGGGCTGACATACCAATCAGATGTGGGGCAATGACTTTATTAACGTTCTCTACTGCTTTCTGTACACCCTTACCGCCGTAACGATGTTTATCACCGTCGCGGAGTTCAAGCGCTTCATGCTCACCGGTCGATGCGCCCGACGGAACGGATGCACGTCCCATGATGCCTGATTCCAATACTACGTCTACTTCTACTGTAGGGTTACCTCTTGAGTCGAGAATCTCTCGTCCTGTAATTTTTTCTATTTTCATTATTTCTCTTGTTTTTTAGTCTCTGCAAATGTACTCACTTATGGGAAGCGGTAGAATAACTATTAATAGGTATTCCGTGCGGTCTCTTTCCCTATAAATCAGTATTATCGCTTTTATACTATAAAACAAAGAGAGGGGTGGAAAAGTTCAGTCGTCTTCAACCTTGACTCCTAACAGAGGCAGTAAGTCCATTGCCTGTAATGAACTGACTATAGCCCCTTTCAGGTCAGCTATGTTTAGTTGAATACCTGTTATTCTTGAGCTCCTGAGGTCGATACCTTTTAAAGACGTATGCGAAAAATCTGCTTCAAGCAGTTCACAGTTGTCGAAAGCTGCCGGTATTAATTTACTGTCATTGAGGCTGGCGTTTCGAAAATCACAATGGCTGAAACGAACGGTTCGCATTTTCGTCATGGAAAGATTGATATATTGTCCATAACAATGCTCCATCCGGACATGGTTTAGGGTGGCTTCTGGAAAACCTGTTCCTAAGAGCTTGCATGATATAAATTCTACCCGGTAGAAAGTAGTTCCGGCAAAGGACACGTTGGATAAGTCGCAATTTTCAAAACGTATGTCTGTTAATTGGGCTGATTTCAACTGGCATTCGTTGAATATTTGTTGTTTGAAAGTACAATTGTTAATACTTAGATAGGGCTTATTTACTTGTCGGACAACTCCTTTAGAGAAATATAAATCAGAAATTTTCTCTTCATCCACCAAAATATCGAGCGGAGTGATGCTTTCGGACTGCTCATTGATGAATGGGGCTATGACTTTAACAGGTTGGACTTTCTTAATTGCTGGTTTCATATATTAGTCTATTGTTTTAAATGTTCTCCGAGGTATCCTCCACCTAATACGGCTAAAAGCCCGAGTATCATACTGGTTAATGTGTAAAATGCGAATATGCCGTAGAAGCCTCCTTTCAGTAAACTCAGGCCATCATTAGCCAAAGTAGAAAATGTGGTAAAACCTCCACAGAAACCAACAGTCAGAAATAGCCTTAACTCGAAGGATAGATCAAGACGTTCCGAAAGTGAATAAAATAATCCTATTAACAGACTCCCAGCAATGTTCACGGCAAATGTTCCCCACGGAAAGGGGAAAAAAGTAGGGCTAAGTTTTTCGTTGACGGCTATTTGTGCCAGATAGCGGGATACACTGCCTATGCCTCCTCCGATAAATATGTAAATAATCTCTTTCATCTTTTTTGTTTTGTTGGCAAAGTTACCACTGTCAACTGTTTATGCAAACGTTTTCTGATAAATCTTCTTTATTTCGGTTCCATTCGTCGAACCGGAATCTGCTTCTTGCTTATCTTTGTTGCATGATTACTAATTTATATTAAACCATATCATGAAGAACATGAATAAACTGACTTTTAAGTTGGCTTGCTTTTTTCTTTCTCTTTTAGTGAGTAGTGTGGCAATGGCCGAAAGCATTACTTCTCCAAATGGACTCTTGAAACTGAACTTTTCGGTGAATGGAAAAGGCGAGCCTGTGTATGAACTTTCTTATAAGGGTAAAGAAGTGATTAAACCTTCTAAACTGGGCCTTGAACTGAAAGATGATCCCGGTCTGATGGATGGTTTTACATTGATTGATGCCAAGACTTCTTCTTTTGACGAAACCTGGGAACCTGTTTGGGGAGAAGTAAAGCAAATCCGTAACAATTATAATGAGCTTGCGGTAACTTTAGACCAAAAAGCTCAGGATCGTAAGATGTTGATTCGTTTTCGTTTGTACGATGACGGACTCGGTTTTCGCTATGAATTTCCGCAGCAAAAGAATCTGAATTATTTTGTGATAAAAGAGGAGCATTCTCAATTTGCTATGACAGGCGATCATACTGCTTTCTGGATACCGGGCGATTATGATACACAAGAATATGATTATACTCGATCGAAGCTTTCGGAAATACGTGGCCTGATGAAAACAGCTGTGACTCCCAATGCTTCCCAGACTCCTTTTTCTCCTACCGGGGTTCAGACTGCTTTACAAATGAAGACCGATGATGGATTGTATATCAACCTTCATGAAGCTGCCTTGGTGGATTACTCTTGTATGCATCTTAATTTAGATGATAAAAACTTTGTTTTTGAATCATGGCTGACTCCTGATGCACAGGGAGATAAAGGATATATGCAGACTCCTTGTCAGTCTCCATGGCGTACAATCATGGTCAGTGATGATGCACGTGACATTCTTACTTCCAAATTAACATTAAACCTGAACGAGCCATGTAAATTGGAGGATACTTCCTGGATTAAGCCTGTCAAATATGTAGGTGTATGGTGGGAGATGATTACGGGTAAAAGTACATGGGCTTATACTGACGACGTTTATTCAGTGAAGTTGGGTGAGACCGATTATGCTAAGACTAAGCCCAATGGACGTCATGGTGCCAATAATGAGAATGTGAAACGTTATATCGATTTTGCCGCTGAACACGGTTTTGACCAGGTATTGGTTGAGGGCTGGAATGAAGGATGGGAGGACTGGTTTGGCAAGTCAAAAGATTATGTGTTTGATTTCGTCACTTCATATCCCGACTTTGATGTGAAAATGTTGAATGAATATGCCAAGAATAAAGGGGTAAAGTTGATGATGCACCATGAAACCTCTGCATCTGTTCGTAACTATGAACGCCATATGGACAAAGCTTACCAATTTATGGAAGATAACGGCTACAACGCTGTGAAGAGCGGATATGTAGGCAATATAATCCCACGCGGTGAGCATCATTACGGGCAATGGCTGAATAATCATTATCTCTATGCAGTGAAGAAAGCAGCCGATCATAAAATCATGGTAAATGCTCACGAAGCCGTTCGTCCAACCGGATTGTGTCGTACGTATCCGAATCTGATCGGTAACGAGTCTGCCCGTGGAACAGAATATGAAGCTTTTGGTGGGAATAAACCATTCCACACTACATTGCTTCCTTTTACACGCTTGATTGGTGGTCCAATGGATTATACTCCAGGTATTTTTGACACTCAATTGTCTTTCTTGAGTGGTGAACATAGTTTTGTGCATACTACTTTGGCAAAACAATTGGCCCTTTATGTTACACTTTATAGTCCGCTGCAAATGGCTGCCGACCTTCCGGAGAGTTATGAGCGCCACATGGATGCATTTCAGTTTATTAAAGACGTGGCAGTAGACTGGGATGACAGTAAATATATTGAAGCAGAACCGGGAGAATATATCACGGTGGCTCGAAAGGCCAAAGGAACCGATAATTGGTTTGTTGGAGGTATTACAGGTGAAAATCCCCGTACTTCTACATTCATTCTTGATTTCCTGGATCCGGGGAAACAGTATGTAGCCACTTTATATGCTGATGGGAAAGATGCGGATTATGAGAAGAATCCGACCTCTTATGAGATTAAAAAAGGTATAGTGACTAATAAAACCAAGATCTCTACTAAATTGGCTCGTAGTGGAGGTTTCGCTCTCAGTCTGATAGAAGCTACTCCGGCCGACCGAAAAGAACTTAAAAAGTGGAAATAAAGGTGGGGTAGTGGTAAAAAGGTTAGTTTGGTTATTTTTTTGAAATGAAAGAGTCCGGATACACAATATGTATGTCCGGACTCCTTTTGTTGATAGTTACTATATTATCAATTAAGTGAGTCATCTCTTGACTTTCTATTTTTATCTGCTGTTTTATCTTTATTGATTATATCGTTTTTAATCAAGTGATTAATAGTCTAATGTTGAATGTTTATAAAGCTAACTTTAACATAGAGTTAAAGCTTGTTTTTTGAATGCAAAGAACAAGTTGTTTGCATTTAAAAGATTTGTTCTTTGTACAGAGGGAATAACGATCTTTGTTTTCTCCTTAACATTGTTAAATTATTCTGTTGTGATTATATCTTTGCTTTGATAGCTTTTGTTCCCTATATATAATAAGGTGTAAACAACTCTACTTATTAGCTCCTCCATCCAGTAACTCGGCTATTTTCTTTTTCAGGTTTAGCTTGATAATTTCATCTTGCTGCAGTTCTATTTCTACTGTAATTTTGGCATTTCCCAATTTATATCTGATAGCTTCGTTATCACAATTTATCTGTTCTTGTTTGATGCTATATAAAAGGGCAAAATCATAATCTAACGCCAGTGAAATATTATATAATGTATCCGTATCAATGCTTTTCCTTGTCAGTAGATAATCTACACTTTGAGGCTTAACGTCCAATCTTCTTGCGAGTTCAGCTTTAGTGACCTGCCTCTCGGACATTATATTCTTGATAATTTCACCTATATAAATATTGCTTTTTTTCATTTGCATGAAAGTACAACATAATCCGAAGAGTTAGGTTTATCGGCATAAAAGAATATCTGTCTATTTCTGTATTTTGTTCATAATTTATTTGTTTTATCAGATAAATTAGGATATATTTGCTGCGGATAACAGAGAGGAGTGCACTAACACCCTTCTGGTAACAGAAGAAAAAACAGAGTGGAACATAACATTTATATTATTATTATTAACACTAAAATTTTGAGATTATGAAAAAGAAACTCATGATGGTTGCAGTGCTCCTGGGTGCTTTGTCACTGGGAGCTTGCGTAGACAACGACGAATCGGCATCGGTAACAGCGGTGCGTAACGCAAAAGCAGAACAGCTGAAAGGTGCTGCTGCATTGGCTAATGCACAGGCTGGCGTTCAGGATGCCCAAAAACGGTTGACTGAGGCAAAAGCTGCGGCTAAAGAATTTGAAAATCAAAAAGATCAAGAAGCCTATGAACGTGACAAAGAGAGGTTGATAGCTCAGGCAAATGCTGATTTATGGGCAGCTAAGGCTCATGAAGAAAGAGCAAAACAAGACTTCCTGAATGTTGCGGATGAACAATTGAAGGGGTTATACGGTGAGTATCAAGGTTACTCTTCTCAGTTGAGTAGTCTACAGGAAACAAGAGATCAAAATGCAGTTACTCTGGCTAATTATAAAGCCGGGCTTATATCTTATAAGGAAGTAGTTGAAAAGCAGAAAGCTATCAAACTGGCTAATATAGCTCAGAATGATGCTAAAATTGCTGCTTATAGTAAGTACGATGGTTTGGATAAAGCTGATCTACAAAATAAAGCACTTGAGGCACTGCAGATTAAAAATAACGCAATAAAAGCAACAACAGCTGCCGCTCAAGCTAAAGTTCCTGCACAGAAGGCATATCAGGATGCTATTGCGGACTTTACAAGTGATGAATCTTCTTTGAAGACTGTGGTTGCTGCTCGTACCATAATAGATCAATTGCAGAATTTTGGTGTTGCCACTCCTATCACAGGCTGTGAATATGATTATATAGATGGTACTGGTGTATATTACTATTCAGGTCTGTTGTACATTGGTAATGGAGAATATATTCAGCCAATCGAAATAAGTTCAAAAGAGATAGCAGAAGATTTATCTGTTACTTATTATAGTTGGAAGTCTGAATATGCTAAAGAAAAGGCAACTCAAAATTTCAATAATAAATATGCTGCTGCTGTTAAACTTCTGGGCAAATCAGGTGATAAGGCTGACGCAGGAACCAAATATGCTGATTTAACCGCAGCGAATGAAGAACTGAAAGCTGCCGGTGAGGATCAAGTAAAAATTGATGCTGCCAACATTAGTATTGCTAAAGCTAAGGATGCTATAAATGAACAGAATGAATCCATTGCTGAATTGAAAGAGACAATAGAGTTGATTGCTTCAATGTCGGGAGCAGATGTTGCTGCTTATGATAAAGCTATTGAGGCTTTGAAGACAAATGAAACAGTTTTGGCTTATGTAGCTGCGTGCGATGCGTATGACGAGGCGGACGAAGCTTACGAGGTAGCTGATGCGAATTATTCTGCTTTATCTGCTTTAGCAAATAATTATGGGGTAGATGCCAAGGCCGAAATTCGGACTTTAGAAGCTGCCAATGCAACTTTAAATAAAGCAATTGCAGACTTAGATTCTACTTATGGCGTTTTGAATAGTGAACAACAAATTGCACGTCTTGAGGTTTCTGTAGCTAATCTTACAACGCAGATCGATGCTATTCAGAAACTTATGGATATAGTTATGGAGCAGATTAATGCTTTAATAGCAAAATAATCGCCAATAGTAACGGCAAATAAACAACAAATCAAAAAAAGTATCGTATGAAAATAAAAAGACTTTTAGTGTTGGCCGTTCTACCCATGATGTGTCTTGCAGCTAATGCGCAGAACTGTAGT